>BNJS01000614.1_pt1 | contig 224420 bp, 280 predicted proteins | sample 8540461 | NCBI WGS metagenome assembly BNJS01 (sample SAMD00202454, study PRJDB9452) | human saliva metagenome | isolation source: human saliva | place: Japan | reverse complement strand
TAATCTGTTGAGAGGCATCCGCATAGGGTGCCTTTTTTGTGTGGAAAAATAAGTTATAAAACTTGAATACGTATTTATACGTGTTATAATTAAAGTGTCAGGAGGTAGAACTAATGCCGATGACACAAGAACAAATGGTCAAATTACTTGTAAAACATGGTTTTGAAGTTGTAAAAGGTGGGAAAGGTTCTCACATAAAAATGACAAAACCAGGGCAAGTACGACCAATTATTATTCCTCACGGAGAATTGAATAAATTTACTGAAAGAGGAATAATGAAGCAAGCTGGGTTGAAATAACCCAGTCTTGCTTTCGAGAACAGGAGGTATAGCACATGTTATTAACGTATCCAGCATTAATTTATTTTACGGTAGAGGAAGAGGATAGCCCGTATTTTGTTCACTTCCCAGACTTTGAGAACTCAGCAACACAAGGACGTACGATTTCTGAAGCAATGAGTAATGCCAGTGAGTATTTAGGAATGATGGCAGCGAGCCTCATTGAAGAAGGAGAAAAATTACCAAAAGCCTCCGCAATCAATGATTTGACACTTGAAGAAGATTTTCCATTTAAAGACGATGAAGATGTAGCTTCAGAATATAATCTGGATCAATCCTTCAAATCAATGGTGATGGTCGATGTTGAGCATTATTTAGATGCCACAAAACTCGTCAAGAAAACATTGACGATACCAAAATGGGCCAATGACTTGGCGGTTAAACGCAACATTAACTTCTCTCAATTGCTGACAACGGCGATTGTGAATGAAGTGCGGATGTAAAATTGTTAATCCTTAATGTGGCTGATTTGAAGAAGGTGAAGAGAAAAAGAATGAAAAGGATAAAAGTAGTTTTACTTAGTTTATTGACGATTATTGGATTGACCTTTGCGGGATATAAAATAGTTGAGCATAGCTACGTCGAAAAGATTGTTCAAAGTGATGAGGTAAAAACGATTATTGAGAGCAATTTAAAGCAAAGACATAAGGGAGCACTTGAAGAAGGAAATATCATTCAAAGTTATGAAATTGATCAGGACTCGATATTTTTGAGTCCAATGGGCGGTGTAAAGTTTCGAGTTTTTATTAATAATAACAAAGAAATTTATGTACTTTTTTCGATTAATAAGGATCCCCGTTATACTGATGGTAGGTTAGTTAATGAAGGTGGGGGACCGTCTGAAGAATTTGAAAAATTAATAAGTGGATCGGGGAATGAGTAACATTCGTAGGGACATGTTGTGAAAATAGATGAACACATCAAGTGAAAAGGATGGGAATGTGACAGTGAAGAAATCGATAAAAGTTCTTTTAGGCCTTCTAGTAGTTGTGGGCGTAATTGTTGGAAGTTTTAAAATAATGGAAGTCGTTCAAAAAAACGAAATGAACCACATTGTTAAAAGTAAAGAAGTAAAAGAAATCGTAGAAAACTATCTGAAATATTTGGATGCAGATGCTTTAACTGATAACGGTAAAATTGTTTCCTATCAGATTGATGAAGCATCAATCGAGCATAATCCTATGGGAGGAATCATGTTTACGGTGCTTTTGAATGATGATAGTGAACTGTATGTACGAATGACTCTTGAAAAAGACCATGAAACGGGAAAGATACAACGGTCTGGCGGTGGCTATGCCAAAAAGGTCAAAGATTTAGTAGGCAAAAAAGATTAAAAGTTGTATGATTATCTTGTTGTATAATGAAGAATATAAAAAAGCACTAATCCAATCCGATTTGCGGAGCGATTAGTGCTTTTTTACGAACTGAGAGAGTATTTATAAAGACTGTAGTTCGTGATATACTATGAAAAAATAGATTCGTATACAGTTTTAAAAGGGTGGGGTGTTCTTGGATTTTGTAAAGAAGAAACAATTTCTATGGGGAGTTCTAGCAGTACTGATTTTAATAGTTGGTGGATACAAGACGGTTGATTTTATTCAACATAATGAAATGAATCAAATCGTTAACAGCGAAGAGGCTAAGCAAATATATTTGAAACGATTAACGTCGATTGACCCTAATGCTTTTACCGAAAAAGGAAAAATACAAAAATATACAATTGACTCATTTAAGAAAATACCAACAGGCGGAATCTTTGTTTATCTTTATGTTAATGACAATAAAGATTATACAGTCTCCGTACAACTTTATATGGATTATAATACTGGTAAGATTAAAAATGGTGGTGGAAGTTGGTCACCAGAGTTGGTTAATTTTTTTAAAAAAAGTAAAAAAAGCTGAGTAAAGTTTATATAGAGAAAACTAGACTATGCAAAAAGAAGGAAAGTTAACAATAAAAAGGGAGAGTTAATAGATGGAACTATTAAGAATTTTTTTGGAGATCAATTTATTAATGACTTTATCATTAATTTTGGCATTGGTACTTTATTATGTTTGGCCTTCTTTCTAGCAGTTGTTTACACGGTTGTAAAAGGTACTTATGGTGCAAGAATCGAATCACACAACGAAAAGTAATCAATCATTGAATGTGGATGAATCAAAAAAAGATAATAAAAAATAGAGCTAGTGAAAAGCTCTATTAGTCCACGATTGAAATGATAATAGGATATGAATCTATAGAATTGTAAAAAAAGGATGTTTAAAATTTGGAAAACAAGAAGATTTTTACTCAGAAAAATTGGTTGATGTTATGTAAGAGACCGTTTGACTTTATTTATTTCAACACGAATGATAATCAATATTACAGCATCATAGAAACTAAAACTTTAAAAATACCGAAATTCTTTTATTCAATGGTTGCCACTGCGGGGATAGTTACAAAAGCCTTGTTACCCCTATTTAATTGGGACGTTACGCTTGAATTTAGAGTGGTTTCACTGTTTTTTATACTCATTAGTATTTTCGCGTTAACAAGATTCCAGATAGGAAAAGGAGAACAATGGATAGTAGGGGAACCTATTATTTTATCTTCAGAAACGGAACGAGAAGTTTTAGAAGAAGCCTCTAAGACTTATAAAACGAATGTTAAATTCTTTTCAATTATCGTCGTTGCATTCCTGATATTTGTACTATTATTCTTATGGACTTTTCATATTTTAGCAATCATTGCGACCGTTGCATTAGCTTATTCCATAGGATTACTGATTCCTGGGCTCAGATTCTTTTCAAGATATCGATTTTTGAAAAAGATGACTAAGCTATAAAAAACAAGCACTAATCCAATCCGATTTGCGGAGCGATTAGTGCTTTTCTTTTGGTTCTTTATCGTCTAGTGAATCCTCGTCATCGGGAAGATTCTCGATGAGGTTGGCGAGTTTCTTCAACTCGTTATAGGTACGAAGCATGTTGATACTTGTTACGATGCTTGTCGTTGCGAATAGACAGCAGAATAATGTGATAAAATCAAATCCATTTCCAGGATAATGCGTCGTTGCTAGAAAGATAAAGAAGACGGCTAATATGATTTCAAAATATAGTTTTCTGAAGAAACTTTTTCGTGTCATCGCAATCATCCTTTCCTGTCAAAATCTTACAAAATTCCAGACAAATAAGCAAGTATTTATTCTTGATTTTTCCTGACCAAATGAGTATCATAAAACTATGAGTTAGCACTCAGTGTTTTTGAGTGCTAAAAAAGATGAAGGAGGATTTCATATGTTAAAGCCTTTAAAAGATAGAGTTGTTATTCAAATGGTAGAGCAAGAAGAAAAAACTGCTGGAGGATTATTCCTACCAACAACTGCTCAAGAAAAATTACAATTTGCAAAAGTAATCGCAACAAGCGAATTCACTGCTGCAGAAGACCGTCAAGTGGCGGTTGGCGATAAAGTCGTATTCGAGAAATATTCAGGAACAGAAGTTAAGTTAGATGGTCAAGAATATATCATCGTGAAAGAAAAAGACATTATCGCAATTGTTGAATAAAGGAGGATACAACTATGGTGAAAGATATTAAATTTGCAGAAGACGCAAGAAGTGCCATGCTACGTGGTGTGGACGTTTTAGCGAACACAGTAAAAGTAACATTAGGACCAAAAGGACGTAATGTCGTATTAGAAAAAGCATTCGGGTCTCCACTGATTACAAATGATGGGGTAACAATCGCTAAAGAAATCGAATTAGAAGATCACTTCGAAAACATGGGTGCAAAACTCGTGGCTGAAGTGGCTTCAAAAACAAACGATATTGCCGGTGACGGTACAACAACAGCGACTGTTTTAACACAAGCTATCGTTCGTGAAGGGTTGAAAAACGTAACTGCTGGAGCAAACCCAGTAGGCATCCGTCGCGGGATTGAACTTGCAACAAAAGCAGCGGTTGAAGAATTACACCGCATTTCTCGCCCAGTAGAATCAAAAGAAGCCATCGCACAAGTTGCGGCTATTTCTTCAGGTTCGGCTGAAGTCGGTGAATTAATCGCTGAAGCTATGGAAAAAGTGGGTAACGACGGCGTTATCACTATCGAAGAATCTAAAGGGATTGAAACTGAATTAGATGTAGTAGAAGGAATGCAATTTGACCGTGGTTACTTATCACAATACATGGTGACAGATAACGACAAGATGATTGCAACTTTAGACAATCCATTTATCTTAATCACAGATAAGAAAGTATCAAACATCCAAGAAATCATTCCATTATTAGAACAAATCGTTCAACAAGGACGTGCGTTATTAATCATCGCGGATGACGTGGATGGCGAAGCTTTACCAACATTAGTATTAAACAAATTACGCGGAACATTTAACGTGGTAGCTGTCAAAGCTCCAGGATTTGGGGACCGTCGTAAAGCGATGTTAGAAGATATCGCTGTGTTAACTGGTGCTCAAGTCATTACAGAAGATCTTGGCTTAGAATTAAAAGACGCAACATTAGCTCAATTAGGGACAGCTGGTAAAGTGGTGGTTTCTAAAGACAGCACTACAATCGTTGAAGGTGCAGGTTCTAAAGAATTAATCGCGAACCGTGTTGCTTTAATTCGCGCACAAGCACAAGATACAACAAGTGATTTTGACCGTGAAAAATTACATGAACGTCTTGCTAAATTATCAGGTGGGGTTGCCGTAATTAAAGTCGGTGCCGCTACTGAAACAGAATTAAAAGAGAAAAAACTTCGCATTGAAGATGCCTTAAACGCAACTCGCGCAGCGGTTGAAGAAGGAATCGTTTCAGGTGGGGGAACAGCTCTTGTGAACGTTCAAAAAGTCGTAGATGCTCTTGAATTAGAAGGCGACTTAGCTACAGGTGCAAAAATCGTATCTCGTTCATTGGAAGAACCATTGCGTCAAATCGCAGAAAATGCGGGTCTTGAAGGTTCAGTCATTGTTGCTCGTTTGAAATCTGAAGAAAAAGGAATTGGATACAATGCCGCTACAGATGAATGGGTAAACATGATTGAAGCAGGTATCGTGGACCCAACAAAAGTAACACGTTCTGCATTACAAAATGCTGCATCTGTTTCAGCATTATTATTAACAACAGAAGCTGTGGTAGCTGACAAACCAGCTCCAGTAGCACCACCAATGCCAGGGATGGATCCGGGCATGGGTATGATGTAATCAAAGAGGGGTGAAAGTTTTTCACCCCTCTTTTTCTTTTAGTTACAATAAAACACCGAAAGGTGCTTACTAAAAAAATGAACTTCGTTCAAAACTTCGAACCCTCGAGGATATCTCTATAGTATATGCAATGAGGCACCGGCTTGAGCCAAAGTCTCAAGCTCTTTCAAGATTCAAATGGACTCTAAAAAATAAATTTTTAAGAGTCCATAATTCACTTTGAATGCTAAGTTTCATTGCTAATACTATGGAATCCTCGGGGTTCTTCGTTTTGAACACTTTTTTTGGTGATGCTTATAAAAAGAGAGTGGAATAGAGAGTGTAGAGGGAAGTGCTACTCCTTCGTGTTCTCCGTTTTGAACACATTTTTTGGTGATACTTATAAAAAGAGGATGGAATGGAGAAGATAAGAGAAAGAGCTACTCCTCGAGGTTCTTCGTTTTGAACAGTTTTTTTGGAGATACTTATAAAAAAGAGGATGAATAGAGAAAGAAAATAAGACCAACAGAAATGTTGGTCTTATTGTTGTGCTTATGATAATAAAGTACGGCAGTGCTCGTACTCGGGATATGAAGAGAATTCTGCGCTGAGGAAGTCCTCGATAAAGGCGAAGCGTTCTTTAAACATTGAACGGACAGCGTCAGACTCTGTATGCTCCAAGGCATAAGCCGTTACTTGCAGGAAGAGTTGTGGGTGGGTGTTTTGCAAGATTTCAAGGAGTCCCTCCAATGTATCAGAGTTTTCCTGTCCGATTTGTTGCAATAAGGTATGGATGGAAATCCAATCTTTCATATCATACGTTATGTCTTCGGTAGTTGCTTCAAGCTGAGAGAGGAAATCGTCGAAAGACTTTGCTACTTCGAGCCACTGATCCATTTCAACGTCAATCAGACGGATGCTTGGTTCCAGTTCAATACCGTTTTGATAATCAAAGGCGTAGTAGACAGGTCCGTCTTGGAAAAAGACTACGAAGTAATCGGGCAACCCTGTCACTTCTGGAGACCATGCAGCATCCAGAATGCTTGGGAAATACGTTCCTTCCTTAAAGCCACTCACTCCGTTACAGAGGGCGTAGTCGAGGCCAAAGCGCGTTGGTTCCGCCGTTGTAATCTTAGTGTTCGTGAAGAATCCGGCACCATTTTCCAAAAGAAAATCCACGTAACTCTGTGGTAGTGGGAAACGAGAGAAATGCTCCTTCATTTGTGGAATAGGTGAGAATAACTGATGCTGAATCATGGCGCTCCTTTCTACTGCAAAATCCGTCTTAGGATGGATGCAGAAAATTTTACGTTTTGCTACTCTATCTTTACCTACTATTTTACACACATTTAGGAAAATATGGTACAATGAGGGTATTAAATCTAAAGGAGAGTGTCAAAAAATGACAGTAGTATGGATTGTATTAGGAGTCTTAGCAGTAATTGTTCTATGGGCAATGTTTGCCTACAACGGACTTGTACAACAAAAAAACTGGGTTCAAGAAGCTTGGGCACAAATCGATGTTCAATTACAACGTCGTAACGACTTAGTTCCAAACCTTGTTGAAACAGTAAAAGGTTACGCAAAACACGAACAAGAAACATTATCTCAAGTTATTGCGATGAGAAACCAAATCGCAAACATGGGTAGCGATGTTTCACCTCAAGAAAAAATGGAAGCATCTAACCAATTAACAGGTGCTTTAAAAACTGTTTTCGCTTTAGCTGAGAGCTATCCTGATTTAAAAGCGAACGACAGCTTCTTAAACTTACAAGAAGAATTGACAAACACAGAGAACAAAATCTCTTACGCTCGTCAATTATACAATTCAAGTGTTGCGAGATATAACATCTCTATTCAATCAATTCCAACAAACATTATTGCTGGTTTTGGTGGATTCACTAAAGAAGAAATGTTAGAAACTCCAGTTGAAGCTCGTAAAGTTCCTGAAGTGAAATTTTAATTGACAGTTCATTAGTAGGGAGGGAGTGCTAGGATGTTATACCAACAAATTGCTTCCAACAAACGCAAAACGCTTGTCGTTATTGTGTTGTACATGGCGCTCTTCGTTGCAGTGGGTATCGGAATTGGATATTATGCTTTACGCAGTGTCGTCGCTGGGGTCATTATCGCCCTTGTTGCCGGCGGGTTGTATTCAATGATGATGATTGCAAATGCGACTAATGTAGTGATGCAATTAAACCATGCCAGAGAAATTACAGATAAAAAAATCAAGCACCAATGATTTGGAACATCGTCACTGATATGGCGATGATCGCAAAAAGTACCAATGCCACGTATCTTTATTATCGAGGACGAATCTCCAAACGCGTTTGCGACAGGAAGTTCTCCAGAAAAAAAGCAGCCGTGGCGGTTACAACAGGGTTATTAGAACGGTTGAATCGTGAAGAACTCGAAGGGGTTATTGCCCACGAGTTTGGACACATTCGTAATTATGACGTTCGCCTTCAAACGATTGCGATTGCCCTTGGTGCCGTGATTGCCATGCTCGTCCAATTCGGAAGTCGCATGATGTTCTGGGGTGGCGGTAGTAGAGACCGAGATGATGATGACAACGGTGGTAGCGCAAATGCCATTTTCATGGTCATCGGTTTAATCGCGATGATTCTTGGACCATTTATGTCGACCATCTTGCAGTTGGCCTTGTCACGAAATCGTGAGTACTTAGCAGATGCGTCAGCAGTGGAATTCACACGAAATCCATATGGACTTATCTCTGCACTGACGAAGATTTCAGAAGCTCCGCCAATGACGGAAGCGGACAAGAAGAGTGCGGCGTTATATATCTCAAATCCGTTTGGGGAAGAAGGAGATTCACTCTTCTCAACACACCCATCAACGGCCAATCGTATTAAAACGATTAGAAAAAATGTAGAAATTAGACTGGGGGCTCCTCAGTCTTTTTGCTTTCAGAAAGTAAAACTTTATGCGATAAGGAAAGAGGTTAGGCAGATGTCGCTAATTCGAAAAAATGTACTACTGGAAGAGGGAACGTTCTTTTATTATCTACATGAGGAAAGCCTCTTTCACGAAGAATCTTATAATGAATTATGTGCGTATATTGAAGGGTTGGAATCTATTTAATTAGAGGACTTTAAAGATCTTGTTTATCTTCATCACCAATTGATTCGTCATTTAGTGTATCATTTTGACCCTGTGGATATTGTTGAATTAAAGAGCTTTCCAAAAGATTATTGGGAAGTGATTGAAAGAATAGACATTGCGGTGAAAAGAATCACTCAGAAAGTCAAATGCTAAGAATAGGTACTCCAATAGAAGGGTAGAAAGAGAGTTGAAGAAATCATTTCAACTCTTTTTTGCGTATAAAGGGTGGAGACTCTACTTTAGAATGTTGCTAAATTGTTACAAAAGAAAACGGTTCACACGTAAAAATGTAATCTAATATATATGTTTTAGTAGAAAGAAATCCTATATAATGGAACATGATAAACTCTATGGAGGTGAGACTGTGGCTAAACAATTGTATATCCATTACGATAGCGTATCGAACCATGTACTAACGAAGTCGATTGCGTTTCGTTTGTCTGCCTTACCACAGTCTGAGATTCCGCAAAACCTACTTCTCTTAAACGGGAAGTCAAGCCTTGCCACACACGATCCATATACTGGCTTCATGTGGGTGAAGGGGCGTAAAAATGTGTTAGCGTATCTCCAAGGGGTGGAAGAAGGCAAAGAGGCGCCATCGAACTGGGTGGACTTTGATTCGATTGATTTCGTTCATCAATTAACACCGCAAGAAATTGCAGACTTGCTGTATATTTCGCACGCGAAGACGCATTTACATTCGCCGTTCTTCTATAAATTACAAAACAACTTTATTTACTTGTCACTTGAGAATGGCTACTCGAAAGTGTACTACCGTAAAATTGAGCAATTCTTGCCAATCTTATCGGCGCAAGTACAAATCGAGATGACAGATATCTTGAACGAGACACCGAAGTTTTTATTCTTTGGTGCCGACAAAGTGGCTTCAGCGATTTCCATCGAAGCGCTCAAAGAAATGATGCCATTGTATCGTGAAGGAATCAGCTTGGCTTTTGATAAAGTCACAAAGAAAGAAGACAGCTACGAAGTACCAATCTTCTTAACGGAGGACCGTTATCATTATTCCGATAAAGAAGTGACACAAAACGTCCGCATCGGACAACTCGCGTATAGCGAAACGTATCAAAACTGGAAGGTTTCAGCGAAACTTCCAACGAATGACGCTATTTAAAGCACTTTTCACAGCGGTTGTGAAAGGTGCTTTTTTAATCGCTTGGCCGTAACTTGTAACCATTGGGCCGTTTTGTTATACTGAAAAGTGCAAGGTTATTTTCAAAATAACGTTCGAAGAGCCTAAATGAGGCGGTTCGCAGCACGCGAATAGTTTGGAGGATTCATATGAAAATTGTAGTAATTTACGGCGGAAAGAGTGCAGAGCACGATATTTCAATTTTAACAGCCGGTTCAATTATTAAAGAGATTTATTTCGAGTATTACGATGTGCAACCAGTGTACATTACAAAAGAAGGAACTTGGTTAAAAGGAGAAGCGTTAAAAGCACCTGTAGCCTTTGACCAAGCGCTTCGTTTAGAAGAAGGGTCTGTAGCGTATTTTGCAACAACTGAAGGCGAAACATCAACAGGCGTTCGCATCCAACCATGCGACATCGCAGGACCAGATACAGTAGTATTCCCAATCTTACACGGACCAAACGGAGAAGACGGAACGATTCAAGGATTGTTCGAGATCTTAGATTTACCATATGTTGGGTGTGGCGTATTAGCCAGCGCAAACGGAATGGACAAAATTGCCAGCAAGCATTTATTCCAGCAAGCAGGCATTCCACAAGTGCCATTCGTACCTTTTGTGAAAGCTGATTTCGAAATCACCAGAAGCCATCTTCACACGTGTCGAAGGAACATTACGCTATCCAGTGTTCGTGAAACCAGCGAATATGGGTTCTAGTGTTGGGATTTCTAAAGCGACAAACCGTGAAGAATTAACAGCAGCCATCGAAGAAGCGTTGAAATATGACCGCCGTATCGTCGTCGAACAAGGAATCGACGCGCGCGAAGTTGAAGTAGCGGTTCTTGGAAACGACGAAGTGAACACATCTGTGGTTGGGGAAGTCGTGAAACAAGCAGGCTTCTACGATTACAACGAGAAATACATTAACAACACAACAACACTTCAAATTCCAGCAGTGATTCCTGAAGAAGTCTCTGCTAAATTCGTGAGTATGCCGTAACAGCATTCCGTGCCATTGACGGTAGTGGCTTAACACGTTGTGATTTCTTCTTAACAGAAACAAACGAAGTGTTTATTAACGAAGTGAATACAATGCCAGGTTTCACACAATTTAGTATGTATCCAAAACTTTGGGAAGCAATGGGCATTTCCTATAAAGATTTAGTCGAAGAACTCATTCAATTAGCGTTGAAACGCTATAACGATCGTCATGCGAGATAAGGGGTAGAAAGATGAGTATTGGAACAGTTGCTGAAATTACAAAAGCCGTCGAAGCGATTGATTATCAGTCAGCACATCGATTTGAAGTCATCGAATCTGTGGCCTTCGATACACGAAAATTAGGCCCAAACAGCCTTTTCGTGCCACTTCAAGGGCAAACAGACGGACATGATTATATTGAACAAGCGATTCAAGCAGGCGCAACAGCCGTGTTATGGGGCAAACAAGACGTAACGCCACCAGATGGGATTTGTGCCATTTGGGTGGATGACCCACTTCAAGCTTTTCAAAAATTAGCGAAATGGTACTTAGAAAAAGTATCCCCACGCATCGTTGGTATCACAGGTAGTTCTGGGAAAACAACGACAAAAGATATGACAGCAGCTGCTCTTGGCGCACGCTACCGTGTCTATAAAACACAAGGGAACTTCAATAACGATATCGGCTTACCACAAACGATTTTAGATATGCCGGAATCAACCGAAGCACTTGTGTTAGAGATGGGAATGAGCGAATTCCACGAAATCGAGTTCTTATCAAAATTAGCACGCCCAGAAGTCGTTGCGATTACGTTAATTGGTGAATCGCATATGGAACAATTGGGTAGCAAGGAAGGCATTGCCAAAGCCAAACTTGAAATCCTTTCTGGACTACAAGAAAATGGAACCTTTATTTATCCAGCGCATGAAAATTTAATTACAGCAGGCATTGAACAAGCTGAAAAACCAGCAAACTTCAACATCGTTACAGTCGGTGAAGGAAGCAAGGAACTTTCAGCTAAGAACATCGAACTGTATTCAGACCACACCGCGTTTGAATTAGTGACACCAACTGAAACTGTGGCGGTCACTTTACCAGTCCTTGGAGCGTACAATGTTTCAAACGCGCTTTTAGCGATTGAAATTGCACGCACATTAGACGTTCCACTTTCAGATATCGTGTCAGCCTTAGCGAACTTCGAATTGACGAAGAACCGTACGCAATGGGTGAAAGGCCAAAACGGAGTAGCCATCTTGAATGATGCTTACAACGCTAGCCCAATTGCGATGAAGTCGGTGATTAAATCATTCGTTTCTGTTGGAGCAACAGGCCGTCGAGTTCTCGTTCTTGGGGACATCCGCGAGCTAGGTGAACATTCAAAAGAATTGCATGCCAGCATCTCAGAAGTTATTTCTCCAAGCGAAGTCGCACTTGTGTACTTGTACGGTGAAGAAATGGAAGCACTCTATGATGCGTTGAAAGGCCAGTTCGAAGCAGCAGCGCTTCACCATTACATGGATAAAGAAGCTTTGATTGCTGACTTGAAAGCCCACCTCAAAGAAGGCGACCAAGTCCTTATCAAATCAAGCAATGGCACAGGCTTACTAGCAGTTGTCGATGCCCTAAAAGCAGAATAATAAATGTAAAGCAAAGCGAGAGACGCACCAACGTCCCTCGCTTTTTTCGTCCCCTCCCTGAGAACTAGCTATTATAAAGTGTCCCATTTCTCAACCGCACCACGAGAAGCAAACCCACCCGCCTCCTCCCGCATTTTTACTTTGGAATGCGCTGTGACTACGGGCGGAAAATCTAGCGGATTCAATAGTAGTAGTAATGGGGGATAGCATTAAATGCGAATTAGCTGGAGTTTGAAATTTATTTCAACCTCCAGCTTTGAGGCTTTAAAGGTGAGAGACGATAGGCTCGAACCGTTGCCCCATTACAGCTATTATTGATAAATCTGCAAGGATTTGAGGCCCGTAAAGTCTTATCATAAAAGCATTTCCAAAGAATAAAGCAGGAGTCGGCGGTCTGTATTCTTTGCATTCTCGATGGATGCATGCTATAGTATTCGTTGAGTTGAGAAATGTACACACATTTATAATAGATAGTTTGAAATTTAAACGATTGTAGAAGTCTGGTGCTCTTACGAAAAGCTCCAGGCTTTTGTTATGAAGGGAAATCCCTCGTGTGCTTCTCACCGAAGTATCCAAGGAGGAAAATATGAAATTTAATGAATTAGGATTGGATTCTGCCTTACTAGAATCTATCGAAAAAATGGGGTTTGAGGAAGCAACTCCAATTCAAGCACAAACCATTCCAAAAGCTCTAGCAGGTTTAGATGTAATTGGACAAGCGCAAACAGGGACTGGTAAAACAGCCGCATTTGGTTTGCCAATGCTTCAAAAAATCGACCCAAGTAAAAAAGGCGTACAAGGACTTGTTATCGCACCAACTCGTGAACTTGCGATTCAAACACAAGAAGAATTGTTCCGTCTCGGACGCGACAAAAAAATTCGTGTACAAGCTGTCTACGGTGGAGCGGACATTAACCGTCAAATCCGCCAATTAAAAGAAAATCCACAAATCGTTGTGGGAACTCCAGGTCGTTTATTAGACCACATTTCACGCCGTACATTGAAACTTGCGACAGTGGAAACACTTGTCTTAGACGAAGCGGATGAAATGTTAAACATGGGATTCTTGGAAGATATCGAATCGATTATCAAACAAGTTCCAGAAAATCGCCAAACGCTTTTATTCTCTGCGACAATGCCAGATGATATTAAACGTATCGGTGTTCAATTTATGAAAAATCCAGAACATGTTCGTATTAAATCAAATGAGATGACTGCGACATTAATCGATCAATATTTCGTAAAATGTAAAGACTACGAGAAATTCGACATTATGACACGTTTATTAGACGTTCAAACGCCTGAATTAACCATCGTATTCGGACGTACAAAACGTCGTGTAGACGAATTAGCACGCGGACTTGAAATGCGTGGCTACCGTGCAGAAGGAATCCACGGGGACTTAAGCCAACAAAAACGTATGAGTGTTCTTCGTGACTTCAAGAACAACCATTTAGACATCTTAGTCGCTACAGACGTGGCAGCACGTGGACTAGATATCTCAGGCGTAACGCATGTATATAACTACGATATCCCACAAGACCCAGAAAGCTATGTACACCGTATCGGACGTACAGGCCGTGCTGGTCAAGAAGGAATGTCTGTAACATTCGTGACACCAAACGAAATGGATTACTTACGTGTGATTGAAGAATTAACACGCAAACGTATGACAAGCCTTCGTCCACCAACGCAAACAGAAGCCTTGGAAGGACAAACAAAAACAGCCATCGAGTCTATCGACGAAATGATGAAAACTGTGGAACCAAGACGTTTCAAAGAAGCGGTATCTTACTTATTAGACGAGTATGAACCAGAAGAATTGGCAGCTCTATTACTGAAGAGCATGATTAAAGACCCAACTGAAATTCCAGTTAAAATCACGCCAGAACGTCCATTGCCAAGCCGCAAACGTGGCAACAGCCGTGGAAACTACAACCGTAGCGACCGTAAAGACAATCGCGGACGTAACGGAAAAGGAAGCTTCAAGCGTAAAGAAGACCGTCGTGGCCGTGGCTTAGAAGACGAATATACACGCGGATATAAAGGGAAAGATTCTCGCCGCCGTAACAACAAAAAGAAATCTGACAAAGGATTTACAATCCGTCAGAAATAATGACTGAGAGCAGACTAGTAAAACGCTAGTCTGCTTTTTTTAGAATCTCATATTGACAGTGTCTGCTATAAAACGGTAATATAAGGAAAAAACATGTGAGGTAGAAGTAAATGGGTGCTCGATTGAAAAAACCACTTTGGGTTCTATTCTTTTTTGTAGCGAATATTGTCATATTAGGTGGAATTAAATTTGTGTTCCGCAAGAATTTGTTGAATCTAGATCGGCAAGCGAATTTGTGGAAGTTCATAGTTACGATTGTTTGCGTTGGTATTTTGTTCATTTTTATGTACCATGTACACACAAAATTGTTTAAGCCAAAAGTAAAAAGAAAAATTCAACTGAAGGATTTAATTTTTGTTTTTTTAACGTATATTGCTCTTAGATTTTCAGATTATTTGATTTATAGTTTGTGGAGTTCAATGGCGTATGGGACAGATCGAACAAAACTAGTTGATTTTTTCTTTAAGGCAACTCGAATAATAACGGCAGACAAATTTGTTTTTGCTTTAGACGCACTAGCGCTCGTTTGTATTGCACCTTTGATTGAAGAATTTCTTTTTAGAGGGTTTCTGAATAATTTGCTCCGAGAAAAAGTGAATGCTTTTGTTAGAATGTCTATCGTTTCAATTTTATTTACAGTTATTCATATGCCGTATATTCATAATTGGATACAGTTTTTAGCTTATCTTATTGGCTCTATTGTTCTTTTTCTTATATATGAACGAAGAAGAAGTTTGTTTGACGCAATCCTATTACATAGCCTTTCTAATGGACTTCTTGTAATCTTGTTCATCGAAATACCGAGACGCTTCTTTTAGAAAATTAGTCAGTGACTTCTGTTAAAGGAGTCACTTTTTTTGTAGAAATCTTTTTTGATTTTAGGTTCATTTTAGTTTTAAGGAGTACTCTCTTATTAAGGAAGACGCCCAAAGAAAGAAGCGATTTTCTTTCAATAGAACAGTGTTTTGATACAATAAGGAAAAGAGGGAACCAATCATGACTGTTTTAACTAAAATCAGACCAAAAGAACCATTAAAATATTTAAAGTGGGTTGACATCCTCATCGTGACGATTATCATGTTCGGGGAATTTATCATTCGATCCACACAACAATTTCTACAGAGTTTACAACCAGTAACGGAAGTGGCCCAGCAGTATACGGAGACGACAACGTCCTATAGCGACGGGGCAGCGTATTCGAGTAACTTTACCTTACAGGTGATATTACTTGCGATTGCACTCTTGTACTTAGTCATCCGTCATTACGACTTCAAGCAGTTGAGGATTCGTTTTCACTGGTCCGTCCTCATCTGGGTACCGTTATTATTCACGATTGTCGGCTTGTTCGGCGACATCGTAACCACGCTGAGCGGCGAATACAATTACTTCGACCCAGCACTTGTACCGTTCATGAACCCACAGGAAATCATCAATAAGTTCTTAGTGTTATCTCCAATGGCCATCGCTTATGGGCTGTTAAATGGATTTTACGAAGAGTTCTTCTTCCTTGGATTAATGACATCGGTGAAGGAAGAACATCAGTGGAAGGCTTTAGCATTCTCAACACTTGTTCGTTTCTCATTCCATACGTATCAAGGAATGCTGTGGGCATTGGTTATCGGAGTCGTATACGGATTGTTCTACTATTTCATGTACAAAAAAGTGGTGAAAAACCTATTACCATTCTTCCTAATGCACGCATTGGCAGATATGTTTGGCTCAACCTTCATCTACTTATTAATCGCATGGGCATACTAACTTTTAGCAAAGCGCATCCTGGAAAGGGTGCGTTTTTCTTATTGAAAGGATGCAATTACCATATATGGTAATTGCGTTTTGAAGAGGAGTAAAAACAGTGTAAAATCAAGCTTCTTTCTTATGTGTGAGGGGGACGATTATGGTATGATAGCGCTAGTGATATCAGTAAAAGTGAGGAGACTTTCAGATGTATTATGTAAAAAATCAACGTAATGGACAAGAAATCTACGATGCAACGACGAACTTAGCCATCGAATATTTCTTATTAAACGAAAAGAAACTGGATGAACCAATTTTGTTATTTTATATTAACGAAAATGCGATTATCATCGGGAAAAACCAAATACTATCGAAGAAATCAATCAAGATGGTGTAGACAAGCTTGGAGTACAAGTGGTTCGTCGTTTCTCAGGCGGTGGAGCCGTGTATCACGATATGGGAAATATCTGCTTCTGCTTCATTACAGAAGATGATGGCGATAGCTTCCGTGATTTCGGGAAATTCACAGAACCAGTGATTGAAGCACTCCATAAAATGGGAGCAACAGGGGCAGAGTTACAAGGACGTAACGACCTTCTCATCGACGGTAAGAAATTCTCTGGAAATGCGATGTATTCAAACAATGGCCGTTTAACAGCGCACGGAACCTTAATGCTGGATCTAGATGTGAGCATTTTGCCTCAAATTTTACGTCCAAAACAAGAGAAAATCGCGTCAAAAGGAATCAAGTCAGTTCGTTCACGCGTGACAAATATCAAACCGTACTTAGCGCCTGAATACCAAGACTTAGACATCTTACAATTCCGCGAAGTGCTCTTGAAAAACATCTTCAATGTGGAAGATACATCTACGATTAAAGAGTATGTTCTAACGGACGAAGACTGGGTGCGTGTAGAAGAATTACGCAGCAAGTACTTCAACAATCCAGATTGGAACTACGGAAAGAATCCAAAATTCGAATTCAAACAATCTAAACGTACACCGGCCGGACAAATCGAGTTCAGCTTGAACGTTGAAAAGAATGCCATCAAAGACATTAAGATTAACGGGGACTTCTTCGGTCTTGGGGAAATCAGCGATGTAGAAAAAGCGCTTGTGGGCGTAGGATACAACCGCGAAGACTTAACAAAAGCCTTCGAAGCCATCGACATCCGCCGTTACTTCGGTAATGTGACAGTGGACATCCTAGTGAACCTATTACTAGGGGTAGAAGAATAAAATAGAATACTCGGCTATAGAGGTCGAAGGAGTGGAACCTAGCAGTAATGCTGGGTTCTTTTTTTATGAAAAGAATGGTCAATGAATCCCTTACAGTATATAATGAAATAATAATGACTTTTATTTAATTTTTTCGGGAGGAAATGAATTTTGAACGGGCTAGAAATCAGAGATACGAGGTTTACTTTCTATAAATTTGTTACGGATTCAAATGGGAAAACCTATGTAATGGATACCCGTACGATATCGAACAAATTATTAGAATTCGGAAACCTTTCGTCTTCTATTAGTGTGGATATGATTGAAATCGATCCGAACAATACAGCATTCGAGCAAAAAGCCACACTGACAAAAGAGTTTGTAGGCCTTACGGGTGCGGTGCAAGTGTTTAGTACACTCACTTTTCGAATGATTACCAATTTTTTTGCAACGAATCCTTTGTATCAGCAACTTTTTATGAAGTTTTTCCTGTTTGCTTGTTCGCTGTTCATTTCTTTTCTTCTTGCAAAGTTTTACTTCTATGTTTATGACAAACAAGCAAAAGAGAACCTTCCGGAACAATCAAAAAGATATAGAGCTACATTTAAAGTGCATTCGCAAAGAAGATTTTCAGGATATCTTTTTGTAGCTATTATTGGCGCTTTATTCTTGGTATTTTTTAACACGAATAATGGAACAGAAGGAGCGATTCTAGTAATGAATTCGTTGCTTTCACTAGTGTTCTTTATTGTTTGTTTAGGGATGTGTCCTGTGAATTTGTATTACAGAGACCAAATATTTATTTTAGAAAGTATAAAAGAGATTTAGTAACGCTATCGTTAATCTAGTCAGGAGGTGATTGAATGGTACAGTTGAAGTTTTCAAATTCGAATATTTTTCTTATAAGTTAGTAGAAGGTGTACAGGGAAAGAAATATTTGATGGACCTTAGCTCAGTGCGTCCTAAGAGTGTGATATGGGGCGGTTTACCTGATACCGTTTCGGTCACTGCTTATGAATTAGAGAATGAAAATGTTCAATTCGAACTTAAAAATAAAACAAGTAATGGGTTGAAAGTAGGGATAATCGTCGCTCTTCAACCGCTATTATATACATTGTACAACTTGTTGCATAGTTTGTTTGTGAGCTACAAGATTGGTCAGCAACTTGGAATTAAAACTTTGTTATTTGCCATCTCTATGCTTATTTCATACTTAATTGTTATTTCTTTTTTGAACTTTAATAAAAAGAAAGTAATGAATCGATTGGGACAAAAACGTTCTGTTCAGACATTTATTTTTAAACCGACTAAGAGAATTTATGATGGTTATTTCATTTTTATAATTAGTTTGGTTTGCTATGTTGTCTATTTATCTATCAATAATGGTTCAGAGGGAGCGCTTCTGATTGTGAATACGATCCTTTCGATGTTGTGTTTTGCATATACGAATAGTGCAATTCCAGTAGCGGAGTATTACAAAACAGATATCTATGAATTCGTTGAAATCAGAGAGGGATAACAATGAAGAAAGTTCAAAAACTAGGAATCGTGCTACTTGGACTTTGTCTCTTAGCTGGGTGTTTCTTTAAGCCACAAATCACAAAGGAGCAACAAAATAATGTGGCCACTCGAATTGTTAGGAACTACGATGTTCAAGAGATTGAGTTTATTAGTTTTACAAAAAATGAGAGTACGGGAAGTTATATTTTGAACGTAAAAATTAATAATGATGAGAATAAAGAAATTTCGATGCTAATTAGCGATATAAAATTTCTGGAACAACCAGATGGAGATTTGTTACTTGGGCCAATTGAGGAGTTCCAGGATATAAAACGCGCTGAACAAATAACTGGTAAGATTGATTTATCAAAAATCAAGATAAAGTACATCGGTCAAAAGTAGGAATTTATATGAAAAAGTTGATTAAGATTCTATTGCTCATCTTAGGATTAATCTTTGTGAGTGGGTGCTTCAATAAACCAAAGCTTACGAAGGAGCAACAAAACAATGTGGCTACTCGAATTGTTAGGAACTACGATGTTCAGGAGATTGAGTTTGTGGATTTTGATAAGAATCAAAGTACAGGAAGTTATGAATTAGTTCTGAAATTAAATAATGATGAAAATAAAAAAACGATCATTTCAATTAGAGAGATGGAATTTTTTGATAAATCAGAAGGAGAATTATCTCTTAATCCTCTGGGAAGATTTAAAGATTTGAAGCGGAAAGAAATAATTACTGGCGAAGTAAATTTATCAAGTATCAAAATTAAGTATCTCGGTGAAAAGTAGGAAACGAAAATGAAAAAGTTGATTAGAATTGCAGCACTCATCTTAGGATTAATCTTTGTGAGTGGTTGCTTTAATAAACCGAAGCTGACAAAAGAACAACAAAACAATGTGGTTACGTGGATAGCGAGAGGCTATGAAGTTAAAGAAGTGGAGTTTATCAGTTTTACAAAGAACGAGAGTACTGGCAGCTACACTTTAAAAATGAAAATTAATGGTGACGATTCAATGAAAACTGGGGTGTTGATAGAACGTTTTGAAGAATTTGATAATCTAAACGGAATCTTGAGCTTGAATCCTATCGATAATTTTAAAAGTATCAAAAGGGCAGAAGATTTAGATGAAATTGCGAGTGTTTCGATAGAAGGTATCAAGATTAAGTACATCGGGGAAAAGTAGGAATTCGTATGAAGAAAAAAACAGCAATGATTGGCAGTGCGCTGTTATTACTGACAGTAGGTGGAGTGACAGCGCTCAACGTGATTGCTCCAAGTTGGCGAGAGAACACTATTTTTGCGACGGCAAGAGATAAGCAATTAGCGTGGCTGAAAGAGCATGAAAAACAAATCGTAGCCTGGGTCAAAAATCATTATCCACAAGTGAATACTATTCAATTTGACTGGAATTCGGTAAAGGTAAGAGCAGTAAGTAATGGTGTGATGAATGTTGGGTATAATTTGTCGGTTAAAGGTACTGTAAATGAAATTCCTGAAACGGTAATTTTAGTGGATTTCTTAATGGAGAAAAAAGAGGATGTACCTACTATGTCTCAAATCGGAATGAACCATTCACCGAGAATAAAAAAGGACGGAGTATTACACGAATACGAGTGATATTTAAAAAGATTGGAATTTAGGTATGAAAAAGAAAACAGCAATGATTGGCAGCGCCCTCCTGTTACTGACAGTCGGTAGTGTGACAGCACTCAACGTGATCAATCCGAGTTGGAGAGAGAATACCATTTTTGCGACAGCAAGAGATAAGCAACTAGCATGGCTGAAAGAGCATGAAAAAGAAATCGTGGCATGGATTCACTCGAAATATCCGAAGGTAGAAACAGTGCAGTTTGACTGGAATACACTAGAAGTTGGCCCCGTGAGCAATGGGGTAATGAATGTTGGATATAACTTGTCGGTTGAAGGGAAGTTTAATGATATTCCAGAAACATTAATCTGGGTAGATTTCTTACTGGAAAAAGCAGACAGCATTCCAAAAATGTCGCAAATCAGAATGAACCAACCGCCAAGTATTAAAAAAGATGACGGTGGAGTATATGGTTATGAGTAACCTAAAAATAGGAGTACGGATATGAAAAAGAAAACAGCAATAATCGGTAGTACGCTCTTAGTATTAGCACTAGGTGGAGTGACAGCCTTGAATGTAACGAATCCCGACTGGAAAGCAAACACCATTTTTGCATCGACAAGAGATAAGCAATTAGCGTGGCTGAAAGAGCACGAAAAAGAAATCGTAGCATGGATTCACTCTAGGCATCCTAAAATTACCACTGTGAACTTCGATTGGAACACGTATCGAGTAGGAGCTATTAGTAATGGTGTTCAAATAGTTGGGTATAATTTATCGGTAAAAGGAACGTTTAACGATAATTCGGATACGGTATTAGTCATTGATTTCAGTCTTAAAAATGAAGATGATATTCCAACAATGAAAGATATTGGGATGAATAATCCTCCGAGCATAAAAAAGGGCAAAGGCCTATATATTTTTGAGTAGGTTAGTTGAAAGAAAAGAGTGGGAAGAGTATGAAAAAGAAAGCAGCAATTACAGCCAGCGTCCTCTTGTTACTTACAGTCGGTGGCGTCTCAGCGCTCAACGTGATCAATCCAAGCTGGAGAGAGAACACGATTTTTGCGACGGCGAGAGATAAACAACTAGCATGGCTGAAAGAGCATGAGGATGCGATTGTAAAGTGGGTTCATTCAAGATACCCAAAAGTTGAAACTATTCAATTTGATTGGAATTCTTTAGAAGTACGACCAGTAAGTAATGGAGTAGCCAATATTGGGTACAATTTATCAGTACAGGGAGTTTTTAATGATAATCCCAAAACTGTAATTATTGTGGATTTTCTGATGGAAAAGAATGATGACATTCCAAGTTTATCTCGGATTAGAATGAATCAACCTCCGATGATTAGAAGAGGGAAAGGCATCTATAATTATGATTAGTAAAAAGGTGGAAACGTAATGAAAAAGAAAACAGCAATTACAGCTAGCGCCCTACTGTTACTGACAGTCGGTGGTGTTACAACGCTCAACGTGATCAATCCAAGCTGGAGAGAGAACACAATCTTTGCGACGGCAAGAGACAAGCAGTTAGTGTGGTTGAAAGAACATGAAGAAGAGATTGTAAAATGGATGCACTCTGTCTATCCAAAGGTAGAGTCTGTGCAATTTGACTGGAACTCACTACATGTCGGACCTGTAAGCAATGGGGTGTCTCTAAATGGATATAATTTGTCGGTCAAGGGAACGTTTAATGAAATTCCAGAAACAGTTATTTGGGTAGATTTTTTAATGCCCGGTGAAGGGGATATTCCACAAATGAGTCAAATTAGAATGAACCATCCTCCAAGAATTAAAAGAGATGGTGGAATTTATATTTACGAATAAAATAATCTATACAAAAAGGAGGGAAGCCATGAACAAATTAACTTTTAAAGACTCGAAGTCTGCGTGTCACAAAATAGTGACGGACTCAAAAGGCAAGAGATACATCATGGACACGAGCACCGTCAGACCGAATGTGTACGGTTTTGGGATTATTCCAAAGCAAGTAACTGTGGAGATGGTGGAGTTTGGTTATCATGATCAAAACTTTGAATTTAAAGCTAAACCCTCACCACTGTACACGGGAACAGTGGTATCGGTGCAACCACTATCGAGGTCAATTCTTAGAACATTAGAGGATATTTTCTTAGTGTATCATATTCATCAGAAAGTACTTTTGAAATTGGGAGTTTTAGCTCTAACGGTATTTATTGCATACTTACTCGCAAAAATTTACATCAAACAAGCCCAGAAGAAAGTTGCGGAAAGATTGCCTAAGAATGCAAAGAGATATACTGCAACATTCACGTTTGCCAAAAGAAGAGATTTTTCCTATTGGTTTGGAATAGGACTTGTGGGTATTTTTGTATTTTTTTATATGAACACAAATAATGCGAGTGAAGGAGTCTTTTTAATCCCTATTTCACTATTATCGTTGTTATTTTTTATTGTTTGGTTAGGCATGATGCCTATTCATTATGACTATGAGAAACAATATATTAGCCTTGTCTCAATCGAAGAGAAACAATAAAACCGGAGAGAATTTATGAATAAACTAACTTTTAACGCTTCGAAGTCTATATGTCATAAAATCGTGACAGACTCGAGCGGGAAAAAATATCTTATGGATACGAGTACCATCAGACCCAACGTGTTTGGTTTTGGATTTCTACCCAAAAGAGTGCGTGTTGAAATGGTTGCGATCGATAAAAAAAGTCGCCTTTTTGATAAGAAAACAAAAGTTAATGGAGCAGCAGTGGCTGTCGGAGGTGCGCTGGCAAGTACACCTATCCTATCAAAGTCGATAATGGAACTACTACGTGGTAGGCTTGATAGCTATCATATTCACGAACAGCCTTTTCTGAAGTACGGAATTTTTCTAGGGATTTTCATTTTGGCATTCTTAATAGCGCAAGTAATGATAGGAGTTTCTAGATTCAGGGTATCAAAAAAACTTCCTTCAAATCCTAAAAAGTATATCGCTACATTCAGAACAGAAGGTAAAAACGATGCGAGTTTTTATATTCCTCTGGCTATTAATGCAGTGCTCCTTTTCTTTTACGCACGAGCAACTTCTGGTGGAGAATTATTATTGATGTTTAATTTGATGTTCTCATTTTGGCTATTTTTTGCTTGGCTAGTAGAATTGCCTGTTGATAATATGTACAATAATAAAATTATTAGATTAGAGTCAATCGAAGAAAAACAGTAAAAACGGAGTGGAATATGGAAGAAGTAACAATCACCAACGCTAATTCGATGTGTTATAAACTGTTGACCGACGCAAAGGGAAATCGATATTTGATGGATGTGAGTACTGTATCGAATAAACTTTACTGCTTTGGAGTTCAAACAGATAAAGTAACGGTTGATATGATTGAAATCGATAAAAATGATACAAGATTTGAACAAAAAAATCTGCAATCAAGTACTTTTGTTGGGATTACAGCAGGGAGTCAATTGTTTGCAAATATAGTGTATCGATCGTTAACTGAATTCATAAGAGAACAAAAATTACATCAACAAATTATTTTTCAAGTAGGACTCTTTATGATGTCAATTCTCTTTGCAGCACTATTGATGAAATTATTTGCCATGATGTCTAAAAAATACGTGGCAGACCGAGTGCCTGCGCATCCAAAGAGATTTGTTGCAACATTTAAAACGACGTCAAAACGACACCTTTCATTTTACATCCCGCTATCCATTAATGTGATTCTATTTTTATTTTATTTACGAGCTAGCATTGGTGGCAGTGTGGTACTTTTAGTGTTTAACACTATTCTGTCGCTTTGGATTTTGATAGGTTGTTTTGTAGGATTTCCAGTAGACATTCTTTATAAAAACAAGGAATTTGAATTAGTATCCATCGAAGAAATACAATAATTTTTAGGAGTATTCATATGAAGAAAAAGAGAAAAATAGGGAGGATTATACTAGGGATTCTATTATCATATCTCGCCATAGTAGTAATTACAAAATATCGAGAAAAAGTATATATTCGAGAAGAGTTACAGAAGCCAGAAGTCATTGCAGCCATTGAAAAAGCACTAAGAAGTGTAGAAGATAATATTATTAGAGAACCTAATGGAATAGTTGTTAGTGATAAAAAGACTAGAGATAAAGATACTAGTGATAGAGGTGTTAGCGAATACCATATAATTAAATCATATGAAATTGATTATAATGAAACCCAACTGAATTCATGGGGGTTTGGAATTGAAGCTGAAATATCGATAAATGGGAATCCCGATTTAAGAATAGGCTTACTCATCAGTAATAAAGATAGTACTGGGAGGTTTGAGGACAAGAATAAGGAATCGGAAAATTATCAAATTAACAGCTATTCTATTTCTAGAGAGGCGGATGATTATCTTAGAGACGAAGAAATGAAGAGGCCAGAAATAGTAGCTTTGATAAAAGAGGAGCTTCTAAAGCTCGATCCTCAAGCATTTACTGAGAAGGGGAAAATTCGTTCTTACAAGGTTAATGTGGATAAAATGCCATCTGTAGAGGATAGGGGCCTTAATTCTGAGCTTTTGATTAACGGGAATGAAAACTTGAGAATGAAATTCACTATTATAAAAAAAGACGGGAAATATGAATTTGGTGGTGGTTTTACTTATGAAGAGTTAGATAAGTTCTTGAAACAGTAATCCGTTATGTGCCACAAAAATTAATTAAACCAGCCGAACCTAGCAGTGATGCTGGGTTCTTTTTTACGAGCAAGTATAGTAAAAACGCTGGTGGAGCAGTATAATATAGATGAGTTCAGGAATCCGTTTTTAGGGAGAGGGGCTGTTGGAAATGAGTCAAAAAGTTAGAGAAATTGTCACCATTGCGTTTGGGGTCACTAGTTGCGCAAATGCCATCTATCAGCTACTATTTCGTCAAGATATTGCGCTGTTTATTGTGAATGCGATAGTTGCTGGTGCTGCCTTTTATTCTTGGTTGAATCGGGATAATCCAGAACAGCTCAAGAAGATGAATCGCGGAGGGGCTGCTATTTTGATTTTAATAGTCGCTTCCATCGCTTTTGCCTTGATCATGAATCATTTCTTCGGGTTTGAGCAATGGGAGTCATGGCAAAAATCCGTCGTTAAATTCACGTTTATCTTTGGGTTAGTGTCAATCGTGAATCGGTATTTTAAAAAATAATAGTTTAACGGAGGCGTCATATGGCACTTTTACACGTTTCATTCTTTTCAAAAACATTAATGAGAACAATTCCCTTGTCAGTCTACTTACCTAGCGATGCGGTGGATTTTAATAATCAGTATCTCTCGGAAGGACCGTACAAAGCGTTAGTGTTATTGCACGGAGTATTGGGCAGCGAACAGGACTGGGTCAACCAGACGCGAATTCTTCGATACGCTAAAGAGAAGAACCTTGCCCTCATCATGCCTTCGGGGGAAAATCATTTCTACGTAGACCAACCATGGAACTATACGAACTATGGAGAATTCATCGGGGTGGAGCTTCCAGAAATCTCACGCCGCATGTTTCCTATTTCTCGAAAACGTGAAGACTTAGGCATTGCTGGGCTTTCGATGGGTGGATACGGGGCACTTCGAAACGGCATCAAATATCCCGACACCTTTAGCGTCATTGGGGCGTTCTCTGGAGCGATTAAGAAACAGGCACTTCCACTAGAAGAGATTCCAGAAGCACCGTTCTTTTTAAGAAAAAGCTTTGGAGGCGGTCTTCAAAGATGAGGAGACCTTTGTGGCGGAAGGCAATCAGTTGTATCATGCCGTCCAAACAATGGAGCGTAAGGACGCGCTCTCGGTCTTTATGGCATGTGGTACGGAAGATTGGCTTTTGGAAGACAATCGTAGCTATAGCAGCTTTTTGAAAGAACAAGGAGTGTCGCTAACGTATAAGGAACACACTGGTGGACACGAATGGGATTTCTGGGACTGGGCGATGAAGCAGTTCCTAGACTGGTGGATTCCTGAAGATGCAGGCCAAGGCGTGTCTAGCGGGAATGTGAAATCGTAAGACGAACGCGATATTGTTGCAAGCACATCGCCATAATGGTAGAATATTTTGTATATTAGAGCGATGAACAAGAGGAGTAAAATGACTTTGTTTACGAGAGAGGGAAGACTTGGTGCAACTTCCTAGCAAATTCATTTGAAGGTAGCTTGTGAGCTTACTCTATGAAAAGAAGTAATAGAGTACGGAGACGACACTTCGTTACCAACATTGAGGCGTAATAAATGATTACGCGAATATTAGGTGGTACCACGAATTTAATCGTCCTATGGAGAGTGTCTTCATAGGATTTTTTTATTGGACACAAACAAGATACAAGGAGGAAAATCAATGGCTAAAGAAATGTCATCTAAGTTTCAACCACAAGAAGTTGAAGCTGGTAAATATCAATGGTGGGTTGATTCAGGCGTCTTCCATCCAAACGAAGATCCAAACGCTGAACCTTATTCAATCGTTATCCCGCCACCAAACGTAACAGGGAAATTACACTTAGGACATGCTTGGGACGTAACGTTACAAGACATGATTATCCGTCAAAAACGCATGCAAGGGTTCGACACTTTATGGTTACCAGGGATGGACCATGCGGGTATCGCAACACAAGCAAAAAGTTGAAGAAAAAAATTACGCGGAGAAGGCTTATCTCGTTATGACCTTGGCGTGAAAAGTTCCTAGAACAAACATGGGAATGGAAGGAAGAATATGCCAGCCATATCCGTGAACAATGGGCAAAAATGGGGATTTCTGTAGACTACCGCAGAGAACGTTTCACATTAGATAAAGGGTTATCTGACGCCGTGAAGAAAGTCTTCGTTACTTTATACGAAAAAGGCTTAATTTACCGTGGTGAATACATCATCAACTGGGACCCTAAAGCGAAAACTTCATTATCGGATATCGAAGTAATTCATAAAGACGTAGAAGGTGCGTTCTATCATATGAACTACCCTCTAGCAGACGGAAGTGGATTCCTAGAAATCGCAACGACTCGTCCAGAAACACTTCTTGGAGATACAGCGGTTGCGGTTCACCCAGACGATGAACGTTACCAAGCATTAATCGGCAAAACAGTTATCTTGCCACTAATGAACCGTGAAATTCCAATCATCGCTGACGAATACGTTGAGCAAGATTTCGGAACAGGGGTTGTAAAAATCACTCCAGCGCACGATCCGAACGACTTTGAAGTAGGGAACCGTCATAACTTACCTCGTATTAACGTGATGAACGATGATGCGACTATGAACGAGTTAGCGGGTAAATACGAAGGTATGGACCGTTTTGCGGCGCGTAAAGCTATCGTGAAAGATTTAGAAGAAGCTGGCCTTCTTGTGAAAATCGAAAAACATTTACACAGCGTTGGGCACTCAGAACGTACAGACGTCGTTGTTGAACCACGTCTTTCAAAACAATGGTTCGTGAAAATGGGACCGTTGGCAGAGCAAGCCATCAATGCGCAACGTGCAGAAGGTGACAACACAGTAAACTTCTACCCACCACGTTTCAACGATGCGTACTTACGTTGGATGGAAAACATTCATGACTGGGTTATTTCACGTCAATTATGGTGGGGACACCAAATTCCAGCTTGGTATCATAAAGAAACAGGTGAAGTGTATGTAGGCATGGAAGCTCCAAGCGACAGCGAAAATTGGACACAAGATCCAGACGTATTAGATACTTGGTTCTCATCTGCATTATGGCCATTTCAACAATGGGTTGGCCAGACGAAGAGTCAGCTGACTACAAACGTTACTATCCAACTAACACACTTGTAACAGGGTACGACATCCTTACTTTCTGGGTAAGCCGTATGATGTTCCAAGGGTTAGAATTTACAGGCAAACGTCCATTCAAGAACGTTTTGATCCACGGATTGATTCGTGATAGCGAAGGACGTAAGATGAGTAAGTCTCTTGGGAACGGGGTTGACCCAATGGAGGTTATCGAGCAATATGGTGCCGATGCGCTTCGTTGGTTCTTAGCAAACGGTTCTGCTCCAGGGCAAGACGTTCGTTACTCAACAGACAAGATGGATGCTGCATGGAACTTCATCAACAAGATTTGGAACGCAAGCCGTTACGCATTAATGAACGTGGGCGACTTAACAGCGGACCAAGTGGATATCACTGGTGAGAAGACTCTTGCGGATAAATGGATTTTAACGCGCTTGAATCAAACAATCGGCAAAGTAACAGAACTCTTCGAGAAATTCGAATTCGGTGAAGCAGGACGTCTTTTATATCGCTTCATCTGGGATGACTTCTGTGACTGGTATATCGAAATGTCGAAAGAAACTTTAGCAGGGGACGACGAAGCTGCGAAATTAACAACACGTAGCATTCTTGTATATGTATTAGATAACACATTACGTCTATTACACCCAATCATGCCTTTCGTAACAGAAGAAATCTGGCAATCTGTTCCTCACGTTGGGGAATCATTAGTAGTGGCTACTTACCCAACCGTTCACCCAGAACAAATGGACGAAAAAGCAGCCGAAGAAATGGAATTCTTAATGGACTTCATCCGTTCAGTACGTACGGTTCGTAATGAAATGAACACACCATTATCAAAACCAATTAACATCATTGCGAAAGTGAGCGACGCAGCGCACTACGCAATCTTGAAAGAAAACGAATCTTACATTGCACGCTTCTCAAATCCAGAAGAATTCGTGTATGGGGAAGACGTTGAAGCGCCATCTGATGCAGTTACTTCAGTCATCACAGGTGCTGAAATTTACTTACCATTAGCAGTTTTAATCAACATCGAAGACGAAATCGCTCGTCTTGAAAAAGAAGCAGAGAAATTGCAACAAGAAGTGGATCGTGTCGAGAAGAAATTATCGAACGAGAAATTTGTGGCAAAAGCTCCTGCAGCGGTTGTTGAAGCTGAACGTGCAAAAGGTGCGGACTATCAAGCACAACGTGAAGCCGTGTTAGAACGTATCGCAACATTGAAGAAAATCTAATCCGTTGTAACGGTGGGGAGAGCGTATGAGCAGTCATGCGCTCTCTTTTGTATGTTACGGCGGGACATTTTCTGTTATGATAAATGAGGAAAACAGGAGGTGAGTGAATGATTCAAGAGTGGTTAAAAAAGAGTGAGAGTATTCCGCGCAAACATGGATTGTACCGCATGGAAGCTATCCTAGGGGCGCTTGGAAATCCGGAACGAGGGCTGAAGAGTATTCATATTGCGGGGACGAATGGAAAAGGGTCCACAGCAGCGATGGTGACGGCCTTTGCGAAGGCACATGGGTTGCGAGTAGGGACATTCACTTCACCGCATATGGACAGTATCAGGGAACGCATTCAGCTAGACGGAGTGCCTCTTGAAGAAGAACCGTTCTGGAAAGCCGCATCTCTTGTAAGAGAAGTGGAGCGCCGCTTATTAGAAGAGTGGGGAGCCTTTAACTATTTTGAGATTTTAACGGCGATGATGTTTGTCGTCTTTCAACAGGAAGCGGTCGACCTGGCGATTATTGAAGTCGGGATTGGAGGTCTTCTCGATAATACGAATGTCGGCCATCCACTCGTCAGTGTCATTACGACGATTGGATTGGACCACCAAGACTTACTTGGAAGTACGTTGGAAGAAATTACGGCGCAAAAAGCAGGGATTATTAAGTCTGGGCAGCAAGTGGTTGTCGGGCCAGTCACGCGTGAATGTATGGATGTCATACGAGATACCGCTAGTCAACAAGGCGCAATAGTTCAGGCGTTTGGGGAGAATTTTTCACTAGTAGATGATTCGTATCAAGACGAAGCATTCACGATTTCACTAGAACACCTAGCCCTCCAAGGAGCCTTTCAAAAGGAGAATGCGACCGTTGCGATTCGAGCATTTCGCGCGTGGATGGAAGCTACTGGTAGAAGTGTGCATGCCGAATGCATCGAGGCGGCCCTACGAGTGGTTTCATGGCCAGGACGCATGGAAGTGTTGCAGGAGGCGCCACTTGTAATCATCGATGGTGCCCATAATTTACCAGCCATCGAGCGACTCGTTCAAAACATGACGGCTCATGTTGGCAAGAGACAGACGCTGTTATTTAGCGCGCTTACTCGAAAAGATAGTAAACAGATGATTCTAAGATTGCAGGAAGCTCTTCCCTACGTGAATATCATCTTGACGAGTTTCCATCCTTCAAAGGGACAGTCAATTGCTAGAAGTGATGTAGAAGCGTACTTAGATTCTCCTCAGATTTCTTATGAAGAAAGCTTTGAAGATGTCATCGACCGTTTCGCCAGTGTAACAGACGATAAGAGTGAATTATGGGTGACAGGGTCATTGTATTTTATCGCCGAAGTTCGTCATTGGTGGAAGAACCGTAAGCCCAAAGAAGAATAGACTTCGTAACTCTTTGTAGAGAAAACAAAGAGGAAGTGTCACAATGATTGAATCAAAATTATTAGAAGTACCTTTAAGCGCCATGCCACGAGAACGCCTCGAACGGTATGGCGCTAAGTGCTTGAAACACACGAATTACTCGCGATATTACTACGAACGGGCTCCAAGGATTTAAACGTCCTGCAGCTGGCAGTCGTAGTCTTAAACACCTTCGAGGACTTGCATTCGCTGAAGATGGCGAGTCTGGACGAACTCATGCAGATTAACGGCATCGGTCGAACCAAGGCGATTGAACTCAAGGCAGCCATGGAACTCGGTGTGCGTTTAAGCAATGCCGCGCAAATGAAACTCGGGAAGATTACGTCCTCCAAGATGGCTGGCCAGTGGATTGTGCAGGAGTTGAAGGATGCCTATCAGGAACATCTCGTCGCCTTGTATTTGAACACGAAAAACGAGATTATCAAGAAGAAAATGATCTTCATCGGTGGGTTGAATAGTGCAGTGGCGCATCCTCGAGAAATCTTCCGGGAGGCCGTACGGTTTTCGGCGGCGCGCGTCATCATTGGGCATAATCATCCAAGCGGCAACCCTGAACCCTCCCAAGCGGATATCGATTTTACGCGTCGCTTGATGGAGTGCGGTGAACTCATGGGCATCGAGCTCCTAGATCATTTCGTCGTCGGAGGAGAGGAGTATATTTCTTTAAAAGAATTCGGCGTTTTTTAAAAACGATTCAAAAGAATGTAAAAATTGAATTATGAAAAAAGATGAAAGCAGATTGTTTTCGATTTTCACGAAAAATATTATTGATAATTAACGAAACGATTCGGAAAAACGCACGAAACGGCAATTGTTCTACTTAATTCTCAGTGAAATCGGAAATACTCTTGCAATTTTACCTGTGAGATGTTATACTTATGTTGTGTTTTTTTGTTATGTAAAGAAATTGTGTAAAAGTATTACTCCTTTCGAACCATTAGCAAGAATATCAATAACAAGTGCTATGGCACAAGGAGGAAATGTTCATGGAACAAGGTACAGTAAAATGGTTTAACTCAGAAAAAGGTTTTGGGTTTATCGAACGTGAAGGTGGAAACGATGTATTCGTACACTTCTCAGCAATCCAATCAGAAGGATTCAAAACATTAGAAGAAGGACAAGCAGTTCAATTCGATGTTGAAGAAGGCGCTCGTGGACCACAAGCAGCTAACGTAGTTAAACTATAATTAGTATTAACTTTGACGCCACCGGTTTTCCGGTGGTTTTTTTGTGCAAAAAAATAAAAAAACTTGAAGTCTAAAATGAACAAATTTGGCTATGTGTACTGACCCCAAAAAGTTAGACAATTAATTTAAGCAAAGGATTTAGTTCTGTATTGCACAGGACTAAGTCCTTTTAATTTTACTTTGATTCGTTTGTTGTTGTAATAATCAATATAGTCGACGATTGCCCTCTCAAGTTCCTTTATAGACTTAAATGTCTGCTCATAGCCATAAAACATCTCTGATTTAAGAATGCCAAAGAACGATTCCATCATGCCATTGTCAGTACTATTACCCTTGCGGGACATAGATGGCTGAATGCCCTTATCTTCTAAAAAACTATGATAAAACTCATGCTGGTATTGCCATCCCTGATCACTGTGGAGAATAGTACTCTCATATTGTTCATCTCTAAAAGCTTGTTTTAACATATCTTTTAATTGGTCTAAATTTGGTGAAGACGAAAGGGAATAAGCTATAATTTCGCTGTTATAACCATCTAAAAATTGGTGATAAATATAGTTTTTTTGGTTACTTGTTGGGATAGAAAATTCCGTAATGTCTGTATAGCACTTTTCCATCGGTTTTTCAGCTTCAAATTGGCGTTGAATAATGTTTCCAACTCTCTTTCCAACGGTTCCATGATAAGAAGAGTACTTACGTTTTCGACGAATACGAGCCTTTAGACCTAACATTTTCATCAGGCGTTGTACCTTTTTATGGTTTACGATGAAACCACGGTTTCTAAGCTCAAGAGTAATACGACGATAGCCATAATTTCCTTTTATGCTCGTTATAAATAGTTTCTATTTCGTTTTTTTACGGCCTGATTCTTATCTTCTAGGTTTAGCTGCTTTAAGTGATAGTAGTAAGTTGAACGAGCAAGTTTAATAATCTTTAGAAGAATATCCAAAGGAAACTCTGGCACTAACTCTCTGACAATCTGTGTCTTTCTTCTTTCTCTTTTTCCTCCTTCAAGCGGAGTTCTCTCAACTTTTTTAGAATGGCATTCTCCGCTCTTAAATACTCATTTTCAGCCTGAAGGCGTTCTAGTTCTGTCATCTCTTCTGATTTTTTCTTTGGCTTACGGCCCATATTAAGTAGTCTCCCTCTTGTTTTTCTCAACAATAGTATACTTATTTTTCTTGTATTGTGCGAGCCAGTTATAAAGCATCGCAGGACCTGGAAGACCGTATTCAAGAGAAACTCTTTCTATACTCAAACCTTTATGTAAGACTTTATCAATCATTTCTTGTTTTATTTCTGGAGGATAATAAATATTCTTCCCTTTTTTACTATCTCTAAACCATAACGATCAATCAATTTAATCATATAGACAAGATTTCTCGCATTTATACCGAACGTATCTGCAAGTCGTGCGTAGCTAACTCCTTGTTTTCTGAGTTCATAAATTTGAACTTTATCCTCATAAGTTAATTTCATAAAAAAGCACCCCAAAAGTTAGATTTTCTGTCTAACTTTTGGGGTGCACTTCATATGTCCATATATGGTATATTTGTCCTCTCCCTCCTAAGAATTTCTTTTTATTTTTGTACTTTTTTAGTAAGTTGGTTTCAAAATTATTGGTGATTTTTTGTTAGAAGCTGCCCCAGCCGGAATGGAAGAAACAAGTGCGAATCGATTTTTGAAAAACGAAGAGCATTCGGATTCTATAGGAATAACAATAGCGATCATGATCGATGTGAATTACTGACTCTGGAAATTGATTTCCTAGAGTCAGTTTGAAGCTCGATAGGAAACGAGACCTGGGGCTCGTTCCGGTATAACTATTGTTATTCCTATGAAGACATCCGAAAGTGCTCGTAGTTTTCCAAAACATAAACTTACGAAGTAGATTCTCGTTGCTTTTCAGCTTTTTAACCGAAAGGTTTTTACCCGTGAAAAATCACTAAAGTGTTACAGAAAACGTTTTAATATTACGAAATAAAAAAAGTTTCCTAAAAAAATCTATAAAAATACAAGAATAAAAAAGCTAAATTCTGCTATACTAGAATAGAATTCTTACAGCCAAGTCTGTAGAAGAATTATCTAAGGAGGAAACAGTGTGGTTGCATTAAATTTTAAAGCACAAAATATCGGAATTGACTTAGGCACAGCTAACACGATTGTTTATCTAGAAGATGAGGGAATCGTCACACGTGAACCTTCCGTGGTTGCAAAAAATATCGTTACAGAAGAAATTATCGCAGTAGGAAAATCTGCATTTGAAATGATTGGTAGAACACCAGAAAATATCGTGGCATTACGCCCAATGAAAGATGGCGTAATCGCTGACTACAATACAACGACAGCAATGTTGAAATACTTCATTCAGTCGATTGTGGGCCGTTCATTCTTTAAACCAGTGGTCATTATTTGTGTGCCAAGTGGCATTACAGACGTTGAAAAGAGAGCCGTTTTAGACGCAACAAAATATGCAGGAGCAAAAGAAGCATACGTGGTTGAAGAACCATTCGCTGCGGCGGTTGGAGCAGGACTTCCTGTCACAGATCCAACTGGAAGCATGATTGTCGATATCGGTGGCGGTACGACAGATGTGGCGACAATTTCGCTTGGTGGAATCGTGAATAGTCGTTCGATTCGTGTCGGAGGAGACGAGTTAAACGAGGCTATTATTCAGCATGTTCGTAAGACGTATAATTTACTGATTGGGGAACGTACGGCTGAAGAATTAAAAATTATGTTAGGTTCAGCTTCCGTTGAAAAAGCACAAGGAAGCATGCAAGTGCGTGGTCGTGACATGGTTACGGGATTGCCACGTGTTGTTGAAGTGCCTGCAAAAGAAATTGCAGTTGCGATGAGTGAAATTATTCATCAAATTTTAGACGCAGTAAAAGATGTATTGGAACAAACACCGCCAGAAATTTCTGCGGACGTTATTGATCATGGAATCGTGTTAACAGGTGGAGGCGCAATGCTTCGTCACCTTGCTGAGATGATTTCGAAGGAAACGCAAGTACCAGCCTTTGTGGCCAACGATCCACTTGATTGTGTGGCACTAGGAACAGGTGCAATTTTAGCAAATCCATCATTAATGAAAAAATAGAGTCCGTTGAAAAATAAAAATAAGAGGAGTGATGATGTGAATCCAATTTTTTCAAATAAGAAACTAATTGGTTGGGTAATCGGAATTATCATGGCTATAGCATTAATCATGTATTCCATTACTTACGGCAGTAATATCGTGACTCAAGGTGTTAATGATGTAACCAATATTCTTGGAAGATTAGTCTCTTATCCAGCAAATAGTATTAATGATTTTATCGATAGCGTGAGTGATTTATCAAATACGTATCAAGAAAATCAATCGTTAAAACAAAAAATCGATACCATTCATGAATTAGAAGTTCAATTGAGTGAGTTAAAACGTGATAACCAAAAAATGAAGGAAACGCTCAAGTTGCAAGACACGCTGAACGATTATACGTTAGTGAATGCGACAGTTATTGCGCGTAATCCAGATACATGGCGTGATGTTATTACGATTAATAAAGGGTCTAATGACGGTATCCAACCGCAAATGTCTGTTATGAGTGATAATGGGCTTGTTGGGAAAGTCATGGACGTGAATCCAACGAGTGCACGTGTAGCGCTATTATCGAATGCCGATAATACATTAGTGCGTGTAGCGGCGATGATTCAAAACGAAAAAGAACCAATCTACGGAACAATCACTGGCTATGATAATAAAACGAATATGTTAGTGATGAGCCAAATTCAAGCAACTCAAGATATCAAAGTTGGGGATAAAGTCGTGACAAGTGGTCTCGGTGGTATTTCTCCAAACTCACTATATATCGGAACCGTTGAAGAAGTGGCGATGGACCGTTTTGGCTTGTATAAAGAAGTGAAAATTCGTCCAGCAGCGGATACGAATGACGTTCGTTATGTAACGGTTGTTATTCGTACAAGCGAAAGTGAGGGGCAATAATGCGCGTCTCAAAAAGAGTTTACTGGGTGTTATTTGTTTATATCCTTACTTTCTTAGCCGATGGAGTGTTAACGAATCATTTTTCAAAATTATTTCTCTTCTCAGGCTATAGCTTAACCCCACGAATGATTATTATCGCTGTCGTGATGTTAAACTTTATGATTGACCATAAATCCATGTTCTGGTTTACCGTGGTCGCTGGATTTTTAGTGGATAGTTACTACTCAGGTGTCCTTGGTGTCTATATGGCGCTCTTTGCGGTGATTGTACGAATCATTCGTTTAGTTCGCTCGAACATCCTTCAAAATCCATTTACATTAGGGCTAGCACTCGTATTCTTCTTAAGTTTCACCGAAGTGTCTGTTTACTTCGTGTATGCCTTGCGAGGAGTAGCGAGCATGGATTGGAATGAGTTTTTAGTAGTCAGACTCGGGGCAACCTTAATGTTAAACATCGTGATTTACTATATTTTATATCTCCCGCTTCGCAATTTTGCGAGATGGGTGAACTCAACTCCGGTCGTTAGTCCACATGACTTAATGAACCATCGTAGAGCATAATGTGAGAAAGGTTTGGCTGTTTGCGGCCAAGCCTTTTTGATTACACGTTAATAGTACTGACAAAGGCGATAGATATGGTATAATAAAGAGAATTAGTGTCAAGAGAAAGAGGAATTGAATGAAGAGAGCAACATTTTTAAAAGCAAGTCTAATCTCGAAAGGAATCATTGCGACCTGTGCGATTGTCGGTTTTCTAATGCAGATGACGCTTCACGGGTGGCATGGACTTCGTTATTACACGAATCAGTCGAATTTACTCGTTGGCGTGTTTATGGTGTACTTGCTCTTCAAATACCGCAAAAGTGGCCATTGGAGTAAAATGGATCTTCGCTTAAAGGGTGGCGTGACGGTAGCGATTCTTCTAACGGGCTTGGTGTATCACTTTATGTTAGCACCACAAAAGACAGCCGAAGAGTTCTGGACGATTGAGAATTTCTTGTCGCACTATATTGTGCCATTTGGAACCTTGTTGGATTGCATCGTGTTTGATAAAGGGCATTGCTACAAGTGGTATGATCCATTTATTTGGACGCTATTGCCGCTTACCTATGCGATTGTGTCTGTGGCGATTGCACTCATCACACGCATTCCGATTGGAAATAACAAAGACGGCCCGTTTCCGTACTTCTTCTTGAATGTGGATAAATATGGATTTATCGGTGTCTTACAATATAGCTTAGGATTAGCCGTTGCCTTTTTAATTGGCTCGTATATTCTTTTAGTATTTAAAAATGGATTTAAAACGAAGGAACGTTTATAAGAGAGGAGACTTTCATGGTTCGAGATATTGGAATCGACTTAGGAACAGCGAATATTTTAGTGTTCTTAAAAAATCGTGGAATTATTTTAAATGAACCGTCACTAGTTGCGCTAGATGAGCGTAATGGCGACGTGATTGCAGTCGGTGAACGTGCGTACCAAATGGTGGGCCGTACGCCAAAAGAAATCAATGTGCACCATCCGTTAAAAGGTGGGGTGATTGCGGATATCGCAGTTACTGAACAATTGCTCGAATTGTTTATGCAAAAATTAAACTTAAATAGTTGGTTCTCAAAACCAGATATTTTAATTTGTACACCAACCAATATTACGACGGTGGAGCAAAAAGCCATTATCCAAGCGGCGATTAAATGCGGTGGACGTAATATTTACTTAGAGGAAGAACCAAAGTGGCCGCAGTCGGCGTTGGACTGGATATCTTCTCTCCAATTGGAAACATGGTCATCGATATCGGTGGCGGAACAAGTGATATTGCCGTTCTTTCAATGGGCTCAACAGTCACAAGTCGTTCGATTAAATTAGCCGGCGATAATATGGATTTTGCGATTTCGGAATATATTAAAGACAAATATCAACTCATTATCGGAGAGCGTACAGCCGAAGAGATTAAGATGAATCTTGGTAGTGCGATTGAAGTGGAAAATGAATCGGATATGATTGTCAAAGGTCGCGATATGACGACAGGATTGCCGAAGACCGTTACCATTTATACGAATGAAATTTATCATTGCTTAAAAGAAATGCTCGATACGATTGGTGAAGAGGCTAGACTCGTACTCGAAGCGACGCCACCAGAACTTGCAGGCGATATTATCGAACGCGGTGTGATGGTGACAGGGGGAGGAGCGCTCATCCAAGGAATCGACCGTATGCTTTCTGAAAAGCTACAAATTCCAGTGATGATTGCTGAGAACCCGTTGCAAAGTGTTGCGATTGGAACAGGAATCTTATTAAACCGTATTAAAGCAGATCGTGGTATTTTCTCAGGACTAAGAAGACTCTTTAGCTCGAAGAAAGTCGTAATGAACCCAACTGCGAATATGATTGATGATGAAAGGAAAGAAGAAGCATGAAGCAAGAATTGAAAAATAGTGGTCACTTATTATTGACGGCGCTACTCCGTGTCTTAATTTTCGTGATTATCGCAGTCATCTTATTTGCACTTGGCTTAATGGTTGGATATGCCGTTTTAGGTGAAGGGCACAACCCGTTTGATATTTTCTCAAAAGAAGTATGGGATAAGATTTTCAATTTTATTAACTAATAAGCAGATAGATTGACCTTTGTTGACTATTGCAGTAGACTAAAACAAAATAAAATTTGGAGGAAGACTTATGAATTTAATTCCAACAGTTATCGAGCAATCTTCTCGCGGAGAACGCGCTTATGATATTTACTCACGTTTATTAAAGACCGTATTATTATGGTAAGCGGGCCCGTTCACGACGATATGGCTAATGCGATTATCGCGCAATTACTATTCTTAGATGCACAAGATCCAGAAAAAGATATTTATATGTATATTAACTCTCCAGGTGGAAGCGTAACGGCAGGTTTAGCCATCTACGATACAATGAACTTCATCAAAGCAGACGTTCAAACCATCGCGATGGGGCTAGCAGCGTCAATGGGTTCATTCCTATTAACAGCTGGCGCTAAAGGAAAACGCTATGCATTACCGAACGCTGAAATCTTAATCCACCAACCATTAGGCGGAGCTCAAGGGCAAGCGACAGAAATCGAAATTGCAGCACGTCAAATCTTGAAAACACGTGAACGTTTAAATAAAATTTTGGCGAAACAAACAGGCCAAAAATTATCACGTATCGAAAAAGATACAGACCGTGATAACTACATGACAGCACAAGAAGCGTTAGAATACGGCTTAATCGATGCCATCATGGAAAGTTCAAAAGAAATGAAATAACAGAAAGTGCAGAAGAACTAAATAGTTCTTCTGTTTTTTTGCTCGTATATCTTCCTTTTTACTCGTGAAAGCGGTACAATAGTACCATACGACTTTGTTAGAAGGTAAAAGGGGAAAAGGTTATGACAACAGAAGGAAATCCATTAAATAATGCACGAGTGGCATATGAATATTACGAATTACCAGGAGAATTGGTAGATATTCAACCTTTAGGAAATGGATTAATTAATAAGACTTATCAAATTACACATACACATGAAAATGAAGAAAAACAATATGTTTTACAAGCGATTAATCATAAAATTTTTCCAAATGTACATGGATTAATGGAAAATATCGAGAAGGTAACGAAATACCTTCGTGAGAAATACGAATCAGAAGGGCGCGATGCTGCTCGTGAAACGCTTCGTGTCATCCGTACGAAAGATGGCCATTTAACAGCCAACTTGGATAACGGAACCTACTGGCGTATTTATGATTCCGTTAAAAATAGCTATTCATTAGATAAAGTAGAAAGTCCGGAGCAATTTTATATCACCGCTAAAGCATTTGGTCGTTTTGCCTATGACTTAAACGACTTCGATGCGAGCCAATTGGTCGAAGTGATTCCACAATTCCACGATACACGGAATCGTTACAGACAGTTGGAAGAAGCGATTCGAGAAGATCGCGTGGGCCGTGTGAAAGAGGTGCAAGAAGAGATTGCATTTATCCAAAACCGTAAAGCGGACTGCTTCTTATTATATGATTTACTCGATGAAGGCGTATTGCCGCTTCGTGTAACACATAATGATACAAAATTAAACAACATTATGTTCGACAGCGAAACGAAGGAACCGCTTTGCATCGTGGACCTTGATACCGTGATGCCGGGGTTAGTGTTATTTGATTTTGGGGATTCCATTCGATTTGGTGCCAACGACTGCGCCGAAGACGAACCGGATTTATCAAAAGTGAACTTCGATTTTGATTTATACGAAACTTACGTGAAAGGCTTTATCGAAGGGACAAACGGAATCTTGACTGAAGCCGAACTCGAATACTTACCTTGGGGCGCTCGCGTCATTACGCTTGAACAAGGGATTCGCTTCTTGACGGACTATATTAATGGAGACGTTTATTATGCGACAACACGTCCAGGACAAAACTTAGACCGTGCGCGTACACAATTGAAATTGGTACAAGATATGGAAAACGTTTGGGATAAGATGGTCGAAGCTGTTAAAAACGCACAAAAATAAGAATTTCAGACTCTCTGACAGATGTGTCAGAGAGTTTTTTGCGTCTTTATATACTATATGTAGTAAATTATAACCATTCTAAAACACAATATATTGTGTTTTAGGGGTTGATTTTTCTATTTTGAGTGCTACAATAAGGACTAGAGTTTAAGGAGGAATCGTGATGAGTGTAGAGACATTAACCGCATTATCGGTCACGAAGAGAGATGGCCGACAAGTCGAATTTCAAAAGGAAAAAATTCAACGTGCGATTGAAAAAGCGGAAATCGGATTGAATGGTGAGTTAAGCGACGAGCGGATGGTAGTGCTTAGTCGCATCGTAGAGGATGTCCTCGCGGAGATTTCAAGACGCTTTAACGATACGATTGAGATTTATGAAATTCAAAATATCATTGAACATTTACTGATTGAAGATGGGGAGTCGGCCCTTGCACAAGAGTATATTTCCTACCGTGTAGACCGTGATTTACGCCGTAAGAATCAGTTGGATTTCCAATGGGCGCTCTCACGATTAACGAATAAAGAAGCCAGTGTCGTCAACGAGAACGCGAATAAAGATAGTAAAGTGTTTAATACACAGCGCGACTTAACGGCTGGAACAGTTGGGAAGATTATCGGTTTGAAGATGCTTCCGCCGCACGTGGCCAATGCGCATTTAAAAGGGGATATTCATTATCATGATTTAGACTATCATCCATATATGCCGCTCACAAACTGTTGCTTAATTGACTTCGAGCACATGCTAGGGCTCGGTTTTAAAATCGGAAATGCAGAAGTGGAGTCTCCTAAATCCATCCAAACAGCGACCGCTCAAATGGCTCAAATTATCGCGAATGTGGCGAGCAGTCAGTATGGTGGTTGTTCTGCTAACCGTGTGGATGAGTTATTGGCACCTTATGCTGTGAAGAATTACGAAAAACATTTAGCAGATGCAAAAGTCTGGATTGAAGGAGCAGACCGTCAAGAAGCGTACGCGATGAAGAAGACGGAAAAAGATATTTATGATGCGATGCAATCGTTAGAGTATGAAATCAACACGCTCTATACATCGCAAGGACAAACACCGTTCACCACACTTGGATTTGGACTTGGAACGAATCACTTCGAACGTTGTATTCAGAAGGCTATCTTGCAAGTGCGCATGGAAGGAATTGGCAAAGAAAAAAACGAACGGCCATTTTCCCGAAACTCGTCTTTACATTGAAACGTGGCGTGAATTTGGAAGCCAATGACCCAAACTATGACGTGAAGCAATTGGCGCTGGAATGTGCGACAAAACGCATGTATCCAGACGTATTAAGCTATGACCAAATCGTTCGTTTAACAGGAAGCTTCAAAGTGCCGATGGGATGCCGTTCATTCTTACAAGGATGGAAGGACGAAAAGTGGTCAAGAAGTCAACGACGGACGGATGAACTTAGGGGTTGTTACGCTCAATATTCCTCGCATTGCCCTTGAAGCGGGTGGATCTCTTCAAAAAGTTTTGGGAGATTTTTTTGAGGAAAAACTCGCGATTTGTAAAGACGCACTTGTCTACCGTGTGGAACGCTGCAAGGAAGCCACTCGCGACAATGCACCGGTCTTATATCATTATGGAGCATTTGGTCAACGCTTGAAGGATGGGGAAGAAGTCGACGTCTTATTTAGAAACAAACGTGCGACGGTTTCTCTGGGTTATATCGGCCTCTATGAAGCAGCAACGGCCTTCTTTGGACCTGCGTGGGAAACCAACCCCGAAGCTAAAGCCTTTACGTTAGACATCGTGAAATTGTTGAAGGCTCATACGGATGCATGGGGGGATGAGTTTGGATATCATTTCAGCGTCTATGCGACTCCAAGTGAAAGTCTGACAGACCGTTTCTGCAAGCTCGATATCGAAAAATTCGGTCTCATTCCGGATATTACCGAGAAGGAATATTATACGAATAGTTTCCACTACGATGTGCGTAAAAATCCAACACCATTTGAAAAGATTGAGTTCGAGAAAGATTACCCAGTGTATTCTTCAGGTGGTTTCATCCATTACTGCGAATATCCAGTGCTTCGTCAAAATCCAAAGGCGCTGGAAACCGTGTGGGATTTTGCCTATGACAAGGTCGGGTATCTTGGAACGAATACGCCAATTGACCACTGCTATCAGTGTGGTTTTGATGGAGAATTTACTCCTACAAGTAAAGGGTTCGAATGTCCACAATGTAAGAACCGCGATCCGCAAACTTGTGATGTGGTGAAACGAACTTGTGGGTATCTAGGAAATCCGCAAGCCCGTCCGATGGTGCATGGTCGTCATGTGGAGATTTCTTCGCGTGTGAAACATATGCCAAAACTCAAGGAACGCTATGCGCTTGGGGTGACGGAGGATGAATAACCCGAAGCCAAAAGAATGGACCAGCCAGCAGTATTCCCAAGGGAAGATTGCAAGCTATAAACCGTATAATTTTGTCGATGGGGAAGGGGTGCGCTGCTCGCTGTATGTGAGCGGCTGCCTTTTTGCCTGTGAAGGATGTTATAACGTCATCGCACAAAATTTCAATTATGGCATTCCGTATACGAAGGAACTCGAAGCACAAATCGTTAAAGATGTGGGTGCTTCGTATTGCCAGGGCTTAACGCTTCTTGGAGGCGAGCCGTTTTTAAATACGGGCGTGTGCCTTTCTTTAGTAAAAGCTCTTCGTCAAGCATACGGGCACGAAAAAGACGTGTGGTCGTGGACTGGCTATACATGGGAAGAATTAATGCAAGAAACAGAGGATAAGTTGGAATTACTCAGCTTGATTGATATTTTAGTCGATGGACGATTCGAACTCGCCAAGAAGGATTTGACCTTGCAGTTTCGAGGTAGTAGTAACCAACGCATTATCGATGTGCAGGCGTCTCTTCTAGCTAGCGAAGTCGTTTTATGGAAAGGCCTCTGGGAATCATAAGAAACGATAAAATTTCTGACAAATGGTCATTATTTTGATAAAATGAAGAAATGAAATACGTTAAAGGAGACGACAATGGCGATTACAGGACTTGGAATGGACGCAGTGGAACTTTCACGCATTGAAAAAATCGTGGCAGAACCGAAGACTTTTTTACAAAAAGTGCTGACTCCAGCAGAACTAGAGAAATATAATAGTCTTCCAACGAAACGAAAAGTGGAGTTTCTCGCAGGACGTTTTGCGGCCAAGGAAGCCTACGCAAAAGCATTGGGAACGGGAATTGGACAACACGTGTCTTTCCAAGATATCGAAGTCTTAAATGATGTGTCTGGAAAACCAGTCCTTGTGTGCAAACGGTACGCCCACAAAACATGGGTCACCATTACGCATACGAATCATGATGCATATGCCGTCGTCGTATTAGAATCCAACGAATAAAAAGGAATGAACCAATAATGTTAGAAGCCATCCATCGAAATACACGAGTTGTAGTGGATTTATCGATTGTAAAACAAAATATTAAAAAGCAACTAGCGAAGTTGAGCCCTTCTCAAGAATTGTATGCTGTTGTCAAAGCCAATGCATACGGACATGGGATGATTACGGTGGCCAAAGCAGCCGTTGAAGCAGGTGCTACAGGGTTCTGTGTAGCGAATCTGGACGAGGGACTAGGACTACGCCAAGCTGGTTTTACACAACCCATTTTAATTTTAGGCCTCAGCCGCGTTGAAGATGCCGCACTTCTAGCAGAAAATAAGATTACTGCGAGTGTCGACTCAGTAGAGTGGCTAACAGAAGCCGCTCAGTATTTAAACGATATACCGTTAAAAGTGCATATTGCCGTGGACTCTGGAATGGGACGTATCGGTGTGGTCAACGAGGAAGAATTAGCAGCGGTCGAAGCCGTGCTACAAAATGGCCCGTTTGAATTCGAAGGCATTTTCACGCATTTTGCGACTGCCGATGAAGCAGATACGACACAGTTGACCAAACAAATCGAGAAGTTCCACCGTCTTGTCGATGAATTAAGCGTCAAACCAGCACATGTGCATTACTCGAACTCCGCTTATGCGCTTTGGCATGGAGCAGGAGATAGTGCCATTGTTCGATATGGGATTGGAATTTACGGAATTAATCCTTCCAATGGAGACTTAGCGCTGAAAGACGAGTCATCCTTAACGCCAGCGCTTCGTTGGAAACGGAAATGGTGAAAGTGAAGAAGCTGGAAGCAGGAGATACGGTGAGCTACGGTGCGACCTATACAGCAGAGGAAGAGCAATGGGTAGCGACACTTCCAGTTGGCTATGCGGATGGATTTATCCGTGCCTACAATAAAGGGGATGTCTTAGTGGACGGCGTTCGTTGTCCAATTGTTGGACGTATCTGCATGGATCAGTGCATGATTCGCTTACCGCATGAATTTCCAGTAGGCACAACGGTGACGCTCCTTGGGAAAGATGGAGACGAAGAAATTACCGCTATTGAATTAGCGAAGCGTTCAGCAACGATTGCTTACGAAGTGCTTTGCATCATCTCAGATCGCGTGAAACGGGTGTATATCAATGAGTGATAAGATTGTAAGAGGCGATGTGTATCTTGCGGACTTATCGCCGGTTGTTGGAAGTGAGCAAGGAGGAAAACGTCCTGTCCTTATCGTGCAAAATGATGTAGGAAATCACTTTAGTACAACGGTCATTGTAGCGGCGATTACTGCCAAGCATACAAAGGCCAATATTCCAACGCATATTGAAATCAAAAAAGACCAATTCGGGTTCGAACGCGACTCTGTCGTCTTACTCGAGCAATTACGGACGATTGATAAAGTCCGTATTCTTGAAAAGATTACGACCGTCGATAGTGACTTTATGAAAATCATTGATGCAGGACTCAAAGTGAGTCTTGGATTAGAATAAAAATAGTCCTCTAAAAATTTAGAGGACTGTTTTTGTTTTTAACGGAGAATTTCTCGAGAAAATTCCCTTGATTTACCATGGGGATGGTAGTATACTGGTTAAGTACCTTAAGTACAAATGCCTCCTTAGCTCAGTTGGTAGAGCAGTAGACTCTTAATCTATGGGTCACAGGTTCGAGCCCTGTAGGGGGCATTTTTTATACGCAAAAAGCCTTGGTTTTCTAAGGCTTTTTGTGTAGTCTTAGCACTAAAAAATGAGAGAAAAAAGGTTTTGACAATTTACGCCACATGAAGTTGTTTAAGAATCTCCTTCTCTTTCATTGCCATTTTCTGTTATAATTAATTTTACTTCTAGAATAGAAAGGACTTAAAATGACAACTCTTATTAAACATAAACGTGTAGAATTTTCAGAACTTTTTTATGACCTAGTTTTTGTTTTTGCAATTTCAAAAGCAACTACTTTAATTGACCATCTTCATAACGGTATTTTGACTTGGAATTCTTTCCTTGATTTTTCATAGCTGTCTTGGTTCTCACCGAGTCCTGGATGATTCAAACCGTTTATACCAATCGCTATGGAAAGAACTCTTTATTTAACATGGTAATCATGTTTATCAAAATGGGACTTTTACTCTTTATAGCCGATATGATGGGACCTGATTGGCAACAATATTTTCATTATCTCTGTTGGGCTATTGGTACATTAACCTTTACCTTATTTTTACAATATTTGGTTGAATTTTTTAGAAAATCAACCGATAATGCTAATCGGGAAAGTATCAAAGGTTTTCTATGGATAACAGGTCTAGGAAGTTTAGGAGTCTATCTAGCAGCTCTTCTTCCTATTTACGTTGGAGTCTCTATCTTATTTGCTAGTATTCTGCTAACATTTATTATGCCAATTATCTTGCTTAGTAAAGATAAGCATTACCAGGTAAATCTCCCCCATTTAATCGAGCGCATCTCCCTTCTTGTCATTATTACGTTTGGAGAGATGATTATGGGGCTAGCTAACTTCTTTACAATCGAGAATTTCTCGATTTATTCGGTTCTTTATTTCATTATTATGCTTTCTCTGTTCTTGTTTTATTTTGGTCAATTCGACCATGCTATTGATCAAAAATCTAATCAAAAGGGACTATTTCTAATTTACAGTCACTATCCTATTTTCATTGGACTTATTATGATGACTGTATCGATGAGTTTTCTTCTGAATCCTGAAGCTAATCGTCTCTTTGCAACCAGCTTCTCTTATATCGGATTTGGCCTCTTTCAAGCTGCTGTCCTAGTAAATGGGCCCTATAACAAACACTATCTTCGCTATTCGAAAAGTTACTACTGTGTCCAAGCGACACTCTATCTGGCTGCCTTGATTCTCTCTTTAATCTTTGCTTCTAATCCTATAATAGTAGTGAGTATTACAACCATTTTAGCTCTAGCTATAGCCATTCATTTTATTTATTTTTATATGACACAGAATAAAAAATATTCCAAATCTAACTGGGAGTTGTTTTAATGAGTTTATAGCATTAAAAAAGCCTTGGTTTTCCAAGGCTTTTTTTCATTAATTTGTTTTTCCATTTTATCCTCCGATTTGAACTCGCACTGACATTTATTTATAACAACACTATATATCTAGTATGGCATAATCATTAGGTATTATAGATTTTCAAACCAAATGTGAGTCATTCGTTTTTGCCCCACTTTTGCCCCATTTTGAAATATTTACATTGAAAATACCTAAAAGTATTTCCCTAAAATCAGCTATATTTCAACATTTTTGTTTATTTTCAATATGAAAAGTTCTTACAAATTCATGTAGGGGGCATTTTTTTATACGCAAAAAGCCTTGGTTTTCCAAGGCTTTTTTGTTTGTAGTTCCATACTTGTTCCGTGAAATGAAGTTAATTCTCACGTTTATTTTTCTCTAATCATTCCCACTCGATTCTCATCAAGATAGCAAAAATGATGCTTACGATAGAGCTTATCTGCAGGAACTTTAGCTAGTAAAGTGATAAAACTACTCTCATGTGTATTTTCATCAAACCACTGATCTATCATTTCCATAATTTGATTTGCAATCCCTCGTCTTTGGAATTTTTTATCTACCATAATGTCGCATACTATAAAAGCAATTCCGCCATCACCGACAATTCTTCCTAGACCAATGAGTTCATCCTCTTCATAAACAGAAACTAAGAACAGAGTCCCTTCAAGTGCCTTTTTCACTTCAGAATAAGGTTTCGTGCTATTCATTCCCGCGTTTACTCTTAATTGATTATAAGCTTCTACGCTGGGGATTTTGTGAGTAAATTCCATAAAACGATTCCTCCAATAACTTCTTTTATGAATTTATTGCTATCATAACTCTTCGTAATCAGGATGGTCTTTGATATAGATTGAAGCGTAAATGGCATCTACTAAAACGGCTGGGAAAGCGAAGGCCATTAAAGCGCCAGAGAAAAAGCCGAAAATCATTTGTATGTAGTCTGTAATCACGGCAATGACCAATAGAATAAAACCCAGGACTTTAGCAATATTGAATAGGCGTTCTTTTTTCTTACTATTCACCTCATAGGTTTCCCATCGATTGATTTTCCAAATTTTTCCTTGATTTTCTGGAAGATAATACCATGCGTAAATGACGGTCATTATTACAAATAGAAGTACTATTGGAATGACATAAAATAGTGTCAACTTGGACTCGTAGAGCTTTAACGCGCTGAACGGTGTTTTATCATCGGTAACCATCAGTAGGGAGATAAAGGTAGAGGTGAGTAAGACGGTCCAAACCACAAAGGCCACTAGAATATAAGTGAAAGACTTAAACCGATTGACAAGAGGTGTAAAAAGCCCAAAGAGAGCACTGACGATATTTATCACTGTCGCACTCAAGAATAGGACATTAATTATCCCTATTGGGTCATTATACCCTGCAACAAAATATAGAAACGCAGTAAATGGAAGCATAAGCCAAGGGAAGAATTTAATGTAGCCTAGACTCACTTCATTCGTAATTAACGGACCATGGTACCGGTCGACCGTTTGATTGACTCTCCGCTTTTTTGATTTCTTTTGTTTTCCAGAACCAGGAGCTGGCTCTGAAGATTCTTTCTTTTTCAGTAAAAACTTTAGCATTCTTTTTCCTTTCAATAGCTTGGATAAATGTATTTCTACTATACCACAAACCTAGTGATGCAGTATCCAACGAGCACTCCTTATATAAATAATGTCATATTCAGGTCATATAAGAAGCCTATAGAGGTCGTTGCAAAATAGGTTTAACAAATGTTACTTTGGATTTAAAAGCAGTTTTTCGATATTTGCTATTAAACGTCGTATACTATGGATAGAAATATAAAGGAGGATTTGCAAATGGAATTTATTCATGAAGGAAAAGCGTTTAGACATTATAATGCAGCTGGAGAAATGGATGCGGAAATCACATATGCTTCTAAAGGAGAAGGAGTGATTGAAGCGAATCATACATTTGTAGATTCAAGCTTACGCGGACAAGGAGTAGCGCGCCAATTAGTGGATCAGTTAGCGGACTTTGCAAGAGATGAAAACTTAAAAATTTATCCAACGTGTTCGTATGTCGTTGCTTTATTCGAAAAAAGTACTGAATACGACGATGTGAAAATATAAAAAAAGTATTAATTCACATAAATATTTTTTTAAATTCACATTTTATTCATAAGTGACCAATATAATTTAGCCATACCCAATAAAACACCTAAGGTTTACTTCTCCCAAGTAAAAAAATGAACTCCCAACATTTTTTTATTAGTAAACCCTCCTAACCTTTTCCCGCTGTTCCCAAACGGCGGGTTTTTTGTTTTGGAAAAAGGGGTATTTATGATAGTATGGACAAAGACCAATATAAAGGAGACGCTCATGAATCAAAATCACTATTATACAAATCAACCGAATAGTAAGAGCCAAGAAAAACATTTTCGTTATGTTTTAAAGGGCTTCACATTCCAATTTGCTAGTGATAATGGAGTGTTCTCGAAAAATACGATTGACTTCGGAAGCCAATTGCTGATTGAATCTTATGAGGTTCCAACGCATCTTGCAAAAGGGAAACTCCTAGATGTCGGGTGTGGTTATGGCCCGATGGGATTATCTTTTGCAAAGGCCAATCCCCAGATGTCTGTGGAGATGGTTGACGTGAACGAACGTGCCATGGAGTTGGCGAAGCGCAATGCCGAAACGAATGGCATTCAAAATGTTACGTTTTACGAAAGTAATACGTATGACAATGTCCACGAGAAGGATTATTCCGTGATTATTAGTAATCCACCAATTCGTGCAGGGAAAGATGTCGTGCATCGTATTTTAGAAGAGGCATATGACCATCTAATAGAAGAAGGGCAACTGGTCATCGTGATTCAGAAAAAACAAGGCGCTCCGAGTGCGCAAAAGAAAATGCAAGAAGTATTTGGGAATGTCGAACGCATTGCACTCGATAAAGGGTATTGGATCCTTGTAAGTACAAAAGAAAAAGGAGAATAATAATGGAAAAGATTGAAGAAAAAACAAGTAATCAAACACCAAAGAAACCAAAAAAGAAATTTAACTGGCGAATTTTCTTTGCAACGATTTTATTTATTATCTCAGGACTCTTATTTGCGGTGGGTCCGATTCGTACATTTTTACTTTCACGCTTACAAAGTGAACAAATACAAGCCGCTTCAAATATTACTTTAGCGGAAGTTAAAGCCAATGAAGTACAGGAAGCTGAATTTGATTTTTCGAAAGTTGAGGCGATTGATTTAAACCAAGTATTAAAAGCAAATTTCGATAAAGGAAAATTCTTAACACTTGGACAAATTGCAGTCCCAAGTGTGAAGTTAAACTTGCCAATCTATAAAGGATTAGCTAACGAAGTGTTATTATCAGGTGCAGGAACGATGAAACCTACTCAAAAGATGGGTGAAGGGAACTACGCTCTTGCCAGCCATAACTACTTTGGCGACATGACACTCTTATTCTCACCACTTGTAAACCTTAAAGTTGGAGAGAAGATTTATACGACGGATTTAGAGTATGTTTATGAGTATGAAACTACTTCTGTCGAATTGATTGAACCAACACGAGTAGAAGTCATTAATGACCAACCGGGTGTAACAGAGATTACGTTAATTACTTGTGATGACTATAATGCATCAAACCGTTATTGCATCAAAGGAAAATTTGTATCGAAGACTCCTGTTGGAGAAGTCAGTGATAGTGTGAAGCAAGCCTTCAACTTAAACTTTAATACGATTAAATAATAGAAAATCCCAATCACTATAAACGGTGATTGGGATTTTTCGTTAGAATTGATAAGGTTCGACGTGTATATCGATGAATGAAATCGCAAATTCATCGTAAAGTTCTGCTTCGATAAATTCGGTTACTTGATGACTCTTCCATACGGATAAATCTTTATCCATACAAACGGTTAAGTCGATATACACATTTGATCCATAACGGCGCGCTTTAATTTCACGAATATCTTTTACTTCAGGATGGAGCAAAATAACGGGGATATATTTATCCAATTCGGTCTGATCAAAACCATCTGTCAGTTGAAAGGCACTTTCGATAAACACTTCAACGGCTGTGCGAACGATTAAGAGACCAACCACGAAGGCCATGATATTATCGAGCCAATGTAACCCAAGAGAGGCGAATAATACCGCTAAGGCCGTCAAGAAACTGGTCATCGCATCGCTTAAGTTATCTTTGGCGGTTGCTTTAAGACCAAGAGACTGAATACGTGCTGCTAAGTTCTTATTGTAGAAGTACACACCAATCATAATTACCCCTGAGAAGAATCCAACGATGGAAGAAATGAGTGATGGAGCTTCTGTTACTGGATTGAGGAATTCTTGAAATGCATTGCGAACGACTTCAATCCCGATAAAGAACATAATAAATGAAGTGGCAAGGCTGGCGATCGTTTCGAATTTCCAGTGTCCGTAAGGGTGGTTTTCGTCGCTTGGTTTTTGCGATAAGCGTAATCCCACGAATACTAGGATGGATGAAATTACGTCAGTAAAGTTATTCCAACCATCGGCAAAGAGTGCTTCAGAATTAAAGGTCTTTCCGACAATGAGTTTTGTAGTAGATAAAAAGATGTAGGTGCAGATACTTAAGATGGCGCCGCGCTCAGCTTGTTTAAGGCGCTCGGTTGCAGATAATGGCAAAGTTGTCATCTCCTAAAAATTAATTCGTTTATTATAGTAAAACTTTTATAAATGGGGTGCAATTGATAAAGTATGCCTAAAAAACTCGGTGAATAACATAAATAAATCAATTCTTTAGGATCCTTACGGATCTTTTTTATCATTACCATAATAGGATACCGATTCGAGCCTTCGTCTCTCATCTTTCAAGCCTCAAAGAGGGAGTATGGAACAAGTTCCTACTCCCTCTAATTCGCATTGAATATTATTCCCTATTATGGTGATGATAAAACCCGTAAGGTCCAAGAATTGATTTACTACGTATTCACCTCTGTGAAATGGAACGGTGCAAAGAGTTAGTGTGTGCTTCCCACATTTAACAAAGAATTATTTTAGGAGTGCTTAGAATAGGAGAGTCCTTGTAGGTTTTTGGTCAGAAAGAATAGACGGCGTTTGGTGGATTTGTTATAATCTTCTTATTGAATGAGAAAGAGAGTGGTATTATGGCAACAGCATTGATCGTATATGCTAGTTTAACAGGAAATACAGAAGAGATTGCAGATATTTTAGCAGAAGCATTAGAAGAGCGTGGCGTGGAAGTGGACATGAAAGAATGTACTTCAGCTCAAGTAAGCGAATTCCATAATTATGATATTAATGTTGTCGCAACTTATACTTACGGAACAGATGGCGACTTACCTGATGAAATCGTTGACTTCTATGAAGAGTTAGAGGAAGAAGATTTAACAGGAAAAGTATACGGAGCGCTTGGCTCAGGGGATACTTTCTACGATAAGTTCTGCCAATCAGTATTAGATTTTGATGCGCAATTTGCAAAAACAGGTGCCAAAAAAGGTGCTGAAAATGTCTTAGTAGACTTAAACGCTGAAGCAGATGATATCGTCAATATTCAAGCTTTCGCGCAAAGCCTCGTTGAAGCTTTAGCATAATTGAAAATGTTGGCTACCTTATACAATTCGTTTAGGGTAGCTTTTTTATTGGAGGAAAAGGATGTATTATACCGTACAACAAACTGCAGAAAATCTAGAAATCGACTTAGGATATCTGATGCATTTAATTCAAACAAAACAAGTGAAGACGGTCGAAGTGGATGGCGAGTTACTCTTGAACAGTGCGCAGTTCGATTTCTTCTTGAAACAACGGGAACGTCTCTTGGAAGAATATCAGAAGTACTTGGATGAACCAATCCCAGAAGACATCGATATTAAGGATGAGGACTAGGAGGAAAGTATGAAAGTAAAGAAAGTATCAAACTATGAACTGTTTTTTGATTTAGTATTCGTGCTTGCGACAAGTCAATTAGTGGGTATTCTCCATTCCACTCCAGAACACATTGTTAACTTGCAGGGGATTTTAGCGTTTTTGTTGCAACTATTTCGGTTTGGAGTGTGTGGTTAATGGAGAACTCATACTTAAATCGTTACAGTAGAAGAGATACGAATGATATTTATACTATTATCGCAGCGGCGCTTGTCATCGGAAATATGGTGACTTTATTTACAGCGAATTGGAGATTGGGAATTGTTAATTTTAATGGAATTGTTATCCCAGTATATATTTATTACAATCTACTGATGATTGTCGTTTTGGGAATTATTATTTTGCAGTATTTATTGCATATTCGTAAGTACCAACAGTGTACGAATGATATGGTGATTCAAATTAAAGGAATATTCATCGCCATTTTGATTGTCATTGTTTCGATGGTGATTATTTCATTTACCCCAGTTGAGTATATCAACTATATTTATTTTTTCTCTTATTTATCGCTTTTAATCTATCCAACTTTTATGACAAAGAAGATGAAATACAGCTATATGAACTTTCCGCATTTAGTGGAACGAATGCAACTGATTACGATTTTAACAGTAGGTGAATTGATCATCGCGGTTATCAAAACGTATCCACTAGCTGAACATTTTCTTTTATCTGTATCTACATTTGTGATGGTCGGATTCCTATTTGTTTCTTATGTTTCTCAAACTGTTATCGGAATTGAACACCATCAAGAAAGAGCGGGTGGGCCCTTGGCGTATTTACATATTGGAATTTTAATTGCGATAAATATTATGACCGCTGGAGTAGAGATGTATTATGATGGTAAATTGTTAGAAATGGGAAGTTCAATGGTTCTTGTGGGTATCACACTGTTTTATGTTTGCCTTTTTGGAACTTCACGATACAACAAAGAAGGATTACAAATGACAAAACAAGTTGCACTCAGTTACTTTACTGTCTATCTAATTGGGACCGGGTTAGCAGTTTTCTTTAAGAATAGTGTAGTTCTTTTCTTCGGAATACTCGCGGTTCAGTCTGTAGTAATGACACAAGTAACTATTCATTTTAGAAAAGAATGGATACAAGAAAATATTCAATTTTAACCAAAAAAACTCTGAAGCAATTGCTTCAGAGTTTTTTTGGTCAATTGGAAATTAATTAGTTTTCTTTTGCATATGCAGCAGATTGCGCACCTGCTTGACGTCCGAAGATGATGATGTCGGCAACAGCGTTACCACCGATACGGTTTGCACCGTGAATTCCACCTGTAACTTCACCGGCTGCGTATAAGCCTTTGATTACAGAACCATCTTCTTTAAGAACTTCTGTTTCGTGTTGATCTTCAATCCACCCATTGTATGGTGAATACCAGGTGCGATTTGGATTGCGTAGTATGGTCCTTTTGATAAGTCGTGGTCCATTGCAGTTTTACGTCCAAATTCAGCATCGTTTTTATCAGCGACAGCTTTGTTCCAAGTTTCTAATGTTGCTTTTAATGTTTCAGCAGGAACATTAATTTCTTTAGCTAGAGCTTCGATTGTGTCAGCTTTCTTCACTAATCCACGTTTTTCATAGAATTTAACAGCTTTTGCGCGTTCAGTTAAAGCTGAGTCGAAGATTAAGTAAGCATATTTTTCTTTTAATCCAATGATTTGTTGTGATACTTTATCACGAGTTTCCATTTCGTTGTAGAAACGTTTACCTTCTTGGTTTACAAGAATAGCACCTTCACCACGAACTGATTCAGAAATCAATGTTGAAGTTGATTGTTCTACAGTTGGGTGAATTTGGATTTCTTTCATATCAACAGTTGCAGCGCCTAATTCTTTTGCTAATTGAACACCGTCACCAGTTGAACCTTTTTGGTTTGTTGTTACGAATCCATTTAAAGCAGGGTTGTATTCAGTTACCATTTGCATGTTGGCACCGAAACCACCAGTTGTTAATACAACTGCTTTAGCAGAAATTGTTTTTTCTTTGCCATCGATAGTAACGTTAACACCAGTTACTTTACCGTCTTTTTCGTTTACTTTAGTTACGTCTGCATTTACAAATAATGGAATTTCACGTTCAGAAACGTTACGTAATAATCCATTCACTAAGTATTCCCCTACAGCTGAACCATCTGCTGGACGGTGAGTACGTTTTTCGCTCATACCACCAGTAGTTGTTAAGTTGCTAAGTGTGATTCCCATTGAATCTAACCAGTCAATCGCACTTGCTGAGTTGTCTACTAAGTAACGTAATAATTCAGGATTATTTGTACCTTTACCACCTTTTAGTGATTCTTCGTAGAATTTATCGTTAGAGTCTTTAATTCCTTCTTTTTCTTGGAATTTCGTTTGAGATGCGTTCATACCAGCAGAAGATTTTGTTGTGTTTCCTCCGGCAGTTGGCATTTTTTCTAAGATAACTGGATTTAAACCAGCTTCTTTCGCTTGGATGGCAGCTGATAAACCAGCACCACCAGAACCTACGATGATAACATCATAGCTATCCTTTAATGTTGAAGGATCTGCATATTTTTGAGCAGATGCACTTGCTACAGCTTCAGCAGTTGTTGTTTCTTGGGCTGTAGTTGAAGTTTTAGAACTATTATTTCCGCAAGCTGCTAATAATAGAACTGATGAAATAGCTAAACTAGCTAAAAGACCTTTTTTCATTTTCGCTCTCCTTTGTGAAAAAATGTTTTATTAATTTCCATTGATATCATAGCATATTTTCATAGTGAGCACAATTAATATCAGGAGATTGTTCGCGAAAACACAGCATTTTTATGAAAATGAAAATACACACTGAAAAAACATTTTTTTATTGAAAAAAGTAGTTGACATTGAAGACAAATGAGTTCATAATGAACACATCACTAGAAAAGGAGTTAAGAACATGGCACAGTTATGTATCGTATTAGAATTGAATACGCGTTGGCAAAGCCACTAGATACAGGTTGTTCTTAACGTACTTTTGTACATATAGATACAACCTTCATTGACGTGAACTTGTATCTATGTGGATTTCAACTATAAAGCAAACTCGACCACGTAGATCTATAGACTAGAGCTGACGTGGTCTTTCTATTTGTATGAGAGACTCGTAGTAACATACGTAGTCTCTTTTTTAATAGAGTTTGCGAACATCTATTTAATTTTTGGAGGAATTCATCATGAAAAAGAACAAAAGCATTTATTTATTCGGAGCATTATTAGTATTAGTAGTGATTGGAGCATTATTCTTCAATCAATCAGGGGATAAAAATAAAGAAACAAATACAGCTAATACAGCATCAAAACAAACCGAAACCGTTAAAGTTGGAGTATTACAATTACTGAGCCACCCAGCCCTAGATGCCATTTATAAAGGATTGCAAGACGAATTGAAGAACGAAGGATATGAAGTTGGTAAAAACTTAGAAATCGACCTTCAAAATGCGCAAGGCGACCAAAGTAATTTAGCAAGTATGTCTGAAAAATTAGTTTCAGGTGGAAACAACATTTTAGTAGGGATTACAACTCCTGCGACATTAGCGTTAGCGAACAATACAAAAGAAACACCAATCATCATGGGTGGAATTACTTATCCAGTGGAAGCTGGTTTAATCGCAAGTGAATCAAAACCAGGAAACAACATCACTGGTGTTAGTGACCGTACACCAATTAAACAACAATTAGAAATTATGAAACAAGTTCTTCCGAACATGAAGAAAGTCGGCATCCTTTACACTTCAAGCGAAGATAACTCCGTAAAACAAGCCCAAGAAGCTGAAAAATACGCTAAAGAGTTAGGTTTAGAAGTAAAAGTGTCAACTATTGCAAACACAAACGATATTCAACAAGTAACAGAAAGTTTAGCAAGCCAAGTAGATGCTATTTTCGTTCCAATCGATAACACAATCGCAAGTGCAATGGCTACAGTGGTTCAAGTAACAGACGCGGTTAAAATTCCAGTATTCCCATCAGCAGATACAATGGTTGCTGACGGAGGAGTATTAGGAGTAGGTGTAGACCAATATCAAATCGGTGTTGAAACAGCTAAAGTAGTTGTAAAAGTCTTAAAAGGTGCAAACCCAGCCGATACACCAATTACATTAGCAAACAAAGGTGTTGTGTATGTCAACGAAGAAAAAGCGAAAAAATTAGGCATTACAATTCCAGACAGTATCTTAAAAGATGCACAAAAAGTAACACCAACAAACAAATAAGATAGTTTAGAAACGTTGATATGATAACGACTATATGAGGTGGTGATTCATACACAATATGATGGTTACGTCATATTGATCGTTTCAGAGGAGGATTTTTTTCGAAATGGATTTAGTAATTTCTTCGATTTCTCAAGGGATATTATGGGGCGTATTATCTCTAGGATTATTCATTAGTTTTCGAATTTTAAATATTGCAGATATGACGACTGAGGGGAGCTTTCCTCTTGGTGCTGCCACTTGTGTGATTTTGATTCAACAAGGGGTGAACCCATTCTTAGCAACGCTAGTATCTATGGTTGCTGGAGCATTAGCTGGAGGAGTCACAGCATTCTTGATGACGGTGTGTAAAATCCCAAGCTTATTAGCAGGGATTTTAACAATGACGTCTCTCTTATCGATTAACCTACGTGTGATGGGAAAAGCGAATATCACACTTCTTGGACAAGATACGATTTTTAGTGTTCTTTCAAAATTGGGCTTACCAAAGTACTTTGACATCATTATCATGGGGCTTGTAGTGATTGGAGTTTTAATCTTCTTGATGTATTGCTTCTTCAAAACAGAATTTGGGCAAGCACTTATTGCAACAGGGGACAACGAAAAGATGGCACGAGCACTCGGCATTAACACGCGTAAGATGACAATATTCGGATTAATGCTATCCAATGCACTCATTGCCTTAGCAGGTGCAATTTTAGCACAAAATAATGGCTATGCGGACGTAAACTCAGGTCTTGGAACCATCGTTATCGCGCTTGCTGCGATTATCATCGGTGAAGTGATTTTCGCCGACGAATCATTCGTTGGACGTCTTGTCTGCATCCTTTACGGATCGATTATTTACCGTTTACTACTAATGCTTGTGTTGTTACTCAATGTCTTCCAAGCAAATGACTTCAAACTCATCTCAGCAGCACTGATTGCATTCTGTTTAACAGTGCCACAAATGAAGAGCTGGATTCAGCAAAAAAGTACACGCCATAGAAAGGGGGAAAACTAAATGAGTATTGAGATTCAAAACTTATCGAAAACCTTTTTCCCTGGGACTTCGCGTGAACATAAGGCTCTAAAAAATGTGGACTTAACGATTCAAGAAGGGGATTTCATTACGATTGTCGGTGGGAATGGTGCTGGGAAATCCACTTTCTTAAATGCGATTGCTGGTAATTTTGCTTTAGACGAAGGAACGATTTCATTTGGGGATAAACAAATCGAGCAAACTGCAGATTATGAACGTGCAGCCTATATTAGCCGAGTTTTCCAAGATCCAATGCAAGGAACAGCTCCTCGTATGACAGTGGCTGAAAATTTAGCTTTAGCCAATCGTAAAGGTCAAAAACGAAGCATCTTAAATCTTCTTCTAAAGAAGAGTTGCAACAATTCGAAGCCTTGCTAGCCCCTCTAGGACTTGGCTTAGAAGACCGTCTTCACACAGAAATCGGACTATTGTCAGGCGGACAACGCCAAGCCATTTCACTCCTCATGGCAACGATGAATGCTCCGCAGTTATTACTATTAGACGAGCATACAGCGGCGCTTGACCCGAAAACGCAGCGCAAGATTATGCAGAAGACACAAGAAACGATCGAAGAAAAGAACTTAACAGCTTTGATGATTACACATAACCTATCGGATGCCATCCATTTCGGAAATCGACTCATTGTCATGCATCGTGGTGAAATCGTCCGTGATTTTGCAAAAGAAGAAAAAGCAGCATTAACAGAGGAAGAATTATTCCGTCTTATGAATGCTCTCGATGAAGCCGATTTACAAGGTGAATAAATTAGTGGAAGAAGTGAAAGAAATTTCATTTCTTCCTTTTTTTATGAGCAGACTTTGTTATAATGAAAGAGAATAAATCGTAAAGGATGAGTGTCAATGGAGTTTTTGAGTCAGTTGAACCCGAGAAGATATCGAAAATCAGGATATATCGTTATAGGAGCCCTCATTGGGTTACTCGCAGGGACGGCAGTTAGTACGTTTCGATATATGATTGGTTTTATTTTAGAACAAGTAGTAAATGTCTATTCATTTTTACGAGAACAACCACAGTGGATTCCGGCTTGGATTCTTTTTAGTATTGTGATGGGACTTATTTTAGGACAAATCGTCAAGAGTGATCCGGATATTAAAGGAAGTGGGATTCCACAAGTAGAATTGCAACTTCAAGGAAAGATGGACATGAAGTGGTGGTCTGTCTGCTGGAAGAAATTCGTTGGTGGTGCCATTTCGATTGGATCTGGACTCTTACTCGGTCGAGAAGGTCCATCCATCCAGTTGGGGGCTTCTGTAGGGCAAGGAGTTGCGGAAACTTTTAAGGCGAACCGTGTACAAAAGAATGTCTTTATTTCTAGTGGTGCCGGAGCGGGGCTTGCTGCAGCGTTTAATGCGCCGATTGCAGGCTTGATGTTTGTATTAGAAGAAGTCCATCATACCTTCAGTCCACTTGTAGCCGTGACGACTCTTACAGCGGCTATTGTTGCCAACTTTATTTCATTAAATATCTTTGGGACACATGCTTCGTTAAATCTTGGAAACGACCAACGATTCCCAATCAACTATTATGGCTATGTCGTTCTTCTTGGGATTATTCTTGCGATATTTGGATTAGCGTATCATCGTTTAACGCTAGCATTACCAACAATTTATAAGAAACTATTCCCGAAGGTAGCGCCGTATAATTACTGCATTATCGCCTTCATGTTGATTATTCCTCTTGGAATGTGGAATCCACATGTTTTAGGCGGCGGTGGTGAGTTAGTATTAGCACTCGTTAAAGAAAACCACACCGTTCAATTTTTAATCGGCCTATTTGTGATTCGTTTTGTCTACTCAATGATTTCTTATGGAACAGGACTTCCTGGAGGAATCTTTTTACCAATCCTTTCTCTTGGAGCACTTCTTGGTTTGGCCTACGCAGAGTTCTTAATTGATTTCTTAGGAGTGGACCCAAGCGTTCGTGTTAGCTTCGTGTTCTTTGCGATGGCAGGATACTTTGCAGCGATTGGGAAAGCACCCCCTTACAGCCTTGCTTCTGGTGACAGAGATGGTTGGGGGATTGAACCAATTAATGCCTCTTGGAATTTGTACATTAGTGGCTTATATCGTGGCAGACTTCTTGAAGATGGATCCAATCTATGAAGTATTAGCAGAACGCTTAGATAAAGAACATTCAACGGATACAAAAGGAGAGCGAACAACTTTCGAAGTGCCTATCATGGTGGATAGCCCTCTTGTTGAAAAAGCGATTCGAGATATTGAATGGCCACAACAAATGATTATTGCAGCAGTACGACGTGGGGCCAAAGAAATTATTGCACGTGGAGATACCATTCTTCGCAGCGGGGATATTTTAATCGTTGTTTGTGATGAGGGAATGGTAGGCAAGATGAATGAAGAAATGACGCATCTTGTGACAGCTCCCTAGAGTTATTTCACAAGAAATGGTATACTGAGAAAACAAAGAGGTGATATTGATGAGCGGACAAAGAAATGAATTAAAGAGAAATATCAATCGATACGTAAGAAGAAATCAAGCATGGGTATTTATTATCCTTACTGTTGTGATTTTATTTGTGGCTGTATTCATTTATCGTAGTTTCGCACAATCAACGAAGAAGCCTGCGGAAAGTCGACAAGAGCAGATTATTAAGATGCAAGAACAAATCGATGAACAAGAGGAACGAATTAAGCAATTGGAAGAACAAATTAAACAATTGCAAGAAAAATCAAATTAAAATGACAAACACCTTGGACGGATGAATCGTTCAAGGTGTTTTTTGCATAAAAGAAGATGTAACATTTTTGTGACGTCACAAAAATGTTACATCCGAACTTTTTGAAAAATATGTTGTAATTGTTTTTGTAGAGTAGTGGAACGCTCTGTGTGAAGTGAGTGTCCTTCAAGATAAAGAGAGTACGGTACTTCAATTTGAACAGCTTCAATGCTTGGATGTTTTCCAAAGGTCGCGATAATATTACCACCTGCAAAAGGAGTATCTACTCGAGTGGAGAAGCCTTCTTGGTGGAAGAGAGTTTGGAGTTGTTCCAGAATATTTTTACTAATGGTTTGTTTCTTCCGCGTCCCTAAAATAATATCGTTTGTTTGAAAAAGCTTGTCATCATAGCTATGTAAATCAATCAATAAAACTTTGGAATGGTGCTCTAATTTTTGTTGGAGCAGCTTCTCTAAGTTGTGATAGTAAGGCGTGTAATACCGTTCTAACCAATCCACTTGTTTTTGCTTAGAGGGATAGTTGTAAAATAGCGGATTTCCTTTTTCATCTATTCTTGGAATGATGGGCTGAGTGGCTTTTCCATTTCTTGGTTTAAACCGATTCACATCTACAATATATCGAGAAACAGTGGCTGCTAGAGTCGTCTCCGAAAGGGAGGCTACAAGTTCAGTAAGAGCCCAGTCTGTATGCTCACGCTTGGAAGCCGGATTACAAAGTGGGGCAATGTCTTGTGGAATATCCGTTCCACTATGAGGAATAGAAATCACAAGCGGAGAAGTTGAATGTTTGTGAATGACTTGCACTGGGGCACCTTCTTTCGTATTTCAATATTCCTAGTATAGCAAACGTGTCGGAGATTGTGTATAATGGATACTATCTGAAAAGGAGTGACATTATGGCTGAAATTAAATTAGTACCAAGAAGTGAAGTAGATCCTTCTATTACATGGGACATGACTTTACTTTATCCAAGTGACGAAGCATTTTATGCAGAGTTGGAAAACTTAAAGAAAGAAATGAAAGCTTTCAAAGAAAAATACGAAAATAAATTAGGAGACTTAGAAGTATTAGATGAAGCGATTCGCAGTTACGAAGCGATTGAATTAGCAGTGTATCGTGCTTCTCATTATGCGGAACTACCAATGACGGTAGACCGTTTAAATCCGAAAGTGGTGGAAAATGCCACAGCGTTTGAAGCGGTAAGTGTATCCTATGCGGAAAACATGAGCTTTGTAATGACAGAAATCATTTCATTAGACGAAGCCTTCTTAAACCAATTCGTAACAGAGAAGAGACCAGACTTAGCGTACTTTGTAGAGAAAGTGATTCGTCAAAAGAAACATACGCTTTCTAAAGATGCAGAACAAGTATTATCAAACTTAAGTAGCTTACCAGGTTTCTACCAATTATATGAAGTAACAAAACACGAAGATATGCAATTCGAGTCATTTGAAGCAAATGGCAAGACACTTGAAAATAGCTTCGTACTATACGAAAACTTACATGAAATGGACCCTGATAAAGAAGTTCGTCGAGGTGCGGCTAAGAGCTTCTACAAAACATTGAACGCCTATAAAAATACAGTTGCTAATGAATACATTTCTCAATTGAAGAAAGAAAAAATGATGGCAACTATGCGTGGATATGACAGTGTCATTGATTACTTATTAGACGAACAAGATGGAGACCGTGAATTATACGACCGTCAAATTCGTATGCTGATGACAGACCTAGCGCCTCATATGCAACGCTATATCAAATTATTAGCGAAAGAGCACGGCATTTCTGATATGCAATTCATGGATGCAAAAATCAACTTGGATCCAGAATTCGAAGTGGATATGACGATTGAAGAATCTCGCGAGTACTTGAAGAAAGCTCTAGGTATTCTTGGCGAAGACTACAAAGCGATGATTGACGAAAGTTATGACAAACGTTGGACAGACTTCCCACAAAATATCGGTAAGAGCACGGGTGGATTCTGTGCGACGGTTCCTAACGTTGCTGGATTTATCCTATTATCATGGACAGGTAAAATGAACGAAGTATTCGTGTTAGCGCACGAATTAGGACATGCGTACCACTTCATGTCAACAGGAAAACACCAATCGATTTTAAACAATGAATGTTCATTATACTTCGTTGAAGCTCCTTCAACATGTAATGAAGTGATTGTTTCAAATTACTTACTTAAAACAAGTACAGACGCTCGTTTTAAACGTTGGGTCATCAGTAATATGATTAGCCGTACTTATTTCCACAACATGGTAACGCACTATTTGGAAGCTGTATACCAAGATCGTATTTACAAGATGATTGATAATAACGAAATGTTAAACGCAGATGTATTATCAAACGTGAAAAAAGAAGTGATGCAAGAATTCTTCGGAGATAGCCTTGTTGTCAACGATGGGGCAGAGTTAACATGGATGCGTCAACCTCACTATTATATGGGATTATATCCATATACGTACTCAGCAGGACTTACAATCGGAACGGCGATTGCTAACCAAATCGAAGAAAATCCTGAGCATGCTAAAGTTTGGTTAGATACATTATCTAAAGGTGGAAGCATGTCTGCCAAAGACTTAGCAATTCATGCAGGTTGCGATGTTTCAACAGATGAACCATTAAAACAAGCGATTGCTTACGTTGGACATTTAGTTGACCAATTAGAAAGCTTAACAGCAGAATTAAAAGGATAATAATAGTAAAAACGCGCTACAATCGTAGCGCGTTTTTTTATTATCACTATGAATCAAAAAGGTGGTGAAAATATGTATTAGAATCATTACGTAGTTGTAATGATTCAAAATGTTCAATAAGTTTCACTTATTTTCCCCTAACCTTAATCATTTACCAAAGAATTTCGCATTGAGCGCCCACTGTATCTTGGAATGAATCGACAGGAGCTTGATTGGTTACGATACAATCAATCGCGTTGTAATTCGATAGTTTAAAGTAATGACTCGTATTGAATTTCGAGTGATCTGCCATTAAGATAGCCGTATCTGAATTGGCTATCATGTGTTGCTTAAAGAGAGCCTGACTATGGTTGGCCTCATAAGCAGCAAAGCGGTCGAGACCTCGGCAACTCATAAAGCAAATATCTGCATGGAAGTTATTGATAAAACTCGTCGCAAAATCTCCCAAAGCCGAGTTTGTTCCATAGCCGATATGTCCTCCACAAAAGAACAGTGTAATATTTTCATAATTGTTCAACCTACGTGCGATTTCAATCCCGTTTGTAATAACACGTAAATTTTGAAGAGTTCCTAAGTGAGGTGCGAGCGCGGCACAAGTAGATGAACTATCAATAAAAATCGATTGATTGTCCGTTAAGAAAGTGGAGGCTGTTTCCGCTATTTGTTTTTTCCCCTGAGTTTCTTCATGGCTTCTGCTGTCGTAAGCGTATTCAATATTGTTTGTAGTAACAAGTCTGACTTCGCCATGAGATCGTATGATCTTTCCTTCTTTTTCCAGTTTAATCAGGTCACGCCTCAATGTAGAGGTGGAGCAGTACATCAATGCTTCCAATTGGAAAGTTGAGATGATTTTCCTTTTCGTGAGAATGTCCATAATGCGAGACATTCGCTCGAAACATACCATAATAAAACCCCCTAGTTGAACGATTTGAACATTTATGAACAAATTATAGCACATTTACTGAAGGATGTTCAATAGTCCATCCACGTATTGTATCCGCTTTCTTAACTTGATAGGATAGTAATCAGAAAGGGATGATACTATGACTTTTGATGAACAAGTAGTACGCGAACAAATTTGTGATGTGTGTCATAAAATGTGGCAATTAGGATGGGTAGCTGCAAATGACGGAAACGTCTCTGTTCGTATTGATGAGGATACCATCATCGCAACACCAACAGGTATCAGTAAGAGTTTTATCACTCCAGAAAAACTCGTTAAATTAAATATGAAAGGAGAAGTGATTGAAGCTAATGAAGGTTTCCGTCCTTCAAGCGAAATTAAAATGCATATTCGCTGCTATGAAGAACGTGACGATGTGAGAGCCGTTGTTCACGCACATCCACCAATTGCAACTGGATTCACATTAGCACATATTCCATTAGATACTTATTCACTAATTGAAAGTGCAATTGTTATCGGTTCAATCCCAATTACACCATTCGGAGTTCCTTCAACAATGGAAGTTCCAGATGCGATTACACCATACTTACAAGAACATGACGTGATGTTACTTGAAAACCATGGTGCTTTAACAGTGGGTAGTGATGTGATTACAGCATACTACAGAATGGAAACGTTAGAACTCGTGGCTAAATCAACATTCCATGGAAGAATGTTATTACTAACAAAAGGCATTGAAGAAAAAGAAATCTCAAGAGAAAAATTAGAGCAAATGTTCAAGATGCGCGAAAACTACAAAGTAACAGGTCGTCACCCTGGATATAAGAAATACAATCCAGACGGAACTGTTCGTGAAGTTTAGTAAGAATAGGAGGAACAAAAATGATTCAACATCCACGTATTGGGATTCGCCCAACTATTGACGGTCGTCGCCAAGGAGTTCGCGAATCGTTAGAAGTTCAAACAATGAATATGGCGAAAAGTGTCGCTGCTTTAATCGAGTCTACATTGAAATATCCTGATGGACAACCAGTTGAGTGTGTGATTTCACCTTCAACAATCGGTCGTGTACCAGAAGCAGCAGCATCTCACGAATTATTCAAAAATCAAACGTGTGTGCAACAATTACAGTAACACCTTGCTGGTGCTACGGTAGTGAAACAATGGATATGTCACCAGATATTCCACATGCAATTTGGGGATTCAACGGAACTGAAAGACCAGGGGCTGTATATTTAGCAGCAGTTCTTGCTTCTCATGCTCAAAAAGGAATTCCAGCATTCGGAATTTATGGTAAAGACGTTAAAGAAGCATCTGATACAGAAATTCCTGAGGACGTTAAAGAAAAAATCTTACGTTATGCAAGAGCAGCTCTTGCTACAGGATTAATGAGAGATACAGCTTACTTATCAATGGGTAGTGTATCAATGGGTATCGGTGGTTCAATCGTAGATCCTGACTTCTTCCAAGAATACTTAGGAATGCGTAATGAATCAGTAGATATGACTGAATTCACTCGTCGTATTGATCGTGGTATTTACGATCACGAAGAATTCGAACGTGCACTTAAATGGGTGAAAGAAAACGTTAAAGAAGGATTCGATCGCAACCGTGAAGACCTAGTGTTAAGCCGTGAAGAAAAAGATAAACAATGGGAATTCGTTATTAAGATGTTCATGATTGGACGTGACTTAATGATTGGTAACCCAAGACTTGCTGAACTAGGCTTCGAAGAAGAAGCAGTTGGTCACTACGCTCTTGTGGGTGGATTCCAAGGTCAACGTCAATGGACAGACCACTTCCCTAACGGAGACTTCATGGAAACATTCCTAAACACTCAATTTGACTGGAACGGAATTCGCAGACCATACATCTTCGCAACTGAAAATGATGCATTAAACGGTGTATCAATGCTATTCAACTACTTATTAACAAACACTCCACAAATTTTTGCGGATGTTCGTACTTACTGGAGTCCAGAAGCTGTTGAACGTGTAACAGGTCATAAACTTGAAGGCCATGCTGAAAATGGATTCTTACACTTAATCAACTCTGGTTCTTGTACATTAGACGGTACTGGTCAAGCTACAAGAAACGGTGAAGCAGTGATGAAACCATTCTGGGGAATTGAGATCAAAGTGAAGTAGATGCAATGCTTGCAAATACAGATTTCCCAGCAGCAAACCGCGAATATTTCCGTGGTGGCGGTTACTCAACTCGCTTCTTATCTAAAGGAAATATGCCTGTAACAATGGTTCGCTTGAACTTATTGAAAGGCGTTGGACCTGTATTACAAATTGCTGAAGGATACACACTTGATTTACCTGAAGATGTGCACCATACATTGGATAACCGTACAGATCCAGGCTGGCCAACAACTTGGTTTGCTCCTCGCTTAACAGGCAAAGGCGCATTCAAGTCAGTATACGATGTAATGAATAACTGGGGTGCAAACCACGGTGCAATCTCTTATGGACATATTGGAGCTGACCTTATCACTCTTGCTTCAATGTTACGTATTCCAGTGAATATGCATAACGTTGCAGAAGAAGATATCTTCAGACCTAAGAACTGGTCACTATTCGGAACAGAAGATTTAGAATCAGCTGACTACCGTGCATGCCAATTATTAGGACCTATCCATAAGTAATAGAAAGGAGAGACTAAAATGACAAAAACGATTATTTTAGCCTGTGTCGGTGGATTAACAACAAGTATGCTCGTTGAACGCATTCAAGAAGTAATTTACCGTGATAAATTAGATTACTCATTCTACTCAGTAGGGATTACTGGGATTGATACTCTAAAAAATATTGATGTCTTATTATTAGGACCTCAACTAGCTTATTTAGAAGAAAAAGCAAAAGCTTCATTAAACGTTCCAGTTGCTGTAATTTCAGACGATGACTTTGAAAACATGCGCGGAGAAGAAGTTCTAAAACAAGCGATTGAATTATTAGGTTAATCAAATGAGTGAATCAAGCAAATCGGATACGCAACGATTGATGCAACTGATTGTAAAAAGTAGTAAAGTCACTACTTTAGCATTGCAATCCGTTAAGAGTGCTCTTGCAGGTGATATTTCATCTGCAAGAGGCATCCTTGATGAAGCCAAGGCTAAAGGAGTAGAAGCACATAATGTTCAAACAGAAATGATTCAGCAAGAAATTAGAGGTGAAGGCGTAAGTACAACACTTCTATCTGTACACGCGCAAGATCATTTTATGAACAGTCACTTGCTACTAGAAGTTGTCAATATCATCGTTGATCAACAAGAACAAATAGAAACGCTGAAAGAGCGTATTACAAAACTGGAACAGGTAGGTGAAATGCATGAGTAATCCAGTTATTCTTGAAATGAAGGGGATTGTAAAATCGTTTGGGCCTGTTAAAGCCCTAAAAGGTGTAGACTTCGACTTAAGAACAGGTGAAGTACACGCACTAATGGGTGAAAACGGTGCTGGTAAATCAACTTTAATGAAAGTGTTGACCGGTATTTATGGAGCAAACGAAGGAACAATTCACTATAACGGAAAACAAGTAGAATATTCTAAGCCAAAAGAGGCTATGGACGATGGGATTGTAATCGTGCACCAAGAGTTGAATATGATGAACCACTTATCAGTGGCTCAAAATATCTTCATCGGTCGTGAAGAAATCAATCAAGGAATCTTCATTGATGATAATGCCGGAAACAAAAAGGCAAAAGAATTATTCAAATTGTTGAAACTGGATATTAATCCACAAGAAAAAGTGGGAAACTTAACAGTTGGTAAACAACAAATGGTTGAAATTGCGAAAGCGTTGTCAATGGACGCGAAGATTATTGTTTTTGACGAACCAACAGCAGCGTTAACAGAATCAGAAATTAATGAGTTATTCGCAATTATTGATGACTTACGTGCTAAAGGTGTGGGAATTATTTATATTTCTCACCGTATGGACGAAATTGCCCGTATTACGGACCGTGTAACGGTTATGAGGGACGGGGAATATGTTGGAACTGTAAATACAAAAGAAACTACGAAAGATGAAATCATCGCAATGATGGTTGGTCGTACAATTTACGAAGATCCGAAAGCGGTTTCTGCAGTGCCAGAAGGTGCACCAGTTGTATTAGAAGTGGAACATTTAAACTCAGGAAGCCACGTAAAGGATGTAAGCTTTGTGCTTCATAAAGGTGAAATCTTAGGGTTCTCTGGATTAATGGGAGCGGGTCGTACAGAAGTAGCTCGTTTACTATTTGGAGCGGATAAGAAAGATAGCGGAACTATTAAAATTAATGGTAAAGAGGTTGATATTAAAAATCCTCAAGATGCTATTAGAGAAGGTATTGGTTATCTTTCAGAAGACCGTAAACGTTATGGATGTATCGTTGATATGACCATTGCCAATAACACTGTAATGACGAACTTAGATAAGTACATCAAAGGTGGTTTCATTGATGACGGTGAAATTGTGAAAGTCAGCGATGAATTCGTTAAACAATTAAGAACGAAAACACCATCATCAAAACAACTAGTTCGTAACTTATCAGGTGGTAACCAACAAAAAGTTGTTATTGCAAAATGGTTAGAACAAAACAGCGATATTCTAATTTTTGATGAACCAACTCGAGGAATTGACGTTGGTGCAAAAAGTGAAATTTACACATTAATGAATGAACTAGTAGCTCAAGGAAAATCAATCATTATGATTTCTTCAGAGCTTACAGAAATTCTACGTATGAGCGATCGGATTGTTGTCATGTGTGAAGGTCGTAAGACAGGGGAACTTGATATCAGTCAAGCAACTCAAGAACGAATCTTAGCATTAGCAACAGATCGATAAACGAGGAGAGGTATAGATATGGAAGAGAAAAAGTCCCTATGGACGAAACTGGTAAGATCAGTTGGTTTACAAAAGTTAATTGCATTAATCGCGTTGGTCGTGATTTTCACATTCTTTGCAGTCTCAAGTGAATCGTTCCGTTCGTTTGATACAGCGGTCAGCATTTTAGACGCATCTTATTACATTGGGTTCTTAGCAATTGGGGTAACATTCGTTATTATCACCGGTGGTATTGACTTATCAATCGGTACAGTAATGATGTGTTCTGCCATCATCGGTGGAGTGCTCCATACAAAAATGGGTTGGCCTTTATGGCTAGCATTGTTGGCAATATTAGTGATTGGAGGTGTATTTGGATTATTCAACGGAATTTTAATTGCGAAATTTGGATTACCACCATTCATCGCAACGCTTGGTACAATGATGATTTCACGTGGTTTAAGTTCAATCATGTCAAACGTACAAAGTGTGACGTTCCCATTACGTGGAACTGCTGAAGGTTGGTACAAAGACTTATTCAGAACGCAAGATAATTTTCCGACTGGGTTGATCGTTCTGATTGTCGTAGCGATTATTGCAGCCATTGTATTAAACAAAACAAAAATTGGTCGTTATATTTTCGCCATTGGTTCAAATAAAGAAGCTACTAGACTTTCAGGTGTAAACGTTATCAAATGGGAAGGTATGGCTTATGTTATCAGTGGTCTGCTAGCAGGTCTTGCTGGTATTGCATATGCTGCAACGTATTCAACAATCCTTCCTGGTACAGGGAACGGTATGGAACTTGATGCCATCGCCGGAGTAGTAGTCGGTGGCACTTCACTAGCTGGTGGGGTTGGTTCAGTTGTTGGTACAATCATCGGGGTATTCATCATGTCTGTCTTGAAGATTGGTTTACCATACATCGACTTACAACCACACTATCAATTATTCATCACAGGTTTTGTTGTGATTGTTGCCGTTTACACAGATATCTTAATCCGTATGAATAAGAAAAAATAAGTTTGATATTGTACACAATGAGTTGGGAAGACGCCTTCGAATGAAGGGTCAAAAAGGACATATAAAGGAGAAAAAATCATGAAAAAATCATTTAAATATGCAATTGCAACTCTAGCTTGTGCTTCTGCTTTATTAGCAGGATGTACTTCAAATAAATCAAATGCTGATGGTGGAAAAACTCAAGCAAGCGGAGACTTCAAAGTAGAAGTAATCGCTAAAGGGTTCCAACATGACTTCTGGAAAGCTGTAAACAAAGGGGCTGAAAAAGCAGCTCAAGAATTAGGTGCTAAAATTAATTTCGTAGGACCTCAAAATGAAACAGCAATCGCAGAACAATTGGAACAATTAAACAATGCAATCAACAAAAATCCAAAAGCAATCGCTTTAGCTGCATTAGATACTGAAGCAGAATTAGATGCGATTAAACAAGCACAATCTAAAAACATTCCTATTATCGGGTTTGACTCAGGGGTTCCAGGAGCACCAGAAGGAGCTATTAAAGCTACTGCATCAACAGACAACCATGCTGCTGGTGGTAACGCTGCTGAACACTTATTCAAATTACTTGAAAGCAAAGTCGGAGACAAGAAAGCTCGTATCGGGGTTGTTTCTCAAGAAGTTAACTCACTTTCAATCACTCAAAGAACAAAAGGTTTCATTGATAAAATGGTTGAATTATTAAACAAAAAAGGCATTAAAACTGCTGTAGTTGGACATGACAAATTCAAAAACGATGTAGCTGAAGCTGATGCTAAAGTTGTTATTGAAGTTCGTGTTCCAGCTCAAGTAGACGATGCTGCAGGTAAAACTGAAGCTTCTACAGTTCTTGAAAGAAGACACTATTGCAATCTATGGTTCTAACGAATTTGCTGCTAAAGCAATCATCAACGCTAACGGCGGTTTCAAAGAATCTAAACTTGGCGCAGACAAGATCTTAGCTGTTGGTTTCGACTCAGGTGCATTACAACAAGATGCTATCCGTAAAGGAATCTTTGTTGGTTCTGTAACTCAAGACCCAGTTCAAATTGGTTACCAAGCTGTTAAATTAGCAATCGCTGCAGCTAAAGGTGAAACAGTTAAAGACGTGGATACTGGTTCTAAATGGTATGACGCTAAGAACATCGATAGCGAAGAAATCAAAGCTTTATTATACGAATAAAAATAGGGATTAGTAATGGAGGAGAAATCATGAGCTTGATTAAATTATTAGCCATTGATTTAGGTGCAAGTTCAGGACGTGTTATGCAGGCGATTTATGACGGACGCTCCCTCCAATTATCAGAGGTTCATCGGTTCAAAAACGAACCGGTGAATCTTAATGATGGTTTGTATTGGAATTTGTTGCACTTGTTTGGAGAAATTAAGCAAGGAATCAAGAATGCTTCTAAGGATTCGATTCCGATTCGTTCCATCTCTGTTGATACATGGGGAGTAGACTATGCCTATCTAGATCAAAATGGAGATTTGCTCTATCAACCACATTGTTACAGAGATAATCGAATGGGTAGATACGAGGAGTCATTTTATAACGCTATCTCAAAGAAAGAATTGTTCCAAAAGACAGGTGTACAGCCTGCAACCATTAATACGGTCTTACAAATCTATTCAGATTTGCAAGAAAAACCACAACTAAGAAATATCGTTCAACGTGTGTTATTTATTCCAGATATGATTAACTACTTACTTTCAGGTGTGCTTTCAAATGAATACACAATTGCAAGTACAAGTGGATTATTGGATATCTTCACACAAGACTTCTCTGAAGAAGTATTTGAACGCTTAGACATTCCACGTAAATGGTTCACAACTCCAGTGAAAAATGGTGCGGTGTTAAGACAATTATCACCACGCATTACACAACAGTTGAAAGTAGATCCATTTGACGTCATTGCAGGGGCTGGACACGATACAGCTGCTGCGGTACTAGCGATTCCATATGAACATGAAAAAGGTACAGTCTTTATTTCATGCGGAACTTGGTCACTAGTAGGAACTGAATCTGAAGAACCAGTTGTTACAGAGGAAGCATTTGCATCAGGATTAACAAATGAAGGATGTTTTGATGGTAAATATCGACTCTTACAAAACACAACCGGAATGTGGATTATTCAAGAATTACAACGCGACTGGCGTTTGCAAGGGGAAGAAGTTGGCTTTGGTGAAATGGTAACATTAGCCGAAGCAGTAACGGACAACCAAACATGGATTCATCCAAACGATCCAATTTTCGCTTCACCTGGAGACATGGAATCGAAAATTAAAGAATGGTGTAAAGTAAGTGGACAAGTTGTTCCACAAACGAAAGGTCATCTTGTTCGTGTCGTTTTAGAAAGTTTAGCTTTAACTTATCTTGAAACGATTACTCAATTAGAAGAATTGACGAAACAAGAAATGACAACTGTTCAAATGGTCGGCGGAGGAATTCAAAACAAACTTCTATGCCAGTTAACAGCTGACTTTACAGGTCGAACAGTGATTACTGGTCCGATTGAAGCAAGTGCGCTTGGAAATATCCTTTCACAAATGCTTACTATTGGAATTATTAGTAGTCGTAAAGAAGCCCAAGAGATTATTAAAAGCTTCTGAACCAGTGACTCGTTACGAAAGTCGTACAGTTGCAGATTTGGAAGAAATTCGCTTGAAATTCAATAAAGTGAAGAGAGGAATTCAGTAATGCTAAAACAAATTCCTAAAATTTTAAGCCCTGAGCTTGTGAAATATTTAATGGAAATGGGACATGGAGATGAATTGGTACTTGCGGATGCAAACTTCCCAGCGCATCGTATCGGGCAACGAGTGATTCGTATGGACGGTCATGGTGTTCCTGTAGCTTTAGAAGCGATTCTACAAGTATTACCATTAGATACTTACAGTTCATATCAAGCAGGACTAATGCAAGTCGTTCCGGGAGATCCAACAGTTCCAGTGATTTGGGATGAATATAAACGTCTCTTAGAAGAAAGTCATCCAGGAGCTGCGATTAAAGAATTCGAACGATTTGAATTTTACGAACAAGCAAAAGACGCTTATCTTGTAATCCAAACGGGAGAAAGTGCCTTATACGGTAACATCATCTTGAAAAAAGGTGTTTTATAAACTTACTTACTAGTTAGGAGAGAAAAAATATGTCAACATTTTATGTACCAGCTATTAACTTAATCGGAAGAGGAGTCGTTAAAGAAATTGGACCTTACGTAAAAGAACTAGGATATCATAAAGCTCTTTTAGTAACGGATAAATTTATCGAATCAAGTGATATTCTTCCCAAAGTAACAGGCCCTTTAAAAGAAGCAGGTGTGGACTTTGTCGTTTACTCTGATGTAGAACCAAACCCAACTTGTAAAAACGTTAATGACGGGGTTGCAGCAGTTAAAGAAAACAATTGTGACTTCATCATCAGCTTAGGTGGAGGTTCACCTCAAGACTGTGCAAGCTGTATTTCAATTATTGCAACAAATGGTGGTAAACCACAAGACTACGAAGGATTACACAAATCTGCTAAAAAAGGCTTACCAGTTGTAGCAATCAACACAACTGCAGGTACTTCTGCTGAAATTACAATCAACTACGTAATTACAGACGAAGAAAGAAAAGTTAAAATGGTAATGGTTGATAAAAACAGCCTAGCTTTAATCTCAGTAAACGATCCTGAATTAATGGTATCTAAACCAGCAGCATTAACTGCAGCAACAGGTATGGATGCTTTAACTCACGCGGTTGAAGCTTTAGTAACTCCAGGTGCTTACGGCGTTACTAAGAAATTATCAATTGGAGCAATTGAATTAATTAAAGAATACTTACCACGTGCTGTTAAAGACGGTCATGACATCGAAGCTCGTGAAGGTATGGTGAGCGCAATCTTCTTAGGCGGTATGGCATTCAACAACGCTGGACTTGGTTATGTTCACTCAATGGCTCACCAATTAGGTGCTGTTTACAAACTTCCACACGGTGTATGCTGTGCTATGTTATTACCAGTAATCGAACGCGAAAATGCAAAACGTGTTCCAGCTGCATTCCGTGATGTTGCAAAAGCTTTAGGTTTACAAACTGAAGGTAAATCTGATGAAGAATGTGCAGCATATGCAATCAAAGAAATCGAAACTCTTTCTGAAACAGTAGGTATTCCTAAGAAATTAACTGAATTAGGAATTGAAGAAAAAGACTTCGACTTCGAATATCTATCTAAGAATGCGTTAATCGATGCTTGTGCACCAGGTAACCCATTCATGCCAACGTTAGAAGAAACAATTGCTTTCTACAAAGAATTGTTCTAATCGGTAAAACAAAAATATTCGTATAGCTTTTAAACGCGGAGTATTGTCACCCCCCAGTGAAACGGCAATGCTCCACGTTTTATTTTTTACGGAAATTTATGAAAACGGATTAATTTGTGCTTGATATTTGATAAAACCTGGTCTAGTATTAAGGTATTAAGTATTTAGGAGGGAATGGAATGATAGGGTTAATTCTTACTGGGCATGGACAATTTGCTGTGGGAGTGGGACAAGCGCTAGAGATGATCGCCGGAAAACAAGCAGCATTTCGCGTGGTACCATTTTTGGAAAATGATCCAATGGATGCTCTTGAAAATAATTTAAGAAACGCAATGGCTGAATTGCAAGAAGAAACAGAAGGGATCGTTGTGTTTGCGGACCTTTTAGGAGGAAGCCCATTCAAGGCGGCCATGTTAGCTTCTGTTGATTTTGAAAATGTGGAAGTTGTTGTGGGAACAAACTTACCAATGTTAATTGAAATTGCAATGTTACGTGAATTCGCTGCAAGTGCGCAAGACGTGGTAACACAAAGCTTATTAGCAGGAAAAGAAGCGATTCAACAAGTAAGCTTGCCAACGATTCAAAATAATGATATTGATGAATTTGATGACGAGGATGGGATTTAATTTTTTAGTTAAATTCGAAAGAGTATGATTATGGGAGTAAAGTATTTTTCTTATCAAAATCATTTTCACCTTATCAAAAAAATTGTAGATAAAGATGTTTATTGAAAAAAATTAAATAAGCTAGGCATCATGCCTAGCTTATTTTTTGTTGTTTCTTAAAAGTTTTTTTTCGTAATAGCTTTGATACGATCTGCAAGGAATACGGCAACAACTAATTTTCCTAAGTCAGGAAGAATGAATGGGTATAAACCGTAGCCAAGAATTTTTTGAAGATCTAAGTTCTTTCCTTGTAATCCTATTAATACAAAGGTCATAAACGGAATTCCGATAACGTAGAAAATGACTTCACCAACAAGTGCAGCTAGAACCCATCCAAAAATATTGTTGATACGGTTTCCGATAAATGAAATCACAGGAGCTGCAACCATAAATCCAATAACAAAACCAAATGATGGAGAAATAAATAATGTAGTTCCTCCTCCTAATAAGAAAAGTAATAGGAAGTGAATAAATTGAGCAGCCAATGCACCAACTGGCGGCAAGAGTAATGATGACAAAATCACTGTGGCTGTTTGTGCTGAAAATGGTACTGGGCCAAGCGGGATTTTTAAGTAGCTAGATACATAGCATAGTGCTCCTAAAAGTGCTGCGAGCACAATTGTTTTAATGTTTAATTTTTTCATGTGTTTAACTCCTAATCTTTTAGTTTTCTGGGCGAATGCTTACTTCGCCATAAGATAATGAATGGATGGCACCGTCATCTGTTTGGACGATAAGATGCCCGTTATTGTCCACGCTTTTTGCAGTGGCAGGATAGGTTTTCATACCGCTAATGACATTGACTTTTTTGCCGACAATGATGGAATGAATTTTATACTCTTCCATGAAGTCTCGTTTACCAGCATTGATATCTTCGTAGCAGTGATTCCATTCCTTTAAGTACCGTGCGACGAATTCGTTGCGACTGAAACTGTCTGGAATTTCTTGCGGAGAAAAGAGGGAACCGATAATCGGTTTTAAATCCTCTGGAATAATAGCGTCATCGATATGCAAGTTAATTCCTATTCCGACAATCAGTGCATCGACCTTCTGAGCTTCAATATTCGTCACGGCTTCTGTTAAGATGCCGGCGATTTTTTTGTCGTGATAGTAGAGGTCGTTCACCCATTTAATACCAATTTTTTCATGGATAAAGGATTCCACCGCTCGTGTCGCAGCGACTGCCGTAGCACAAGTAATCAGCGAAATACTATCTAAGTCTCCTTCTGGGAAAATACAGATACTCATATAAAGTCCAGATTTTGGTGGAGAGAGGAATGTTCTTCCTAGTCGCCCACGACCTGCCGTTTGCTCTTCGGAAATAAAGAAGGTTGGGACTCTTGAGCCTGATGCGCCGTATGTTTTAGCCAAATCATTGGTTGAAGTAGTTGTCTCAAAAACTTGAATATCCCAGTCTTGAAGGGCCTCTCCCAAATGAGTGCGAATGCCTTCAACAGTTAACAAATCCGTCTGTCTGGATAATTGATACCCAACTTTTGTGCTTGAGGTAATCTCATAACCATCTTTTTTTAATTGCTGGATGGCTTTCCACACAGCAGTACGAGAAAGATTCAGTTGTTCTGCGATATCTTGTCCTGAAAGAGGTTTGTCCACGGTACTATATAATAGACGTAAAACGTCCTGTTTAGTGCTCATAATATCCTCCTTTCATCAGTATTCATGTTTTTAAGTGTAACAGATTCAGAATGATTGTCAACTGTAAATGTTCTCAAGGTTAACAATAGGTACAAATGATTAAAAGATAGCGGATTCTAGTGTGAACATGGTATAATAATTGAGAACATTTAGTGAAAGGAATTTGAGTATGAAAAAAATAGTCATTAACGGCGGTAAACCACTTAAAGGCGAAGTAACCATTAGTGGAGCTAAAAACAGTACAGTAGCTTTAATTCCGGCTGCTATTATCGCGAATGAACCAGTCGTATTAGAGGGTGTCCCTGAGATTCAGGACGTAGATGCCTTAATTGAAATTTTGAATGATTTTAACGTAAAAACAGAATTCGTTGATGGAACGTTAACCATTGACCCAAGAGAAATGAAATCTATCCCAATGCCAAAAGGGAAAATCCAAAGCATGCGTGCTTCGTATTACTTTATGGGAGCAACTCTTGCTAAATTTGGAGAAGGGGTTGTTGGACTTCCAGGAGGTTGCTTCTTAGGACCTCGTCCAATTGACCAACATTTAAAAAGGATTCAAAGCGCTTGGTGCAGATGTGAGAGACCATGATGGTGCGATTTACTTATCTACTGGCGAAGAAGGCCTTGTTGGTACGAAAATTTATATGGACGTTGTGTCTGTAGGGTGCGACAATTAATGTATTGTTAGCATCTGTTCGTGCAAAAGGGAAGACCATTATTGAAAAATGCGGCGCGTGAACCAGAAATTATCGACGTTGTAAACTTATTAAATAAAATGGGTGCCAATATTAAAGGTGCCGGAACAAGCATTATTCGTGTGGAAGGTGTGGAAAGCTTACATGGATGTACGCATACCATTATTCCAGACCGTATTGAAGCAGGAACCTATTTATCGATTGCGGCAGCAGTTGGTGAAGGTGTTCGCGTGAAGAATGTAATCTTCGAACACTTAGAAAGTCTTATTGCGAAAATGAACGAAATGGGCGTGAAGATGGAAGTTGGCGAAGACGATATTTACGTTTATCCTTCGAACGAATTAAAAGCCGTGAACATCAAGACAATGCCTTATCCAGGGTTTGCAACAGACTTGCAACAAACGATTACGCCACTCTTTAGTAAAGCAACAGGGACTGCGATGATTGTGGACACCATTTATCCAAAACGAGTCGGTCATGTACCAGAATTAAATCGTATGGGCGCTCGTGGAAAAGTGATTGAAGATATCATTACATTTGAAGGGCCAACACCATTAGTGGGTGCCGAAGTTGCGGCTAGCGATCTACGTGCAGGAGCTGGACTGGTGGTAGCTGGATTAATGGCTGAAGGAACAACGAAGATTTCAAATATCGGACATATTTTACGTGGCTATTCAAACATCGTTGATAAACTACAAGCATTAGGTGCCGATATTACGATGATTGAAGAGTAAGAAGGGTCATTATGGCAGAACAAGTGGAAACTGTAACGCTACAAAGCTTACAAGAAAAAACGTTAAAAGAGATGTACGGCTTTGCCAAACATTATAAGATTCCTTATTACGGACAAATGAATAAAAAGGAATTAGCGCTTGCGATTCTTCGTGCTCAAGAAGAAGCAACCGGATTTTTCCAGGTGGAAGGAGTCTTAGATATTAATCGCGCTGAGGGCTTTGGATTCCTTAGACCGATTAACTATTCAAGTAGTCAAGAGGATATTTATATTTCTGCTTCGCAAATTAGACGTTTCGACCTTCGAAATGGAGATCTTGTGAGCGGAACAGCGCGTCCCCCACGTCCAGGTGAGAAGTTTAACGGGTTGATGCAAGTTGGATTCGTGAACGGAAAGGATCCAGAAGAAGCCAAAGAACGTGACCATTTCCCAGGACTCACACCACTGTATCCTGAAAAACAAATGGTACTTGAAACCACACGTGGTCGTATCGCTTCTCGAATGCTGGATTTAATTTGTCCGATTGGTTTGGACAACGTGGGCTTATTGTGGCTCCGCCAAAAGCTGGAAAGACAAGCTTATTAAAAGAAATTGCGAATGGAATTACGACTAACTATCCAGAAGCGGAATTGATTATTTTATTAATCGATGAGCGACCAGAAGAGGTAACGGATATTGAACGAACCGTGAATGCTGAGGTAGTGTATTCTACATTTGACCAGCTTCCGGAAAACCACATTAAGATTAGTGAACTAGTACTAGAACGTGCGCTTCGTCTTGTGGAAGACGGACGTGACGTCATCATCTTGATGGATAGTCTCACGCGTCTTGCCCGCGCATATAACTTAACGATTCCACCTTCAGGAAGAACATTGAGCGGTGGGATTGATCCAGCTGCATTGTATCGTCCTAAGAAATTCTTTGGATCTGCCAGAAATATCGAAGAGGGCGGCAGTCTAACGATTCTTGCTACGGCGTTAGTGGAAACGGGTAGCCGTATGGATGATGTCATTTACGAAGAGTTCAAAGGGACGGGGAATTCAGAAATCCATCTCTCAAGAGAACTTGCTGAAAGACGAGTTTTTCCTGCTCTTGATGTGAAACGTTCGGGCACTCGTAAAGAAGACATGTTACTCTCGCAAGAAACACTGGAAGCCATTTGGAAAGTGCGTCATGCCATTAAAGGAGACGGTCTTGAAACGAGTGAACAACTCGTGAAGCAATTAAAAGAAACGAAGTCGAATGCCGATTTCATTCGTCGTCTCAGCTTATTAGATTAAATCTTAAATCCCTAAGAGTTTTCTTAGGGATTTTATTTTTTGCAAAAGGTTGGAAAGAAGATGAAAGGAGATTTCAAATAGGATGCTCCTTGTGGTAAAATAGAAAAAGGAGTGATTTTACGTGAAAAAGAAAAAAGTAATCAAAACAAATGCAGTTCGGATGGTCGAACAAGCAAAAGTTCCATATGCCATTCATGAATATGATGTCGATACGACTCATCTAGATGCCATTCATGCAGCGCAGGGGATGGGGATTCCAGTTGAGGAAGTCTATAAAACTATCGTATTAACAGGCGATAAGACTGGACATTTAGTCGCTTGTATTGCGGCTCACCGGGAATTGGACTTAAAGACGATTGCGAAAGTTTCAGGAAATAAACGCGTAGAATTATTATCACTAGATAAACTGGAACCATTAACCGGATATGTTCGTGGAGGTTGTTCACCGATTGGGATGAAGAAGAAATTCCCAACCTTTATCGAACACCAAGCAATGAACCAAAAAACAATTCGTATCTCTGCTGGGAAACGTGGACTCCAATTAGAAATTGCACCACAAGATTTACAACAGTTAACGCAAGCAACGATATTCGAAAATCATCCAGATGAGGTGGAAGCATGAGTGAAGTAACGATTCTTCACATCAATGATATGCACTCGAATTTTCATTCCATAAACACAAACGCGCTTTATGACTGAGCGTAGAGCTACTCTTGAGGCGGCGGGCCAAAAGGTATATGGAATTGATTTAGGAGACCTGATTGACCGTGTCCATCCACTGGTTGAAGCAGAAGATGGAAAGATTGCGTCAAGAGTGTTGAACGAGCAACAAATCGATTTTGCTACTCTTGGAAATAACGAAGGGACGGCATATACACCGCTTGAATTAGAAGCAGCGTATGAAGGCCGACAGTTTGAGGTAATTATTTCGAATGTCAAATGGGCATCCACTGGAGAAGTGCCTCCTTTTGCAAAGGAAATTCATGTTGAAACAGTCGATGAGTGTAGTATTGCATTTATAGGACTTACGGCTTCTTATCCAGAAAGCTACGGGCCAAATGGCTATTTGATTGAAGAGCCGATGGATGCGTTAAAGCGTCTTGTTCCAACCTTAGCTAGAAAAGGATATCAGATTATCTTGCTGTCTCATCTAGGCATTGAAATGGACCATCTGATTGCCGAAACCTATCCAGAAATCCAGGTGATTCTTGGAGCGCATACCCATCATTTCTTTGAAGAAGGAAAATGGGTCAACCAAACACTGTTAACAGGTGGATTTAAGTATGGTGCGTATATTGGTGAACTTCATTTGAAAATCGAAGGCAGTCGCTTAATTCCTCTTTCTGACAAAATGATTGCAGTAGAGGATTTAAAAGGAGATTCGACTATTGATGAAGGAGAAGTACTTCGCCAACAAGGGATTGAACTCTTGAAGGATGAAGTGGTACTTCCACAGATTCCGGCAACCTCTGTGAAAGAACTAGCCAAACTATCCTTAGAAGCGATGACGAGACAAACAGGAATTCCAGTGGCATTTACTTATACAGGACTTTTCGTAGTACCGTTTAAAGAAGGACCACTCACAAAGTTCGATTTACATGAATGTATGCCACATCCGATTCATTTGAACAAGAGTCGCTTTAGAGTATCTGATTTCAAACAACTATTACGAATCTTTGAAGCGCAGCAACCTGAATTACTAGAAAAAGCTATTCGTGGATATGGTTTTCGTGGTAAACTGTTTGGAGAGATCCTTTATACAGGATTCCAGTTCGTTCGTGGCGAAGTCGTTATGGATGGAAGAACGTTGGCAGATGATGAATACATTACGTTTGTTTGCCCGGACCATATGCGATTTGTTCCATTTTTCCCGATGATTGAAGAAAAAGGGGACAACGAAATTATTTATCCAGATTTATTAAGAACAATTATTGAAAAAGAATTATTATTCAAAGAAAGGAAGAATCATGACTGAACAGAAAGCAGAAACACTTTCACAGGAACTAAGTCAAGTCTTAGAAGAGATTGTGACAACACCTGAAGAAGAAGTGAAGCGTGCGGGAATGGTTGGAGAGACAACCGTGATGATTGACGATGTGCATTATGAAATCATCGAAGACTACCGCGACGGATTTAATATTGAAGCATTAAACGAGCGCTATAATGACATCTTTGAGCGCTATGATTACATTGTTGGCGATTGGGGCCATGAGAAATTACGTTTGAAAGGTTTCTTCAAACATTCGCATAAATTGGCGACTCCAGACCGCGATATCGATTATTTACAAGAATATTTATTGGAATATTGCAATTTTGGGTGCCAATATTTCGTATTAGAAAGAGATCCAGAGGCGCAACATAAACCAGTTGTGGAAGAAGAAAAAACACAACAACGTCCAAGACGCGAGCGCAATAATAATCAGCGTAAACGTCAAAACAATCAACGTAGAGAGCATGTCTTTAGTCCGGCGGATTTAGATAGTCCAGTACGTTCTAATAATAAGCGTAAGTTTAAAGACAAGGCTCAAAATCGTCCAAAGAAACGTAATAATGAAACGAATCAAAAGGCGAAAAAAGATCAATCGTTTAACTTGAAAGAATTTATCCCGAAAGAAACGATGAAAGAAAAAGAATATGAAAGCAATAACTTCAAACCAAAACAGAAGAAATCTTCTCAACATTTCTCAATGAAAGAAGTGGAGAAACCAACGAGCAGTAAGGTGAAGAAGAGCCCTGTGAAATCCACTCAGAAGAAAGGATTTCATATTCGAGAAAACCAACAAAGAGGTAACTAAATGTATAAAGCATATTTTATTGATTTAGATGGAACAATGTATCGTGGAAAAGAGCGTATTCCAACGGCAGAAGCCTTTATTAAGAGACTGCAAGAAGCAGAGATTCCATTCCTATTTGTAACCAATAATGCTACAAAAACACCTGCACAAGTGGCTGAAAACTTAAGTATGAATTATGGCACTGAAGTTTCAGCAGACGAAGTATATACAAGCGGTGTGGCCGCAGTGGATTACTTGAAGTCTCACTTCAACGTAAATCGTATCATGGTGATTGGCGAAGAAGCGATTAAAGGACAAGTGGAAGCAGCAGGATATACGCTTGTTTCTGAAAATCCAGAAGTCGTATTACAATCCCTTGACCGTAATGTCACTTATAAAGACTTAGAAACAGCAACACTTGCGATTCGTAATGGTGCAACGTATATCGTAACCAATATCGATTCGAACTTACCAAGCGAAAAAGGCCCAATCCCAGGGTCAGGTGCCATCACAGGTTTCTTAAAAGTGGCAACACAAGTAGAGCCCATTATTATTGGAAAACCAAGTAGTGTGATTATGGAGTCTGCATTAGAGTACTTAAATGCCAAATTCCCAGACCGTCATTTTACAAAAGAAGACATCGCAATGGTCGGAGATAACTATCAAACCGATATTCAAGCCGGGATTCAATACGGCATGGACACGCTAATGGTATTAACTGGATTTTCAACACGTGAAGATTTAGAAAGTGGCAGAACAACCAACGCACTTGGTAGAGGATTTGAGTGAATGGACTATTTAACTAGAACTTACCGAGTGCCAAAATGGATCACTTCCATCGCGCTATTCTTATTCTTCTTAAGTCTAGGAATTACCTTTGTGATTTTCTTTGAGCCGATGTATCATTGGTCGATTGGTTGGTTTGGAGTCGAAAAACAGACAGGATACAGTGCTGATGTTCTGAAGATGAACTATCACGAACTCATTCGCTATTTAACGAATCCACTGGTTGATCCGTTGAAGATGACTGATTTTCCAAGTTCAGAACAGGGATTATTCCACTTCTTCGAGGTGAAACGTCTCTTCTTCGTGAACTTTGCGGTATTACTAGCTTCAGGGCTTATCAGTTTCTTTGGGGTACGATATTTACGACAAAGAAGACAAATGTGGCAATTACGCAGACCTATTCGCTGGCTTGTTTTAATTCCAGTTGTCGTTTGTTTTGCGATTGCTGCATTCTTCGATACGCTCTTTGTAAAGTTCCATCAAGTGTTCTTTAATAATGATGCGTGGATGTTCGATCCGAAAAATGACCCGATTATTTTAGCATTGCCTGAAGAATTCTTTATGCTGTGTTTTGCCGTAGTATTCACCTTTTTATTGGTGGGGCTTTTAGGCACAAACTTTGCGATTAAACGATTAAAAGAAATTTAAAACTATAAGAAGCGAGAGCTCTTTTCGAAAAAGAAGAGTTCTCTTTTTTTTGTGCATTAAAAATTCGCATATGAGCGGAATTTCACACGAAAAAATGGTACAATGTAAACGATAAACATTTAATGAAATATGGAGTGGAATAATGAAATTATCAATTATTGTCCCTTTTTTTAATGAGGAAAATATCATTCAAAAAATGTATGATGCCTTAGTAGCAGAAGTGAATAAAATTACTAAAGCAGAATTTGAAATTATTTTTATTAATGATGGTAGTAAAGATCGTACTTTTGAAAAAATGCGTGCAATTGCAGATGGTGATTCTCGTGTGAAATATATTAGTTTTAGCAGAAACTTTGGGAAAGAAGCTGGAACGATAGCTGGTCTTGAATATGCAACTGGAGAAGCTGTGATTTTAATGGATGGAGACTTACAACATCCGCCTGCAATGATTCCACGAATGATTGAAGCGTATGAAGAAGGGTATGACGTTGTGAGTGCTCGTCGTACACGTACAGGTGAAAAACCACACCGTACATTTTTAGCAAAACATTTCTATCGTCTTGCTAATAAAATGATGGATATCGAATTAATGGATGGAGTATCTGAATTCCGTCTATTTAGCCGTAAAGCGGTTCGCGCCATCCTTTCTTTACAAGAATACAACCGATTCTCTAAAGGGATTTTCTCTTGGATCGGCTTTAAAGAAAAAGTCATCGAATATGAAAACCAAGTTCGTACAGTTGGAGAAACAAAATACTCATTGAAGTTCTCATTAAACTATGCGATTCAAGGAATTTTATCGTTCAACGATAAGCCGCTTCGTATATGCATTAACTTCGGTTTATTCTGTTTATTAATTTCATTGGCCTACGTTTTTTGGACATTTGTTCAATACTTCGTAGCTCCAGATTCACTCGTGAGTGGATACTTCACAACGATTTTCTCTGTCGTTCTCTTTGGTGGAATTCAATTGATTTCTATTGGGGTATTAGGGGAGTATATCGGTAAGATTTACTACGAAGTGAAGAAACGTCCACATTACTTAGTTGATGAAACGAACATGACAGTGAAAGGAGAGCAACATGACGACTAAGAAAAAAGTCTATTTAGCGAGTTTCCTAGCGCCAATGATTCTCATCTTTATCGCTTGGGCGATTGATGGGTTCTTTCCTTTCGGCGCAAAGTCATTGATGGCTGTTGACTTTAACGCACAGTACATCGGGCTATATGCTTATTTCAAACATCTATTCCTTAATTGGGATTGGAGTAGCTTCTTCTATTCGTTCTCGAAATCAATTGGGGGCGGAATGCTTGGAATTTGGGGCTTTAACTTATTGAGTCCATTTAACTTCCTATTCCTCTTCTTCTCTGAAGAAAACTTCCAATGGATTGTGCCTGTCGTGATTGCATTGCGTTATGGAGCGATGGGTGTAACGATGACGCATTTCCTTGTGAAGCGTTATGACGGTTTGAAGAAAAAAGCCTACTTACTTCCAATTGTAGCAACGATTTATGCCTTAAACGGCTTCAACGTCAGCTACCAAATGAACCCGATTTTCTACGATGGCATGATTATGTTGCCACTAGTATTAATTGGAGTGGAACAAGTTCTTGATAATGAGTCTCCACGAGGCTATATCGGAATGCTTGCTTTAGCATTATTTGTACATTTCTACATGGGTTATATGACATGTATCTTCGTAGTTATTTACGCTTTATTCTATGTCATCCGTTCAAAAGAATTTACAAATGTGAAAGTGGTTTGAACGCATGCTGAAATTGGCATGTGCTTCGATTATTGCAGTAGGGATGGTTGCGGCGATTCTATTGCCAATCATCATCAGCTTAGTTTCAACTAAGGGCGGTTTGCAAAGCTCATTGAAATTTGAGTGGACATTGCAAATCAATCCGCTGGAGATTTTAGCAAAATTATTCCTAGGGTCATTCGATAATGATTCATGGCCAGCTGGACCAAACTTACCAAATATTTATGTAGCAAGTTTTGGAATTTTAGGAACGATTTACTACTTTATCTCTAAGAAAATTACAAAATGGGGTAAAATCGCAGCAGGGTTTGTACTAGTTGTTTTCCTCATTTCATGTGCGCATGAATTTACAAGTAAATTATGGCATATGGGTCAAAACCCAGCCGGATTCTTCTACCGCTTCTCATGGATTATTGCTTTCTTCTTAGTGTACCTAGCTTACTTAAGCTTACGCGAAGTAGAAAGATTCACGGCCAAAGAAGCAAGCATCTTATTTGTGGGAATGGCGATTATTTTTGGGATTGTTCAATTCCAAGAACATTCATTCTTAACAATTTGGCAACGTATCGCAACTCTTGGTATTTTCATGATTATGCTTCTTGCATTGTTCTGGACAAAAGCGAAGAAACCATGGGCAGTGATTGCAGTGTTGACGGCAGTTGAATTAACAGCGAATGCGGCCATTGTTCAGTCTCGTGTAGGTTATACAGATGCGTACAAATACCACGATGCGGTTCTTCAATTGAAAGATGCCATCAATCCAATTCGTCCTGACGATACAGATTTCTATCGTATCAATAAGACATTTAACTTAAGTAAAAACGATCCATTTATGGTTGATTACCCAGGTTTATCAGTATTTAGTTCAAACTTGGAAAACAGTACGCGTGATTTATTTGACCGCTTAGGAAATAACGGGATTAACGCGACAACGTACTATCAAGGAACACCGCTGCAAGACGCGCTCTTCTCAGTGAAATACTTAGTGGCACCAAAACCAGTGTATACAAAAGAATATCCTGATACTTCGAAAATGTATGTATTCGGAAATATGGTAACGCGTAAAGATATTACGTCGAAAGAACCAGTGTACGAAGCAACAAGAACGAAGACGTATGAAACAGGATTAATCTTACCAATTGCTTATGGTGTGAATGATGCGACAGTGAATGTAAAACTGGAAAATCATCAACCGATTCAAAACCATAACAAGATTGTCCAAGCAATGGGAGCCACAAGTGAAAATTACTTAACGCTTCTAGCAGCCAACGAAGTGAAGTTGGATAATATGGAAGTTCCTGATTCTTCTAAACCAGAAACGTATAAACGCGTGGATTCATCAAAACCAGGAACAATTACGTATCATTTAGTACCGCAGTCTTCTGAAGATTACTGGGTATCGATTCCTCAAAAACTTTCTCACACGAATAAAAACAAAGTGAGAATTTTACTCAATGGAAATACGTATGACTTCCAAGATAAATTCCAACAAACACAACTCATTCAAGTGGCCCATGATTCACTTGGGAAAGCCGTTGATTTAACGATTGAAATTGACACAGATGACGAATACAACTTGTCAGGTTTACGCCTAGCACGTTCAAATAGTGCCTTAGTAAATCGCATGATTGAAGAGCGTCAACTTCAAGGAATGAAAGTCACTCATTGGGATGATAGTCATATTCAAGGGACTGTGAATATCACAGACGATAGCACATGGATGATGACAAGTATTCCATATGAAAAAGGCTGGACGGTTAAAGTCGATGGTCAAGTCGTTGGAACGGCTAAAGTTTGGGATAGTCTTCTTGCTTTCCAAATTACACCTGGTGAACATACAATTGAGATGACTTACATGCCAGAAGGATTTATGGCAGGATTCGTGATTTCAATCTTATCAATTTGTATTTATGTGTTAGCCATTTATAAAAAATGGATTTAATTGAATAGGAGTAGACTATAATGACAATTTCAAAAATGAAATTAAAATATAGTTCGCTATTCTTCGTTCCATTTGTGGTGATGTTGGGGGTCTTCCTAAGTTTAGGATTGACCCCTTTTTCGCAAAATTCGATTCATAGCGGAGATTTTCTTTCTCAATATTTTCCGCTTTATATCGGATTGCATAAACTATTTTGGAGTGGAGATTTTAGTGGTCTATTTTGGTCCTTCGAGAAATCACTTGGAGGAGCCATGCCAAGTGTCTGGGGCTTTAATAGTTTAAGTCCATTCACGTTTTTATATGTAATCTTTCCAATTTCAAGTTTTCAAGTCCTTAGCTACGTGATTCCTCTTCTACGTGCTGGGGTGATGGGAGTCGTCTTTGGATATTTCTTAGAAAAGAAATTCCAAGGCGTGTCGAAACATTACTGGTTATCATTAGGATTGGCTTCGTCATATGCCCTTAGCGGATTTGTCGTATCGCAACAATATAATCCTAATTTCTTAGATAATCTGGTCTATATTCCGTTTATTCTCTTGGGAATTGAAGAGGTGGCAAGTGGGAAGCGTTCGGTGAAATTACCGCTGTTTCTTGCCATTAGTTTAATAACGGATTTTTATACAGGGTATATGATGTGTCTCTTTGTGGCGCTCTATACATTTTATGTCGTCTTCTCGTCGGATACTTCATTGAAAGAGGCCGTACAGAGAATAGTGAGAGTCGCGTTATTTGCACTGATTGGAGTTGGCCTTGCAGCATTTTGGCTATTGCCCGTCTTTAGCGCCTTATTAGAAAGTAAAGCGAGTGCGGGGAGCACCTTTGCATGGTCTTGGAACCCGGTAAATGATTTAGTCGCTATGCCGCAAAAATTCATCTTAGGATCCTTTGGTGAAAAAGAGTGGGGCGATTCTAAGGCGTTACCGCAACTCTTTATTGGTGGATTAGGACTCTTTGGATGTTGTACGTTTTTGCTAAAAGAGATTACACTTCGTAAGAAATTAGCAGCGACAGTCGTGTTGCTTGTCTTACTGCTTTCGTTTTCGATTCAAGGTTTCGATCAAATTTGGCATATGGGACAACGCCCGGTTGGTTTCTACTTCAGAAATTCATGGGTAGCCAATAGTTTTATGCTAGTGCTAGCATCCGAAAGTCTAATGCAGTGGAAAGATGAATTCCGCTTGAATGAGTTCTTAGTGGGCATCTTTGGATTTGGGTCAATTCTAGTGTTGTCGACTCTAAGAAGTCTGCAATATGTTGAGACCTCACAGAAAATACTCGCGTTTATTATTTGGACGATTATCTTATTAGCTTTCTTCTTTAGAAGAGCTGAAAGAGTTCGTAGGCTTCAATTAACGGCCGGAGTCGTGATTGTTGAGTTAATGGTGAGTTCCTTTGTCGGTTTTAGAAGAGCACCTTATTTTATCGGGAATGCAGGATTACAGGAACAAATGGAGTTTGCGATAGCTTTTGATAAAGAAGGTTATAGCCATCAAAGTACTTTTATGCGAATGGAAATGCATAAAGGATTGTCTCATGCGAATTTCCCGATTGCATTTGGCTACAATGGAGCTTCTCACTTCACATCAAGTCTTGAACATTCGCTAATTGAAGAGATGAGCCATCTAGGTCTTCCAACGTCTCAATCAGTGGCAAACTATACCAATCGTAATGTGATTTTAGATTCGCTCTTTGGCGTATCGCGTTTTATGATGGACGGCGATGAAAACCGTGTCTTTGCGGATGTACGCGGGATGTATGCGAAAGAAGGCAAAGTGAAGGATTTTGTGGTTTATCGAAATCCATATGCGTTTTCTCTTGGCTATTTAACGAATGAAAATACAGCAACCAATATCGCTTTTGAAAAAAATCAACCAGTAGCCAATCTCAACCAGCTCTTGCAAGTGATTGGACTCTCTGGAACAAACGCATTGACTGAAGTGAATGTTGGCGAACCTGTGACGACGAATTTAACGAAGGGGCAGGAGAAATACACTCTAACAAATGAGGCAGAACCTGCTAAAATTGAATGGAAGTTCACTCTACAACCAAACAAACTTTATTTTGTCGAAATTCCAGAACGTCAAGCGGGCTCTGTGATTAAATCAAAAGTGATGCTAAATGGTATTAGTTATCCGTATGAGAATCGATTCCATGAGAACCAATTGTGGATGATTGGAAATGGGAATTTAGATCAGACAATTACCTTTGCGATTGAGGACGCGAAAGCCAAAGAATGGGATTTACGTGGCTTCAAGTTCTATACGATTGATATCACAACACTCGCAAATGCATTGACGCAATATAAGAAAGCAAATGATATTACAATTGAGTCGTATACAAACGCGATGGTGAAGGCACATGTCACTGTAACCAATAGTGAGCTGAGCTTTGCGACCTTTACGATTCCATACCATTCTGGTTGGAGCGTGACGGTGGATGGTAAGAAGCAAGAAGTGAAAAAAAGCGCTCGGATTCTTTATGGGCGTTTCACTGACAGAAGGAGAACACGAGATTGTTTGGAGTTATACGCCACCAGGATTACATCTTGGAATGTTCATTTCTATTTCGTCACTTCTCTTACTAGTTTTCCTATGGAAAAAAAGCATAAAAAAATTAAATCGATTGTCATTAAAATAGTCTCTGAAATCGTGCTGATTTTTAGAGATTATTTTTCGTGTTTTTACAGGCCGTACTTTTGTAATTGAGAGGTGTTCATGGGTATAATGGCTTGTTAATTAGTGAAAGGGAAGTGATGAAGTGATGGATGCGACAAGTTTAGCCGAAGCCGTTCGTTTGAAAAAAGTGAGTCCATTAGAATTAGTAACAGAAACGATTCAACGCGCGCACACGCTTAATCCTTCTCTGAATGCCATTGTTTATGAGCAATATGAAGAGGCGCTTGAAAAAGCGAAACATTTTCAACTGACGAATCAACCATTTGCGGGAGTTCCTATTTTTCTAAAAGACTTAGGGCAAGAACAAAAAGGAAGCATCTGTACATATGGCTCGCGTTTATTCAAGGATGTAAAAAGCGCTCAGACTGATAACTTTGTCAAACGGCTAGAAGAACTCGGCTTTATCATTATGGGTCGTACCAATACTCCAGAATTTGGATTTAAGACCGTCAGTGATGCCGCACTCCATGGTCCTGTTCGAAATGCGGTGAATTTTGAGCGAAACGCTGGAGGCTCTAGTGGAGGGGCAGCTGCTGTTGTAGCAAGCGGAATTACACCAATTGCAGCAGCAAGTGATGGTGGTGGATCGATTCGAATTCCGGCCAGTCATAATGGATTGATTGGACTCAAACCTTCTAGAGGGCGTGTGATAGTCGGACCAGGTTCTTATCGTGGATGGAATGGCGCAACCGTTCATTTTTCGTTGACAAAAACCGCCCGAGATACAAGGAACTTATTATTCCACATGCAAGAGTGCCAGATGGAAAGTCCATTCCCATTACCAAAACTGAGTTACGACCAACTTTATAAAACAGAAAAAATAAAACTATTAAGAGTAGCCGTGTTGTTACAGTCACCAGTAGGAGAAGCGATTTCTAGGGATTCGGTGGATGCCGTGATGAAGATTGCACATTTCTTTGAAAATCATGGGCACTCCGTAACGCTTTTACAAAAGGATCCTGTCGACGGTATCGCTCTGCAAAAAGGATTTTATATTATCAGTGCGGTTGAAACAGCGTTGATGTTCCAAAATATTGAATGCCAGCTTGGACGCCAAGTAACGCGTGACGATATGGAACTGATGACATGGGCGATTTATCGTAGTGGCATGGATATTTCAGGGATGGAGTACTCTAAAGTGGCTTCAAGTTGGGATAATTATGCCGAGCAGATGTCGCAGTTACACGAGCAGTACGATGTGCTGCTGTTGCCGACAGTTGCACAGGCCGCTCCGAGTCTTCATCCGTATGAGTTGTCTGCGGAATTACAATCCAAACTAATACGCATTGATGATTTTACAAAAGACCAAAGCAGCAATTGCTCTGGGAAATGTTCGAAGAGAGCGTAGCCGATACGCCATTTACCCAGCGATTTAATATTACTGGGCAACCGGCCATTAGCTTGCCAGTTCACCACACCAAAGATGGACTGCCAATTGGCGTGCAACTCGCTGCAGCAAAAGGAAGAGAAGATTTGCTCCTACAAATCGCAGAATGGTTTGAACAGGAACAATTATTACAAGTAACAAAACAGTAGAAAGAAGTGAAAGTGTGTTAGAAACAGAAGCTTTATTTAAGCCTTTCGAATTAAAAAAAGGAGTCACATTGGACAATCGATTTGTGCTTTCTCCAATGGTGACGAACTCTTCAACGAAAGAAGGTCATATTACAGAGGATGATTTAAAATACGCCGAGCGTCGTGCACATGCTGCAGCCCTTCAAATTACAGGGGCGGCATACGTGAACAAGCACGGCCAGCTATTCGAGTATGGTTTTAGTGCGACTTCTCTAGACGATATCGAAGGCTTAACCAAACTAGCCAAAGCGATGAAATCAGGTGGAGCGAAAGCCATCTTACAATTAACGCATGCGGGACGTTTTGCAAGTCATGCCTTAAACCGTGACCGCTATGTGTATGGTCCAAGTGCGATGACATTACAATCGCCTTTCCCACATGAAGTCAAAGAATTAACCGTAGAAGAAATTCATGGCATTATCGAAGATTATCGCCGTGCTGCTCAAATTGCCATTCAGTCTGGATTCGAAGGCTTAGAAATTTCATCGGCGCAACGACTGCTCATTCAAACCTTCTTCTCAACGTTCTCAAACGAGCGTACAGATGAGTATGGTTGTAAGACATTAGAGGACCGTTCAAGAATCGGGATGGAAGTCTTAACGGCGGTTCAAGAAGTGATTGATGAATATGCCTCAGATGAGTTTATTCTTGGATTCCGTGCGACTCCTGAAGAAACGCGTGGAAATCAAATTGGATACACCGTGGATGAGTTTCTTGAGTTCTTCGAAGAGGCTCTTAAGAAAGTGAAAATTGATTACTTAGCTATTGCAAGCTGGGGACATGATGTCTTCAGAAATAAAGTCCGTGCTAAAGGACCGCATCAAGGCAAACTCGTGAATAAAGTCGTCTATGACCGCTTAAAAGGGCGAGTTGCTGTGATTGCTTCAGGCGGTATTAATTCTAAAGAAAAAGCACTTGAAGCATTGGAAAATGCAGATTTAGTCGGGCTATCAACACCGTTTATCACGGATCCAGAATTTGCCGTGAAGATTCAAGAAGGAAATGAATCAGATATTCAATTAACGATTAAACCAGAAGCGCTTGAAGCCTTAGCGATTCCAAAGGCGGCCTTCAAAGATATCGTACCTTTAATGGACTTTGGGGAGTCGCTTGAAAAAGAAGCCAGAGATTTCTTCAGAGGACTCGAAGCCAACTACGAGGGGGAGAGAGACGGGTGAAAATTAGTCTATTAGATTATGGTCTCGTAGATGAAGGAAAGACGAGCGCAGAAGCTGTTCGTGAAACATTGGAGTTGGCGCAATTAGCAGACGAACTTGGATTTCATCGATTCTGGGTAAGTGAACATCATAATGTGCCAGCGCTCTCGATTAGTGCTCCAGAAGTGGTGATTCCGTACCTTGCTAGCCACACGAAGAACATCCATATTGGTTCGGGTGGAATCATGGGGCTTCATTATTCGTCGTATAAAGTAGCTGAAATCATGTCAACGCTAGAAGGACTATTCCCAGGACGTGTGGATATCGGTCTTGGTAATTCCCCAGGAACGCCGCTTGTAGGTCGTAATTTGCAGTCGCTTTATTCGAAAGAGCAATATGCCTTGTGGTTAGAAAAATTGCAGCACTATTTAAATGAAGCGCGTCATAAAGGTGTGGTCGTTCCAGAAGTGGCGACTGTTCCAGAGCAGTTCCTTCTTGGAATGGGAGGTCAGTCGATTGAGTCAGCGGCAACTCTTGGTTTGAGTTTTGTATATGGTGTATTTCCGTATATTCCTCAAGACCCTGTGGAGTTGGCGAAAAGTCTTTCCAAGAAATATCGTAGCACCTTTAAACCAGGCCCACATAGTAAGCCAAGCAACTTCGTACTAGCGGTATTTGTGGTTATTGCAGATACGAGTGAAGAAGCCGAAGAGATGGCGAAACCATTAGATTTATGGATGCTTGGAAAACAAGATTTTTCAGAATTTCATACCTTCCCAACACGAAAAGATGTGGAAACATATGAATTAACTCAGCGTGACCGTGAAAAAATCGCAAGCAACCGCAGTCGACTCATTGTGGGAAACCCACGTGAAGTTTACGAGCAAATGGAGACGCTAAGAGCAGTCTCCAATCCCGATGAGTTATTATTTATTCCACTCGTCGGTTCCATTGAAAAAAGAAAACGTTCAGTAGAATTACTTGCTGAATTATATAAAGGAGAAAGATAAAATGAGAAAATTTGCTAACTTTTTATGGATTGATAAAGAAGGAGAAACTACACGATTCGTATGACTCCAGAACTTCAAGATGATGTCGGTACAATTGGATTCGTTCAATTTAACATGGATGACGAATTAGAAGCTGAAGACGAAATCTTAAGTTTAGAAGCAAGTAAAACAGTGATGTCGATTGTGACTCCACTTGCAGGGAAAGTCGTAGCTAGAAATTTAGCGGCAACAGAAGATCCTAAATTATTAAACTCTGAAAAACCAGAAGAACACTGGTTAGTGACATTAACGAATGTTGATGAAGCAGCATTCTTGGCATTAGAAGATGAATAATCATAAAGAAGAGCAGTTGCTCAAACAAATGATTGAAATCCTAGCGCAGGAATCAGGAGAAACCGTATCAGTTGAAGGGAAAACGCTAGAAGAGTTGAAGACCCTTTGGAGAGGTTTTGTGAATGTAAGACAGCCAAAAGAGGCTTCTGCAGACTATATAGTTTTAGAAAATGAGTATTTACAAGAATACCATGCTCCAAGAGTCCAAACCTTAGCAGATTGCGCGCCGACTGCAAATGACCAAATCAAACTGTATTACGGTGACTTGTGTGAATTACAAGTGGATGCGATTGTGAATGCGGCGAATAGTGAGATGCTTGGATGTTTTATTCCGAATCACCGCTGTATTGATAATGCGATTCATACTTTTTCAGGAATTGAACTTCGAAGCTTTTGCCACCATTTAATGGAGGAGCAAGGAAAGAAGGAACCTGTTGGAAAAGCAAAAATCACGCCAGCGTTCAACTTGCCATCGAAGTACATTATTCATACGGTAGGCCCCTTCTTGCCTCCAGGGCAAAAAGTAACGCCGCTTCGTGAACAGTTACTGGCTGGTTGTTACAAGAGTTGTTTGAATGCAGCAAGAGAAGTTGGCCTAACCTCGATTGCTTTTTGCGGGATTTCAACAGGAGAGTTTGGATTTCCAAAAGAACCTGCCGCTCGTATTGCAGTGGATACCGTGAACAAATGGTTGACGGAGACATCTTCAACAATGACCGTTATTTTTTCAACGTATACCAAGGAAGATCAATCAATTTATCAGAAATTATTATCAGGAGAACAGTAGAATGACGAAATGGAATGCATTACAAAAAGAAAGAACGACTGAAGCTAGTCTATTGGCGGACTTATTCCAGGAAGCTGATGCTATTGTGGTTGGTATCGGTGCTGGGATGTCGGCAGCAGATGGATTCACCTATATTGGCAGTCGATTCGAAGACGCTTTTCCTGATTTTATCGAGAAGTATCAATTTTTAGATATGCTACAGGCGAGTTTGTTTCATTTTCCAAGTTGGGAAGAGTATTGGGCGTTTCAAAGTCGTTTTATCGCGCTCAACTACTTGGATCAACCTGTGGGACAATCGTATGTGGAATTGTTAGAAATGCTTAAAACAAAACCATATCATATCATCACAACGAATGCGGATAATGCTTTTTGGGTAGCCGGGTATGACAAAGAGAAAGTTTATCATATTCAAGGGGAGTATGGACTTTTCCAATGTAGCCAGCACTGTCATCCAAAAACGTATCAAGATGATGCATTAGTTCGAAAGATGATTGCCGAACAAAAGGATATGAAGGTTCCTTATGAACTGATTCCGTTCTGTCCAGAATGCGGGGCGCCGCTTGAAATTAATAAGCGTAACGCTGAAAAAGGTATGGTGGAGTCAGCAGAATTCTTTGCACAAAAAGCACGCTATGATGCATTTTTAGAAGAACATAAAGACGATAAGGTGCTCTTTTTAGAAATCGGAGTGGGCTTCACAACCCCACAATTTATCAAAACACCGTTCCAAAAATGCGTACAAGCCAATCCAAATGCGCTGTTTGTTAGTATGAATCATAAGCATTACCGCATTCCGCTGGCGCTAAGAGAGCAGACTGTACAATTGTCAGAAAACATCGCCCCATTAATCCATGGGACATATCAAGAACTTAAAGGAGAATAAACGATGTATTTAATCGAACCAATCCGTAACGGAAAATATGTAAAAGATGGAGCAGTAGCGCTTGCGATGCAAGTATATGTGCAAAGTAATGTCTTCCTAGATGATGACATCTTGTTCCCATATTACTGCGACCCTAAAGTAGAAATTGGAAAATTCCAAAATACAATTGCTGAAGTAAACGAAGAGTATTTAAAAGAAAACAATATTCTTGTTGTACGTCGTGACACTGGTGGCGGTGCCGTATACGTGGACTCTGGTGCCGTGAATGTATGCTATTTAATTCAAGACAATGGAATCTTTGGCGATTTCAAGAGAACGTATGAACCAGCGATTAAAGCCTTACACGAACTCGGCGCAACAGCCGTTGAACAAACAGGTCGTAACGACTTAACGATTGAAGGCAAAAAAGTATCCGGTGCTGCGATGACAATCAGCAATGGTCGTGTATACGGTGGATTCTCGCTCTTATTAGACGTGGACTATGATGCGATGGAAAAAGTCTTGAACCCAAACAAGAAGAAATTACAATCGAAAGGGATTCAATCTGTACGTGCTCGTGTGGGAAATATTCGTCCGTACCTAGCCCCAGAATATCAAAATGTGACGGTAGATGAGTTCAAAAACTTAATCACATGTAAGATTTTAGGAATTAACTCGATTGATGAAGCGAAACGTTATGTGTTAACGGAAGAAGATTGGAAAGCAATCGACGAACTTACAGCCTCTAAATATAAAAACTGGGAATGGAATTATGGCCAGTCTCCACAATATAGTGACTACCGTGATGGACGTTTTGCATGCGGAACGATTCAATGCTACTTAGAAGTGGAGCAAGGTAGAATTTCAAACTGCCGTATTTATGGAGATTTCTTTGCAAAAGGGAATGTACAAGAAGTCGAAGAAAAACTAAAAGGTGTTCGTATGGTGAAAGAAGACTTAGTGGAAGTCTTAAGCGCTATCGATTTAAGCAACTACTTTGGCGCAGTGACTGCTGAAGAATTTGCTGGGCTTATTTTAGGAGAATAGAGTATAAAAATAACGTTATACCGTATACGGTATAACGTTATTTTTATAGAAAAGGATGAAGCGTTTCGCTTCATCCTTTTTGCATGCTTAGTCTAATTCTTCTTTTGCTGGAATGCTGTGTGCTAGACGGCTTGCGGCAGCGGCTGCGATAGCTCCTACTAAGTCGTCTAAGAAGATGTTTACTTTACCAGTTGATTTGTCATCTAACGTTTTGAGAATTCCTGGTTTTACTTTATCGATATAACCATAGTTTGTAAATCCGATAGAACCATATACGTTTACGATCGATAATGCTAAGATTTCATCGACACCATATAAAGGTTCGTCTTCAGATAAGACATCGTTTAATAATGGATGTAATTTCTTTTCTTCTGCCAATTTATCCATTTCGATACCTGTGATAACGGCGTTTTGAACTTCGCGTTTCTTCAATACGCTAGTAACGTTTAATAAGCATTCTTCTTTCGTTAATCCTGGTACATATCTTTCTTGTAAGAAATAAACTAATTCAGCAATTTGTTCTAATTCTACACCGCGTTCAGATAATAATTCTAAACAGCGTTCGTGTAATTCTTTTGGGCTTTTCATCTGAAAAATCCTCCTTTTAACAAATTATGAAACCCTTTTAAAAAGAGTAGCCTTTTATTTTAACACAAAATGCAAAGAACGCCCAAATGAATTGAGCGTTCTTTTTGAAATTTTGTAAACGGTTAGAACATTGATGAGCTATGAATCGTGCTCGGACGGCTATTTGGATTCACATACGTCATCGCAGCATTAATGGCGACAGGTGCTTCACCAAAACCAGTAGCGATGATTTTTACTTTGCCATCGTATGTTGCGATATCTCCAACGGCAAGACGCCAGGTAGAGTCGTTTCCATTTGGCTATTTGTCACGATAGTGTTGCGAGCAACCTCAAATCCCCAGTTCTTCATTCCTCCAATAGAAGAAGAGAAGCCATAGTTCACGATAAAGTCATCAACAGGAAGTTCGATTTGATCTTCGCCTTTCGCGTGTTTCAATACAACGGATTGAATAGTTTCGCCATCGCCGATAATTTGATTTGGAAGATAAGGCGTTAAAATGTCTACGCTTGATTCTTCTAGTTGTTTCACGCTATGTTCTTGTGCACGGAACTGTGGACGGCGGTGAACAATAGTAACCTTCTTTGCGATTGGTTCTAAGGCCAATGCCCAGTCTACTGCAGAGTCGCCACCACCGCAGATGGCTACGGTACGGTCGCGGAATCGCTCTAAGTTCGTTACGAAGTAGTGCAGGTTGCTGTTTTCATAAGCTTCTGCATTTTCTACATCGAGTTTACGTGGACGGAAAGCTCCGTTCCCACAAGCGATAATCACTGTTTTCGCGTAGTGCGTTTGTTTAGAAGTCACAAGCTCATATCCGAAGTCTGTCTTGTTTAATTCGAGTGCTTCTTCTTCTAAGCAGAACTGAGTTTCAGGGAAACGTTCGAGCTGTTTTTTCAAGTTCTCGATTAAGTCCCCAGCCGTAATTTCTGGAAAGGCTGGAATATCGTAAACCATCTTTTCAGGATAAAGCATCCCTGGTTGCCCACCTAATTGGGGCAAAGTTTCGATAATTTTTACAGACGCTTGACGTAAGCCCGCGTAAAAGGCGGTGAAAAGCCCAACAGGCCCACCGCCGATAATAATAATATCAACAATTTCTTGAGTCACTTTTTACCTCCGAATTAATAGAACATTCTTAAAATAAAGGCCATTGCGATACCAGTCAATACACCAGCAAATACCTCAATAGGTTTGTGACCTAAATATTTTTTGATAATTAATTTTTTAGTTTTCTTCTGTGTCGAAGAGATTGATTGGATCATCTTCTGATTCAATTTCAACATGCTTTAATGCGCTGGATTCTTCGCGTACTTGTTCTTCGTATAATTTTTGTAGGAGAATTCCTTGTTCACCACTTTGACGACGAACGGCCATGGCATCGAACATAACGATTAAACCGAACGTTGTTGCGATTGCAACGAGTGGAGAAGCAAATCCGTATTCAATAATAAGCGCTGTAATCAGCGAGCTAACTGCAGCAGAGTGAGAACTTGGCATTCCACCTGTACTAGTTACTAACGAAACGTGTGCACCATCTTTCTTTGAGAAGAGTGCAATCGGGAATTTAACAAATTGTGCAAATAGAATCGAGCAAATTGAAGCGATTAATGGATAATTTTGAAATATTGTCATTAAACTTTCACTCTTTCTTTTTTCTATACTCAAATACTATACCACGAAACCATGAAAATCACTAAGGAAAATTTATAGATATTCTTTATTTTTTAATTAAGGTGGATAAGAACGCTAAATTGCACCCGTTTGCCTTTTGTGGTTTAATAGAGGATGGTAGATGAGCAATCATCAGTATGAATTAAAAGGAGATGGAAAAATGAGTCAATTTCCGCAATTGAATGAAGTGAATGAAAAGAATCCACTCGTGACTGTGCATACGAACTTGGGCGATTTCACATTGGAATTATTCCCTGAAGTAGCACCTAAAACAGTGGAGAATTTCGTAACACATGCGAAAAATGGATACTACAACGGAGTTATCTTCCACCGTGTGATTGAAGACTTCATGATTCAAGGTGGCGACCCAACTGGAACTGGTATGGGTGGCGAGTCTATTTACGGACGCACTTTTGAAGATGAGTTTTCAAGAGAAGCATTCAACTTGTACGGTACATTATCAATGGCGAATGCAGGTCCAAACACAAACGGATCGCAATTCTTCATCGTTACAGCAAAACAAGTACCCGCACAAATGTTAAAACAATTAAAAGATGGCGGCTGGCCTGAAGAAATCGTTGAAGAATACGCTAAAGTTGGTGGAACACCTTGGTTAGACCACCGTCATACAGTATTCGGACGCGTCGTAGAAGGTATGGACGTTGTTCTTAAGATTGAAGGCGTAGAACGTAATGCGCAAGACCGTCCGCTAGAAGATGTTGTCATTGAATCGATGGACGTAAAAGCGTAGGAGGTTCTATGAGCAAAACTTTTAGAATTGGCGACATCGTTACGGCTAAAGTAACAGGTGTACAAAATTACGGAGTTTTCTTGGAGCTAGATGAAGATACACAAGGTTTGATTCATATTTCTGAATGTAAACATGGATATATGGATAATGTGCATGATTTTGTAAAAGTGGGGCAGGAAGTGACGGCCAAAGTGATTGACGTCGATGAATTTTCCAATAAGATTAGTTTATCGATTCGAGCACTGGAAAAACTCGATGTGCCAGATGTTCCGCAACGCATTAAGAAAAATCGCAAGCGCTATGTTCCTTCCATTGGTTTTTCAAGCTTAGCGAAGAAATTACCAGAATGGATCGAAGAAGCACAAGAAAAATTTGTAAAAGATAAAAACAAAAATTAATCAAACATCGGTATTGAATACGAAGGAGGCATTCAAATGGGACATATTTCATTTGATTATTCAAAGCATTAGATTTCTTCAGCCAAGAAGAAATTGACAATTTACAATCAACAGTAACAGCGTTAGATAAAGACTTACGCGAAGGATTAGGAGCAGGGAACGACTTCACAGGTTGGATTAACTTACCACGCGACTATGACAAAGAAGAATTCGCTCGTATTAAAGCAGCAGCTAAAAAGATTCAAGAAGAATCTGAAGTATTAGTGGTTATCGGTATCGGAGGTTCTTATTTAGGAGCTCGTGCAGCGATTGATTTCTTAAACCACGCTTTCTATAACTACTTACCAAGCGACAAACGTAAAACTCCACAAGTATTATTTGCAGGAAACAGCATTAGCTCAACTTACTTACAAGGGTTAATCGACTTAATCGGAGATCGTGATTTCTCTGTAAACGTAATTTCTAAATCTGGTACAACAACAGAACCAGCGATTGCTTTCCGTGTATTCAAAGATTTATTAATTAAAAAATATGGTAAAGAAGAAGCTGTAAATCGTATTTACGCTACAACTGACCGCACTCGTGGAGCATTAAAATCAGAAGCAGATGTGGAAGGATACCAAACATTTGTAATTCCAGATGATGTTGGTGGACGTTTCACAGTATTAACAGCTGTAGGATTACTTCCAATTGCAGTAACTGGTGCAGATGTAGATGCATTAATGCAAGGGGCTGAAGATGCACGTGTGGCATACAGCTCATCAAACTTAAAAGAAAACGAAGCTTACCAATACGCTGTAGCACGTAATGTGTTATACCGTAAAGGAAAAGTGACAGAGTTATTAATTAACTACGAACCAACATTACAATACTTCTCTGAATGGTGGAAACAATTATTTGGTGAATCAGAAGGAAAAGACTTCAAAGGAATTTATCCTTCAAGTGCAAACTTCTCAACTGACTTACACTCACTAGGACAATACATCCAAGAAGGTCGTCGTAACATCTTCGAAACAGTTATCAAAGTGGGTAAACCAAATGAAGAAGTAACAATTCCTGAAACAGAAGAAGATTTAGATGGATTAGGATACTTACAAGGTAAAACAATGGACTTTGTAAATACAAAAGCTTTCCAAGGAACATTACTTGCTCATACAGATGGTCAAGTTCCAAACTTTGTAGTGAACATTCCTGATATGTCAGCTTACACATTAGGACACTTAATCTACTTCTTCGAAATCGCAGTAGGCCTTTCTGGTTACTTAAATGGCGTTAACCCATTTGACCAACCAGGGGTAGAAGCATACAAGAAAAATATGTTTGCTTTACTTGGAAAACCAGGATTTGAAGACTTAGCAAAAGAATTAAACGAACGTCTATAATGAACGTACCGCATTCTCGAGAGGAGGATGCGGTTTTTTTGTATCTTTATAACCGGGGATTAGGAAAAGAACTTGCTACAGCGGGCATTTTGAACTAACATAGGTCTTACAAGAAGTGTTGGAGGAAAAAGATGAGAGTCATTGGATTAACAGGCGGTATCGCCAGTGGGAAAACAACAGTTTCTAATTTATTTAAAATCTCTGGAGTGCCGGTTATCGATGCCGATCTTGTAGCTAGACAAGTAGTCGAAAAAGGGACCATTGGATTAAGTGCGCTCGTGAATCGTTTCGGCGAGGCTATTTTGAATACAGATGGAACGTTAAACAGAACGGAACTTGGAAAAAGAATGTTTAGCGAGGAAGAGATTCGAAGTGAAGTCAATGACATCTTGCAACCGCTAATTCGCCAAGAGATTATATCTAGGATGCAAGCGTACAAAGACCAAGGGAAAACACTGATTGTATTAGATGTTCCTCTCTTATTTGAAATGCACTATGAGAACTTATGTGATGACATTATTGTGGTCGCTGTTTCTGTTGAAACGCAAATTGCGCGCATGGAAAAACGGAATGGATATACTAGACAAGAAGCCTTAGAGCGAATCCAATCTCAGATGCCTTTAGAAGAAAAAGTAAAGAGAGCGACCATCGTGTGGTCAAATGAAGGAACTCTTCAAGAGTTAGAACAAAAAGTCCATCAGTGGCTACTCGAAAATTTCCTTAAAAAATGATATAATAAATCGAATAAGCACAAAAAAGGAGAGGTGTTTGCAATGCAATGTCCAAAATGTAAAAACAATGGTTCTCGCGTAGTTGATAGTCGTCCAGCTGATGATGGTCGTTCTATTCGTAGAAGAAGAGAATGCGAAGAATGTGGCTACCGTTTTACAACATTCGAGCGCTTAGAAAAGGCGCCATTGCTTGTCATTAAACGTAACGGGAATCGTGAAGAATTTAGCCGTGAAAAATTATTAAACGGATTAGTTCGTTCAGCAGAAAAACGTCCAGTATCACTCGGACAATTAGAAACAATCGTGAATGAAATCGAACGTTCCATCAACCAAGAGGGAGAAAATGAAGTGTCAAGCACTCTTATTGGGGAAATGGTGATGGATCACTTAGCAAAAATTGATGATATTGCATATATTCGTTTTGCGAGTGTGTATCGTCAATTTACAGACCGCAAAATGTTCTTAAAAGAATTAGAAAGAATGTCTATGATTATGGACAGCCAAGAAAAATAGGAAGGAATTACAAGAATGCACTCAAAAGAGTTTCCGTGGGCACAGTATAAGCCTAAAGACGGTATCCTCGTGGTACAACCTGTGTGGATTACCGAAAGAGAAATCCAATTTTTAATGCAATTATACGCTCCGTTCATTGGGAAAGAAGCGACTCTTTTGTATGCGACTTTGTACGGTGAGTTATCTCCATCAGAGTATGAGAGTGAAGTCTTCTCCATTTCTGAATTATTGTCGATGACTAATTTAGGAATGCCAGACTTTTATTTAGCAAAGACTCGTTTGGAAGGGATTGGATTACTGAAAACGTATCGTAAGGAGCCGAGTGCTTCGCGCCCTCAAACATACACGATGGAATTACAAGCACCAACGTCTCCGCGTCTCTTTTTCAAAGATGCCTTACTTTCGACATTACTGTTAAATCAAATTGGAAATCATCGTTTTGAGAAGTTAAAACAACGATTCTTAGTGTCAAAACCAGGTGATTTAGAGAAAACGAAAGTGCGCAGTTTGAAGAAGCGTACCGACTTCCTTATAACATGGAGACTTATACAAGAAACCACGCGCAAGAAAATCGCATGGTATTAGATAGCAAGCAACAACCTGAGTTTGAGTTTACGTCAGATGTGGATTGGGATTTAATCGAAGGGTTATTAAAAACAGAATTCGTTGATTTGAATTCTGTTACGAAAGACGTTCGTAAAATCGTCGATACTTTATATCGCGCGTATGGTTTTACAGAGCAAGAAATTGCACAATTCTTGGTGATTGCTTCTGATTTAACAACGAAAGTCATCGATGAAGAGTTCTTGTTGAAATTAGGGCAAGAGGCTGCTCAAGATAAAGTGACGCAACTTCGTAGTGAAGAAGTGGTTGAAACACCTATTTCAGAACCAGCCAAAGCGCAAGTAGTAGAGGGGACGTCTGAAGAAGAGTTAGCCATTCAACAATTGATTCAAGCAGCTAAAGCGATGGCTCCAATCGATTTTGTTTCAAGCATTAAGGTACAAAAGAAAGGCTATGTCTCAAAAGCAGAACGTCAATTGATTTTTGATTTAGTATCTGTCAGCGGGCTGCCAAATGAAGTGTTGAATATTTTATTCCACTATGCATTGGTGCAACTTGATAACGCGACGCTTGCACGAAACTTTATCGATGCGATTGCCAACGACTGGGCTACAAAAGAAATCAAGACGGCTCAAGAGGCAATGGAAGCCGTACGTAACAGGGACTTGCAACGAGAAGTGAAACGAAAACAACAGCTGCATAATGCCGGTAAGAGTAACTACAGAAGAAACGGTGGTTATCAAGAACAATTGCCAGAATGGGCCAAAGACTCTAAGGAGAAAGAAAAACATACCGCTACTCCGGTTGAGAGCCAATCAACGCAAGTTTCAAGTGATTTGGCAGAACAAATCGCAAAATTAAAAACAAGTAATCAAAGAGAACAACAATAACGGAGGTGAACGAATTGGAAGGATTAAAAGGATTTTTAGATCAAAGAGGAGCGACTCAAAGCATGCCGAACATGCAAGACATCGAAAAGGAAATCTTTGAAGATGAAGACGTAAAAGCTTTTCTTGAACAACATAAAGAAGAATTGACTCCGGAAGCTATTCGTAAAGGAATGTCTGCGTTATTGGAGTTTCGAATGGAAAGAGATGCTAGAAAGAATCATAAGGAAGTGAAAGCTCCTGGTCTTGAACCGTTTAGAAGTGCATAATGGATTTATTTTAGTGAATTACAAACGTACCGAAGAAGCGATTCGCCAGGAAAGAGAACGCAAACGTAAACGCCTGATTCATTCTATCAATATGCCGAAAAATATCGCAGAGGCGCGTTTCTCAGATACGGCGCTCACTCCAGAGCGACAAGATGTCATTGGAGAATTGTTGAAATTTATCAAAAGTTACAATCCTGATAGTACCACTTACCAAAAAGGATTATATTTAGCAGGGCCATTCGGCGTTGGTAAAACGTATATGATGGGTGCTCTAGCAAACGAACTTTCTGAGAATGGGATTGAAACGACTCTTGTCAATGTTCCAACGTACAGTGCAGAAATTAAGCAAGCCATTGCGACAAATACGGTTGAAGCGAAATTAGTATCGCTTAAAAATACACCAATCTTAGTATTGGATGATATCGGTGCGGAAATGAATAGCTCATGGTTTAGAGACGAAGTGTTGATGGTGATTTTACAACACCGTATGTTACAAGAATTACCAACGTTCTTCACATCGAACTTCACGATGGATGAGTTAGAAGCGCATTTTGCTCATTCAAATAAAGGAGACCAAGAGCTTCTTAAAGCGAAACGCCTGATTGAACGTATTCGTTTTTTAGCAAAAGAGTATTTTGTGGATGGGCAAAATCACAGAAATCCATCATAGATGAAAATGCTTGAAAATATGAAAGATTAGTGGTTAAATACTAATGAACTAAATATTTTGAAAATGATGAAAAAGACAAGAAACTATCTCTTGGTTACATTTCAGCGAGAAGTGGGTTGGTGCAACACTTCATCCGGAATAGTTTTACCACTTTTGAATCTTTGCTTGAAACTTAGTAGAGCAAGGCGCATCGGAGCGTTATTCCGTTGAGGTTCATCTTTTTTGATGAACAAATTTGGGTGGAACCACGTAGAATATGACGTCCCATAGTTTGCAGTAGCAGACTATGGGATTTTTTGTTTATTTCAGAAATTTCAAAAAGAAAGAAGGAAGAAAATGTCAATGATTAAAATTACTTTTCCAGATGGAGCCGTTAAGGAGTTTCCAAAAGGGATTACAGTAAAAGAAGTTGCAGAAAGCATTAGCAAAAGCTTAGCGAAAAAAGCATTAGCAGGTAAAGTGAACGGAGAATTAGTAGACTTCGACCGCGCTATCGAAGAAGATGTTTCTATCGAAATCGTTACACCAGACCACCAAGATGCATTAGGAATCTTACGTCACTCAACAGCACACTTATTAGCACATGCGTTAACACGTTTATACCCAGGAATTCACTTTGGAGTAGGACCAGCAATCGAAACAGGATTCTACTACGATACTGATATGCCAAATCAATTAACAGAAGATGCTCTTCCAGAAGTGGAAGCAGAAATGATGAAAATCGTTAAAGAAAACTATCCAATCGTTCGTCGCGAAGTAAGCCGTAAAGAAGCATTAGAAATCTTCGCAAAAGACCCTTATAAAGTAGAGTTAATTAATGGGTTACCTGAAGACGAAACAATTACTGTATACCAACAAGAAGACTTCGTAGACTTATGTCGTGGTATCCATGTTCCTTCAACAGGACGTATCCAAGTCTTCAAATTATTATCACTTGCAGGGGCTTACTGGAGAGGAAACTCTGATAATAAGATGATGCAACGTGTTTACGGAACTGCATTCTTTGATAAAGCAGACTTGAAAGAATTCTTGAAGATGCGTGAAGAAGCAAAAGAACGTGATCACCGTAAATTAGGAAAAGAATTAGATTTATTCATGATTAGCCAAGAAGTAGGTTCAGGATTACCATTCTGGTTACCAAAAGGAGCTACAATTCGCCGTACAATCGACCGTTATATCGTGGATAAAGAAATCAGCTTAGGCTATGAACACGTTTATACTCCAATCATGGCTGACGTTGAATTATACAAAACATCAGGGCACTGGGCACACTACAAAGAAGATATGTTCCCACCAATGGACATGGGCGATGGCGAAATGCTTGTATTACGTCCGATGAACTGTCCTCACCACATGATGGTTTATAAAAACCACATCCACAGCTACCGCGAATTACCAATTCGTATTGCTGAATTAGGAATGATGCACCGTTATGAAAAATCAGGAGCATTATCAGGTTTACAACGTGTACGTGAAATGACTTTAAACGATGCGCATATTTTCGTTCGTCCTGACCAAATTAAAGACGAATTCAAACGTATCTTAGAATTAATCCGTGAAGTATATAAAGACTTCAACATTAAGGACTACCGCTTCCGTTTAAGCTATCGTGATCCTGAAGATAAAGAAAAATACTTCGACGATGACGAAATGTGGAACAAAGCAGAAGGTATGTTAAAGAAGCAATGGATGAAATGGGATTAGAATACTTCGAAGCTATCGGTGAAGCGGCATTCTATGGTCCAAAATTAGACATTCAATTTAAGACAGCAATGGGCTTAGAAGAAACAATGTCTACAATCCAATTAGACTTCTTATTACCAGAACGTTTCGACTTAACATATGTTGGGGAAGATGGAGATAACTCTCACCGTCCAGTGGTTATTCACCGTGGGGTTGTATCTACTTCTGAACGTTTCGTAGCATACTTAATCGAAGAATACAAAGGAGCATTCCCAACTTGGTTAGCTCCAGTCCAAGCAACAATTATTCCTGTAAGTGTGGAACATCATTATGATGCTGCACGTGAGTTGAAAGAAAAAATGGCTCGTTTAGGATTACGTGTTGAATTAGACGATCGTAATGAGAAGATGGGTTACAAGATTCGTGCCTCTCAAACTCAAAAGATTCCTTATCAATTAGTAATTGGGGATAAAGAGGTTGAAGAAGGTACTGTAACAGTTCGTCGTTATGGTTCTAAAGAAACTAAATCAATGACTGTAGAAGCATATCTAGAGTTAGTACAACGCGAGATTGCAAACTTCTCTCGTCCGCTTGAAGACTAATTTTTCAAAGGCTCGTAGCAATACGAGTCTTTTTTTGTGCTTAATTATAAATATAAAACCGAAGATTTTGATTTATGGCTGGGGTGGTTTAAGAAGGATAATTCTACTTCTTATAAAATATAGGGAATAGATATTTTATAGAACTTTCGTTCTGGAGAATCTTTGCGGATGTCTTCATAAAAGCTGTAATGGGATACCGGTGCAAGCCTTGGTCTTGCAGCTTGGGAGTAAGACAGAAGAAAAAATGAACTCACAGTGTGAGTTCATTTTCCTTCGTAGTCTTACCCCCGCAAGGATGATTAGGATTAAGCAAATCATGAATGATGCAGCTTAATCCAATCATCTACTGCGTCTATTTTAAAAAACTGTATATTTATAGTGATACAACTGCTTTTATAGAATCCGCATGATTCTTCAGAACGAAGACTTAAAATTTGTTTCGTATATTATATAAAGTAGGTTATCTTTCTTAGACCGCCATAAATCGAAATGAGGATAAAGAAGACGAGTCTTGCGAAAAATTAGTGTTCGCTAAAATTGGAGCGTCCGCTGGTACTTTTGATGCTAAAATAGTGGAGGGCGGATGTTTGACAAAATCAGATTGCAAAGTTAAGATAAATGTATTGGTAGATCTCTCCGCGTGTGGAGGGACTTTTTTTATGCATATATACAATTAATTGAGAAGGAGAGTTTAAATGAACGTTGAAGAAAAACAAAATCCATTAGGTATAGAAAAGATAGGGACTCTTCTTAGAAAGATGGCGATTCCTGCGATTATCGCGAATGTGGTGAATGCACTCTATAATATTGTCGACCAAATCTTTATTGGACAAGGAGTGGGATACTTAGGAAATGCAGCAACGAATATTGCCTTTCCAATTACAACCATCTGTATGGCGATTGGTTTAATGGTCGGGATTGGTGCCGCGTCAAACTTTAACTTGGCACTTGGCCGAAAAGAGGACAAACATGCTCGTGAAGTTGCTGGGACTGCAGTGGTATTGTTGGTGACGGCTGGATTAATCATTATGAGTGTGGTTCTATTGTTCTTACAACCATTATTGAACTTGTTTGGTGCTACTGATCAGATTTTAGGATATGCCAGTGAGTATGCAGGGATTACAGCTTTTGGGATTCCGTTTTTCATGATTTCGATTGGGTTTAATCCATTAGTTCGCGCAGATGGTAGGGCAACGTATTCGATGATGGCGATTATTGTGGGAGCACTGTTGAATACCATTCTGGATCCGTTGTTTATCTTTGGATTCAACATGGGGATTGCGGGAGCTGCTTGGGCAACGGTTATCAGTCAAGTTGTTTCAGCGCTTGTGTTACTCGCGTATATTCCAAGATTTAGATCTGTTCGTTTTGAGCGTAGCGACTTTAAATTGTCGTTTGAGGATGTGAAAGTTATTGCGTCTCTCGGATTAACATCATTCATTTTCCAAATTTCTGCGACTATCGTTCAAATTACATCGAATAACTTACTTCGTACATATGGAGCACAATCCATTTACGGTAGTGATATTCCGATTGCTGTTGGCGGGGTGGTAAGCAAAATCTTCGTTATCTTTATTGCAGTTGTGATTGGGTTAAATCAAGGAGCACAACCGATTTTAGGATTTAACTATGGAGCAAAGAAATATTCACGTGTGCATGAAACGATGAACTTACTACTGAAAGTTACCGTTATTTTATCGACAATTCTATGGATTCTATTCGAAGCCTTTCCGCTACAACTCATTCAAATGTTTGGAAGTGGGGATGCTCTTTACTATGAATTTGGAGTGAGATATGCACGAGCGTTCTTATTCTTCACGTTTATTAATGGGACTACCATTATTGTGACAACCTTCTTCCCAGCAATCGGAAAAGCAAAATTAGGAGCGATTCTTTCTTTAACACGACAAATGTTTGTCTTGCTTCCAGTGATGATTCTTCTTGCAACTAGTTTTGGAGTCGATGGATTGATTTTCGCAGGTCCAATTTCCGACTTTATCTCCTTTATCATTTGCATTACAGTTTATATCCATCAAATGCGCAAAATTCCAAAGGTGGACGAACTTTTGGTATAATGATGGGGAGTAATGGAAGGGGTATGATTTATGGAATGGTCTAAATTACTATCAACAAAACGTCTTTCTGGTAAAAAAGCAACCCATCGTAATGAATTTGATGATGATTACAAACGAATTATAACAAGTCCTTCATTTAGAAGATTGCAGGACAAGACACAAGTGTTTCCTCTGGAACGACTAGATTTATTCATACGCGTTTAACGCATTCGTTAGAAGTAGCGATGGTGGCACGGTCACTTGCGAAGGAAATTGTTATTTTATTGCAAGAGGAATTAGAGAAGAAACCTGACAGCAGTAAGCAAGAGATGATTAACCATCAAGAGGATGTGCTGAAAATCGTTGAATGTGCCAGTCTCGTGCATGACCTTGGGAACCCTCCTTATGGCCACTTTGGAGAAGACATCATCCGACAATGGTTTAAGAAAAATCTGCCAAGCCTCTTGAAAGAGAAAAGTGATGTGGCAGAAGAATTTCTAGCAAGTCCTTATGTCTATGATTTCTATCGATTTGAAGGGAATGCGCAATCGCTACGAATTGTATCGAAGTTGCATGATTTCAAAGGAGAATTTGATGGACTTGATTTAACAGCAGCGACGCTTAATACGATATTGAAATATACGTACCCGTCTTCTCGTAAGAAAACAGAACAAATCACTTCGAAGAAAGTTGGCTATTTCTTTGCAGAAGAAGAAACATTCCAAAAAGTAACAGAGATTACAGGAACAGGGACAAGTCGCCATCCGCTAACCTTTATTTTAGAAGCTGCAGATGATATTGCTTATCTTGTAGCCGATATGGAAGATGCGATTGGTAAAGGTGTGATTTCCTTTAGAGATGTGCGCGAGTTTTTACTAGATAACTTGAGTACGGATGCCTATAATGCACCGCATTCCGTTCATACACGCGAAGTGTTAAATACAATTGATGAGAAAGTCTTTAGTGTCAACCGATTCTTTGTGGATTTACGTGATAAATTAATCGATGGTGCACGTCATAATTTTGTGAATCATTACGATGAGATTATGGAAGGAACATTTAATCAAGACTTGTTCAAAAATTCTTGGGCGGAGGATCTCTATGTCATTCTTCGTAAATTATCTGAGGAACGTATTTATGACAATAAAGGAATCTTGAGATTAGAGATTGCAGGGTATACAACGCTCACTTATTTATTAGATAGCTTTGTGCCTTCATTGGTCGCATATGATACGAATCGTCAATTAGACTATGTAGAGTTGAAGAAAATCGGGATTATTTCTGAAAGTCAAAAACGTTCCTATCATTACTTTGCAGAAGGAAAGAGCGAAGTTGAAAAATTATACTTACGCCTTCTGTTAGCAACGGATTTCATTTCAGGAATGACGGATAGTTATTCGCATCGACTCTATTTAGAGATGGTTGGGATTTAATGTAAAAGTAGAAAAATACCATATATGGTATTTTTCTACTTTTTAATATAAAAAGCCGCTAACGCAATTTTACGTTAGCGGCTGTTATCGTTATGAATTAATTAAAATTAGGTCGTTGTTTCTCCACTGGAATACTAATTTCAACAAAGTTATCAGCATGAATAATATCAAGTCCTTCAGGTTCCATATGGAATAGGCGATGAACAACGAATTCAATTTCAACATCTTTAATACGTCTTTTTTTATTTAAAATTACAATATCACGGTGAGTGGCAGCGTCAGCATAGAAAACAGTTGTTTGACCAAGTGAATAGACCTTGATGAAGTACGCATCTGTATTTGCTAACTGTTCATTGACAAGTTGCGAGTGAGAATTGGTAATATCGATAAGTTTCATAGACACAGCCTCCTTCTGAAAAAATCCCTTGAAGTCATTATACATTTTTTTTGTTTCATTTTCACCTACAAATTTAAGAAAAAGTTATTAAATTTTAAAGAATTTTTCAATCAAAAAGATTTTTGTAAGTATGATAGGGATTGTGATGAAAGTGCTTTTTAAAAAAATGTATTTAAATAGTTGTTAAATCTCTCAAAAAATGGTAACCTTATTAATTGAAAGGGTTGTATTTTTGAGACCTACATGCTCTCGAAGTACATTTCTTAACAAAAATTTACTTTCAAAGGAGACTTTCAATATGGAAAAGAAAGAATATCATGTAATCGCAGAAACAGGGATCCACGCTCGCCCAGCAACTTTATTAGTTCAAACAGCAAGCAAATATAGTTCAGATATCCAATTAGAATATAAAGGTAAATCTGTTAACTTAAAATCAATCATGGGCGTTATGTCATTAGGTGTTGGCCAAGGTGCTGACGTAGTGATCACTGCTGAAGGTGCTGACGAAGCAGAAGCATTAGCAGGCATTGACGAAACTATGAAAAAAGAAGGATTAGCTGAATAATATGAAACCAACATTACAAGGGATTGCTGCTAGTGATGGCATTGCAATTGCCAAAGTATATACTTTGACTGAACCAGATTTAACAGTCACAAAAGTAACTGTTGAAGATTCAGAAAAAGAAGTTTCACGCTTGGATGATGCATTAGCAGCGTCAATAAAAGATGTCGAATTAATTAAAGAGACTGCTTTGAAAAACTTAGGTGAAGAAGAAGCGCAAGTTTTCGATGCTCACTTAATGGTTTTAAGCGATCCAGAATTAATTGGACAAGTAAAAGATAGCATTACATCTAATAAAAGTGAATGCGGAATCTGCATTAAAAGAAGTAACAGATATGTTTATTTCTATTTTTGCAGGAATGGAAGATAACCCTTATATGCAAGAACGTGCTGCGGACATTCGTGACGTATCGAAACGTGTCTTAGCTCATTTATTAGGCGTTAAAATTCCTAGCCCAGCAACTATCAAAGATGAAGTGATTATCGTGGCTGCCGATTTAACACCGAGTGATACAGCTCAATTAAATCGCCAATACGTAAAAGCTTTCGTTACTGATATTGGTGGACGTACTTCTCACTCAGCTATTATGGCTCGTTCTTTAGAAATTCCAGCAATCGTTGGTACTAAAGAAGTGACTTCAACAGCTAAAGACGGAGATATCATTATCGTTGATGGTTTAACAGGGGATGTATTCCTTAACCCATCTGAAGAAGTGATTGCTGAATACCGTGCTAAAGCTGAAGCATTCGCCGCTCAACAAGCTGAATGGGAAAAATTAAAAGACTCAAAAACTTACACTAAAGATGGACATCAAGTTGAATTGGCTGCAAACATTGGTACACCAAAAGATTTAGAAGGTGTAGTAAACAATGGTGCAGAAGGTGTTGGTTTATACCGTACAGAATTCTTATACATGGATTCTCACGACATGCCAACTGAAGAGGATCAATTTGAAGCATACAAGGCTGTTTTAGAAGGAATGAATGGAAAACCTGTTGTCGTTCGTACAATGGATATCGGTGGGGATAAAGAGTTACCATACTTACCATTACCACACGAAATGAACCCATTCTTAGGATATCGTGCAATTCGTATTTCATTAAACGAACCTGAAATGTTCCGTACACAATTACGTGCGTTATTACGTGCTTCTGTATATGGTAAATTACGTATCATGTTCCCAATGATTGCGACATTAAATGATTTCCGTGGCGCTAAAGCGTTATTAGAAGAAGAAAAAGCAAAATTAATCGCAGAAGGTGTTGCAGTCAGTGACGATATCCAAGTAGGTATCATGATTGAAATTCCTGCAGCGGCAGTTTTAGCTCACCAATTCGCTAAAGAAGTGGACTTCTTCAGTATTGGAACTAACGACTTAATCCAATACACAATGGCTGCTGACCGTATGAACGAACGCGTTTCATACCTATACCAACCATATAACCCATCAATCTTAACGTTAATCAAACACGTAATTGATTCAGCACACAAAGAAGGCAAATGGGCTGGAATGTGTGGGGAAATGGCTGGAGACCAAACAGCTGTGCCTCTATTAGTAGGTCTTGGATTAGACGAGTTCTCAATGTCTGCATCAAGTGTTCTAAAAACACGTAGCTTAATTTCTAAATTAACATTAAGCGATATGCAAGCATTAGCAGATAAAGCCATTAACGAATGTGCAACTGTAGAAGAAGTTGAAGCATTAGTTGAAGAAGCTGTATCTAAAATCTAAACAATAGATAGCCTGAACACCTGAGGGAAACCTTAGGTGTTTTTTGTTGCCTAAATGTCTAAAAAAATATTAAATCCCGAAATAGTGCGATTTTGAGTATGTTCACAGTGATTGGAATATGATATACTACGATTCGTAGAAGAAATGAAGGAGTATGGATAATGAAAGAAAAATTTCAAATTAGTTCGTAAGTGTGATACAATTTTAGGGTGGACACTTCTCTTTTATATCCTGATTACGAGTATACTGTTGTATTGTATTTTCAATGACTTTACAAATGCTACAGAATTTATCTATAACGCATTCTAAAAATGAAGTTGATAGCTAGGAAGGATTCTCTTTCCTAGCTTTTTCAGTTTTTTTACATTGATTGAAATGACAAAGATTAGTATAATACAGTCATTAAGACTTGAGGTGAAGACATGAAAAGACAAAAAACTTTTCAAATGGTATTAAGTGCGATGTTTATCGCGATCATTATTTTACAAAGCTTTGTTCCATTTTTAGGGAACATACCAATAGTGGCTTTAAATATTACAATTATTCATATTACGGTTATTGTGGGGGGAATTGTGTTAGGCCCACGAGCAGGGTTCCTTTTTGGATTTACGTGGGGAGTTTGTTCGTTAATACTAGCCTACACATCAGCCAATATTCTTAGTTTTATGATTTTTACAAATCCATTGATTTCTATCTTGCCACGTTTGTTGATGGGTGGACTCGTTGCTTTGTTTTATCATAAAACAACTAAACTCATTGCTTCGGATCGACTCAGAATGGCAGTATCTGGTTTCCTTGGGAGTATTATGAATACGGTATTCGTATTAAGTTCAATTTATTTACTGATGGGAAATCAATACGCAGAATTAAAAGGAAAAACTGTTGCGGAATTGCCACTTTTCTTAATGAGCGTTGTTATGACAAACGGGGTTCCGGAAGCTTTAGCTGCAACTGTAGTGACACCAATTATAGCTTCAATTTTAGTTAAGATTTATAAGAAAAGAGGATAGTTTATGTGGGAAGGTAAAAACGTAACTGTCTTTGTTACAGGTGGAATCGCCGCGTTTAAAGCAGCTACACTCGTTCGCTTATTTGTAAAAGCAGGGGCGAATGTGGAAGTCGCGATGACAAAAAGTGCGTGCGAATTCATTACGCCACTAACGTTTCAAGTGCTAACAAAGAATAAAGTTCACACCGATACGTTTGACGAAGACGAAGCGAGCAAGGTCCAACATATTCATTTGGCGGATAAGACTGATGTCGCTGTAGTCGTACCAGCAACAGCCAATACGATTGCAAAAATGGCCAATGGCATCGCCGATAATTTCGTAACAAGTACATTATTAGCGACAACGTCTCCGATTTATCTAGCTCCTGCGATGAATGAACATATGTGGGAGAATCCTGCAACCGTTCGTAATGTGGTACAGCTAAAAGCAGACGGAAAAGTGATCATTGAACCAGCTACAGGATTTTTAGCAGAAGGATATAATGGAAAAGGACGCCTTCCTGAACCAGAAGAAATTTTCGAGCAAGTGACTTTCTTTGAGAGTAGACGATTGTACGGCTCTCCTTTAAAAGGGAAATCTGTATTAATTACAGCCGGTGGAACAAAAGAGCGTATTGATCCAGTGCGTTATATCTCTAATGATTCTTCAGGAAAAATGGGCTATGCACTTGCAAAGGCGGCATCGATTTTAGGGGCTGAGGTTCAATTAGTTTCAACGACCAAACAATTGAAAGTTCCGTTTGGTGTGAATGTAACGTATGTTGAATCGGCACGTGAAATGGAAGAAGTCGTTACAGCACAATTTCCAACTACAGATGTTGCGGTGATGGTAGCTGCGGTATCTGATTACTATGTAGCCAATCGTTCAGATCAGAAAATCAAAAAGCAACACAATGAACCAGGATTAAAACTAGAATTAGCAGAAAATCCAGATATTCTAAAGGGACTCGGTCATTCTAAGAAAGAAGGACAAGTTGTCATTGGGTTTGCGGCAGAGACTGAAAGAGTATTAGAATATGCTGCAGCAAAATTAGAAAAGAAAAAAGCGGATGCGATTATCGCTAACGATGTTTCAAGTTCGAAAATTGGATTTAACGCGGATAATCATCAAGTAACAATTCTTACTAAAGATGGAAACAACTTCCACTGCCAGAGAATTCGAAAGATGAGTTGGCGCTTGAAATTTGGAAGTCCTTATTGGACGCAAATATTATTCAATAGCAAAACAAAAGAGAGATAAACCAATCTGCCAGTTGTGTAGATTGGTTTATTTTATTGCACTTTATAGCACTAAAAATATTTCTAGTTTTACATAGAAATTTACCGCATTTGAATAAAATGTGGTATAATAGGGAAGGTTATCTAGGCATGAAAGGAGAATATATGAACGAGAATATTTCATTGCCAGAATTTATGAGAAATGAGCTCGTAATTAAGAAACAATTAGAGCTTCGACAGCGAAAAGGGTATTTAATTTCAAAACGAATTTTTGACATTGTAGTATCGCTAGTACTACTAGTACCATTATCCATTGTGTTTTTAATGATTGCGATTGCCATCAAATTGGAAGATGGAGGACCTGTATTTTATAGACAGGAACGCGTGACGACAAATGGGCGCAAATTTAAAATTTTTAAATTTAGAACGATGGTTTTAGATGCGGATAGAGTAGGCCCGCTTGTGACACAAGACCATGACCCGCGTATTACAAAGGTAGGACGTCGTGTACGTAATTATCGTTTAGATGAAGTAGCTCAGCTACTGAATGTATTAATTGGAGATATGTCTTTTGTAGGGGCAAGACCAGAAGTGCAAAAATATGTAGATGCATACACGCCAGAAATGCAGACAACATTATTATTGCCAGCAGGTGTAACCTCTCTAGCCGCCATTGAATTCAGACACGAATCAGAAAAAATTGCAGAGTGGACAAAGCAAGGCCTGACAGTGGATGAAGCTTATATCAAGCATATCTTGCCAGAAAAAATGCAATACAATATTGATTATTTAGAAAAATGTAGTTTAAAAAATGATATTGCAATTATGGTCAAAACTGTAATTGCAGTCTTAAAATAACTTGGAGGAAACAACATGAAAGTTAGAAATATTCCATTCTCACCACCAGATATTACAGAAAAGGAAATTAACAATGTAGTCGAAGTACTACAATCTGGTTGGATTACAACAGGACCAAAAACAAAAGAATTTGAACGTCAATTAGCAGAGTACTTAGGTACTGAAAAAGTAGTTTGCTTAAACTCAGCGACAGCTGCTTTAGAATTAGCATTACGCGTGTTAGGCGTTGGACCTGGAGACGAAGTCATCGTTCCTGCTTATACGTATACTGCTTCATGTAGTGTCATTGAGCACGTTGGAGCAACACCTGTTATGGTTGATATTCAAGAAGATCATTTTGAAATGAACTATGATGCTTTAGCTGAAGCAATCACTGAAAAAACAAAAGTGGTGATTCCTGTAGAATTAGCAGGAGTACCATGTGACTACCGTCGTATTTTCGAAGTAGTGGAATCAAAACGTGGTTTATTCCAACCATCTACAAACTTACAACGTTACTTTAATCGTATTATTGTTGTTTCTGACTGTGCGCACGCGATTGGAACGACTCGTGATGGAGTGTCCGTTGCAAAACTAGCTGACTTTGCGTCCTATTCATTCCATGCGGTTAAGAATTTAACAACAGCAGAAGGTGGATGTATTACATGGAATCCAGAAAACGAATTGGATTCGGAAGCCATGTATAAAGAGTTCCAAGTATATTCACTACACGGACAAACTAAAGACGCTTTAGCAAAAATTAAACCTGGTTCTTGGGAATATGATATTGTCATTCCTGGATTCAAATGCAATATGCCGGATATTATGGCTGCGATTGGGTTAGCGCAATTGGAACGTTACCCACAATTATTGGAACGCAGAAAAGAAATCGTACGTAATCTTGATAAAGGGTTATCTGTGGATAATCGTATCCAAGTATTACCACATGAAGGTAAAAACTACGAATCTTCTCGCCACTTATACATTACACGTGTACAGGGCGCAAGCTATGACCAACGTGGAGAAATTATTACCAAAATGGCGGAACGTGGTATTTCATGTAACGTTCACTATAAACCACTTCCATTATTAACAGCTTACCAAAATATGGGATTCCGTATGGAAGATTATCCAAATGCGTATCGCTTCTTTGAAAATGAAGTGACATTACCATTACATGGCTTATTAAGCGATGAAGATGTGGATTACATTGTTCAAAATTATTTAGAAGTGGTTCAAGAAGTACTTGGATAGTCAGGAGAGGATATTTAAATGAATAATCGATTAAAAATTTTATTATTATTCATCGTTGACTCGCTACTTGTTGTTGGATCAGTATTTTTAGGATTTCGATTAGTAACAGAAGGATTGATCCGTAATATTCACGGATTAACGATTACAGCGATTTTATCGTTAGTGGCCTATTATGTTTTCTCATACTTCTTCAATCTTTATTGGAGAGACTGGGAATATGCGAGTGTCTATGAAGTAATCACTGTTGTAAAATGTGTGTCTGCAACTGTAATCGTCTCAACGATTTCAGGCTTAGCCTTCTTTGATACGAAAGTGACTTGGCAATTTTTAATAGTCTGCTGGTTATTACTCGTGATTTCTATCGGTGGTGTTCGATTATCAATGCGTGTGTTCCGTGAATTCTTTGCGGATAGCTCAGTGATGGGAAATGCGAAACCAACACTAATCGTTGGTGCAGGAGCTGCCGGAACATTATTAGTTCGTCAAATGCTAATGCATCCCGCAATGAGAATGGATCCAATTGCTTTTGTTGACGACGATCCAGATAAATTACGTAAAGATATTTATGGGGTTCGTATTTTAGGAGCTATCAAAGATATCGAACGTATTGTAGATACGATGGGAATTACAAAGTCGTTATTGCGATGCCATCACTTCCAATTAAGAAATTAAATGAAGTGTATGATGTTGCTCGTAAAACGGGTGCTGAATGTGTAATTTTACCAAATATTGATGATGTCATGAGTGGGAACTTACATGTACAACAACTACGAAATGTCGAAATTGAAGACTTATTAGGTCGTGATCCTATTGAATTGGATCAAACGATGATTGAAAAACAACTTCGTGGCAAGAAAATTCTTGTAACAGGTGCAGGTGGTTCAATTGGTTCAGAAATTTGCCGACAAGTAGCGAAATTCAAACCAAAAGAAATCATCATTTTAGGACATGGTGAAAATAGTATTTATCAATTAAATATGGAATTAGTTGGAAAATACTCTCAACACTTTACGATTACACCAGTCATTGCTGATGTACAAGATCGTAAACGTATCTTTGAAGTGATGGATAATTACAAACCAGATGTGGTTTACCATGCTGCGGCTCATAAACACGTACCGTTAATGGAAATTAACCCTCGTGAAGCTGTGAAGAATAACATTCTTGGAACTAAAAATGTAGCGGAAGCAGCAAGCCATGCACGTGTAAAAGCATTCGTAATGGTATCAACTGATAAAGCTGTAAACCCACCAAATATCATGGGTGCTACGAAACGTTTATGTGAAATGATTGTTCAAGACATGGCTACACGTAGCGAATATACTAAATTTGTAGCAGTTCGTTTCGGGAATGTATTAGGATCTCGTGGTTCAGTAATTCCGCTTTTCAAAAAGCAAATTGCTGAAGGTGGTCCGATTACAGTAACGCATCCGGATATTGTTCGTTACTTTATGACAATCCCAGAAGCAGCGCAATTAGTGATTCAAGCAGGAGCGCTTGCTCGTGGTGGAGAAATCTTCGTGTTAGATATGGGACAACCTGTGAAGATTGTGGACTTAGCGAAAAACTTAATTCGACTTTCAGGATATAATGAAGGAGATATCGAAATTAAGTTTACAGGATTACGTCCAGGAGAGAAGATGTATGAAGAGTTGCTAAACGAAGGGGAAGTAAATCCAAAACAAGTCTTTCCGAAGATTCATATCGGGATTGCGGACAATTCTCAAATCAATCGTGTGTATAATTTCATTGAGAATTTTGAAAATTATACTGAACAAGAATTACACGATGAATTGATTGATATTGCGAATAAAAAGAAATAAAATATAAAGGATTGGGATGGTTATCTCAATCCTTTTATCATATACAAAGAGGTGGAAAAATGTTAGTTTCCGTAAATATTAGTGCCTATAATGAGCAAGATTACTTACCTGAAATTTTTGAAAGTTTAAAAAATCAAACGTATCCATTAAAAAATATTGAAGTAGTGTTAGTGAATGCGATATCGACAGACAACACTCGTTCATTAATGGATGAATTTAAAGCAGAAAATGAGCATTTATTTTATGGAGTGAAGATTCTTGATAATCCAAGAAAAACTCTAAATACTGGATTGAACTTAGGTTTTAAGAATTCAGATGGAGAGTGCTACTTAAAAGTGGATGCTCATTCACAAATTCCAACGAACTTTATTGAAGCCAATGTAAGAGTGATTGAATCTGGGCAAAAAGTTTGTGGTGGGAAAAGACCAACAATTGTTCAAGCGGATGATGATTTTTCGAAAACATTACATATCGTGGAAGAATCCGCACTTGGAAGTAGTATCGCGAACTATAGAAAAGGTAATACTAGCCGTTATGTTGATTCTGTATTCCAAGGAATGTATCATAAAGAAGTAGTCGAAAAGGTGGGATATTTTGACGAGAAATTAACGCGTACAGAAGATAATGAGTATCATTACCGCATTCGTAAAAACGGATTTAAAATTTGGTACGACACTTCAATCGAGTCTTTCCAATATATTCGTCCAACCTTTACAAAGATGATTCAACAAAAATTTGCGAACGGCTATTGGATTGGATTAACATCACACGTTTGTCGTGAATGCTTATCTTTATTCCATTTTGGACCTGGTGTTTTTGTAGCTACTTTACTATTTTTAATGATGCTTACACCATTTAGTTTTGCACCATTATTAACAGTGTTTGGTCTATACTTATTAGCAGTTCTTGGCTTATCTGCTTTTGAAATTTCGAAACAAAAATATAACCACACATTATTGTTGATTCCTTTCATTATGATTGCGATTCATATCGCATATGGTATTGGAACTATCAAAGGATGGATATTTGGATTTGAGTTTAAGAAAGAGTATTTTGGAGAGGAAGATAAATCTTAAAATTCCTATAAATACTCATGAGTTCAAGCTTATTCTGTGGTATAATAAACTGATTGTATAGTTATTGGAGTGGAATAAATGAGAGTAAATGAAGAAAAATTATCAAATAGAAGAAAACAAAGAAAAAATCAAAAAAGAAGAAAAATTGTTTTTACAGTATTGCTGGCAATTGTTGCAGTGTTTATTGCGGGTGCTGCTTATGCATGGAGTCGAATTTCAAAAGCAGAAGATGCCATCCATCAAAAGGTTGAAACCGTACAATTACGTGATAAAGAATTAACAGATGATAGCAGTTTTTCTGTACTACTATTAGGTATTGATAATGGAGCGTATGGTCGAGAGACAGAAGTAGGTCGTTCGGATACAATGTTATTAGTGACAGTAAATCCAAAACAAAAGAAAACAACGATGATTAGTATTCCTCGTGATTCTTATACGGAAATTATCGGGTATGGTACTTTTGATAAAATTAACCATGCATATGCCTTTGGGAAAGAGAAATTTTCTATTAACAGTGTTCAAAATATGTTAAACATTCCAATTGATTACTATATTACTGTAGATATGAATGGGTTAATTGGATTGGTCAATGCAGTTGGTGGAATAGAAGTCACTCCAAATCTTACCTTTACATACGAAAATGAATCATTTACTGAAGGTATTACCCGTCATGTTGATGGAGAAGCGGCTCTTCGTTATGCACGAATGCGATATGATGATACTGAAGGAGATACAGGTCGTCAAAAACGTCAACAGTATGTGATTCAAAAATTAGTTGAGAAACTATTATCTTTAGGTTCAGTTACTAAGTATGAAGAAATCCTTAAAGCATTAGAGAATTCAGTAAGAACAAATTTCACTGTTGAAAAACTATTCCAAATTGCTCAAACGCATAAGGAAGCTTTACAACATTTTGAATCAGATACAATTAATGGTGATGGAGCGATGATTGGTGGTGTATACTATTTCGTAATTCCAGAAGCTGAAAAAATTCGTGTTTCGAATGTTATTAGAAAATCTCTTGATTTAGAAGAAATCTCTGAATTAAAACATATTGAGACAAAAGAATCTCAATCATCCGTAAATATTGAACAACATGTTCCTCAAAATAATCCAGGAGTTGAAGAGCAGGGCGATACTTATGTAGAACCTAATGTGACTCCAAATAATAATTATAATTACAACAATAATAATACTAACAACAATAACAATAATAATGATGATGGTTATGTTGCACCAACTAATCCTGCAAACAATGCAGTCGATACGAGTGCATCAACACAAGCAGCACCTGTGACACAGGCGCCACAAGTGACGGCTGCCCCTGAGCAACCGCAACCGGTACAACCAACACAATCTGCTCCTGCAACGCAAGAGCCAGTTAAACCGGTACAACCTACTCAAAAACAAAACCCTTAATAGCATTGGAGTGAAAAGATGAACGAATCAAATGAATGGACGAGACAAGGGAGACGTCGAGAAAAGAAAAAGAAAAAAGGCCGTATTGGTTTTATTTTGATTCTTTACTAGCAATCATTGCAGTAGCGGGGACTTATTATGCAAGTAAGATTAATACGACGATTAATTCTATAACTCAAAGCGTTGGGAATCGAACAGAAGAAGAAGCGAATGACATTATTAAAAATGCCAAACCAATTAACATTTTGCTACTAGGAATTGATAATGGAGCATATGGACGTTCAGATGAAGATGGGCGTTCTGATACAATGTTACTATTAACGATTAATCCATCAACGAAGAAATCACAATTACTAAGTTTACCGCGTGATACGTATACAGAAATTGTGGGTACTGGTGGATATGATAAATTAAATCACGCCTACGCCTACGGGCAAGTGCCGATGGTTATGGATTCTGTAGAGAAACTGTTAGACACGACCATTGACTTCTATGTTCAGATTAATATGGGAGGATTAATGGAATTCGTGGATGCTGTGGGTGGCATCGAAGTGACAAGTCCGTTAACGTTCACTTATGAAGGGCGTTCTTTTGTGAAAGGAAAGACAGAACTACTAGATGGTGAAAGTGCCTTACGTTTTGCACGTATGCGTTACGATGATCCAGAAGGGGATACAGGACGTCAAAAACGTCAACGTATTGTTATCGAGGAACTCGTTAAGAAATTGATGACTTTTAATTCTGTTGCAAACTTCGAGCAATTAATGAATGCGGTAAGTAAGAACGTAAAAACAGACTTGCCAATTGGACAAGTGATGGCCCTTAAAAACACTTATGGTCCTGCTATCACAGGAAACAATTTAACACAAACCTTTATCGAAGAAAGACAATTGTTACTCAAGAATAATGATGGACAAAGTGTTTATTACTCATACGCAACTGATGAAGTATTATTAAAAATTAGTAATGAAATTCGGACAGTTTTAGGAGAACCTGCTGTTAAAACGTATCCTTTACTTGAAGAACGTGAGAATTTATATTATTTAACAACACCATAATAGGTTTATAGTGAGGGAGATATGGAAGAAAAGATTAGTATAATTGTTCCTGTTTTCAATATGGAAAACTATTTAAATCGATGTGTAAAATCAATCATGAATCAAACGTATACGAATCTGGAGATTTTATTGATTAATGATGGGTCAACAGATTCAAGTTTAGAATTGTGTCAACACTTGGCAAGTCTAGATGATAGAATTGTGGTTTTTGATAAAGAGAATGGCGGGCTTTCTGATGCAAGAAATTACGGTGTTAACAAAGCTTCAGGTGATTATATAGGATTTGTGGATAGTGATGATGATATAGAGCCTTCAATGATTGAAATATTGTACGGAATGATAAAATCTTATAAAGCAGATGTAGCAGAGTGCAATATGAATATTTGCTATCCGTCTCATAAACAATTGTACACCAAAGAGAAGTATTTAGAGGTTTTAGATACGAAGGGATATTTAAAAGAGTACTTAATTATGCATAAGTTATTTGGATCAGTTTGCACAAAATTAATTCGAAAAGATATTGCAAAAAAATTATATTTTCCAAAGGGAAAACTATATGAAGATACCTATTATTCACTACAATTGATAAGAGAAGCCAAAAAATATGTGATTTCTGATGCACCAATGTACAATTACTATATGCGAAATGGAAGCATAACGAATTCATCATTTTCTCCAAAAATGCTAGATTTGGCAGAGATAGTTGATGATTTTTTTATGATTTTGTATTAGAAAAATCACTCTGATTTACAACAAGAAGTAGAATACAGACAAATGTATGCATATCTTTCTGTATTAAATGCTATTTTACAAGAAAAAAATTTTTGAGGATAATCTCTATTATAAAAATTTTTAAAAGTTATTTTTTTCAGTGAATTTTTAATAATTTACTGAAGAATCCACATATAACTATAGTAAGGAAATTATGTGTGATTTTGATTTGTTCAAATATACGAGTATATAAATTTGTCTTAAAGAAATATATTAACAGATTAAATAGGAGTAAAAAATGATTGAACCATTAGTTAGTGTAATTGTCCCAGTATACAATGTCGAAAAGTATTTAGAAAAATGTGTTTATTCTTTGCTTCAACAAACTTACAAGAATATTGAAATTATACTTGTTAATGATGGGTCTACTGATGAGAGTGGAAAAATGTGTGAGAATCTGGCTCAAGAAGATGACAGAATAAAAGTTTTTCATAAAAAAACCGGGGGGCTTTCTGACGCGAGAAACTACGGAGTAGAAAGAGCTACTGGAGAATACATTGGTTTTGTTGATAGTGATGATTATGTGCATGAACGAATGTATGAAAAATTACTTTCTGCTATTCTAAGACATGATGCAGAAATGTCAGAATGTACCGTTACTCGAGTCTATAAGAATACAACAATAGATTTTTATTCTAGTGATGATTTTGAATTTCAAGTAGATTCACAAAATTATTTAGAAGAGTATTTATTAAATGAGAGAGTCTATGGATCAGCCTGGTGTAAATTGATTAAATCTGAAATTGCAAAAAAAGTCAAATTTCCTGTGGGAAAAAAATATGAGGATGCATTTTATAGTTTAGAGTTGATAAAGATTCTGCAAAAAAATTGTATTAATAAGTGATCCATTGTACTACTACTATATAAGAGAAGGAAGTATTACGACTAAACCTTTCTCTCATAGAGATATGGACTATATAGAAAGTGTAGACAATTTAGAAAAAAATATGTTCAAAAATAATTACCCAGAATACGATCATTTGATGTTGCAACGGAAAAAGCTTAGCTTACTTGTCGATATTTAATCAAATTTTTAGATCTTAATGAGTATAAAAAAATTAGATGATTATAACCATATAAAGACCTATCTATCTAGTGTTAGCGGCAAAAATACTTTTTTTCTAAAGCTTCTACTAAATTGAAAGTAGCCTTAATTTTATTAAATATTAATGAATCAATTTATAAATATGTTTTGAAAAAACGAATAGAAGAATCGTTAATTCATAACATAATATAGTTTAAAAAAACATAAAAAAATTAATTAGGAGTGATTAAATGTTTGAAAAGGATTAAGAAGATATTATTGAAAAAAATCCTATATTATTTTTTTAGTATTTATTTTCTCTTTTCATTAAAAACCTAAAAATAGAGTTTTTTTGTACCAAGTATAGTTGTTTTTTTATAAGTACTTTCACTATGGCTTAATGTTATGGGGGATTTCACTACTTTTATACAACTTTAAGTATATGTTGGATTTTTTTAAAGAAAGGAAATATATAGTTTTAGTTGCTTTTTCGGAGCAGTTATAGCGACTATACTTTATAACATTCAATATATATCTGGTGAATCAATAAAAAAACAAGTGTATTAACTATTTTTTTGTTATGTTGATATTTTTTTACCTGCATATCAACTTTTAGCTAAATATCAGTCTGAATCGGATATTTTTTTAAAAAGATATTTTATCCATCTTTTATCTTTAAATTTTTTTTATTAGCTTAAGTTCATTGATTATGTATCTCTTAAATATCAGTATTTTTTTGTAATTGGAGAAAAATAGTACGTTGTATTATGCTGGTGTCAGATATGTAGAATTAGAATCTAAGCAATTTACCTTGCTGTTATATGGACTATATAGCGATCCAAATTATGCAGCAGTTTACTCCTTAACTTTCTTATTCCTAGGTCTTTTTCTATGGAATAAGATAGGATTAAAAAAACTAAATTTGAAAAAAATTTTTTTCTTTTCAATATTTATGTTATTAGAGCTGTCGGTTTTATCCCTAAGCAATTCGAGGGGAGCAGAGTTAGCATTCTATGTTAGCATTCTGTTTTTATTTTTGTGTTATTACTTTTTTTAAAATTAATTTTTCAAAAAAAGAACAATCTTCAATTACCAAAAAAATTAATGATAAAAAGTAGCAGGATTGGGAGTAACATTTTTAGTGTTAACACAATTCTTTAAATTTGCTTCTTTCACAATACTTGAACAGAATAATCCAACAAAAATATTAATTATAAATGAAAGTAATACATTTTTAAGATTAAATGATACGTCAGAAAAAGAAATTTTAAAGCAGTATGTTGATAATGTTAATGAAATTTCACTTAATCTATCTCAAATTAAAGAGAATACGTCTTTATCTAAACAAGACTCTTCTACAGAATTTGGGAATGGACGTTTTACGATTTGGTTAGATGCTATTGAGCTTACTACTAAATCTCCATTTTTTGGTTTCGGCCCAGCGATGCAAAAAAATGCTGCAACCAGATTTGATGACCTAGAAATACCAGAAATGATTGCTGGAAGAGCGTTTCATAATAGTTTTGTTCATCTCTTTTTCAGTTTTGGAGCAGTAGGTTTTTTAACTTTAGCTATATGGTTTATTAAAGAGTATATTCGTCTCTCTAATAGTATTATAAAAAAATCAACAGAAATGGATTTCATTTTCCTAGGTACAATAGCTCTAATTGTAGCTAGTGCCTTTTTAGATTCAATTTTTGTTAACAATGATTATCAACAAATGTATTTATACTTTATGCTAGGATATTTGCTTTTTCAAAATGAAAATATTGAAGGTAAGTTGGAATTGACAACGCATTAAAGGCTAAAGAATAAGGAGCTTTTTCATTTTCGCTATAAAATGAAAGAAAGGCTCATGTGTTTAGTATTGGTTTACGGACTGAATTAAAAAAGAAAACTCATGTGTGAAAGGTAAGAATATGCGAACGCAAAAATCAATTATTAATATTTTAGTTGGAGTATTGTTGCAGTTGACCGTTATGCTCTGTGGTTTTCTTGTGAAGAATATTTTTATTGAGGTATATGGTTCAACAGTAAATGGTTTAGTAGGCGCGGTTGATCAGATTATTTCTAGTTTAGCGATTGTAGAGGGAGGAATTAGTGCTGCTTCAGTTGCAATGCTTTATGCTCCTTTACAAGAAAGAAATTATAAAAAGATTGAAGATATTCTCGATTCAAGTAGAAAATTTTTTATTAAATCAGGCTTAATTTATCTACTTCTAGTTACAATAATAGTAATCTTCTATCCGTATCTTGTATCAGAACAAGTACCTATTTTTAGAAGTAAGATTATTGATTATAGTTTTATCTGCTGGTGGAGTTATTGAGTTTTTTTCCTATTTTCCAAATATAAAAGTGCTTCTTATTGCAGATCAAAAAAATTTATATATTGGATATTTTACAAGCAGTTTCACAGATTGTTAGTACTGTAATTATTTTTATTCTTGATTCAAAAATAATGTGCATTATCTAATTGTACGATTAATGGGGGCTATTGTCATAGCCGTACGTTTATTGCTGGTTTATCTCTATTTCAAGAAAACATATCCACAACTTAAATTTGGAAGAAGTAAAGAGAACGTGGATTTACCACAGCGTTGGGGAGTTTTGTATCACCAAATTTCTTCTGTAGTTTTATATAATACTGATTTATTCCTTATTACTGTTTTCATGGGCTCCAAATCATTAGTAGAAGTTAGTATTTATGGTGTATATAATTTAATTTCACTCTCAGTAATTAATATAGTTAGCTCGATTACTTCCGGAGTTCAAGCTAGCTTTGGAGATTTACTAGTTAGTAAGAATGAGAAAAAAATCAAGAGTGTTTACAGAAAATTTGAATTAATAACTTTCTATATTATTTCAATTATATATATTTGTTTCATTGTACTATTAGGTCCATTCATTCAAGTTTATACTGCAAGATTTACAGATGCGAACTATAACAATTTTGGTTTTGTATTGTTATTTTCGATTATTGTAATATGTCAAGGCATAAGAATTCCTACAGTAACAGTAGTAGCTGCTGCTGGTCATTATAAACAAACTCAATTTAGAGCTTTGGCAGAAGCGAGCATTAATATTATTGTTTCGATTTCTCTAATTCCGATTTTCGGAGTATATGGTATACTACTTGGAACAATAATAGCATATCTATACAGAAATACAGATTTGTTACTGTACGTAAATAAATATCTAATTAAAGGTATCTTGAGTTTAACGTTGAGAAGGATGTTTATGTTTATTGCAACGATTATAGCAACCTCTACTTTCCTCCTTCATTTTATGAGAAATATGATTGTTCAAAGTTATTTCCAATGGATTACTTTAGGGTTTGGAGTGTTCATAATCGCGTTAGTAATGGTTACTACTGTTACATTTATATGCCATAAAGATGATGTGAAAGATATTATTTCATTTTTTTAAAAACGATTTATAGATTAAATCAAAAAAATGTACGTTCAGTTTTTTTGAACGTACATTTTTTTAAAAATAGTTTAATTGACAATGGAAATTTACAAGTGAAAATTTTTTTATAGCTAATTATTTCTCTAATAAAAATAGAAGTGTTCGACGAACTGATAGATTTTTAATTGAAAAGGATATAAAAAAATAAATTCAATATTAAATATTAATAAGTATAAACATTTCCTTATAAATAAAAATGAACATTAGACAATTAGTTTAGATTAAGGTAAAATTAAGTGATACAAATTCGGAGGTATTGTATGAATTTAACAATTAGTATAGCTATTTATAATGGTAGCCAATATATCAAACGTTGTTTAGACTCAATTATTTTTGGCCTATCGTAAAAGTGAATCCAGGAGATATACAATTAACAGTTTTGGCAATCAATGATGGTTCAAAAAGATGATAGTTTAGATATATTAAAAAAATTATTCAAATCATGAATTTATAAAAAAATTATAGACAAACAAAATGGTGGCTTATCCTCTGTAAGAAATTTATCTATGGATCTTTGTGACACTGATTATTTGTGGATGATTGATGTTGATGATGAGATTGAGGAGAATTCATTAGTTATTTTATCTAGATTACGATTGGGAGAAATTAATGTTTTTTTAATTACAGAACTTTTTGATAGTTTAGGGAATTTTAAGTTTCATAATAAATGTGTAAAAAGCAGAACAAAAAAACAACAATTTACGAAAAATAAAGAGTTTTTTTATTATTTGATACAGCTAGTTGGCATTATGTTTTTCAAAAACAACATTTTTTTAAAACAAAAAGGGCATCCAGTTTTTAAATAATAAACTTTATGAGGACTTTAACTGGAATCTTAAAATTCTAAAAAGAAGCAAATGAGATATGTACTTTTAAAGAATCAATATATAAATATTATTTAACTGATGGTTCAATAATGAGAAATCAAAAATCTGGAAAGAAGAAAAGAAATTTTTTTGAAGTATTCGATGATATTCAATCGTTTTATGAACAAACAGGAGAGCTTGAGGAGTTTAAAAATGAATTAGAATATTGGGCAATCTATAATTTGCTTTTATGTCAATTATATGGATGTTTTTTTCGAATTAATTCAAAAAGCGCCAATATTAAAAAGAGTATTTAGAGTATTTAAATTCAAAAATACCCTGATTGGCAAAAAAATGAATATTTAAAAAAATTTGTCTTTTAAAAAGAAAGATATTGATTTACAGTATTAAATATCAGATTAAACCAATTTTATCTTTAATGACGAGAGTGTTAGGTTAATAGATTATGAAAAAAATTACTTTTTATTACTTGGACATTTAGCATGGGTGGTGGCGCAGAAAAAAATGTTATCCACTCTTACACGATCTTTGCCTGAGGATAAATATGAGATTGATATATTAGAAATTGGTAAATTTGGAATGCATGAAGAAAAAAATCAATAAGAATACTAAAGTTTTAAAACCGATACTGAATGATTTTACTGATAATAAATTAATTAATTTCATAAAAATGGCAATGTGTGAAGTATTTTTCCGTATCTCTTAAGAGCATTTCGTACAAAAAAACAAAAAAAGTATGATTATGAAATTGCTTTTTAATTATTTATATCCAGTGTATTCTTTAAAGAAAAAAACAGAAAAAAACTATTGCTTGGAATCACGGTAGTGTTTACAACCTTTACAGGAAGATACTAATCGAAAAAAATGACGAAATCTTTAGCATATGTAAATAAAATTATTGCAATTTCTGACCTTACTTATGCATCACTTGAAACGGTTTTTTTCCAATGTATTCAGAAAAAAATGGTATTGTTACATAATGGATATGATTTCGATGAAATTCTATTGAAATCAAAATGAAATAGTAGAGAAACCGATAGAAAAAAAGATAATTTGATTTTTTTATTGGCAGAGTGGAGAAAAAAATAAAGGGATTATAGAATTATTAGATTTATTTTTTTAGAAGTTGTAAAAAAATAATCCCGAATAAAAAAAGTTGTACATATTGGGTACTGGAGAACTAGATAGTTATGTGCAAGAGTTCATCAAGGAACATTCATTGCAAAAACAATATTTTCCCACTAGGATATGTTTCAAATCCTTATCCATATATTAAATCTGCAGCCTTTATAATGATGCTATCTTATGCCGAGGGCTTCCCAACGGTATTTGTGGAGGGATTATCATTAGGAGTCGGATTTGTAAGCACTCCTGTTGGAGGAGTTAATGAGCTTTCGAATAATGGTCAGACTGGTTTCGTGGCGAATAATAAAGATAGTTTTAAAAAAATTATTTAGTTGAAGAACTTCAAAAAAATAAAGAAGATAGAATTATTAAATCGGAGACATGTAAAAAATTAGTTCAGAAGTACGATGTTTCTGAGCAAGTTAAGAAATTTGAAAAGATCTTAGAAGGGATATAGTGGAAATGAGTCAGTCAAAAATCATTATTCCAACAGGATACATGGGAAGTGGATCGTCGGCTATAACAGATTTATTACGAGAATATCCTCGTCTTAATACAAAAAATGCCGATTTTGAGTATATTTTTTTACATGCACCCAATGGACTGTTTGATTTGGAAAAAAAAATATTAGAAAATAATAATGCGATTCGTAGCGATGAAGCTATTAAGTCATTTAGAACTTTAATGGAAAATTTATTTACTTATCGTGGATGGTGGCCTGCTGGTTATGATCATGCTATTTCAAAAGATTTTTTGGAAATTGTGGAAAATTATTTAAATTCTATCTCAACTGTGAAGTTTGAGGGGAATTGGTATATTTACGACAGACCTTCGTATATTCGATATCTAATAAGGGCAATTTTGAATCGTTTAGGGAAAATTGTAAATTTCTCTCCTGCATATAAAAAGAAAAAAATGCTTCTAGAAATTTCGCTTGTGGAAGAAACAGAATTTTATGAGAAAAAGTAGAATCTTTATTGAAAAATGTAATCAATCAAATTAATACTGAAAAATCAAGATATTGTTCTGGATCAACTTTTACTTCCTCATAATTTAAAAAGGATTTGAAAAGTATCAATTGAATAATGTATATCCAATTATTGTTGAGAGAGACCCTCGTGATGTCTTTTATATCTAATAAATATTTCTGGGAACCTTCAGGAAATGAAGTTCCTTATCCTTTAGATGTTAATGAATTTTGTAAATATTATAAGGCAATAAGAAAAAGCTGAAAAAAAGGTTATACGAGTAACTATCTGCGATTAAATTTTGAGGATTTAATTTTGAATTATGATTCAGTAATTGAGAAAAATTGAATTATACTTAGATTTGAAAAAAAGCAGATCATAAACTGCATAGAGTGTATTTAGATCCCGATAAATCTAAAAAAACAACTTGAAATTGTATAGCCGTAATCATGTTTATAAAGAAGAAATTAATATCATTAATAGAGAGCTTGAAGAATTTTTTTATATGATTTTCCAGAAGATTTTTCTCAAGAAAGTGGGGAAGTTTTTTTAAAGGAATTCTAAAACTATATCTTCGAATAACGATGATAATAAAAAAAGAAACTATATAGTTTTGTTTTTTTCTTTATCAAATTCAAAAAAATTAAGGAGAAAAAAACTAATGCCATTCACAAGTACACCATTTATTTTTTTGTATTTTTACCTATAACAATTATTGCATATTATGGAGTTATGCAAATTAAGAAAGTCGATATTCTTAATTTATTTTTTTGGCTTTTTGCAAGTTTAATTTTTTTATGCTTTTTGCAGGTCTAAAACCTCTTTTCTTTTTATTTAATTTTGCAGTATTTTTTTATTTGTTTCTGCTAAATTAATTGAGCGTAAAAGAAGTCCTTATTTGCTATCTTTACTAATTGGAATAATATCTTTCACCTTAATTTTTTTCAAATACACCGGATTTTTTGAAGAGTTCTTGAATTTCTCTTTTTTTAATTCTATTGTCATACCACTTGGGATTTCGTTCATTATTTTTGAAGGGATATCTTATTTAATTGATGTGTATTTAGGAAAAAGCAAGGCAGGAAGTTTTTTAGATACTTTGCTATTTGTTTCCTTTTTCCCTAAAGTATCCTCGGGACCAATTGTGCTGTGGCGTGATTTTGCTCCTCAATTAAAAACTAGATCGCAAGATACAGAGTTATTCTTTAAGGGAATTAATCGGATTATGATTGGTTTTGCCAAAAAATCAATTATTGCTGATACTCTCGGTGTGACAGTTTCAAAAATCACGGGGAATTTAAGTTTTGGTATAGATTCTCCCACTGCATTGTTAGGAGCTCTATGTTATTTCTTACAAATTTATTATGATTTTTCTGGATACTCTGATATTGCTATAGGTATTAGTAACATATTTGGATTCAATATTTTTGAGAATTTTAATTATCCTTATATTTCGACTTCCATTGGTGAATTTTTGGAGAAGATGGCATATCTCTCTAGGTTCATGGTTTAGAGAATATATTTATATCCCATTAGGCGGGAATAGAAAACATGTTTATCTAAATTTATTTATAGTATTTTTTTAATTACAGGTATTTGGCATGGATCAACGAAAAACTTTATTATTTGGGGAATTTTGCATGGATGCCTTTCAATGCTAGAAAGAATAGTTAGAAAAAAATTGGTATTTAAAAGATACCAAAGTTTATTAAATGGATTTTTTTACGATGTCCTTTGTCTACTTCACATGGATTATATTCATGTTACCTTCCTTTTTCGCAATTTATTGAATATCTAAAAAGCGATAATAGGTCGTCCCTCAGGAGAAGTATTCTTTGGATTTCAATATTTTATGAGTTTGAAACTTATTGTCATAATTATTATAGGACTAATTGGTAGTTTTTTTACCTGAAACTAAATTCTATAAACGAATTAAAGATAAGTTCGATACAAGAATTGAAGGAGTAATAATAAGAGAAATTGCTTTAATTATTTTATTTTTCGTTGCAATCCTATTTATGATTAATTCCTCATATAGTCCATTTTTATATTTTTCAATTTTAGGGGATGAATAGTTATGAAAAAGAATAAAAAAATGTTTTTTTAATATAATCTTTATTATCTTACTATTAATTCCACTTTTTTTCTTTAATTGGAAAAAAAGGATTATATTTCAGAAATTGATAATCGAAAAACTCTCAGAATTTCCTTCATTAGCACAAATCAATTCTGACACGTTTAAAAAAATATCGAACTTTTTTTAAAGATCGTCTAGGGTTTTTCGAGAAGATATGATTACATTGTATACGAATGTGCATAAAAAAATTTATTGAACACTTTGGTTCATCCTTCTTATATTTACGGAAAAAGATAATTATGTGTTTTTTTGATTTATATCAAAAAAAGTTTTTACAGATCATACAGAGCATTTTGTACAATCATTAAATGAAGTTGCAAAGTATATCGAGTCAAGAGGGGCTAAATTTTATGTAGTTTTAAATCCAGAAAAAACATCTGTTTATACTGAAAAGCTTCCAGAAGGAGTACATTATAATAGATTATGGTTAGATACTTTAGAAGAAAAAAACTTACTGAATCTAATATTAATTGGATTGATAATGTTGATGTTTTAAAAGAAAAAAGTAAGTCTGAGATGGTTTATAATAAACAATATGATGCTGGACATTGGAATGATACAGGCGCTTTTTATGGAACGAATAATATTCTTGAATTTATTTCAAAAGATTTTCCGAATGTTCATCCACATTCGAAGGATGACTTTACAATAACAGAGGAAAACAGACAATATTTACCTACTTCCAAAATAGAAGTAAATGAATTAGTTCCTGTATATTCACTAAAAAGAAACTAATGTTGAAGACTTGACAGGTAAATACGATTTGTTTATTAATAGAGATTCTCAACAAAATCATTTTAGCTATTTTAAGAATAATACTGAAGCGGCGAATGATTTACCTAAGGCATTAGTTTTTCAAGGTAGTTATCTAAACGGTAGAGAAAAGTATCTAGAAGATCGTTTTTAAAGAATACATTGCTATTCACAATTATCAAAAATATATTTGATATTGATTATTATATGAATCTCTTCCAACCAGACATTGTTATTTTTGAAGTAGCAGAATATACGATTCATGACCAATATTTTTTTCGTATGAAAAAAATGAAAGAAATGAAACTTAACCCGCCATTAAATAAAGATGCGTTGTTAGAAAATGTTAGTAAGAAAAAAATGTTACAATAGAGGGAGAAGTAGTCTCAAAAAGTAAGTTTCATGGATGAAAAATGATGAGATAGAATTTGCATACTTAAAAATCCAATGATGATTACTATGATTTTAGAAATAAAGACAAAATTTTCGAATTATCGACGTTAAAAAAACGAATTTAAGTTTAGAAAACCTACAAATTGTCTATAAAAAAATATAATGATACTAAATTATATACTTTTTAAAAATAGAATAAATTCTAAAAGTTCCTATTTGTTTTAAAAACAAATAGGAACTTTTTGTTAAAATTTAATTGAAAAAAAGGGAGCCTCATATATACAGTTCAAGAATTGTAGGTTATACTAATTAAGTATTAGATAAAAAAATAATGGTGAGAACAAATGAAAAAAATATTGGCCTTTATCCTAGCGAGTATTTTATCTGCATTAACGCTCGGAATAGTTGCAGTTTTGTATTTTAAAGAAGTATTTGAATATTACAAAGTTTCAGATAATAGTGTGAGATATACTGTTTCAGATTTAAAAAGATAAAAAAATAGTGAAATTTTATTATCTAATATCACAGAAAAATACCTTAGTATTAATGGGGTCCTCTGAATTATTTGTAACAAATCAAAAAAAGAATATCATCCAAAAACAAGTATTAAATTTTTTTCAGATTTTAATATTATGCAAATAGGTGAGGTGGATTCACAGAATATTATTCATGCTTCAATTTTAGGGTCTATAGGAGAAAAAATTCCAAATAAAAAAAGTCGTTTTAATTGAATCTATTCAGTGGTTTAATCGTGATGGTTTTTGTATCTCAAAAAAATTGTCTAATAAAAATTTCCAAAGAACATGTTTATCGGACAATGACAAACCCTAAAATTAAACAAGAAACTAAAAAGAAATTTATTGAAAGATTAATTGAATTAAGTGTTGACGATACGGAGTTAAATAATACGTTTAAAAACATATAAAGCTGCTTTTTGTAGATGGAGAGTTCAATCCTTTTTATTCCACTTTCAGCAAGTGTTGAAGCTTACCTATATAGTTTGAAAAAAATAGAATGCTATTTTTATGAAAGAAGAGAAAGAAAAATTTAGCTTTAAACAGTGGTAGTGCTTATTCAATCGATTGGGAAAAATCTCGAAAAGAGTGAGATTCAAAAAAATAAAACAACAACAAATAATAATCAATATGGTATTGATAATGAATACTATTTAAGATTCATAAAAGATAAATATGAGAACTTAAAGAATAGTCATAATATAAATAATGATCCAGGTTATACAGATTTAAATTCTGCAGAATATACAGACATGGAGTTGTTTTTTTAGAAATTGCTAAAGATTTAGGTGTTGAGGTTCTAGTTACGGTATTCCCTGTAAATGGTAAGTGGTTCGATTATACAGGCTTTACTAGTGAACGAAGAAAGCAAACCTACACAAAAAAATTCTTGAAATAACAAAACCATATAATATAGAAGTGTATGATGCAAGTCAATTGGAATATGAAGAAGATTATATGTATGATCCAATACATATAGGGAGTAAAAGGATGGATAAATCTACAAAAAAAGATTACTGGAATTTCAAAAATAATAAAAAGTAGTAAAAAAAGCTTAATACCTAAATTAAGGTATTAAGCTTTTTTTTATTATTTATAATTCAATGCAGTTAAGGCTACTTGTAAGATGATAGCACCTAGTGTACCGATTAACATTAATACTGCTACAACACGTGTAATTTTTTCAACTGTTGAAAGATTACGTTTTTTCTTTGCCAACAAAATCGCTCCTTTTTTCTTTGTTCGGTAATAGTTTACCGTAAATCGGCGTGAATTACTAGAGTTAAATGTTAAAAGGTTTTCTAAGAGTGAAAATGGTTGAAATGAAAAAGAGAGTAAGTAAAAGAAAAGCATTCAAATACCTTTCAAAAAGGTGTGATTTTTGATAACATAGATGTGTTAAATAAAACAAATTGGAGGAAGTTTCATGTCAAAACAACAAATTGGTGTCGTGGGTATGGCTGTTATGGGACGTAACTTGGCTTTAAACATTGAAAGCCGTGGTTATAGCGTTTCAATCTACAACCGTACAACTTCAAAAACAGACGAAGTGATTGCGTTACATCCAGACAAAAAATTAGTTCCAACATACTCTGTTGAAGAATTTGTAGAGTCTTTAGAAAAACCAAGAAGAATTTTATTAATGGTTAAAGCTGGTGAAGCAACAGATAAGACAATTCAAAGTTTACTTCCGCACTTAGATAAAGGCGATATTTTAATCGATGGAGGAAATACATTCTTCCGTGATACAATGCGTCGTAATGAAGAACTTGCAAACTCAGGAATCAACTTCATCGGGACTGGTGTATCTGGTGGGGAAGAAGGAGCCTTAAAAGGACCTTCAATCATGCCTGGTGGACAAAAAGATGCATATGATTTAGTAGCACCTATTTTAGAAGAAATCGCTGCTAAAGCAGATGATGGTGCTCCATGTGTGACTTACATTGGACCAAATGGAGCAGGTCACTACGTAAAAATGGTTCATAACGGAATCGAATATGGGGACATGCAATTAATAGCTGAAAGTTACGATATCCTACGTCGTGTAGGTGGATTATCTGTAGAAGAATGCGCTGAAGTATTCAAAGAATGGAACCAAGGCGAATTAGATAGCTACTTAATCGAAATCACAGCAGACATTTTAACGAAGAAAGATCCTGAAACAGGTCGTCCAATGGTTGACGTTATCATGGATACTGCTGGAAACAAAGGTACTGGTAAATGGGCTTCACAAAGCGCATTAGACTTAGGGGTGCCACTTCCATTAATTACAGAATCTGTATTTGCTCGTTTCGTTTCAACATTGAAAGAAGAACGTGTTGCAGCAAGTAAAGAATTAGCAGCAACTAAGATTCCTGAATTAACAAATTCAGAACGTCAAGCCTTAATCGAACAAGTTCGTAAAGGATTATACTTCTCTAAAATTATGAGTTACGCGCAAGGATTCGCTCAAATGCGTGTAGCCAGTGAAGAGTTCAATTGGGACTTAAACTACGGCGAAATCGCTAAAATCTTCCGTGCTGGATGTATCATCCGTGCGCAATTCTTACAAAAGATTACAGATGCGTTCGAACGTGACCCTCAATTGAAAAACTTATTATTAGATAAGTACTTCTTATATGTAACAGAATCTTACCAAGATGCAGTTCGTGATGTTGTTGTAACGGCTGTTCGTGCTGGTATTCCAGTTCCAACATTCTCAAGTGCATTAGCTTACTATGATGCATATCGTTCAGAAACATTACCTGCAAACTTAATTCAAGCTCAACGTGACTACTTCGGTGCACATACTTACAACCGTGTAGACAAACCAGGAACATTCCACTTCGAATGGGCTCAAGAAAAAGAGATTGAACAATAATTATAAATGATGAAGTCCTAGCCAACGTGGCTAGGCTTTTTTTGTTTGTCTGTATCGAGTAAATCAAAAATTAACATATATGTTAATTTTTGATTGTTTCATTTAATAAAATTGACAGAAAATTTCATTAAATTCTGTTAAGAAACTTATGAATATGATATGATAAATCTGTTAGGGAAAAATAGAGAAGGGAGTTTCCAAATGCCAGCGAATCAACGTATTTTAATTATTGAAGATGAAAAGAATTTAAGTCGTTTTGTGGAATTAGAATTAAAGCATGAAGGCTATGAGACAAAAGTATGTGCAGATGGCCGTAGCGGATTACAAGCAGCCATTGATGAGCATTGGGATGCTATTTTATTAGATTTAATGTTACCAGAAATGAATGGATTAGAAGTCGTTCGTCGTCTTCGTCAAGTCAAACAAACACCAGTGATTATTATGACAGCGCGCGATTCAGTGATGGACCGTGTTGCAGGTCTCGATCAAGGAGCAGATGACTATGTCGTGAAGCCTTTTGAAATCGAAGAAATTCTAGCAAGACTTCGCGCACTCTTTAGACGTCTACAAATGGAAGAACAATCTCGTGTTGTGAAACAAACAAGAGTGGAGTATCGCGATCTTGTTATTGAAGTGGAAAACCGTGTTGTTCGTCGTGCGGGAGAAGTCATTGATTTAACGAAGAAGGAGTATGAATTACTTTTATTACTCATGGAAAATATTGATATCGTCCTTTCACGTGAAGTGTTATTAAAAGAAGTTTGGGGTTATAAGAACGAGGTCGAGACAAATGTGATTGACGTGTATGTTCGTTATATCCGTAATAAAATCGACATTCCAGGAAGAGAAAGTTATATCCAAACCGTTCGTGGAACAGGTTATGTCATGAGAAGCTGAGGAGCTACATATGAATGATCAAAATCAACATAAGTCAGTAGCGAAAAAATGGTGGTGGGTGATGTCAGCCACCATTTTTGGCTTATTAGCTGTTTTGACTGCTATTTTAATTGAAGGACAAATAATCGGACTGCGAGAAAATGAGAAAAATCAGACAGTGGTGTATGCGCAAGTTGTAGCAGATTTACTCTCTGTAAAAACTGAAAAGTTGACGACAGAGGATATTCTAGCAGTTTTAAATAAGGCAGAACAATATGAATTAGATCAAATCTAGTTTATAAGAAGAATAGTAGTTTATATCCGATGAATGAAGAAGTGAATATTCGCGTCTTTGACACCAGTAGAGAGCTGTTATTCCAGACACAAAAATGGCAAGACACCCCACAAGTGTCGGGTAAGTTAGAAACACAATTCGTGACACTGTCTACAGGCGAGGAAAGTGTACAGGTCATGATGCCAATTTTATCTAGAAATACTCGTGTGTTAATTGGACATCTGCAAGTGACCAATCGTATGGCAAAACTTGTAGAGTTGAAAAAACAATTACGTTTCTTATTTTTTCAATTGATTGTGATGGAAGGAATTGTCTCGATTGGACTCGCTTATTTCATTTCGCGACTGATTTCCAAGCCAATTGAAGAAATTCACGATATTATTGCGTCTATTAACGAGGAAAATATTGAAACCAAACGTCTCATTGTTCCGAAGAAAAATGATGAGTTTGCGATTGTTTCTCAACAATTTAACGAGTTGCTAGATAAAATCAGTTTTTATATTTCGCAGCAGAAACACTTCGTTGAAGATGTTTCGCATGAATTGAGAACGCCTGTAGCCATTGTAGAAGGCCACCTGAAGCTTTTAAACCGTTGGGGGAAAGATGACCCAGAAGTGCTCGAAGAATCGCTCACAGCTTCTTTATCAGAGATTCAGCGCATGAAGACATTAGTACAAGAGATGCTTGACTTATCTCGTGCGCCGCAAGTAAGGGAACAGTATAAAGATGCCATAACAGAGGTCGTTGCGACTTTAGAACAAATCGTCACGAATTTCAAAGTACTTTATCCAGAGTTTACTTTTATTGCGGATATTGATACCAAGAAGGAAATTATTTCTCCAATTTATCGCAATCATTTTGAGCAAGTCATTATTATCTTGCTGGATAATGCGGTGAAGTACTCAACAAACCGCAAAGAAATTATTGTCAGTCTTTCACCAACCACTGAAGCGGTCGAAATCGGAATTCAAGATTTTGGGATGGGGTTAAGTGAAGAAGATAAGAAAAAAGTCTTTTCACGTTTCTATCGTGTAGATAAAGCTCGTTCAAGAGAACGCGGTGGGAATGGATTAGGATTATCCATTGCGAAAGAATTGATTGAAGGGTATAACGGGAAGATTAGCGTGACTTCTAGATTGAATCAAGGGTCCTTGTTTAAAGTAAAACTACCAATAAATTAAAATAAGACGCTCCTTTTCTTTTGAAGAGGAGCGTTTTATAGTTTACATTTCTACACTTATAACTTACACTAGAAAGGTAGTTATTTATTGTTAAGGCAGGCTATCGACTTGCATATTTTATTCAAGGAGGACAACTCATGCGCGAACAACATGTACTCATTACACTGTTTGGAGCAACAGGCGATTTAGCTCACCGTAAGCTTTATCCAGCGTTATTCCGTTTATTCCAAAAAGGATTTATCAAAAATCATTTTGCAGTGATTGGGACAGCACGTAGAGAGTGGACTGATGAGTATTTCAGAGATGTTATTAAACAATCTGTTCAGTCATTAGTGAAATCAGAAGACGAATTGAACCAATTCCTTTCTCATTTCTATTATCAACCTCATAACGTTACTGACACACATCATTATGTCGTATTAAAAGAACTTTCAGAAAAATTAGATGCACAGTATCAAATTGAAGGCAATCGTGTCTTCTATTTAGCCATGGCACCAACTTTCTTTGGAACGATTACAGAACATTTAAAAGCAGAAGGCTTAATTACGGAAAATGGCTATAATCGACTTATTATCGAGAAACCATTCGGGAAAGATTACGCATCTGCAGAAGAATTAAACAATCAACTTCGTCAATCATTCGAAGAAAAACAAATCTATCGTATCGATCACTACTTAGGGAAAGAAATGATTCAAAACATTACCGCGGTACGTTTTGCAAACCGCGTATTTGAAGCGTTGTGGAATAAAGAGAATATCGACCATGTCCAAATCTCGCTCTTAGAACAAGTGAGTGTTGAAGAACGTGGGGGTTACTACGATACAAGTGGTGCATTACGGGATATGGTCCAAAACCATGTTTTTACAAATTCTTGCTCTAGTAGCGATGGAACCACCCGTTTCATTTGGAGATGTTCGTAAAAAAACAAGATTAAAGTGTTAGAACAACTTCGCCCTTATACAACTGCCGAAGAAGTGAACGAAAACTTCGTACGTGGGCAATATGGCCCTTCTGTAGACGGTTTAAAACCTGGTTACCGTGAAGATGCTAATGTGGCTGATGATTCCAATATGGAAACATATGTCGCTGGTAAAGTATTTATCGATAATGAACGTTGGGAAGGCGTGCCTTTCTATGTTCGAACAGGTAAGAGTCTGCATTCAAAAGAAACGATCATTGATGTTGTCTTTAAAGAAGCAAACTCCCCATTATTCTGTGGAATCGATGGTTGTCCATCAAACCGTATTTCGATTCATATTACACCTCGTGAAGGTTTCTGCTTTGTGATTAATTCGAAAGCCGTTGGAAATACCATCGCGCTTCAAACAAGTCACTTGGAAAAAATCTTCGATGAGAACTTCGCGATGAGCAGTCCAGAAGCGTATGAGCGTTTAATTCTTGACTGTATCGAAGGCGATATGACGAACTTCACGCATTGGGAAGAAGTAGCCGCTTCTTGGAAATATGTAGACAGTATTCGCCAAACATGGGATAGTGAAATTGCAGCTGAGTTTCCTAACTATGCTGCAGGAAGCAAAGGTCCACAATCAGGTTACGATTTAATTGAACGCGATGGCCGCAAGTGGGTTGACCGCGACTAATGAAACATTGCAAAGACTAGGTGAAAACCTAGTCTTTTTTATTTTTAAAGCGAAGGAAATGTTTTCAATGGAATTCCTAAAAGCCGAGGATTTCTTATAGTAGCAGTAACGTGAAAAACATCGAAAGAGAATTATGCGGAATAGGGATTTATCCCGTATTCCGCATTTGAATCTTCGAAGGTGAGAGACCAAACAACTCGAACCGATGTAACGTTACAGCTACTATAAAAAGAAATCCGAAAGGATTTTTAGGAATTCTAATATTAATCATTTTCCTTCGTGCAGCCCCGTTTTCTTGAAAAGCCTGCTCTTTTTCTGTAAACTGTTTTCTATATAGGAGGCGCACATGACGATTAGAGACTTTATTCAATTAAGTATTTTAAAACCAAATAAAATTTGGACGATTTTACAAAATCCACTGAAGAAAATAAAAGGAATCTTTTTCCTACTCGTATTACTCATTTCAATTCCTGGCTTTATTCGTGCTGGAAAAGATATCGCAAGCATGAATACGAACTTAGGCATCGTTGTTAAACAGTTCCCAGACCTCTCGATTCAAGATGGTAAGTTGTCGGCGGGAGACAATACGGGATTTGTTTACCGTTCGGATGTATTTAATATCGTCTTCGATCCTAGTGGAAAGTCAACGGATAATGATGTGACGTCTGAATCTGGACAAGGAATTCCATCCGTTGGGATTTTACAAGACCATATTGTTGTAGACACTATCATTAATACTTCAAAATTTTCTTATGAAGGCTTAAACGGCTTCACTAAAGAAAATGTGCAACAATTTATTAAAGAATTCCAGTCAAAACTGTGGTTAGTATTTATCGGAGTACTAGTAGTTGGATTCATTTATAATACCTTAATGATGTATGTACTGATGATTTTAATTAGTTTCATCGTACGATTATTAACAGCCTTATTTATGAGAGCGTATATTCAAATGCATCCAACCGTATCGAAACAATTAACAATCTCTGCGATGTTCTTACCAGCAACCATCTATATGGTGATTGGCGTGTTAGGGATTGGTGGAGGAGTAGGGATGTTTATGTACCTACTAGTAACATCTACCTTCAACTGGCTCCTTGGAATGCGAGAATTCATAGATCAGCAAAATAAAAACAAATAAAAATTAACTCTTAGAAACTATAAGTAAGTAGTTCCTAAGAGTTTTTCTTTTGCCCAAATTCTTAAAATTATCATATATGATAATTTGTACTGACCCCAAAAAGTTAGACAATTAATTTAAGCAAAGGATTTAGTTCTGTATTGCACAGGACTAAGTCCTTTTAATTTTACTTTGATTCGTTTGTTGTTGTAATAATCAATATAGTCGACGATTGCCCTCTCAAGTTCCTTTATAGACTTAAATGTCTGCTCATAGCCATAAAACATCTCTGATTTAAGAATGCCAAAGAACGATTCCATCATGCCATTGTCAGTACTATTACCCTTGCGGGACATAGATGGCTGAATGCCCTTATCTTCTAAAAAACTATGATAAAACTCATGCTGGTATTGCCATCCCTGATCACTGTGGAGAATAGTACTCTCATATTGTTCATCTCTAAAAGCTTGTTTTAACATATCTTTTAATTGGTCTAAATTTGGTGAAGACGAAAGGGAATAAGCTATAATTTCGCTGTTATAACCATCTAAAATTGGTGATAAATATAGTTTTTGGTTACTTGTTGGGATAGAAAATTCCGTAATGTCTGTATAGCACTTTTCCATCGGTTTTTCAGCTTCAAATTGGCGTTGAATAATGTTTCCAACTCTCTTTCCAACGGTTCCATGATAAGAAGAGTACTTACGTTTTCGACGAATACGAGCCTTTAGACCTAACATTTTCATCAGGCGTTGTACCTTTTTATGGTTTACGATGAAACCACGGTTTCTAAGCTCAAGAGTAATACGACGATAGCCATAATTTCCTTTATGCTCGTTATAAATAGTTTCTATTTCGTTTTTTACGGCCTGATTCTTATCTTCTAGGTTTAGCTGCTTTAAGTGATAGTAGTAAGTTGAACGAGCAAGTTTAATAATCTTTAGAAGAATATCCAAAGGAAACTCTGGCACTAACTCTCTGACAATCTGTGTCTTTCTTCTTTCTCTTTTTCCTCCTTCAAGCGGAGTTCTCTCAACTTTTTTTAGAATGGCATTCTCCGCTCTTAAATACTCATTTTCAGCCTGAAGGCGTTCTAGTTCTGTCATCTCTTCTGATTTTTTCCTTTTGGCTTACGGCCCATATTAAGTAGTCTCCCTCTTGTTTTCTCAACAATAGTATACTTATTTTTTTCTTGTATTGTGCGAGCCAGTTATAAAAGCATCGCAGGACCTGGAAGACCGTATTCAAGAGAAACTCTTTCTATACTCAAACCTTTATGTAAGACTTTATCAATCATTTCTTGTTTTATTTCTGGAGGATAATAAATATTCTTCCCTTTTTTTACTATCTCTAAACCATAACGATCAATCAATTTAATCATATAGACAAGATTTCTCGCATTTATACCGAACGTATCTGCAAGTCGTGCGTAGCTAACTCCTTGTTTTCTGAGTTCATAAATTTGAACTTTATCCTCATAAGTTAATTTCATAAAAAGCACCCCAAAAGTTAGATTTTCTGTCTAACTTTTGGGGTGCACTTCAAATTACCATATATGATAATTGCGCCCACGTAATGTTCCAAAGTGTAACCGCGCCTAATTAGCAAGCCGTTAGAAAGCACTCTTTCCCTTGGAACTCATCCCATCATAGCGAAGCTTTTATAAGCTTGGCTTAGCATACTTCACAGCACAGTGATATTTTCAGAAGAACCAAGATAAAAGACCGTATGCGTTCTGCAAATATAAATTTACTATACAAAGATTACGAAGAATCTTACGGATCCTATAATCGCAGTAGTGGGGGATGGTATCAAAGATAAATTAAAGGGAGTTAGGAATTGATTCCTTACTCCCTTTTTGAAGCTTTGAAGGTGCAAGACTAAGGCTTGCACCGGTACCCCATTACAGCGATTATAGAGAAATCCGTAAGGATTTGAAGTAATCTGAAATAATGAAGGTGCTCAGTATTATTTATTTTTTGTACGATTTTGTCGGCGTTGTTTTTGACGGATCTCCTGGCCAAGTTTTTTCTTATACCCAGGTTTTACTTTTTTCTTCGCCTTTTTAATCATGCCTTTTAGGCGAGGATCTAAGTCTTTCGATTGCGTATTTTTACGTTTCTCACGGCGAGAGCGGTCATAACTTTCCACAAGCTCGCCATTTTTCAATTCCACCGTTTCAAAAGAAATGCCTTTGCCTTCTAATGCTTGGATGGCTTGCTCTTGGTCTGGTGTGTAGAAGGTGATGGCTGTACCTTCAAGACCGTTACGTCCAGTACGACCCACACGGTGAATGAAGAATTCTAATTCGCTAGGAATTTCTAAGTTAATCACATGAGAAACACCTTCGATATCAATTCCACGTGCAGCAAGGTCAGTTGCGACAACGAATTGATAATCCATTTGTTGAATTTGTTTCATCACACGGCGACGTTCTCTTGATGGGATGTCTCCGTGAATGGTTGCCACTTTGAAGTTATGACTGCGGAGGTCTTTTGTTACTTCATCCGCTTTTTGTTTTGTGTTTACGAAAATAAGGACTAAGTATGGATGCCCCATTACCAACAATTGACGAAGAACGTCCATTGGATTTTGTGCCTTTGTGACGAGCAGTTGATTTTTAATCGTTGGTGAAACGAGTTGCGTATTCTCAATTTGAATCACCTTTGGATTGCCCAAGTATTTCTTCAAGAATGGTTTGATCTTCTCTGGAATCGTTGCAGAGAAAACAGACATTTGTAAGTTTTCTGGCATACGAGAGGCAATCTCATCGACCGTTTCTAAGAATCCTAAGTCAAACGTCATATCGGCTTCATCGACGACCATCATTTGAACGGTTTGAACGAAGAGGGCGTTCTCTTGCATTAAGTCGAAAATACGACCAGGTGTCCCAATCACGATATGTGGTTGCGTTTGAGTTAATTTTGCCACTTGGCGTTTTTTATCAGTACCACCGATACATTTTTCTAATAAGATTTCTTTATCACTAAATGTCAGGAGTTGTGAAGCAACAGCGGTTAATTGTTCTGCGAGTTCTCGGCTTGGAACAGTAATCACTAATTGCAATTCTTGACGGCTAGGGTCGATTTTGTTGATGAGTGGTAATAGGAAACTATGGCTCTTTCCGCTCCCAGTTTGCGATTGACCAATCACAGATTCTCCTTTTAATAAAAGAGGGATGATGCGTTCTTGAATAGGTGTTGGTTGTGTAAATTTTAAGTCAGCCAATGCTTTTTGCAAATAAGGCTGTAATGCGTAATCTGTAAATTTCATGTTTTCATCTCTTTTCTTTCTCTATGTAGCGGGATTATTATACCATAAATTAACACGCTTGGGGGATTTGGGAGAGTGGGCATAATTTTTGCGTATCCAGTTTAATGGGTGGTATGATGAATGAAGAAAGAAACAGTTTTCATAACTGTATTTAATTTTAGGAGGAATTTAGTAATGACTTATGAATTACCAAAATTAGAATACGCGTTTGACGCGTTAGAACCACATTTTGATGCACGTACAATGGAAATCCATCATGACAAACATCACAATGCATATGTTACAAATTTAAATGCAGCGGTAGAAAAACACCCTGAATTATTTAAAAAAACAGTTGAAGAATTAATTAGCGATTTAAACGCTGTTCCTGAAGATATCCGTGTAGCTGTTCGTAACAACGGTGGCGGACATGCAAACCACAGCTTATTCTGGACTCAATTATCTCTTGATGGTGCAAAAGCTCCAGAAGGTGCTTTATTAGCAGCAATCGACGAAGCATTCGGAAGCTTTGACGCATTCAAAGCAGCATTCGCTCAAGCAGCAGCTACTCGCTTTGGTTCAGGTTGGGCTTGGTTAGTTCTTTCTAACGGAAAATTAGAAGTTGTTTCTACTCCAAACCAAGACAGCCCTCTATCAGAAGGTAAAACTCCATTATTAGGATTAGATGTTTGGGAACATGCATACTACCTAAACTACCAAAACCGTCGTCCAGATTACATTTCAGCATTCTGGAATGTTGTAAACTGGGATGAAGTAGCTCGTCGTTTTGAAGCTGCTAAATAATTTCTAAAAAACGAAGACCGATGTCTCCTAAGAGGCATCGGTCTTTTTGCGTCTATATAGAATGAGGCTAAGTAACAGAAGAGAAGCGATACTTACAAGACTTCCTTCCAGTAAGAATGGGGGTGTATAACGATATTCGATGTGGTGAGTTCCTTTGGAAATTGTAAATCCAAGGAGGCTATTAAGAATCTTGTAGGTTTCGACTTCTTGCCCATCTACCCAAACCCTCCATCCTGTTGAATAAGGAATGGTCGTAAGTACGGTTGATTCTTCTAAGACCTCCATCGTTCCTGAAAAATGAGTAGCAGTGAAAGTTTCTAGTTTTAACTCTTGTGCTTTTGTTTGTTCTAATCGCTCGTTTAAGACAGATGTGTTGAGCGAGTAGAGGTTGAGTTTAGAAAAATCAAAACCATCTGACTTCACGATAATCTGAAGTGTTTGCATTTGGCCTTTTTGGTTCTTGGCAATACTTAAAAGCACTGGTTTTGATTGGACCGGATAAAAGGCATAAGGTTCACCATTTAGCCTCATCTCCAAGTCTTCTTCACCCATCGTTCCTGACAACTCTATGTAAATCGGATCGTCGGTCTCAGGAGTAAAAGTAAGGGTAATCGTGCCCAGTTGTGTGTTGTTCTCGAATTGAATGCGTTGATACACGATAGGGGTGCCGTTAATATTTTCGAAGCTTGTCTCATAAGGAACTCTTGTGAAAATATTTTTTGGACTTGTTGTTCCGCTGAGGGCATTCGCCAATTGATTTTGCATCGTGATAGGGTGGTTTGTTGGCACCTTCATTGATTTCAAGATAGCTTTCATTGGATAAGCAATCGAGAGAGCATTTGTATTTGTAACAATATGTCCTTCATCAAAGGTTGCGATTTTTGGTAAATCTTCCAAGTCTAATCGGGTCCACCTCTCATTATAAGTGGCCTCTGTGGTTTCGATAAAGGTATGCTTGATTCCTAGCAGAGCATCCGTTAATAGCGTGCCATTACTGTAATTCACATAGGCGGTTCCTTGACGAACACCCATCGCTTCAAAGAATCGTTCCGTTTCCTTTTCAAAGGTGGATGAAAAATGGGATACGCCATATGCTGGAACTTGAAGGCTATCATTTTTCGAACGAAGAATCGTTTTTTCGCTGCGATAGAATTCATTTTCTGCAGGGCGTAAACCGGTAGACCAGTTTGCTAATGACGATTGATACGCACTGAATTCAGAATTCATTACATACCCAAGTCTGGATAAAGTGATGAGGCTGTTTAATAGTAGTTCAATCACCACAAATGAAATTAAGAATTTGTGATGCGTTCTTTTTCCACTCCCAATTAAAATGAGACTATACAAGATTCCCATAGAGAGCCCGAAGCCAAGTGCTATTTGCCAGCCTTGTAAGTAGTCTTGAGGGAAGAGGATAAAACCAATGCCCAAAGCTAATACAAGGAAGAAATACACAAATGTCTCACGAATACCAACAGTTGTTTTCTTCAGTGCCCATTGATAGCCAAGAAAGACCATCCAAAAGCTGAAGAGAAATGAGAAGCGGTAAGAATACCAATTCGGTAGTTGTCCGGCATGCCACAATTTATCAAACATCTCAATATTGAAACTGATGAGTAGGACAATCGTAATGAGTAGCGCGTAGAGACGTTGTGATAGAGCGATTTTTTTCTCTTTGAAGTAACAAAGGAAACTAAATAGTGCGAGAGTGCCTACAAAAATATTCGGATATCCTTTTTGCATTTCATGGAAGTCAAAACTACCGATAAAGAGTTTTGAAAGCATCAAGAGAGGATTGTATTCTGATTTAAAACTCCATGAAATCGTCGTAGCCGTTCCTTTACTTCCAAGCAGGCTATAAAATGTTGGAAGGAGAATGGCCATGATTAATCCCACAGAAATCAGACTATAAAATACAAATCGACCAAATTGCTTTGCAAAGTTTTTCCAAGAAAAAGTGTCACTCGCCACTAAATAGGCATACGGGAAATAGAGGCCCAAGAAGAGGCAAATCATATATCCGGTATAGTAGTTACTCAAAATCGTGAGCGATAAAGGCAATACATAATAGAATGGATTCCGTTTTTGCAAGAGTGCATCCACGCCGAGAATAATGAGTGGAAGGCCAATGAGAGCATCCAACCACATGACATTCAATTGATTGGCTGAAAGATAACCCATGAATCCATAAGAGAGTGCAAATAGCACTGCAGTCATGTTTCTCTGTTTAAATTTAACATCCAGCAACACTGCAAAACTGACCGTACTTAAAACGAGTTTTAAGAAAATAAGGAGTGAAACACCCATTGCAATTTTGGAAGTGGGAATTACTAGAAATAGGAGATTAAATGGACTCATTAAATAGTATGCCCATAGACTTACCATTTCTCCGCCAATAGACTTCGAGAAGCTATAGAAACTGTTCAGGATGATGTAAGAGCGTATCCTTATAGTAACTAAAGAAGTCAACGTATTGCTGTCCAAGGTCGATTGTGAGCCATGTTCGATTTCCAAACGGGGTGATAGTAAAGAGCAGGAAAATCGTTAAAATCATCATCGATGGAATCAAAATACTAAGCGTATAATAAGTCTTTTTAGTCATCAACTTTTGCATGGAGGACCGCCTTTCATAGTGCTACTGTTAGCATAGCATGGAAACGAGTAGCCTGCACGAAAAATTAGTCTTTAACGTAAAAAAATCTTAAACACTTATTTACCCTTTTTATACAGATTAGGGCGTGATTTATGGTATACTGTTATGAGTTACTAGATGTTATATGGAGTGTATTATGCTTACTAAAAGAAAATTAAAACAGAAGAAGAAAAAATCACATATTCCATTTCGATTGAATTTATTATTTTTAATTGTATTCTTTTCATTTATTGCCTTAATTAGCCGTTTGGCGTATATCCAATTAGTAAAAGGAGACGAGTTTGTTGCGCTTGTACAACGTACAGAAACAACAACTGCTAAAAAATCAGTTCCGCGTGGATCGATTTACGATAGCCAAGGACGTATTTTAGTGGGAAATAAACCAAAGCTCGCGATTAACTATACAAGACCTGCAGATGTTAAAACGTCAACGATGTTAGAAATCGCAAAGAAATTAACGACATTGATTTCTGTGGATGCTTCTGAGTTAAAAGAACGTGACTTGAAAGATTACTGGGTAGCAACAAACCCTGACAAAGTCGATAGTCTTTTAACAGCAGACGAGAAAAAGAAAATTGCGAAAGAAAATCTCTCAACGAGTCAAACGTATGAAATGCAATTGGAACATATTCCTTCCGACGAACTAAATTATAGCGATGCTGAAAAACAAGTGATTGCTATTTTCACGAAGATGAATAGTGCGTATGCCTTATCAACAGTGACGTTGAAAAACGAAGGAGTTACAGAGCAAGAGGTTGCTAAAATTAGTGAACGCTTAGGCGAGCTTCGCGGAGTAGATGTTGATTCTGACTGGGACCGTGAATATCCAATGGGCGATATGTTGAAGACAATTCTTGGAACGGTATCGTCCGAAAAGACGGGGCTTCCTTCGGATAAAGTGAAGTCACTTCTAGCGCAAGGCTACTCACTCAATGACCGTGTTGGAACAAGCTATTTAGAAGAACAATATGAAACAGTGCTTAGCGGAACGAAGACAGTTGTAAAATCACAAACCAATACAAAAGGCGAAGTAGTGAATTCTACTGAAACTTATCCGGGTAAAGGCGGCTCAAACCTTGTCTTAACAATCGATACTGAATTCCAAAAGAAAATTGAAGATATAGCAACGAAGTCAGTCGAAGCGATGACGGATCCTGCCGCTGATCGTGTGTATATTGTTGTGATGAATCCAAAGAATGGAGACGTTCTTGGAATTACAGGGAAGAAGAAGAAATTTGACGCAAACTTTAATTCAACGGGTGTCGAAGATGATGCGCTTGGTGCCATAAATAACTCATTTGGAATGGGGTCTGTTGTAAAACCAGCAACCGTCCTATTAGGATATATGGATGGAGCCATCACGCTTGAGAATAATACGATTGTCGATGAACCGATTGAATTCGAAGCCTCTAAACCGAAGAGTTCATGGTTTAACCGTAACGGTAAAATGGAGTTAACCGACTTAGATGCCTTAGAACGTTCATCAAACGTTTATATGATTAAACTGGCGATGAAGATGGGTGGACAAAAGGAATACGAAAAAGGTGGACGATTAAATATTAATCTAAGCCTATTTGATAAACTCCGTGAGTATTATGCACAGTTCGGACTTGGTGTTCGTACAGGGATTGACCTTCCAAATGAAGGAAAAGGGTACAATGGTGGTACAGCTAATGCCTTCTCAGCACTTGACTTTGCGTTCGGTCAGTTTGACTTATATACACCGCTTCAATTAGCGCAATATATGTCAACGATTGCGAATGGTGGTACTCGTATCGCCCCTCGTTTAGTAAAAGAAATTCATGAAACAAGTCCAAGTGGTGGCATTGGTAATTTAGAAGATGTGGTACCAACAAAAATTATGAACTCGATTCAAGTGAGTAAAGAAATCTTAGATCATATTAAAGAAGGTCTATACCGTGTAACACATGGCGAAAACGGAACGTCTGCTACGACATTCAGAACGTATTCTCCAGAAGTAGCTGGTAAAACAGGGACTGTCGAAGCGTTCTATTCTGGACCAAATCCAGCATATAAAAATGAAGCCGTTGAAAATTCAACATTCATCTCGTATGCGCCATATGATAATCCAGAAATCGTAGTGGCTGTTGTTGCTCCGTACTTCAAAGATGGTTTACCATCAGACTATGCGGCTAAAGTAGCTAAACAAGTTTATGATGCTTACTTTGCAAAAACAAATAGTTCTGCTACAACGAATGCAGCAACTGTAAACTCACAAATTCGACAACAACAAAATAACCGACGTTAAAAAGAAACTGGGTGGTCGTTGTGCCACTCAGTTTTTTTGTCATTAAGGTTTAGTAAAATCAATTGTTGAAATGCTTAAAACCAATTATAATAAAGCAAAATGGAGGCGAAATTATGGACTTTACAGAAAAAACAATTCAACGAGATGTTAAATATTCAGGACGCATTTTTACGGTGACACAAGATATCGTGGAATTACCAAATGGGAAAACTTCAACGAGAGACCTTGTATTCCATACAGGAGCAGTAGCAGTACTTGTCATTCGTGATGGGAAAATGTTACTCGTTCGTCAATATAGAAAACCATTAGAAATGCATTTCTTAGAAATTCCAGCGGGTAAATTAGACTCAAAGGATGAAGTGCCTCTAGAAGCTGCAAAACGTGAATTAGAAGAAGAAACAAATCTTGTAGCAAGTGAATGGGTGAAGATGATGGAAATGGTCTCAACACCTGGATTCTGTGATGAGAAAATTACATTATTCCAAGCAAAAAATGTGACGGTCAAAGAAGATGCAAAACCTGCAGATGAAGATGAATTTGTCGAAATCTTATGGATGCCACTAGAAGAAGTGATGCAAAAAATCCAAGCAGGCGAAATTGCAGATGCAAAGACAATTATTGCGGCACAATATGCTTGGATGCATAAAGGAGAATAATCAATGCCAAATGAACCTTTATTAACGAGAAAATCGTATAAAGAGCAATTAGAAAAACAGAATAGAGAGTTAGAAGAATTAGAAACACAGAAAGAGCGAAGAGACAGTCGTGGGCGTTCTTTTGAACGAGAAGAACAGTTGCATGCTGAACGTGAAGAAGAAAGCCTACAAGTACAACGCACACCAAAATCAGGACTACGAAAATACAACCACTTCTTAAATGTGTGGATTGGAGTGGCTACTATTTTTCTAATAATTATCTTTCTAATTCAATATTTCTTTTAAATTTGAAAGGACCGTGTCATGTTATATAAAAATGATTTTATATCAAAATGGACAACTTACTTTTTGAAGTTTCTTTTTTTCAGTATTTATTTTACAGTGCTATTATTGTGTCTATTTTTCATTTAGAATAGATTATGCCTATAAGCTAGGAATTTCAAACTATAATTTCATATGGTTAACTTTTTGGAATGATGTCTTTAGTATTAGGCATATTAGTTTTAAAAAAATATTAAAATTAATAAGAAACTTTTTAAGTTACTACCTTTAATACTACTTTTTATTCCAGTTAGTTTTGTTGTCTAGTTATTATTTTATTACTAATTGGGATGCTTTTAGAAATTTTTTTAATAATGCCTTTGAGTTAGCAAATAAGAACTTTTCAAATCTTAATAATGATTATTATTCGATGTATCCCAATAATATCTTTATTACAGTAATTTATTCAAAAATTAATCGAGTGGGCAACTTTTTTTGGACATTCAGATGACTCTTTATTTTTTTATATTATCTATTCAGTCTATTATTAATGTTATAACAGGAATACTAATTTATATAGTTACTAAAAAAATTAACACAAAAACCAAATGCTATCCTGCATAGCTTATCTTTTTACATTATTTTTGTTATGGTTTTCTCCATGGACATCTATTCCTTATTCAGATTCTTTTTGGATTATTTTTTTCCTATTTTGATGTTGTATTTATATGTCATGGAATCGTCAAACGTATTCCTCAATTACTTGAGAGTAGCCTTTATAGTATTCGTTTCAATTATTGGTTACGCAATAAAAACCACACTCGATTATTTTAGCCATTGGCTTAGTAATAATAACTTTATTTGTCAAAAAAATATTAAATTTTTCCAAATTGCTTCTGATTATTGGTATTATTGTTGTAACAGCTTTTAGTACTAGATTTCTTGTAACAAGTGTAAATAATAATGCAGGATTTTCACTTAATCCCGAAGCGGAAATGACCTACCACCATTTTTTCAAAATGGGGTTAAATACGGTGACGGATGGGGGATATTCTGCGAAGGATTTCTATGAATCTACAGGAATTAAAAATAAAAATGAACGTCAAAAAAATGATATTGCAATTGCAAAAGAAAGAATTAGAGTTTTCGGGGTCTGGGGATTAGTAAAACATCAAATCAAAAAAACGTTGAATAATTTTAATGATGGTACATTTGCTTGGGGAAGAGAAGGAAGTTTCTTTTTCGAAATATTTGAAAACGACTCTTTTATTGCAATGTTAACAAGAAATTTATACTACGATACTGGACAATATCGCCATATCTTTGAAGGAATTACTCAGACTTTGTGGATAGTAATTTTAGTGCTGATTTTAGGGACAGTTTTTTACAATACTAATGAAAACAAAGAAGTAGTAATCTTACTTTGGATTACTTTAATAGGTGTTTTCTTATTTGAATCATTGTTTGAGTCGCGTGCAAGATATATTTATACGTATTCACCACTTTTTATAGTATTATCTGTAATAGGTTTACAGACAATTTTTCAAAAGTTAGATAAATTTCCCTTACTGGTGAAGTTTAGAGGATTAGGAGAAAAGAATGAACAGAAATAATCCAATTTTATATATTGTTATTCCTTGTTATAACGAAGAAAAGGTACTACCTTATACGAATCCAATGTTTATTGAGAAGATTGAGTCTTTAATCAATACTGGACAAGTACATCCAAATAGCAAAGTGATGTATGTGAATGATGGTAGTAAAGACCAAACGTGGGAACTCATTCAACAATATGCAAAAGAAAATAGTCATGTTGTTGGTATTGCACAAAGCAGAAACCGTGGCCACCAAAGTAGTGTTTTAGCAGGGATGGAAGAAGCTGCGAAATTTGCAGATATCGTTATTACCATTGATGCGGATGGGCAAGATGATATTAACTGCATGGATCAAATGGTTGCCGAATATAAAGACGGTTCAGAGATTGTTTATGGGGTTCGTGATAATCGCGATACGGACTCAGCATTTAAGAGAATTACGGCTGAAGGATTCTATAAAGTGATGCATCTTTTTGGAGCGGACGTTGTCTTTAATCATGCGGACTATCGTCTCGTCTCTAAACGTTTTATTCAAGAATTAAAGAAATTCAAAGAGGTGAACTTATTCCTTCGTGGGATTATGCCTCTTGTTGGCTTTAAGTATTCCTATGTGACTTACAAACGTCATGAACGGATTGCCGGAGAGAGTCATTATCCTCTTGCGAAAATGTTAGGTCTTGCAATAGATGGAATTACGAGCCTCTCTATTAAGCCGATTCGTATTATTACTGCGATTGGTGTGTTGACATCATTCTTCAGTTTTGCCCTTATCATTTGGGTTCTTTGGGCTAAACTCTCAAATAACTCTGTTGCTGGTTGGGCAAGTACATATGCCATTGTAAGTTTACTGGGTGGGGTACAATTAATCAGTCTTGGTGTTATCGGTGAATACATCGGTAAGATTTATTTAGAAGCCAAAGAGCGTCCTCGATATATTATTGGGGAACGTACGTATGATGAAAATGAATAACTTTCCTTTTCATTTTCATGTCATTATGATAGGATAAAGCATATATAGAAAACACATTGATGGAAAAGGGTTTTTAACAAATCTTTTCAGGGAGGAAGATCCTGACTGCAAGTCTTCCAAGTAACGTTTCAAACTTTTCGCTTCCGGAGTGACCATTGGGATTCACTGATGAATAATGGTTCGGGTCGCCCCCGTTAACAGCGTCCAAGTGTCTTGAGCAGGTCTCAAGGAACAAGGGTGGTACCGCGAAATTTCGTCCCTTATAGTCTATTGGCTATAAGGGATTTTTATTTTTATAAGGAGGAATACAATGAATTTAGAAGAAATGAAAGTACAGTTTGATGCGATTCGTAAAGATGTGCTTGCTTCATTAGAAGAAGTAACTAACCTTAAAGAGCTCGATCAAATTCGTGTACAACAATTAGGGAAAAAAGGACCAATCACTGAAGTTCTTAAAAACATTAAAAACTTAGCCAACGAAGAGAAACCAAAAGTGGGAGCTCTTGCCAATGAATTACGCTCTGTATTAGAAGAAAAAATCGCTTCTGTTAAAGAAGTGCTTGAAGCAAAAGCGTTAGAAGAAGCATTACAATCTGAAACGATTGACGTTACAATGCCAGGACGCCCAATGGAACGTGGAACTGCGCACGTACTAGCACACGTGCAAGACCAAGTAGAAGATTTCTTCATCGGCCTTGGATACCAAGTGGTAGAAGGACCAGAAGTGGAATCAGATCACTATAACTTTGAGATGATGAACTTGCCAAAAGATCACCCAGCACGTGATATGCAAGATACATTCTACATCACTCCTGAGTACTTACTTCGTACACAAACTTCTCCAGTACAAGCACGTACAATGGAAAAACATGACTTTACAAAAGGTCCATTGAAGATGTTAAGTCCAGGACGTGTATTCCGTCGTGATAACGATGATGCGACTCACTCACATCAGTTCTATCAAATCGAAGGTCTTGTCATCGATAAACACATTACGATGTCAGACTTAAAAGGAACGCTTGCGGCATTTGCCAAAGAAATGTTCGGGGAAGACCGTGAAGTGCGTCTTCGTCCAAGTTACTTCCCATTCACTGAGCCATCTCTAGAAGTGGATATTAGCTGCTTCAAATGTGGTGGCGAAGGCTGTTCTGTATGTAAAGGAACAGGTTGGATTGAAGTGTTAGGTAGCGGTATGGTGCATCCAAACGTCCTTGAAGCTGCCGGTGTAGATTCAACGGTCTACGGTGGATTTGCCTTCGGATTAGGTCAAGACCGTATTGCCATGTTGAAATATGGGATTGATGATATTCGTTCATTGTATACAAACGATGTGCGTTTCTTAAGCCAATTTACGAAAGAATCATAAGAGGAGGAAGAACATGAAATTATCATACGAATGGTTAAATGAATATATTGATTTATCACAAATCACTCCTCAAGAATTAGGAGAAAAAATGTCTCGTACAGGGATAGAAGTTGATAGCGTAACGGTTCCAGGCGAAGGCTTAAAAGGATTAGTGGTTGGTTTAGCAACAGATGTCGTTGACCATCCAGATTCAGACCACTTACACGTTGTAACGGTTGAAGTAGGAGCTGACGAGCCGCTTCAAATCGTGTGTGGCGCTCCAAACATTGCAGCAGGTCAAAAGATTATCGTGGCGACTCACGGTGCACGCATTGCTGGTGGTCATAAAATTAAACGTGGAAAATTACGTGGCGTAGAATCTCAAGGGATGATTTGTTCCTTACAAGAGATTGGTGTGCCAAGTAACTTAGTACCAAAAGAATACGAAGATGGAATTTACGTCTTCACAGATGACAGTATTGAAGTAGGAAGCGACGCCGTTCATGCATTAGCGCTTGATTCAGCAATCGTGGAACTCGATATCACTGCGAACCGTTCTGATGCTTTAAGCATGCGCGGTTCTGTTCACGAAATCGGTGCGATTTACAACTTGAAGAACCATTTAGAACCAGACGCTTTTGAAAAAGGAACTTCTTCTGAAATTCCAGGCGTTGTTAAAGTTTCTGTAGAAAACGAAGCAGACACTCCTGCATACCACGCATTCTTAATCGAAGGCGTTAAAGTGGCTCCAAGCCCACAATGGATGCAAAACCGTTTAATCGCAGCAGGCGTTCGTCCAATCAATAATTTAGTGGACGTAACAAACTACATTTTAATGGAATACGGTCAACCGCTTCATGCATTTGACTACGATAAATTACCTGAAAAAGCAATCCATGTTCGTCGCGCAACTGAAGGCGAAACATTAGTGACTTTAGACGGTGAAGAACGCAAACTCGAAAACGAAATCGTGATTACTTCAGGCGGCCAACCAGTCGCATTAGCTGGGGTAATGGGTGGTTTAGACACTGAAATCTCTGACGAGACAACAACAGTATTATTAGAAGCAGCCTTATTCGATCCTAAAGCGGTTCGTCTAGCATCACAAAAACATAACTTGCGTAGTGAATCAAGTGCTCGTTTTGAAAAAGGCATTAACAAAGCAACTATCGTTCAAGCTGGAAAACGTGCAGCAGCATTGATTGCCGAGCTTGGTGGCGGAACAGTGAAAGAGGCTTATGCTTCTGCACAAAGCTTTGACTTAGAATTACCAGTTGTAAGCATCACTCTAGAACGCTTAAATCACGTTTTAGGAACAAGCTAACACTAGATGAAGTGAAACAAGTATTTGCACAATTAGACTATCCAACAACGGTAGAAGGAACACGTTTCGACGTGACGATTCCTGCATGGAGATTTGATATTTCTATCGAAGCAGACTTAGTAGAAGAAGTGGGTCGTATTTACGGATACGATAAGATTCCTGCAACATTACCAACAACTGAAAGTACAGTGGGTGGCTTAACAGATAAACAACGCTTCATCCGTTACACTCGTCAATTCATGCAAGGGGCTGGACTTTCACAAGCTTACACTTACGCTTTAACAACTCCAGAGAAATCAAAATGGTTTACGAAGAAAGACGCAGCAAGTGTCCGTTTAAGCTGGCCAATGAGTGAAGATCGTAGCGAATTACGTCAATCACTATTACCAAGTTTATTAGAAGCCGTTCAATACAATGTGGCTCGTTCACAAAACAACGTGAAATTATTCGAAGTAGGCCGTGTGTTCAAGTTAGGAACTGCTGGAAGTGAAGATTTCATCGAGAACGAAGTCATTGCGGGTATTTTAACAGGAGACGTAACGAGTGCGAACTGGAACCATAAAGCAGAGAAAGTGGATTTCTATGTGGTCAAAGGAATTCTAGAAGAGTACTTCGCGCAACTTGACTGCTTAAATCGTGTCCGCTTTAAACCTTTAACAGATATCGAAGAATTACACCCAGGACAATCAGCACGCATTCTTTTAGACGGCGAAGCGATTGGTTTAATCGGTAAGGTTCATCCAACGGTTCAAAAAGCATTAGACTTACAAGACACATTCGTCTTCGAGTTAGATGTGGAACCATTACTTGAAGCGAACTTACAAGAAGCAGTAATTCAATCAGTTGCGAAATATCCAAGCATGACGCGCGATATCGCTATCTTAGCACCAACTTCATTAACACATGCTGAGTTAGTAGATGTGATTCGTGCAAATGCGGGTGAGTTCTTATCGAAAGTAACGTTATTCGACGTTTATAAAGGGGAACACGTGCCAGAAGGATTCCAATCATTAGCGTATTCATTATTGTTTGTGAACCGCAATGCGACGCTGGAAGAAGACGTTATCAAGTCCGCCATGACTCGCGTAGAAGAAGCATTAGTTGCTTTAGAAAACATATCTATTCGATAATGTTAGTCAGGATTACTTTAAAGAATCAGTTTTATATTGAAAGAGTAATAGTGGGGCATCGGCTCGAGCCGGTGTCTCTCGCCTTTGAAGCCTCAAAGAGGGAGTAGGGAATAAATTCCTTACTCCCTCTTATTCGTTTCAATGCTATTCCCACTATTCTTTCAATAAACTGATTCTTTTTTGTAATCCTTGAACTTTGAAGAGTCAGATTCTTAAAAGCGTTAATGTTGTTCTACGCTCGCTAAATAGAAAGCGAAGAGCCTTACGTCTCAGTTCCTATCAAGCCTCAAACGGGGAGTAAGACCAAAGACAAAAAAGGATTCACAGTGTGAATCCTTTTTCTTTTAGTGGTTTCAAATCCTTCGCACTGTGAAGGATTTCCGCAAGGCTGATTAGGATTAAGCGAATCACGAGTGATGAAGTTTAATTCAATCAGCTACTGCGTCTAAATCCATAGAGTATTTTAGTAAGGAAATCATTTCTTACCCCTGCTAATTCGCATCGATTACACTCGCTATTGTTGTTATTATAGAAACAGAGGTAATCTTTGTTTTTATACATAAAAAAATTAATCTTCGTACTTTTTTTATTGTGCTAGTTTATAAAGTACTAATACTTCTTCTGCGCTCGCTATAGAAGGGAAGAGGATGAAGTTACCAAATATGGTAATTTTGTATCATTTATGATACGTATCATAAATGATACAAAAGAAGATGTAATAAATGTTCCGTCACATTTTTGTTACATCTCAAATTTAAAACAAGAAAACAGCACCAAGGACGGCTAAGGAGTGTCTTTGGTGCTGTTTATTTGGTTGGATTTATTGTTTAACGAAGCCTTCATTTAGTAAATCTACTGCGGCCTCACTAAATTTCAATGGTTTCGGCTCTTTTGCGGGAAAACGATTTGGAGCACGCTTATGTAACTCTTTCCAGTCAATCGTTTGATAATCAAATGTTATTGTTTGAATGTATAGTCCATTTTGCTTTTCGACGGTAGACTTTATTCCCGTCACACCTTCAAAAAGAGCTTGACTTTTGTCCAGAAATTGAACAACCTCTTCGTCAGACTTACCTAATCCTTTAGGGTTATAAGTGTAAATACCGATTTGTTTATAGACGATGTCATCCTTGAAGAAGTATTGGAGTGTCGTTGATCCACTTTTATTTTCAATCTTGTATGTTGCTTCACCGTCTTTTGGAAGGGTGCTGTTACTTTGTTGGTTATCAGATGATTGATGATCTGATTGCTTAACATGGACTTGTGTTGTTGGAGCAGTCGTGGTTGGTTGAGTTGCTTGTGAAGTCTGCGCTGCGCTTTCTGCTGAATTATTTTGTCCGCAAGCAGCAAGGGCGAAGACAGTTGATAGTAATACGATTGATGTTTTTAAAGTTCTATTCATATTGATTTGCCCCTTTCTCGCTAACATTTAATTTTACTGTTGAACATAACCATTTCCAAGTAATTTTTTAATAGATTCGCTATATATTAAATTTTCAGGTTTAGTATTTGGAAATCCTTTTGGATCGCGTCTATGGAGTTCTTCCCTATCGACATTATTGTAATCAATTTTTAGAATATGGATGTAAATGCCATCTTTTTGAGAGATAGTCGTTACAAACCCTTTAACACCATCATAAAGGTCTTGTCTTTTCTTAAGTATTTTTTGGATTTCTTCTTCAGTTTTACCCATCTCCTTGGGATTGAACGTATAAACAGCGTCCTGTTTATATACGATATCGTCTTTAAAATAATATTTTAAGGTGATTGTACGTCCTTTTTCTTCTTTTCTATATACCGCTTCACCATCTTTTGGCAAAGCTTCTGTTGTTTCTTTTTTATTGGATGCTACTTGTTTTATTGGAGTAGTCGTGGTTGCTTGTGCTGCTTGTGTAGTTTCCGCAGCGGTGCCTGCTGAGTTGTTTTGTCCGCAAGAAGCAAGAACGAAGACTGTTGATAGTAATACGAGTGATGTTTTTAAAGTTTTCATTGTGTGTTTATACCTTTCTAATGGTTATTTGGCAGTATATCCAGCCTCGAATAAAATGTTTTCGAAGTCTTTGAAACTGAGCTTATTATCTTTGATAGAGAAGTCCTTAGGGAATCGTTCTTTCAGTTTTGCTAAATCCACCTTTTCCATATCTATCGTTATAGTGAAAGTGATTTTCTCGTCTGTTGAAGACGTGCTAGAAGTTATACCTGGTATATCTGTATATAAACTAAGAGTAGCTTGTGCCAAGGCTTGAGCACTTTGTTTTGGGAAGTCTGACCCCATTGCTTTAAGATTCCATTCGTTTAAAAAGGTAATTTTTGTTACGGTATCGCCTTTATGTTCTACCGTAGTTGTTGTTTGTGCCATTTCATTTTTTAGAAGATAGCTAGAAGACTTGGTCCCTCCGCAACCGAAAAGGAAGAAGAGAGTAGTCATAAGCATTGCGAACGCTTTGATTGATTTTTTCATAAGAACTCCTTTTTATATAATCGCTTTTCATTCGGTTTTTGATTATTTGATTTGTTTATATCCAGCGTTAAGCAGTTGCTCTTTCATAAGATCGTAATTGGTTATTTCATTCATTGTGCCCATTTCTGGACTTATTTCTTTCATTTTTACAAAATCTGCTATTGTATAGTCCACTTCATACGTTTGAATGTAAGTATTTCCTTCCATTCGAATGTCAATTTTAAGCCCATTCATACCTTGAATTTGTTCTTTGACTTCATTGTATGCTTTGTCAAGTGTATCCTTTTGTGTTTGCATTACTTGTTTTATCGCTTCTTTTTGAAGCTTCAGGTAAATTAGAGGTATCAAAGTCTACAATAGAATCAGTCGTCAGTTTTTGAATAACTTCACCTTTAAAAGTAATGGTGACTCTTGATTTTGTATTTCCAATCTTATTCTCGAATACAGCTTGTTCTTCAGTCGCATCTGATTGTGTAGCTTTGGTCGTTTGTACGGGTGCAGTCGTTGTTGCTTGTGTAGTCGTTGTCGCTTGCGTGGTTGCCTGTGTCGTTGTTGCTTGAGTTGTAGCAACCGTTGTTTCTTCTTTTTTGCTTTGTCCACACGCACCTAATAGCAATGCACTCGTAAAGAGGAGCGTTGTTACTTTTGTCAGTTTGTTCATAATAATCTCCTAATTTTGAAACCTTATTATTATTTTTCTACATAACCACCCTTGAGAAGTTTATCTCTAAAGGCAGAGTAACTAACCGTATTGTCATCAGTTAGTCGTATATTTGGCTCAATTTCTTTGAGTTTTTTCATATCGATTTTAGTGTAATCGAATGAATAAGTAATAGTGAAAATATCATCATTGTGTTCTGATTTATATTCAAAACCTTTACCGATAAGATCTTTGTATTTTTGTTCGTCTTTCGCAGAAGAATTTTTAAGTAATTCAAGAGGATTATCTGCATCAATTTTTGACAGTGTAAAACGCTCTACAGATTCTTGTTTTAATAAGACATCATCTTTATAATAAAATGTCATTGTTATTGTACCAACTCGATCACTAATTTCAAAAACTGCTTTTTTAGCATCCTCTAAGGTATAAGCAGTTGTTGGAGTAGCAGTTGTTGGAGTAGCTGTCGTTGCTTGAGTCGTTGTTGCAACCGTTGTTTCTTCTTTTTTCTCTTGTCCACACGCACCTAATAAGAATGTGCTAGTAAAGAGGAGTACAGTTACTTTCATAGTATTCTTCATACATAGTCTCCTTCATTTTTGAAAAAAAGGGGAGAAGAGGACTCTCTTCTCCCTATTTAATTTAGAATTTTACTATTGTTTTTCTTTATAGCCACCCTTAAGGAGCCCCTCTTTATATGCAGAGTAGCTTAGAGTTTTATCATCACGTAGATCTAATCCAGGAATCTTTTCTTTTAATTTATCCAAATCGATTTTAGTGTAATCGAATGAATATGTAATTGTGAAAATATCACCTTTGTGTTCAGTATTATATTCAAACCCTTTTCCGATAAAGTCTTTAAGTGTTTCTTTTGTTCTGGCAGTATTATTTTGAAGTTTTTCAAGAGCGTTTTCCACTTCTAGTTGTGAAAGAGTATAAACTTCTACTGTTTCTTGTTTCAATAAGACATCATCTTTATAATACACGGTCATTGTTTCTGTACCACCCTTAGCACTAGCTTCAAAAACTGTTTTTTGAGCACCGGCTGGCATTTCTGTTTTAGCTTGAGCAACAGTCGTTGGAGTGGCTGTCGTTGGAGTAGCCGTTGTAGGCGCAGCTGTTGTTGTTTCTGCTTTTGCTTGAGCTTGAGTAGTAGCAGTTGAGTCTTGCCTTTGTCCACATCCTGCTAATACTAGACCAGCTGCAAATAGAAGTGCGAATGCTTTTGTTGTTTTGTTCATGATTTTTACCTCACATTTTGTTATGTATCATAAAACCGGAAAGAGAGATCTCTACCGGTCTTCTTTATTTAATTAGTTCTTTTCTTTATATCCTGCTTGTTCAAGCGCTTCTTTAGTAGCTTTGAAACTTACTACATTACCTTCTCCTGAGAAATCATTTGGTAAAGCTTTTTTCAAATCTTCAAATTTAACTACTGAGTAGTCAAAAGTTACCACTTGAGTGATAATTCCGTCTTTTGATTCTAGACTAGCAGTTACACCTTTGATTGAAGTGTATAGTTCATTCATTTTTTTGATTTGTTCCATAGCTTCTTCTTCTGACATTGGTAATTCAGAAATTACATATTTATTTTCAGCAACTTGCTTCGTTACCACATCTCCTTTATGGTAATAAAATAAAGTTGAAGTTTGAAAACTATTCTTTTGTTCGAATGTTGCAGTTTCTTCTTTCGCACATCCTAATAGTACGAATAATGCTGTAAATAATACAGCGAATAATTTCATTGCTTTTTTCATGCAATTTATCCTTTCGGTTTGTAATATACTCATAACTGTTAGTTATGTATCGTAAAACCGGAAAGAGAAAGTTCTTTACCGGTCTTACTTATTTAATTATTTCTTTTCAGTATAGCCAATTTTAATCAGTCCTTCTTTAGAAGCTTTGAAACTTACTTTATCACCTTGACCAGAAAAAAAACTTGGGATGGCTTTCTTTAAATCAGAAGGTTTAGCAACAGTGTAGTCTACAGTCACAAATTGAGTAACAATGCCATCTTTAACTTCTTGAGTAGCAGTTACACCTTTAACTGAGTTGTGCAAATCAGTGTTTTCTTGGAATTTTTTAATTGCTTCTTCTTCTGAAATTGGAAGTTTTTTTAAATCAATTTCAGATTTTGCTGTTTGTTTAGTAACAACGTCTCCTTTATAGTAAAAAACTAAAGTAGAAACAAGACCTTCTCGCTTTAGTTCGAATGTAGCGGTTTCTTCTTTCGCACATCCTAATAGTATGAATAATGCTGTAAATAACACAGCGAATAATTTCATTGCTTTTTTCATGCAATTTATCCTTTCAGTTTGTAATATACTCATAACTGTTAGTTATGTATCGTAAAACCGGAAAGAGAGAGCTCTTTATCGGTCTTCTTTATTTAATTATTTCTTTTCTTTAAATCCTGCTTTTTCAACCAATTCTTTAGAGGCTTTGAAACTTACTACATTACCATCTCCTGAGAAAGAGTCTGGGAAAGCTTTTTTCAGATCTTCCACTTTAGCTACTGAATAGTCAATCGTTAAAACTTGAGTAATCACTCCGTCTTTCGATTCTAGAGTAGCAGTAATCCCTTTGATTGCAGAGTATTCTTCATTCTCTTCTTTAAGATCTGCCATTGCTTTTTCTTCAGAGACTGGTAACTCAGAAATAGCGATTTTTGCTTCAGTGATTTGCTTTGTTACGATGTCCCCTTTATAGTAATAAGTTAATGTTGTAGTAACTGGACCTTCCTTAAGTTCGAATGTAGCAGTTTCTTCTTTTGCACATCCTAATAGTACGAATAATGCTGTAAATAACACAGCGAATAATTTCATTGTTTTTTTCATGAAATACATCCTTTCAAGTTGTAATATACATATATTATAAATCGAATAATTCTAATATGCAAGACTTTTACAAAATGGGTTCTAATGAAGGTTGACAATTGCTAACAGTTTGATTTTAACAGCAATGTGCTATACTAATCTTACAGTGAAATGGAGGAAAAAGTATGAATCAAACTGTAAACTTCTTGAAAGAACTGGTGGCAATTCCATCACCAACTGGCTATACCAGAGATGTGCAAGACTATTTAATCGATGTCTTAACAGATATGGGATATGAGCCAAAACGTACAGCAAAAGGATTAGTGGTTGTAACAGTACCAGGAGCAATGGATGAGAAACAGCGTGTGGTAACGGCACATATCGATACACTTGGTGCGATTGTTCGCGCGGTAAAACCAGATGGACGCTTAAAACTCGACCGTATTGGTGGATTTGCTTGGAATATGATAGAAGGAGAAACTGTACGGTTCACGTTGCTAGCAATGGAACAACCGTTTCAGGAACGATTCTGTTACATCAAACGAGCGTACACGTATATCGTGAAGCAGGAACAGTTGAACGTAGCCAAGATAATATGGAAGTTCGTTTAGATGCAAAAGTGACAAATGAAGCCGAAACGCGTGCATTAGGAATTGAAGTAGGAGACTTTGTATCGTTTGATCCACGTTTTATCATCACACCAACAGGATTCATTAAGAGCCGTTTCTTAGACGATAAAGTGAGTGCAGCAATTTTATTAACCTTATTAAAGAAATACAAATCAGAAGGAATCACATTACCAGTGACAACGCATTTCATGTTCAGTTGTATTGAAGAAACTGGAACAGGAGCCAACAGTAGCATTCCAGTAAAAGCGGTCGAATTCTTGGCCGTGGATATGGGTGCGATGGGGGATGACCAACAAACAGACGAATACACCGTTTCTGTCTGTGTGAAAGATGGTTCTGGACCTTATAACTTTGATTTCCGTCAACATCTTGTATCTCTATGTAAGGAAAAGAATATTCCATTTAAATTAGATATTTATCCTTATTACGGTAGTGACGCCTCCGCAGCAATGCGTGCTGGAGCAGAAGTGAAACACGCCTTACTCGGTGCTGGAATTGAATCAAGCCACTCTTATGAAAGAACGCATCTTGATTCGATTGAAGCAACACAACAGTTAGTCGATGCCTACCTTTTAAGTTCATTAGTAGACGCTTAATATTGAGCCTTTCCAATAGTGATTGGGAAGGCTTTTTTGATGCCTTTGTATTTCTGAAAGAATTTTGTTGACAAGGGCTCTATCAAAGAGTATACTCTAAAACGTAAAACTTACGATTTAGAAAGTGGGAGATTCATGAACAAGAAAGAAAAGGCGATTTTAGGAGGAGCGGTAGCCCTTGGATTGCTTTTTGTGTCAGGTGCCGTATTAACTCAGCAACAAGCTGCGTCGACTGACACAACAACCGAGGAAACAACAATTGATGCTGAGCGTATGGCGAAATACGAACAGGCAGCAAAAGAAATTAAAGACAATAAACCAAAGACGATTGTCGGAGAAGTTTTCGAGAATGGGTATTTGAAAAAACACGGAGACCATTATCACTTTGTATATGGTGCACCGCCAGCAGATGCCATTTATGAACAGAAAAAACCAGGAGCGACAACGAATACAGTCGAAGACAATTACGTCTTCAATCCAAACGATATCGTGAGTGAAAATGAATTAGGCTTCGTTGTTCGACACGGAGACCACTTTCATTTTATTTACCGTTCACAATTAGCCGCCGCTCAGACAGTGACCAGAGAAGATGAAAACGGCAAGAAGAGAACGTGTAAATTATTACGCATCCCACATGGAGACCATTTCCACGATGTATTAGACTGTGGAGATGGTAGTGCTTCTTATACATTTGACGATGAACCTACTTCAAGACCGTCGACTGGTGGCAACCACACAGGAGTGGCTAGTACAATTGGGACTGTATCACCATTAAGACCAAGTACAGCAAGCACACAGCCTGCAACGCCTCCTGCAACAGATATTGCGACACCGCAAGCTGAGGAGTGGACATTGCAATCGCCAGAAATCCAAAAATATTTAGACTACATTGTCTATGCTTACGGTGTGGAACGAGATACGATTAAGTTTGAATCTGTGACAAACGACAAAGGTGAGTATGTAGGAAAAGTATTTGCCTTCCAAAACATGGAACAAGGGCAAGATAAGAACCATATCCATCCTTGGGTCATTCCATTGAAACGATTCGAGGTGCCAAACTCTGACCCATCGATTCCTGCAGAAGTGCGACTTTCTCAAGAGATTGATTTAATCGCAAGACGTATGGGGATTTCTCGTACGGCGATTCGTATTGTGAATGGACGATTCGATATTCCGCACGGCGACCATAGTCACTCCATGAATATCGTCAACAAAGACGGTATCGAAGCCTATGAGAAAAACAAACTTCCAGTCATCGTGCCTCCATTTGTGGCAGGAGACGTGAATGTGGATGCTGTTTTTGCCAAAATTGATGACGTCAAAGCGCGTGCTAGTGAAAAATATAAAGATGATTCTGTGGCATTGAACCGTATTTTAGTAGCCTTGAACGAATATAAAGAACAAGTGCAATTAAAAGGAAACTCAACGGAAGGGTTCGTCAAAGGATTGGAACGCTTCGAGGCGCAAACGATTAATCACGAGACAGTCGCTGCAGAAGAAGTAACCCCTGAAGAACAAAAGATGAACGCGACTCACGAAGAAACGGTTCGTATGGTTGGTGAGTTGAACTTACAAGACTACGGCGTGACGGCTGACGAGTTGAAAGATTTAGCTTCAAAGCACGTGAATCAAATAAAGAAGAGCAAGTGAACGCAATTCGTGCGTTAGTACAAGCATTACGTGATGCAAACGACCGTATTAGTATTGAAGGAATGCGTTACTTATACTTCTTAACACAACACGTTTTAGACCAAGAATTACCTGCATCGCTTCGTGAAGAAGTGGCAAGCTTAATTAAGCGTTATATGGGTTCACGATTGAACTTTGCTTCAACACCTGTTGAATCACTCATCATCGAGTCTTATCGTGCGAAATTGGCGATTAAAGAATCTCACGCGAAATTCGATGGAAAAGTCGATGCGACAATCGGAAAGAATCTGAAAGAAATTTTAACGCCTGCTTCTGAAGAAGAACAAAGTATTTTCCAAGAGGCAAAAGACTTCGCTGAAATGGCGCTGGATGAATCGGATAAAGATAATAGTACTCCAAAGAGCTCTATTCTAGTGGTGAAACCTTCAGAGGAAAAACCAGCCGAAGAGACTACAACGACAAAAAGCGAAACGACTGAAACGACAGAAAAAACAGAAAGTACGACTGCTTCTGTAGAGACAACAGAAGAAACAACGGCAACAACCGAAGTCGCTACTACTGAAGAAGCGATAACTGTTGAACAATAGAACTTTTAAACACGTAAATCTTTTCATGGAAGGTTTACGTGTTTTTTGTTGCTAGGAATAGGTGCTTTATCTGTATTTATGGTATACTAATACAGCATTCTAGTTGAAGGAGGAGTATAAATGGGCTTAATGCATTTTGGCGAAAATAACACATGGATTAACATCAACTCAGATTTAATCAGTGAATATTCATCGATTTACGATACTTATGATATTGATGATGAGATGATTGAATATGCGCTGGATAAAAATGAACGTGCGCATATGGAGTATAATCGCCGCACAAAGACGCTCGTTGTCATTTATAATGTCCTCAACTTATCACGCGAAGAGAATCACTACGATACGATTCCGTTGACGTTTATCGTGAGACAAAACCAAATCGTCACGATTTCCAATGGTCTCAATGAATATATTATTGATCAAATTCGCGAAGAACTGGAAGAGAATATGCATTGGAGCGTATTTAACTTCTTATTGCATAGTTTATTTACGATTTCGGAAAACTACTTTCCTGTTATTGAAAAACTAAATAAAGAACAGCAAAAAATTAGTAAACTGCTCAGAAAGAAAACCACAAAGGATAATTTATTCCGTTTGTCTGACTTGGAGATTGAGGGGATGTATTTAGTTTCGGCGACGAAGCAAAATGCGGTTGTACTAGAGCAACTAAAGACGCAACAAGCCTTCAAGGCACTCGACGATTCTGAAAGAGAGCAGTTGGAAGATAATATCATCGAAGCCAATCAATTAGTAGCGATGACGGAGTTGCATCTTCAAATCTTGCATCAAATTGCGAGCACGTATAACAATGTATTGAATAATAACTTGAACGACACGATGAAATTCTTAACGATCATCTCGATTTTAATGACGATTCCGGATATTGTGACGGGATTCTTTGGGATGAATGTGCAGATTCCATTTACGGAGTTAAGACATGGATGGGCAATCATTCTTTTGATTATCGCATTCGGTTGGATAGGCGTGTCGCAGATTATCAAGCGCATTATGAAAGATTAACCAAAAACACCTTCCTACTTGATAGGAAGGTGTTTGTTTGTGTGCTCGTAAAAGTGTTCTTATGATGCTTCTGATGTGCTTTTTAATACAAATAAATGATTACTTCGAATCCTTGCGGATTTGTTTATTGTAGCTGTAACGTTGCACCGGCGCAAGCCTTGGTCTGGGAGTAAGACAGAAATTAAAACTGGACTCACAGTGTGAATCCAGTTTGTTTCGTCGTCTTACCCCCGCAAAGCTGATTAGAATTAAGCAAATCACGAGTGATGAAGCTTAATTCAATCAGCCACTGCGTCTATATCGATAAGCTTTACTATATTAAAAAAGTAAAAAAACGATTTAATTTATTTTAATGCTTTTTCACGTTACTGCTACAATAAAATCCACAAGATTCTCTGTAATCATTTATAAAATTGATACATAAGAAAAAACCTTCCTATCGGGTAGGAAGGTTTTTGGTGTGAAGATAAGGGCAGCCTATCTAACCTCATTTGGTGATGGGAAGGTTAGAGGAGTTTCTTAGCTTTTTCGGTATTGGCGAAGTGGAGTTTGGCTACTTTACCAAGGAGTTCCATGCCGCCGTGTTTTAAAATGTTGGCTGCTGCTTTATCAACGTTGGCACCTGCACCGCTTGGGAGTTCATATCCATATTCTGCGCTTAGTGAATCGAGGCCATCAAGGAAGGCGCATCTAGCAATCATGGAAGCAGCCGCAACCGCGATATGGTGGCTTTCGCCTTTTGTAATAAAGTATGTTTTCTTCTTATCGACAAGGTCTTGGCCTTTGAGATAACGGTAATACAAGTCTGGTTTACAGAATTGGTCGATTAAGTACGCTTCTGGAACTTCAGGAGCGAGTTTCTCGGTTAAGAGACGAAGCGCTTGGTTATGAAGTAACGCCTTCATCTCGTTTAGATTTTTCACTTGTTGGACTTCGTTATATTTCTCCGGCCAGAGTGTGAGTAATTTATAAGGTACGGCCTCTTTGATTTTTGGAACGAGGGCCTTAATTTGGTCGTCCGTCATGTCTTTAGAATCGCGAACGCCCATCGCTTTTAATGCTTGGATGTTTTCTTTTGAAACATAAGCTGCCGCAACCGTCAGTGGTCCAAAGTAAGCGCCGTTTCCGACTTCATCGCTTCCGATAACGCTCCAAGTCGCAAAACCTTCTGGAAGAGTAGAGTCTTCTAGGGCTTTCTTTGCAGTCGCATCCATCGATTGTTCGAGTTGGTTCTGTTGGATAAAGTCTTCGATGTCTTTTCCTTGGAAGAGAACCTTGCCAGAATTATAGGCCGTAATCGATAAACCGTCGACCTTTAGACGCAAAGTTGCGTGTGGTGGAGGAGATTGCGTGTAGGAAGCATAGTTCGATCCTAGTGTTGCAATTTGCTCAGGTGATAAAATTAATGTTAATGAATTCATGTCGTTCCCCCTTTTCTTTTTAGCATACCACGACAAAATTCATCCGTCCACTCTCTAAAAAAGTGGATTATTAGTGTATTTTTTAAATGAAAAATGGTAAAATAAGGTGATATTATGGAGAAAGTGAGAGGGTCTTTTGTGAATCAACCAAAAACAAGAGTAAAAGCAACGATTTCAGGGAAATCTTATACGATTATTGGTCGTAAGTCGCAACAAGAAATGCAAAGTATTGTGCGTGTCTTACAAGAACAATTAGATCAAATCACTCGAGTATCTGACAAATTGTCGACGGAAGAAGTGGCGCTTCTTGCAGCCATCAACGCCATCTCGAATCAATTTGAAAAGCAAGAAGAAGTGGTCGCTTTGAAGAAACGTGTAGAGCAGTTGGAAAAAGAATTGCGTTCCGTTCAACATAAACGCCCTTCGATTGATGCAAATAGAAAACAAGAATTAGAAAAACAATTTGAATTACAACAAGATTTGTTGAGAAGGTAGGTTTCAATGGTAACGTTAATTATTTTATTTTATTTATTAGTTGGTGTGTATACCGGAATGCGCCGAGGATTAACTTTAGAACTCGTTTATATCGCAGGATACTTCATCACATTCCTAGTTGCGATGTTCACTTACGAAGGACTCGCAAAATTCTTATCGGTGTATATCCCATATCCATCATACATTCCTGGAAATCACTTAGCGATTTTCACAGAAGCCCAAGCGATGGCACTCGACCAATCATTTTATAATTTGGTGGCCTTTTTAGTCATTATGATTATTGGGTGGTTAGTGGTTCGTTTCTTAGGATATGTTGCTAGTGAATTAACATTCTTACCGTTATTGAAACAATTCAATACCATCGGCGGAGCAGCACTTGGATTCTTGATGAATTACTTATTCATATACTTTGTATTATACGCAGTAGCGATGATTCCAATGGCACCAGCACAAAAGATTATTGAAGGCGGATTGCCAAACTTCATCATCACAAAAACACCAATTGTGACGCAAATCGTTTCAAGTTGGTTATTACCTAAATAAAACCTCGAAGCGTGGAACAAACTTGTTCCACGTTTTTTAAGAAAGAAGGACTGTTATGAATTCGAAAATCGAAAAGGTTTTAGAATTTTCAAAAATTAGAACACAACTGGCCGAATATGCGACTTCCGAAAAAGGGAAGCAAATGATTAAGGAACTTCCGATTGAAGTCGATGCAAAGGCCATTCAACATAAAATCGAAGAAACAACAGATGGAGTGGAGTTGCTCCGTCTCAAACAAGGGATTCCAATTCCACGATTGAAAGATATTAGTTTTGCCTTGAAACGTCTGGAGCTAGAAGCAGGGGCTTAATGGGCGCGAATTAAGTGATATCCTGCGTGTCTTAACGACAACACATGAGGTAGAGCGTTTCTTTGAAAAAGTCGAAGAAGAGGAAATCGCACTAAAACGTGTGCCTCGTCTTGTCGAAAAACTAGAGAGTATTCCAGATGTGACAAGCGAACTAGAAGCTTCTATTCGTGAAGACGGGTATGTTTTAGATAGCGCTTCTCCAACCTTACACGGGGTTCGTGTGGGGATTCAAAAGACGGAGCAAGATATTCGTCGTCAAATGGATCAATACCTCACAGGAAAGAATGCGCAATATTTAAGCGATACGATTATCACCATTCGTAATGACCGTTATGTACTTCCTGTAAAGGCAGAGTATAAATCTGTCTTTGGCGGAACGGTCCATGACCAAAGTGCAACGGGTCAAACGCTCTTTATGGAGCCACAAGCAGTCGTGAATTTAAATAACAAACTTCGTGAGTATCAAATTCAAGAGAAGCGTGAAGTAGAACGAATTCTTTGGGAATTGTCTCAAAAACTCATGCCATATACGAATTCTTTACATCAAAACCATTATGTATTGGCGCGCCTGGATGTGGTGAACGCCAAAGCCTTATATGCCCATGAATTGAAGGCGACGGAACCAATAATCGATGCGAATAATTACGTTGCTATCTGGCAAGCGTGGCACCCACTATTAGACCATGAGAAGGCTGTAGCAAACGATATTATTCTTGGAGAAGAGTATCAAGCGATTGTCATTACAGGGCCGAATACGGGTGGGAAAACCATTCTCTTGAAGACGGTCGGTGTTATTCAACTGATGGCACAGATGGGGCTGTATATTCCGGCTGGTGAAAATAGCCGTGTAGGAGTCTTTACGGAGATTTTTGCGGATATTGGAGATGAACAATCGATTGAGCAAAACCTATCGACGTTCTCCTCTCATATGTCGAATATCGTGTCTATTTTGAAACAAATCAACGATAAGAGCTTGGTTTTAATCGATGAAATTGGTTCAGGGACAGACCCACAAGAAGGCTCGTCTCTTGCGATTGCAATTCTCGATTATATTGCAAGTAAGCAAAGTTATGTGATTGCCTCAACGCACTATCCAGAGTTGAAAGCATACGGCTATGACCGTCCTAAGACGATTAATGCGAGTATGGAATTTGATGGGGATACCCTTCAACCAACTTACCAACTCTTACTAGGAGTTCCAGGGCGTAGTAATGCCTTTGATATTTCCAAACGTCTGGGGTTACCATCAATCATTATCGACCAAGCGCGCGGACTTCTTTCTGAAGAAGACCAAGACTTGAATGCGATGATTAGTGACTTGGAACAAAAACGTCGCCGTGCGCAGCGAGATGCCGATAAGATGCGTCATCAGTTAGAGTTGAGTACGCAATTACTTGCGGACTTACAGCGCGAAACGGAACAATTCCAAGCCAATAAAGCACGTCTCTTAGAAGAAGCAAAAGAACGTGCAAATACCTTAATTGAACAGAGTCAAGATGATGCGGATAAGATTTTATCTGAAATTCGTGAACTTCAATTAAGAAGTAAGCAAAGTACCGTTAAAGAGCATGAGATGATTGAGAAGAAAACGGCGCTGAAAGACTTGAAGCATGAGCAAGCCTTGAAGAAGAATAAGGTACTTCGCAAGGAAAAAGCAAAGAAAGCACTGCAAGTTGGACAAAGTGTCGAGGTTCTTTCATTTGGCCAACGCGGTACGCTTGTTGAAAAAGTGAATGACCAGGAATGGGTGGTTCAAATGGGAATCATCAAGATGAAGATTGCCGTTGAGGACCTTTCTCCAATTGCTGAGACGCAAGAAGCCAAGCAACAAGTCATCGTGAAGAGTGCACGTAGTAGTCACGTCTCTTCAGAACTAGATCTTCGTGGAAACGATACGAAGAAGCGATGAAGGATTTAGAGTTATATCTGGATGCAGCCATCCTTGCGAACTATCCACGCGTTACGATTATTCATGGACGTGGAACAGGAGCCATCCAACAAGGCGTTCATAAGGTGCTACGTAGCCACCGTTCTGTTGCAAGTTTTGAATTTGCACCGATGAATACGGGTGGGAATGGAGCGACCATCGTTACCTTTAAGTAAACCGTGAGCAGAATAGTTGGTCACTTTCCGGGGGATTGCTATACTAGGTTTGTAGAAAAAGGAAAGGATGATTCGAATGGTAAAATCATTAACAGATAAAAACTTTGTAGAAGAAACTAAAAATGGGGTAGTCTTAGTAGACTTCTGGGCAACTTGGTGTGGTCCATGTCGTATGCAAGGTCCAGTAATCGACCAATTAGACGAAGAAATGGGAGATAAAGTGACTTTTACAAAAGTAGACGTTGACGAAAACCCAGAAACAGCTCGTGCATTTGGCATTATGAGTATCCCAACATTACTTATCAAAAAAGACGGCGAAGTCGTTGATAAAGTGGTTGGCTACCATGCTAAAGAACAATTAGAAGAAATTTTAGAAAAATATTTATAAAATCTAAAGTCTCCAAACGCTTGATATATCAAGGTTTTTTCCTTGATGTGTCAGGCGTTTTTTTATTTTGTTAAAAATTTTTTCGAAAAGGTGTTGACAAATTTCCGTTTTAGTTTTATAGTTAATTACACAAGTAACTAACCAATTGACACAAAGTGAATATGAACAAGGAGGTGCGTTATGAAATTTGATTTTCAAAGTGATATCCCATTATTTCAACAAGTAGCCAATCAATTGGAAGAAGAAATCTTCCATGAAGTCTACAAAGAAGGAGATCAAGTACCGTCGACAACTGAGATTTCCACAGGATATCAAATTAATCCAGCAACGGTATTGAAAGGAATGAACTTACTCGTGAGCGAACAAATACTTGAAAAACGAAGAGGTCTTGGAACGTTTGTAGCAGAAGGGGCCAGAAAAATTATCTTAAGCAAGAAGCAAAATGAATTTGCCAATCAAATGGTGCCAAACTTCTTAAAAGAAGCACAAGCGCTCGGTATTACGAAAGACGAATTAGTAAAAATCATCGAAGGAGGCTTCCAATAATGAGTATTGAAGTCAAAGGTTTAAAGAAGAAGTATTTGAAAAAAGAAGCGGTGAAAGGAGCAACGTTCACGATTGAATCAGAAAGTATTATCGGGTTGCTTGGACGAAATGGTGCCGGAAAGAGTACAGTGCTAAATATGATTGCTCGCCGTATCGAAAAGACAAGTGGAGAAATCACTCTTGATGGGGTTGACCTTCATAAGAATCCAAACGCGATGCATGAAGTCTACTTATCAAGTTCGGATAACTGGTTCCCACGTGAATATAAATTTAAAGATCTCCTTGCTATCTATCAAGGGACTTACCCAGAATTTGACATGGAATTTGCGGAGGAACTTATCAAAGTGTTCGATGTGAATGTGAAGGAAAGATACTCAAAAGCCTCAACAGGATATAAAAGTATCATGAAGATTATCTTGGCACTTTGCAACCCAAGCGAATATATCTTCTTAGATGAACCAGTACTTGGACTGGATGCGAACCACCGCCAACTCTTCAATAAGAAGTTGCTTGAAGCATATGCGCGCCGTCCTCGTACATTTGTCATCGCAACGCATTTAATCGAAGAAGTCGCTTCAATTCTAGAAAAAGTTATCGTGATTAAAGACGGAGTAGTGACAGAAGAAGTGTTAGTGGAAGATGTTCTTCATAAAGGATATGTCGTTAGTGGAGCTTCCGCATTAGTACAAGAATATGTAGCCGATAAGAAAGTTCTTGAAACAGACCAAATCGGAAACTTTACAAGAAGCGTAGTGATTGGTGCTATTGGAGAAGCACAACCTGGATTAGAGTTTTCTCCATTAACCTTACAAGATTACTTTATCTCAATCACTCGAAAGGAGAATGAATAAGATGAACCGTTTATTATCAGTTGTCAGCATGGGATTAGCTAGAAGATGGAAAACAATTTTAATGTTCTTAGGAATTTGGTGGATTATTACTACTTTAATAATGAAGATTCTTGCAAATGGGGACTTTAGCACATTCGGTCGTTATTTCCCAATTTACTTCGATAATGAAATTGCCATTATCCTATTACTCATCGGAATTGGCTATATCGTTGAACAATTCCGCCTAGAAAGCCAATTAGGATTAACTAGAAAAGAACAAATCGAAAGCTTATTCATCCAAACGCTTGTCGATTCTGGAATCATTACACTCATCTACGCCTTATTAATTCCATTAAGAAATGGTGTTTCACTTGGTACAGTAACCATTCAATCACGCATAGGAGACCTATTTCGATCCCAGAAAAATATCATGATTAGTATCGCAGTCCTTTTCGTTAAGGTCGTTCTAATTCACCTAATCGCAAATGTTCTTGGAATTGTGCTTAATAAATTTAATCAAAAAACAGGCATCTATGGCCTAGCTCTAGTGTGCTTGATTACTGCATTAATTGGAGGAAGTATTGGAAATCGAGTTAGTGAAGGCCAAATGCCAGGTTTTGTAACAGCTTTTCTAGAATTTCTTAATATCATTACAACACATAAAGTAGAATCAATTTCTATCGCATTAGTGATTCTAGTGGCGCTTCAAATCCTCGTTACAAGAAAACACCAAAGCATCGCTCCAGAATAAAATCTATCCCAGAACTCCTGCACGTCAGGAGTTCTTTTTCTTTAGGGCGGAGGTTTCACCCCTTTCTTTTTTTAGTCCATTGGCCGCATTTAAAAAAAAGTTAAATTTACCAATGTTTGAATGAAAAGGCTGGAGGAGTCAAACAGAGTGTCTATCGGATTCTATAGTGTGAGTAATAGCGAGTGTAACTGATGCGAATTAGCAGTAGTTAGGAATTTATTCCTACTACTTACTGCTTTGAGGCTCAGTAGGTGAGAGACCACGGCTCGAACCGCTACAGCTATTACAAACACTATGAAGATATCCGATAAAGGCACGCAGTACAGACCCTCCAAAGCCTTTTCGTTCAAACACCGAAGGTGCCCTTTTGTTGGTTAACTTTTTCATAAACCAAACCACAATTGAATCAGCGATGAACGAACTATGGTATACTATAGAAGACTAAAGAAAGAAAGGTTGAGAAACCATGAAAAGACCAATCGGGTTTATTGATTCGGGCGTTGGCGGTCTTACCGTCCTCAAAGAAGCCCTCAAACAATTACCAAACGAATCCATGATCTTCCTTGGCGATTCAGCACGTTGCCCCTATGGCACACGACCAGTTGAAGAAATCCGCCAATACACATTAGAAATGGTGCAATTTTTACTAGAAAAAAACATTAAAATGCTCGTGATTGCATGTAATACCGCGACTGCAGTGGTTCTAGAAGAATTACAAAATACATTAACCATTCCAGTAGTTGGAGTGATTCAACCAGGAAGCCTTGCAGCCATCAAACAAACCAAGAATGACCGCATCGGTGTTCTTGGAACGAACGCGACCATCGCAAGTAAAGTCTATCCAAAGACTATGCATGACAAAAATAAAGATATCGAAGTATTCGATATCGCTTGTCCAAAATTTGTACCGATTGTTGAAAGTAATCAATCAGATACCAAAGAAGCAGAAGAGGTCGTTCGTGAAACCTTACGTCCATTAGAAGGAACCGAGGTTGATACAGTCATTCTAGGTTGTACGCATTACCCATTGCTTCGTCAAACGATTCAAAAAGTGGTAGGAGACAAACGTTACATTAATCGACTCAGGAGCAGAAACAGTTTCAAGCGTGAGCGCATTATTAGATTATTGCAAATTAAGCGAAACTCCTGAATCGAATCCTAAACCAACGCTTGAAATTTATACAACTGGAGAAGCAAGTCTTTTTGAAGAGATTGCTGAAAACTGGTTGAACCGAACAGGTCTGAAGGTGAAAAAAGTGACACTTAAAGAAGAAGTAAAACCCGTCGAATTGAAAAAAGAAATCGTAATTGCGACGAATAATGTCGGGAAAGCCAAAGAGTTTGCGGAGATTTTTGAACCAAAAGGGATATTCTGTAAAAAACTCTTCGAGATTTTCCCAGAATTAGAAGAAGTGGAAGAGACTGGAACAACTTTCGAAGAAAATGCACGATTAAAGGCAGAAACGATTGCCAATGAATTACAAACAATCGTATTAGCAGATGATTCAGGTCTCTGCGTGGATGCTTTGGACGGACAACCAGGTGTATATTCAGCACGATTTGCAGGAGAGCCAAAGAGCGATGCGGCAAATAATGCCAAACTCTTATCCGAACTTGGAGGACTTGTTGGAGAAGAGCGTGCGGCTCACTTCACTTGTTGCTTAGTACTGGCTGCACCAAATACTGAATCACTTGTTGTTCAAGCAGAGTGTCCAGGACAAATTGCAACATTGCCAGCAGGAGAGAGCGGATTTGGATATGATCCATTATTCCTAGTTCCTGAATACGGTAAAACTTTTGCAGAACTTGGAATGGAGATTAAAAAAACAAGATTAGTCACCGTGCCAGAGCCATTGAAATGCTTGTTGGAAAATGGGAAAAATGGACTCATGAGTTAAATCAAACGGAGGAATCATTATGAAAATTGTCGTTGTCAGTGATAACCATGGACAAGAATTAACATTAAAGAGAATCTTCGACCACTATGCAGGAAGTGATATGACATTTGTGCATACGGGAGACTCAGAATTTCCTTATAAAGATGAACGTTTATCGCATTGTATTCGCGTAACAGGAAACTGTGATTACGACCTAGAATATCCACGTTCTGAAGTGTTTACGCTAGAAGGCATCAATTTCTTTGTAGCGCACGGCCACTTCGAATATGTGAACACCGGTCGTGATTATTTAGCAAATGCTGCTAAAGAAAAAGGAGCGGCTGTCGCTTTATATGGACATACGCACAAGCTGAACGCGGAAAATGTCAATGGAGTCCTATGTATTAACTCAGGCTCAACGAATTATCCGCGTGGTAGCTATGAAGGTACGCCGTCGTATGCAGTGCTAGATATTCTTTCAAAAGACAAATTACGATTAACGTACTATACAACTAAGCATGAAGTGTTAGATGGACTGGTTCTTGAGTATACATGGACTGATGAGGGAGGTTTTACACTTGATTCATAAAAGAATTCAAGAGTTACTACTAGAAGATCGTGATAAACTTTTTATCGATGCAGAAAAAGTAGCTATCCTGCAAGATGACCATACTTTAGAACACGCGATGCTTGTTTTAACGAATGTACGTTATTCACTGATTCCTGTACTGAACAAGGAAAATAAAATTGTAGGTCTGATTTCACTGGCGATGATTTTACACAAAATCACGGGTGTGGAGCAAATTCATATGAATCAATTAGGAAATACAAAGTGCGTGAAGTTATGCGTACGGAGTTTCCAATCATTCATCAGGATACGCAAGTGGAAGATGTGTTAAATGAGCTTGTAGATGAGAGTTTTATTTGTATTGGGAATGAGGAGAATGAGTTTGTGGGGATTGTGACGAGGAAGGAGCTTTTAAAGCGCATCAACTTCATGGTACATGAACTCACCCGCGAATATGATTTTGTGGAAAAAGAAAATAGTAAATAAAGGCGAAAATCGCTACAGCGATTCCTTTTAGGAATTCTAAATAATAGCTATAATGGGGCACCAGCTCGAGTCTTTCGTCTCTCGCTTTAAAAGCCTCAAAAAGGGCGTAGGGAATAAATTCCTTACGCCCTTTAATTCGCATTTTATGCAAGTTCCCATTATTGCTATTATAGAATTCCTCGGAATCGCTGTAGCTTATTTTTTTATAATGCAGGTGAGTTATAACCCATTCCGTATAAATCACAGGATAGGAAGATAGAATCTGCATCCTAGCTTAAAAGTAAAAAGTGCAGGATAACTACATTATCTAAAGGACTCTTTTGTAATTGGTTTATTCAAATTCAAGTGAGTTTATATAACGTTCCTTAAGAATGAGAGGAGAAGTGAGAAGGGACTGTATCCTACGGACAACGAAAAAGAAGGCGCGAGGCCTTCTTTTTTAGTTGGTTGTATATGGGATGACAGGTGATGAGAGGTCGATACCTTGTTTTAGTAGTGCTTCTTGATAAAGCGTTAAATAGCGTTGGTAGGTAGCTTGTTGCAAACCGTTTTTTGTCATTAGAGCGATGGTGAATACAAATTGACCATTCGGCTTAGTTTGTGGTCCAATGATCTTTGGTGGTGCTGTTAGTGCTTCGTCGGTTCTTGTATATTGGTTATTAATGTTTTCAATGATGGAGTAAACGGATTTTAAATCCACGTTACTATTTAAGGTAATTCGATTAGAGCACGCATGTTTCCACGGGATTGGTTGCTGACAACCGTGATATTACGATTTGGAATGTAGTGAAGTGTTCCGTCGTATCCACGAACTTGTGTGGTACGGATCCCGACGCTCGCAATATTACCAGCGATGTTGTTAATGAGAACGGCGTCTCCAACTTCGAATTGGCGTTCCAGTAGGATGAAGAGGCCATTAATGACATCTGATAGGAAACCTTGTGCGCCCAGACCAAGAGCAACCCCAGCGATTCCAGCCCCTGCGAGTAAACTCGAGATTGGAACACCGATAATGGAGAGAATCCAGTAGATTAAGATGAAGTATAGGAAATAATCGAGCATATTTTCTAAGAGCTTCACAATCGTCTTTTGTCTATTTTCGTTTTGACCTACAATTTTTACAGAGGAGAGAATCGTTTTCTTAAATAGAAAATGTAGAAACTTCTTTCCAAAGTAGAAAACTAGGAATAATAAGATTAATGATAATAATTTCGTAAAGATATTCGATAAAATGGATTCCCAATCAAAGGAATTCCAGTAATTGGTAAAGAAATTTGAGATGGAATCGATCGATAAGACATTGTGCATAATTATCACCCTTTATTAGTAATAAAATTAGTGTACCATATGTAAAAAATGATTGAAAGTAGTGCAGTTTCAAGTAATAATTTTATGGTATTTTTTTCTAGAAAGTGTTATCATTAATTTATACTATAAGATTGGAGGAATGGCTCAATGACAGGTATTGAGATTGCTGCATTAATTGCTGCATGTGCTTTATTAGCATTAGTCGTTTTTGTAATTGTCAAAGTATCACCGATTTTATCAAGATTAAATAAAACCGTTGATAACATGAATCATTCATTAGAAGTCATTACAAAAGATGTTGATAGCCTTTCAATTGAAGTTGAAGGATTATTAAATAAAGCAAATGTACTCGTAGATGACGTGAACGGCAAACTTAAAGCGACAAATCCGTTGTTTACAGCGGCAGGCGATTTAGGTGTGACGATTTCTGATGTAAATACATCATCTCGTAATCTAGCAACAAAAGCAGTGAAGCTTTCAAAAACAAGCCGTGCAGTTGCGGCATTTAATTTTGGAAGAACAATTCTTTCAAAGAAGAAAAAAGTAAAATAGAGAAACGGAGTGTTGAACATGAGTAAATCAGGTGGATTTTTATTAGGAGCATTTATCGGAGCATCTGCAGCAGCAGTAACAGCTTTATTATTTGCACCAAAATCAGGTAAAGAATTACGCGAAGACTTAGCGAAAGAAGCAAATCGCTATAAAGAACACTTATCAGAATACGGTGAAATCGCACGTGCAAAAGGGTGTGAATTCGCAGAAGTAGCTAAAACTTCGACACAAGATATTCGTATTAACTTACAAGAACAAGCTGGCCAATTAAAAGAACAAGTTTCTAAACAAGCAGCTAACTTAAAAGAACAAGTTGCAGCTCAAACTGAAAACTTAAAAGGTCAATTTAACGAAACAGTTGGTAAAGTAAAAGAAAACTTTGCTAAACAAAAAGAAAAATCAGCTGAAGTGGTTGCTGAATTAGCAGAAAACGTTAAAGAAAAAGCAGAAGACGTTAAAGAAGAAGCTTAATTTGATTTATAAACAACGAAAGCCTGAGGAATTTCCCCAGGCTTTTTCCTTTGGTGTTTAGAAGTCGTATTTAACAGATGTGAAGAGTTTTGCGCCATCTTTTGTTACGGCTAAGCAGTCTTCGATACGAACACCGTAGTCACCTGAAATATAGACACCAGGTTCAACCGAGAAGCACATTCCTTCAACGAGTTCCATATCATTTCCTTCCATAATCGAAGGGAACTCGTGAACACTTTGTCCAATTCCGTGTCCAAGACGGTGGATGAAGTATTCACCATATCCAGCTTCTGCGATAATGTCACGAGCGATTTTATCAATTTCGCTAGCTTTCATACCGGGTTTAACTGCTTGGATAGCTGTATCGTGCGCTTTTTGAACAATGTCGTAGATTTCTTGATGGCGTGAGTCTTTCTCACTTTCACTTCCGAAGAAGACCGTACGAGTAATATCACTTGCGTAACCATCGACCATCGTTCCTAGGTCGAAGAGGACCCATTCATTTTCTTTAAGAGTACGGTCTCCAGGTTCGCCGTGAGGGTCTGCAGCGTGGTCTCCAAAGAGCACCATTGTATCAAAGCTCATTTGAGAAACCCCTAGTTTTTTCATTTCGAATTCGATAATGGCAACGACTTCGCGTTCGCTAATGCCGACTTTCAAGGCTTTCTTTCCGATTTCGATGGCTTTATCGGCAAAGGTTCCTGAGTAGACAAGCTTATCGATGGCTTCGGAGTCTTTCACAAGACGAAGTTGTTGAACGACTGGCGTTAAGTCCACTGAAAACTGAATGCCAGGGAAGTGCTTTTGTAATTGCTCAGCAGCAAAGAGTGAGAAGTCCACTTTTTCCACTGCAAAGTTCACTTGCGGTGGGAAGTGTTCCTTAATGGCATCTGATAGCAGTTGCCAACCATCTTCATGGTCTTGATAACTCTTCACGATAAAGTTAGGCTCCGCTTTTTGAGCGACTTGATGTTCTAATGCTGGAACGAAGAGTAGCGGAGTATTTCCTGGTGTATATACGAGAGCTACAATTCGTTCATGAGGTTCTGTTGAGAATTTTGTCAAAAGACGAATAGTCTCTGGATTTTGGATAAAAACAATCGGATTTTGTTTTTCTTTCATTTCATTTTCCAATTGCATAAAAGTAGGGTTTAGTTTCATAATTTCATCTCCTTGATTCTATTGTAGCATATTATTACATCAATAATGTAAATAGTTTCAAAAATTATATGAAAATTGTTGTTAAACGCTTGCAAAAAAAATATGAAAGTGCTACCCTATGAATAGATGAAAAGATGCACAAAGGAGATTTGTAGATGGAAAAGCAAACAATTACGATTTATGATGTTGCTCGTGAAGCCAATGTATCCATGGCTACAGTATCACGTGTAGTAAATGGAAACCCTAACGTAAAACCAGCAACTCGTAAGAGAGTGCTAGATGTTATTGATGAATTAGATTATCGACCAAATGCCGTTGCTCGTGGACTTGCAAGTAAAAAAACTACGACAGTTGGAGTTATTATTCCTGATGTCACAAACCTTTACTTTGCTAGCTTAGCGCGTGGGATTGATGACATTGCGACAATGTATAAATACAACATTATTCTAGCAAACTCAGACCAAAATAATCATAAAGAAATTCAAGTGTTAAACACATTGTTGTCAAAACAAGTAGATGGTATTTTATATATGGGGAACCATTTAACACCTGAATTACGAGCAGAAATCGTTCGTTCTAAAACACCAATCGTTTTAGCAGGAACAATGGATGCGGAACATGAAATTGCGTCTGTTAATATTAATTATAAAGAAGCGACTCAAGAAGCCGTTGAAACATTAATTGAGAATGGACATAAGAAAGTAGCGTTCGTAACAGCTGCATTGAAAAATATTGCTTCAGTGGACTTCCGTTTAGAAGGATATAAAGCTGCTTTAGACAAGGCGGGTATTAAATTCAATCCGAAATTAGTATACGAAGTGCCATTGACATACCATGCTGGTGAATCAGTAGCTGAACGTATTCATAAAGCAGGCGTCACTGCTGCAATCGTTACAGACGATGAAACTTCTGTAGGTTTATTAAATGGATTAATCGATTTAGGAATTAAGGTTCCTGAGAAATTCGAAATCATCTCAAGCAATAACTCTAAATTAACGAAGATGACACGTCCAATCCTTTCTACAATTGCACCACCTTTATATGATATCGGTGCGGTAGCAATGCGTCTATTGACAAAGATTATGAACAAAGAAGAGATTGTGGAATCTGAAATCACATTACCTTACAAGATTGAGTTACGAAACACAACTAAGTAAGAATAAACGAACAGCCTATCACATAGAATAGGCTGTTTTTTATACTATAGAGAATAGAAGGAAATAACAGAAAGGCTGGACATTATCCAGCCTTTCTGTTATTTAGATTAACGTGCTTTTGTTGTTTGAGGTTGAGGAGTAGGCGCTTGAGTTGTTGGCGCTTGAGTTGTCTCAGGTTTCTTTTCTTCTTTCTTTTTCTCCTCTTCTTTTTTCTTATCGCTAGAAGATGAAGATTTATTCCAGAATCGATTTAATTCTTCTGGAGTTGCACCTACCATAAAGTCGTATTTTGGATTCATAGGAGGGAAGTCCTTCTTGAACCAATCAGTAGTCATTGAACCACCAATCGAGTACGTACCACCATTTTCTGCTTTAAATGAACCTGCTTTTGTACCAGTTGTTGATACTACAGAATCACGATATACAGAGTCTGGTTGAGTAAAGGTGGTTTCCTTGCCGATTAATTCAGGATTTGCTTCATATGCAGCTCTCATTAAGTTTGCCCATTGACGTTGGCTTCGCATGGTTGGTTCGCCATAACCGTCAGAGCCTGAGATAGGGTATCGTGCATTATAGAAGTTATCATATCCGATCCAAGAACCTAGAGTAACAGTTGGTGTGTAAGCCACAAACCAGTTGTCAATCTCGTTTTCTGATGTACCAGTTTTACCAGCTAAATCAGAACTGAAGCCCATATTTCCTTTAATATCATAGAAGATAGTAGAGTTTGCGATATCTTGTAACATGTTTGTTGTTAAGAATGCTGTTGCATTAGAGAAGACGCGTTCTGACTTGTCCTTGTGTTGATAAACAACATTCCCGCGAGAATCTTCAATCTTTTCGATTAGGTAAGCTTCGTGGTGTTCACCACCAGTAGATAGTGTTGAGAATGCACTCGTTTGTTCCATTACAGAAGGACCAGTTCTTGTCCCACCGATTGAAAGGGCGATATTTTGATATTCATCTTCACCGATACCTTCAGTAATTCCCATTTTCTTCAAGTATTGACCAGCGTTGATTCCTTTTTGAAGCATTGCTTGATAAATCTTGATAACTGGGTTGTTTAATGATTTGAACAGCGCGTAACGAACCGTTAAGAATTGGTTCGTAATTGAGTTACCATAGTTCGTTGGTTGCCAGTAAGTTCCGTTCCCTTGTGCGATACTAATTTTCGTATCCGGAACAACACTTGCTGGATAAATCAAGTTGTTTTCAATCGCTGGTGCGTACACCAAGATTGGCTTGATAGTTGAACCAGGAGAGCGGTGTGTTGAAAATGCGTGGTCCACTTGGTTGGCTTCAAAGTCACGACCTGCGACGAATCCAAGAATACGACCGGTCTTGTTTTCAATTAACACAGCACCATTTTGGGCTGGCTCTTTTTGAGTTTTAGTTTCACCAGTATTTTGGTCAACATATTGTGTATTGTAGGTTGGTCCAATTAAGTCTCCGTGTTCAGCAATGGCTTTTTGCATTGCATCGTATACTTTTTGGTCAACTGTAGACGTGATTTTATAACCAGAAGAGCTTAATTCACGCTCAGCTTCGTCGTAGTATTTACTATATAATTCTGAGTCGTTTTTAACATCGTTATACGTTAATTTGTTTTTCTCAGCTGCTTTGTCATTAAGACTTTAACGGCTTCACGATGAACAGCTTGGTATAAGTATGATTGGCGATTTGAAGAAAGTTCTTTTGGTGGAAGGAAATCCTTCGTAATATCATACGCAAGAGCTTCTTCATATTGTTCTTTAGTAATTTTGTTTTCACGATACATACTGAAGAGAACGGTCTTCATACGTTCTACACCAGCAGAGACGTCTTCTTTTAATGTTGCAACGTTTGTATACGGTGTGTAAACAATTGGGTTTTGAGGCATCCCAACAAGATACGCAGCTTGTGGCAACGTTAAATCTTTTGCTGAAACCCCGAAGACACCTTGAGCGGCTTCTTCGATACCAGCGATGTTTAATCCATTATTATTACGTCCAAACGGAGAAACATTTAAATAAGCTTCTAAGATTTGGTCTTTGGTAAAGTGTTTTTCAAGACGTAATGCGTAAAGAATTTCATTGGCTTTACGTTTAAAAGTGACTTCGCTTGTTAAAATCTGTTGCTTAATTAATTGTTGTGTTAAGGTAGATCCACCCGTTGCACCTGAATCAGAAGAAGCAACTTCTTGTAAGAGGGCACGGATAAGAGCCTTAGGGACAATCCCGTTATGATCATAGAATGAACTATCTTCTGTTGCGATTATTCCATCTTTTACATATTGCGAAATTTCTGATAAAGGTTTTACAATACGTAATTCATCTGTATTTACATCTGAAATCTTCGTCCCGTCTTGATAGTAGAAACTCGAGATTAAGTTGAGATTTCCGATGGCGTCACTCATTTGTTCTTGAGTGAGTGGTTCTTCATTGGAAGTCAAACTTGCAAAATATCCAAGTCCAATCCCGCCTCCGAATACACCAATGAGCATTAATGCTAGAATAGCGATTACGAAGATGTTTTTAAGGACTGAATAAGCAATGTTAAAAAAATAAAAACGCATATTTTTTTAAGAATCGGTTTGTTCCAAATAGAAAGTAGAGCCTCGCGCCAATCTGGAGTTTGGTTCTGTTCTGACATAAGTTCAACTCTTTTCATTTAAACATATTTTTGTTCATTATATCAAAAACGGATGGAAAATACCATTTATTACTAGTGGGAGTAGGGTTTAGAGCGGTTTTTGCAAAAAAAAAGTTAAAGGTGTAAAGAGAAAATACTTTACAAGCATCTTTTCATCTGCTAAACTATGTAACTGTGAGATTAATACATGGAGGTGTAAATTATGGCAGTTAAAATTCGTTTAAAACGTATGGGTTCTAAGAAAAATCCTTTCTACCGTGTAGTTGTAGCTGATTCACGTTCGCCACGTGATGGTCGTTTCATCGAAACAGTTGGAACATACAACCCAGTAGTAAACCCAGCTGAAGTTTCAATCAATGAAGAATTAGCATTAAAATGGTTAGCTAACGGTGCGCAACCTTCTGATACAGTTCGTAACTTGTTATCACAACAAGGTATCATGAAGAAATTCCACGAATCTAAGTTTTCTAAGTAATTTCTATAAAGTCGACAACTCGATGGAGAGGTGAAAAGAATGCCAGAGATTAGTGAATTAGTATTGTCAATGGTTAAACCATTAGTTGAATTCCCTGATGATGTTCGTATTGACATCTCTGAATCAGATGAATTCATGGAATATACTTTACGCGTGAATCCTCAAGATATCGGTCGTGTGATTGGTAAACAAGGACGTGTGGCTCGCGCTATCCGTACGATTACTTATAGTGTTCGTACTCGCGGACCAAAACGTGTGCGTCTAAGTATTGAGAACCTAGATTAATAGGCGAAGCCTTGGAGAAATCCAAGGCTTTTTTGTTATATAAAATTAGACCAACGATTACGTTCATCCTTTCGGATGTCTCTATACTAGCTGTACTGAGGCACCGGCTTGAGCCTGTTGTCTCAAGCTCTTTCATGATTCAAATGGACTATAAAAAACAAATTTTTAAGAGTCCATAATTCACTTTGAATGCTACCCCCCAGTGCTGCTAGCATAGAATCCGAAAGGTTTGTAATCGTTGGTATTACATGAAAGTTGGATTTCAGAAAGGCTTTGCTGAGGAAAAAACAAAAAAGAGCGTGTGCTTTCAATGGGTGCTCAAAGTTGTTGGTGCTACAATAGATGGATTTCTGCGTTGAGTTAGAGGGTAAGAAAAGGTGGGTGATACCGTATAAGGTATCATTCGTTATACCGTATACGGTATAATGAGTGTTCTTTTATTGTCGTTAGTAGTCGGTCTTTTGAATGTTTTTCGTGAGTTTGGTATGATAAGTGAGTAAAATTATAGTTGAAGGGAAGACCTTATGAAGAAAAAGCCGATATTGAAAGAACAAATGAATCGACAATATTATTATTTATTTGGCCTATCCGCTATTTTGATGCTGCTTGCATTTTGTATCGAATCGCCCCAATCTCTATTCCAGGGAATGATTACGATTCTAATTTCGCCAAGTCAATTATTTACGGATTATATGCAAATTGCGTCCGTTGGAAGTACGCTCTTGAATGTGGGGATTATGCTTCTAATTAATAGTTATAGTTATAAGAAATTAGAGATTCCTGTTAATGGAACGGTCATTGGAAGTTTAGGGATGCTTGCTGGATTCTCATTTTTCGGGAAGAATCTCTTTAATAGTATTCCTTTTATGCTAGGTGTATGGATTTATGCAAAAGTTACAAAGCAGAATTATCGAAATTATGTTATTGTCGGGTTATTTGGATCGGCGTTGGGGCCACTGGTGTCCTTCCTCGCTTTTGGTGGAGTGTTGCCAAGTGGGTTCAGTATTTTGATTGCCTATACTCTTGGGATTTTTATTGGATTCATCTTGCCTCAACTATCAACGCAGTTCCTTGGATTCCATCAAGGGTTTAGTTTGTACAACGTTGGATTTACGGCTGGAATCATCGGGATGGTTGTTCTTGGGTTTATGAATGCTTTTGGAATCGAAGTAGAGACAAAGACGCTTTCGGATACAGAAAGTCCACTAATTTTATACGGACTTTTAATCGGACTTTGTGTGCTGCTACTTGCGACAAGTTTCTATCTACATGTAAAAAAGAAAGAAAAATATCATTTTAAATTACTATTGAAACTCTCAGGACGTCTGCCAAGTGACTTCGTTGAAATGACGAACTTAGCAACGGTAACGTTCAATATGAGTGTGTTAGGACTTGTTTTATTAGGATATGTGCTGATTAATGGTGGGCAACTCAATGGTCCGATTGTCGGCAGTATTATTGGAGCGATGAGCTTTGGGGCCTTCGGGAATCAGTTAAAAAATACAGTTCCCGTATTAGTGGGAATTATGGTTGGCTGCTACTTAACAGGAGTTGACGCAGCAAGCACAAGCGCACTAGTGGCGGCTATCTTTGGAACAACTCTGGCGCCTGTCAGTGGATATTATGGTCCGATTGCCGGGGTTATTGCAGGGTTTGTACATATTACACTTGTAAGCCACGTAGTTGTCATGCATGGGGGATTAAACCTTTATAACAATGGATTTGCAGGAGGATTCGTTGCAGCGGTTCTCGTACCAATTTTTGAAATTTTTGAAGGCATTCGCCAAGATATCAAGGAAAGAAAGGCTGAGGGATAATGGCAACAGAAAAGGATTTTGTAAAACGTATCGTAAAGGAAATGGTCGATTATTATTTGTATCATGAATTGTATGATGTCACAGCGCATGTAGTGTATGTGCCGCATGAAAGCAACGATTACTTGTACAGCACCGTATACAAAATTACCAGAAGACTTAGATTTGTTAGAAGCAGGGCTTTCAGTTGAAAAACACTTAGAATTAGATTCAATGTATAGTTCTTTAATGGGAACACATAACCGTGATAAAAACTACTGTATGCTCGGGCAATGTATCGATGATTATGATGTTGAAGTGACGGATTCGACATTGAAAAATTATTGTAGAACGACTCTTTTAAGGAGGAAGAAGAATGACAACTTTTTATAAAGTAGGAAAAATCGTGAATACACAAGGACTTCGTGGGGAAGTGCGTGTGATTTCAACGACAGACTTTGCCGAAGAACGTTATAAAAAAGGAACGGAATTAGCCATTTTTAAAGATGGAGAGTTTTCTAACATTTGTGACGGTGGCAAGTCATCGTCGTCATAAAAAAACTTTGATTTGTTAACGTTCGAAGGAATGAACCGTATCGAAGATGTTGAAAAAAATACAAAGAATGTCTCCTAAAAGGTACCCCAAGAGCAATTAACGGAACTGGAAGAGGACGAGTTTTTACTACCATGAAATTATCGGACTTGAAATTGTAACGGATGAAGGCGAAGTGCTTGGAAAAGTCACCGAAATTCTTTCACCAGGGATCAAATGATGTCTGGGTTGTAAAACAAAAAAAGGGAAAGAAAGAACTCTTAATTCCATTTATTGAACCAGTCGTTTATAAAGTCGATAAAGAAGAAAAAGAAAGCTTATATCCATCTGTTGGAAGGGTTGATCGATTAAGATGAAGATTGATGTATTAACATTATTCCCTGAAATGGTACAAGGACCGATGACGCAATCGATTATCGGAAAGGCCATCGAAGCTGGGAAAATCGAATTTGAAACAACGGATTTTCGTCAGTTTTCAAATAACAAACATAATCATGTGGACGATTATCCATTCGGTGGTGGCGCCGGGATGCTTCTAAAAGTCGAGCCGATTGACTTAGCACTTGCATCGATTCGTGAGCGTTCTCCTGAAACGACGCCACGTGTGATTTTAATGGATCCAGCGGGGAAGACATTTACGCAAAAGGACGCGGAAGAATTATCAAAGGAAGAACATTTGGTGTTTATTTGTGGTCACTACGAAGGCTATGATGAACGCATTCGTACGCTTGTGACGGATGAATACTCGATTGGAGATTTTGTTCTAACAGGTGGAGAATTAGCTGCCACGGTGATGATTGATGCAACAGTTCGCCTCTTGCCAGATGTATTAGGAAATGATGCGTCTGCGGTAGGAGATTCCCATTCGACAGGATTATTAGAGCACCCACAATATACACGTCCAAGAGAATATAAAGGAATGGAAGTCCCAGAAGTGCTCTTTAGCGGAAATCACGCAAAAATTGCACAGTGGCAAATGAAAGAATCACTTCGTAAGACCTATTTAAGACGGCCAGATTTACTAGAAAAGTATGAACTTTCAAAAGAGGAAGAAAAGTTATTGCAGGAAGTAAAAGAGGAAGAGGGATGCTAGATGACCAAACATCTAAATGCAGAAGAAATTAAAGCATTTCAAGAAGTATTAGCGCAAGATTCTGGTAGAACAGAAATGGTGCAGCTCTTCAAATTGCTTGGGGATTCAACAAGATTGAATATCATTACGCTATTAACAAAGCGTGAACCACTCTGTGTAGAAGACTTAATGAACTGTACAGGAATGGAGCAGTCAGCGATTTCTCATCAGTTGAAAAAGCTTCGTGCACATCATATTGTGAAGGCTGAAAAAGTCGGAAAACACGTCTGGTATTCTTTGGAAGATCACCATGTGTTGGAACTCTATAATTTAGCGAGTGAGCACTGTTGCGAAGAGCATTCGGCTTAATTTTTTTAACGGAGAAAAAAAGCGTCAAAAAAATTGATAATCTTGCTTGCATTTGATAGGCAAGTATGTTAGTATATTTCGAGTGAGTGAGACTTCACTCAGAGATAACGATATTCCGCTGATTGGACAAGCGGCCAAGTCATGAATGTTTGTTGGAAGGAGAAAAAAACATGAGCAAATTAATCGAAGAATTAACTCAAGAACAATTACGTTCAGATATTCCTGCATTCCGTCCTGGTGACACTGTACGTGTTCACGCTAAGGTTGTTGAAGGAACTCGCGAACGTATCCAAATCTTCGAAGGCGTTGTTATCAAACGTCGTGGTGCTGGCATCAGCGAAACTTACACAGTACGTAAAGTTTCTAACGGTGTTGGTGTGGAACGTACATTCCCATTACACACTCCACGTGTAGCACAAATCGAAGTAGTTCGTTACGGTAAAGTTCGTCGTGCTAAATTATACTACTTACGCAATCTGCGTGGTAAAGCAGCACGTATCCAAGAACGTCGTCGTTAATAGAAACTTCAAAAGAGATTGGCTTTGGCCAGTCTCTTTTTTTATGCAAAAATTATTTAGAATGATTCTAAGATATCGCTTGACATATGAATGGTTGTTCATGTAATATAGCTATAAGAAGAAATAGTGAGGGGAGATAACATGGATTTCAAAGAACTAACACATACTATTAAACATAAATTTGAGCACTTATTAGATAAAGAAAACTCTCATGAAGGAGAGACATGCCAAGATCATTACTTGCACCATGAAGAACATGAGCACGACCATGAGTGCGACCATGAACATTCGCATGAACACAGTCATGGGCACGGACATCATCATGGTCATGACCATGATGATAGCAAAGCAGTAATCTTCTATATTGTAGGACTAGTGCTTTATATTATCGGTTTAGTGCTTCATTTTATGGGGAATTCAATTTCAACCATTTTATTTATTTTAACGTTAATCTTATCTGGTTACCATGTATCGATGGAAGGGATTGAAGATACGATTGAACGTAGTAAAAAGAAAGGGAAGTTCCAACCGAATGTGCATATTCTAATGACGCTTGCTGCAGTTGGTGCAGTGCTCATTGGGAATGCTGAAGAAGGAGCTTTACTGATCTTGATTTTTGCAGGAGCTCACTTCCTTGAAGAATATGTAGAAGAGAAAAGTCGTAAGTCGCTAACGGCATTATTACAAATGAATCCAACGCAAGCTCGCCTAATTCAAGAAAATGGGGAAGTTGTTGTTGTTGAGGTAGCAGACTTAAAAATTGGGGATACATTAGAAGTATTACATGGGGACCAAGTACCAATCGATGGAGTGATTACAAAAGGCTTAACTTCGATTGATGAAGCAACCATCACCGGTGAAAGCATGCCTCGTTCAAAAGGAGAAGGCGATTCAGTATTTGCAAGTACTGTAAATATTTCTAATCGCTTCGAAATGCAAGTAACTGCAGAAAGTTCTGATACTGTCTTTTCGAAAATTATGAAGGTTGTTGAAAATGCACAACATTCAATGAATAAACAAGCAACATTTATTCAAAAAATCGAACCAATTTATGTCAATATTGTATTAATCATTTGGCCAATCTTCCTATTATTTGGATATTTCTTAATGGGATGGGATTTAAACACGACGCTATACCGTGGAATGGTTTATCTCATTGGTGTGTCTCCATGTGCGTTAGCAGCGAGTGCAGTTCCAGCAACCTTAGCAGCGATGTCTCGTTTGTCAAAAATGGGTATTTTAGCGAAAGGTGGAGCAGCCATCTCTCAATTGCAAGAATTACGTGTCATTTCATTTGATAAGACTGGAACATTAACAAAAGGAACTCCTGATTTAACGGATTACTGGTTTGAAGATGAAGCGATTATTCCTGCTGTTGTAGCAATGGAAAAAAACAATCAACACATCCTCTAGCAGAAGCTGTACTTCGTAAGTTTAGTGAAGCGCCAGTTTTAAATGAAGAAATTGAAGTAGAAGTACTTGTAGGGACAAGGGGTACGTTCTGTTGTTAGCGGTGAAGAAATCCAAATCATGAAACCACTAGATACCGTCAACCGTTCAGAAGAAGTTTCTTCTCGTATGCAAGAATGGGCAAGCGAAGGAAAGACAGTTGTAACAGTTGTAAAAGACAATAGAGTTGTTGGATTGATGGCGTTTATGGACCTTCCAAACGAATCTTCAAAAGCAGTGCTGGATTACTTCAAGAGCGAACTCGTGCATACAACAATGATTACAGGGGACTCAAGAGAAACTGCTGAAATGATTGGTATGAAACTTGGTGTTCAAGAAGTAGTGGCAAATGTATTACCAGAAGAAAAATTAGAAAAGATTCAGTCTCAAAAAGAACGCTATGGATTAACAGCCATGGTAGGGGACGGTGTGAATGATGCGCCAGCTTTAGCGACTGCCGACATCGGTATTGCGATGGGAAATGGGACAGATATTGCAATCGAAACAAGCGATATCGTGATTATGCAAAACGACTTACAAAAACTCGTTTCAGCGCATAAGATTAGTAAGAAATTACATCGTGTCATCTTAGAAAATATGATTTTTGCAATGTCGGTCGTTGTATTACTGTTAGTCCTTAACTTCTTTGGATTAACAAACATCGGTTGGGGAGTTGTATTACATGAAGGAAGTACGATTTTAGTACTCTTAAATGGATTACGATTACTTACACCAATAGAAGAATAAATGAAAAAGCAGAACAAGGACGCAGAGAAATAAGATTGTCCAAGTTCTGCTTTTTTGCACTTGTAATCACGCTTGATCAAAACAAACGCGGTATGAATCGCCGGTTGGAATAAGTTCTAAAGGCACATTTGTCCGATAAATACTATATTCAGGGAATTGCTCTAAAAAACATTACAAAAGTTATTCGGGTAAATACTCAACATCTTCGTAAAAAAACATTATCTTGATCAATGATGACCGTTTTAATCTCACTAACATCCTGTACCCAAGGTGTCTCCACGTGGAAATAACTTCCGGGTGCAATATGGTACTCATATTTTAAAAATTGTGATCGATTGGTCTAACATCAAAATCCCTCCATTCATTACATCTAAAGTATAGTTGAAATGAATGCGTTTTTACAAATATATGTTCACGAATGAGCAAAAAAACTCCCAAAAAAAGTCGCCGAAAAACAAGTTTTTCAATATGAAAGGCGTCATTTTTTTGTATAAAAAGAAAAAGCCTTTATTTCAGAAAAAAATAGTGATTTTCAGCCCACATAAGGCACAAATTGTGATATAATAAATTTGATAAGTTTGTAGTGTAGGATTTTTGGCCAGGCGTGAAAAGAGGCGAAAGCAATGGCGAAACGTGTCACGAAAGATGTCAAGAGTACTGTTGAAACGGAACTTCGAAAAAGGAACGAGCAAATCGAGAATTGCGCATTTGTTAGGGGTCTCCTATGATGAAGGCGTTCGTATCATTCTGCAAGTGAAAAGAATCGATTCGTCCAGAAAGTTGGCAATCGCATTCGGTTTACTTTTAGAGAACAAGATATGATTGGGAATTATCTATAAATTATTGGCGAATAGTGCCATCGTTGTGATTGACTGGAATGTATCGAATACATGCATGAAAGATATTTGTGAATCGCGGACGGTTGTTAATTTCAAAGATATTGTAGAGTTTTTTTACCATTAGAGGAAGAATAAAGATTAGGGTTCATGGCGGAATGTCATGAGCCTTTTTTTATTTGTGTGCTTTTCTAATTGCCCGCCTTTAAAGTATAATAGAAAGGTATAAGACAGGGGAGAAGTGTATGAGTGAGGAAAACAAAAGAACTAGACGTACTTTCAGAAGAATTCGAAACGTTTGTGGAGAATGCTATCAATGCCTTTGAGGAAAAAGTTCAGAATAATGATTATTTAAAAAGATATCGAAGCCTTTTTACCAATTGCTTGAAAAAAAGCCAATCGTTGGGATGACCTTACCTATTATATTGAAGAGGATCAACTAAAATTACCAACGGAAAGTAGCTACTGGATGTGGAAGATTAAAGTAGCGATTCATAATGAACAGTTTAAGCAAGTGGAAGCATGGCTTTCTAATGAATTTGTAGTATCTGTGCTAGGAATGGATAAGGTACTTGAGTGTACATTATTGTGTGAGAAAGAAAAAGAATCGCTTTTCACGCAAGAAGAAGTCGATAAACTCCAACAAATGAGTGCACGTTTGAAAAAAAGACGAGCCATTGACCGAAGATCAGAAATGACTATATGGCAAGAACCTTGTTGCTGATGCAAACGCCACTCAAATGGACTGTTGTCGAAGCCTTTCTTATGAGCCCTTTGACACAACTGTTTTGGAAAGGGTTCTTAATCGAATGTTGGTTAACCGATGGGAAGACTGCAAAGGTTCGATACTATGATGCGTTTGAAGAAAAGATTGTTGAAGTCGACAAATCAGACGTGGTTTCGGTCTATGATCATCCAGTGTTTGTAGAAATTGAACGGTTGATTGATACGCAAAAACGCTTTGGAAGAAGAGATGAAAAGAATTGCTATTGCAAAAAGGCTCAATCAGATTTTCTTCGCGTTAGTCCATTTGTTGACCGTTATTTCAGTGATGGAGCTGAGTGGTTAGAGATGCAACTGCAACGAGAGGACTTGTTATTAAGCTTGTACGAAAATGATGAAGCATTTCTTCGTCAATTGAAGTGTTAGTATCTGGTCAAATAGAGAGAAAACAGTATAATAGAGGTACATGAAATAAGGAGGGGTACACATGGAAAGTGGAATTGTAAAAATGGTTTAACAACGAAAAAAAGGGTATGGGATTTATTCGAAACACAAAAACAGATGAAGATATTTTTTTGTTCATTTTACTGGAATTGTTGGAGATGGATTCAAATCGTTGAAGGAAGGGCCAAAAGGTCACTTTTCGAAATTACACAGGGAGCACATGGAGTGCAAGCAACGCATGTGAAGACAGTTGTGGAAATGATTAAAGTGTATACAGATGCTGCTGTCAATGGTAATCCAGGAGATGTGGGACTGGGAATCCTTGTCTTGAAAAGATGGAGAGCAAAAACCGTTTAAAAATTCCTCTTGAAGAAAAGATGGATAATCACTTTAGCGGAATTTACCGCCATTCATTGGGCATTGGGTGGTTACTTGAGGAAGGGTATGCAAGAAGAGTTGATTTTTATGCATACCGATTCAAAAGGTGCTGCAGATGCGATTTGCGAAAAATTATACGAAAAAAAGAAGCCAATCGACTCGTTCTCAAAGAAATTCACCAAACACTAAAAACACTTTCCGCAATTGTTTTGTGAAAGTGGATTCCTGAAAGTGAAAAATAGAGGAGCAGATCAATTGGCAAGACAAGCCTTGCAACAAAAAGTAAGGTAATCATTAAGGAGAAATTTGAATGAATGAATTAACGCTGTATTATAGTAGTTTATGTCCAGATACTGTGCCATTTAAAGCGGCTATGGAAAGACTGGGTGTAACAGCACGTGAAGTAGATATTACTGCGAGCATGAGAAACTTAAAAAGAATTCTTGAGATTACGAGATACTGAAGAAGTATTTGTTCCTCGTAAAGAACAGGGAATGGTGGGAGTTCCGTGCCTTGTCGCTAATGGACGAGTATATTTTTTTGAAGTGAGTGACCTCGAAGAAAGGTTTGCCAAGTAGTGGAAGAATTAAAGAATAACCTCATTCCACTAATTTTTTTAGGAATGAATGGGCTGCTATTTGTATTGATGGGCTTTGATAAGCTATGTGCCGTCATGAAAAAGTGGCGTATTCCAGAAAAAACACTGCTTGGAATTGGTCTGTTTGGTGGAGGTTTTGGTGGACTACTTGGGTTAGTGATTTTTTTAATCACAAAAAAACGTAAACACTATTTTATTTGGACATTCGTATTGAATATTGCGATATGGGATAATCCTTTATTATAGTTTATGTCTTAGAAAGTAGGGCTCATGGAGAAACAAGAACGTTTTTATTTTGATATTTGGATTGCGCTTCTTAGTACATTAGCTGGAATGGTCAACGTTGTAACGCTATTACTATTTTTAATTCCAACAACGCACTTTACTGGGAACATTACGCAATTTGTTTATAGTCCTTTCAATGAAGGTAAATTGGGGACAATGATCCATTTACTAGGGATGATTCTTTGCTTTTCTGGGGGAGGCGTCTTTTCTGGATTCCTATTTTCGAAGAAAACATTTGAACCAACCAAAAGATATGGCGTATTATTAATGATGTTTGGAAGTGTAATGCTTCTATTATTTCTGTTTGGATTACGTGATGAGAAATGGCTATATTTCTTTTCGTTTGTAGTCGGAACACAAAAATGGGATGTTTATTTTTCTATCATGGAATTATCGTACGAACATCTCACTTTACGGGATATTTAACGGATATTGGAGTGGTTCTTGGACGGTTGATGCGTGGTCAAATCAAAGACCGTTGGAAAGTGCTCTTTTATTTCACGAGCATGCTCTTTTTCGGAATTGGTGCCACGATTTCATACCAGTTATATCAATCCTTTAACGTAGCGACGATTATCGCTGTAGGAATTGGATACATTTTGGTGGGATTGTATTATTTTAGTTTCCGTAAAGCATTTTTTTATAAATAGGAGGAAAACAATGAAAGCTTTAGTTGTAGTGGATATGCAAAATGATTTTGTCGATGGAGTACTTGGCTCAAAAGAAGCAGTGGCGATTATCGATCATGCAGTAGAAGTCATCGAAAATTTCGATGGAAAGGTATTTTATACACTGGATACACATGGGGAAGATTATCTCGACACAGAAGAAGGACGTCACTTACCAGTAGTCCACTGTGTAAAAGGATCAAAAGGATGGGAGTTGAACCCACAAATCCAAAAAGCGTTAGAGAGTCGTCATGCGGTAAAGGGAGTTGAAAAAGCCAACATTTCGGTTCAGAAAAAAATTAATGGACTTTCATTCAAAAGAAGTTCCAGATTTAGAAAGTATTACGTTAATTGGAATTTGTACAGATATTTGTGTGATTAGCAATGCACTGCTTGCTAAAGCGCATTTTGTCAATATTCCAGTGAGTGTCGTTGCAAGTGCATGTGCAGGTGTGACTCCAGCATCACACGATAATGCTTTAAGTGCCATGAAGATGTGTCATATCGAAGTAGTTGAATAGGAGGACTGCTATGAGAGAACAAGATCCAAAGAGATAGAATGAGAGAAATGTCTGTATTGAATCTCATCATGGTGATTGGGATTGGAATTGGATTTGGAATCGGAATGTTTAATTGACAATACCATTGGTGGTATTGCCATCGGGATGTTAGGAGCGTTTATTTGCCGTCTCTTATACATTCGTAAAAAGTATAAAGAAATCAATCCAAAAGATAAGAAAGAGTAGGCACATTTGTTGCGCTACTCTTTTTTCGTTGTCATAATGAAATTAAGTGAATGGAGGGATATCATGGAACAATTTGAAAAAGAAGTAAGCCAATTTGTGGAAACAACTGCAGAAAAAGTAGAAGCGTTAATCGCAGAAGGAAAGGAAGTCGTTCTTTTCGTAGGACGTCCAACTTGCCCATACTGCCGTCGCTTTGCTCCAAAAATTAATGAAGTGCGTGAAGCATTAGGAAAAGAAATGTACTTCATCAATTCAGAAGATAGAGCTAACGAAGCTTTAGCAGCTTTCCGTGCGAAATACAATATGCCAACAGTACCTGGTTTATTAGTCGCTCGTGATGGCGAAGTGCGTGTGGTTTGTGACTCATCACAAAGTGTGGAACAAATCAAAGCCTTTATTGGATAAAAAATAAAAGTGAGACTCTCCGTGGAAAGTGATTCGCGGAGAGTTTTTTGATCTAAAAATAAATCATTACCATATATGGTAATGAACTATTTTGGGTCTGTGCTCAAATTCGATATTGTGATAGAATGAAATAGAAATAAAAAGGAGGGGTTCGATGAACGAGATTAAATGTCCACATTGCCAAACAGTTTTTACGATTGATGAGAACTCGTATGCAGATATTGTGAGCCAAGTGCGCAATAAGGAGTTTGCAGAAGATGTTTATAAGCAATTGGAGTTTGCTAAGAAGCAATTTGAGACGGAAAAGGCACTCGCTAAAGAGCAAGAAAAGCGTCTATACGATGAGGAACGTGCGAACTTTGAACAGAAGATTTTATCGCTAGAATTAGCGTTGAAGAATGCAGATGTCAAAGAAGAAAAAAATGTGCAAGAAGCACTCCATCAAAAAGAGAAAGAATTTAGTGCGCTTCAAGCAGAATTGGATCAATTAAAACAACAACTCCAATTCAAAGAAGTAGAATTGTCTCAAAAATTCCAAGAAGATTTACACGAAAAAGAGCGTACCATTCTTGAACTTAAACAAGCAAAAGAGTTGCAACAAAAAGAACAAGAAGTGCAACAAACGGCCCTAAAAGAAAAATATGAATTGGAATTACGTTCGAAAAAAGATCAGTTCGAATTAGAGTTGAAGGCAAAAGACGAAGCGATTGCGTTCTATAAAGACTTCAAGGCGAAACAATCAACGAAGATGGTGGGAGAAAGCCTTGAACAACACTGTGAAATCGAGTTTAATCGTCTTCGGATGACGGCGTTCCCGCGTGCAGAATTTGGCAAGGATAATGATGCAAAAACGGGAAGTAAGGGTGACTATATCTACCGTGAATATGATGAGAATGGAATTGAAATTCTATCTATTATGTTTGAAATGAAGAACGAAAATGATGAAACAGCAACGAAGAAGAAAAACGAACACTTCTTTAAAGAGTTGGATAAAGACCGTCACGAGAAGAAATGTGAATATGCGATTCTTGTCAGTCTTCTAGAAGCAGACAATGAACTCTATAACGCAGGCATTGTGGATGTATCTTACCTATATCCGAAAATGTATGTGGTGCGTCCGCAGTTCTTTATTCCAATTATTACCTTGCTTCGTAATGCAGCGTTAAATTCACTGCAATATAAACAAGAGTTAGCCTTGATGCGTGACCAACATATCGATATTACGCACTTTGAAGAAGACCTCGAGACTTTCAAAAAAGGCTTTGCGCGTAACTATGAACTCGCAAGTAAGAAATTCCAATCGGCCATTGATGAAATCGATAAGACGATTAAGAGTCTTGAGAAGACAAAAGCGGCATTGCTTTCTTCTGAAAATAATTTACGTTTAGCAAATAATAAAGCGGAAGACTTAACAGTGAAAAAGCTTGTGAAGAACAATCCAACGATGAAACAACGCTTTGAAGAGCTAAATTAAGACAAATACAAAAACTCTATTTCGTAGTCATTCGAAGTAGAGTTTTTGATGGAGAAAATAACGATAACTGTTCTCAATTTAGAATAAAAATAACGTGAAAAATGGACATCACTTATGTACATTTGAAAAACTATTGAAAATATCAATAAAAAAATTAACATTTTTTTACAAAATGATATCGTTTGCTTTTTGCCTGATGTAATGTGTACCATATAGAAGTATAGATAATAATGATTCTTATCTAGCACAAAATAAACAAACAGGTTTATAGGAGGAAAATACATGAAAGTTGTAGTAGTTGGATGTACTCATGCGGGTACTGCTGCAGTTAAAACAATTTTAAATGACAATCCAGGAACAGAAGTCGTTGTATACGAAAGAAATGATAATATTTCATTCTTATCTTGTGGGATTGCCTTATACGTAGGAGGCGTGGTTAAAGACCCTCAAGGACTATTTTATTCAAGTCCAGACGAATTAGCATCATTAGGAGCTACAGTTCGTATGGAACATGATGTAACAAGCATCGACACTGTTGGTAAAACATTAACAGTAAAAGACTTAAAAACAGGTGAAGAAAAGACTGATTCATTTGATAAATTAGTACTTACAACTGGATCTTGGCCAATTCTTCCTCCAATTCCAGGACGTGAATTAGAAAACGTTCAATTATGTAAAAACTACAATCAAGCAAAAGAAATCTTTGCTAAGAAAAAAACGACAAGAAGAAAAATCGTTGTTGTCGGTGGTGGATACATCGGTATCGAATTAGTTGAAGCTTTTCGCATTAGAAGGTAAAAGAAGTAACATTAGTAGACGGTTTAGACCGTATCTTAAACAAATACTTAGACCCAGAATTCACTGATATCTTAGAAGAAGACTTTACGTGCACGTGGCGTACACGTTCGCTTAAACGAAATGGTTAAAATCATTCGAAGGCGAAAAACGGCGTTGTAAACAAAGTTGTAACTTCAGGTGGCGAATACGAAGCTGACATGGTTATCTTATGTGTTGGTTTCCGTCCAAACAACGACTTAGTGAAAGACCAATTAGAAACTATGCCTAACGGTGCCATCATCGTTAACGACTACATGGAAACATCTGTTAAAGATGTATATGCTGCAGGAGACAGCTGTGCTGTTAACTACAACCCAAATGGTGGACATGCATACATTCCATTAGCAACAAACGCTGTACGTATGGGTTCATTAGTAGGTAAAAACATCAACGGGCACAAAGTGAAATACCGTGGAACACAATCAACATCTGGATTACACTTATTCGGATGGAACATTGGTTCAACTGGGGTTAACGTAGGTAGCGCACCTCACTTTGGATTAGATGTACGTTCTGTATACGTGGTAGATAACCACCGTCCAGAATTCATGCCAACATACGAAAAAATCTACATGAAATTAGTTTACGAAGTAGGTACAAACCGTATCGTAGGTGGACAAGTAATGTCTAAATACGACTGTACAGCTTCTGCAAACACATTGTCATTAGCAATCCAAAACAAAATGACTATCGAAGACTTAGCTTATGTAGACTTCTTCTTCCAACCAGTATTCGACCGTCCATGGAACTACTTAAACATCTTAGGACAAGCTGCTGTTGAACAAGAACGCGTATTAGCAGAAGGTAAATAGTAACTTTTACAAAAGAGGATGCTTGCATCCTCTTTTTTGATGTCTGGATCACAAAATTCACTTATAAGTGAATTTTGTGATTTTTTTAGTGGGGAGAAGAGGAACGTTAATTTTTAGAAAGGGTAAAAATCACTTCTTTCAACAAGAAAAAAAGAAGGTAATTATGATACAATAAATAAGATATAAATAAGAAAATTGCATCTAGACTTTAAAGGGAAAGGGGAGGAAGGTCGTGCAACGACTGAAAAAAGTTTGGAATAAAAGCTTTGGCAGATTTATTTCAAGAAGATTTATTACATGTCAATATCGGTGTTGAATCCGCAGCGATGGCTTACTATATGTTATTGTCCGTCATTCCAATTGTCATGTTGGTTTCGAATATTCTTCCATTATTACCCATTCCTATTGATGTGATTTTTTTAAGACACGTTAGAAACGATTTTTGCCAGATAACATCACTGAAGTCCTATTTCCCAATTCTTCGGAATTGCTTAGGAAACTTCAATGGAGGGCGCCCTTTCTATTGGTTTGGTCATTTTTATTCTGGCCAGCGTCTCAGATGTTTAGTAGTATTCAACGCTCGTTAAACGTGTTTATATGGCGCACCAGTGCGAAGAAATTTTATTTTTTTGAACGATTCTTTTGCCGTTGTCATTGCGATGGCATCCATCTTTAATTGTGTTCGCTGCTATCAATTGTTTTTCATCTTTTGGTGAACAAGTTTTAGGATTAGTCGGAGAATTCTTCTCTCTCAATTTAGCATCGATTATTATCGATCTATCATTTGTAAAATGGGGGACTCTTATTTGGGACCGTCTTTTTTTACTTATGAGCTCATGTACTATTTGCAATTCCAAATGTAAAATGGTCATTTCCTGTATGCTTTTACCCAGGAGATTATTTCACGACAATTGGATTTGTATTGATTTCGCAATTATTCTCGATTTATATTCATTACGCAGGGTCGTAAATTTTACGGCTAATGGAGCGTTTGGGACATTGATTGTATTTATGATTTGGCTGTATTTTATTGCCAATGTAATGATTTTAGGGGGCGTGTTGAACGTGATTGTTTACCGCTTTAGACACCCAAAACAAGACACTGAAGGAGTAACGGATGAAAAAGAAGAACTTAATGTATGACGATAAAGATTCACGAATCGATTATGGCGTCATCCTTCCTGTATTATTATTAGCATTTATTAGTATTGCAACTTTATTCTCAACAACTTATTTGATTAGTGGGAACACCTCTTTAAGAATGGTACTGATGCAAGTCGTTTGGTACGTAGTAGGGGTTGTCGCGATTATCATTATTATGCAGTTTGACTCGGAACAGTTATGGAAACTAACCACTTGGGGTTATATTTTAGGACTCCTTATGTTACTGGCCGTTCTGTTCTTCTATGACCGAGCAACATTTGCCGACACTGGTGCGAAGAGTTGGTTCAGATTTGGGACCTTCTCCTTCCAACCTTCCGAAGTGGTGAAAATCTTCTATATTTTGATTTTAGCCAAAGTCGCTACTTCGCATAATATGAAGACGAAGTATAAGAGTACACATACGGATTGGCAATTATTCGTAAAATTAATTTTATGGGCAGCGCCAGCGTTAGTACTCGTTATTTTGCAAAATGACTTAGGGACAACACTTGTATTCTTAATGATTTTGGGCGGCGTTCTGATTATGTCAGGGATTAGCTGGAAAATCTTACTTCCAATTATTATTGTAGCAGGATTAATCGGCGCACTCCTTATTTACTTAGTAGTGTATAACCGTCAAATCCTATTAAACATCGGCTTTAAGAACTACCAATTCGCGCGTATCGATTCATGGTTAGATCCATACGGCGATCAAGGTGGAAATGGATACCAATTATTCCAAAGTTTGAAGGCGATTGGTTCAGGGAAAATGCTTGGTAAAGGTTTTGGTGTATCTGATGTATATGTACCCGTTCGTGAGTCTGACTTGATCTTTGCGACAATCGGGGAAAACTTCGGATTCTTAGGTGGTACATTCTTAATCGCGATTTACTTTATCTTGATTTATCAAATGATTCGTGTCTGCTTCGATACGAAAAATGAGTTTTATACGTATATCGCAACCGGCGTTATCATGATGATTTTATTCCACGTGGTTGAAAATATCGGGATGACGATTGGACTATTACCATTGACGGGGATTCCGTTGCCGTTTATTTCGCAAGGGGGTTCAAGCTTGCTTGGAAATATGATGGGGATTGGGCTCATTATGTCAATGCGTTATCACTTCAAGAGTACGATTTTTGAAGATGAAGATGCTGCATTTGGAGCGAATCAACAAGATGCGACAATGCTACGTTTACGTCAGGAGGATGGAAAATGATTGTTTATATTCACCCAAAATGTACGACTTGTAAAAAGGCGTTAAAATGGTTCGAGTTAAATGATGTAACCTTTGAACAAAAAGATATTCGTGAAACTCCACCAACTGCCAAAGAACTATTGAAAATTAAAAAGGCTCAAAATTTAGAGTGGAAGAAAATGGCCAATACGAGTGGCGAATTGTATCGCTCACTTGGCCTAAAAGATAAACTTCCTGAAATGAGCGATAAAGAAGCGTCAGAGCTTCTTGCTGGGAATGGTATGCTGATCAAACGTCCACTTGTGTTGGATAATGGCGAAGCTACATTCGGTTTTAAAGAAGAAGTTTACGAAAAGAAATGGAAGAGATAAGATGAAGAAATATAGTGAAAATGGATTATGGATTAAACAAGACGGGTCAGAATATGTAATTGGACTTTCACCAAAGGGTCAAGATGACTTAGGAGACGTAAGTTTTGTGGAATTATTAAAGAGTGAATCAGTTACACCAGAAGATTCAATTATTAGTGTTGAAGCTGCAAAGGCAGTGACGGAATTACTTTCTCCACTGAGTGGGACAGTCGTGGCTTTCCATGATGAATTAGAAGAGAATCCAGAGTTCTTAAATGAATTAGAAGAAGAAAAAAGCTGGATCGTTCGTTTAAATGGAGTAGATGAAGCGGCATTCAATGCTTTATTGGATGAAGACCTTCCGTGTGAACAATGTGAAGTGAAATAAAAGATAAAAAAGAAAACTACGAGTTCTCAGCGAGTGAGAATTCGTAGTTTTTTTATTATGCATGTTGTCTTAAACGATTTACACGCTCCACAAAGTTATCAAATAAACCTTGCATCACATTGCTATCTTCAATTAATAATTCAGGATGCCATTGAACGGCAACTACACTTTGGTCTTTAGATTTAGATTCGAACGCTTCAATCAGTCCATCTGTACTCCAAGCAACTGGAACAAAGTCAGAGGCCAATTGTTTAACTGCTTGGTGGTGGTAAGAGTTCACTGGGGTCGTTGTTCCAAGAACGCGAGAAAGCTCGCTGCCACTTGCGATTTGAATCGTATGCGTTGGTTGGCTTGGCATTGTTTTTTGTGTATGTTTTACAGAGATGTTTTCGTATTGTGATTCGATATCTTGGTAGAGTGTTCCACCAAGAGCGACGTTTAGAATTTGTAAGCCGCGACACACTGCAAAGATTGGTTTGTGTTGTCTATAAGCTTCTTTAATGAGCTCAATTTCAAACGCATCACGAGCAGGATAAGTACGTGCCAAATTAAGATGTGGTTCTTCACCATATAATAATGGAGAAACGTCTTGTCCACCCGCTAATAGAAGTCCATCAACCCGTGAAATGAATTCTTTTGCAAATTCTGGGTTACTGATGGGAATGATGACAGGAATCGCTTTTGCCTTTTCAAGACCACGGACGAAACCATTTGGCGCATACGATAAAATGTAGCGATCTTCTTCCGTGTTATCTTGGCGATGATTTCCTGCAATTCCAATAAGTGGATAAGTTTGCATGTGCATCAGCCTTTCTTTCAAAAATATGTTCCATCATACCGCATTTTCATGAAAATGAAAAGCATTATTACATCATTTCAAAGCGCGGCTATTTGCGAATCATTCTCAAGTAGGATAAAATATAACAGAATAGAATAATTATAAAGGAGAATGAATCGTGGCAACTTTAGAGATTAAAAATCTACATGTATCGATTGAAGATAAAGAAATTTTGAAGGGCGTTAATTTGACGATTAATACTGGAGAAATTCATGCAGTCATGGGACCAAACGGAACTGGGAAATCAACACTTTCTGCAGCGATTATGGGTCACCCAAGCTATGAAGTAACAGAAGGGAGAAATCCTATTAGATGGCGAAAATGTCTTAGAAATGGAAGTAGACGAACGCGCTCGCGCAGGGTCTATTCTTAGCGATGCAATATCCAAGCGAAATCGTTGGGGTGACAAATGCAGAATTCATGCGTTCAGCTATCAATGCTCGTCGTGAGGAAGACGATAAAATGGGCAGTTCGTGAATTTCATCAAGAAATTAGATGAAAAAAATGGCCCTTTCTAGATATGCCAGAAGAAATGGCAGAACGTTATTTAAACGAAGGATTCTCAGGTGGGGAAAAGAAACGTAACGAGATTCTTCAATTATTAATGATTGAACCAACATTTGCGATTCTAGATGAAATCGACTCGGGGTTAGATATTGACGCGCTAAAAGTGGTTTCTCGTGGAGTAAACGCAATGCGTGGAGATAACTTTGGATCATTAATTATTACGCACTACCAACGTCTGTTAAACTACATTGAACCAGATGTGGTGCATATTATGATGGATGGTCGTGTCGTGATGACAGGAGATGCTTCTCTTGCTCGTCGCCTAGAAGCTGAAGGATATAAAGGAATCAGTGAAGAATTAGGAATCAAGATTGAACATCAAGAGTAGGAGTGAGATTGTGGCAGAGACAAAATTAACCATAACACCAGAAGAAATCACTACATTCTCTCTTACAAAGAATGAACCAGAGTGGTTTCTACAAACACGTTTAAAAGGCTTGGAACTAGCTAAAACACTAGACTTGCCATTTATTGAACGTGTGAAATTCCACCGTTGGAACTTATTCCAATCAGCAATCGGCGAAGGCACTTCAATGATTGAAGAACTTCCAAAAGTGATTCCAACAGCAGCCGGAAGTGCAAAAATTGTGCAACTTGGTGCGGTATCCTACTGGGAAGAAATGAATGTTGAAACAGCGTTGAAGGACGTTCTCGTGATGGATTTATTTGATGCCCTGGAACAATATCCGGAGCTCGTAAAACCGTACTATATGACAAAGGCAGTACCAGTTGATGAAGATAGCTTAACGGCTTACCACGCTGCTATGGTCAACTCAGGAGTATTTATTTATATTCCTAAAAATGTAGACGTAAAAGATATTATTGAATCTCATTTCGTTCAAAATAACTTAGTGGACGAAGCGTTCGTGAAACACGTGTTAATCGTGGCGGACGAAAACAGCTCGGTCTCCTATGTAGAACGTTTTGAAAGTATCGGTGACAAAAAGAATACAGCCAACATTGTAGTAGAAGTCATCGCAAAACAAGGGGCGAAAGTTCAGTTTGCCGCCGTTGATACGTTAGGTCAATCAACAGATGCGTATGTGAACCGTCGTGGCTATCTTGAAAAAGATGCAACGATTAACTGGGCGCTTGGCATTATGAATGACGGAAATGTGATTGCGGACTTCGACTCTGAATTACGCGGAGACGGTTCTCATTCACAAGTGAATGTAATCGGTATTTCTACAGGACGCCAAGTTCAAGGAATCGATACTCGTGTGACAAACTATGCGCCACATTCAGTCGGACATATCCTGCAACATGGTGTTATTTTAGATAAATCAACCTTAACCTTTAACGGAATTGGACATATTATTAAAGGGGCGAAATTCGCAGATGCCCAACAAGAAAGCCGTGTACTGATGCTTTCAGAAGGCGGACGTGGAGACGCAAACCCAATTCTTTTAATCGATGAAAATGAAGTAACGGCAGGACACGCAGCGAGCGTGGGGCAAGTGGATGATGAACAATTATTCTACTTAACGAGCCGTGGAATCTCAGAAGCCGAGGCAAAAACGCCTTGTGATTCGTGGATTCTTAGGGAGCGGTTATTCGTTCGATCCCTTCAAGTGAGCTTCAAAAAGAACTTGTAGATATGATTGAACAAAAGTTGGTTGCTAGCTATGATTAGTAAAACGATTCGAGAAGACTTTCCAATATTAAAGCGTGAAGTCAACGATGAAGTGCTTGTCTATTTAGACAATGCAGCTACAACGCAAAAGCCACGTCAGGTTGTAGAAGCCGTTGAGAAATTCTACGCAACTCACAATGCCAATATTCATCGTGGGGTGCATACACTGGCTCAGGAAGCCACTGACTTATACGAAGCATCTCGAACTAAAGTAGCAAAATTTATTAACGCTAGTAGCACAAAAGAAGTGCTCTTTACGCGTGGAACGACAACTAGCTTAAACTGGGTTGCACAAGGGTTTGCGCCGAATCGCCTCCAAGAAGGAGACGAAATCTGGATTAGCCCTGCTGAGCACCATTCGAATGTGGTTCCTTGGCAACAAGTGGCAAAACAAACAGGAGCCGTCTTACGTTATTTTTCATTAACGAAAGAGGGCGAATTAGATCTTGAAGCAGCCGAATCATCTTTAACGGAAAAGGCAAAAATCGTTTCCGTTAACCATGCCTCAAACGTTCTTGGTACAGTAACAGATGTGAAGCGTGTAGCTGAAATGGTTCATGCAGTAGGAGGCATTCTCGTTGTGGATGGTGCTCAAGCAGCGCCACATCAAAGAGTGGATGTCCAAGCGTTAGACTGTGACTTTTATGCTTTTAGTGGACATAAGATGCTTGCTCCAACAGGCATTGGTGTCTTATATGGAAAGAATCACTTCTTCAAGAGATGAATCCAGTCGAATTTGGCGGCGAAATGATTGATTTTGTGTATGACCAAGAGAGTACGTGGAATGAATTGCCGTGGAAATTCGAAGCAGGCACTCCAAATATCGCAGGAGCCATTGGACTGGCTGCTGCCATTGATTATTTAGAAGAAATCGGTATGGAGAATATCCATCAGCATGAACAAGAAATAGTCTCTTATCTCTTACCAAAGATGCAAGAGATGGAAGGTGTGACGGTATATGGGCCAAGGGACCCAGAAAAACATTCTGGAGTCATTAGTTTTACTATCGACGGAATCCATCCACATGACGTCGCAACGGCGCTCGATATGGAAGGATTTGCAGTTCGTGCAGGACATCATTGCGCACAACCTTTGATGCGATGGCTCGATGTACCGGCAACATGCCGTGCAAGTTTTTATATTTATAACACGCTTCAAGAAGCAGAACAGTTTTTAGAAGCATTAGAAAAAGTAAAGGAGTTTTTCCAATATGGCCTTATCTAAATTAGATCAGCTTTATCGTCAGGTGATTCTGGATCATTCGTCTCATCCGCACCATAAAGGATTGGTAGATGATGCGAGCATTCCAACGATTGAATTTAATAATCCAACGTGTGGAGATGTGTTGCAGTTGCAACTGATTGTAAATGACAATGGCGTGATTGAAGATGTTCACTTTGACGGACACGGCTGTACGATTAGTATGGCAAGTGCCAGCATGATGAGTGATGCCATTATTGGAAAGACAGTTGACGAAGCGGTTGCCTTAGCAGAAGATTTCTCAAGTCTAGTGCAGGGTGAAACCGTAAACGAAGAACCTTTAGGGGATGCGGCGTTACTTGCCGGTGTTCAAAAATTCCCAGCGCGTATTAAATGTGCCACTCTTGCGTGGAAAGCATTAGAACGTGCCGTAGAAAATGAGAAAGCATAAGAAAGTGGTGACAAAATGAGTGGAGTTCCTGAATTAGCCGATTACAAATATGGCTTTCACGAGGATGTAACACCTGTTTATGAAACAGGAATGGGATTAAGCGAAGAAGTCGTTCGTACGATTTCACAAGTGAAAAATGAGCCACAATGGATGCTTGATTTCCGATTAAAATCATTGAAGGCATTCGAAAATATGCCAATGCAAACATGGGGTGCGGACCTATCAGACATTGATTTTGATGCGATTACGTACTTCAAACGTGCCAGCGATAAGCCAGCGCGCTCTTGGGATGATGTGCCTGAGAAGATTAAAGATACTTTCGAGAAAATCGGGATTCCAGAAGCAGAGCGTGCGTATTTAGCCGGAGCTTCTGCGCAATTCGAGTCTGAAGTGGTTTACCATAATATGAAAGAAGAGTTCGATAAACTTGGAATCATCTTTACAGATACAGACTCAGCATTAAAAGAGTATCCTGAATTATTCAAAAAGTATTTTGCAAAACTAGTACCACCAACAGACAACAAATTAGCGGCGTTAAACTCAGCTGTATGGTCAGGTGGAACGTTCATCTATGTGCCAAAGGCGTGAAATGTGATGTACCGCTTCAAACGTACTTCCGTATCAACGACCAAAACATGGGGCAATTCGAACGTACGCTTATTATCGTAGACGAAGGAGCCAGCGTCCACTACGTTGAAGGATGTACAGCGCCAACGTATTCTTCAAACAGCTTGCATGCGGCTATCGTAGAAATCTTCGTTGAAGAGGGTGGCTACTGCCGTTATACAACGATTCAAAACTGGTCGGATAACGTATATAACTTAGTAACGAAACGTGCCAAAGCTGCTGCTCATGCAACTGTTGAGTGGATAGATGGAAACCTTGGGGCGAAGACAACGATGAAATATCCATCCGTCTTCCTAGAAGGACCATACGCGAAGGGTACAATGTTATCCATTGCTTTTGCCGGAGAAGGCCAACACCAAGACACAGGTGCGAAGATGATTCATAATGCGCCACATACTTCAAGTTCAATCGTTTCAAAATCGATTGCGAAAGATGGTGGAGCGGTAAACTACCGTGGTCAAGTAACCTTTGGGAAGAAATCAGATTATTCTATTTCTCATATCGAATGTGACACGATTATTATGGATGACAAGTCGAAATCAGACACGATTCCATTTAATGAAATTCATAATGATAAAGTTGCACTTGAGCATGAAGCCAAAGTCTCAAAAATCTCAGAAGAGCAATTGTTCTACTTGATGAGTCGCGGAATTAGCGAGTCAGAAGCAACAGAGATGATCGTTATGGGATTCGTTGAACCATTTACAAAAGAACTTCCAATGGAATACGCCGTTGAACTAAACCGTTTAATTGCGTACGAGATGGAAGGTAGCGTAGGTTAGTTTTTAATAAGACCCTAGAAACGTTGTTAAATCAATGTTTCTAGGGTTGTTCTTTTTTGTATTTTTAAAAATGACCATCAAAATGACCATCAATCGGTTAAAAATTTACATATTTTGCAAAATTATCGGCTATTTCATCTCTTTGTTTTTCTGTTACGTGAGTATAAATATCCATAGTAGTTTTAATGTTAGTGTGTCCTAATCTTTCTTGAACTACTTGAATAGGAGTACCCATTTCAAAGAGTAGTGAACAATGACTATGACGGAAACCGTGAATAGTTATCTTTTTAAGATTGTATGTTTTGATAATAGTATCAAGCCAATCATTTACATAACATGGACGGTATAACTTATTATTCTGATAAGTGAATAACAACTGATGTTTATTCAGTGAGTTAATACCTCTTTTCATAAGCTTTTTAGCTTGTTCAAGCTTCCATTTTTTGAGGGTTAATACCGTTTCATTATCTATGCTCACTGTTCTAACTGATTTTTTTGTTTTTGGGGTAGAGATAATAGGAATATCATTCTCATCTAAGGAAACACCTTTTGTGATATGAATTAATTTATTTTCAAAATCAATATCAGACCATTCAAGGGCTAATGCTTCCCCTTTTCTCATACCCGTAAAAGCAAGTATACGGAAAAAAGCGTTAAACTTTAAGTTGCCGTAGTCTTCTAAGCAACTGAAGAAATGCTTTAATTCTTCAGTAGAGTAGAATTTATTAATTTCTACTACTTGGGCTTTCTTTTTAGGTAGTCTAACCTTTTTCATAGGGTTATCAGAAATTAAGTTAAGCTTTATAGCATAGTCAAATACTTGTTGAGTAATACCTTTAGGGTATTTAGCACTGTTAAAGTGTTCTGCCCATTGGTTTACAAGTCTTTGACAGTCTATTACAGAAAAGCTATCTATTTTCTTATTTCCAATTTTAGGTAAGATGTGTAGCTTAGCATATCTTACACTAGTTGCATAAGTACCAGGCTTTACAATATTTCTATGTTCAATCAGAAATAACTCGTATACTTGTTTGAAACTATATTTAGCATTTTTATTTTTAAAGGCATTATTCTCATGTTCTAGTTTTTAATCTAGCTTCAGAGAGTAGCGCCTCTTTTTTTGTTTTATAACCTCTTTCTAGTAGTGGTTATACGTTTACCCGTTAATGAGTCTAAGCCCAAATAAACCTTTACTAAGTATCTTTTTGAACCGTCTTTTAATTTGTATTCTTGTATCATGTTTTATCCTTTCTATTTCCACCCCCACGGTAAATATAAAAAAGGGAATAATTTTAATTAAAACGAGAAATCCTCTACAGAATCGGTAGGGTTAACTGATACTGAATATACACCATCTAATAGTTGAATAGTATCATTGCTATTGAAATGCTTGAATATATTAAAAAGCTTGAATTACCTCAAAATCATTAGCAAAGTGTGTTGAAAAATATTTCGTTAAGTAAAGGCGTTAAAAATTTCCAACTCTTCTAAAAGTTAGTTTTAAGTGGAACTGATAATTTTTCAAATTCACTGATTGTTTCTTCTTTTTAAGTTTAAATCATAATGTATTGAAAGGTGATTAACTTGAAATTTATTCAAAATGATATTCTCATAATCAAAAATCTGACTCAGTATTGTTATTACAAGTGAATCTAAAAAGAAAAAAATCATATTCATAAATATTAGAGTTTTTCCGTATTCTGATGTTGAAACAAATACAGAATATTTATTTTGCTCTAGAGCGTATGAAAACTCAAAATCATAAGGACTATATTCAAAGAAATCTTTTGGCTCAATAGAAAGACTATTGCATATAGTATTTAACGTTTTATAGTCAATTTGTTTAGATTTTTGTGATGTAATTTTAGAAATTGTTGATTGTGCAATTTTAGTAGAAATAGCAAATTTGGCACTAGAAAGCCCACGTTCTGCTAAAAAGTACCGATAGCCTATTAATAATCATAATTCTTCCTCCTTCAAAAAAAGAATTATAGCATAAGCACTAATAAAAATGATAGTAGGCACAAAAATATTATTGACAAACATAAGCAAAAAAATGTAGAATTGGAATATAGTTATAGCGTAATAGCTATAATTAATTCTGAAAAGGAGGTATTATTTTGAAAGATTGAAAAGTAGTGCTTGCGGAAAAAATTTAACTGCTAAAAGATTGTCTGAAATGACAAATATTTCTCAATCTACAATTTCAAATTATCTAAACGGTAAAATCTGAAATGAAATTTTCTACCTTAGTAAAAAAATTTGCCGTGCATTATCAATTGAATTTGAAGACTTATTTGAGAAATAATTCTTTGAATTAAAAATAACTTGTGATTCAAGTAAGAAAGGAGGTTATAGAATGACCGTACAAGGCATACCCGTTTATCTGCCCGAAAGTGTGCAACAAGAAATTTTTGAAGAGTTGCTTAAATTAACTTTACAAGCGGTAGAGAAAGCAAAAAAAGAAATGCAAGCAAATACAAATACCCGTTATTTGAATAAAAAGGGGCTATGTGAGTATTTTGCGTGTGCACCTAGGGTAATTGAACAGTGGCAAAAAGAGGGGCTTAGAAGCTTCTATAAGGGCAAACAAATCATGTTTGATATTAATGATGTGCATGAGTTTTTAGAAAAGAAGAAATTTTAAAAGCTTAATTAAAAAATAAGGAGTAATTGAAAATGACTACAACAAAATTAAGTTTACCTCGTTACATTCGATTGGTTGAAACTGACAAAGAAAACATCATAATCACAGTTATAAAGAATTGTACAAAAGAACAAGCCCTACAACAAGTAGAGCAAGATAGAAATACAAAGATTGAACCTTGGAATAATGTTCACTCAACAAATAAGAGCGATAGGACAATAAAAGAAGAAGCTAATGCGTTCTATATTATTGAAACAATTACAAAATAAAAAGGCACCCACCCCCACGGTAAGCACCTTACACAGTCTACAAGACAAACTGTTTCTTTAATTGATTATAGCATAAATACGCTATCTCTACAATGTTTCTTAGTTGTTGTAGTGAATGAACCACAAACAAAAGAAACCACTTAAACACTAAATCTACAAACTTATAGAAAGGAGTGAATATAGTGGCAGAAAAAAAGTATTATTGGTTGAAATTGCCCAAAGGTTTCTTTGATATGAAAGAAGTTAGATATTTACGACGGAAAGAACATGGGGAAATCTATGTAATAATTTATCTAAAATTACTCTTAATGTCCTTAGAAACGAATGGTCAAATTAAATTTGAACATTATTCAGAAACCCCAGAGGAAGAAATATCTTTTGCAATAGATGAAGAAGTTGAGCATGTTAAGGCTGTTTTAGATTTTTTGATTAGTAAGAATCATATTACTGTTTCAAATGATGTCTACTGTATTGAAAAATTAGCCGAAATGGTCGGAAAAGAGGGTAGAACAGCTTCAATCATGAGAAACGCAAGGGCTAAAGAGAAACAAAATGATTCAAATAAAACAAATAAAATTCAAGATGTGACTGAGAATTGTCACGATGTGACAGATAAAAATAACAATGTGACGGATTGTGTAACATTGTTACATAGAGAAGAGAAAGAGAAGAGTAGAGAAGAAAAAGATAAAGATAAAGATAAAGAAATAAATAAAGATAAAGAAATAAATAAAAATAAAGATAAAGAACAAGATACAAAAAGATAGAGTAGATACAGAGGATAGAGTAGATAAAAACACTTGATGAAATACTTTCAGAGAATGAACAACTCTATTACGAGTATATAAAAGATAGGACGTTAACTGAAAAAAACAAAAAGAGTATATATTTCAACAAGTGAAGAAATATAAAAAGAAAAATTAATGATAATCAGTTAAGAGGTTTTTATAATCATGCAAAAACAGTTTATTACTGAACAGAGAGAGAATAAATATGTTACTATCCATGCCAGAAGATTTTAATATGAACAGTGAATATATTGAGGAAAAACAAACGGTCAGTTAATTTATCGCCAATGTATCTATTGTGATAAGTGTAAGAAAACCTACTAAACATTTCTTTTTAAAAAACGTTAAATAGAGAAATATGTTCAATATGCTATTTGAGAGAAAAAGAAAAGGAACTAGAAAAAGAGAGTTAGTAAAGAAACATTTCAAAATGATAATAAAAAGAGCTGTAAGCATGAATAAAGGATATTTAAGAAGAAACTCTATTATTGCTAATGATAATTACTTTGAAAAAGAATTTTGATAGCTTTTAAAACAAAAATAAGAGTAAGCTAAATAATGTTAAAGAGCCTTTTAAGACAGTTAACTAGACAGATTTTAGACTGGGGAAACTTTTTAATGTATTTCTATATAGTTCAGAAAGCGGAACAGGGAAAAACTCATTTAGGTTTTTCAATGCTCAATGCTATTAATGAAAATTGTTTTGAATGGAAAGATAATAATAGACAATTAAAGTGTTTAGCCGTTTCTTTCTTAACTTTAGCAGATAAAATTAGTCAAAGTATTACAGAGGGCGAAAATAAGCAAGCTTATTATTTAGAACTAATTAAAAATGCTGATGTATTGTTATTAGATGATATTGGAGCAGAAAAAACAAGCGAGTTTAGAACTAGCCTATTATTTGATATTCTCGAAAACAGAGCAGAAACGAAAACAACAATTTTTACAACTAATCTTGATGATAAAGAGTTATTGAATAAATACGGTAAGCGTGTTTTTAGTCGTATGAGTGTAAATAAGAAAGTAATTGATTTTAGCGGTTTAGATGATTATAGAATGAATAAAATCTAGTTGAAGCACGGGGAAAGCACGAAAAAAGAAAAGCGAGCAAAAGCCCGCTTTTGTTTAACGGTTCAAAATTGAATCGTTTTTGAATTTGGTATTAATTTCTGAATACAGAGTATTAATTTCATCAGTTACTTTTAAATAATCAGTGTAGTACTTTTCTACAGTTGGTTTTTACCCTCATATTTAAGCTTTAGAAACTCAATACCTAATTGATGTAATCTATCGGGTTCTAATTTAATAATACTTTTGATACTCCATATAAACACCTCCTTTCCCAAAAATCATTATAGGAGTGAAAAAAAGGTTACAACAATATGAAAAAAATGCTGAAATCAAGGTTATATAAAGAAAGGAAAATATAGTATGACAAATAGTAATAATACAGTAGGACTATTATATATTGAGGAAGTTCAAAAAAAGAGGTTTTGTACTTTTTTCAAAGAATGGAGTTCTAAAATTAAAGAAAGCGCCAGAATTTGGGTACAATCACATTATCTTATCAAAACGGTAAATGTGTATTAGTAAAAACGGAAGAAACTGAAAAATAATATTAAAAGTTATGAAATCTAACATTTTAGGGCAATTACTGATACAATAAAGATAAATAAATACAAGTCTACTAGGAACAACCCAGGGACAACATAAGAGCATTTAACGGGCTTTTGTGTTGTCTTTTTTTGTATTTAAAGGGGGTAAAAAATGAATGATGAAGAACTAGCCACAATCAAGAATATGTTAAACATACCTCTAAATATAGCCAACTTAGAAAAGAAACTAGCAAATGTTTCAAGGGAATTTTTAGCAACACATAGTATTATTGGCGGAATGATGAAAGACCAATACGGTTACTATACAAGGGGGCTAGACCCTTATCAAGCATTAATTATTATAACAACCAATGAAGAAGCAATTAAAAGAAGAATACAACGCTATACACAGCGTTATGTGTTATTCATTGATGAATTTACCACAGAGGAACTAAAAGGGCTTAGAGAGGCTATAAATCAAAATAAGAGTACTTTACTAACTCAAAGGGCGTATGAATGGATAGGCGAAATAGAGTATTATTTAACGGCAAAATACAAAGATGATTATTTGATAAATAACCAGAAAGAACTACAAGCAGAAATAGAGGAAGCAGAAAGCCTTGAAAATGAATTTGAAGAGATGATGAGAGGGGTTGTAGCGTGAGAAACATTATAAAAGCTTTTGGAGGGCGTTATATACACCAGGGAAAAGTAAATACTGTTATTTGTCCTATGTTCTTTAAACAAATATTACTAGCAAAGAACTATAAGGAGCAAGCTAATAAAGAATTATTAAATAATCTTAGATATTTCTTTGAGGTTATGAAGAGACTTGATACAGAGGATAAAACACTTATCTATGAAAAGTACTTTAAATATGCTTCTATACAACCCTCAAAGAATAAAAGCCCTTATCACAGAGATATTTATAATTTGTACGTTGTTAAGCAACTATCTAATGAAAAGCACGCATTAATGATGAAAATACAACCCCAAGAGTATAGAAGACGTTTAGACAAAGCGTTAACGAATTATATAAACATACTAATAGATATAAAGGAAGAAGAACTATGAGAAAGATTAGTGAAAGAGTAAGAAGCTTAGAGAGAAAACTGAACGTTACAAATGATGTATTAATTGCTATTGCTGACCTAAAAACGCTCACTATTCATGCTGACGGTTTACCGCAAGTATATTCAAATATATCTAGTTGGGAAAAGGGAATAGAAGAGCTAAAAAAGGACGGTTAAAGATTGATGAGTTAGCACCGTTCCCGCAATGGACTGTATCGGATGTGAATACTCAAAATGTTACCAACATCATTTTTAAGGGATAAATGTTGACATTTGTTGACGTTTGTTGCCGTTGTGTAGACGTTGTTTTACAACAACGGCAACAAAAAAATAAAACTCAACAAATTTCAACCAAACCTAACCAAACCTAACATTTGAATTATGAAAGAGAGGTGAGCGGGTGGACGCTGAAGGAGTTGCAAAACTAAAAAGCGTATTAAAAATACCTAACGAGGTTAGACGGCTTGAGTATCAACTTGAACACGTATCTGAAGAATATTTTCAAAAGCATAGTCTTATAGGTGGAATGATGAAAGATGAATTTTTAAACTATACAAGCCCTATAGACCCATTTACCGCCACGGCTTGCATCATATCGCAAGAAAACACGCTTAAAAATCAAATAAAACGATATAGAGAGCGTTTTAGATTGTTTGCGGATGAATTTACCACGGAAGAGTTAAACACGCTCAAAAGGGCTATAAACGCAAATGAGAGCCATTCAATCATTGATAGGGCTATTGAGTGGATAAATGAAGTTGAGTTCTATTTGACGTCTAGAGCGGAAACCATGAACGAACAATGGATGAACAATGACGAACCACGGGTGAACCGCGAAGAAACGCATCAAATACATCTAAAATATCCAAAATATCAAAAATATTTTAAAGATTTAGACCTAGATACAGTCATGAACGAACCGAACAAAATAGACAAGGAAGAATTCAACGCACTAGAAGAAGAGTTTGAAAGGATGATAGGGGAATGGAAATAACAAAAAGCCACGGCAATAGATACTATACGACTGTTAAAGAGGAAAATAAGCGCGAAGCTTTCTATACAGTTAGTGATATATATTTTCATCAAATTTACACGGCTAAGATGAAAAAACATTATGCAAATGAGTCTGAAGTTAGGAAAGTAGCCTATTTTTATGAAGTCATGAAGCGGATTGACCAGGCGAGCCAACGCATCATCTATGATAAATATTTCAAATTAGCAACGGTAACCAAGTCCAAAGATACCGCAAATTCAAATAAACGTGAATACGTGGTAAAACATTGCCCCAACTATAAACACGCTGAAATATTAGGGTTATCGTTGAACCAATACAAAATAAAACTCGATTATGCTTTGCGTAAATTTTTGAGGGTATTAGTTGAAATTAGGAGAGGAAAAGAGGATTGAAAATGGAAATGAAAGATAAGAAAATTGAAGAGTTGAATAAAAAATATAATACCGATGGTGTGTATAGTGGCATTGTTTTAAAAGCCCCGTTTGTGGAACTGATGCAACAATTAAAAAGAAAAATTACGAGGACATAGACTTTTTAGAAATAGAAATCAAGAAAATTCCAAACTCACAGCAATATACGGGGGTATTTTTTTCTATGATGACTCTTTTTAGTCGCTTTTAAAAAAATATCAAATATAAAAAGCACAAAAATAGTCTCAATTTTTAAAAAATATATGACAAAATGAATATATCTGATATAATTAGTCTAAAGAGAAGTGAAGTAGAGATGATAGTGTCGCTACGCAACTTCATAGTATGAGATGACGGGACAGGCACACCGTCCACTACTCTTTAGCATCTATGTACAAGTATAGATGCTTTTTTTTTGATAAAACTTAACCGTACGAAAGCAAAAACTTATTGCAGAGGGGTATCGAGTTGTAAAAGTAAAAAACACTTGGATAACAAATGGACCATATAAAGGCGTGAATACAGTTATTGAAAAAGATGGTATCAACTTTGAAATGCAGTATCATACTCGAGAAAGTTTTGATTTAAAGAATGGTCCTTTGCATGAATTGTATGAAAAACGTAGGATGCCGACAACATCAAAAACTGAAAAATATAGACTTGATAACGAAATGCTAGAATTAAGCAAAACATTGAAGATACCAAAAAATATAGAAAGAGTGAAATAGCATGGGAACAAAATATTTCATCGTAAAAACAGAACATCCTCAAATTGTGCGTTATAGCAAAGGAGAAACTTCTGTATATAGCGTAAATAAAGGCTGGATAGAAAATGAAGCATGGTATAACCGTATATTTTTTGGTGACTTTACAGATTTTGAAGAAGTAACCGCTAAAGAAGCAGAAATGTTTATCAAAAGGTTGGTAGTAGCATGATAAATATTGCATTGTCTATCGCTAAAAAAGCACACGCAGGCCAAGTTGATAAAGCTGGCATTGATTACATACAGCATCCTCTCTATGTGGCCAGTCAAGTCAAAACTGAGCAAGAAAAAGCTGTTGCTCTTTACATGATGTGCTTGAGGATAGCGATATAACTGCTGCTGATTTATTGGCCTATGGTTTGTCAAATGAAGTTGTTACAGCGGTACAAACTTTGACAAAGAAAAAAGGCCAAAGTTATCAAGACTATCTTGAAAAAGTGAAATCGAATGATTTAGCAAGAGTTGTAAAACTTGCAGATTTGAAACACAACTCAGATTTATCACGTTTAAAATCTGTTTCTGATACAGACCGCGAGCGTGTTAAAAAATATAAAAATGCAATTCGTTATTTAAGCACCTAGAGAAATCTAAGTGCTTTTTTCGTACTCAGAAAAGGTTAGGTTTTGGTATAAGATTGGTATAAGGTTAGGTTAAAAACGGCAAGGTTACGGCAAGGTTAGTTACAAAAAATAGTAAGGTTTTACAAAGGTATAGCTTGATTTGATTGATATGTATAAATGTCTACCATGAGGGCGGTTATGTGTTTAGATAGGTGTTTAGATTGTCATTTTTCTAAATAGTGTAAAACTTTTACAAAAAGCCATGAAAAACATTTAAAAATAAGTATATTTTTAACACTATTTTTACATTATTTTCATAACGTAATATAATACTTGAAACAGTTCAAAAATGGATTAGTTATAGATAGTGTAGAAAGTAAAATTTTAGCAGAAATAGAAGCTCAAGAGTACTTAATATCTGTAGCGGAAGAGTTTAATATTCCAAAATCTGAACAAAGACAAACAGAAAATGCGCTGGAAAAGTACAAGCAAGAATTAAAGGAGTTGAAGAAACATGAAAAATAAGATTATTGATGTTTATAAAATTGCAAACCGTCTTGTTTCTATCACTGTTGAAAATCCTGACTTCTCAAACTTGAGGATGAACCAATTTGTAGAAATTGGAGGAAAAAAATACAAAGTTCATAGCATTCCATTTTTCAGACCAACGCCACCTAAAACTATCTTAAAACAAGACACTTTTACAATCGATTACACCGAGGACGAGCTCCTTGGTGAAAGAGTAATATTTAGCTAACAATTAAGCACCTAGAGAAATCGAGGTTTCTGATGAAGATAGAAGAATTTGATACAGTGATTTTAAAAAATGGGCAATCTGCAGCAATTGTAGAAAAGCTAAGCGAAGATACTTTTATTGCTGATATAGGTGATTCACCTAAAGATTGGGATACCATAACAATTACAATCAACGAAATAGAAAAAGTAGCACCTAGAGAAATCTAAGTGCTTTTTTTGTACTCAGAAAAGGTTAGATTTTGGTATAAGATTGGTATAAGGTTATGTACAAAAAAATGGTAAGGTTTTGGCAAGGTATACCCCTATCCAAAATGACGGTAGAAAATGCTTATAAAAGACCGCGCCCCCCTCAAACTCTCACAAACTCCCCTTAAAATTTAATTGGCAAAAGTAGGCATAAAAAAAGTACTCACTTATAAAATCACCTTTTGGGAGGATATGTTCTAAGTGAGTACAATTTAATTTTATACTAATAGAGTAGTTATAGCAACAACATTTTTATACTTACCGTGAGGGTGGAAAGTTGACCATCAAAATGACCATCAATATGATACTTTATAGTTACTCACAATAAATCGGTTGAATTGTCAAAGGCTATGAGATAGCTGTTTGTTATGTGTTGTAAATTACTATAAAATACTTATTTTTAATGGAAGGTAGCGTAGGTTAGTTTATAGTAACACCCTAGAAACATTGATTTAACAACGTTTCTAGGGTTGCTTTTTTTTGTATTTTTATAAAAGTACCAGAAATTGTTAAAAATTGACATATTTAGCAAAATTATCTGCTATTTCATCTCTTTGCTTTTCTGTTACATGAGTATAAATATCCATAGTAGTTTTGATGTTAGTGTGTCCTAATCTTTCCTGAACTACTTGAATAGGGGTACCCATTTCAAAGAGTAGTGAGCAATGACTATGACGGAAACCGTGAATAGTTATCTTTTTAAGATCGTACGGTTTGATAATAGTTTCAAGCCAATTGTTTTTCTTTAAAACGTGAAATGAAGGAAGGAAGTAGCTCAAAAGAAAGAGGAGAATCGCTTTCCAAAACAAACTGTCACACAATTTTATTTTTAAAGATATTTAATAAAAGTATTGATGACGTAATACTGAAGTGATATGCTGTAATTGCGGGTGAGACAACCTAAACAATAAAGAAAGGAAAATATGAGACAAAAAGGTAAAGAAAAAACCACTCAAAAAGAAGAAAACGAAAGTAACCTTTAAAACCAACTTAGTATTCTTCACAATCGAGTGGGAAATCGAGTGGGGCGAATAGCCTCACTCCTTTACCAGATTGTATCATATAGTAATAGAAAATGAAAATGAATTTCAAAATAACTAAACACGCCTTTGACTGTAAAGCATTTGTAGCATGGCTTATTTTTATTGCTTTAATAGTATGGTTTATATTTAAGTAGGTGATAACATGAAAGTAGATACAGATAAAATCGAATGGCTCCTTAGCAATGTAACGCAATATCGAATTAATAAAGAAACTGGAGTGAATTTATCTATCTTAGGTAGATTAGTTAGAGGCGAACGAAAAATAGAAAATTTAACTATAAAAACAGGTAGTGCATTAACTGAATATGCTAAAAAACTACAAAAGAAGGAAGATTAACTCCTGCTTTTAGATTATCCTTGAAGTTTTAATAGTGAAAAAAACAATCTGATTGTATTTTTCATTGTTACCGTGAGTGTGGAGATGTACTTTGCTGATTAAGAGTTAAACTTATTCAAGTATACAGTTATAAGCAATGTAAAGCTAAAAAAATGTTGAAATAACAACTTTCATATACTTTTTGTAAGGTGATGGAATTATATTTCTTGGCTATTTTTTTATTCATCACTCTATTGAATATACTCTTTTATTAATTATATGTTTGTAGTAGTTTTAATGATAAATATAAATCGAGGTATATGTTTATGATTAGTGAAGAATATATAGAAAGAGAAAAACGATTAGCGGAATTGTATGAGAGATACTATGATTCTAGACCAGAATTAAAGAAAGCATCGGACGAATTATATGATTTGTATGAAAAATGATAAAATTTCTTTTTGAAGAGTACAGAAAAAGCACTTGAACTTGGAAAATATAGATAAGCATCTAACAAGAAGTTAGATGCTTTTTATAGCAGAAAAAC
>BNJS01001998.1_pt1 | contig 225016 bp, 356 predicted proteins | sample 8540461 | NCBI WGS metagenome assembly BNJS01 (sample SAMD00202454, study PRJDB9452) | human saliva metagenome | isolation source: human saliva | place: Japan | reverse complement strand
GAAGTTACGTATTGCTAGAGAATAGACCTTTACAAGAAATGATAGAATCAGGAGTTATTTCGAAGATCATTGGTTTATGGATAAATGAACGAGCCGCCTGAGCAAGACTCCGGCAGTTATTTCAACAGGGCTAACAGTTGCTGAAAAAACCGAGAGATAAAAGATGGACAAGATAAGCCGGGTTATTTATAGATAATATATTCAGATTTACTCAAGCAGGATCAGAAGTATCAGCTTCTTCTTGAAGAATACCACTGCCAAGCTACGCTTCAACCAAACTTGCAATGTCGGGATTACAAGAAAGAATTTCATCAACAAAGTCTGACTAACTCAGCATCAGTTCGTTTTGTATATACTAGCTGATGACTTGACTGACCCAGCTCCAGCAACAACATTCTCACACGGATGCTATGACAGTTTTATCGAGAAATATAGCATCACTTGAATTTATCCAGCTGTTGACCCGTTAGATCTAAGATTGCTACCTACTGTAGAGGTTGGAAAGACCACTGCGAAGTGGCAAGAAAAGTTCGCTATATTGTAAAGATACAAAGAATTCAAGATATCATTGCTATTTTAGGTATGATGAATTATCTGATGAAGATAAATTGATTGTATCAAGAGCAAGAAAATTGAAAGATTTTCTCAACTATCTCTTGCAGAACAATTTCATAAGGGTATGGAAGGAAAATATGTCTTGTAAAAGATACAATCAGAGTGGATTTAGAAATTTTAGAAGGAAAACACGACGATATCCTAGAACAAGCATTTCTATATGTTGAACAATAGAAGAAGCTGTTGTTAAAGCTAAAGAATTGGCTAAGGAGGTGTTATGCCTAGTTTTTATGAGTGTAGTAACCAAGAAAAGTTTTGATGCTGAGGCAGGATACTTGAGAGTGAGAACTTCTGAAGGATTTAGGAGCCACTAATCACGCCCTTTTGTGTCAGAACTTGATAAGGGAAATGGAAATTGAAAGTCAGGATAGAAATTTTTATAAATAGAGACCTAATTGAAAAATATATACAAGAAGTTGTAAATGAAAAATATGAAGCCTTACTATATGTACAGGCAAAAATATTATCGAATGGGGAGAGAACATAGGCTACTCAAAAGAAGGAAAAGAATCTGTTTTTAATATCGAGATGATAGAAGAAAAATCAAAATACTATGGCCCTTGGTGGTGGCGGAATCAGCAAAAATAGTCATAGAAGAAAAAACGGTATTGACTATATAGAAAGATATGTAAACCCTAAAGATCCAGCACTTTATATAAAAAGAATTGGATAAACGTTGCCAAGAAAAAAATTTGAAATGTTTAAAAGGAGCAAAAAAATGAAAAATTTTATTGTTACTCGTCATATTTTTCTTTTAAATTTATTTGCATTACCAGATAGCTTAGGTAGTAAAGAATATAAAAATAATTATGAGTTCTCAAGATATGAGAGCTGATAAAAATGAGAAATTAGATATAAATAAAATTAGTGAACAAGAAATGTTATCACGTGGAATTGCTTCTAGCTATGTGGAAAAAATTTTTAGATTACAGAGATATAACAGGTGGTTTTGATAAAATAGAAGACCTAAAAATTAAAAGGTATTGGCTCTGCAACCTATGAAAAAAATTATCTAAAAAAATTTTTTGTAGGTTCTAGAAGTGAAAAAGAAAAATTTTAATATCAACTCTGCTGATGAAAAAAATTTTTAAAATATTACGGATTTAGCAAAAAGAAATAAAAAGATTTAAAAAAATATTTAGATAAAAAAATGATAGAATAACAAATAATATTGAATTAAAAATTATTAGTAAAAAACTTACGAAAATTTAAAAGATTATGTTAACTATTAAGAAAGGAAAGAAATGGGAAGATTAATTAGAGGAACAAGTAAAAATGCTAGATTTTTTTATAGCAGACACAACAGATATTGTACAAGAGGCAGCTGCTATCCATAAGTATGATAAATATTCTATAGAAGTATTTGGAAAATTTTGTACACTTGCAGTTTTGATGGGAGCGACTTTTAAAAGGAGAAGATAAACTGACAATTAGAACTGATACAGAGGGCTATATAAAAAATATTGTTGTAAATTCTGATGCAAGTGGAAATATAAAAGGCTACCTTGCAAAATACCGATGCTGAAAACGTAGAACATTTAGGAAAAGGTATGATGAGGATTATAAAAGATATGGGACTTAAAGAACCTTATGTAGCTATAACTGATATTGATTATACAAATTTACCAAATGATATCAGTGCCTTTTTCTATAATTCTGAACAAGTACCAACTGTAATTTCTATTGCAGGTCAATGTACTAACGACAGAAAAAAATTTTTATGTGCAGGGGCATTTATGGTTCAGCTTCTACCTAATGCTGACGAAAGTTTTATAACAAAACTAGAACAAAGAGTGCAAGCTATAAGACCTATGAATGAACTTATGCTTGGGGGTATGACTTTAGAGCAGATCCTAATCTTCTATATGATGATATGGATACTGAAGACGATAGTTTGTAGAAGAATTTGAAATTTTAGAAAATAAAGAAGTAAGATACCAATGCGATTGCAATTCAGATAGATTTTTATAGAGGAATTTTAACTTTAGGCAAAGATGATTTTAAAACATATTTTTGAAGAAGAAAAAGAAATAGAAGCTAGAATGTCAATTCTGTGAAAAAGATATAAATTTTTAGAAAAAGATTTTGAAGAAGTATTAAAAATGAAAATTCTAAAGAGACTAAAAATTAGTCTCTTTTTATTTATAAATATTAAAAGATTTCTACAGAGTATCTCTAGGATATAAATACAAATTTTAATATGAATTACTAACGCTAAAAATTTATAGAAATTTAAAGAGAGGCTACTGCAAATAATTGCAGTAGCCTCTTACTATATTTCAATTTTTGTTTTTCAAAAATTTTACATATCTTTAGTAACAACAACATCAACACCAGTTCCGAAAAACATTGGCAATAATTATATCTCCTCTTTTAACGGGTGCTGTCAGTTCAATATTTTTAATTCTTCCATCAATTTAAAATTTAATTCTTTTGGAATAGCTTGTTTTTGTTTTCAGGACATCTTGCATCAAGAGCATTTTTATTTTAACAGTGGAAGTTACAACTCTTTGAGCTGTCAATTCTTCTTTACATAAACTGCTCCTCTTGGACAAGCATTTCCAGTAACTTTATAGTCTTCAGTATTTACTTTTTATATGACAACCAACAGGACAAACTATACTATATCATTTCCTTTTTCCATTATTTATCCTCCTCAACAACTTCTACAACAATTTTTATTTGCATCTATTTTTCCAAGAACAGTTTTTAGACAGTAATTTTTCCATTTCTCCAGGGAGCCATATGAGATACAGAATGAATTACAAAATCATTTGACTTAACAACAATTTTCACATTTTTAAATATTTGTCTTGCTCTCATAGATAGCTCAAGATTTTTCTATATTTTCTATTCTAAATTTTTGTGGAACTGTGTATCCAATTCAAAAACCAGTCTCAACATCAATATAGTTTCCGTCTGTAACTTCACCTTTTAATATATTTTGCTGCAGCCTTACCCGCTTTTCTTGATTCAATACTTTCACAAAGTCAACTAAGTCGTGAACATGAACAACATTTCCAGAAGCAAAAATTCCTTCAATACTTATTTCCATCATTTCATTTACTATTGGTCCGTTAGTTCTTGGATCAATTTTTAATTCCTGTTGCTCTTGAAATATCATTTCAGGAATTAGCCCGACAGATAAAAGTAAAAAGTATCACATTCATATTCTATTTCAGTTCCAGGTATTGGTCTTTTTATTTTCATCAACTTTTGCTATGATAACTTTTTCGACTCTGTCCTTACCATGATATCTACAACAGTATGACTTAAATATAGAGGGTATATCATAATCTTTCAAGACATTGAACAATATTTCTCATAAGCCCACTAGAGAATGGCATAAGCTCCGCAACGGCCAAAAACTTTTGCACCTCTAAGAGTCAATCTTCTTGCCATTATAAGTCCAATATCTCCCGATCCTAAAATAACGACTCTCTTCCCAAACCATATATCCTTCCCATATTGATATATCTTTGAGCAGCTCCCTGCTGTACAAAAACTCCGGCTGGTCTATCTCCTGGGATAGCTATAGCCCCTCTTGTTCTTTCTCTACAACCCCTAGTTAAAACTACAGATTTTGCTTCAATTATCATATAGCCATCAACAGAGTTAATAGCTTGAACAACTTTATCAGCTGATACTTCCAAAACCATAGTATCAAGTTTGTATTCAATATTCATTTCAAATAACTGATCCATAAATCTTTGAGCATATTCAGGTCCTGTCAATTCTTCTTTAAATTCATAGAAGACCAAAACCATTATGAATACATTGTTGTAAAAATTCCACCTAATTCTTTGGCTCTTTCTATAACTAAAATACTATCAATTCCATTTTTTAGCTTCAACGGCAGCAGCGAGACCTGCTGGTCCTCCACTAACTCTACAACTAAATCATATTTTAAATTCATATCGTTTTGCCCCTATTTAGTTTTTCCAGTCAAGATGTAAGAACTTTTGTTCCATAACTATATCTTCTAAATTTTCACTAAGCTCTCTTGCCAAAATTTCTTTGAACACGAGGTCCACAGAAACCACCTTGACATCTTCCAGCTCCGGGTCTCACTCTTCTCTTGATACCGTTTTAATGTTCTTCCACCACATTTTTCTGTGAATAGCATCAACAATTTCTCCTTCAGTTATGTTTTTCACATCTACAAATTATTCTACCGTATCTAGGGTCTTTCTTTATAACTTCTGCTTTTTCTTCAGCAGGCAAATTAATAAAATGTATCATTTTTCTATTTTTAACAAAAATTTTCTTTCGCTTTTTACATTTCCAAAACTTTCAACAACCATTTTTGCTAAATCAACTGCCATTGCTGGTGCTGATGTTAGCCCCGGAGATTTTTGTTCCTGCCATATTGAAGAATCCTTTTACATCTTCAGCTTCTCCCAAAAATAAAATCTCCTGTGTCAGCATCTGCTCTTAGTCCTGCAAAATTTCTGATATTATCTCTAAAATTAATTTCTTTTCACACTCTTAACAGCAAATTTTTGATATTATCAAAACCTTCAAAATATCTCAACATCTTCTTTGTCTTCAACATCGGAAGCAGTTGGTCCCGCTATGATATTTCCATGAGCAGTCTTAGCAACTAAAATTCCTTTTTCCCATTTCAGTTGGACATTGGAAAAATTACACTGTCAGTTAAATATCCTTGAACCTTGTCAAGTAAATAATATTCTCCAATTCTTGGTGTAATTTTTAAAAGTTTTTAGAAACTAGATTGTTAATAAAAATCTGCATAAACTCCTGCTGCATTTATTATTGCTTTAGTTTCTATAATTTCTCCATCTTTTAATGTTATTTTAAAAAGTATCATTGTTTTTCTATATTTGTTACTTCTGCATTTAATTTTAATTCAACTCCATTTTCCATTGCATTTTCTACAAGTTTGATTGCAAATTCCCATGGACCTGTTATTCCTGCCGTACCTGCATACAAAAGCAGCAACTGCTTCTTTACTTACATGTGGCTCTCTTCTTTGAATTTCAGCTGCATCAATGATTTCCATTTCAGGCACGCCGTTATTCAAAACCTCTTTTTTGTACAACATTTCTAAATGTTCTTTTTCTTTTTCAGAAAAAGCTAGAACATAAGAGCCAACTCTTCTGAACGGAGCATCAACTTCTTTACAAAGAGCTTCATACATTGCATTCCCTTCAACATTGTACTTAGCCATAAGGCTTCCTTCCTTAGCATCGTATCCAACATGAACTATTGCAGAATTTGCTTTTTGTTGTTCCACAAAAACATCATTTTTCTTTGTCAAGCAACAAAATATTTAATTCATACTTTGACAATTCTCTTGATACTGCTGCTCCCATAATTCCTGCACCAATAACAACTACATCAAACATATCGTTCCTCCTAAAATAATTGCAAAATGTAAATAAAAAAGGTCGCGAAAAAACACAAAATCTCTTCTGTTTTTTCACGACTCTCATTCACTAGTCTAATATTCTATTTAATTTAATAATACACTAAAATGATACGTCTTGTCAAATAAAAATATTATAGAATTTTAAAACTCTAAATTTTTCTATCCTAGATTTCTAAAATGCCATAATCATAATAAGAAAAAGCAAAAAAATAAAAATCCAAATATAAGAAAAATGTAGTACACAAAATACAAATTTTATTTTTCTTTCTTTTTTTATTTTTCTATATACTTCTCCATACTCTTCTAATTTAGTTTCATCTTCAGCTGTAAATTCTAAGTAACCATAACTTTTTAAAATAAATTTCTGAATATTCATCATCTTTCATGAGGATAATAACCCTCGTTTAGTAATTTTGTATAAGCTTTGTTATACCAAAAGTCCTGCTATCCCACTAATTACTTCTAGAATAATAAAATATATAAAACATTATAATAAAAATACTCTTCATAAATTCTAATATATCTTTTTCTAATAACTCATATCTATCGCTTATTGAACTCATTATACTTGTAAAAAGCAAATGTACTGTATATGAAAATTTCTGGTAATGCTCTCGCTCCTAATAATATAAAAATCCTTTTTAAGTCTCCTCTAAATATTGGAACAAAAAGAGTAAAAATATGTTGTATAACTAAAACCTACAAAACCATCTTTTACATACCCGTTTTTTCCAATTGAATTTTTACTGCCATATCAACTTTCCTTTCATTAGTAACTCTTTGGAATTGGTGCAAGTATTAGAAAAAAATAAATGAAATAATTTCAAAAATTATAAAAATCCCAAAAATATTTTTGCCTTGTTTCTTTCATCCTTTCTTATTGCCTTTGCAGTTTTCTCATATTGTTCCATTAATTCTAGATTTTCTCTTTCAGCTTCCGTATAAGGTAAATATGCATAATTTTTAAAACATGCTAAAGAAAAATCTATCTCCATTCATTACTTGGTAACCTTTTTTTAAATAAATTTAATGTATATTTCTTATTATAAGAAAAGGCTATCCATATATCTGTGTAAAGAACCACTAAATTCACTACTTTAAGAAAAATATTCATATACCCATTTTCACCAATATACACTGCTCGTACTGAACTAAATATCAAAAACTCTTACCAAAAGAAGAAAAAGTTTTAGAAACTGTTTAAAAATCTCCTCTAAATATTGGAACCCAAAAAGCCAAAGAAAAATGTTATCCAGCTAAAAACCAGTAAAGGCATTTTTCATTTTGCCATTTTCTCTAAATTTATTGTTACTGCCATAATCTCCTACCTCACACTGCTAGCATTTGAAAAATATATTTTACAATCTCTTTTTATCTACTACTATAAAAATATTATCAATAGTATTATGATAAAAATAAATACAATAAAAAGATTTAATTTCTTTTTCTTCTCTCTCTAGCTCTAAAAATTTCTCTTTATATTTTTTTCAATTTTTCTAAATTCTCATTGTCTTCTTCGTTATAATTAATAATTCCATATTTTTAATAATTCATAAGAAAATTCATCCTCTGGAACCCAACCTTCTTCTATTAAACGTCGAGTATAGTTTTCGTTATACCAAAAAAAGCAATTACCGCACTTTCTATATAAGCTGTAATCATAAAGAGATATGAGACTATTTCTGTATTTTTGTATATATCCTATTTGTTTTAAAAATATTTCAATAAAACCACCTATTGCAATATTTGTTGAAAATACTGTAATCATTATCAAGAAACCCTTTAAAAATCCAATCTATAGGCAGAGATTGACATATTAAAAACAAACTTACCCAGCTAAAAACCCTAGGTAACTATTTTTCTATAGCCATCTTTCTCCATTTTTAATTTTTACTGCTATTAAATCCTCCATACGATAAAGGAGCTCGGCAGAATTTTTGCCTAGCTCCTCATCAATAATTTAATTTAAAAATTTGCTAAAACTGTTCCCATTGCCATAACATATCCTAATATTATAGCTGCTATAGTTAATCCTATAAATAACCAGAATTTTTCTGTTCTCCTGATTTTGCTGTTGCTAAAGTAGTTCTATATTTTGTTAATCTATCTGCTTCATTTTTATCTTCATCTGTGTATGGTAATAAAGCATAACCTTTTTGCTATTGCATTTGCATATTCGTCAGTTTCAAAACATTAAAAACCTTCTGCCAAATTTCTATTGAAATGAGATTTGTTATACCAAAATCCTACGTATATAGATAAAGCCAAAGAAAGAATTCCACCTAAAGGAACAAAGTTCAATATAATATTAATTACAAATATTCCTAGAAGCACTAAAAATCCCTTAAAATCTTTTTCTAAATATTGGAACCCAAAATCCAAAAAAGAATGTTGTCCAACTGAAACCTGCAAAAACATTTTTACTAAATCCATCTTTTTCTACTTTGAAATTTTACTGACATATTTTTCTCCTCCTCTACATCAAACGTATTATACCATATTAATATACTTTTATCCTACTTTATTTTTGTAATTTTTAAGTATTTTAAAATACTTTCCTATCATTTTTAATCTCTTCATTTAAATATTTTTCCAATAATTCCTTTTTATTTTTCCGATTTCTTTTCCTCTAAATCCTAAACTCATTAGATCATTACCATCAATAGCTAAATCATTCACTGTTAGCTGCATATTTTTCTTGTGCTTTATTTAACATCTCGTATAAAAATTTCATTTGATTTTACCAACTCAGAATTTTTGGATTCATTATCGGCATTAGAATGTTGAATTAATTTTAAAAGTTGTTCATATCCCATTTCAGATAATAATTTATTCATTTTTATCTGATAAATCTCTATGCAAAGCCATATGTTTTCTGACTAAATTTGAAATATTTTCAATAGACTTACTGTCAATTTTCATTTTTGTCAAAAATATTTTTGCCATCTCCTCACCCACTATATCGTGTCCACGATAATGAGCAATGCCCTTGTCATCGAAAGTTTGAACAGCAGGTTTTTCCTATATCGTGTAAAAGAGCTGCATAACGAAGTTCCGTATCGGCTGGAACTTTTTCTACAACACTAACAATGTGAGAAAATAAATCCAAAAAGTATGATGAGGATTGTATTGATTGAAATCATAAGTTGCTTTTTATTTCTGGAATTATAAGTTCTAAAAACTCCAGTATCCTTCATAAGCATTAAAGTATTTTTAACATTTTCCCCTAATAACAATTTAGAAAATTCTAAAGTTATTCTTTCTTGTGAAATTTCTTTCAATAAAGATTTTTATTTTTTTATTGCAACTATTGTATTAGAAGATAAGTTAAAATTGAGCTTACTCATAAATCTAAAAAGCTCTTAACATCCTAACAGGATCTTTCTTTTATTCTCCTCTGGCATTCCTACAAAATTTATAGTTTTATCTTTCAAATCCTTTTTGTCCGTTGAACAAATCTATCAAGCCGTCTTCCTCATTGTAAGCCATAGCGTTTATTGTGAAATCTCGACGAACTAAATCATTTCTTATATCATCTACAAAAATAACTTTTTGTCTTCAGGAACTATTTTCTTTTCATTTTTCTTCATATAAATCCTGTCTAAATTTTGCAATTTCATAGTCTCTATCATCGATTTTTATTCGAAGTACACCAAAACTTTTCCCAGTTTCCTTCGGAGAATAATCAGTAAATATAACTCATCGTAGTTTAAATTTGTAGCGAAGTCTATATCTTTAGGGTTTCAAACCTAATAAAAATATCTCTTACTGCTCCTCCCACAACATAGCCTTTTCCTTCTCCATTTAATTTTTTTCTAAAATCGTTGTCATCAAAATCGTTGATTGATATTTTGTTCATAATTATCATTCCACTTCTTTTTATCTTTTCTAAATCACCACTGCATAAAAATTTCTAAATTTTCATTCGAATATATTGAGTTAGGATTCGGACCAAATTTCATTTTTCCCCTTATTATCTATTAATATTAATTTTAATTTATTGTAACAATATTTAATTTCTTTTTCAATTAAAAAACTAGGGACTTCATCTCCTAGTTTTTAATTTAGATATTCTATTTAGTTTTCTTTTGGTGGTAATATTTCCAACCAATATCCATCAGGATCTGTTATAAAATATATTCCCATTTTTCATTTACATATTCTATACAACCCATCTCTTGATGTTTTTAAATGCTGCTTCATAGTCATCAACTTCAAAAAGCCAAATGAAACTCTTCTTCTCCTAAATCATATTTTTCTGTTCTATCTGAAAGCCAAGTTAATTCAAGTTGAAAATTTGTTATACCGTCTCCAAGATAAACAAGTTTATAGCTTCCATCTTGAGCAACTTTTTTCTCTCAACTTTTAAACCTAAAGCTTCTTCATAAAATTTTTATACTTTTTCTAAATCTAAAACATTAAAAATTTTCTATGTAAAAAAATGAAATTTCATTGTATCCTCCCCTAAAAATTATTTTTACATTCTAAATATTTTTTTATCTTCATGTCAACTTTTTATACACAAAACAAAAAGACTCACTGCAATTCGAATTTTTACAATAGCCTTTTCTATAATTTATTTTTAGCTTCAATCTTAGCTTGAGAAATTTTTATTCTCTTTTTGAATCTTTTCTTGTGCTTTCAGCTTTTTCTAAATCTTTTTCAATTCTTCAATAAAAGATTATTTTTCAGCTTCAACATCAATTTCATCCAAAGTAAAAAAATTTCATCAGCAATTATCGTAGCCATATTATTTGAAATTTCTAAAAATCCTCCTGTTAAGAAATATTTATCTCTTTTATCTTTCTCAGGACTTTCAATTTCCATTTTTCCATATCCAAGTTCTGACACAAAAGGAGCGTGATTAGGTAAAACTCTAAATCCTCTCAGAAGTTCTCACCTCAAGTATCCTGCCTCAGCATCCAAAAACTTTTTCTAACTGAGTTACTACACTCACTTTAAAACTAGGCATAACACCCCTCCTTATTTAGCCAATTCTTTAGCTTTTAACAACAGCTTCTTCTATTGTTCCAACATATAGAAATGCTTGTTCTAGGGATATCGTCGTGTTTTTCCTTCTAAAATTTCTCTAAATCCTCTGATTGTATCTTTTACAGGAACATATTTTCCTTCCATACCTGTAAATTGTTCTGCAACAGAGAATGGTTGTGAGAAAAATCTTTCAATTTTTCTTGCTCTTGATACAGTCAATTTATCTTCATCAGATAATTCATCCATACCTAAAATACAGCAATGATATCTTGTAATTCTTTGTATCTTTGTAATACTTCTTGAACTTTTCTTGCCACTTCATAGTGGTCTTTTTCCAACTATATCTTCTGATAGAGCCTTAGATGTTGAATCTAACGGGTCAACAGCTGGATAAATTCAAGTGATGCTATATTTCTCGATAAAACTGTCGTAGCATCCAAGTGTGAGAATGTTGTTGCTGAGCTGGGTCAAGTCAAGTCATCGGCTGGTACATATACAGCTTGAACTGATGTGATTGATCCAGACTTTGTTGATGTAATTCTTTTCTTGTAAAGCTCCCATTTCTGTTGCCAAGTTTGGTTGGTAACCACCGGCAGATGGTATTCTTCCAAGAAGAGCTGATACTTCTGATCCTGCTTGAGTAAATCTGAATATATTATCTATAAATAACAAAACGTCTTGTCCATCTTTATCTCTAAAGTTTTCAGCAACTGTTAGCCCTGTTAGAGCAACTCTTAGTCTTGCTCCAGGCGGCTCGTTCATTTGTCCATAAACCAATGCAGTCTTTGAAATAACTCCTGATTCTGTCATTTCTCCGTAAAGGTCTCTACCTTCTCTTGTTCTTTCTCCAACACCTGCAAATACAGATATACCTCCGTGCCCTTTTTGCAATGTTGTTAATAAGCTCCATTATCAAAAACTGTTTTTCCTACTCCAGCTCCTCCGAATAGACCAATTTTTCCTCCTTTTATATATGGAGCTAACAAGTCTATTACTTTGATACCTGTTTCAAAAATTTCAGTTTGAGTTTCTAAGTCATCAAATTCAGGTGCTTCTCTATGGATAGGTAAAAATGTTTCAGCATTTACTGGTCCTTGATTGTCAACAGGTTCTCCCAAAACATTTAATATTCTTCCAAGTACAGCTTTACCTACTGGCACTGTGATAGGCTTACCTGTATCTATAACTTCCATTCCTCTTTTTAAACCATCAGTTGAGTCCATAGCAACTGTTCTTACAACATTGTTTCCAAGGTGTTTGCTCAACTTCAAGTACAAGTTCTTTTGTCATCTAGTTTTACTTTTTAAAGCATTATATATTGCAGGCAATTCATCTTTAAAAAGCAACGTCCACTAACGGCACTTATAATTTGTGTTATAGTTCCTTTGTTCACTTACTATTGCCTCCTTTTTCCAATTTTTAATCTGAATTTGTAAAAATATTTTATTATACAAAAGCGAGATGCTCCTCCAACTATTTCTGTGATCTCTTGTGTAATAGCAGCTTGTCTATTTCTATTGTACTTAATTTCCAACGGTTAATCATTTCATCAGCATTATCAGTTTGCAGATCCCATAGAGTTCTTTCTTGCTGAATGCTCACTGGCTGTACTATTTAAAAATAGCTTGGTATACTTGTAAATTTATAAATCTTGGTAAAGTGATGATAATATATATTCTGCATTTGGCTCAAATATATATTCTTTTCCACTTTCTTCCAACTTTTCACTTTCCATTCTAGCTATTGGAATTATTTTCTCACAGTCAAATCATATCTCAAAGCTGATATGAATTTATTATAAATTACATAGACCTCATCAAAAATTCCATCATTATATTTTTCAACCACAGAATTTGAAATTTCTTTTTGCAACCTTATTCATTTCTTCTGCTGAAATTTTTGAAAAAGATTCAGAAAATTCATATTTTTCTTTTTGCAGAATAATCTACAGCTTTTTCCAAGTGGTATGATAGTAACTTTTTATCCTTATTTTCTGAAATTAATTTTTCAAGAGCTTTTTAAAGTCATACTGTTAAAACTTCCACAAAGTCCTCTGTCAGAAGTTATAACTACAACTGCAATATTTTTACATCCGTTCTTCCATCAAACAAAGGATGATTTTTCATTTTTACTCCAGCTGCAATATGAGATAAAATCTTTTCATACTTTCTTCATAAGGTCTTGATTCAGCTACAAATTTTGAGAATTTTTTAAACTTTTGTTGTAGAAACTATTTCCATAGCATTTGTTATTTGACGAGTAGATTGAACACTTTTTATTCCTCTTTATTTCTTTTAGTTCCAACCATAGTTTTACTCCTTAGTTAAAACTTTCTCTAAAGTTTGCTATACTTTCCTTCAAACTCTGCTTCCAAATCTTTATCTAAAGCTTTCTTATCTGCGATTTGAGTTAAAATATCTGTATTAGCTTTTAAATATTCCAACAATTCTTTTTCAAATCTTCTAACTTTAGATACTTCTATCATCAAGATGTCCGTTTATAACTGTATAGAAAGATACAACTTGTTTTTCAACTGTAAAATGGATTATATTGAGGTTGTTTCAAGATTTCCATTATTCTATGCCCTCTTTCTCAAGTTGAGCTTTAGTTGCTTTATCAAGATCCGATCCAAAATTGAGCAAAATGTTAAAAGCTCTGTATATTGAGCAAGTTCTAGTTTTACTCTTGAAGCCAACTTGCTTCATAGCTTTTATTTGAGCAGCTCCTCCAACTCTTGATACAGATATACCTGCATTGATAGCTGGTCTAAAATCCTGAGTTGAACAATTGTGATTCCAAGAATATTTGTCCGTCAGTTATTGATATAACGTTTGTAGGTATGTATGCAGAAACGTCTCCTGCTTGAGTTTTCTATGATAGGCAATGCTGTTATAGATCCTCCACCTAATTCATCTGATAATTTTGCAGCTCTTTCAAGTAATCTTGAATGTAAATAGAATACGTCCCCAGGGTGAGCCCTCACGTCCAGGTGGTCTTCTAAGTAAAAGAGACATCTCTCTATAAGCAACGGCATGTTTTCGATAAATCATCATAAATTATAAGTACAGTGCTCACCCTTTTTCCATAAAAATATTCTCCCATAGCTACCCCAGAATAAGGTGCCATATATTTGTAAAGGTGCTGCTTCTGATGCAGTTGTTGCAACTATAGTTGTATATTCCATACAACCCTAAATCACTTAATTTTTTTATATTTGTGCAACTGTAGATCTTTTTGACCTATTGCAACATAAATACATTTTACATTTTGTCCTTTTTGATTAATTATAGTGTCAATAGCAATAGCAGTTTTTCCTGTTTGTCTATCTCCTATAATAAGTTCTCTTTGACCTCTACCAATAGGGTACCATACCATCTATTGATTTAATACCAGTTTGTAGTGGCTCAGTTACTGGTTTGTCTTGCAATAATTCCTGATGCTTTTCTTTCGATTGGCATATATTTATCAGCAAGAATTTCTCCTTTACCATCAATAGGTTGTCCTAAAGAGTTTACAACCCTACCAAGTAAATTTTCTCCAGCAGGTACAGATACAACCTTACCAGTTGCTCTTACCTCATCTCCTCTTTTATAAGAGAGGCATTACCAAGGATAACCGCTCCAACATTATCTTCTTCTAAGTTTAGAGCCATTCCCATTACTCCATGAGGAAATTCCAAAAGTTCCCCAGACATTGCATTGCTTTAAACCATAAATTCTAGTAATACCGTCTCCAACTTCAAGAACAGTCCCAGAAGTTTTTATTTCTAAACTCTTTTTGTAATTATCTATTTCTATAATAGAACTTACTTCTTCTGGTCTAATCTTCAAATTATTACACCTCCATTAAAGACCTAATTTTTCTTCCAATTATTAAGTTCTCTTTTTAATTGAACCATCAATAATCTTATCTCCTATTTTAAGTACTCCACCACCAAGAATAGATCTATCAACTTGAACTTCCAAATTGATTTCTTTTCCAGTTTTTTGTGACAGTCTTTCAATAAAGTTTTTCTTTTGCTCTTCTGTCAATTCTCTTGTAAAAGTAGCTTTAACATCAAGTATTTTATTTTCTATAATAGATTTTTTTAGATATTCACTAACTATATATTTTTATACAATTAATTCTATTTTTATCTAAGATATATAATAAAATATCAATGTTATCGTTAGCTTCTCCAAAAATTTCTTTTAAAAACAGTTTTTCTTTTTCTTGACTTTCAATTAAAGATTTTGTTATAAACATTTTAAAAATCTTTATCAGTTTTATATAAAAACCATAGTTGAATTCAAAAGTTCATATATTTCTTTTAACCTGATCTTCGGCAATATCAAAAATAGCTTTTGAATATCTTCTCCCTACTTGTGCTTTAATCATCTATCTTCGCTCTACCTCTGCTATAAAATCATCTATAAGTGAAGTTTTTGATTTGCATCTATTTTTCTTTGATAATCAGCTAACTCAGCAGCTAAAGATTTAACTTCTTTGCTCAATTCATCTTGAGCATCATTTTTCATCTTAGTTACCTCTTGCTCAGTAGCTTTTAAAATGTTTTCTCTGTTTTTCTCTAGCCTCTCTAACTAACTTGCTGGCTTCCTCTTCAGCTTTTTCTTTTGAGCATTTTGTACTATCTCACTAGCTTCCTTTTTAGAAGATGTTATTTGAGATTGAGCTTCTTTCAATAAAAGCTTCAGCTTCTATTTTACTAGCATCTGCTAATTCAGATTCAATTTTTGTTTTCTTTCATTTAATATCTTAGCTATTGGTTCTTTAAAATATTTTTACAACAAATAAAATAATAAAAAGTTTATAATTTGCCAAAAGAAAGTCGAATCAATAGATATTACTGGCATACTACTAGACAATCTTTTTACCTCCTTTCATCATTTTTAACTGACAAAAATTGCTTATCCTAAGTAATTCATTAAAAGGTTTGCATAAAGTAAAATGAAAGCTATAACTAATGAGTAGATAGCTGTAGATTCTGCTACGGCTTGTCCTATAATCATTGTTGAAAACTATTGTTCCTCTTGCTTCTGGTTGTCTTGCAACTGCTTCAACCGCTTTTTCCTGCTGCATAACCTTCTCCAATTCCTGGCCCTATACCCTGCCATCATAGCAATCCCAATTCCAACTGCTGAACATCCTAAAACTATTGCTTTTGCTGTTATTAAATCCATTTTATTCCTCCTAAATATTTATTATTTTTATTATTCTGTATATTCTGCATCTCCGATAGATCCTTGTAGATATACCAAAGATAAAAGTTACAAATACGAAACTTTGTACTAAGCCTGCAAATAAATCAAAGTATAAGTGCAGTGCTGCTGGTACAAATGCTGGAACAACCATATAGACAAGTCCCATAATTATTCCACCTGCAAACATATTTCCAAATAATCTCATTGAGATGTTTATAGGTTTCGCTACCTCACCTACTATATTAAGTGGTAACATAATTGCATTAGGTGCTGCAAAGCCTTTAAATATCCTATAAAACCATTATTTTTAATGCTCACTCCTATGAATAGTAAAGTTGTTACTATTGCCAAACAAACCGTCGTATTTAAATCAGCTGTCGGTGACCTAAATGCAGGATAAATTACAAAAACTCCATTCTCAACCTTTTGCCCAAGGTATTGGGAAAAATGTAATTATATTGGACAAGAAAATAAATAGGAACAATGATGCAAAAATATGTGTAGTATTTTTCTTCCATGAACCTAATATCTGACCAACTGTTGAATCTAAAAATTCATAAATTCCTTCCAATACTGCCTGAAATTTTTCCTGGTACTAATTGTAAATTTCTAGTTCCTAATTTAAAAGAATAGAAAAACAGAAAAATTATAATCCATGTAGTAACAATAGTTGAGCTAACTGGTAAGTCAAATATCCAAAAATTTTTATTTCTGGTCCGGATACCAAAGGTGCTTCTGTAAATTCTATTGGTCCTAGTATCATTTCTTTAAACCTCCTTTCAATAGTCTAGCTTTTAATTATAGTTACTTTAAATATTTTTAACTTTTTCAAGTGCAACCATAAAGAAAAATATTAAATTTTACATTTAACATTCCTATAGCTCCTCCCAAAAACTTTAAAGTCATCAAAAAAATATAAAAGAACGGCTAAAAATCCTATATAAAGAAAAATATCTTTTTGCATATCCTGAGTATGCTATTCTTTTCAGCCGTCTTTTGTATCACGACAATATGAAATTGCTTTCACATCAAGTGACAACATGTATAAAGATAGTATAGAAACTATACTGCCACCTGAAATTCAAATAAAAGAGATGTATTTCTTGTTATCACACCTAATACAACACAAACTATTGTAATTATTATAGTTCTTTTAAAAAGTGTTCTTATCTCTTCCATTTATAAATCCCTTTCATATCTATTTTTGGAAATATTATTTTTATATAGGCTATAAAAGCCGTTAAATATTCCTAATAGTATCATAAATATTAAAAATTAAACTTTTATATTTTTCAAACAAAATGATAAAGATAAACTGGTGCAAAAATATTTTAATGCCATTGTCAAACCAATATGAGTCAGCAAAGGCAAAACTTTTGAAAAATTCTCTATCAAATATTTTCAAAAAATTTCATTAATTTTAATTCCTTTTTAATTAATTCTGCAATATCTGTAGCTAATTTTTTTAACTAATTCTTCATTATCTCCTTCTGTCATCACTCTTATCAAAGGTTCTGTTCCAGAAGTTCTAACTAAAATTCTAATTTCATCTTTATTTTATTTTTCTATTTCAGAAATAAAACTTGTTATTATTTTATTTTTCATTCCAAGTTTTTTTCTTAGAATTATCAACTGTAACATTTATTAAAAACTTGTGGAGCATTTTTAATTTCTTTCATAAGTTCGTCCAAAGTTTTTCCGCTATCTCTTATTATTTCAACCAACTTCAATGATGATAATACTCCATCACCAGTTGTTGCATAATCTTTTAAAATAATATGTCCTGACTGTTCTCCTCCGATAGCAACATCTTCTTTCAACATCATTTCAAGAACATGTCTATCTCCAACATTGGCTCTTAAAAGTTCGATATAATTTTCTTTTAAATATTTTTCAAAACCAATATTGCTCATAACAGTTGTAATAACTTTATTATTTTTCAAAATTCTTTTTCTTCATACCAGAGCTAAAAATTCCAATAATTTTATCTCCATCGATAATATTCCCATTTCTATCTATAGCTATAAGTCTGTCGGCATCTCCGTCATAAGCAAGACCTAAGTCTGCTTCGTATCCAACTCACAACCTTAGCTAAAATTTCTGGATGTGTCGATCCGCACTTCACGTTTATATTTCTTCCATTTGGAGCATCGTTTATAACTACATAGCTCTGCTCTCAAATCAAGAAAAAGCATCTTTAGCTGCTCTATATGCAGCCCCGTTAGTAGTATCTAAAACTATTTTCATATCTTTAAAAGTTCCAGTAACACATTGAGTTAGATAATTTTTATATTGAAAATATTCATCTTCAGCATATTTAAATTTTTCCTACTTTTATCTCCTGCTAAAGGATCTCCTAAAAATTTCATCCAAATGGTCCATATAATATTCAATTTTTTTCTTCTATCTCATCTGAAAATTTATATCCATCTGAATTAAATAATTTTATTCCATTATCTTTGGCTGGATTATGAGAAGCTGAAATCATAATACCTGCAGCTGCTTTCTTGGTTCTTGTTATATATGCAACCGCTGGTGTAGGAATTACTCCAATAAAATCTATATAAATTCCCATTGATGTCAGACCTGCACTCAAAGCTGATCTTAACATATACCCCTGAAATTCTTGTGTCACTCCCCATAATAACTTTTTATTTTTCTTGATCTGTTTCTTTTTGTCTTAAAAAGGTAACCAAGAGCATACCCTAATCTTAACGCTTTATCAACCGTTAATTCTTTGTTTGCTTCTCCTCTGATACCGTCAGTACCAAAAATATTTCCCCACTTGTAAACCTCCTTTTAATGTATTATTCTTTTTAAATTTAATCTTGTCGCTATTATTCCTGTTATAAGTCCCATAACTACTCCCAAGAATAAAAATATAACTATAAATACTATTATTGATTTACTGTTCAAAGATATATTTCTAAACATTAAGAAATATACCACTATAAGTTGCAGAACATTATGAGTAAATGCAGATATACAGCTAATCGATACCAGAGATAAATATTTTCTAAATTTATAAAGAAAAATCATAAATAGTGTACTGATTAGACCTGCAGTAAAACTTATTATAAAGTTTGGTGTAAAAAGAGTTCCTAACATCAAGGCTTGAATAAAAAAACTCTAAGTAATATAGCTTGTATTGCCATTTTTTGAATTAAATTTCTCAAGTGCTATAAGTATTGCAATGTTTGATAGTCCTATCTTCATCCAGGAAAGGTTTAGGAATAATATTTTCAACAAGTGAAAGATACAAACCTAAAAAGCACCAGAGCTATCAAATAAATTTCTTCTCTATTTTCTCTTTTTTTAACATAGCTTTTCCTTTCAAGCTAAATTTACACTCTTAAATCTGAATCCATGCCGATAAGTGATTTATATTTATCTAAAATTGGTTGAATTTCATTTTGTATAAATTTTTCAGTTTGTTCAGGAGCAAAAGCCTATGAAATTTTTGAGGCTCAAGCAGAGATAATAATTTTTCTTTATCCAATTTGAAATAATCATCATTAACTATTCTGTCAATCAAATCGTTATCTTTTCCCTCAACTTTAACTTGCTTTCCAGCCTCCATAGAATGTACTCTTATTCTTTCATGAAGCTCTTGTCTATCTCCACCAGCTTTCACACATTCCATAATTATATATTCAGTCGCCATAAATGGAAGTTCTGACATAATTCTCTTATGTATCATCTTATGATAAACAACAAGTCCTTCCATAATATTATTCCAAATTATTAAAATTGCATCCACAGCTAAAAATGCTTGAGGTAGAGCAAGTCTTTTATTTGCCGAGTCATCTAAAGTTCTTTTCGAACCATTGAGTTGAAGCTGTCATTGCTGTACTTTGTTGTAAAGCTATTACAAATTTTTGCAAGTGATGAAATTCTTTCAGATCTCATCGGATTTCTTTTATATGCCATCGCTGATGAACCAATTTGATTTTTTTCAAATGGCTCTTCAACTTCTTTTAAATGTTGCAATAATCTTAAATCATTTGTAAATTTGTGAGCTGATTGAGCAATGTTAGATAATAAATTCATAATTTCAGAATCAACTTTTCTATCATAAGTTTGCCCTGTCACTCCAAATTTTTATCGAAGCCCATTTTTAGAAACTAAAACATCTAACTCTTCAACTTTTTGAAAAAAATCTCCATTAAACAAATCTCTAAAACTTGCTTGAGTCCCTGTTTGTCCCCTTAACTCCTCTAAATCTTAAAGTGTTTTCTAAATTCCAACTCCTCTAGATCAAGAAGAAGAGATTGTAACCATAGAGTTGCTCTCTTACCAACTGTAGTTAATTGTGCAGCTTGAAAATGTGTGAATCCTAAAGTTGCTACTGATTTATTTTCCAAAGCAAACTTCGATAAATTGCTCATAACATTTATAAGCTTTGCTTTTTATTATTTCAAGCCCATCTTTTATTTGAATTAAATCTGTATTATCTCCAACGAAAAGCCGATGTTGCTCCCAAAATGAATTATTGGCATAGCAAGTGGGGCTTGTGTTCCAAAAAGTATGAACGTGAGCCATAACATCGTGTCTAAATTCTTTTTCCTTCTTAGCTGCTAAATCATAATCAATATTATAGATATTTTTTCATCTCATCAATTTGTTCTTGAGAAATATCTAATCCCAATTCTTTTTCTGATTCAGCAAGAGCTATCCAAAAGTTTTCTCAAGTTGAGAATTTTTATCAGGAGAAAAATTAAACATCATCTCCTTCGAACTATATCTTTCACATAATGGGTTTGAGTAAATTTCGTTATTCATTGCCAACCTCCAATTTCATAATAATTGCGTTTTTCATTTGTGTCAGAGTAATACTTTTTCTTATCGTTATTTTGTTTAAAATTATTTTTATAAAAATTAATTGCAGTTTCGTTGTCTCTCTCACTTCTAAAAAATATCTTTCTCTTTTATTTTTCTAAAAGTTTTGAGCAATATTTTTTATTTCTTTCTTCCTTGATAGTTGCTATTTTTAAAAATTTCACACATCAACACTATCAAGAATTATCATATATCCGTATATTTTACCACTATTATTATAAATGTAAATACTATAATTTTTATCATTTAAAAATTCTAAAAATAGTCTTGTGGCTATATGTCGAATTTTTTAAAAATTTCTTGCTCTATCTTGACAAGTTGTTCGATATAGCTAACATCATATTTTATTTATCATTTAACTTCACTTATTAATCCGATTCTATTCAAAGGCCAAAATCTAACAAGAGCTTTCCTCTTATTCTATCTTTAGCAACGAAGCCCCACATTCTTGAATCAAAACTATGTTCTGTATTATCTCCAAGTGCTAAAAATAATCTTGGGACAAAGATAATTCTACTTTATTTCCTTTTCATCAACTCAGATAATATTTTTCGTCGTGAATAAAATCTAAAAATTTTTCCTGTTTCTTTTCCATTTACATAAAATTTTAAATTAGGCATAAGATTTTCAACCAAATAAGAATTAGATTTTAGATCTTTTTGAACTTCAGCTATATTAAGGTTCGCATTCTTATATGCTGTATTATAGTCTCCAGCTGGGACAATTTCCAACTTTGTCTCCCTTTTTAGGAACTACCCACTCTTGATCTTCTATTCCAAGGTTTTGCATATTTTCTAAAAATCTGTTTGCTTCTCCATTTATATATAAAAGTTTTATTTTTGAATTTTAATTGTTTCCAGGTAAACCCATAGCTCTTTTTGTATATAAATCTTTATTTTGAATTGGCTCTTTAAAAACTATAATATCGTTTCTTTCTGGATTAGTAAATTTATATGTCACCATATTTGCAAAAATTCTATCTCCCACTTCAATTGTTGGTATCATTGATCCTGTAGGTATAACAAAGTTTCCTATATAAAAATCTTTGTATAACTACAACTAAAAACTCCAGCTACAACTATTGTTTCTATATATCTCAATAAAGTTTTGAATCCTTTTCTCCCAACCAATATTATATTTTTGCTATCAATTTATCTGCAAATTTGTTTCTATGAGCATCCATTTTTCTGCTAACATTTTTCTCTTGTAAAAATATAAATAAAAATACTGTTAAAAAGATAAAAATTGCATAACCAAAAAGTTTTAATGTCATCATTGCCTCCTATTATTTAAAAAAATACTACTTATTATATCACATTTTTAAAAACTACCCATTCTTTAGACTGAATTTTTCATTTTTCATAAAAATATTTTTACAAATTTTGTAAAAACATTTTATAATGAAGTGAGGTGTAAATAAAAATGATACTAAGTGGATTTTTTGAAAAATGAAATTGATTATACAAAAATTTTTTGAAACAGAAAAGAAAAATAATTTAGATTATGTTGTCAATAATTTAATAGAAAATAGAAATTTATCTCTTGATGTAAATTTTTGATTTTGATCCTTTCGATTTTAAAGATATGGACTTAGCTGTTGATAGAATTTTTAAAAGCAATAGATAACGGACAAAAAAATTTATATTTATGGGGATTATGATGTTGACGGAATTACCTCTGTCTCTTTTTATATCTTGCTTTATCTGAAATAGGAGCTAATATGATTACTATATTCCACTAAGAGATGAAGGATATGGGCTTAATAAAGCTATTCAAAGTTTAAAAATGATAATGCCGATTTAGTTATTAGTGTTGATTGTGGAATAAACTCAATTGATGAAATAAATTTCGCAAATGAATTGAATTTAGATTTTATCATTACAGACCATCACGAAATAACTGGAGATATACCAAAGGCTCTTGCAGTTATAAATCCTAAGAGAGAAGAAAAACATTTATTCTTTTAAATATCTTGCAGGTGTTGGTACTGCCTTTATGCTTACCTATGCACTTTACACAAGACTAAATAAAATTAATGATTTAGAAAAATATTTAGATATTGTTGCCATTGGAACTGTTGCTGACATAGTTCCTTTAACTTTAGATAATAGAAAAATTTGTAAAAAGAGGTTTGGAAATTCTAAAGAAAAACTCGTTGGATAGGTATCAAGCAGTTAACAAGAAAAATTTATCCTGATGACTGGGATATAAGAGATTATTTTGCCTATGATATCGGCTATGTTATTGCTCCAATTTTTAATGCAGCAGGTAGGTTGGAAGATGCAAAACAAGCTGTTAGCCTTTTTGTTGAAGAGGATGGTTTCAAATGTCTTTCAATAATAGATAAACTTTTTAGAAAATAACTCAGCTAGAAAAGATATTCAAAAAGAAAATTTTAGAATTGTCTATTGCTGAAATAGAAAAGAAAAATTATATGACAAAAATTTAATTCTTGTTGCTAATAAAAAATTTTTCAATTATGGTGTAATTGGAATTGTTGCTTCAAAAATTTTAGATAAATACTATAAACCAACTATCATTATGGAAATTAAGAAGCTGAGGGAATAGCCACAGCTTCTTGTAGATCTATAGATGGTTTAAATATTGTAGAATGTTTAAATTCTGTTGCAGATATTTTAGTTAAGTATGGTGGACATTCAGGAGCCGCAGGTTTTACAATTAAAATTGAAAATATAGATGAGTTCTATCAAAGAGTGGATAAATATATCGAAGATAATTTTGAAAAATCTTTATTCACTAAGAAAATAAAAATCGAAAACGTCTTAGCCCCTTATAAAGTGAACTACCAATTTTTAAAAAGAATTAGAATTATTAGAGCCTTATGGAGCTAAAAACCATACTCCAATTTTTGTTTTTAAAAATTGTGAATATGAAAATTTAAGATTTACTAGAAATTCCACTGAACATTTGATGCTCGATATAAAAAGATGGATATTATTTTAAAAATTGTATTTTCTTTTGGTGGAGGAGATTATTACGATTTAATTGCTAACTCAAAAATCAGTTGATATAGCTTTTAAATTAAAATTAGAAAATTATAAAGATAGATTTATGTACAAACTTCAACTTGAAGATGTAAAAACTCAGATGAAAAATTTAGTATTTGAAAAATAGTTACTTAGAATTAAATGGAAGAGATATGAAATTTCCTCTAACTACCGTTGTTTATCCAAAAAAGAGTAGATGTGAGTAATCCTTTAAATTTGCTGTTCAACGATTATGGAGTTGCTCTCACAAAAGATAGAACTATTATCGAAAAACATCGATAGCAACCTTGTAAATATCTTAAAAAATTTTTAAAATTAAAATTTGGCTATGATTTTACAGTGAAGATGACTCACAAATATTTAAAAAGTGATGCTATTAATCTTTATCTTGAAATTGATGTTGCAGATAAAACTTTAAAATCTTTTCCTTTAAAAAGATAATTTGATTTTTGCAGAGATTAAAAACTTTTAATTAAAGACTTCAATTACAACTCAATTCAAAAATCTGTGTTAGCTTCTATCTTTAAGAATAAAAAGAAAAACTTTAGCTATTATGGATAAGGGCGTGGAATAAATACAATCATAGAAACAATCAACACTATTTTTCATACAAAAATTTAAAAGCTAATATCAATGATGCTGATACAGAAGCTGATTTTTATATTTTTTTACAATTTTGCTGACTTAGATAAAATCAAAAAAATTTAGCTTCAAATAACATTCTAGTTGTTTCAACAAAAAAATATTGAGCTTTTTAGATTTTAATAAAATTGTTGATGATTATTCTGTTCCTAAAAATATTGAATACGTTGATTATCATGATATAAAAAAATTATCAAAGTTTAGATAATTTTTATCATAGATTTTCTAACTTATGATGAAAAATCAAAAATTTTAAACTCTGTAAAAGAAAAATAAACAAGTTTTTGCTACAAGAGATATAGTAGTTTATTTTTAACAAATAATATACTTTACAAATATTATTTACTATGTTAGAATTAATCAAATATTTTTTTATTGGGGGTATATTGTGAAAAAGTCTTTTGTTTGCTAAGTTTTCTTGGGGTGTTTTCAAATTCTTTTTCTAACAATTTAGATACAAATTTTGAAAATGATACCAAAAATTTTTAGACAAGAAAATTTATTAATGGAGCAAAAAGATAAAAGACAATGAACTAAAAAATTTTAATCCAACTGATATTAAAGTTGAAGAGTTAGAAGTTAATAACGAGAATGAAAAATAAATTTTTTTAATAAATAAAATTAATATCACAGACAGTGATAATCTTTTATCTTTTTCAGAGAAAGATAAAGTTATTAATAAATATATAAATAAAGAATTAGGTGCTAGTGATATTAAAAAATATACTGATGGAACTTACAAATAAAATAGTTCTTAAAGGATACTCAACAAGTAGTGTAGGAATAAGAAAGAATGATTTGTCAACAGGTATCTTAGATTTAGAAATAGTTGCTGGAAAAAAATTGAAGCAGTTGTTTTTAATGAAGAGGATAACTTGGATAAGATGAAGAAATTCTTTCTTTTTCATTTAAAGAAAATGATATTTTAAATATTCGGAATATTGATACAACTTCAGAAAATTTTTAATTATCTACAAGCAAATAATATATCTATTGAAATCTTACCTGGAACAAAAGAAAATTATTCTATCATAAAAGCAACAAATATTATGAAAGATAAATTTACAATAGGACTCACAACAAATAATCACGGCGAAAAATTATCAAGATGCTTTTTGGAGAGGAGGAACATATTTTAATATTGATAGCCCCTTAGGTATTGGAGATAATTTTTACTTTTCATATACAAGCGTTCACAAGAAAGATCCTGACAGAAGTTGGAAAGATGTTCCTGATGTACCAAGTCCAGGGAAATTTTCACCAATAGGACCTAAGGGCTATGATCCAAGCAAAGGAGATACCTTGCCAAAACAAAAAGAAGACTTGATATGTTTAATCTGCGCTATACAACAAAAATTCAGAAACAATACTTTGAAATTTACATTTAGTAAAAACTCTTAAAAGATACTAGCTTCTATGCCTTTTAATACGGTTTATGATTTAAAAATCTTCAAATGATAGCTTTGCTCTTGATTTAGAAAGAATGATTTGGAGAAATCAAAAAAATCTAAATTGAGTTTAGATTTAGGAATAAAAACAAAAACATAGTCAAAACTATTTAGAAAGAGCAACTCTATATGATAGAAGATTAACAATAGGAAACATTGGTTTAAATTATACGACAACAGTTATGAAAGGAATATTAGGTTTAAATTTGATCTATGAGAGAGGTTTGACTGATTTTGGTGCTGAACGAGATACAAATAAAATAGATACTACACCAAAGGCACAATTTAAAAATACAATTTCACTGCAACATATTACAAACCATTAACTGAAAGAATAGTATCAAGAACAAATTTAATAAGCTCATACTCTCTGATGTTCTTTTATCCATCAGAAAAAAACAATCAGTAGGTGGTTTTAGGAAGTGTTCCTGGATATCATAGAAAAGATAATCTAAGTGGAGATAAGGCAATAGAAATTGGAGAAGAATTATCATACAATTGCAAAATAAATAACTTAGGAACTTTAAGTCCATACATATCATATTCGTATGGAGCAATAGAAAACAATAGAGACAAGTCAAAAATATGGAACTGGTTATGCGACAGGTGGACTTGTTGGTGTAAGATATTCTGCAAAATATTTAGATTTTTGATTTTGGATATGCAAAAAGCTTTCAAACATTCTGCATATTTAAAACCGAAAAACTATGAAATATATTTCTCAGCAAATTTAAAATATACATTTTAATAAAAAGGAAGGTAATATGTTAAAAATTAATTGCAATATTCTTTGAAGTTTTGTTGACAACTAATATTTTTGCTTCATCACTAGTATTAGATCCAAATTCAAAAATAATACTAAACTTGATGTTTCAGACACAGGTATTCCAATAGTTAATATTTCAACACCAAATTCTCGTGGTGTTAGTGTTAATGATTTTTAGAATACAATGTTGATAAAAAAAGGACAAGTGCTTAACAATGCAGACAATGTTGGAAGATCTCATCTTGCTGGACTTATCAATTCAAATCCTAATTTAGCTCCTAATCAAGCAGCAGGCTTAATTGTTCTTCAAGTAAATGGCGCTAATCGTTCGGATATTGAGGGATATATTGAAGCTTTTAAGTAGAGAAAAAGTTAACGTTATCCTTTCAAACCAAAATGGAATATATTTTGATGGTGCAGGTACAATAAATATTAAAAACTTTACAGCAACAACAGGTAAAGTAAATCTTCAAAATGGAGATTATGTTGGAAATTGATGTAGAGAAAGGGAGAGTTGTAATTGGTCCTAAAGGTTTTGATGGTACAAATGCTGATTATGTATCTATCATTTCAAAAGCACTTGAATTACAAGGAAGCTTAGTTGCAAATAAATTAGATGTTGTTGCTGGTTCAAATATTGTAGATAAAGATGGAAATATCACAAATAAAAATGCAGTTAATAACTCTGTTGCAATAGATGCACACGAACTGGGGAGTATGTATGCTGGTCAAGTTAAATTGATAGTTACTGATGAGGGTGCTGGAGTTAAATCAGATAGCTTTATCACTTCAAGAAACAAGAAACTTGAAATTACTGCTGATGGAAAAATAAAGGTAAATAAGGCATAAGGGAAAGGAATTGATATTAAAGGAAAAGAATATGAACAAAAAGATTTAGCATATTCTGATGAAGGAATATCAATAAATGCAGATAAAATTAAATTATCTGGAACAGGAACACAAGCAAATAAACAAATCAATCTAAATGGAACAGTTGAAAAATAGTGCAACAACATATACAAAGAAGGAATAAAAACAAAAAGGTTTAACAAATACTGGAGTAGTCCAAGCGACAAACCAAATTGAAGTTGAAGGAAACTTGATAAATAATGGAGAAATTCTAACAAATAAAAATCTTACAGTAAAAAAGATACCACATCAACTAAAAAATTGATAGCAAAAAGAAGGAATTTCAGTAGATAAATTAGAAAATTCTGGGGTAGTTGTAACAGAAAAATCTTAATGTAAATAAGAATTTAATAAATTCTGGAAATGTTCAAGCAGGAAAAATATCAGTTGTTGAAAATACAAATAATACAGGAGAAATATTAACTAATAGTTCTTTTACTTTCTAAAAATACTATTACTACTAAAGAAGTTAATAGCAAAAGAAGGAATTTCTGTTGCTAACCTAGAAAGTTCTGGAATAATAGGAACAGATAAGAAATTAGATATAAAGGGTAATTTAATAAATAGTGGAGAAATTCAAACATTAGATGATATCAATATAAAAGAAAATACTCTAAACACAGGAGACATCCTAACAAATGGAGCTTTTTCATCAAAAGATGTTAAAAATGACAAAGTAATAAGTGTAAGTAAAGATATAAGTATAGGTAAATTAGAAAATTCTGGGAAAGTTTCAACAGCTAAAAAAATTAGATATAAATGGAAATTTAACAAATTTAGGAAATATTCAAGCTGTTGAAAATATTTCTGTAACAAATAATGTTTTTAAATAAAGGAACTATCTTAACTAATGGTTCTTTTTACTTCAAAAAGATATTAAGAATGAAAAAGGAATTAAGCGCAAATAAAGATATTACAGTATCTAAACTTGAAAAATACAGGAAATATTATAAGCAATAATAAAGTAACTATCAATGGAGTTTTAACTAATACTGGTGAACTTAAAGCATCTCGATAGTATAACAGTTAGTGGAGATACTACAAATAATGGTAGCATATTAATTAATAAAAATTTTTTACTACTAAGGATCTAATTAATAACAATAAATTAATTGTTAAAGAAAAATTGATATAAAGAATTTAAAAAAATACTGGAACAATAGCTTCAGGTGATAAATTTACTATCAATGGAAATCTTGAAAAATACTAATAGTATAGAAAATAATAAACTTGATATAACAGGAAATAAGTTAACAAATAGTGGAAGTATTAAGGCTGAGAATATTGCTAATAATGTAGCTAATATAACTAATGATGGAAAAATATTATCATTTAATAATATTTCTTTTTCTAATGTACAAAATATAACAAACAGAAATGAGATAACAGCACTTAAAGATATTGAAGCAAATAATACAAATCTTATAAATAGTGGGGATATTGCTTCTAATGGAAAAGTATCGCTTAATAACTCAAGTATTACAAATACTAAAATAGCTTCTAGTACAATAGAAATGCAAAATAATAAGAAATTTGATAATACTGGAGAAATAGTAGGAAATAATGTTACTTTAACAACTGCAAATGATATAGATTTAGTTGGTAAAATTACATGGTACTCAAAGTCTAACTATAAGTGGAAAAATATAACAAATAATGGAGAAACTACTGGAACAGGAACGACTACTATTACTGCCAGTAATAATTTTACTAATAATAGTGAATTATCAGCACAAACACTTACAGTAACTGCAACAGGAGATGTTGTAAATAATAAAGAGTTAAATGGTGGAAAAGTAAGTATAACTGGAAATAATACACAAAATAATGATTTAATTGCAGCAGCAGGATTTAACATTAACTGTAACTAATAAAGTTGATAATAAATCTGGAAAAACTATTTTTGCTGGAAATAAACTAACTATTACTGCTAAAGAAATCTTAAATAATAAAAGAGCAGAACTTTTAGGAACTAATATAGAACTAACTGCTGATAAAGTAAGAAATGAAGTTGGAACTATAAAAAGCATTTAATGATATTACAATAAAAACAGATAAGTTTGAAAAAATATAGAGAAGTAAAAGATTTAGATAAATATGAAAAATATTATGAAACTTGGGATGGAAAAATACTAAGTGAAAGCGAAATTAGCGATTGGAAAAAATATTATTCTGAAAAACTCTTCTAAGACTAGTGGACATCATTCAGGAAGAGCTATTAGAGAAGACCAAAAATGCATTTGAAAGAATAAGTAAAAATGTAGAAAATGATAAATACAAATCTTTATTATTTTCCTAAATATAAAAACTAATGGAAGGTTATTTAGGAAACGAAGGAGAATATACAGAAAAAAACAGGGACTGCAAAAATACAAGATATTCCATTAAATGGAAAAAGTAAGAAGTAAAGGCGAAAACTGAATATGGAAAGGTATTGGCTGGTAGAAATATTACAATAGAAGGTAAAAATGGTGGAAAAAGCCAATGAAGTATTAAATAAAGATTCTATAATATCAGCAGGAAATACAGTAAAAATAGATACTAATAAACTAGAAAAATATTGTGAGCATTGGTGAAAAAGTACAAGTAAAAACTGGTCAAGAATCAATGTTTGTAAAATATCAAAGAGAAAAAGAAGAAGAAGACGTGATAAGTTAAGAATGGAGGTTACTTACACTAGAGATTTTACTAATGACTATATAACAAAAAGTTCCTGTATTAGATGAAAATGGAAAAACAAGTCTATGAAACCTACAAGGTTGGAAATAAGACTAGAAGAAGATATGAAACTGTTACTGAATATGTTGGAAGATATGCCTATGTTACAGGTTCACCATCTATAATAGAAGGAAGAAATGTAGTAATAAATCCAGCAAGTGTTATAAAACAAGAAATAGATGATGCAAATGGTAAAATTAATGAAGGAAAAAGAAAAATAAAGTAATAAAAAGATGAAAGAAAAGTTCATACAGGAACAAATAAAGATATAAAAGAAGAAAAATTGCTCCTAATCAAATTAATGTAAAAGATGAACTAAAAAAATATGGAAATGTAGGAACAAATGGTACTATATACAATGGAAACAAAGTTATTAATGGAGAAATAGTAGCCAGTACAAAAAGTAATAGATGAAATCATAAAAATGGTAAAATAGATACAGATACTAGTTTATCAAGCGCATTATTTGTTAAAAATGTATCTCCAACATCAAAATATCTGTTAGAAACAAGAGCAAAATATATAAATCAAAAATAGTTTCTATGGAAGTGATTATTTCTTAACTCAGAATAGGTTATGAAGAAAAATGGGACAGAGTAAAAAGATTAGGGAGATGCTTACTATGAAAAATGAACTGATAGAAAGAAGTATAACAGAAAAATTAGGAACAAGATTTTTAAATGGAAAAAGAAATATCAGCAAAAGATTTAATGGACAATGCAGTAGAAGAAGCTAAGAAGAATGTCTTAACTATTGGACAACCATTAACAAAAAGAACAGATAGCTAAACTAGATAAAGATATAGTATGGTATGAGTATCAAAATTTAGATGGAATACAAGTATTAGTCCCAAAAAATATTTATCTCAAAAATACACTAAAAATCTAAATACAGATAGTAGAAGTAGAATAACAGGATTAGAAAAATACTTATGTAAGAACTGGTAATTTAGAAAAATGCAGGCTTAATAGGTGAATATGGGAATACTTATGTAGAAGCAAAAAGAAGTTAATAATAGAACATTAGGTAATAAACTTGCTGAAATAAGAGGTAATAATACAACAATAATTGCTCAAAATAACATAAATAATATAGGCGCTAAAATATCTCGCTAATGAAAAATTTAAATTTAGTAGCTATAAATGGAGATATAGTAAATAAGAGTACAGTAGAAAAAATAGAATTTAATAATGGTGAATTTGATAGAAGTAAATTTTACTAAAATAGATTCAGTTGGAGAAATAGTATCTAACGGAACTCTTAATATGCTTACAAATAACTATACAAGTGTAGGTGCTATATACACAAGCTAAAAATACAAATATAAATGTTACTAATGATATCAATATAAAAATCACAAGAAGTAAGTGGAGAACAAAAAAATTTGGAAAAGATGATAGCCAATATAATTATTATGGATTTGAAAGAAATGTAGGCTCAATAGTTAAAGTAGAAAAACTTAAATACAACTGCTAGTAATTTAAATATATCAGGTTCTGCAGTAACAACAAAGACAGCTAACTTAAAATGTAGATAAATTAAATATTGAATCAAAAGTAGATAAAGAAGATGAAATAAGAAAAATCATCATATAAGAGTTTTCTAAAAAATCAGGTTCAAAGAAAGAAACTATACATAATGAAGAAAAATTCAGCAGGAAGCCTTTTATGTAGAAAATAAAGGAATAATAAAAGGTGATGTAAATCTTGTAGGAAGTAATCTAGTTCTAGGAGATAACTCTACAATAAATGGAAAATTAACAACAGATTCTAATGAACTTCATAGCTCATACTCACTAGAAGAAAAGAAAAAAAGGCTTTAGTTCGAGTAGGAAGTTCAGGTTTTTCAATTGGCTATGGAAAAACAGAAAGTAAATTAAAAGAAAAGATTTAACAAATGCAAAAGTCTAATCTAGTATTAGGAGATAATGTTACTCTTAATAAAGGAGCAGATATAACAGCAACAAATTTAATACATGGACAAGTAAATATAAATAATGGAGATGTAAAATTTGGAGCAAGAAAAGATACAAGAGATATAGAAACATCAACAAATAGTAGTGGACTAAATTTATCAGAAAAGATAAAAATCAGAAGCAGTGGACAGAGCGAAACAAAGGAATAGACTCATTTAAACAAATGAAGTCAGGAGATATACTTGGAGGAATAGCGTCATCTACTAATACAGTAACTGGAGTAGTACAAGGTTTAGTGGAAATATAACTAAGAAAGATGGAAGTAAAGCAACTTTAAATGATATAAAAAGCTGATGATTTTAAAGTTAATAATAATTTCTATGCAGATGTAGGTGTAAACTTAGGATTTAATAAATCAAGTTCCAAAAACAAATTCGCATAATGAATCTGGAGTTGTAACAACAATAAAAAGGAAAAAGATGAAAATTCAAGTATAACTTACAATAATGTAAAAGAATATTGAATATGTTGGAACACAAGCGCAAGATACTAAGTTTATCTATAACAATGTAGAAAATATAAATAAGACAGCTGTTGAATTAAAAATTCATATTCATCTAGTAGTACAAGTAGTGGAATATCAACAGGAGTAACTATTGGTTATGGAGATGGAACACAAACATCAGCAGATGCAGTTAAAGTTTTCAGCTTCTCAATCAAAAATGAATAGTAATGGAACTACTTACAAAATGGAAGATTTGTAAATGTAGATGAAGTACATAACAATACAAAGAATATGACACTTTCTGGCTTTAATCAAGAAGGTGGGACAGTTACTGGTAATATAGAAAATCTAACTATTGAAAAGTAAACAAAATATATCTATAACAAAAAGGAAGTACAAAAAGGTGGAAGTATAGGTTTTGCACCAAAATGGAATGCCTAATTCAATAAGTGCAAACTATTCACAAACAAATGGAGAAAGAAGAGTTGTAGATAATGCAAGTACTTTCATAATAGGAGATGGAAGTAATTTAAAGGTAGGTAAGGTAGAAAATATAGCTGCTGCGATAGGGGCAACTGGAAGTGGAAAACTATCAATAGATGAATATGTAGGGCATAACTTAGAAAAATGTAGATAAATTAAAAACAGTAGGAGCTTCAGTAGGAGTATCAGCTTCTGGAATAACAAGTCTAGGAGTAAATTATTCTGATAGAAAACAAGAAGGAATAACAAAGAATACAGTAATAGGTAATGTAGAAATAGGCAAATCTTCTGGAGATGAAATCAATAAAGATTTAGGCTCTATGACAGAAATAACAAAAGATAGAGATTTTTAAAACAGATATAAATATAGAATCTCAAACAATTAACTATAAAAAAATCCTGAATCATTTAAAGAAGATCTTCAAATTGCTTTTAATAGAAGGAAAAGCAACAGGAAGAACAGTAGTAAAAACAATAGATAATATGATAAATGGTGATAAAAAGCCAAGATATAGGAGATGCTGAAAGAAGAAGTCTAATAGAAATAAAGGAAGCAATAGTTAGAGTTCAAACAGCACCTGCAATGGATATTATCGCAGAAGGAAAAATTAGAAAGAAAAGAAGTACAAAAAGAACTTGGAGTAGAAATAGAAAAATTTGATCCAAATGACCCAACATTATCAGAAAAAGTAAAAAGAAAGAATAGATGAGTTAAAAGCAGAAGGAAAAGAAATAGTAGCTTTTTATGATAAAGTAACTAAAAAGATATTTATAAACCAAAATGCAAAAGATGAAGAAGTAAGAGCTTCCATAGCAAGAGAATACAAGATAAAAGAAGATTTAGAGCTAGGAAGAGGAAAAAGCGAATGATAAAGGACAACTACGTTCAACAGTAGCAGGAGAGATAGCCTATGATGAAATAAAGGATAGATTAAAGAAAGGTGATAAAAACCCAATAAGTGCTTCAAAAATTTGATGTAGCAAGATGGATAAGGATAGTGAAGTTACTTCTGATAGATATTTCAATAAAACAAGAGGAAATCTTGGAAAAATAGTAGAAGATTTAAAATATTATGGAGTAGGAAGTTTGCTTAATTTAGCAAGACCATTTGTTACATCTAAAAAGAAAAAGAAATAGATGACAAAATAGAAGCTGCCAGAAAAAATAGGAAGACAGAAAAGAAAGTATTGATAAGGAAGTTATAAGAGAAGAGAAAAATGAATTAGATAGACAAATAGAAATTAGTAAATTAAAATATCAACTATTTAAAATGAAAGATTCACCAGAGAAAAACTTTTAGAAAATAGACTTCATAATTTAATAAGGAAAGTGATACTTTTAGAAGGTTTCTATAAAGTAGTATTTAGTCTCAAATAAAATGATAAAGATATAAAAGAATTCCTTACGACTCCTAAAGAAAGGGAAGAATATAGGCAAAGAGAGATTAATAAGTTAAAAATATCAAATATTTAATGAAAAAGATCCAAATGAAAAAGATAGCTTTAGAAAGTAGGATGAAATATCTTATAAGAGAAAGTAATCAACTTGATAGCTTTTTAGAAAAATGGGAAAGAGTTTTTACGCAGTGCAGCAAAACAAGCACCAGAAGGAGCCTTTAAAAAGGACTTGCTTTTTCAGCAGCTAGTAAAGCTAAAAATGTCAGGACCTTTACTTTTTCTTTCTTACTTCAGAAAAATTTAAATAGTAATGAAGATGTAGTGCTGAGTGATATGAGGAAAAAAGAATATTAAAGATATCTCTGCAGATGAAGAAAAATATATAAAGATTTTCCTGAATATTATGAAGATGAAAAATATTGCTTCTAGAATTAATATATTGAAAACAGAATGGAATAAAAACAGAAAGAAATAATGATATAGCTAATTATTATTCAAATAAAGGGACAGATATAAGTAGAGGATTAGGAAGTTTTGTTGGTGATTTTGGAGGAATGATAGCAGGAGGAATTGCTGGAGAAATTGCAATTTCAAAAACAACAAATACATTTAGAGGAAACTTAAATACAAGTACTAACATCAATAATTATAAAGAATTTCCTAATAAAGTATTTATAAATGATGGAACACCTGGTGGGACAACAAAAAAGCTTATCAAAAATATAACTACTTATCCTGATGGTAGTATGAGTATTTCACAAAAATTTAACAACTGGAGAAATATCATTACAAAAAATAAAATCCATTAGGTCAACAGGTTTTTGAAAAACTTTAACACCTTATGAAGCAAATACTTTAATAGGAGTAAATTCAAGCTCTCAAATGTTAGCAGGAGATGGGGCAGTAAGTCAAGTAGCAAATAAAAGTAGGTCAAGTACAAAATAATAGGTTACCATATAACCCTGTACTAAAAATCTCCAGTTAAATATCCAAATTTAACTGATAGTGAAAAATAAATTTTTGAATGATTATATGAGTAAAGAAATTCCAGAAAAAATAGCGCCTAAATATAATGATGTAAATAAATATGAATATAATGCTACTACTAATCCTGGTCCATTAGCAGAAGGCAAAAATCCACCGATAAATAATTTTTTTATGGTGGGATGTATAACGATGCTTCAAATGAAAGTGGGATGTTTGTAAGAATGGGAGATAAAATAAATCCTTATGGAAGTTGGTATACAAAAAAGTCTCTAAGAATTCAGAAGCACAAGCAAGGGATAGATCTTGCTATTAAAAATGGTGGATTAAGCCTAATGGTGAAATAAAAATAAGAGGATTCGAAGCAGATAAATCAATATTAGATACAATGTATTATATTAAATTTCCAGAAGGTATACCTAAATATAAAGGACCAGTGGGTTATCAGGGAGGACCATTTTTAGGTGGGTTAGATCAGGAGCAATATTTTTATTCCAGATTCTTGGAAATATGGAGAAATAATAGAAACTTATCCTGTTAAATAATAAAATGAAAGGAGTTAAATAATTATGATATGGGAAGAATTAAAAACAGAAAAAATTTTGTAGAAGAAGATTTTATAGAACTTAGAGACTCAGTAGAAGGGCTAATAAGTGTAATTGAAAAATATAAAGATATGAGATAAACTCAAGCTTATATATAGATGATTTAAAAAGATTTTTTTAGCTGATATTAAGTTAACATTAAAAAGATAACAGATAAGGAACTAAAAAAATTTAAATTCTTTAGGAGAAAGTTACTTTTGATTCACGTATTGATAATAGTATATATTCATATTATGTTTATGATAAAAAAATAATTTAGAAAAACACATAAAGCTAATGATGAAATAGGAAGTGCAAAAAGATTTGGAAAAATTCTTTTATAAAAATTACAGAAAAAGTTATATATCATATGATTTAGTGTAAAATAACTAATTTTAGAAAAAAATAAAAAGAATTAGTTATTCCTGCTGATAAAAAAATAAAAATAGTTGAATATAATAAGAGGTGAAAAAGAAAATGAATTTTTCAAAATTAAAAGATGCAACAAATAAATTATTAGAATTTGTGGAAAAAAATATGATTTAGACGATTATAATGAGAGATTAGTGAAGAAAATTTCTAAATGAGCTGATATATTGATAGATACAGATGAAATAGATGATATTAAAAAAATATCAAGAAGTTAAGGAAATAATAGTTGGATTATATCCGCCAAGAGGAGGCTTTGACAGAAATGTATGTAGCTGATGAAGATAGAGAGAAAATGAATAAAAATAAATGATGAGTTAGAAGAATTAAAAGAAAAATCACATTATTAGATTAACCAATAGAATTATTTTTAAAAAGTTATATAAGTTTGAACTGCAAAAGGTAGCAATATTAGTGTTATACCTAGAGTTTCATATCAGACAGGAAATAATTCTCTAGTATTATATGATAAATCAAAAATTCTTACCTGTACCAGTAACTAACTAATGGAACTTTGTAGCACCATCATACAACAAATAAGGAACTATCAAGTGTACCGTTGTTGACAGATGGAGCAAATAAAAAGTAAGTCAAGTACAAAAATAATAGGTTAGCATTGGAAAACACAGTGTAATTTGGAATAAAATAACACCAGTTTATCTAGATATTTCTTCAAACCTTTATTCCAAGAGCTTTTATTATAGAAAGTAATGGGAAGAAATTTGATTGTAACTCCTAATGCTACAAAGAAACATATAGCAGAAGACTTTATAAAAAACATTACTTAGCAGATGGTTCAGATATAAATTATGCTTTAAAAAAGAAAAACCAAATATTATTAAAAAGGATTTGGGAGTAGCTTTTAGATCAAATTACTAATTCTGAAATACAATATGGAAAAAAATATTATACAGATAATTGGGAAATTATGATAAATAAAAGATCGACTGATAAAATACTCAGCTATTTATCATGGAATAATAAGAGAAGGTGTTAAAAAAATGATTAGAGTAAGAATTTCACAAATTCAAAAAGAGTTTAAATCAGATATAAGGGTGTTAATTGATCCATATACAGCTCTTTGGATAGAAATCTCTGATAATTCAAAAAAATAGAACCATTTTGGATAAAATGATCAAAAAAATGAAGGAATATTGATAGTATCGAGGAACTTTAATACTAATAAAAATATCTGAAATTATATTAATTGCTGCAAAAAAATATAGAATATTGTCCTGAAATAAATGATATAAAGTTTAATAATCAAAAATATTAAAATATTGGAAGGAAATCCTATTGTAAAAAAATAAAGAATAGGTATTTTCAAAAAGAACTTCTATATAATAACTTTAAAAATATATTATTCAAAAAGACAGTATAAAAAAATTCAATTTTTAGATATAGTAAATAATTATGACAGTATTTTAAAAAAATTATAAAAATGGATGATATATACTTTGAAACAAATAAAAAAATGGAGTCTTATTAAGTATAATATTAAGGAATTTACCCCAAAAAGTTATAAGAAATATGCTAGAAGTATTGGATAAAAACCAAAATAGAAAAATTTTTTTTGAAATTAAATAAAGAGGAAACTAAAAGTGACTATACTATAATAGATAATCCTTATCCTGCTCCATCAAAAATAATAAATAGATTAAATAAATTTAAAAATCTTTAATAGGAGAAATTAGGGTTATTTGTCAAATAGTGTTGATAAAAAGTTTACACTAGAGCTGATAGAATTAAGAGAATTTTTGAGAATTAAAAACTTAAAAATTCTCTTTTTTGAAAAAGATTTGTAAAAATAAAGTGTCACATAAAATAAAAAGGCAAAGTATTAATAAATGGTGGAACACCTCGTCAGGACAACAATAGCTCATCAAATTAGAGCTACTGATTCTAGTGGAAGTATGATTAAATTACAAAATAATTTAACAACAGGAGAACTATCATTACAAGGGATAAATCTCATCAGGTCAACGGATTTTTGAAAAATCTTTAACACCTTATTCAGCAAATGCTTTAATAGGAGCAAATTCAATCTCTAAAAATGTTAGTAGAAAAATGAAACAGTAAGCTAAGTAGCAAATAAAAGTAGGTCAAGTACAAAATAATAGGTTACTATATAAACCAGTGCTTGCACTACCAGTAAAATATCCAATAAAAATCTGAAAGTGGAGTTACAATTTATAAAAGATTATGCAATAGGATTAAGAGGAGGAAAATATGTAGAAGCAGGAATAGAAGAAATTTGTGATTGGGGAATCGGATTCCTCCCTCAATAGTATATATTTATGAGGGAGAAAAATATTAATTCCAGATAAAATAATCCCTAAAAAATAACTCATATATATAAAAAGTAACACCATTAGATATTCCAATAGAAGTATAGTATATATAGAAATAGAACAGAGCTATGTAAAAAGTAGGTTTACATAGCTTTTTCTATATGACTATCTATTAAATAAGTGGAAAAGTTACAGAAAAATACATCAACAACGAGGAGTATCAGCTTCTGGAATAACAAGTCTAGGAGTAAATTATTCTGATAGAAAACAAGAAGGAATAACAAAGAATACAGTAATAGGTAATGTAGAAATAGGAAAAATCTTCTGGAGATGAAATAAATAAAAGATTTTTAGAAATACCATTTATAAATAAAATTGAAAATAGAGAAAATTTTGTCCCTGATGAATTTGAAATACAAAAGAGATTTAAAGATAGTTTAGATAGAATAAATTGTTTAGAAGCAAATAATACTAAAGATAAAAATACAAGTTTTTACAAAAAATTTTGATGAATTGCAATCTATGGATAGATATAACTTGTAGGTATACATAGTAGAAAAATATTTTTAATAAAAATTTTATAGAAGGTCAAGAAATAGATATCTATGCTGTTTTTGAAGATAATATTTGGTAAAGTATAAAAATATACAATAAAAAGAATATGGCAATTTAACAAATAATGAAAAGTATATGTTGGTAAAAATCTAGTAATTTTAGAGAACAAACATAAAAATTATAGTGTTAAAAATATTTAGAGGAAAAATATGCTTTTATTACGGAGGAAGGAATGACTGTATTAAATGAAAAAGGAGTTTTTAATTACAACATATTCATCTAAATATTATGACAGTAATATGAAAGAAGTTGTCAATAGACTATTTGGGAAATAGGTTGATTATAATGTTAAAAATAGAAGTGAATTAATGGAATTAATTAAATTTGGAAATGATATAAAAATTATAAATAAATGGGATCCTTTAGATTTACTGTATAGTTCTCAAGAGGATGAGTATGAGACTGAAATAAAAGCTATTAGAAATTTAATAATTAATAATAAAAATATAAGTAAAGAATTATTGGCAAAAGAGATAAAGAAAATATTTGAGTATTATTTTTGAATTTATATAATTCTAAAGATGAAACTGAAATAAATATAGCAACTAAACTCATTAAAAAGTGGTGAGTATAAATTAGACTTTAAAGTTCCTAATTATTTGGAAAATGAAAATATTGGCTCAAAAAACATAGGGATTTATATTGATTTATATATAAAAATTAAAGAAATTATAAATGAATGGGATCCTTTGAAATAAGAAATATATCTTTTCAAAATGAATACTCTAATGAGATAAAAAGAATTCAAAATGAATTTTTAAAAATAAAACTATTAAAAAAATTTAAAATGAAAAAATAAATATTTAAGGAAGCATACAATGGTTTATATATATTTCTTCTGAAGAAAAAGAATTAGAAATAGCTAAGAAAAATTTTTGAAAAGATGCAATAGTATTCTATTAGAATAATAATTACGAAAATTAAAGTACAAGGATACTATCTCCTCAGTGCTGGTTTTTAGTGGGAGAACACAAAGAGAATAATGAGCCTATAGAAAGTTTAAAGGTTTCTGGCGGTGCTAAAAATAGAATAGGACTCGCTATAAGACTTATCTATGAATATGAAGTAAAATAATTTTGGATATACAAATAACAGAATAGATATTGGGTATGGTTCTCCTATGCTGCAGCTACAGGAGGTATAGGGTTATCGTTTTATTACCAAAATTGATAATAAATATGCCCATAAGGTAATTAGTTTTATAACTAATCAGAGTGAAATTATAGAATTTTTATTTGATAAATATGATAAATACGATATTATAAAAAGCAGAATAAAATAGGAGGTTTTTAAAAATGATTATAAATGATAAAGATTTAGATGTTATGTATATAAGATTTTTCTTTTTATTTTTGCAAGTATAATCCTAATATCTTTTATTGTACATTTTAATAAAAATCTATGTAGTAGTTCCTATTTTATTTATGCTCTATATAATTTTTAAAGAAATAAAAATGCTATAATTTTAGCTCTACCTTATGAGTTTTTGTTATTGTCAAGAAGGAATATTTTACTATAAAAGAATTTTATGGAAGTATATAAAAATATGTGATTTTTCTATAGATATTTTTAATATTACAGAGATTAAAGATAGATTGAAAAATATGAGAATGAAAATATACTTTATGTATGGAATTTACTATTTTTCTTGTATGAAAGAAAGAATAAAAATAACAAAAAAGATGGAAAAATTTTTTATCTTTGGGTTTATAATAGACAAGAAGAACTAGTAAATTTTTGAAAAATCAAAATGAAGAAAATAGATTTAATAATAAATTTATACTTATAAAATCAATGATAGAAGATGAAAAAGAAATGAGAATGATAGTAAAAATTAAAAATTTAAAACAAATATATTTCAGTAATTTTAATGAGAGATATAACTATATTTTAAATAAAAATTTTTAGAAGAAAATAATGTATATTTTTCAAGAATAGAATTGTTACTATTATTAATTCAGACAAGGAAGCAATAACAAAAACTAGATATATTCAGAAATATAAAATTTAAAGAGATAAATTTTTATGTATTTTTATGTAAATTATCTATCTAAAAAGAATATGAAAATCAAAAAAAGTTTTAGTAGGCTATAATGGAATTGATGCAAAGGAAGTTACTTTTTGGAAAAGTTGAAAAGAAGATATCAATTTAATAAGAGATCATAAAAGTCAATGATTGATTTTTATATCAAAAATATATAATGAAATCAAAAATTTAAATATATTGCTCAAAGTTCATAACAACTAATGAACTTTATTATCATATAGGAAGTTGTTACTTTATAATTTTTATAGACCTAGTAAGAAACTTTAAAAATTAGAGTGGTAAACAAAAATTTAAAAGAGAAAATATATTCCTATGGTGTAGATTTAAATGAAAAAGAATTTAAAGAAATTATGGAATTATTAAAAGATAGAATAATTCAAAAGGAGACTTAATGTTTAAAATTTTTGTGTGTTGGTTTTGGTGGGATGATAGGAGCTATGTTAAGATATAGTTTCTATTTCTTGCCTCTACCTTATATAAAAACTATTTATATAAATATATTGAGCTATCATTATTGGATTTGTTAGTTACCACTCAAAAATATTGCTAATCTCAATCCAAAGTTATTACTTTTCTTGACGACAGGTATTTGTGGTGGCTTCACAACATTTTCGACTTTCTTTAGAGACAGTACAAATGATTGAGCAAAATAAAATTCTAGAAGCTATTATCTACGTTCTGATTTCAGTTACACTTTCTCTTATTGGAATTTGTGTAGGTTATTATTTAGCAAAAATTATTTAAAAAGAGCTGATGCAAAACGAACTTTCGTTTGTATCAGCTTTACTAATTTTATATTAATAATAAATTGGGAAGTTATTATAAATATTTATCACTGTATTTTTCTTAAACACTGGCTATATCTCGTCATCCTTAGCTATAGCATTTTTAAATGTTGCAAGAAAATTTCTTGTATACCTTCAAATTCTCCCAAACCTTTGAAGATAACTTCATTAACTTTTATTCCATTCTCTTCTAATTCATTCTTATAGTCTATACCCATATCTTTCTTTGCATAGTTCTCCTGATACAAACATAAATGGAGCTAATCTAACAGCTTCAATCCCATCTTTTTTCAATTTCTTTATCAAAGTATCCATCAAAGGATATGCTTTTAGTAGCAACTACATATACATTTTCGCGATCGTAAGCATCAAAAATATATTCAAGCATAGCATAGCTTGCCCCTAGAGGAGAATCTGTCCCATAGACAAACCAAGACTAAAAGCTTCTTTTTATTTTTGGCACATATTCCTCTGCTAAAGTTTCCACAGATTTTTGATAATCTTCTAAATTATATAAAAGTGGCTTACCTATTTTTTTATACTTTTTAAAATTTTCTGAAAAATGAAATTTATCTCTTTTCAATAAATTTTTCATATTCAATTCCTGGTATGATATGAGAAGCTTGCACAATCAATTCATCGTAACCTGCTTCAACCATTCTAAAAGCCTTTAATGGTGTATCAAAAATTTCTCCTCTATCTTTCAATCTTTTCAAAACCATTCTTGAAGTATAAGCATTGAATAAATCATAATCCTTAAATTCATCTGAAAAACTTTTTATTAATTTTATCAATTGTTAATTCTCTAGTGTCATTATGAGTAGTACCAAAATGTACCATTAGTAATGCTTTTTTTATTTGTCATATATCCTCCCTAATTATTTTGTTTTTGCAAAAATATAATAACTATTATATCTTATTAGAGTAAAGAATGCAAAATTTATTTTTATAAAAAAGGTAGCTTTCAGATTTTTCTTACTCGCTACCTTCAATTTTTATTTAGTTAAAAGTTCTATCATATCTTCAACATCTCCAAAATGTAGATGAGTATCATCAATTATAATTGCAGGGACACTCATAATGTCATATCTATTCTTGAAATCTTGGAATGTGAAAAATATTTATCATTTCCATTTCGATATTTTTTTATTTAAAGTTGCAATTCTTTGAGTTGCTTGAACTGTCTTTGGACATTTAGTACAAGACAATGAAATTCCAATTTTAATATTTATTGGTTTATCAATCTTAGCAATCTTTTTCTAAGCTTTCAGGAGCAACTTTTTGTCCTGGACCTGCCACATTGTAAAGTCCTAAGATAAATGAGTTTAATTCATGTCCACTTGGTAAGCTTGAATATTTTTAATCCTGAGAAGTTTCCATCTTTGTCAAGAACTGCTATTGATGGAGTTCTTGTCAATTTAACTTTAGCTTCTAGTTCTTTATTTTCTCCTTCGTTGTATGATACAAATTTTAATTTTTCAGGAGCAATAGCTGCGATATCTTTTACAGCATTTTCAATGGCAACTGATTCATCAACGTTAGGATTTTTAAATACAACTATTTCAACAGGATTTTCAAATCTTTCAACTACAGCAGACAATTGTTGTTTCAATTCATCATCTAAGAAGCTTTTCATTTTCTGTTGCAACAGAAGTTGTTTTTCTTCTTCTTTTTTCTTTTTTTGTATTCCTAATTCTTCTCTTAAATCATGAGCATATTTTTTTCTATAGATGTTGCAGCAATAGCTCCGTCAGCAACAGCTGTTACAACTTGTCTCAATCTTTTTGGTCTGATGTCTCCAACAGCAAATACTCCTGGAACGTTTGTCATTAATTCTTCATCTGTTGGGATAAATCCAAATTTATCTATTTCTATATGATTTTTGAAAATTTGGTTTGAAGGTGCATATCCAACGAATACGAATACTCCAAATGTTTCTCCAACTTTTTGCTTTATATTCTGTAACTTCTCCTGTTACATTATTTTTAAATTTTGCTCCTGTTGGTTTCATATCTCCAGTTAATTCTGTTAATTCAGTATTAAATTTAACTGTGATTTTTGGATGAGCTTTAACTTTATCTCCAATTGATTTAGCACAAGTGAAATCTGGTTCTCTTTGCTATGATAGTAACTGATTTCCCATATTTAGTTAAGAACATAGCTTCTTCAGCAGCAGCAAATCCAGCTCCTATTACAAATATATCCATTCCTGTGAAAAATTCTCCGTCACAAGTTGCACAATAAGCAACTCCTCTTCCTGTAAATTCTTGTTCACCAGGAAATCCTAATTTTCTTGGTGCAGCTCCTGTTGCTATAACAACACTTAGAGTTTTATATTCAGCAGTTTTTGTTTTAATAGTTTTTATTTTTGAGTAAAGTCCATATCAACAACTTCATCTTGAACAAAATTTACTCCGAAACCTTGAGCTTGTTTTTAGTTTTGAACTATAAATTCACTTCAGAAATTTCTAAAAATTCCAGGATAGTTTACAACTTCACTTGTCAAACTAATTTGCCCTCCTTTATTTTCTTTTCTATAACTAAAACATCAAGTTTTGCTCTTCCTCCATAAATCCCAGCAGATAACCCAGCAGGTCACTCCACCTATAACGATCATATCGTATATTCTTTCCATCTTATCTCCTCCTTAAATAATTAAGTCTATTTTAAAATAAAAATATCAGTTAGAAAAATATAAAAATATTACTCCACTTATATTTCTATTTCTAGTTTAAGAAAAAGGGGAAAAGTTAAACTAATCCCCTTTAATTTTATAATTATGAGAAACTTTAAATCTCAATTAATCTTATAATTCTCCGATTAAGTCAAGACTTGGTTTTAAAGTTTCACTTCCTGGCTTCCATTTAGCTGGACAAACTTCTCCGTGTTCAGCAACAAATTTAGCAGCTTTGTAATTTTCTTAAAAAAGTTCAGCAGCTTCTCTTCCGATTCCATTGTCGTTTACTTCATAAGAAACGATTTTTCCTTCAGGGTTTTACTACGAAACTTCCTCTTAATGCTAATCCTTCTTCTTCTATTAAAACTTCAAAAGTTCTTGCTAAGAATCCTGTAGGATCTGCGATCATTGGATATTCTACTTTAGAAATTCTATCTGAGTGATCTGACCATGCTTTTGTGAACGAATGCAGTATCACAAGAAACTGAGAATACTTGAGCTCCTTCTCTTTTGAATGCTTCATAGTGATCTTGTAAATCTTCTAATTCAGTTGGACAAACAAATGTGAAGTCAGCTGGATAGAATACAAATACAGACCATTTTCCTAATAAATCTTTTATCTGTTACTGTTATAAAAATCTTTTTCTCCTTTTTTTGAAAGCTGTTGCTTTAAATTCAGGTAATTTTTCCTATTAATGACATAATATATCCTCCTTAAATTTTTACTGATTAGTCTTTGTTGTAATAATTAATTTGTAATGATTACAAATACATATTACTATACTAGATTTATTTTGTCAAGTTTTATTTTCGACTTTTTATAAACTTTTAAAAACTTTTATATTTAATATTTTCTTTATTAATTATTTTTAATTTTTTTATTTTATAAAAATTTTTTTATCAACACGATTTAATATACAATCTAATTGTATGTAACTATTAGTTGAAACAAAAGCAACTCAATAAGTTGCTTTTTATAAATTATATAATTTTTTTATTATACTAATTCAATTATTGCCATTTCTGCTGAGTCACCTTTTCTAACAGATGTTTTAATGATTCTAGTATATCCACCATTTCTTTTCAGCATATTTTGGAGCTAATTCATTAAATATTTTTTTGCTACTGCTTCTTCACTTCTTAAAAATGCAAAACAATTTCTTCTTGATGCTAAAGTATTTTTCTTACCAAAAGTAATCATTCTTTCAGCAAATTTTCTTAATTCTTTAGCTCTTGTAACAGTAGTTTCTATTCTTTCTGCTACTACTAAAGATATAGTCATATTTTTTTAGCATAGCCTTTCTGTGATCAGCTCTTCTTCCTAACTTTCTATATGATTTATTGTGATTCATTAGTAGAATTTCCTCCTCTTATCAGATTATTCAGGAGATCCATTTTTCAAGATCATATCCTAAATCTTTCATTTTTTTCCAAAATCTCATCTAAAGATTTTTTTCCCCAAATTTTTTTAATTTTAGTAATTCATTTAAAGATAAACTTGCTAATTGAGATACATCTTCTATCCCAGCCTTTTTTTCAAGCAATTAAAAGATCTTACTGTTAAATCAAGCTCTTCAATTTTTCATATCATGAGATTTTTCGTCAATAACTTGTACATTTACAGGTTCTTCGATCATCTCTTCAATTTCTTCTCTTAAATTTTCCATTTTATTTCCTATCTCTAAGAAAGGATCTAAATGTAATCTTAAAAGTTCAACTGAATACGAAATAGCATCTCTAATTTCAATACTTCCATCAGTTTCTACAACTAAAAGTCAATTTATCAAAGTCTGTCATTTGACCAAACATAGTATCTTGAACTTCATAAGAAACTTTTCTAATTGGTGTATAGATAGCATCAACAGCCATATAATCAACTGGCCAATCTTTTCTATCAATTTCTTCCGAAACTACAAACCTTCACCAGTATCAACTAAAAATTCCATATCTAAAGTTCTATCAGTAGTTACTGTACATATAACTTGATCAGGATTTATAATTTCAACTCCAATATCAGCTATTATATCTGCAGCTGTTACTACTTTAGGTCCTTTAACAGAAAGAGTCATTTTTCTTTCTCCAGAACTTTCAGCTTTTATAACTATTTCTTTAACATTTAAGATAATTTCTGTAACAGCTTCTTTTTACTCCATCCATTACAGTAAATTCACTCAAAACTCCTTCTATTCTCATACCTTTTATTGCAGCACCTGGAATAGAAGAAAGTAAAACTCTTCTAAGAGCATTTCCTAAAGTATGTCCATAACCTCTGTATAAAGGTTCAATGACGAATTGTCCTTTATAGTTGCTTTCTTTAACTTCTGTTATATTTATTGCTTTAGCTTGCTTTTCTATTTTTAACATTATATCAACTCCTATCAAAAGGATTACATTATCTTGAATAAAATTCAACTATTAAAGATTCATTTAAATCAAAAATCCAAATCATCTTTTAGTTGGGTTTTTGAAAGAACCTTTCCTGAAAATGCAGCTCTATCTAATTCCAACCATGCAGGTGGAGTTGCATCTTCAACAGCTAATTTAATTAGCTCTACATTTTTGAGTTTTCTATAACAGTAACAACATCTCCCACTTTTTACTCTGTAAGAAGCTATATTTACTCTTCTTCCATTTACAGCTATATGTCCGTGAGAAACAATTTGTCTAGCTTGTCTTCTAGTTTTAGCAAATCCCTAGTCTGTAAACAACGTTTTCTAATCTTCTTTCTAAGTATTCGATTAGAGTTAACCCTGTTACTCCTAATTTTCTTGCTGCTTCTTCATATATTTTTCTAAATTGTTTTTTTCCATTACATTATATATAAATTTTTGCTTTTTGTTTTTCTCTTAATTGAATTGCATATTCTGTTGGTTTTTTATTTGCATTTGGTCTAATTTGTCTATTTGAAGATTTTTAACTCTGGATAACTGGATCTATTCCTAAAAGCTCTACACTTCTTCAAAACAGGCTGTCTATTTCTTGCCATTTCTTTTAATATTCCTCCTTTTATATTTATATCAAATATATACGATTACACTCTTCTTCTTTTTAGGTGGTCTACAACCATTGTGTGGAACTGGAGTTACGTCAGTTATTTTAGTAACTTCTAATCCTGCTGCTTGAAGCGATCTTATACAAGCTTCTCTTCCTGAACCAGGTCCTTTAACTTTAACTTCAATCTTTCTCATTCCATTTTCCATAGCTATTTGAGCTGCTTTGTTCAGCTGCTATTTGAGCTGCGAATGGAGTTCCTTTCTTAGTTCCTTTGAGTTAGAAGTTCCCCCAGATTTCCAGCTTATTACCCTTCCTTCTGTATCAGTTATTGCAACTATTGTGTTATTAAAAGTTGAATGTATATGAGCTACTCCGTTAGGAATATTCTTATTTTCTTTTTATCTTAGCTACTGTCTTTTTAGCCAATTTAAGCTACCTCCCTTACTAAGTCTTAAATATCTTAATATCCGATTACTTTCTTATAGGTTTTTTAGGACCTTTTACTGTTCTTGCATTTGTTTTAGAGCTTTGCCCTCTTACAGGAAGATTCATTTTATGTCTTAATCCTCTGTAACATTTAATATCCATAAGTCTCTTTATAGACAATCTTACTTCTTTTCTAAGATCCCCTTCAACTTTGATATCGTTTATAATTTCTCTGATTTTATTTACTTCTTCTTCAGTTAAATCTTTAACTCTTGTGTCAAAGTTTACACCAGCTTGTGTTAAAACTTTTTGAGAAGTTGGTCTTCCAATTCCATAAATATATGTTAGAGCTATTTCAACTCTTTTGTTTCTTGGGATATCTACTCCTGCTATTCTAGCCAAAAATTTTTCCTCCTCTTTTTAAAATAAATTTTAAAAGGTTATTATATATTACGCCAATCTTTTTGTTGGCTAATACTTTCTTCGACATGTCCCATTCTGCAATTATGGGGATGGTCCTACGACTCATTATGTCTTTACAGTACGTCATTATCTTAATAATATTAAAATCATGCTGTACTTTTGATCTTACTACTTCTTATCCTTGAACTTGTTTATGTTTAGGATTTTTCACAGATTACTCTTATTTTTCCATGTCTTTTAATAATCTTACACTTGTCACAAATAGGTTTTATTGATACTCTTACTTTCATTTCTTACCCCCTTCTTGATCCTAGTTTTTCTTTCTGTAAACTATTCTACCCCTCGACAAGTCATAAGGAGAGATCTGTACAGTTACTCCATCACCTGGTAAAATTTTTAATGTAGTTCATTCTCATTTTTCCAGAGATGTGGCCAAGTATAGTATGACCATTTTCTAATTCTACTTTAAACATAGCATTAGGCAAGGCTTCTACTATAGTACCTTCTAATTCGATAACATCTTTCTTTGACATTTTTCCTCCCATCGAACAGAAATTCACACTATTATAACATACTAAATATCTATATTTTATATTTATTTTTATATTTTCATTTTACAACTTTTTATTTTTATTCAGCAACAATAAAAATAAAAAGAACTCACCTCATTATGCCGTAAGTTCTTTTATCTATTTTTAATTTATTTTTAATTTATATATCTTCTTTTTAAAACTTTTTACAAACTCAAAAGCTAATTCTTTTTCTTTATTAACTAATTATTTTACTTCTATCATAATTTCCTACCAATTCATATAATATTCGTCATATTCTGGATCTTCTGAAAGACTATCATAGTATGTACTATCTGCAATTATTTTATTTGTTACTGTATTATTTTCTAATTCTTTACTATATAAAGGTTTATGATTTTTATCTTTGTAAACTTCCAATCTATATAAAGGCTTTTTCTGAATCAAAAATAAGAAATTACATAAGTAAAATTCATATTTTTAAATACCAAAAATGACCCATAGCATTTCCGTCCCAGTCTCCAAAAATTTTTAAATAAATTTCTTTCAGGAACCCCCACTATTTCAATCTCAGATTTTCCTTCTTTACCAAAAGTATAGATAAGATGTTCTCCTTCTCTATATACAGTAACTATTTTATCCGAATTTTTAGTTTGAGCTGTAAAAACTATTTCGGGATTCTTATCAATATGAGGAACATAATTCCCTTTAGCAAACGAAAAATATTGTAACAATAAACATCAACAGAATAACAACTATCTATAATCTTTCCTCCATCAATTTTTAATATTAATCTAATTCGCTTAAAACTATTGCCTTTCCATCTATAATAGCTACACTATGTTCAAAAATGGGCTGATCTTTTTACCATCTCTTGTTACAACTGTCCAACCATCTGGCATAATAGCAACTTTTATATGTCCCAACATTCACCATTGGTTCTATTGCTAATACCATACCGTTTTCTATTTTTAGTCCTCTACCTTTTCTACCATAGTTGGGAACCATAGGTTCTTCATGTAATTCAAGTCCTACCCATGACCTGCAAAAATCTCTTTACTACTGAAAAATCCATTTTGTTCAACAAAACTTTGAACAGCATGTCCTAAGTCTCCTAATCTATTTCCAACAATAGCGCTTCTATCCCTATCGTTCTTGATTTCTCTGTTATTTCTAAAAGTTTTTGCTTTCTTCATCAATTTCTCCTATAGCAAAAGTCTTTGCTGAATCTCCATAAAAACCATCAAGTTCAGTCACTATATCAAGGCTTACTATATCTCCTTCTTTTTATAACTCTGTCTCCTGGTATACCATGAACAACTTCTTCATTCACAGAAATACAAGTAGCTGCTGGGAATGGTCCATAATACCCTTCAACACCAATACAAGCTGGTCTTGCTCCACATTTTCTTATATATTCTTCGATAATTTTTATCTATTTCTTTTGTTGTTATTCCAGGTTTCAAATAAGGAGGAATTATATCAGCATATATTTTTGCAATTATTTGATTTGCTTTTTATCCCTTTTATTTCATCTAAAGTTTTAATTAATCTCATTTTCCTTCTTTCTTTAATAAAAAGATATGGAAGTTTTTCACTTCCATATTCTTGTATTATCCCTAAAATGTTAAATATATCTTTTGTAATTTCATCTAAACTTCTTGTTCCATCAATTTCAGTTACTTTATTTTGTTCTTTATAGTAATCTAAAACTGGAGCTGTTTGACTGTGATAAGTTTCCAATCTTTTCACAACAACTTCTTCAGTATCATCTGCTCTTTTGAACTAAGTCTTCCTCTTTTTCATCAACTGGAGGATTAAACTTAATATGATAAATTTTTCCAGTTAATTTTGATGTTCTTCTTCCAGTAATTCTTTCAATGATATCAGAATCAGGTACATTTAAAGCTATAACTTTTTCAATTTTCTTTCCTAATTTTTGCTAAAATTTCATCTAAAGTCTTAGCTTGAACAACAGTTCTTGGAAAACCATCCATTATAAATCCTTTTTCACAATCTGGTTGAGCTAGTCTTTCAGCTACTAATCCGTTAACAACTTCATCTGGAACTAATTTTCCAGCATCCATAAAACTTTTAGCTTCTAGCCCTAATTTAGTTTGATTTGCTATTGCTGCTCTTAAAAATATCTCCTGTAGAAATTTGAGGAATACCATATTTATCTATGATAAATTTTGCTTGAGTTCCTTTTTCCTGCACCTGGTGCTCCGAATAAAACTAAATTCATTTTACTATCTCCTATCTATTTTTATGACATTATATTATACATTATATTTTATAATTTCCAAAAACTTTTTCTATAGCATTTAATACAGGTTCTTTTTATCAAATTATTTTTCTTCGTTATACTTATAAGTTTTTCTAATCCCTTAATCAAAGAATATTGATTTCTAAATCCTATACTTTCAATTTTTGAGATATCTCCAAATAAATCTACATCCCTAAATGGAAACCAATCTCTTGCATTCAATTTTACTTTATAATCTAATTCATCATCTTTTTTTCATTCTTGCTAATTTTAAAAGAGTATAATATATTTCACAATTAAATATGGGGATGCAAAAGGGTTTCGACGGGGTTGTGAGGTCATAGGTAGCAAGGTCAGGGTTTGTCGCTGTAGAGACTAACTACATCGTTTAGATGGAAATGAAAATTACGCTTTTAGCTGCTTAGTTCAGCTACATCTTGGATAATCTTTTTCTGTACGGATTTTCTAAAGATGTCGACTAGTACGGATTACCGCAAATGATTTCTCTAAATTTGTGGGACAACCCCTAGAGGATAGTTTTAGTTAGCCTTGTTTGCGGGAGTAACTATTACGAAATTTAAATGCAAACTAAACTTGTAGAAGCTTATGGTTATTATGATTTCGGACACGAGTTCGACTCGTCATCTCCACCAACGTTAGTAATTTCAATTGTATTGATGAAATATCAATACAATTTTTTTATTTTAATAAACAAAAAGATTTTTTGAGAAAATCTCAAAAATCTTTTTACTATTAAAGAAGTTTCTTTTTAGAAATAACTTCAACAACCCTTCCATTAATTTTAAAAATATTCTTGCATATCTTCTGATATATCAATATCATCATACTCAGGATTATCACTTTTCAAAGTTATCACTTTCAATTTATCTTTTAATTCTAATCTTTTAATATATCCCTCACCATTATAAGTGACAACGTATATTTTATTTTTACGTAAGTCGTATTATCTGGATCAACTAAAAGCAAATTGACCATCTTCTAAAGTCGGCTCCATACTATCTCCAGAAATTTCAACAAAAACTTCTTCATGAGAAATTTCCTTTCAAAATTAGCATGTAAGTATCAGGAGACTCAAAATTAAGATAACCTCTTCCTGCACTAACTTTGCCATAAACAGGTAGATTTAAAAATTTTCATCTTCAACCACTTTAACTGGCTCTTCATTTTGAAACATTTGAGGAAGAGTTTCTTTTAAATATGCTTTTTCAAGACATTCATATCTTCCGGATATACAGCTACTATTTTTCTATAAAAGTTTTAGAAATAGGAGCAGTTCCTTTCTCGATCTTATCTATAAAAAGTAAAATGTAATTCAATTTTTTTCTGCTAAGCCTCTTAGACTATCTTTATGTTTCAATCTAATTTCTTTTAAAACTTCTCCAAAACTCATAAAAAAATACCTCCATAGTATCTAATTTTATATACAAATAATTATAGCAAATAAAAAAATAAAAAAATCTAGTTTTTGTATAACATTATTTCTACTCAGTAAAATAGTAATTTAACTATATTTTAAAAACTTTAAAAAATTTAGTTGACTTTTGTATAATAAATATGATACATTTATTTCGTAAAGAATGTAGAATAAAAATTATACAAAAAGGAGTTGTTATTTATGCATTACATAGAATTTGAAAGAAAATTTAATTTATTAAACGAGGAAGAAAGAATTTTTATTCATAAACTATCTCTTGAAGATGCAATTAATTTTTTTGAAGACAATTTAACTAACATAATAATCCCTTTAAAAAATAAAAAAATAATAAAGTTTTAAATAATCTTGTTAAATTGTAGAATAAATTTTTAGTGCAGTAATAACTTTTTTTAATATATTAGGCAGTGAGCCACAAAAAATAAAAGATTGTATTTGTTTAAAATTAATTTTTGAGTAAATACAATCTTATTTTTATTTATTAAAAAAATCTTCAAATGTTTGTTAAAAAAATAGAAAGTGTTATAAAAAAATACAAAGATGATAAAATAATTGACAAGGAATAAAAAGCAGTAGTATAATTCAAGCAAATAAATAATAAAAAGATACTGCTTCATTTTGCGTGAGCTATGTGTAGTAGTTCAATAAACAATTTGAGTCCCAGTAAAAATCAGAATAGTTATGGTTTTTATATGGGATTTTTTATTAATATAAAACTTTGAAGGAGGTATATTATGAAAAATTACAGAAGTAAAATTGGGAATAATCTCTGTTCCTTTGAGAGTTCCTTTTAAGACAGCTCTTCGTACAGTAAATAGTGTTGAAGATGTTATTGTGGAAATTCATACTGATACAGGAGCTATTGGTTATGGAGAAGCACCACCTACAGGTGTAATAACTGGGGATACTACAGGAGCAATTATATCTGCCTTTAAAGATCATATTATCAAAACTTTGGTTGGAAGAGACATAGATGATTTTGAAAAATTTAATGAAAGATTTGAATACTTGCATAGTAAAAAAATACAAGTGCTAAAGCTGCTGCAGATATTGCACTTTGGGATTTATACGGACAATTATATAAAAATACCTATTTATAAATTATTAGGAGGTAGCCGTAATAAATTGACAACAGATATAACAATAAGTGTTAATGATCCTGAAGAAATGGCAAAAGATGCAATGAGTGCTATAAAAAGAGGATATGATACTCTAAAAGTAAAAAGTTGGTGTTGATCCCAATTTAGATGTGGCAAGACTTTCAGCCATTCGTAATGCAATAGGAAAAAAATTTTTAAAAATTCGTATAGATGCAAATCAAACATGGAAACCAAAACAAGCAGTAAAAATTTTTAAATCAGATGCAAGATGGAGATTTAGATATCGAACTAGTTGAACAACCAGTTAAAAGCTCATAGTTTTGCTGGATTAAAAATATGTTACTCAAAAATTCAGATGTTCCTGTTTTAGCAGATGAAAGTGTTTTTCACCAGAAGATGCCTTTAAAATTTTACAAATGGGAGCTGCTGACTTAATCAATATTAAACTTATGAAATGTGGTGGACTTTATAATGCTCTTAAAATTGTAAATTTGGCTGAATTAGTTGGAGTTGAATGTATGATAGGTTGTATGTTAGAGGCTAAAGTTAGTGTAAATGCTGCTGTCCATCTAGCTTGTGCAAAAACAAACCATAACAAAAAATTGATTTAGATGGCCCTGTTTTATGCTCAGAAGATCCCGTGATGGGAGGAGCTATATTTAACGAAAAAGAAATATCTGTATCCAATGATTTTTGGATTAGGAATAAAAAGGTATTCAAGGAATAAAATATATAGATTAATAAAAAAATATTTAAAAACTAAGGGGGCAACCACTATGGTAATTACTAATGGATTTACTTATATTGCATTTTTGATGTGTCTAGCTGGAGTTTTACTATTATTAGAAAAAAATATTCTAAATGGAAAAATTTTTTTCAATAGTTCCAGCATTGGTTTTTATTTATGTATTTAATATGATTTTTGTACTATGGGGCTTTTTCAATTCTGACAGAATGTAAAGTTGCATACAAAGCTTTTAAAAATAATTTGTTATATGCAATGATATTTGTAATGCTTTTACGTTGTGATTTTAGAAAACTTGCCAAATTAGGTGGAAGAATGGTTGCAATTTTCTTAGCTTGTTCAGCAACTTTGTTTATAGGTTTTGCTATCGGTTACCCAATATTTAAAAACTTTTAGGAACAGATACTTGGGGAGCCGTTGCAGCTCTATATGCTTCTTGGGTGGGAGGATCTGCAAATATGGCAGCAATGCAAGCTGCACTTCCAGTAGATGCTGGAGCATATAGTTGTGCCTTGGCTTTGAGACACAGTTTGTTATTCTCTATGGATTGCACTATTGCTTTTAGTTGTTCGTTATGCTAATAAATGGGATAATGCAACAAAAGCAGATACTTCTAAATTACAACAAATAGCTGATATAGCAGCTGAAGAAGTAAAAAAAGAAAAAAGAGTTGCCAGGGGCAGCGGACTGGGTATTTTTAATAGGACTTTCTTTAATAGTTTCTGCTATATCTCAAAGTGTGGGAGCAAGTTTGAACGGAATGTTTAGTTCAATTGGTTTATCTGTTTTTGATAAAGGAACAATGACAACAGTTTTTGTTACAATTTTAGGTCTTATATGTGCTCTGACACCACTTGGTAAATTACCTGCTGTTGAAGAACTATCTACAGTTTATCTATATGCAGTTGTTTCTCTTTTAGCTTCAACAGCATCAATAGTTGATTTACTAACTGCTCCTATGTGGGTAGTATATGGATTATTTATTCTTGTTATCCACGTCATCACTATGTTTGTACTTTCTAAAATTTTCCATTGGGATTTATGTATGGTTTCGACAGCATCTCTTGCAAATATTGGTGGTTCAGCATCAGCTCCAATTGTAGCTTCAACTTATAACCCATCTTATGCAGGTATAGGAGTTTTTGATGGGAGTTTTAGAGTGCTGCCCTTGGAAATTTCTTTTGGAATAGCTATGGGACAATTATTAAAAACTTTTATCTTAATAAAGGAAATTTATTTATGAAAGATTATCTAATCTATAAAAATCAAATTGAAAAATAATTTCTAATGTAGAGGCACAAGTATGTGTTAGTTTCTATGACTTAGATCTAAAAAAGAGTTTTTTTCTATAAATGGAGATAAAAAGTTCTTTCTGCAAGTCTTATAAAAAAATTTTAATAATGGCAACAGTAATGAAAAATATTAAAGAAAATACACTTTCTCTTGAAAATAAAATTTCTATAACAGAAAAATATGAAAACAAATGGTGACGGAATTTTTAAAAAGAGCTTAGTGCTGAACATAAATTTTTCAATCAAAGAATTAATAACGTTAATGATAATTCTAAGTGATAACCAAGCAACTAATATTTTTAATTGATATAGTTGGAATGGAGAATATCAATATTTTTAGCTCAAGAGTTAGAATTAAAACAAACAGTTCTTGAAAGAAAAAAATGATGGATAATGTGGCTCGTGAAAATGGAAAAAGATAATTACTGTTGTGCTGATGACATTGCTTTTACTTTTAAAAAAATGATTTTTGAAAAATTTAGTTGATGAAAAAAGTAGTGACTTAATGCTAGAAATTTTATTAAAAACAACAGCAAGGAGAAAGATTGCAAAGATATCTTCCAGATGATATAAAAATAGCTCATAAATGTGGAGATTTAAAAAAACGTAGAAAATGATGCTGGAATAATTTGGACTAGAAGCAAAAAAATATACTTGTCGTCTTAGTTAGTTTTGTAAAAAAATAATCTTGAAGCAAAACAAATAATAGGAGAAATATCTAGATATATCTATAAAAATGGAGGAATAAGAGTTGAAAAAAATTACACAATTTATATAGTTGGAGAAGCAAGGACTACTATGGACAATGCAATAACAAAAAAATGTTTGGTACTTTTTATATAGGGTTTTGAAGTTTCTTTGATAAGTGGAGAAATAATTGATGTAGACTGTAATGCAACTCTTAGACTAACAAAAAGATTTTTTTATAGGATTTTTATAAATAAAAAAATATAGAAAAAAAGATGAAGGTAATTTAAAAAGAAATAGCAAGTAGATATTTTGGGTCTTCTGAAAAAGCAGTTACAATGGCTTACCACGATGCTTTTACAAAAAATACAAAAGATTGAAAAAGAAGTTTAATTGTGGAGCAACAAGAAATTCTAAAAGATATTTTTAAAGAATAAAATAAAATAAAAAGAGAGAAGCACTAGCTTCTCTCTCTTTTGCTAACAAATCCATACTCTCCCAGGCCGCTTCCAGCCAAGTACCATCAGCGTATATGGGCTTAACTTCTAGGTTCGGAATGTTACTAGGTGTACCCCCATAGCTATTCTCACCAAGCTTATTCATTTTATCACATAATATTCCTATGCGCAAGTGTTTCTAAACACTCGAAACTATATAGTAAAAACTTAGATTAAAAACTTCGATACTTAGTATTGGTCAGCTAAATACATTGCTGTACTTACACCCCAACCCTATCAACCTCCCTAGGGCTCGAAGGTATCTTAAAGAATACTTATCTTGAAGTTAGTTTCCCGCTTAGATGCTTTCAGCGGTTATCTATTCCAAACGTGACTACCCAGCTGTGCCACTGGCGTGACAACTGGTACATCAGAGGTTTGTCCATCCCGGTCCTCTCGTACTAAGGACAGATCTTCTCAATATTCTAACGCCTACAGTGGATAGGGACCGAACTGTCTCACGACGTTCTGAACCCAGCTCACGTACCGCTTTAATGGGCGAACAGCCCAACCCTTGGGACCTTCTCCAGCCCCAGGATGCGATGAGCCGACATCGAGGTGCCAAACCCTACCGTCGATATGGACTCTCGGGTAGGATCAGCCTGTTATCCCCAGGGTAGCTTTTATCCGTTGAGCGACGACCCTTCCATTCGGAATCGCCGGATCACTATGTCCTGCTTTCGCATCTGCTCGACCCGTCAGTCTTGCAGTCAAGCTCTCTTTTGCCATTGCACTCTATGGTTGATTTCCATCCAACCTGAGAGAACCTTTGAACGCCTCCGTTACTCTTTCGGAGGCGACCGCCCCAGTCAAACTGCCCACCTAGCACTGTCTCCGTGGCTACAAACCACAGATTAGAATTTCAGCATTGAATGGTTGGTATTCCACCGATGACTCCAATACAGCTAGCGCCATATCATCCCAGTCTCCCAACTATCCTATACATGCAATGCCAAAACCCAATACCAAGCTACAGTAAAGCTCCATGGGGTCTTTCCGTCCTACTGTAGGTAACCGGTATCTTCACCGGTAATACAATTTCACCAGGCCTCCCGTCAAGACAGCGCTCAAATCATTACACCATTCGTGCAGGTCGGAACTTACCCGACAAGGAATTTCGCTACCTTAGGACCGTTATAGTTACGGCCGCCGTTCACCGGGGCTTCACTCGAGCTCTCACTCCTCCTCTTAACCTTCCGGCACTGGGCAGGTGTCAGCCCATATACATCGCCTTACAGCTTAGCATAGACCTGTGTTTTTGTTAAACAGTTGCTTGAGCCTCTTCACTGCGACCCTCGTGCGCTTTGTGACGCGTGGTCACTAACACACAAGGGCTCCCCTTCTCCCGAAGTTACGGGGTTATTTTGCAGAGTTCCTTAACGAGAGTTAGCCTGTCCGCCTTAGATTTTCTCATCCTGACCACCCTGTGTCGGTTTACAGTACGGGCAGTCATACATTAACGTTAGAAGCTTTTTCTCGGCAGCGTGGGATTTGCGCATTCACCTTACGGCTATATATCACACCTCAAGTCTAGTCTAACGGATTTTCCTATTAAACCACTCTACATGCTTTTACGGACACTTCCGTTCGTCCGCGCGCATACCCTTCTGCGTCCCTCCATCACAATATATGACTGGCACAGAAATATTAATCTGTTTTCCATTCGCCTACGCATTATAGCCTGGGCTTAGGTCCCGGCTTACTCAGGGAAGACAAGCTTTACCCTGAAAACCTTGGTCTTCCGGCGAGGGGGATTCTCGCCCCTTTCTCGCTACTTATTCCTGCATTCTCACTTCTGATACCTCCAGAGTTGGTTACCCTTCTCCTTCAACGGCCTACAGAACGCTCTCCTACCAATCCTTACGGATTCCACAGCTTCGGTTTATAACTTAGCCCCGTTACATTGTCGGCGCAGAGACTCTCGACTAGTGAGCTATTACGCACTCTTTAAAGGTATGGCTGCTTCTAAGCCAACCTCCTAGTTGTTTGTGAATCTCCACCTCCTTTCCCACTTAGTTATAATTAGGGACCTTAGCTGGTGGTCTGGGTTGTTTCCCTTTTGACGATGGAAGTTAACTCCCATGGTCTCACTCCTGAGCTTTTAAATTATGGTATTCGGAGTTTGATTGATTTCAGTAAGCAATACGCCCCCTAGATCATTCAGTGCTCTACCCCCATAATTGAACACTCAAGGCTGCACCTAGATGCATTTCGGAGAGAACGAGCTATCTCCTGGTTCGATTGGCTTTTTCACCCCTAAACCTACCTCATCCCCCAACTTTTCAACGGCGGTGGGTTAGGACCTCCACTGTGTCTTACCACAGCTTCATCCTGGACAGGTTTAGATCACCAGGTTTCGCGTCTACGCCAAACGACTAATTCGCCCTATTAAGACTCGGTTTCCCTTCGGCTCCGTTATACTTAACCTCGCCGTTTAACGTAACTCGCAGGATCATTCTCCAAAAGGCACGCCATCACCATTACTGGCTCTGACCGCTTGTAAGCACACAATTTCAGGTTCTATTTCACTCCCCTCCCGGGGTTCTTTTCACCTTTCCCTCACGGTACTATGCGCTATCGGTTAGTAAGAGTATTTAGCCTTATGAGATATGGTCCTCACTGATTCACACAGAATTCCTCGTGTTCCATGTTACTTGGGATCAAAGTTATATGCGCATCAGTTTACCTATACAGGACTTTCACCTTCTACGGTTTATCTTTCCAGATAATTCTAGTTCAGTAATACGCTATATTGAATAACTTGTGGTTCTTCATCACTCTGTCCCTCTACCCCATACGCGCAACGGCCACATCCTTGACACGCGCATGGTTTAGGCTCGACCCATTTCGCTCGCCGCTACTTTGGGTATCGTTTTTTTACTTTCTTTTCCTCGGGTTACTTAGATGTTTCAGTTCACCCGGTTCCCTCTTTCGTATTAAGACTCCATCTTAATAGATTGCTCCATTCGGAAATCCTAGACTCTTACGTTCGTTTGCAACTTATCTAGGCTTATCGCAGCTTACCACGTCCTTCATCGGCTCTTACTACCAAGGCATCCTTTGTGTGCCCTTAATTATTTTAACCTATTTTTTTGACAGCTAACTCTAAGAAATTGTTAGAGTTATTTTTTTGTTTTTCTTGTTTGTTCTACTATATAGTTTCCAATGTTCAGAAGTAATGTAAGAACATTACCAATAGAATAGAGAAAGATATGCGCTCCTTAGAAAGGAGGTGATCCATCCGCACGTTCCCGTACGGATACCTTGTTACGACTTCACCCCAATCGCTAATCACACCCTCGGAGCATCCCTCCTTACGGTTAGGCCTGCTACTTCAGGTGCAACCAACTCGTGGTGTGACGGGCGGTGTGTACAAGACCCGAGAACGTATTCACCGCAACATAGCTGATTTGCGATTACTAGCGATTCCAACTTCATGTACTCGAGTTGCAGAGTACAATCCGAACTAAGAATAGTTTTCTGAGATTAGCTCACCCTCACAGGGTCGCGACTCTCTGTACTACCCATTGTAGCACGTGTGTAGCCCAGCGTATAAGGGGCATGATGACTTGACGTCATCCCCACCTTCCTCCTGCTCATCGCAGGCAGTATCGCATGAGTCCCCAACTTAATGATGGTAACATACGAAAGGGGTTGCGCTCGTTGCGGGACTTAACCCAACATCTCACGACACGAGCTGACGACAGCCATGCACCACCTGTCTTTAGGTTCTCCCGAAGGAGCACAAACACATCTCTGCATTCTTCCTAAGATGTCAAACGCTGGTAAGGTTCCTCGCGTTGCGTCGAATTAAACCACATGCTCCACCGCTTGTGCGGGTCCCCGTCAATTCCTTTGAGTTTCATACTTGCGTACGTACTCCCCAGGCGGATTACTTATCGCGTTAGCTTGGGCGCTGAGGTTCGACCCCCAACACCTAGTAATCATCGTTTACGGCGTGGACTACCAGGGTATCTAATCCTGTTTGCTACCCACGCTTTCGCGCTTTAGCGTCAGTATTCGTCCAGTAAGCTGGCTTCCCCATCGGCATTCCTACAAATATCTACGAATTTCACCTCTACACTTGTAGTTCCGCTTACCTCTCCGATACTCTAGCTACACAGTTTCCAACGCAATACGGAGTTGAGCCCCGCATTTTCACATCAGACTTACACAGCCGCCTAGACGCGCTTTTACGCCCAATAAATCCGGATAACGCTTGTGACATACGTATTACCGCGGCTGCTGGCACGTATTTAGCCGTCACTTCTTCTGTTGGTACCGTCATTTTTCTTCCCAACTGAAAGCACTTTTACATTCCGAAAAAAACTTCATCGTGCACACAGAATTGCTGGATCAGACTCTCGGTCCATTGTCCAATATTCCCCACTGCTGCCTCCCGTAGGAGTAAGGGCCGTGTCTCAGTCCCCTTGTGGCCGTTCACCCTCTCAGGCCGGCTACCCATCATCGCCTTGGTGAGCCGTTACCTCTCCAACTAGCTAATGGGACGCAAAGCTCTCTCACAGCGCATATAGCTTTCATAATTCTAGCATGCACTAAAAATCATAATATCCGGTATTAGCATCCGTTTCCAGATGTTGTCCCAGTCTGTGAGGCAAGTTCTTTACGCGTTACTCACCCGTCCGCCACCCAAACCGAAGTTCAAGTAGACTTGCATGTGTTAAGCATTCTGTCAGCGTTCATCCTGAGCCAGGATCAAACTCTTCGTTCAATCTTTATAGCTCACTTGCTATACATTATTTTTTACACCAAAATTTATGGTTGCATTTTTTTCTTTCCCTATTCTGTTGCTAATGTCCTTGTCGCATTGACAAAAACTATATTAACATTGAAAATAAATTTTTGTCAACAAAAATTTTTAAAAAATTTTAATTTTTAAATTTTATTTTTTTAACTATGAATACAAAAAATAAAAAAATAAGGGAGCTAACCAAATTGCTCCCTTAACTATAAACCCTATTCTCATCTTAATTATTCATTATATTTTTTTCCATATACTCTTCAATTTCATTAGCCGTTCTAGGAAATTTATCTCCCAAAAATTCTGCTTGTTCCATCTTCTTGAATCAAAATATCTCTTTCCATTCTAATTCCACCAAAAATCCATATATTTTTCTATCTCATCATAATTTAAAAAAATTCTTGATGTAATTTTTTTCTGATTTCCACTTTTCAAAAGATCAGGAATAAAAATAAATTCCAGGCTCTATTGTAAAAACATTTCCAACTTCTAATTTCTTAGCTAATCTTAAAGATGATAATCCAAACTGAGTTGATCTCCCTCAGCATAACCAACATTAATTTCTCCAAAATTTTTCCATATCATAGAACTGTCATTCCCATCATATGACCCTAACCCTATGAGGCATAAATAGTGCATAGAGCTCCTGCTCCCACAGCTCCCTCTATATTCCCTTTCATTAAACCTAACTTTTTCATATTTTCAGCTAAAACCTTGCAAACTTCCAAATGTACTTCTTTATATGTTATTCCTGCTCTTGCTAAATCTTTTTGCCTTATCAAACATATCTCTTACTATATTGTGAATTGTCTTCTGTCTCTCAGTAAATTTTTCCACTAACAGGGAAAAGTTGTCGTCATATCTCCACAATAAATCTCATCACTCAAAGCTCCACAATCAAGCAAAAACTAAATCTCCATCTTTTTAAAAACGTTTGAATGGTTGTGATTATGTAAAATTTGACCATTCTTTTGTCAAAAATAGTTTGAAACGAATAATAAGCATTATATTTTTCTTGGTTCTCTTTCAACCTCAGCAACTAGTTCGTATTCTTTCATTCCAGCTTTTAACATTTCTCATTGCTGCTAAATGCATTTCTTTCGTTATATCTACTGCCCTTTCTATTTCTTGTATTTCAACTCTATCTTTTATATTTCTTTGTTTTTATAATAGCTTTTTACTAAGTCAAAAGAAGTATACTTATCGAATTCAAAAGGAGAAATATTTAAAATAGAACTTAAATACATAACATTGTCAGCCCTGTATTGATTAGTAAATCTAATATTTTTCTATTTTCTAAATATTTTTTATTTCTTCTTTCTCAACAAAAATTTTTCAATTCCAACATCTTTAGCTAAATCTTTTTAAATATTTTTGTTTACCCATCCAAATAATATCAGACATAGTAAAATCATTTTCCAAAAAATTATCTCTTTATTTTATCAATATCAATCATACCAATAAGCCCATTATGATCTATTCCAAAAATAATATTTAAAAAGTTGCATCTTGTATAAACGGATAAGTATTGTCTGGACAATCAAGTGGAGAAAAAAATCGTTTCCATTATCAAAAATTATCCCTGTCCTTAAAATTTTCTTTTTAATTTTTCTTCTCTCTACGTAAATTTCTTTTATTAAACATTCCAATACCTCACTATTAAATTTCTTTTTCATTATACAACCATAAGGACAAAAACCAACTATGTTTTTACATAAGAAAAAAAGGTACAGCCTTTGCTATACCCTTTCTTTATCATATCAATCTAACCTTATAATTATGTTAATTAATGTACCTTCTATACCTTTCTTGATTCTATAATTCTTTTTGAAATATTTTTCAGGAACTTCTTCATATCTTACAAATTCATATTCAAATTCTCCTCTACCTTGAGTTAAGGCTCTCAAATCTATAGAATATTTCAAAATTTCTGCTTCAGGAACTTCAGCAATTAAAAACTTCTTCTCCTAATTCATTTGGTTCCATCCCTAAAACTCTTCCTCTTCTTTTATTTAAATCTCCCATTACATCTCCCATATATTCTTCAGGAATAGTAATTTGCATTCTAACAACTGGTTCTAAAAAGAATAGGTTTTGCTTTTTTTCCATACCAACTTTAAAAGCAAGTATAGCTGCTAACTTAAATGATAAATCATTTGAATCAACAGGGTGATAACTTCCATCATATAAAAGTTGCTTTAAAAATTTATAACTGGATATCCAGCTAAAACTCCTTTTTCTTTTGCTTCATCTAATCCTTTTTCAACAGCAGGTATATAGTTTTTAGGAACAACTCCACCTTTTTATTTCATCAACAAACTCAAAAATCATTTTTCTGAATGTTCAAATCTTATCCAAACGTCTCCAAATTGCCCAGCTCCACCTGATTGTTTTTTTATGTCTTCCTTCAACTTCTGCTTTTCCTAAAAATAGTTTCACGATAAGACACAATTACATCTTCAAGTTCAAAGATAGAACTCCAAATTTATTTTTTTATCTTACATAAAATGATGTATAAATGTTTTTTTCCCCTTGCCCACCAATCAACAATTGTTTTTGTTTCGTAATTTCTAGTTACGACAAAAGTCGGATCTTCTTCCATCACTCTTTTGCAATGCAGTACTAATTTTTTTCGTCATCATTTTTTTATCAGCTGGCATTACCCCAGAGAAAATATTTGGTTTAGGGAATCTAATTTTTATTAAATACGACAGAGAAACTCTTGTCACACAATGTATCTCCTGTTTGAGTGTATTGTAATTTAGTAGTTGCTCCGATATCTCCCGCATGTAATTCTTCAAGTTCAATTTGTTTGTTTCCTTGCATTGTAATAACTTGAGCAATTCTTTCTTTTTATTTTTTTCTTAGGGGTTGAAAACTTCTGTTTCTTTTCTAATAACTCCAGAATTTACTTTAAAGAAACTAATTTTTACCAATAAATGGGTCAACTAAAGTTTTTAAAAAAACTATTGCTGAGAATGGATTTTCATCTGTAATTTTTACAACTTTTTCTTGATGATTTTCTGGATCTTCTCAACTCTTTGTCCACTAAATAATTCAGTCGGACAAGGCATATACAATTTTAAGAAATCAAGCAAAGTATGTATTCCTATATTTTGTTCAGCAGAACCAACAATTACTGGAACTATATCCCCCGTTTACTACGCCCTTATGTAATCCAGTTACGATTTCATCTATGAGTAAATTCTTCTCCAGCAAAATATTTATCCATTAGTGTTTCATCGGTTTCAGCAATAGCTTCGAATAAAAGATTTTTAATTTCACTTACATCGATATCAGCAGGAACAGGAGTATCAACACATTCTTTTCCATTGAATACTCTTCCTTTCATATCAACAACATTTACAAACCCTTTAAATTCTTCTTTTTTTCTCAATAGGTATACAGAATGGAGCTATTTTTCCAAATTTATCTTTTAATTCAGCTAATAATTTAGGATAATTCACAAAACCTTTATCCATCTTGTTTACAAAAATAATTCTAGGCAATTTTTCTTTCTTCAAGAATTTTCCAAGCTTTTTCAGCTCCAACTTCAACCCCAGCAGTTGCGTCTAATACAAGAACAGCCGAAGCAGAAACTCTTAAAGAAGATATAACTTCTCCAACAAAGTCAAAAATATCCAGGCGTATCTAAGAAATTAAGTTTAACCTCATCTATGTTCTACAGGTATCAAAGATGTATTTATTGAAAAAAATTCTACGTACTTCTTCCTTATCGAAATCAGAAACAGTAGTTCCATTTTCTACATCCCCTTTTCTCTTGATATAATCTTTAACATAAAGCAGAGATTCAATTAATGTAGTCTTTCCTGAACCTCTATGTCCTACAAGAGATATATTTCTTATGTTCTCAGTGGTAAAAACTTTCATACACATTGCCCCCTTTTATAAAAATATTAAATTTTAAAATTATTTTGTTTCTTTATTTTAGCTTTTTTCTATAAAATAGTCAATGCTTATTTTTGTTATTTATACTTTTTATTACAGATAAAAATCATAGTGTCATGATTTAAAAATAAAAAAATCATATTTTTTTAATATATTATAAATTTGTCAACTTTAGCATTATCATCAAAAATAATCATAAACGTTCTTTCAGTATTCCCATTTACTATTCTTTTATATTCCCATAAATCATTGCCATCTGCATTTTTAGACATCTTATTAGGTTCTCCGAATAATTCTAGTACATCTCTTTTTACTACTTTTCCTTTTCTTTTATTAAGTTTTTTTACATTTTTAGGGGTCATAGGCACTGTCCTTATTTCGCTACATCCTATCAAAAATAAAAAGACAATAAAATCAAACTTTTCTTCATAAAAACTACCTCCTATAATTTATTGTTGTGTATATTATACCCCCTAATTTTTCAACATATTTTTTTGTTCTATTTTCCTTTTTATATTTCAATTTTTATTTATAAAAGTTACAACTTCTAGTACCTGTTGACAAAAACAATTTTTATGTTATAACATCTTTGTACAAAAGATAATTTTAATTTTTAAAATGAGGCGTTAATATGAAAAAAATAGATTAAATTATGCCGTATTAGAAACTATATATGAAGTCAAGCTTTGCTTCATACCGATTTAGAACTTATATTAAAGATTTTGGTTTGACTTAAACATAATAAAAAGCTGCTGCAATCTTGCAACAGCTTTTTCTTTTCTTTTACTATTTACCTAAAATTCTCTTAAGTTCATTAGCTACAAATTCAACTATTGGTCCAACAATAACTTGAACTGCTTCTTTTGATGGTTTTTAAAAACACCTGGTACTAATTTTTAATTTCATTTTCTTGTATATTTCCACTATCTTTTTACTTTTTAATCTAAGTCTTGTTGTACAGTTATCAACTTCAACAACATTATCAGCTCCACCTAAAAGTCCAACTAATTTTTCAGCTAATTCTGCGTTTGTAGATTGAACTCTTGACATTTCTTGTTTTTCTTCTTCACTGTCTTCTCTTCCTGGAGTTTTTAAATTAAAAGGCTTTTTATTGTAAATAAAAATGCAAAATAATAAATTATAAAGAAAAAAAGCTCCTAATAATAGTAACATATATGGATTATTTGCATTTTGGATTTTTAATGACAAGAAGAAATCTATAAATCCTCCTGAGAAACTAAATCCTGCCATCCAGTTGAATGAAGCTGCTAAGAACAAAGAAATTCCAGTTAAAACAGCATGTAACAAATATAATACTGGTGCAACAAACATAAATGCAAATTCGATTGGTTCTGTAACTCCAGTTAAGAAACTTGTAAATCCTGCTGCTGCCATTATAGAAACAATTTTGGCTCTATTTTGTGGTTTTGATGTTTGAACGAAAGCAACACAAGCTCCTAAAAGTCCGAACATCATTATTGGGAAGAATCCTGCTTGGTACATTCCAACATGATAAGTCCCTTGTAAAAATTTCTGGTAAATCAGCATAGGCAGCTGCTGGATCTCCCCAGAATCTTCCTATATCATTTTATTCCTGCAACATTGAACCAGAACACTGAGTTCACTGCATGGTGTAATCCAACAGGTATTAATAATCTGTTAAAGAATCCATAAATTCCTGCTCCAACTGGTCCTAATTTTGCAATACTTGTTCCGAATGATACTAAAGCACCAAATATTACTGGCCATACATAAGTTAAAAATAAAAGATACAACTATCATTACAACAGATGTTATAATTGGAACAAATCTTTTTCCACTGAAAAAAATGCCAAGAATTTTGGTAATTCAACTGTATGGAATTTATTATATAATTCCTCAGCTACAACTCCACAAAAGTATACCGATAAATTGGTTATTTATTTTTCCAAAAAGCTGCATGCACTTCTTCTTGAGGTATACCCATAATTTGTGAAATAGCTCCCTTTGACAATAAAGTTGTTACTATTTCAAATGCAACAAGACCAGCAAGAGCTGCTGCTCCATCTTTTATCCTTAGACAATCCATAAGCAACACCAACAGCAAATAATATTGGCATATTATCAATAATTGCTGCCCCTGCTTTTTATTAAAAATGCCGCTAACTGACTGTTTGCTCCCCAACCAGTTGGATCTATCCAATAACCTACCCCTAACATTATTGCCGCTGCTGGTAATACAGCAACAGGAACCATTAATGCTCTTCCAATTTTTTTGTAAATAACTAAACATACTTTTACCTCCCTATTCCCTTTTTATAAAAAAATTTACTTTATCTCTCCTTAATTTTGCATATTATTATATCACTTATCGTCATTAATTCAATACATTTTTTTATATTTTTTATCAAAACTATCTTTTAAGCTGTAATTTTTCTGATTTTTAGTTTTAAAGCTCTGTATTTATTTCGTTTCTGTGTTATAATATAATAAATTTTTATTTTAGAAAAGGAGGAGAATATGGGATATTTTTTTGGTTAGTTCTTACAGTTATTTTTTTACTGTTATTGAATTTGCAATTCCCTCACTTGTTACAATTTGGTTTGCAATTGCAGCTGCTGCTACAGTTTTTATTTCTCTTATAGTAGATAATCAAAATATTGAAATAGTTTTGTTTTACATTAATTTCTATTGTAGCTTTATTATTTATTAGGCCTTATGCAAAAGCTTTTTTCGAAAAGAAAAAGAAAATTTTGATGCTGCAGCAATTGATACGGATATTATAGTCGAAAAATTATCGATACTTCTAAGGAAGAAAAAAATTTATGATGTAAAATATAAAGGGTTCTGTGTGGACTGGGTTAAACAGAAATTTTTTGAAGTTGGAGATAGAGCAAATATAAAAAGTTTTTAAAGGAAATAAAATAATATTAACAAAATAAAGGAGTGATTTTATGTTTTTTTATACCATTTTTTTGTACTAGTAATAATTTTAATAGCAATGATTGCTTTGAAAGCAATTAAAATTATCCCAGAATCTCAAGTTTATGTAATTGAGAAACTAGGAAAATATTCTGAATCATTAAATTCAGGATTGAATTTTTATTAACCCATTTTTTTGATAGAGTTTCAAGAATTGTTTCTCTAAAAAGAACAAGTTGTAGATTTTTGATCCACAAGCAGTTATCACAAAAGATAATGCCACTATGCAAATAGACACTGTTGTTTACTATCAAGTAACAGATCCAAAAACTTTATACTTACGGAGTTGAAAGACCTCTATCTGCTATAGAAAAATCTAACTGCCACAACTTTGAGAAATATCATCGGAGATATGACTGTAGATGAAACTTTAACATCAAGAGATATCATCAACACAAAAATGCGTCAAGAGCTTGACGATGCAACTGATCCTTGGGGAATTAAAGTAAACAGAGTCGAACTTAAAAACAATTCTTCCACCAAATGATATCAGAATTGCAATGGAAAAAGAAATGAAAGCTGAAAGAGAAAAAGAGCAAAAATTTTTAGAGGCTCAAGCTACTAGAGAATCCGCAATACTTGTAGCAGAAGGAAAAAAACAATCAGCAATATTAAGAGCTGAAGCTGAAAAAGAAGTTAAAGATTAAAAGAAGCTGAAGGTAAAGCTCAAGCTATTCTTGAAATTCAAAAAGCTGAGGCTGAAGCAATTAGAGTTTTAAATGAAGCTAAACCTACAAAAAGAAATTTTTAACTTTAAAATCTCTTGAAACTTTTGAAAAAGTTGCAAATGGTCAAGCTACAAAATTATTATTCCAAGCGAAATTCAAAAATTTAGCTGGACTTGTAAAAATCAATAAAAAGAAATTGATTAATAATTAAAAAGGGGTTGTTGCAAAAATCAAGTACTAAAAGCCTACTTGTTAGCCATTGAGGTTTCAGAAGTTAATAAACACAAACTTCTTCAACCTAAATGGACAACGCAGTAGGCAATTAAAACTTATAAAGGCAACAGCCCCTTTTATTTTTCTACATATCCATCTTTAGAAATTTTTATATCTTCCATTAATTTACCACTTTTTATCGTAAATCTTTCGTGAATTACCTTGTGATTTTTGTTCTTGACTCTTCTAACATCAAATTTCCATTTTCATAATACATCTTAATTAAAAACACTTCTATCTAAATTTCCTGAAATTTGAAGCATTGTTTTTCCATTTTCATAATATGTTTTAACAAGTAAACCTTTCAGTTCTACTGATTTTTGTCCGTTTTTGTACTCTGCTGCAACTATGTCATTAGTCAAAATATAAGTCAATGCTGTCATTAAAAATTTTTCTTTATTGTTAAATACATCTAACAATGATTTTGCTGGCTCTCCTTTCAATTTAATACCATCAGGAGAAACTGAGAATGCTTCGCTTCCATCTTCATTGAAAAAGAGCAACATTTACATTATCCATTACAAATATTTGCTTACCGTTCTTATAATACAAAAGTAGTTTTTAATTTATTCTCCATATTCATAAGAATTTTTCCATCTTCGTAATAAATTTTAGCAGAACTTTCCTTACCATCTTCATAATTTATCTCAGAAAGTTTATTTCCATTTTCATAGTACACAAACTGCTGACCTTGATACTTGTTATCTATTATATTTTCTTTTTGAAAAATAATTTTTCCACTAGTATAATATTTTTCATTTTTGTTATCTCTCTTATCTTGCTTTAAATTCGTACAACCCACAAAAATAAGTAAGAGACATATCAATACTTTTTCATCTCTGCTCCTTATTTAAATTTTTTAACCTCAAGGCATTTGTAACAACTGAAACTGAACTCAAGCCCATGGCAAGACCGGCTATCATTGGATTTAACAAATGTCCTGTCAAAAATATATAATACTCCGGCAGCTATAGGGTATACCACAAGCATTATAGAAAAATGCCCAGAACAAGTTTTTGTTTTTATATTTTTTTATTGTTGCTTGAGAAAGTTTTATTGAAGTTATTATCGTTTCCATCCCCATCAAAACAATCTCAGCACTTTCTATTGCAATATCCGTTCCACTGCCTATTGCCATACCAACATCAGCTTGAGCTAAAGCAGGAGAATCGTTTATTCCATCTCCGACCATCAAAACTTTCTTTATTTTTCTCTTGTAGCTCTCTAACTTTTAAATATTTATCTTCAGGGCTAACTTCAGCAAAAATTTCATCAATACCTAATTGCTTCTGCAATTATTTTTGCTGTTTTTCGTTATCTCCTGTCAACATATATGTTTTTATCTTTTCTAATTTCAATTTTTTATAAGCTCAACACTGTCATCTCTTATCGTATCAGCTAAAGTGATAAAACCAAATAATTTTTGAAGAATCAGCAACTAAAATCACTGTCTTACCCTCTTGCTCAAATTCAGATATTTTTCTTCATCAAAATTAAAAAAATATTATTTTCTATCAATAATTTTCTATTACCTAAAAAATATTTTTTTATTTTCGATTTCAGCAATGATACCTTTGACCAACAATATTTTTAAAATTTTTCTGTCTCATATAAATCTAAATTTTTATCTTTCGCTTCATTGTAAATTGCTTTGCCAAGTGGATGCTCAGAATTTTTCTAGTGATGCAGCAATTTTTCAAAAATTTCGTCTTGAGATACATCGAATAATTTTTACAACATCTATAACCTTAGGGTTGCCCCTGAGTTAATGTTCCTGTCTTATCAAAAAATTATTGTGTCAATCGTATTTAATTTTTCAAGTGCCTCTCCTGATTTTATAAGTATGCCTAACTCTGCTCCCCTTTACCTGTAGCAACCATTATAGCTGTTGGCGTTGCAAGTCCTAAAGAACATGGACAAGCAATAATTAATATTGAAATAAATATTGTCAAGATAAATTCAAACGGTTTCTCATTAATCATAACAAAATTATATTTTTATAGCTATTGCCCACACCAAACTTGAAATAATTGCTATTAAAAATCACTGTCGGAACAAAAAAATCAATGAAACTTTATCTGCTAATTTTGCAATTGGAGCTTTTGTCATCTGTGCATCTTCGACGAGCTTTGCAATTTTATGAATTAGAGTTTCTTTTTCTGTTGCCTCAACGCTGACTTTTTAAAATTCCATCTTTATTTATACTTCCACTAAAAATTTTATCATTTACTGTTTTTCAACTGGAATACTTTTCCTGTCAACATTGCCTCATCAATAGTTGAGTAACCCTCAATTATTATTCCATCTACTGGAATTTTTCTCCAGGTTTTATAAAAACAATGTCTCCTTTTTGATATTTCTTCAATATCAACTTCAACTATCTGATTATCTCTAATTAAATTAGCTTTCTTAGCTTGAAAGTTTATAAGTTTCTTTATGGCTTCCGATGCCTTACCTTTGCTCAAGGTTTCTAAATATTTTCCAAGCATTATAAAAGCAATTATCATCGCAGCTGACTCATAATAAAGTGAATGAACTAAATGAATCTCTCCAGAAATAATTTTACTGCTAATATAAACACTGTATAAAAATGCTGAACTCGTTCCAACTGCTATCAAGCTATCCATATTAGGACTTAATTTAAAAAGTTGTTTTAAATCCCACAACATAAAAATCTTCTTGCAATTATCATCACAATTAAAGTCAATAAAAATTGAACACCTACAAAATTATTTGAGTTATCATCGGATCAAAAATCTTAGGAAGTGGTACCCTCTAGCATATGTCCCATAGAAATATACATTATAAAAAAGATAAAACTATAACAATTTTAGATTTCAATAATTCCATTTTCAATCGTTCTTTATACTTTCATCTTTTTCTTTTAAATCTTCTCTTGGAGTGTAACCTAGTTTCTCAATTGTTTCCATAATCTCACTGGCTTTTTATTTCTTTCTCATTATAATCAATATTTGCCATATTATTTGAAATATTTACAAGAGCTTTTTCAACTCCATTTGTCTTTGAAAGTTTTCTTTCAATCTTTTGCAACATAAAGCCTGACAACTTATTCCATCTATCTGTAATTCTAACTTTTTGGTAACTTTTTCCATACCTTTTCCTTTTCTAAATTAAATCGTATCCTGCATCATCTAATCTTTCTTTTTATAACTTCAATCAATTCTTCATTTTTATTTCAACTGTGGCTTCTCAATTTTTCACTTCCAAAAATTTCTAAACCTTCTATTTCTTGAAGAGCTTCTCTCACAGATTTTTATACAATGTTCACAACCCATTCCATCTATTTTTTAAAATCATTTGCATACATCTCCTTGTTAAATTTTTTTATTGGTATATTAGAAGATATTGCTATAAACTAGTTTTAGTTCATAGCACTCATTTTTCTATCTTTGCATTTCTATTGTAAATTTCAATCTATTAATACCAGCTCTTAATGCTTTAATTTTAAATTTACTAATTTTTATTTGCAACTAAATCTTCATCAGTTTAGCTTCCTGAATTTCAGAAATATCTTGATAAGTGCTACAATTTTCTCAACGTCCTTTTTAGTCAACTTACTAATTTTTTTCAAGAACTCTATATCCTTTTAGCAACGATTTTATTATCAAGTACTGTTGAAGATTTTTGTATAGCCCAAAGCAACAACAATATTTTCAACTTCCAAAAAGTTCTGAGTCTGTCAAAGAGTGTAAATATTTTTCACACTTTCACTATCTGTTTCTTCACTGACATAATCTTTCAAAAAGCTATCCTCTTCGTTGTCGACTTCCCATACAAGCTCTGACACTTGCATATTGATAAGTCTTCCTCCTGAACCGAGTTCTAACAAAAATATCTTGAAATTTCCTCTCTGATTCTTCTTACCATCTCAAATCTTTTGTAAAAGTATTTGCTACATCAAACACCGTTACCAAATCATCAAGTTCAAGTATAGTTAAATTATCAAGCGATCTATTTAAAACGTGTCTGTAACTTTCCAAAAGTTTTTAAAACTTGTCCGACTTCAATATTTGAACTCATCAAAAATTTTTCAATCTATATTTCAAATCATCTTTATACAAAGTTACAATTTTTCTTTCAGATATTGCAACGACTTCTTTTTTTAATTGTTTAGCAGTTCTTTCTGCTGTTCTGTGTCTCGTTCCACTTTCTGTTGTAGAATAAATTTTTATTCGGTTGAACATGAACATTGGCATACAAAAATTTCAGTACAATCATCATTTAAAATTATTGCTCCATCCATTTTTGAAAGTTCAAAAATTCTTTCAGGTGTGTATTTACAATTTATGTAGAAACCACCATCTCTGACTTTTTTCAACTTCATCATCATAACCAATAATTATTAATGCTCCGATACCTGCATCTAAAATATAGTCTATCCCTCTCTTAGTGGACTACCTGGTGCAACTCTAGCTATTATTTCTACTAAACTTTGATTAGTCATTTTTATTCATCCTTTCCAATAATTCGTCTAAATTTTTCAAATATATTATTTTTCAACTTATATTTCTTCTTTTCTATTTCTTTTCTATTTGATTCAGGAACATAAACTCCTGTGAAACCTAATTTTTCAAGTTCCTTTTAATCTTTTTCTAAGAAAAAAATACTTTTTCTTATTTCTCCTCTTAGACCAAGTTCTCCAATGGCAGCTATCTTTTGACTCAACAGAGAAACCTTTGTGAACAGATAAGATTGACATCAACACTGCCAAGTCAGCTGCTGGATCTTCTATTCCCAAGCCACCCGGTACATTCACAACAAATCTTTTGCCCCAAGTGGAACATACAATTTTCTTTTCAGCTATTGCCGTTAAAATTTGTATTCTATTTCTATCGTAGCCCTGAACAACTCTTTTCGGTATTCCTATTCCACTATCCGTTATCAAAGATTGCACTTCAAAAGAAAAACCTTACTTCCCTCTAAAATTGGGAAAACGACCATACTACCTATATTTTTCTTCTCTCTCACTCAAAAATACTCAGAAGAATTTTTATTTCTTTCATTCCATGTTCTTCCATACTGAAAACTGCAATCTCCATTTGTAGAGCCAAATCTATTTTTAATGCTTCTTAAAATTCTATAGTAAAGTCCTTCTTCTCCTCAAAATTGAAAAACGGCATCTACCATATGTTCCAAAAGTTTTGGCCCCACAACCTTTCCATCTTTTTGTAATATGTCCTACGATGAAAAATGAAATATTGTATCTTTTTAGCAATCTCAATAATTTTTAAAGTACATTCTCTAATTTGAGTTGGTGTTCCTGATATTGAATCCATACTTGAATTATACAAAAGTTTGTATTGAATCTACAATAACAACTTTCGGCTTTTTACTCACAACATATTCATAGATATTTAAAATATCCATCTCTGCCATGATACAAATTCCTTCTCCAGAAATTTTTAATCTCTTCCTCTATTTTTGATTTGAGCAGGAGATTCCTCTCCAGAAATATACAAAAACATCTCCGTATTCTTTTATATGAGTTAGCAACTTGTAAGAGCAAAGTTGATTTTTCCAATTCCAGGGTTTCCTGTTACGAGTACAACCTCTCCCTTTAGAAGTCCCCTCACCTAATATTCTATCAAATTCTTCGTATTTTTGTTTTATACCTATCTTCATTTTTATATTCTATATCTTTAAATTCGTAAACTTTTTACATTCGATGCTGAACTTGCAACTGAAACTGATTTTTCTGTTGCCTTTCTCACATCTTTTGTAGATCTTCCACTTCTTCTAAGCTAGACCATGTCCCACATTGTGGACATTTTTCCTGCCCACTTTGCACTTTTATATCCGCATTCAACACAATAATAATAACTACCTTTTTGCCACAACCTTTTCCTCTTCTTTTATAAAATCTAGAAAAATTAGAAATTATTTAATCTTCTTTGCCCTATCCATTATATTATTTAATATTTTATCGTCCACATAGCCCTTTAAATCTTGATTATAGAATGCCAACCTCTCACAAAAAGTTGAACTTACATAAAGATATTCCTCAGCAGTCGGAATAAAAATTGTATCCACTTGTCCCTTAGATAATTTTTATTCACAAACGAATAAGTCATCTCCTCAGAAAAAATCTTTTCCATCTCTTATGCCTTTTATAATCGTTGAATAAGAATTTTTCAGCATAAAATCTGACAAGCAAAACCATCGTGAACTTCAACCCTTAACATTTTCTCTTCCCTCAAAAATTCTCTCCACCATAATTTTTCTTTCTTCCAAAGTAAAACCAATATGTTTTTCTTGGGTTATTCATTACAAGTATAACCAATTTATCCACAAGTTTCAATGCTCTTTCAATTATATCTTGATGTCCCTTGCTAATAGGGTCAAAACTTCCTGCATAAACTCCAACTTTCATACTTTCTCCTTTAATAAATTTATTTTTGTAAAATAATTTTTGCAGCTCCCTCAGAAATAATTTTATATTCTATATCAGGGCTTAATTTTTTAGTCCTTCCACTATTTTTTATTAGCATGAACTAGAAGTTTTTCATTTTTAAATCATCAAGATCTTCTAAAATATTTAAAACTTCTCTTTCAAAAAGATATTTTTCTTTCCACTACCCTCACAGACTTCATAGGTTCTTCATAAAAAATATTTTTCCAATTCTTTACCTTGTCTTTTTTCTTGTTATTTGTATCAAGCTTCCAAGGGAGTAAAAATCAAATAAATTTGTTTCAACTCTATCTTTCTCCAATCTTTTTTCAATTCTTGAAAAATAATTTTTCTATCTTCTGCCTTTTTCATATTTATGAAATCTATAATGATTATTCCAGATAAATTTCTAAGCCTCAACTGTCTCACAATTTCTTTTGTAGCTTCTAAGTTTTGTATTAAAAATATTTTTTGCTATTGTTTTATCCGTATTCTGCCCAGTATTTACGTCAATACTTACAAAGAGCCTCTGTTTTTCAATTATTAAATAGCCCCTGATTTCAACCAAACTTTTTATCTCTAGCTCTTTTTAATTTCAGAATTAATTTTATAATAATCTAAAAATTTTCTCATCTTTAAAAATATTTTAATTTTTACTTAATTCTTCCTTATTGAATTCTAACAAATATTCTCTTTATTTTCAAAAATTTTCTCTATCATCTGCTTCGACAATAAATTCACTTATGCTCTCGTCAAAAATATTTCTGATAATATTCTTTAATAAATTATTTTCATCATAAAGCAGCCCTAATTTTTATTTTCAAAATTCTTTTTAATTTCTTTATTAATTTCTATCAATCTTTCATATTCATATTTTAAAAATAGCTTCTGATTTCTTTTCAGAAGCTGTTCTAATTATTATTCCGTTTTCTTTGATTCTCTGAAAATATATTTTTAATCTATCTCTTTCATTTTCATCTTTTATGATATCGATATATTTTTGAATTTGGCAACAAAACTAAATTATCTCCATTTATTGAATAATCTAAAGTTACTTTTTGCTCCTTTTATTATCTCTTTCAGGAGCTTCAACTTGAACAATAATCTTATCTCCAACATTAAATAAAACTTTTTCTTTTCAAAAAGCTAAAAAGCATTTTTTTCTCAAAAACCAATATCTAAAAATTATTTCACCATTGTTTAAAAATATTTACAACCTCTCCCTTATAAATATTTCCAACAATCTCTTTTTGATAAATATTTTCAATGTATAACTCAACTAATTTTTCATCTTCCAATAATGCAATTTTTATTTCATAATCATTTTTTTAGATAAAATTAGCTGTTTCATCAAGTTCTCCTTTGAGAATTCCTTTTCTCGTATAAATTTTTGAATTTATTTTTATTTCATTCAGAGCCAAATCATTATTTATTTTAAATTAAAATTTGGATAAAAAGTTTTTATTTACTCCCTTTTGTCCGACAATTTTTGAAATATTTCTCTCATTGGCTACAATTTCCAATCTTGCTTATAAGTTCTATTCAAAAAATTAAAATAGATTTTATTCTCAACTAAATCTCTAAATGTTGGGTGAAAATGGACCTGAAATTATCACTCCATCAGCTGTTAAATCTTCTGCAGGTTGCAAACCGACCCTAATAACATTTATATTTTTAAGCTCAAGCAAAGAATATATCTTCACAGTTCTTTTCAACTGCCTCATCTAAAGTCAATGAATTATAAAAACCCCTTTTTATACATTAACTCCAACTCTGTCCCTTTAATCACAAGAGTTGGATATATTCTTGCAATGTCAGGCTGCAATTCCAAACTTTTCTTAGCTGATAGAAAATCACTTTCTGCTGTTGCATTAGGGAAGCCCTATCATCAATTGAACACCCTAATTCAAAAACCATAGCTTTTATCAAGTCACAAGATTTTTTTACAACTTCATAAGTGTAATGTCTACCTGTTGATTGTAAAACTTTATCATCTAAAAGATTGCACTCCAAGTTCAATGGTTTTTACACCGTATTCTTTTTCAGTTGAGTTAAGATTTCATCATCAATACATTCAGGTCTTGTAGAAATTCTAACGCCTTCAACATCTCCTCTATCTATATAATCCTTCACAACTTTCAAATATTCTTTTTGTAAACTCATAGATATACCTAGTAAAAGTTCCACCAAAAACGCCACTTGTTTTTATGGAATTTTTGAAGAGTTTCTAAATAATTATCTATAATATTTTTAAATCATCTAAACTAACATCAGTTTCTCTTCCATTAATTTTTCTGATTACAAAACACACAAGCATTAGGGCAAACCAAAATGACTAATAAATACCGGTATGTTATAGTGCCTCATCATTATATTTTTACTCCCCAACTTTTTGCATAAATCTTTTGCTGACAAATGTTGTGCTTTTTCTTGCTCCCTGCTGTTGCTCTAGCCTTTATATTCTCCAACACTTACTTCCAATTCAAACTCTTTCATATGATCAGGTCCTGTTTCAGAAATCACGGTATAAACTGGGACTGTCTTAAATTCCTTTTTGCACATATTCTTGAAGAAGAGTTTTAAAAATCTACAATCTCCTCATTTTTCTCCAAGATGTTCTATGTATTCAAGAATATTTTTCTAAAACAAAAACTCTTGCTTCCTCAAGACCACTATCCAAATATATGGCTCCTAGTACTGCTTCAAATAAATCTGCAAGTATAGATTCTCTATGTCTACCTCCTGATAGTTCCTCTCCCTTACTTAAAAACAAAAAATTCCCTGTCCCTAATTTTTAGATATTTTTGCTAAGATAGGCTCACTCACCACCATTGCTTTTCATTTTAGCTAAATTTCCCTGAAGCTGAAGAAAAAATTTTTTTGTATAAATACTCTGCAACTATCAAATCTAAAACAGCATCTCCTAGAAGTTCTAATCTTTCGTTACTTATGTTCTTAAAAGCTTTATTCTCATTACCATATGATCTATGAATAAGAGCATTTTTCAATAAATTTCTATTATTAAAGTAATAATTTAATTTTGTGCTCTAAATCTAATAGATTTTTCATATTTCCCTTCCTCGTTTTTATAAAATCAAGAAATCAATATCGCTTAAGCATATTGATTTCTTGAAAAATTTTATTACTTTTTCAAATTTTTCATTACAATAACTGAATTATGCCCACCAAAACCTAGAGAACTTGACATTGCAACTTTAACATCAGTTTTTATTGCTTTGTTTGGGAACATAATTTAAATCACATTCTTCTTCTGTTTCATGTAAATTAATTGTTGGAGGGATTATTCCATCAGCAATAGCTTTTGCAATGATTACTCCTTCGATTCCACCTGCAGCACCTAGACCATGCCCTGTTGCTCCCTTAGTTGAAGATACATAAAGTTTTTAGCTTGTTCTCCAAATAATCCTTTTTATTGCTCTTGTTTCAACAACGTCATTTGTTGGTGTAGAAGTTCCGATGAGCATTAATATAAGTTACATCTTCAAGAGGAATATTTGCATCTTTTAATGCAATTCTCATAGCTCTAGTTGCTCCTTCTCCTGTTTCCACTGGAGCTGTTATATGATTAGCATCACAAGTTTCACCATATCCAACCATTTCAGCATAAATTTTAGCTCCTCTTGCCAAAGCAGATTCCAATTCTTCTAATATTAGAATCCCAGCTCCTTCTCCCATTACAAAACCATCTCTATCTTTTGAGAAAGGTCTTGAAGCAGTTTTAGGTTCGTCATTTCTAGTTGAAAAGTGCTTTCATATTAGCAAAAGAATTTATGCAAAACGAAGTTACATAAGCCTCCAGTTCCTCCAACTATCATTGCTTTTGCTCTTCCGTGACGAATTAAAATCAAATCCATCTCCTATTGAATGAGTTCCAGATGCACAAGCAGTTACTATTGATTTATTAGGTCCTTTTGCTCCATAGTATATTGCAATATTTCCAGCCGCCATATTTTCTATCATTGCTGGTATAGTGAAAGGAGATATTCTTCTTATTCCTTTTTCCAACATTGTACTATATTGTTCTTCTAAAAACTTCTATTCCACCAATACCAGATGAAACAAGTACTCCTACATCTTCTGCATTGGTATCATCTATTTTAAAAATTAGCATCATCCAATGCCATTTTAGTAGCTACTAAAAGCAAATTGTGTATTTCTTTGCTAATTTTTACTTTTTTCTATTCCAAAAATCAGTAGGTTCAAAACCTTTTACTTCTCCTGCTATTTTAACTGGATGATCTGTTGTATCATAAGAAGTTATATAGTCATACCAGTTTCTCCATCTATAAGTTTTTCCAACTTTCATCTAATCCTATTCCTAAAGACGAAATAAGACCCTAGACCAGTTACTACAACTCTTTTCATTTCTTTCACCTCTAACTAAGTTTTTCATTTATATTTTTTTATTATTCATTTTTTTCTTAAATTAATTTTTAAAAACAACGTATACTCTAACTTTATAAAATGTCAATAAGCATTAAAAATACTTTATTTAAAGAAAACGGGATATAAATAAATATATCCCGCTTTGTTTATTCCTAATAGAACATAATTATTTATTTGCTTCTATATAGTTTATAACATCTTGAACTGTTTTAATTTTTCTGCTTCAGTATCTGGAATTTCTACTCCAAATTCTTCTTCAAAAGACATTATTAATTCAACAGTATCTAAAGAGTCAGCTCCTAAATCATCTACGAAATTTGATTCAGGTTTAATTTGATCTGCATCCACTCCTAATTGTTCAACTATAATTTCTTTTTACTTTTATCTAACATTCTTTTTCCTCCTTAAAAGTTAATTAAATTATCATTATTATACACTATTTCTGTATATTAGCAAACATTTTTATATTAAAGTGTTTTCTATATTTTCTACTTCAATTTCTTTATCAATTTTTGATAAGTCCAGCTAAAACTTTCCCTGGGCCTATTTCATAAATTTTAGTCACACTCTAAAGATTTTAATTTATTTATAGTATCAACCCATTTAACAGGTCCAAAACTTTGTTTATAAATTTCATCTTTTTACTTCTGTATCTGTTTCTAAAAAATTCAGCAGTAGTATTTGCAACAATTTTTTACATCTCCAATATCGAAAGTGTAATTTTGTGCTTCATCTTTTTAATTTTTTTCTCCTGCTTCTTTCATAAGAGATGAATGGAAAGGTCCTGATACTGCAAGAGGCAAAAGCTCTTTTTGCTCCTGCTTCTTTCAAAGCAACACAAGCTGCATCTATTGCAGCTTTTTCTCCTGCAATAACAGTTTGATTTGGTTCATTGAAATTTACAGCTTCGACAACTCCATCAACTGTCTTTAAAACTTCTTTTATTTTTTTCTGCATCCATACCTAGAACTGCCGCCATAGATCCATTTACTTTTTCTGCAACATCCTTCATAATTCTTCCTCTTGCTGCAACAAGCTTAACTGCATCTTCAACAGACAAATATCCTGCTCCTCCAAATGCTGCAAATTCTCCAACAGAATGTCCTGCAACATAGTCTGCTTTAATTCCCTCTCTTTCAAAAGTTCAGTCAGAACTAAACTCAAGCTCACTATTGCAGGTTGAGTATAATCTGTTCTTTTTAACAAGTCTTCTGGTCCTTCAAACATGACTTCCTTTTAAGTTTATATCTAAAGAACTAAAAATTTTATCAAACAATTCTTTTGCTTTTAACATTATTTTTCGTAAAGTTCTTTACCCATTCCAACAAACTGAGTTCCTTGTCCTGGATATACAAAAGCTATCTTTTGACATTTATACCTCCCTTTATTTCATTTTTATTTTAATTAATAAGCCCATTTCATAACCATAGATCCATAAGTAAGTCCTGCTCCGAATCCTGTTAGAGCTATATTATCTCCTTTTTTACAAGTCCTTTTTTTCTAAAGCTTCCCCAAAGCTATAGCTATTGAAGCTGCTGACGTATTTTCCAAATCTATTCAAATTCATATAAAATTTTTCTAATGGAAATTCTATTCTTTTTGATGCTGCTTCTATTATTCTTTCATTAGCTTGATGAGGAAAAATCATTGACAAATCATTTACTGATAATTTAGATTGTTCTAAAGCATCCAAAGTTACTTTCGGTAAAACAGTAACAGCAAATTTAAATACTTCTTTTCCTTTCATTACCAAGAAATTTTCTCTATTTTTTTATTGTTTCTTCATTATTAGGTTTTCTTGTTCCTCCAGCTGGAACTTTTTTAATATCATATCATCTTCTCCTTCTGCTCCAAGAGATAGACCCTAAAATTCCATATCCTTCTTCAACTTCACCTATAATAACAGCTCCCTGCTCCATCTCCAAATAAAACACAAGTATTTCTATCTTGCATATCTATTATTCTTGATAAAGTTTCTGCTCCAACAACTAATATTTTTTTATAAATTTTTAGATTTTTACTAGAGAATATGCCATTGACATTCCATAAATAAATCCACTACAAGCCGCATTTACATCTAAGCAAGGAATTGAAGTTAATCCTAATTTATTTTTGTACCAAACAAGATGTTCCTTGTACTATATAATCTGGTGTACAAGTTGCAACTATTATCATATCAATTTGATTTTTATCTATCTTTGCAACCTCAATTGCTTTTTAAAGCTGCTTTTATATGATAAATCAGATGTTGCTTCATCAGGAGAGGCAAATCTTCTTTCTTCTATTCCTGTTCTTGTTCTTATCCATTCATCAGTTGTATCTACAATTTTTTTCAAGGTCAAAGTTAGTTACTACATTTTCTGGAACATAATATCCCATACCTTTTATTCCAACACTATTCATTATCTCCCTACCTCCATTGTCTTTCTAAGCTCTTCAATAAAAATTTAATTCTACAAATTTGCTAGCTACTTTCAAAAGCATTTTTATCGCTGTACTATCAGAATTTCATGTGCCTTTAAAAGATAATCCATTTAAACCTAAAAAATATTGCTCCCCGTATTCCGAAGCATCTACTTTTTGTTTAACCTTTTTCATAGAACCTTTATCAAAAGAGTCTTATTTTTGAAAGCCAACTTTCCATTATAGATTCTTTAACTATATGAAATATAAATTTACCAATTCCTTCTGAAGTTTTTAAGTAAAAATATTTCCTGTAAATCCATCTGTTACAACAACATCTACTTCTCCATCCATAATTTTTGTACTTTCTATATTTCCTATAAAATTTATATCCTTATTTTCTTTTTAAGAGATTATAACTTTCTCTGGTTAATTCGTTTCTTTTGACTCTTCTTCTCCGATATTTAAAAAGAGCAACCTTAGGATTTTTATATTTAAAAATATTTCTACATATTTTTGATCCCATCATTGCAAATTGATTTAAAAATTCTGGTTTAGAATCTGCATTAGCACCCTCAAATCTAAAAATAGAGTTCCTTTATCTTTTTATTAGGGAATAAAAACTGCAATTGCTGGTCTTAATACTCCTCTTATTCTTTTCAATTTTAACTGACTACTTGTTAGTAATGCTCCAGTATTTCCACAAGATACGGAAGCCTCTGCTAATTTTTTCTTTTTACTAAATCAATAGTAACATTCATCGAAGAATCTCTTTCACTGCTTTTCACAGGATCATCTGTCATTTCTATTATCTCGTCTGCATTTTTATTTCTAGTCTCTTAACATCATATTTATATTTTTAGTTCTTCTTTTATGATAACTCTTTTCCGACTCAAAATAATTTCTAATTTTTCATTTTCTTCTAAAAGCTTCAATAGCACCTTTTACTGTCGATATTGGAGCAAAGTCTCCACTCATAGCATCTAAGGCTATTTTCATAATTGTTCCTCCAATTCATTTTATTACATACAGTTTTATTATACCATAAAAGTTTAGAAATATATATTTTATATTTTTATAAAAATTTTTTAATAAAATAACAATTGTTTTTAATTATATATTATTTTTAAATTGTAAATATTAATATATTCTCTATTGACAAATAAAATAATACTTCTTAAAATTTAATTGTATTAAATTTTTATTCAGAAAAGGAATTTATTATGATTGATAAAAAGACTTTATAATTTTTTTCAGGTAGTGTAAATAAATATATTTTCTTACAACAATTTTATCTTGTATAAAACTTATAGCTAATATATTTTTATGCCATCTTTGCATTTTTTATTGATGAGTTTAATCAATAAAAATTTTTCATTCAATTACATCTACATAATTCTATCTATAATTTTTATCGTCATTGTCAGGCAAGTTTCTACTATAAAATCTGCATCTATGCTTGGAGAGTTAGTTGTGGAAGTAAAACAAAATTTAAGAAAACTACTTTTGAAAAACTTTTAAAAATTAGGTCTATCTTATTCATCAACTTTTTAAAACTCAAGAACTTATACATTTATCAGTAGACAATGTAGAACAACTTGAAGTTTATTTTTGAGGTTTCTTTAACACAATTTTATTATTGTATAGTTTCAAGTTTTATTTTATTTGCCTCTATTGCATATTTTAATGTAAAAAATTGCATTTATTTTTACTTTGGCTTTTTCTTATTCATACCTCTATTTTTATATCTTATACTTAATATGGTTAAGAAAGTCCATATTTTTGCAAAATATATGAATGTTGGGACTTTGTTTTTGGATAGTTTGCAAGGTCTTACAACTTTAAAAACTTTACGGAACGGATGAAGCAAGAGAAAAAGAAATTGCTCGTATGTCAGAAGAATTTAGAGTGAAACAATGAAAGTTTTTAAAAATGCAACTTCTATCTATTGCTCTAATAAATTGGATAATCTACGGAGGAACAATATTTTGTAATAATAGTTTCCATCAAATTATTTTTAGATGGAAGTTTAGGACTGTATCCAATGTTATTTATCTTTATGTTAGCCCCTGAATTTTTATACCAATGAGAACATTAACTTCACTTTTTCCATGTAGCTATGACAGGAGTTTCTGCTGCTGAAAAATATAGTTCGTTTTATTGATGCACCTGAAAGAGAAAAATTTAAGTAACAAAGAATTTATAAATGAAAAAGAAATTAAAAATTTCAAACTTAGATTTTAAATATCCTGATGGTACCCATTCATTAAAAAATATTAGTATCAATTTCAAGAAAAAAATAATTTGACTGCTGTTGTTGGTCATTCAGGTTGTGGAAAAATCAACTTTAGTTTCTGTTTTGGCAGGGGAATTAAAAGCTGAGAAAAACAAAAATTTTTGTTGATAATGTTGATATCTCATGATATTAAACTTGAAGATATACCAAGACATATTTTTAAAAATTACTCACGACTCTCTATATCTTTTCAGGAACATTGAGAGAAAATTTAATGATGGCTGATAAAGATTTGACTGATGAATCTATGATATCCGTTCTTAAAAAGTTAAACTTTGGAACTTGTTCTCAAATTTAAATGGACTTGATACTGTGCTTGAAAGTCAAGGTAAAAATTTATCTGGAGGTCAGGCTCAAAGAGTCGGTCTTGCAAGAGCATTATTATTTGATGCTCTATTTATATTTTTGATGAGGCTACATCAAAATATTGATATTGAGTCAGAAGAAATTATTTTGAATGTTATTTATTCTCTTGTAAAGAAAAACAGTAATCTATATCAGTCATAGATTACCAGCTATTAAAAATGCCGATAAAATTTATGTTATGGATAAGGGGCAAGTTGTTCAAACAGGAACTCACAATGAACTTTATTCTCAAGCAGGACTTTATCACGATATGTATAAAAATCAAGATGACTTAGAAAATTATTTAGCAAAGAGGGGTGAGGCTAATGGAAAATAAAAAAACAGATCAGCTATAAATATTATGTTCAATTTAATAAAAACTTTTTAGACTCACTTTGGAAGGTTATGTCCATTGCCGTTTCAACAGGAGTAATCGGTTTTATCTTTTCATTCTGCATTACACTTTTTGGAGCTTATGCTTTTTGAGTGTCATACCTGCAACAAAAAGATAATTTAAAATTTGTTTTTATGGTGGATACTCAACACAAACATATTTTATGCAATGATATTCTGTGGTTTTTAGAGCAATTCTACATTACTTAGAGCAATTTGCAAATCACTATATAGCTTTTTCATCTTTTTAGCAGAAATTAGAGTTAAATTATTTAAAGTTATGAGAAGACTTGCACCGGCAAAGATGGAAAAAATAAAAATCATGGGAATTTAATTTCAATGTTAACTGCTGATATTGAACTTTTTAGAAGTTTTCTATGCTCACACAATTTCCCCTGTCATAATTGCAATATTTACTTCAGTATTTTTATTTATCTATTTCTTTAAATTAAATTTTTGTTTATGCTTTGTATATGCTATTTGCTCAACTTGTAATCGGAGTTATTGTTCATATATTGCTCATAAAAGATCTGCAAAAAGCTGGAATAGAAGCAAGACAAAAATTAGGTAAACTTAACGATGAATTTCTAGATAAATTAAAAAGGCATCAGAGAGGTTATACAATATTTAAAACGGAAAAATACTTTTATTGATGAGATAATCTTTATCTCTAGGTAAAAATCAAAAAGATTTAAGAAATAAGTCAGCTGAAGTTCAAATGATGGTTGACTCTGCACAATTATTTTATCCACTGCTCAACTTTTATTGTTGTATTTTAGTTGCAAATGACGTTGTTAACGTTGAAGCCGCTATCTTAGCGTGTGTTTTACAAGTGGGTAGCTTTGCACCATACATAAATATTGCAGCACTTGGAAATATTTTAGCTCAAACTTTGCTTGTGGAGAAAGAGTTTTAGGATTTATTAGCAGAAACACCTGCTGTTGATGAAAATGAAATCTCTGTTGATAATAAAACTTACGATGATGACATAGTTATAAATAATATTTCATATTCTTATCCTAATATTGATAAAAATATTCTAAAAAGATTTTTCTTTAAAAATAAAGAAAGGTCAGCTAACAGGAATTATGGGAGCAAAAGTGGCTGTGGAAAATCAACTCTACTAAAACTTATAATGAGATTTTTGGAATGTTAAATCTGGAGAAATTGCTATAGATAATAAAAATATTAAGTCTGTTCCTTTAAAGAATTTCCAACAAAAATTTTTCTTATATGACTCAATCAACAAGTTTATTTATTGGAAAATATCAGAGATAATCTTTTAGTTGCAAAGATTGATGCTACTGATGAGGAAATTTACACTGCTCTTAAAAAAGCTTCTTTTTATGATTATGTGATGTCCTTGCCCGACAAACTTGATAGTATTGTTGAAGAGGGGGAAAAGAATTTTTCAGGGGAGAAAGACAAAGAATAGGACTTGCTCGTGTATTCTTAGCTAATAGAGAATTTTTATGCTAGATGAGTCCCACTTCAAATCTTGATATTTTAAATGAAGCTATAATTTTAAAAATCTCTTGCTGATGAAGCTAAAGATAAAACTGTTATTCTCGTTTCTCATAGAGAATCAACTTTATCAATTTGTGATGAAGTCTTTAAATTATAAAAGTCAAATAAAAATCCCACAGATTTCTCTGTGGGATAAATTTTTGTATTGATTTGTGACCCCAATTAACGTTTTGAGAATTACAAAAATATTGACATTACTAAGTTATTTTTAATTTTGGATATCTATGTGAGTTCTACCTATGTATTTTTATAAATATTTATAACTTTATACGCCTGTAACTAACTTCTTCAATTTCATACAAATCTACTTTTTGTACAATTCCACAGACTATCATCAAAAACACATAATTAATTCCTCCTGGATTTTAAAAGTACTTTTTATATTTTTATTCCATCATATCCTAAATACTTTTTACATATTCACCCATATATTGAATAGGTAAATAATCTAGCTCAGTACTCCCTCTTTTTATGAGGTTTAGAGATTTCTTCAGCAATATCTTTTAAAAATCATAATTTATTGCATATTTCATTATATTTTCTAAATCCAGGAGAAATTTTATCTATTTTTGTCAAATCAATTATTTTTACTCTATGATTTAATTTAAAAGTTCCAATACACACATAGTCATGTTTTTATTGTTTCAATTTTCATGGATAGTCGTTTCTACTTCTTCAGCTACATATAAACTCCTTATCCCATCTGGATTAACCCTTCCATTTTTAGGGCTAGGTGGAGCTCCCATTTCTTTTGGTTAGAAATTTTCTTTTTATTTAATGAAATTCTTCCTCTATACAATAATTTATTATTTTTAATTTCTTTCTCTAAAGAAGTTAAAAATATCCCTAAATTTTTAACTCAAGTATTTTTGTATGAAATCTATTTTTTTCCCTTAATTTCTTCCACAAAATCTATCCATGTATTTTTTTCCTACATATTTTATCTTTTTCATTTCCCTAACTTCAAAACTAATCTCTTTTTATTTACTTTTTGTTGGTAAAAGTTTTCAAAAAACTTTTTCTATTTTTCAGGAGTAATATTATTACTAAAAATATTCCACTTTTACCTTTAAAATATTTTTATAAGTTCAGCACTTGTTTGCTCTCCTTTTCTCATCTTCTTCAACATAAATATCTATTAAGCTCTCAAAAACTTTTTATTTCTAAATCATCAACAGGGATAACTTCAATGTTTTTGAACCACAAAATGAACAATCACCTTTTTCCTATTTTCTTTTATTTTTCTTTATAAACTCATCATTAAAAACAGTTTAAACATATTTTCTCTACTTTATCTTTTTCTTCATCTAAAAAATCTCCCAATCAGTTCTAAATGATGAGATAGTGAAATATACTTCCCAGTCCAGGATAATCACTTATGAGTATAGTAATTTCTTAATTTTTCCATAGCTTTTTGTTTTTCCCTAAAGATCATTGAATTCAATTAATTTTTAAGAGCTTCATAAAATTTATTAGCAGGATCCTTTATATCATGGTTTGAACTCAGAAACAAAAATGGTGAACTCTTAGATTTTCATCATCAAAATAAAGCATATGAATAACTACTGCACGTGGTGCAAAACCTCCATCTACAATTTTTACCAATTATAGAATAATCACTAAAAACCTGCGTAACCATCTTCTTTATAATATAAATGTTCATCTGAAAAATTCATCTTCATTTAGCAAATAATCTGAATTTCTTTCTTTTCTATCAAACTTATCATCTAATAAAATAATATTTTTCTTTTTCTTTTATTTTTCTTTTAAACTTATTTTTCATTAAGTATTAATGTATACTTAGGTTTTTATCACTAAAAATTTTTGATATTCTTCAATATAATCAACATTATCATATATAATTGTAATTTCAGAAATATCTTTAAATATTTCATTATTCTGATATATTTTTAAAATTTTTCAAGATTTTCTTGAAGGAAAAAATACTTTTATAATATCCTTATTTTTAGCATTTTTAAATATTCTTTATCTTCTTCTGAAATATTATTTATATCAAAAAATCTCACAGTAATATTTGAATTACAAATTACACCAATTTTTCTTTTCAGAAGAACTAGCTGTTTCTAATGTTGATAATAATGTTGAAGAAACTTTTTACAGGCTCTATTATTGGAATAATGATAATAAATTTTTGATAAAAAGTTCTCTTATTGCTAATAATTCATATTGTCTTCCTTTTAGATATGGAAAATACATACATTTACCCCCATAATTATTTTCTAAAAATTATTTAACTTAGTATAGTCTTTTTATAGATGGTCTATAAAAGTAAATCCATGATCTTATTTCTTTGGGCATATCCTCTATTAATTTTATTTTTCTTTTTCTATTTTTCACGTTGCTTCAATTCTTTAATTGCCAAATTATAAAAATCTAATAGAGGTATTTTTCAACAAATTAAAACATTCCATATAATCACTGGTGCAGCTTCAGGAAGCTTTTTATAATATTTTAATAATATACTCTCAAACTCATTCTTTCTTAAATACTTAAAAATTACCTCATAATCTAACATTGTATTATTTTTCTATAGCTTTTTCTTGAACTTAATCTTTTTAGTATCTGTTAAAATATATATCCCTACATACATTCCTATAGATGTATTTAAAAGAATTTTTAGATAATCTTTATAGTACTCTTTTTCAGATGTAACTACATAAACATAATTAAAACCTTTATAATAATCTTTAATTTGACTTTCTAATCTTTCAAAACTATCAAGTTCTGTCTTGATTTCTACATACTGTTGCTTTTCCATTTATTAATATTAAATCAACTTTTAGATTTAGCAACAGGTATTTGTGTTAATGCAACAGTTGTATTTAAGCTATGTCTTCCCATAAGAATATTATTAAATATTATATTTTGGTAAAAATACTCATTTCTATAATTTTTTTACTCACATATTCATATATAATAAACTACATTTCTTCCTTTTTATCTTCTTTATCTTCCAAAAGGTTAGAGCTTAATATAGCATATTTAAATACATCTCTATTTTTATCTTCTAATAATTGCTCTAATATATTTTTTGTAAATAGTCTACTAAAAACAGAATTATCCATAATTAATTCCTTCTTAATGTAATAAATTTATTACTTAAATTATATCTTTCATAACTCTTTTTCAAAAATAAGTCAAACTGTGGAACTGTAAAATCAATTTCACCATATTTAACTGAATAAATTATACCTTTATTTATTAATTGTGCTCTAATGGGAGAAATACTTCCAACTGATTTTTAGTATTTTTGCTACATTATTTATAGTACACGGAAGCTCCACATTTAACCATTGCTTGTATAAATTCTTTTTCCTTATCTGCACATCTATCAAACCTAGATTTAAAAACCTTCTATCTAATCTTTTAAAATAACTATTAATAGTTGAGTTTACATCATTGATAGTAATGTTATTTACTTTATCTATATTCCTCCACAAATTATCACAAAAAGAATTGAATAAAATAAGGATATCCTCCTGTAAGATCATATATCTTCTTTACAGCTTCTTCATCATAGTCTCAGCACTTAAATCCTTTACAGGTTCTATAATTGCTTTTTGTTTCTTCATAATTTAAAAGAAGTTATCTCCTTAAAAATCAAACATTCTTTCACTATATGTTTTTATTTCTGAAAAATTGCTTCAATATTTTTATTTTAAAACCAGCTACAAAAAGTAATTGGTAGCCTTAATTGTCCTGTTCTATGTAAAGCATTTATTATTGAAGAAAGTTCTTCTTCTTTTTGGCATATTGGATTTCATCTATAAAAAAATATAATACAATCACCTGATTTTTAGCTGCATTTCCATTATTACAAATAGTTCTGTTAAGTCATCTGATAAGAGTTCAAAATTTTATTTACTTCTGCTGAAATAGAACTATCTCCTATAGTATATGTTAATTTAAAAATTTTCTAAAGTACTTAATGCTTTATCAATTAATGATTTTGCTTTTGTTCTATTTTATTTAGTCTATTAATAAATTTTTCTGCATATATTAGTAAGTTGTAATAAAAAATCTCTTTTTCAATTATTTCTATATGTTCATATATCATATTATTTTTCCAAAGCAAATTCTTCTATTGTATTTAATAAAACAGTTTTTTTCCTACACCTCTTAACCCATAATAGGCAGTAGGTCTTTGAGGATAACCAGATTTCAAAGATAATATTGATTCCTTAGCTTCTTTTATTAATTTTTCTTCCAGCAAGATATGTTGGCATAAGTCCAGCACCTGGTGTATATGGATTTATTAATCTAATCATCTGTTCTCCTCCTTATATTTTTATACATTATACCATATCTATATTTTTCTAATGATTTAAAAATAAAAAGTAGAATTTTTAATTTTAAATTATGTTTATTTGACATAAATTTAAATTAAATTTATAAAAATTCTACCCATATTTTTAGACTTTTTGATATACTTACTAATGCAAGTATATCAAATTTATCTGCTTTGTTTTAGAATAGGTGAGTTATTGAGTTAAAGAATAAAGATATTAATTTAATTAATAAAACTATAACAGGTGGAATAAAAACAGAAGCAGGAAAAACCATTTTAATACCTATTCATCCTAAAATACTCCCATTAATTGAATAAAATTATAAATACCCCTCTTTTTAAAAATTGGGGTATTTTTTTATAATTTCATATTTTTCTTAAAAACCTTTTCAAGTTCTTTTTATTTTAAGTATTTCAACATGAAAAATTTGATGCCTGCGTGATGTCTGTACGATGTCTGTAGAGAAATTTTTTTCATATTTTTCTCAAACTCACAAAAACAAAAACCCCACAGAATACACTGTGGGCTTGTAATATTGCATTGATTTGTGACCCCAATTAACGTTTTGAGAATTGTGGACTTCTTCTTGCTTTTTTCTTTCCGTATTTCTTTCTTTCAACCATTCTTGAATCTCTTGTTAAGAATCCAGCTTCTCTTAAAACAGCTTTTTTTAAAACTGTCATCAGCAAGTACTAATGCTCTAGCAACACCGTGTCTTATAGCCCCAGCTTGTCCAGCATTTCCTCCACCAACTACGTTTACTTTTACTGCATATTTGCTTTAAAGTTTCTGTTAAAGCTAAAAGGTTGTTCAACTATTTTAGATAAAATTGCTCTTCCTCCAAAATAATCTGCCATCGCTTTACCGTTTATTTCTACTCCTTGTCCTCCAGGAATTAATCTTACTCTAGCTACTGAAGTTTTTCTTCTACCAGTTCCTAAATATTGAATCATTTCTGCCACTGTTATACCCCCTATTAAAATTCTACCTTATTTGGTTTTTGAGCTTCGTGAGTATGAGCTGCTCCAGCAAATACTCTTAATCTAGTTAGTTGTTGTCTTCCTAATTTGTTTTTGGAAGCATTCTCTTAACAGCCAGCATTAAAAGTTCTTCAGGTTTTTAGCTAAGATTTCTCCTAGTTTTTCTTGCTCTGATTCCTCCTGGGAAACCAGAGTGATTGTAATAAATTTTATCAGTTAATTTTTTTACCAGTTACAACTAATTTTTCTACGTTAGTAACTACAACATAATCTCCACCATCGATATGAGGAGTAAATGTTAATTTTTCTTTACCCATTAATTTTTTTAGCAATTTCAACTGCTAATCTTCCCTAAAACTTGTCCTTCTGCGTCGTAGTGATGCCATTCTCTTACAACGTCTTCTTTTCTTTTGCATAAAAGTATATTTTTTTCACTTTTTAAAAATCCTCCTAATATGGTTATATTTTTTTAATATAACGCAACGGTCCTTTGTGGGAAAAGGTTAATTTATACCGTATTATTATATTATATTTCACTTACAGTGTCAAATAATTTTTACTGCCTTATAAAAAGTTTTTTTAAATTTTATTTGACAGTACAGATGATAACATTCTAAATCATAATAAAAATCGAATAAATAAAAATCGGATGAAGGTACGAGGAGAGATTTCAAATTGAAACACCGAAGAAGTAAATCTTTCAGGTAAAAGGGACTCGTACTGGACGAGCCTCTGGAGAGCTTATCTACGAGATAACACTGAAGGAGCAAAGCTATTTTAATAGCCTAAACTCTCAGGTAAAAGGACGGAGGAATTGTGCAGTTATATTTTATATTGTATAATTCTTTTTAAATTTCAGAGGTCTTTTTTTGAGACCTTTTTATTCGATAAAATTTTTAAAGGAGATTTTATCTATGGTAAATTTTATTGCAGAAATTAATAATTTGTTTTGGGGACTTATTTTAATAGTTCTTTTGGTAGGAACAGGTATTTTTACACTGTGAGATTAAAGTTTGTTCAACTTAGAAAAATTTCATCACGGTGTTGCACAATTAACTGGTGACTTTGATTTGAATGGAGCAGATGCAGATCATAATGGTATGTCATCTTTCCAAGCTCTGGCAACAGCCATTGCTGCTCAAGTTGAACTGGAAATTTGAGCGGGAGCTACAGCTATTGTGTCAGGAGGGCCTGGTGCAATATTTTTGATGTGGCTTAGTGCATTTTTGGAATGGCAACAATCTATGCAGAAGCTATTTTTAAGTCAACTTTTCAAGAAAAAGTTGAAGGAGAAATTACTGGTGGTCCTGCATACTATATAGAAGAGCTATTTAACAAAAAAACTTTTTGCAAAGGCTCTAGCTGTATTTTTGCTCTATCTTGTATATTGGCTCTTGGACTCTATTGGAAATGGTGTGCAAGCTAACTCAATTGGAGAAGCTTTATGACTAATGCTTTTAACATTTCTCCATATATAACTGGAATTGTTACTGCATTACTTGGAGGGTTTTGTATTTTTGGGGTGGTGTAAAAGAATTGCATCCTTTACTGAAAAAGTTGTTCCTCTTATGGCAGGATTATATATTCTAACTTGTGTGGGAATTATCTTCGTAAATTATTCTAATATTATTCCAGCTTTTTAAAAGCAATTTTATAAACGCTTTTTCTACACAATCTATTCTTGGAGGCTTTTTAGGAATGGGAGTTAAGAAAGCAATCAGATACGGAGTTGCAAGAGGATTATTTTCAAACGAAGCAGGTATGGGATCAACACCTCATGTCTCATGCAATAGCGAAAGTTAAAAATCCTGTTGAACAAGGAAATGTTGCTTTGGTTACAGTTTTTATAGATACTTTTATAGTTCTAACTTTAACAGCTCTTGTAATTTTTAACTTCTGGAGTAGGTAACGGAGAATTAACAGGAATTACTTTAACACAAAAAGCATTCGAACAAACTTTAGGGTTATAGTGGAAACATTTTTTTATTGCCGTTGCATTATTCTTCTTTGCATTTTCAACTATTATCGGTTGGTATTTCTTTGGAGAAGCAAATATTAAATATTTATTTGGGACTAAAGCAATCACAGCATACAGAGTACTTGTTATAATTTCAATTTTCTTAGGAACAACTCAAAAAGTTGATCTTGTTTTGGGAACTTGCAGATTTATTCAATGGTCTTATGGTTATTCCAAATTTAATTGCATTGATTACACTTTATAAGTTAGTTGTAAATACTTCTGATGAATATGATAAGCTTCACAATTTATAATTAAATAAAAAATTTTATTATATTGCTTTTTACTTGAATTTTTAAATTTATATTAGAATACTCAAACTATTTTTATTATGGAGGATGGTATGAAATTAACATTGCAGCAAGCTATATTCACTGTATCAAATTTAACACAAAAGAGATTGATGAGAACTATTAACGATGACTATGTTGTTCCACTAAAGGTTAACGGCAAAGAGGTTTTTTGAGCAGACTCAAGCAGACGAAATGCTAGATAAAATTTCTGAGTTAGAATTGATAAATAAAGATATTTTTAGCTCTAAAAGATGAAATCAATATTGCTAATACTGAAAAATTTTATTGACAATAAATCTTTATTTTTATTCTTGAAGAAGTACGTATTAAAAAGATCTATCTTATCTGATTATCTTGATTTATTGGATAGCGGTAGAACAAGTGTTGAAACAGGTGTTGGTGTCGTTCAATATGGTACTCTAAATAGAGCCAAAATCAATACTATTTGTGAAGAATTAGAAAAGAAGTTAATACTTTTATCTGATAAAATCGATAATATTAACTCTAAAATTGAAATAGAAGTTAAATTGTTTTACGATGGAATAAATTTATTTTATGGTAGTAATCTTTTACAGATAATCAGCCGAGCCAACGAAATGTTTTTACGGTTTATTACTTTTTACGACTTACGAAAACGAACGAATATTTAAAGTTAAAAATTTAACAGTAAAAATAGATTACGATGGATATCTAATATCAAAAACTTTGGAGATGTTGTTTTGCCTTTTGACATCTCCTTTTTTTATTCTTTGAGATTCAATTATCCAGAAAAATTTAAATATATCCTATTTTTATAAAAAATTTACATATCATATTGATATTTCATCAACACGATTTAGTATACAACTTTAAAAACTTTATTATGGTGCCCAGGAATGGATTCGAACCATCGACCGTACGGTGTATGAACCGTATGCTCTAGCCAACTGAGCTACCTCGGGCAAATAATGGTGGAGATAAGCGGGATCGAACCGCTGACCTACGCAGTGCAAGTGCGTCGCTCTCCCTAAACTGAGCTATATCCCCATATTAAATTGTTTTAACACAAATATGTGGTGCGGAGAGAGAGACTTGAACTCTCACGTCTGGGACACTAGATCCTAAGTCTAGCGCGTCTGCCAATTCCGCCATCCCCGCATAATTTAAGTTAACTGGTGCCGCTTATCGGAGTCGAACCAATCACCTACTGATTACAAGTCAGTTGCTCTACCAGATGAGCTAAAGCGGCATACATGGCGGGAGTGACGAGGCTCGAACTCGCGACCTCCTGCGTGACAGGCAGGCGCTCTAACCAACTGAGCTACACCCCCATATTATGGTGGTCACAATAGGACTTGAACCTATGACCCCCTGCTTGTAAGGCAGGTGCTCTCCCAACTGAGCTATGCGACCATATCTAAACTTATAATGGTACCCCGTAGGGAATCGAACCCTGTTTCCAGAGTGAAAAATCTGATGTCCCAACCACTGAACGAACGGGGCTAACTAACTGGTGCGTCATACAGGGGTCGAACCTGCGACCTCCTGATTAAGAGTCAGATGCTCACCAACTGAGCTAATGACGCGATAAATTAAATGGAGCGGGAAACGAGGTTCGAACTCGCGACATTCAGCTTGAAGGCTGACGCTCTACCAACTGAGCTATTCCGCATTGGTATTGCCTCAAGCATATTATCATAATAATTATACTCTGTCAGATATTTTTAGTTTTTTATGAAAATTCATACTTTATAGAAATAAAAAGTAGCTTGAAACTACTAATGGAGGCGACGACCAGATTCGAACTGGTGATGGAGATTTTGCAGACCTCTGCCTTACCGCTTGGCGACGTCGCCACACATCATAAGTGGTGCCCAGAGGCGGAATCGAACCACCGACACGGGGATTTTCAGTCCCCTGCTCTACCGACTGAGCTATCTGGGCAATGGCGGGAGTGACGAGGCTCGAACTCGCGACCTCCTGCGTGACAGGCAGGCGCTCTAACCAACTGAGCTACACCCCCATATTATGGTGGTCACAATAGGACTTGAACCTATGACCCCCTGCTTGTAAGGCAGGTGCTCTCCCAACTGAGCTATGCGACCGTAATGGATACTTGAATAATATATCATATTTTAAATTTTTAAGCAACCATTTTTCAAAAATATTTTACTTTCTTTAATTTTTCAATCTTCATATAAATTTTTCCAAAATTGATTTTTAATTCTTGAGATGATATAATTTTTCATTATAATTTTATTTTAAGAAGTTTTTATGCAAATTTTAGAAAAAGGTTCTATGACAGAGCTATTTTTAGGATTTAATCTTTGTCTGTGCTTTTAAGAAAAATGACAGGAATGATCTCATCATTTACATCATATAGTATTGAGTCACTTACTTATGCCAAATATATAATTGTAATTATTTGCTGGATTAACGTTTGGATGATACAGGCTGTTTTTTTAACAATAGATATGGAGATGACGATACAGCTGATCAGTTATTTTTATATTTTGACATGTTTCTCTTGCTATTTCTATTAAATTCAACTGGAGAAAAACTGGAGAGATTTATTTGCAAGTTACAATACCTTTTTATTTGACCTCTTTAAATTTATACTTTCCTATAGAATAAAAACTCTCTCAAAAATTGAGAGAGTTTAAAAATTTTATTTAATTTATCTTACATAACACTTACAAATAGTGGCACTAATACAAGTGAAACTATTGACATCAATTTAATTAAGATATTTAATGAAGGTCCAGATGTATCTTTGAATGGATCTCCTACTGTATCTCCAACAACTGCTGCCTTTATGTCTGTCAGAACCTTTTTATCCCTTTGTATCCCTGCTTCGATTTGTTTCTACCGTTGTCCCAAGCTCCTCCAGCATTTGCCATCATGATAGCCATTAATACTCCAGTAACTAGAGATCCTGCAAGTAATCCACCTAAAGCTTGTACTGACCATAATCCAATAATAACTGGGACTACTATTGCAAGTACACCAGGTAAAAATCATTTGTTTTTAATGAAGAGTGAGTTGAAATTTTCAACACATCTTTTTATAATCAGGTTTTTGAGTTCTATCCATAATTCCAGGGAATTCTCTGAATTGTCTTCTTTACTTCTTCAACCATTTCGATAGCTGCTTTACCAACTGCTGTCATTGTTAAAGCTGAGAATAAGAATGTTAACATTCCTCCAATGAATAATCCTGCTATAACTTCTGGACTTGTAATATCTATTATTAATTTTTCAGATGTTAATGTATCAACTGCTTCTTTATAAGCTGCGAATAAAAGATAAAAGCTCGTTAAAGCTGCGAGATCCGATTGCAAATCTTTTTCCAACTGCTGCTGTTGAGTTTCCAACTGCATCTAGTTTTGTCAGTAGTTTCTCAACTTCTGGTGGTAATTCAGACATTTCAGCAATTCCTCCAGCGTTATCTGCAACTGGTCCGTAAGCATCAACTCCTACAACCATTCCTGTTGTTGCAAGCATTCCAACTGCCGCTATTGAAATTCCATAAATTCCAAATCCTTCTGGTGCTACTGAATATGCTCCAACTATTGCTAAAGCTATAACTATTAAAGGAGCAACTGTTGATTCCATTCCTATTGCTAACCCTTCTATAATAGCTGTTGCTGCTCCAGTTCCTGCTGCATCAGATACTCTATTTACTGCTCTTCTACCAGTATCAGTATAAACTCCTGTGAAGTAAGCTATGATAAGTCCTGCAACTAATCCAATAACTATTGCATAGAACATTCCCATTCCAAGATCCAAATATTTAATAATTCCATAAGAAGCAATTATTGTTAAGATACCTGCAATTCTTGTTCTCATTTCTAGTTTAGCATAGAACTTTGCTTCCGTCATTAGTTTTTACTGTTAACGTTGCTATGATAGATGCAATTATACCAAATGCTGATATTAAAATAGGTGCTGCAACATATCCAACTTTTTCTACGTCTGTAACTGGTAATAAGTATGCTAGAGTAACTGTAGCTATTATTGATCCAACATAAGATTCGAATAAGTCTGCTCCCATCCCTGCAACGTCTCCAACGTTATCTCCAACGTTATCAGCTATTGTTGCTGGGTTTCTAGGGTCATCTTCAGGTATTCCTGCTTCAACTTTACCAACTAAGTCTGCTCCAACGTCTGCAGCTTTTAGTGTAAATTCCTCCTCCAACTCTTGCAAATAATGCTATTGAAGAAGCTCCCATTCCAAATCCTGTAACATCGTTTACACTAATTGCACCACTTTTGTGATACGAATAAGATTAAAGATAACATAAACATTCCAAGACCAACAACTGTTAGCCCCATAACTGCTCCTCCAGAAAATGCAACATCAAGAGCTTTTTGCAAGTCCTCCTTCTTTAGCAGCTATTGCTGTTCTTCCGTTTGCTTTAGTTGCAATTCTCATTCCAGCATTACCTGCTATTGCAGATGTAACTGCTCCTAAAACAAATGCTCCTGCTGTAGGTACACTTATAAAAAGCTCCTAAAGCTACTGCTACTACTACAACGAAAACAATAAAGATTTTTATATTCAGCAGTTAAAAATGCCATTGCCCTCTTCTCTTATTGCCGCCGTTATTTCTTGTACTTTGGGGTATGTTGATTTCGTAGTGTTCTACTTTTTGAATAGTAAAATGCTGCAAGTAGAGATATTATTCCAGCAGCCATACCAATGTACATAACTTGTGTTAATAAATCCATTTTCTTTTTTTCCTCCATTTTTATTTTAAATAAAATTAATTAACTGTTATTATATTTTAATTTACTTATATTTACAAGTTTTTATTTTAATTTTTGGTTCCTCATACTTAAAATTTTTTGCTTGTTATAATTTTCATATCCTTGTCAACTATTAATACATCTAAATTTTCTTTTGAATTTACATATTCAATTACTTTTGTCAATAGGCATCAAGAAAAATGTTGTTGAATACAAATCTGCATCAAAAGCATTGTCGCATAGAACTGCCACCATTTTTATCCTCTATTGGATAACCTGTATCTTTTGTCTAAGATATGATGATACATTTTTCCCATCAATTTCAACATAAGTTTGATAATCTCCAGAAACTCCCATTGCTCTATCTTTTTACAGAAACAATTGCCAATATTTGGCTAGGATCTTGTGGATTTTGTAATCCTATTTTCCAAGGTTTATTTTCTGGTTTTTCTCCAATAATATCAATACTTGAGATAGCTGTTACAAAAGCACTTTTTACTCCTTCTGCCTGTAAAACTTCCTTTGCTCTTTGCAAGTGCATAACCCTTTAAGAAAGAGCCCGTATCAATTTCCTTTCACAGGAGCTTCCAAAGTCATTGTTCCATCAGCTGAAATTTTAACTTTTTCATAATCAACAAATCTTTTTGTAAATTCCAGTTCTTCTTTTGATGGAAGTTTTAAATTTGGTAGTTCTATCGAATCTTCTGTAAATCCCCATAATTCTAGAAGTGGAGCAATTGTTACATCATACTTATGACCTGATATTTCATAAGCCTTACTAACACCATCGAATAATTTTAGTCCCTCTTCATCTAGTTTTTACAGTTTTATTATCTGTTGTATTCAAATTATAGATTAAACTTCCTTCAGTTTTTACTGTTAAACTTCTCATCAATTCTTTGAATTTCAGCAAAAAGCTTTGTCTATGGATTTTGTAGCAAATCCTTATCTGAATCATAGACTATTATTTTTATGTATGTTCCAAATAAAAATCTCGACTCCTCAAATCTTTGCTTCTTTTTTCCACAAGAAATTAAGAATAATGCCAGAATAACGATAAAACTTAATATCTTAGTCTTCATATCCAACCTTTCCTGCTAAAATTTCTTTTAAATACTTTTTCATTTCAGTATCTTTTTCTCATATTTAGTAAGAGGTAATGGTTCACCTTTTTCTTTCTTGTCTTTCTTTTTGCTCTTTCTCTAGCTCTTTCTCCACTAACTATAGTTAGTACATATTTATTTGGTATTTTAGATAATAATTCATCATAAGTTATATCCTTTTTCATGATTATCTCCTATTTTTCAATTATATTAATCAAGTCTCTACAAGCTTGGTCAATTTCGTGATTTATAACAACTCTATCGTATCATACTCAAGTTCTTTCAACGAATTTTTAAGCCTTGCTTGTATAACTTCTTCACTATCAGTATTTCTACCTCTTAACCTTTTTCCAATTCCTCTTTACTAGGTGTTTTTAAAAAATATTAAATTTGCTGCAGGGAATTTTTCTTTTACTTGAACTCCACCTTGAACATCAATTTCTAATATTACTTTTTCACCTTTTTAATCTTTCTTCAACTTCAGATTTCAAAGTACCATAATAGTTTCCGTGAACATTTTGCATACTCTAAAAAAATCTCCATTTTGAATTTTCTTTTCAAATTCTTCAGCAGTTAAAAAGAAATAATCAACTCCCTCTTGCTCACCAACTCTTGGTTGTCTACTAGTAGCTGATATTGATAAATTTATCCCTAACATCTCTCTAACCATTTTTACATACAGTTGATTTACCAGCTCCACTAGGACCTGATACAACATATAAAAGCACCTAAAGACATAACTCTCTCCTTCTTTGCTTTATTCTATATTCATTATTTGTTCTCTCATTTTTCAAGTTCATTTTTACATTCAACAACTATTTTTAGAGATTTCATACATATTGGCTTTTTACACCCATAGTATTAAATTCTCTAAAAAATTTCTTGAAAAATAAATTCAATTTTTCCCAAGAGAAATTTTTATCTGTTTCAAACTCAATTTCTAGTTGTTTTAAAATGACTATCTAACCTTGAATTTCTTCTGTAATATCAACTCTATCACTAAATAATAAAACTTCTTTTTAAAAATATCTTCTTCTTTTTAGTTCAATATCTGCTTTAATAGAATTTATATTATTTAATAATTTTTGCTTTATAATTTTCAACAACTTGAGGTCTCAATTTTTATTTCTAGTAGATGGTCTTTTAAAATATTTAGTTGATTTTTAAAAAAATATTTTTAGTCTATTACCTTCATCAATTTTCGTTTGGACAAAAATCATTCAATATAGATTTTCATCTATTACAATCTTATATTTTTCTTCATCTACTTCTAAGTCTTTTTGAGATAACATTAAAAGTCCTTATCAAGAAGTCCATTTTATTTGAAAAATTTATCATCAAAATCACTTTCCATTTTTGTTCAAAAATATTCATACACGATTTTGCTAAATTTTCATCATATTTTAACTCTTGTAAACTTTCTCTTTTATCTTCAAAACTCAATTTTAAAATCTATTGAACCTCTACTAACAAATATAGCAATCTCTGAACGAATATAGTTTTTCAAGAGAGCTAAGATTATATGGAAGTTTGATTTTAGTGGAAAGATTTTTATTATTTACACTTTTTTTATTTCCATATTAATTACAAAATTCTCATCTTCATAATTCAATTTGGAATAACCTGTCATACTTCTCATAGAATCTCAGTCCTCTCTATTTTTAATTTTTTTATTCTTCATCTTCTTCAATTTTTGCTTCTTCTTCAGTATTATACCTAACTTTTATAGTTTTATATTTGTTGAATCCTGTTCCAGCAGGTATTTTCTTACCTAAAATTACATTTTCTTTTAGTCCTTCTAAGTAGTCAACTTTACCTTCTATAGCAGCATTAGATAAAAACTTTTGTTGTTTCTTGGAATGATGCAGCTGATATAAAACTTCCAGTATTTACAGCAGCCTTTGTTATACCTTGTATTACTGGCTCACATTTTATAAGTGCTTTTTCCTTCTTCTTGAAGTTTTTTTGTTTTCAAGATCTACTATTCTCTTTTCTAATACTTCATCTTCAAGATATAAAGAAGCTCCTGAATCTACTATTCTAACCTTTTTAAACATTTGTTTAACAATAATTTCTATATGCTTATCATTAACAGTAACATCTTGATCTCTGTATACTTGTTGCACTGATTCAAGTATAAATTGTTCTGCTGCAACAAGACCTTTTGATATTTAAAACGTCATAAGGAGAAATCGCTCCTTCTGTTATCTTATCTCCAGCTTTTTACCTTTAATCCATCAGTTACTACTAAACGTTCTCCCATAGGTATTAAATATTCTTTAAATACATTTTGAATCGTCTAACGATCTTACATTAACAACACGCATTTGTTTTTCTTAGTTGGTAAAAATTTCAATTCTTCCATCTATTTCTGAAAGTGTTGCCTTTCCTTTTTGGTTTCTAGCTTCGAATAATTCTTGGACTCTTGAAGACCACCAGTGATATCCTTTGTTCCTTCTCCCAATTTAATGATTTTAGCTATGATGTCTCCTTTTTAACTTTTTGCACCATCTCTAACCATCATATATGCTCCATAAGGAATGTTATATGTAGCCAATTTTTCATTTTTCTTATCAAGTATATGTACTCTTGGCTCTGAATCAGCACTATCAACAGATCTTACGACTAAATATTCATCTTACATCATATTTTTCATCTCTAATGCTCTTAGGAGTAAAATGTCTATATTGAACTTTTCCATCTTCTGATGAAATTATAGGTATATGATAAGGGTCAAATGTTACAAGAACATCTCCTTCTTTTACCTTTTGTCCTTCTTTTTACTCTTATTACAGATCCAGAATCAACTTCGTGTTCGTTGTCAGCAATGATGATTTTTCCCCTTGGCTTACAACAACATCCTCTCCATTTATTTCAATTGTTTTAATATCTCTAAATGAAACTTCTCCTCCATTTTCAGCTTTTTAGAGTTTACTACTGTTGCAGCTCCTGCAACCCCTCCAGTGGAAGGTTCTCATTGTTAACTGAGTACCTGGTTCTCCAATTGATTGAGCTGCAACTACTCCAACAGCTTCTCCAAGTAATATTTCATTGTAGTTCGATAAGTCCATTCCATAACATTTTTTGACAAACACCTTTTTCAAAGAGCACAAGTCAAAGGTGATCTAATTTTTACTTTTTAATTCCTAATTCTTCGATAGTTTTTAGTAATTCCTTACCTATCATAGTATTTCTTTTTAGCAATTTTTTTACCTTTGTGAGTTAAGTCTTCAGCTAATACTCTACCGTTTATTCTTTCACTTAATTCTTCAATTACCTTACCATCAGAACCAACTAGAGCTTCAACTTCTATTCCTTGTTCTGTATGACAATCTTCTGAATTTACAATAACTTCGTGTGAAATATCAACAAGTCTTCTTGTTAAATATCCTGAATCAGCAGTTCTTAATGCTGTATCGGCAAGACCTTTTCTAGCTCCGTGAGATGACATAAAGAATTCCAATACTGTTAGTCCTTCTCTAAAGTTCGCTTTGATAGGAACTTCGATGGTTCTACCTTGTGTATCCGCCATATGTTCCCTCTCATTCCGGCAAGCTGTCTCATTTGGTTAGTATTACCTCTGGCTCCTGATGTCGCCATCATATACACTAGGGTTAAACTTATCCAAATTGTCCATCATTACTTTTTGTTGCAGCTTGAGTTGTTCTTGACCATACTTCTATTGTTTTTCTATATCTTTCTTCATTTATAATTTTTCCAGATTTATAATCTTTTTCTATTTGAGCCACTTCTTGGTCTGCTTTTATCTAAAAGAACTTTCTTTTCTTTTGGTATTTCTAAATCTTCTATACCCACAGATACTCCTGCAAACGTACCATAGTGATATCCAAAGTTTTTAATTTTGTTTATTAAATCCGCTGTTTCTGTAAATCCATGTTTTTCGTATAATGATTTAATTAATTTTTAATTCTTTCTTACCATAAGTTTTTAGAGTAATCTCTATCAACTAAAGGTAAAATTTCATTGAACAACACTCTTCCAGGAGTAGTCTCTATCATTTTCTTCGCCAATTCTAACTTTTATCAAAAGCATGTGTTCCCACTTTTTCATTTTTGATAAGCTGTTATAACTTGATCTATATTAGAGAATAACTTTTCCTTCTCCCATACTTCCAACTTTATCTTTTGTCATATAATAACAACCCATTACCATATCTTGAGATGGAACTGCAATAGGTTCTCCATTTGATGGAGATATTATATTATTTGGTGCTAGCATTAATAATTTTGCTTCCATTATTGATTCAGGTGATAAAGTCAAGTGTACTGCCATTTGGTCACCGTCAAAGTCAGCATTGAATGCAGAACATACTAATGGGTGTAATCTGATTGCCTTACCTTCTATCAATACTGGCTCGAATGCTTGAATTGATAATCTATGAAGAGTTGGAGCTCTGTTTTAAAAGAACTGGATGGTCTTGAATGACATCTTCTATCACTGACCAAACTTTATCATCAGATTCTTCAACTAATTTTTAGCCATTTTAATATTAGTTGCTAATTCTCTTTTTACAAGTTCTCTCATTATAAATGGTTTATATAATTCAAGAGCCATTTTCTTTGGAATACCACATTGATTCATTTTTCAAAGACGGTCCTACAACTATAACAGATCTTGCTGAATAGTCCACACGTTTTCCAAGTAAGTTTTGTCTAAATCTTCCTTGTTTTTCCTTTTTAACATATCAGATAAAGATTTTAATTCCCTATTATTTTGAGCAACAACTGGCTTTCCTCTTCTACCATTATCTATAAGAGCATCTACCGCTTCTTGTAACATTCTTTTTCGTTTTTTTACAACTATTTCTGGAGCTTTTATATCAATAATTTTTTAAGTCTGTTATTTCTATTAATAACTCTTCTATATAAGTCATTTAAGTCGGAAGTTGCAAAATCTTCCTCCATCCAATTGAACCATAGGTCTTAGTTCTGCTGGAATGACTGGAACATTTTTAATATCATCCATTCAGGTCTATTTCCAGATGATATAAAAATCTCTAACTATTTTTTTAATCTTTTTTTACTAATTTTCTTTTTTTGAGCCGAATTAGCCTCAACTAACTCATTCTCTAATTCTTCTCTTAAAACTTCTAAATCAATATCTTTAAGAAGCTTTTAATATCCCTTCAGCACCCATATAGGCTTCAAATTTATTTCCATACAATTGTTTATAAAGTTTATATTCTTTTTCAGTAAGAATTTTTCCTACTTCAACTGTATTTTCTTGACTCGAAGTTACTATGTATCTCGCAAAATACAAAAACTGATTCTAATTCTTTTGCAGATAATCCAATTATTAAAGACATTTTTATTTGGACTTCCTTTAGAATACCAAATATGAGATACTGGAGCAGCTAGAGTAATATGTCCCATTCTTTCTCTTCTTACTCTGGCTTTTGTTACTTCTACTTCACACTTTTTTCACAAACTAGACCTTTATATCTCATTCTTTTATATTTTTCCACAAGAACATTCCCAATCCTTTGTTGGCCCGAATATTTTTCACAAAAATAATCCGTCTCTTTCAGGATTTTAAAAGTTCTATAGTTTATAGTCTCTGGTTTTGTAACTTCTCATAGAGACCATTCTAATATTTTTCAGGAGATGCCAATTTTATTCTTATTTTTCAAAGTTTCTTATTCCCATTAATTATTAATCCTCCTTAATGAAACATACTTCGTCTATTCTATATCTTCCGCTTCTTCATCTATTTTCATCGAAGTCCTACCATTTTCAACTTCATATTGTGGTGAATATTCTGTAGGATTTTCATCAAGTCCTATTTCTTCATCAACATTTATAACATTATCTTCTTCATCACACAATTTCTATATCAAGAGCTAATGCTTGAAACTCTTTCAATAAAACTTTGAATGATTCAGGTAGAATCAGAATCTGGCATTGCTTCACCTTTTATTATAGATTCATAAGTTTTAGTTCTTCCTGTAATATCATCTGATTTAACAGTTAACATTTCTTGAAGTATATTCGATGCCCCATAAGCTTCTAAAAGCCCATACTTCCATTTCTCCAAGTCTTTGTCCACCAAATTGAGCCTTACCTCCAGTGGTTGTTGAGTTACTAAAGAATATGGTCCTATAGCTCTTGCGTGCATTTTATCTTCAACAAGGTGATGTGGTTTTAACATATACATTATTCCAACTGTAACTTTTATTATCAAACTTTTTCTCCAGTTCTTCCATCATATAAAAGTTACCTTCCCTGTTCTTGGGAAACCTTGTTGTTCCAAATAGTCTTTTACTTGTTCTTCTGTAGCACCGTCAAATACTGGTGTAGAAATACAAGTTCCACCATTCAATGTTCTCATTGCCATACCCTAAGTGAACTTCCAATACTTGTCCTATGTTCATACGAGAAGGTACTCCAAGAGGGTTTTAAAACAACGTCTAAATGAGTTCCATCTTCTAAGAACGGCATATCTTCTGCTGGTAATACTCTAGAAACAACCCCTTTGTTTCCATGTTACCTGACATTTTATCTCCAACAGTTATCTTACGTTTTTTCAGCAACCAGTACCCTTATTGATTTATTTACTCCAGCTTTTAATTCGTCTCCATTTTCTCTGATAATTCTAGTATATCTACTACAACACCTTTAGATCCGTGTGGCATAGTTAATGACGTGTCTCTTACATCTCTTGCTTTTTCTCCGAATATAGCTCTTAAAAAGCTTTTTCTTCTGCAGGTGGTTCTGTTTCTCCCTTAGGAGCAGTTTTACCAACTAAAATATCTCCAGGTCCAACTTCTGAACCTATTCTTATTATTCCATTTTTCATCTAAATTTCTTAATGCACTTTCAGATACATTTGGAATTTCTCTTGTTATTTCTTCGTCACCAAGTTTTTGTTGCTCTTGCGTCTATTTCATATTCTTCAATATGAATTGATGTAAATACATCATCTTTTCTAAGTCTATCTGAAAATTAAAATCACGTCTTCATAGTTGTATCCTTCCCATCAGCATAAATCCCATAAGAATATTTCTTCCTAAAGACAGATCTCCTAACTTAGTTGCTGGTCCATCAGCAATAATATCCCTCAACTTTTACTTTATCTCCTAGATCTACCAAAGGTGTTTGATGTAAGCACATAGATTGGTTTGATCTTTCATAATTTAAAAGTCTATATGTATGTTCTTTCTTATCTTCATCTTCTACAACAATTTTCTTACCGTCTACATAGTTATTGTTCCTGCAACTTTTGTAGTAACTACAGCTCAGAATCCACTGCAACTCTTTTCTTTCAAGCCCTGTTCCTATAAATGGAGCTTCTGATCTCAATAAAGGCACTGCTTGTCTTTGCATGTTTGATCCCATTAGGGCTCTGTTCGCGTCGTCGTGTTCTAAGAATGGTATTAATCCTGCTGATACAGATACCACTTGTTTTGGAGATACATCAAGATAATTTACTCTATCCGCTTCTATTTCTACTATTTCATGTCCATATCTGCAAACAGCTAAACCTTGAATTTTATTTTTTTCTTATCAAGTTTCGTATCGGCTTGGGCTATAAATAATCCGTCTTCTTCATCAGCAGCTAGATAATGAATCTCATCAAGTAAAGCAACTCCATCTTCAACTTTTACATAAGGAGTTTCCATAAATCCATATTTATTAATCTTCGCATAAGTCGCAAGCGACCCTATAAGACCGATATTTGGTCCTTCTGGAGTTTCTATAGGACAAATTCTACCATAGTGTGAGTCATAGAACGTCTCTTACCTCGAACCCTGCTCTTTCTCTCGATAAACCACCAGGTCCTAAAAGCAGATATTCTTCTTTTTATGAGTTAATTCTGCAAGCGGATTTGATTGGTCCATGAGATTGTGATAATTGCCCAGACCCGAAGAAATCTTGTATCAAAGCATTTAAAGGTCTTGTATTTAATAATGATTGAGGAGTTACTGTTTCAATATCTTGAGTAGTCATTTTTCCTTAACCATTTTATTCATTTTGCAAAGCCCAGTTTTTATTTTGCATTAAAAGAAGTTCTCCAACTCCTCTAACTCTTCTGTTAGATAAGTTATCAATGTCATCTGTATGAACTGCTTGATCTCCGTTATTTAATGCAATTACATATTTCATAGTACCTAATACATCATCTTTTGTTAATAATATTTTCGTCCTCTGGAACATCTAATTTTAATCTTTTGTTCATCTTATATCTTCCAACAGGCTCTAAATCATATCTTTGAGAATTAAAGAACATTTGTCTTATTAGATTTCTAGCCGAATCAACAGTTACTTGATCTCCAGGTCTCAATTTTTTTAAATATTTCAATTACAGCTGCATCCTTTGATAAAGTTGTATCGTTCAACAAAGTATTAGCTATTAATTTATTTTCAGGTCCAACATACCAATAAGATATTTTTCAACTTTATTCTCTATTAAAGTTTCTATAAACTCTTGATTAATATAAGCTTCTGCTTCACCTATATATTCTCCAGTTTTCTTCATCAATTATATCATCTTTTTAAGTTGAACCTTCTAATTCCATTTTTTTAAAACATTTAATAATTCTTCAGGTTCTTTAGAATATTTTTATAAAGTGCTTTTTAAATCTAATTCTTTAGTTTCTAAAAATAATCTCTTATTTCGTTGTTATCTTCAAAAAATCAACCGCTTTTTAAAAATACAGTAGCTAAAACTTTTTCTTTCTATCTATCTTAACACTTAAAAATCATTTTTATCAGTTTCCAAATTCAAGCCAAGTTCCTTTGTAAGGAATTATTTTTCCAGAGTATAAATCTTTTCCAGTTTGAGTATTTACTTCTTTGCAAAAGATACTCCTGGTGATCTATGTAATTGAGATACCACAACTCTTTCTGCCCCATTTATGATAAACGTAGCTCTATCTGTCATCTTAGGTACTTCTCCAGTATACCAAAAGATTCTTGAATTTCATTTCCCATTCTTTTTATTGATAAGTCTCAATCTTACTTTTAATGAATTAGAATATGTTTTTCCTCTTCTCTTACATTCAAGCTCATCATTCAATGGTGGTTCTGCTTCATCGTAATTCATATCCTATATATTCTAGCCTTACATCTCCATTTGAAGATTCTATTGGGAATATTTCTTTTAAACGCTAATTCAAACCCCTTATTTTCTCTTTTGTTTGGTGACATATTTGTCTGTAAAAAAGTCTTCATAAGAGTCTAATTGAAATTCTAGAAAATGAGGCATTTCACCTCTTGCTTTTATTTTTCCAAAATTAAGTCTTTCTATGGAGTTTCTTCCACAAATTCACTCTCCTCAATATCAATAATACTTAGTCTTTTGTAAGTAAAAAGGCTCATTTATTTCCAAAAGAATAAGTATTTTTATTTAATAAATGTCCAAAAGTTACCAAAAAGCACTCCAAACTTGGTAAGAGTGCCTATTTTTGTTGTAATAATATTATTTATTATTTTACTTCTACTTCTGCTCCAGCGCAACTAATTTTCTTTTATTGCATTAGCTTCATCTTTTGGTGCAGCTTCTTTTAGTTGTTCCACCGTTATCAACTAAGTCTTTAGCTTCTTTTTAATCCTAATCCAGTAATTGCTCTTACTTCTTTGATTACAGCTATTTTTTGTTGGCTCCTGCGTTCTTTAAGATAACATCGAATTCTGTTTTTCTTCAGCAGCTTCAGCTGGTCCTGCAGCACTTCTACAGCTACTGGTGCAGCAGCAGTTACTCCAAAGTGTTCTTCTAAAAGCAGATACTAATTCTTTTAATTCTAATACTGTCATAGCTTCTAAATCAGCTATAAATTGTTCTTTTATTGAATACCATTATTATTTCCTCCCTAAATTTTCTATTATTTTAATTTTCTTCAATTTTTATTAGTTAGCAGATTCTTTTTGTCTACTATTGCACAGTTGCATAAGCAAGTTTTCTTACTGGTCCTAACATAGAGTTTAGTAACATAGATAGTAATTGATCTCTTGAAGGTAATTTAGCAAGTTCTTCAACTTCTTTTTACGCTAACTTTTTACCAGTTAAGTATCCACCTTTTTATTTTGAATACATCTTGTTTTGCTTTTGCTTTAGCTTTTGATAAATCAAAAACTGCTTTTTGCTGGTGCTACTGGATCGTTATATCCAAAAAGCGAATGCAGTTGTTCCTTCTAAAATTTCGTCAAAGTTATCTTCTACTCCAGCTTCTTTAGAGCTATTTTTAAACAATCTATTTTTGCAACTAGATATTCAGCTCAGATTCTCTCATTTGTTTTCTTAATGAAGTTTCTTCATTAACCTTAATACCTTGATAATCAACAAAAAAACAACTGATTGAGCCCTTTAATCTTTTTCAACTAATTCAGCTACAACTTCTTTTTAACTTGAGTTTGCCATATTGATTCACCTCCTCTTTTTCTAAAAAATATACCCTATTCCAAAAAGAACAGGGGTTGAGTTTTTGAGTTAGTATACCCTAACTCCAACCTCGGCAGGATATTTAAGGATTAGCTCCCCTACGGTCTTTGGTTTTGGATTTATATTTAATTTAATTATCCAACATATTTAGCAACTAGAGCAGGATCCATTTTTACTCCTGGCCCCTATAGTTAATGAGTACAGCTACAGTTCTTAAGTATTGTCCTTTTTGATGAAGCTGGTTTTAATCTTATGATTTGTTCCATAAATGCTTTGAAGTTTTCTTCGATTTGTTCTGGGAGCAAAATCAGCTTTTCAATTGGTGCATGAATAGATCCTAATTTATCTACTCTAAATGCAAAGCTTACCTCTTTTTGAATTCTGATACAGCAGCTGCTACATCTGGAGTAACAGTTCCTGATTTAGGGTTAGGCATTAATCCTTTTTGTTCCTAATATTTTTCCCTAATCTTCCGATCTTAGGCATCATGTCAGGGAGTAGCTATTACTAAATCAAAATCTAACCAACCTTGTTGAATTTGGTTAATATATTCTTCAGCACCTGCATAATCTGCTCCAGCATCTAAAAGCCTTTTGTATATTTTTCACCAGATGTGATTGCTAATATTTTAACAGTTTTTCCTGTTCCATAAGGGTAACACAACTGTTCCTCTTATTTGTTGATCAACTATCGTCTTGGATCTACTCTAGTCTTAATGCTACTTCAACTGTTTCTACGAATTTAGCAGTTCTTGTTTTTGTACTAATTCAAGAGCTTCTTTTATATCATAAAGTTTTCCTGTTTCAACTAATTTAGCTATTTCTAAATATTTTTTTCCTCTATGTTTTTGCCATTATAAATTTCCTCCCTTTGTGGCTTAACGAGCTTAGCTCTACCACTAAATTATAAAACAATTAGTCTTCTATTTTATTCCCATTGATCTAGCTGAACCTGCAATTACCTTCATAGCTGTTTCTACAGATGAAGCATTTAAGTCAGGCATTTTAGTTTCAGCTAATTCTCTTAACTTTGCAGTAGTAATTTTTCCCTACTTCTTTTTTAGAGTTTTTAGCTCCTGATTGAATTCAGCAGCTTTCTTTAATAAGTCAGATGCAGGGTGGAGTTTTTAATATAAATGTGAAAGATCTATCACTGTAAACAGAAATTTCAACTGGTATTATCCATCCAGCTTTTATCTTGAGTTTTTAGCATTAAACGCTTTACAGAATTCCATTATGTTTTACATCATGTTGTCCTAATGCTGGTCCAACTGGTGGAGCAGGATTCGCTTTACCTGCTGGTAATTGTAGTTTTATTATATGAATTACTTCTTTTTTGCCATTTTTAAATTACACCTCCGTAAGATTGTGTGTATTACACCTTCACGACACTGTCAACTTCTATATCAACAGGTGTCATCCTTCCAAAAATATCAACCATAACTTTGACTCTTCCGTGTTCTTCTTCAATTTCAGTGACTTCTCCTTCTTGTCCTTCAAAAGCTCCCACTAAAAATCTTTACATAATCTCCCACTTTGAAATCAATGTTATATATTTTTTGAGGTTCTTTTTAAACCTATAATATTAAATATGTTTTTACTTCGTCGTCTTCCATAGGAATAGGATCAGAACCAACTCCAACAGAAACCAGTAACTCCATTCGTATTTCTTATTATGTACCAAACATCCGGATCAACTTTAAAAAGTTATTCCATGTTCATTTTCTTCCCTTGTAGCTTCCATTTCAAGCATTACATATGCTGGGAATAATTTTCTATAAACTTTTTGCTTTTTCCTCTTACAATTTCTGTTGATTCTTCTTCTGGAACCAAAATATTAGTAACAACATCTTTCAATTTTAAAGTCTCTACTTTTTTTGTTCAAGATCTGTTTTTACTTTTTCATATCCAGAATAAGTATGAATCATAAACCACTTTCTTACATTTTCAGTACTCATATTAAGGCCTCCAATGTATTATGCTCTCACTGCAAGATAATCAAAAACACCAAGATAGATAGATATTAAAAACAGTCATAGTAACTACCCATATTGTAGAGATGTAATACTTCAATTCTAGATGGCCACTCAACTTTAGAATATTCCATTTTTACTCTTTTGAAATAAGTTCATAATATCTCTCTCAATAAAAGTGGCAGGTCAAGAGGGACTCGAACCCCCAACCCTCGGTTTTGGAGACCGATGCTCTACCAATTGAGCCATTGACCTGCATGTGTGTTAACTAAATTGTCATCCTACTTCTTTGTTTCTTTATACAAAGTATGTTTTTCAATACCGGATTGTACTTCATCATTTCCAATCTTTCTGGATGAGTCTTTTTGTTTTTTGTTGTAGTATAGTGTCTTAATTTTTGTTTCTGTGCATTCCAAAAATTACTTGTACTCTCATCTGCATTCCTCCTATTAAATTGTATTTTCTTATATAGCTCATACAATTCTACTCAACTAAAACGAAGAAATCTCTTGATATAAAATTCTTCACAATCTACATCAAAGTGTAAACTATTTCTCAAAAACAAGTCCACTCTTTAACGGTATCTAATGATCCTCCCATATCAAAAACAATATGGTGTGCGAGTTTTTCCTGTATTCTGCTTTCTAAGACTTAGGCATTTTATCATATTTATTATATACTGTCAATATGAAAAATATTTTTAAAATAAATTTTCAAAAATATTTTTCTTCATTTAATTTCAAAAATCTTAAAATTAAAAATTAGTAAAATTTTATTAATTTTTCCATAAAAATACATCTTAAATATTTTTATATCTAAGATGTATATCATAATTTTTATTTTTCACTGCATTTCTCATCGTGAAAAATATTTTTAGAGTCGTCATATTTAAGGTTTTTCAAATCTTCTTGGACATGTAAATAAACTTTTTAAATTTCAATTATTGTAAACTAATTTTTCTTTTTCTCGACAAGATTTACAAAACACCCTTAAAATAAAAATGTTTCTCTTCTATTTCACAACCAATAAGCTCTCTGGCATTGCTATAGTCAATGCTAAGCTCAACTATCAAATAAAAGCTCCACAGTAATTACATTTTAAAAATGTCCATATGTATCTGTCAATAAGTCATACCTAGTTTCATTCTCTTCAATAACTATGACATATACTAATCTATGAATAAATTTAATGTATTATATACTGTAGTTTTTAGAAAAGAGTAGGTATTTCTAAGCAAAGTGCTTTATATATTGTATCAACTGTTGGATGATTATGATTGTCTAACAAATATTGAAAAATTTTTCATTCTTTGATAAGACGGTTTTTATATCATGCTTTTTCAAATAGTTTCCAATGTTGCCTATATGCAATTGTAATTCCACTTTTTCTCACTCCCTTCTATCATATAAAAATACTTAACCTATTCAGTTATAATTATATAGTATACTAGTTTTGTATATATGTCAAGCTACTTCAGCATTTTTCTCATCATATATCTGTCAATACCAGTTCCATATTCATCTTTTAAAAATTTTTCTTGACTATATCCATCGCTTCTTATATAGATTTATTGCTACCACATTATCTGGAGCAACAGTTAATTCTATTTCTTCGTAACCTAATTTTTTAAAATTTTTCTCTGTCTCATTTCAAATAAAAATTCGCATAACCTTTTCCATCTATATTCTTTTAAAGTTGATATTCCATATAAAAATAAAGATTTTTATTAAATATCTGCATATACTCAACTATACTAATTATTTCTTCTCCTCTTTTATTACAAAAACCATACCATATCTTATCCAGTGCTTTTATTATCCACAAATCAACATTTCCTGCTCCTTCAAAAGCTTCCTGTTCAATTTTTACGATACTATTCATTGTTTCAAAATCAGGATCTGTTATATGTATTAATTCCATATTACTCCCTTAATACTCTATCCTATTTAAATACAAGCCCTCCGGCTCTACGAGATTTTTTTATATTCTTTTTGTGAAATCTGTAAGCATTTTTATGGTATCTTCAAACAGATTTTCATAATATATTTCAAGAGCCGTTCCAACCATAATTCTAATTTTGAGATTTTAAAAATGCACTACCTTTTATGTGTATGTTTATTTCATTAGCACCAGAATATTCAACTCTTATCTCGTATATTTCTCTAATTGTTATCTTACTTGCACAATCCTTTAATCTAAAATTTTGAAAATCTTTGATGCCTATAAAATCTGAAAAAAATTTTTCCAATCTTTCAGCATCAATTTTCTCTTTTACAAACTTACAATATCTTGCTTTAAATGGACTTCTATTCCAAGAAATAATATATAGATATTCTCTCGATTTTTGCATCATGCTTGCATTAAAATTTTCCTCAACATCTTCAACACTTAAAATTTCTATATCCGCTGGTAATGCTCTCGATAATAAATATTTAAACTTATCTACTGGAATAGTTGAAGAGGTATAGAAATTAGAAACTTGATGATTAGCATGAACTCCCCTGTCTGTTCTTCCAGCTGAAAATCAAATTTACTTCTTCTTTAGTTACTGTCCTTAGTATTTTCTCAATCTCTCCTTGAACAGTGATTTGTTTTTGGCTGCCTTTTGAAATCCAAAAATATCTACTTCCATCATATCTAAATTCTAATTTTATATTTCTTCTTTTCCATTTTTCCCCATAACCAAAAGACTCTTAAAGGACTTTTAATTTATCCATAGAATGTTCAAAAATTTCTAACATCCTCATGTCATCTCTATCACATATCCTGCACCCTGCAGGCATTTTTATGTCCACCACCAGAATAACCAATAATTACTCCTAATTTTTAGCAATTTCACTAACATCAATATCTGCTTTTACTTCTAAAAGAAACTGTTCCATAGACATTTAGAAATGCAACTATATCATAATTTAGTTTCTTATCATCTAAAAATTTTATCTCCAATTATAGATTGATAGTCTCCATCAATACCGTAAACAATCCCCATTTTATAACCTTTAAAGCTATAATCAGCAATTGTCCTTTTTGCAAAAGTCAAAAAACTATCCACTTTCAAATTATATGCTTCATCAAGACAGGCAAAAATGATTAAAGATTGTTTCTGTATAATCTTCCAATTTTATTTTTATTAATATAATGGAAAAACCACCTGTTCCTAATATTTTTCTCTGCCGAATTTATAGAAAGAGCTCTTTTCTTTAAAAATTATTTCCTCTGGTTTATTTCTAAATTTTTTTCCAAGTAAAAATGTCCCAACAAGATGTTGCTACTGCTAATGGCTCTAATTTATCATACATTTTTGTACTCAATTGATTTTTCAACTAAGGGCTTAAACCATTCTAAAGTTAAATAAGCCGCACTTTTTTGTCATCCCAATGAAAGAATATATCATCACAACAACACTCATTTTTATACAAATTTGGATGATTTGTTAAATGATGATCTATGTTAATTACATTCGTATAAGCTAAATATTTCATTTTTAACCATTCTATGCTCAGTATTGGTCTATCTAAAATATATACTCTGTCTCTCGTTCCAAAGAGACATATATCTACAAATATAATCAAAGGTCTTATCTGTTTGCTCCAAAGTAACATCCATACTAGACATTATCAAAAAGTTTTTTTCTTATTCTCCAATTCTTCAAAAGATTTTTACTATTAGTGCTGCCACTAATCCATCAGCATCTCCATGTGTAAGAATGATTACTTTTTGGCTCTTCCTCCGATTTTTAATCTTGTGTCATATAAAAATATCAGCCATCTTTTTATTTCCCTTCTATAAATTTAACTTTTAAATTATATCATAAGTATTACAAATAAAAAAAGCTAATTGCAGTTAGCTTCTTTTTGAATTTTTCTATCAAAAATTTGTTCATTGCAATGCCATTGTAGCACTGTAAAAAAATATTTATTTTTCTAAAGCTTTTACTCTTTTTATAAGTTCAGGTAATTTTTCATAGCAATTCTTATTTTTAAATCTTCTTTATGATCAACTAGAGGATGACCTGATAAAATTTGATTTGCTGGAATATTTCCTGGTACTCCAGATTTTGCACCTATTACGAGTATTTTCTCCAATTTCTATATGACCTGCTACCCTCAACTTGTCCTGCAAGAGTAACATTATTTCCTATCGTAACACTTCCAGCTATTTCCCACTTGAGAAATTATCAAACAATTTTCTCCGATAATATCATTATGAGCAATTTGGACTAAGTTATCTATCTTTTGTATATATATAATGGTGTCTCCAATAGCTCCTCTATCTATTGTTGTATTTGCTCCAATTTCTACTCCATCTTCAACAATAACTGTTTATCCTATTTGATCAATTTTAGTATTCTTTCCATTTACTTTAACAAAACCAAAACCATCCGATCCGATCACTGCTCCAGGTTGAATTACACAATTCTTACCAATTTCCAACAAACTCTCTTATACTTACATTCGAATAAATAACTGTACCTTCTCCGATTTTTACTCCTTGACATATAGTTACGTTTGGATAAATAATTACATTATCTCCTATTTCAACATCATGTCCAATGTATACATTAGAGAGCAATCGAAGATTAACTCCTATTTTTGCTGTATTCTCTACCATTTTTCGATCAAAGGTCTTTTAAAAATGTAAAAGTTTTAGCATTATAACCCTTGGACTATCTTTTACAACAATATATCACTTTCCTTCTACTAAAGGTAAATCAATATCAGGAATAATTATTACCTTTGCTTTTGTTTCATTTAAACTTTTTAAAAATTTTTCATCTGCTGCAAATGTCAAACTCTTCTCATCTGAATGAAAAAGGAGAAAGCTTTAGAAATTTTTCTACAACCTCTCCTTTTCTATATTCAGCATTAAGAAGAGTTACGATATCAGTTACTTTATATTCCATAACTCTTCCCTCCTAATTATTACTATTTAGATGCTTCCATTGCTTTTAAAACTTTATCAGTTACATCTTCTCCACCAATTTTAACTGCATCAGCTTCAGGATATAGTCAAATTTTCCTTCTGTTGCTACTTTTTGAATAACTTTGTTATAAACAGTTTCTATTGATTTTAATTTTTGCATTTTGTTGATCATTCAATTTTTGTTGAGATGAATTCATAAAGTTTTCAAAATCTTGAGCTTTCTTTTTCAAATGCTTTCTTTTCTGCATCTGTTAATTTGTCTCCCTTAGATTGTAAAAGCAACATATTCTTTTTGTAATGTTATTTCTTTTTGTTCTTGCTTCGTTTTCTAATCTTTTTACTTGTCCTTCTAAATCTTTTTGAGCTGCCTTAGTTATAGAGAATTGAGAAACAACTCTTTGTGTATCAACAACTCCAATTTTTCAGCAAAAGCTGATGTTGCAAGTAACAAAGCTTGCTACTAGTATTAATTTTTCATTATATATACCTCAAAATTTATTACAATTTTATATGAGTTAGAATGCTTGTCCCATATTGAAATAGAATTTCATTCCATCATCGTCCATTTTATTTCCTACTGGCCAACCAAAGTCAAATCTCAATGGTCCTATTGGAGTATTAAGTCTTACTCCTACTCCAGCAGTTGTTCCCTCAGTTTGACCCAAATTTAGAATTATCTCTTGTATATCCAGGATCTCTTCCTTGTTGTTTCCAAGCTCTTCCAGCATCTGCAAAATAAAAACTAATCCTAAAATATCATTTTACTTGAGTTCTGTTTTCTATTGTTGCTACAACTTTTTCAGTTCCTTTGAAGAATCCACCATCATATCCTCTTAGTGAACTTCCTCCACCAACCCAGAATCTTTTGACTTTCTTTTGTTCCTCTAGACATTACTCCGCCAACTACTTTATATGCAAAAAGTATTTTCTTAAAATAATCCTCTATGATATTTTCTCAATTCTAAAAGTAACATTTCCAAAGTTTCCAGATTTATATCCACTAGCATATCCACCTTCTACTTGGAATTTTACATATTCTCCAGCAGTAGGATTTAAATAGTTGTTTCTAGTATCATAACTGATATATGGATAAATACTCCATACGTAATATTTATCATCTACACCTTCAATTTCTTTTTGGATCAGGTCTTTCCTCTTGGAGCTGCATTGTAGTACCATTTATCTCAACTTTTTGGAAAGCTCCATCTCTATGAGTTTCTTTTATACTTTCAACTTTTGTTCCTATACTCAATCTTACATTTCTTGAAAGTCCTTTACCTATATTAACTTTAAATCCTAAAGTATCTATATTATAGAATAAATCACTATCTCCGTCTCCATAAGATGTTTTGTATGCTCCCTCAACCCCAAGATACTCTATCAGTATTTCTTATCCAAGGATCAAAGAAATCTAAAGAGAAAACCTGTGTAATGTCTATTTGATTTTTCAAAAGTAAATCCAAGTTCTTGACCTTTACCTCTCCAGTTACTATCTTTTTAGTGATAAAGTACCCATAAGTCCAGATTCTGAACCATAAGCAACTCCACCTTGTAACTCAGCTGTTCTGTCTTCGTCTATTAAAAGAATTAAGTCTATTCCTTCTGGATCTCCTGGTACTGATCTAGCTTCATATTTAACATTTTTTTAAATATTCCAAGTCTCATTAAATTTTTCAACTGTTGCATCATATTCTTTTACGTCAAATATTTTTCCAGGTTTTTATTTCAATTTCTCTATCGATTACATAATTTTTAGTCTTTAGAACGTCATCAGTTGGACTTCTTCTATTTCCTTTTTGTTTAGTAATCATTTTCTTTTACTTCAATTTTTCTAACAATACCTTCAACTATTTTTAACATTAAGAACTCCATTTTCATCAGTCGACATATCTGCTATGTTTACTAGAGTATATCCTTTTTCTTGGTACATTCCTAATATTTTTATCTCTATCTGCTCTCAAATTGTTATAGTTTTCAATTGAACCAACTTTAGTCGATAACGCTGCCATTATTTCTTGAGTTGAAAATGTATGGTTTCCTGTTACAACTATATTTTTATTGTAGGATTTTCAACAACTTCAAAAGTTATTCCAACACTGTCCTTATTAACTTTAGCTTCAGGTTTTTACTGTAGAGAAATATCCTGTAGCCAATATATTTTCTTTTGAGCTTCTTCTACTCTACTCTTTGAAAAAAATATTCTCCAGATTTAAGTTGAGCTGCCTTTAAAACTTCAGAGGTAGGAACTTCTTTATTCCCTGCCACTCCTACATATGAAAAGAACTACTGATTTATCTGTATCCTCTCTTTCAGAATTTATAGCTACTCCTTTTTCTTTTAGTAAGTTTGCTACATTTTGTTTTTCCATAACATCAACAACAATTCTTACTCCACCGTCATAAGATGTTGGTTGAAGAACTACATCTTCAAATAGTCCTGTTTCTTTTCAAAGTATTAAAATCTGCAACTAAAGCTTCTGTTGAAAAAGTTGCTCCTTCTTTTTATTTTTAAATTTTCTTTGATAAAAGCTTGCAGGAACTTTTTGATTGTTTACAACTTCAATACTCTTAACTGGTAAATTAACCAATGTTGAGAACGATGTCAAACTAATCACAAATAGTAATGCAATTAAAATTCTCTTCATCTAAAATCCTCCATTTTAAATTTTCTCATAGTTTTATACACTATATTACCATATTTATAAATATTTTAAAAAGCTAAAAAGAAAATATTTCTTTAAAAATTATTATATCTTTTTCTAATTTTATATCCTACATGATAATTAGTCTTTCTGTAATTTTTCAGGTTCTGTTCTATATTTATCTGGAACCGTACTGCTCCCACTTCAACAGTTTTATTTTCATCAATCTTATATTCTAAACCCTAAATCATAATCTCTTACTTTGCTGTCAATGACTCTAGTCTGATCGACAACTTCCTTACTGCTTCCTAAAAAGTCTCAACATCCGCTTTCCAAAATAACTTATCTTTGTAAATATTATCCTTAGCTTCTAACTTAATATTTGCACTATATATTTCTGGATTTCTCGACTTAGCATCTGCCGTTGCTATTTCTTTAGAGTTTCCAATATTTTTATCTGGACTGTAAACAGTAATTTCAGGGTTTTATAACAAGCTTTGTCATATCTAATTTTCTTTTTACATATCTAGTCGTTGGTCCAAAAGCTGCTTGAGCCAATTGTCCTGCTATTAAGTTTTTTCATAAATGTTAGGAAAAACTTCATTTCCATCTCCAAAGGAATAAATATCCTTATCTGAATTTGGATTTTTATCAAGGCACTTAAGTCCCCACCAGTTTTACCATTTTTAGATGAAATATTATATCTCAAATTATTTGCTTGTCCCTAAAATGTCAAATCTATATTCATTATCGTCCATCTCAACTCTTGTTTCAAAGAATATATTAGGATTTATTTTTAGGTAAATATGAATTGTCATTAAAAAATAACTGCTAGTCTGTCTATTGTAAATTCATTGGTGTTGATAGACATGTATCCTTGATCTAATTCTGTTTCCCCATCTAGATAATATTTTCCATTTTGACCTTTTAAGGAAACATCAACAGATAATTTTTCCATAAAGTTCTGGTACTGCAATATTAAAGTTATCCATATTGAATACCACTGGTCTTACTGTAAATATTCTCAAATCTATAGGCATTAGCTTATTTAAAATTTTCTGAATGTCTCTATTTTCATTAGACTGTTCTTCTACCAATTTTTGTTTGAGAACTTTTTCTTTTTTTCTTAGCCAGTTGAGCTTTCACTATACTAAGCACAGATTTATAGTCATTTGGAATATCATAAACCGTTCCTTCTTTTTACAACTATATCTCCATAAATTTTTCATTTTGATATTACTATATCTGAATTCCCACGTATATTTGCTATATCTTTCTCATTATATTTAAAATCATCAATTAATAAATGTAATTTATAAGGCAGTTCTCTAATAATATTTTCTTTTGTCGATTGTCGAAATTTTAGATAAATCTATAAATCCATCTCCCTTGATTTTGTTCTTATACAAACTTAAATCTAAATGATTAATATTTAATTTATCTTTATTTCCATTTAAGGCTAATAAAAATATTTTTCAATTTTATATTTTTTATGAAAATTTCTCCAGAACTTAGGCTCAAATTATAATTTGGATCTTCTAAATTTCCTCTCACTAGAGTTTATGTTTACAAGTCCTTTTAGTTCATTATTTCCTAAAATATTTTTGCAATTTATCAAAAATCAAGTTCAGAATTCCTATTTTTTTATATTTATGGTCTTATTTTTAAATTGATTTGACCTAAAAATTCCAAATAGTTCTCCATATTTTTTTATCTATTATATCCAGTCCTTCTAAAGTTATAATTCCTTTAGAATAATCTTCTGTTCTTACTTTTAAACTTACATTCGGCAATTTAATATCATTTGTTGTTATTTTTTTACAAGTCCGTCAGCTTTTTGTATCTTTTAATTTAGCTTCTCCAGTTATTAAAATCTCTTTCCCATCTTCCAATGTTAATTTTGTTGAACCTAAATTTACAAAGCCTTGAGGCTGTTTAATCGTTCCTTGATTTTAGCTTTTTACTCCCTCTGATATAAATTTTACCTTATCCAAGCCTATATCTTCATTTGTAAGTTTTTAATTCAAAATCTACAGCCATTTGTTGATTTTTAGAGAATAATCGGCTTTTTAATTTCAATTGCCCATTACTGAAATTATTTAACTTTACTTTATTATCTACAAATACAAAAATCTAAAAATAAAATCTTTAAAACTTATATTTATCATAGGTTAAGGCATCAATTCCACCCTTTATTTTTGAAATCGATATTCTCTCCTATTTTCTTTAAAGTGTAATCTCCATAAAATTTGTCAATCTTAGCTAAACTTTCAATCGTCAAATTCTCAATTCTACCTTGACTTAATATATTTTTATTCTTACTTTTTACTTCTCCTTGACCATTATAATTTAAAAATACCTTTTTGTCTCCAAAAATTTCTATCAACTGTTAAATTTCTTGCAATATAATCTAAGCCAAAATCACCATTATTAAGATCTATATTTCCTTTGGCCATTAAATTTTTATTCTTGTCTTTTGCGTCTGTCAGTTTTAACTCTTTAATCTCCAATTGGTTATTCTCTGCAATAAAATCTAAATAATTTCTTAAATTCAATATTGCAAAATTTACTCTTCCTTTACCATCAAGTAAATTCTTAGCATTCACATCATAATTTAAAACAAAGCTATCCCCATATATTTTGGCTAACTTTTCTTGCTTTTGATAATCAACTTTAAAAATCTACTATATTTGACTTTATATCAACATTCAAGTTGTTTTTTTGATTATTTAACTTTGCTTTTAAGATCAATATTAGAATTAAATCTTCTTTTTAAAGATGATTTCAAGGATAAAAGATACGTCTGTATTTTCCTTTTTCATTTTCGATATTAAATGATAAATTCTCCTCAACGTCTTTAATTTTAGTTAGAATTTTTCCTTCTATTTCATTTTTCCCATTTTTGATTTTCCAGATAATTTAAAATCTTTTAGTTCCAATCCTTTTTATCTCTGAATTGTTAGTATTCATAGTCAAGCTCAGCTAAAAATCCTTTTTTCATCAGAATAATGGATCACCGTTTTTATATCTTCAATTTTTATATTTTTTTAAATCTAAATGCTTTTCCCTGATAGGAACAATTCTATTCAAAAATATTTTTCGTCTAATCTATCAAATGTTATTGTAGAGTTAAACTCTTTATCTTTGTATGTAGCAACAAATTCTTATCCTTTTTCAAAAATATTCATTCCAAGTTTTACTGTGCCATCTTGCCCTGCAAAAATTTCCAGATAAATTTATATTTTTTTATATTAGTATCTATATCATCAAATCTAAAATATGGGATGTTTAAATTCAAATCCCCATTAATTTTAGTATTTTCCATTGTTTTATCTGTATTTATTGTCAAATCTGATGTTAAATTAAAGTCTGATAGATGTAGTTTAGGATTATTCTTAATAAGGCTTGTAAGTAAGTCTTTGTCAATTAAAAAACTTATCTATCTTTAATTTTAAATCTAAATTTGCACTATCATTCTCACTTTTATCATTGAACAATAGAGTTAAATTTATATTTTTTTATCATCAATTTTAATATTTGCCCCATCGACTAATTTAGTCTTTGTTGATGTTATCTCTGCATTAATATTTTCTATTTTTTTCTTTCTAGTTTATTTTCAAACCCATAATCTTCATAATTAACTTCTAAATTTGAAAACAACAACTTTATCAACAGGATTTTTAGGTTTTGATTCACTTTTTAGTTTTAGATAGTTTTGTAAAATTTATTATCCCATCTTTATCCCTAACTGCATAAACTTTTGCGGAATTTATATCTATTTCATCAATTCTTCCTTTTTACTAAATTACCTATTGATGTCTTTTGCATCTATCTTAGGAACATCTAATATCAAACTATTATTTTCATCATATAATTTTATATTTTGAATTTGTGTATTCGATAAAGATAAATCTATATTTTCAATTTTAACTTTTCCATTTATAAACTTAGGAGCTAGTTTCTCTATTAAATTTTCTAAATTTGATAAAATAATTGTAGTTGAAATTCTAATATTCCAACTATTACTATTGGTATTAAAATTTTTTTAGGTATATTTTTTTATAACATCTCTTCAACCTTTCGATTCATTCTGATTTTTATTTTTTTATACATTTTTAAGTGTTTTTCATTGTTTATGTCAATAAAAAGAAAAAAAGGATTTTTTTCTAAGATTAAATCTTAAAAATCCTTAAATTTTTAATATTGTATATTAAAAAAATAAATATTATTTTACAACGGCTTCTTCAAAAGGTATCCCAGTTTTTTCTTGGATACTTTGAATCTGTCTTTTCATTTTTAAAATTTCAATTATAAGTCTTTCTTCTTTTTGAAAAAGGTAAAGAAAATTTATGTTCTTTCATAATTTTAGAGTTTAAAATTTTTTAAAGCATTCTCCGAATGTTCAACTTCTCCAGTCCCTACCATCTTTTGTGGTAAAAAAATCTTCCATTAACTTTTTAAAAATGGGATTTCGTATTCTAATATTACCGACAAGTCTGAAACTCCTCTGCAAAGTCCAACATCATATTTTTTTCTCTTCTATCTTTTATAATTTCCTCCGCTCTTCCGTTTATAACCTCAACGTTTTTAAATCTAAATCATTTTTTACAAGTTCCAAAAATTCTGTCTTCTTTCTCACGGAATCAAGCAAAGTAAAATTTTTATCTTTATTAAATATTGCAAGCATCATTCCTGGAAAACCTGCTCCTGTTCCAATGTCAATAAGACTCTTATCTTCCTCTTTCAATAAACTTTGTAAAAAGTAAAGAATCTAAAAATGTTTTTTTCAATTATTGCTTTCTCTTCTCTTATTGCAGTTATATTTGTATGGCTATTATATTCAAGTAAAAAGTTGTAAATATCTTAAAGTTTTTCAATTTTATTTTTCATCATAAGAAATTTTTAATTTTTCTAGTCCTTCTTTAAAATAATCTTTCACTTTAATTTCCTTTTCATCTTTAAATAGATTAATATTGCTTGTATATCAGCAGGAGATACTCCAGAAATTCTGCTAGCTTGTCCTATGTTAATCGGTCTAACTCTTTTTAATTTATCTTTTGCTTCTTTAGGAAGAGTTGTTAGGTCATCGTAATTTATGCCAGCAGGAATTTTTCTATTTTCTAAAGACTTATGCTTTTCTATCATCTTCAATGCTCTGCCAATATATCCTGCATATTTTACAGAAATTTCAACTTGATAACCTGTATCGTAGCTATAATTTTTCTAAATCTAGTCCCTTAATTTCTTCTGAAATATATTTTTATATCTTCAAAAAGTAACTTCTGGTCTTCTCAGAATTTCAAAGCAAAGTGCTTCCATCTTTTATTGGAGTTTCTCCTCTTTTTAATAAAGTTTCATTTACTCTTACATTACTTGGGCCTACTGATGTCTTAGATAAAAGTTCTGTTATTTCTTCAACATCTTTTCTTTTCTTCTCAACTCTTTGATATTCTTCTTCAGGAATAAGACCTAATTCATAACCTATTTTACTAAGTCTTAAATCTGCATTATCTTCTCTCAAATAAAGTCTGTACTCACTTCTTGCAGTAAACATTCTATAAGGCTCGTTAGTCCTTTTGATACTAAGTCATCAATAAGTGTTCCAATATATGAATCTGCTCTATCCAAAATAACAGGTTCTTCATTTCTCAATTTTCTAACGGCATTTATTCCCGCCATAAGACCTTGAGCTCCTGCTTCTTCATATCCTGATGTTCCGTTTATTTGCCCAGCTAAAAATAGATTTTCTATAGTTCTTGTTTCTAAAAGTATATTTTTATTTCTTCAGGTGGGACATAGTCGTACTCAATAGCATAGGCGTATCTCATAATTTTTGCATTTTCAAAACCTTCAATATTTTTTTATCATTTCTTCTTGCACATCAACAGGCAGAGAAGATGACATTCCCCTAAATAAATTTCGTTTGTTTCATAGCCTTCTCTTTCCAAAAAATAAATGATGTTGATTTTTATCGGGATATCTATAAATTTTGTCTTCTATTGAAGGGCAATATCTAGGGTCCTAAACCTTGGATTTTTCCATTGAAAAGAGGTGATCTATCTCTTGCATTTTTTTATAATCTCGTGAACTTTATCATTCAGTATGAGCAATGTAACAAGAAATCTGTCTTCTACTCAAAGCATCTTCGTCAAGTGTTCTATTAGAAAATTTTAAAACTTGATCTTTTTCTCCTGGTTGTTCTTCTAAAACAGAAAAGTCTATACTTCTTGCATCAATTCTTGCTGGAGTCCCTGTTTTTAAATCTTCCTAATTTCAAAGCCAACTTTTTCCATAGAAAGTGGTAAATCTTCTGAAAGACAATTCCCCATTCTTCCAGCGCTGAAATTTATTTCTCCCATATGAATAAGACCTCTTAAGAAAGTTCCTGTTGCAATAATAACAGCTTTTTGCTCTATACTCAAGTCCCTCTCTTATTTTAATTCCTCTTATTACTTTCTTTCCATCTTCTTCATCAACTACAAGTTCACTCACCATACCTTGTATAACTGATAAGTTTTTGTGTTTTCTAAAGTTTTTTTCATTTCATTGGCATAAGCCATTTTATCAACTTGAGCCCTTAATGATCTGACAGCTGGTCCTTTTTTTGTATTCAAAACTCTTATTTGAATAAAAGTTTTATCTATATTTCTTCCCATTTCTCCGCCAAGAGCATCAATTTCTCTTGCCAAATGAGATTTTGCAGGCCCTCCCAATGATGGGTTTACAAGACATTACTCAATATTATCTAACGATATTGTAAAAACTGCTGTCTTCATTCCCATTCTTGCTGAGGCTAATGCTGCTTCACAACCTGCATCGTCCTGCCCCAACAACTATAATATCAAATTCTTGCATTTTTCCCCTAAATCAATTTATTAAATGCTTCTACTGATTTTTTTATCAGTTATAATCATTAATATATCTCCTTCTTCTATTATGACATTTTGCAGTTGGATTAGGTAAAAAAATTCTTCTTTATCTTTTTTTATTCCAACTATGTTTATGTTATATTTATTTCTGACATCTAATTTTATAAGGCTATTATTCCAAAATATACTTGGTGCTTTTACTTCAACTAGAACAAAATTGTCTGAAAATTTTAAACGTTCTTTTATATCTGTATTCATTGTAAGCTCTGCTATTCTTTTTCCCATATGTTCTTCTGGATAAACTATCTCAGTTGCCCCAACTTTTGTAAGAATTTTTCCATGTTTTTATTTACTGATTTTTGCAATAATAGTTTTTATTCCTAGTTCCTTTAGGTTAAAGTGCTATCATTACACTTGCTTCTATATCTGCAATACAAATAAAAAGCCACATCAAAAATTTTTCTGCTCCAATATCTTTTCAGAACTTTTTCATCACTTGGATCACCAATTATAGCATTTTTTTATTATATTTCTATCAATTTTATCTTGAACATTATCTTCATCTACATCTATGGCTAAAACATTTTTCTGCCTCATATAAAGTTTTTGCAACACTTGTTCCAAATCTTCCCAAACCTATTACTAAATATTGTTTCATCCTCTTCTCCTATCCTATTAATATATCTTCTTTTGGATATTTTTATTGAACTTGTCTTATTACTTGTAAAAGCTAATGCAACTGTCATAGGTCCTAATCTCCCTATAAACATTGTAATAATTATTAAAAGTTTAGAAATTATGCCTAATTCTGCTGTTATTCCAAGACTCAAACCTGTTGTTGAAAAAAGCTGATACAACTTCATATATTACTTTATCTATCGAAAAATTTTTCTATTGATAATATAATTGTTACTATAATAATAACATAAAATACCGATATAACTACTATTGCTAATGCTTTATTAATCAATTCCCTAGTCTATCCTTCTTTTAAAAACTTCAACATATTCTTTTCTTTTTAAAAATTCCAAGTGCATAGAGTATTAAAATTCCAAATGTTGTTGTTTTTATTCCTCCTCCTGTTAGAACCAGGTGAAGCCCTATAAACATAAATATATATGAAATAAAAAAACTGTTGCTGGTCTTATATTTGCCAAAAGGTACAGTATTAAAGCCTGCCGTTCTTAATGTCACACTTTGAAAAAAACGAATTTATAACTTTATCTATAAAATTCATATTTTTTTAAGGTACTTAAATTATTATATTCAAATACTAAAAAAATAATATTGTTCCAATGCTTAAAAGAAAAATGTAATAAGTAAAGTAAATTTTGAAGTTATACTTAAATTCTGTAATTTTCTTTTTATAATAACAAGTGAATTTATTGTTACAAAACCTATTCCACCTAAAATAATCAAAAATGAAATGGTCAAATTTATTAATCTATCATATTTAAAAAATTTCTAAATTATTGGTAAATAGTGAAAAATCCAGCATTACAAAATGCTGATACTGAATGGAATAAGCCATAAAAACAATGCTCTTTTTAAAGAATAATATTTTGAAAAACCATAAGTTAGAATTAAAAGCTCCTGACATTTCAATTACAAATACTGTCAATAATAGTTGTTTAATAAAGTTTGTAATTCCACCATTACTATTAGAATTTCTTTTCTTCTTTTTAGAAGTTCTCTTGTTTCAAAGCTCATCTTTTTGCCAACTAATAAAAACTATTATTGAAACTGTCATAACCCCAAGTCCACCTAATTGAATAAAAACAAAAATTATTAATTGACCTGTTGAAGTAAAAACCTGACTTACATCAACAACAGATAAACCTGTTACACAAATAGCAGAAACTATTGTGAACAAAGAGTCTAAAACTGATATATTTTTGATTTTTCTCTTAATGAAAAAGGCATTTTTAAAAGTATTACTCAATAAAAATCGCTACTAAAAAGCCAAATATTAATTTCCTATAAAGGGGATAAGTTATCCCACTTTTTAATAAACTTAATTTCTGCATTTACCCCTCTTTTTTTAAACATTTCTTTTTCTAACATCTCTTCTAATTTATCTAATTTTTTTAATTTCTTTTCTAAGCATAATAAAAGTTATAATTGAAGCTACACTATCAGCTGTTGGTGCTGCATACCAAATTCCTTTTTAACCCAAACATTCTTGATAAAATAAACAGACAAGGTATCATAACTATAATTTGTCTCGATAGTCCTGTAAATAAACTTATTTTTGATTTTCCTATTGCTTGAAAATATATTGAAGCTACAATTTGAAACCCTACTATAGGAAATACCATCGTATAAGTTCTTAAAAGCATATTTTGCCAGTTCTTGTAATTCAATATTTTTAGCAAAAAAATTTTTACTAAAGGCTCTGAGAAAAAATATTACAGAAAAAAATATCCTATTAAACAAATTGTAGTTGCTCCTATAATTGCTTTTATATAAAAGTTTCTTTAACTCTTTTTATATTTTTGCACCATAATTATACCCTAAAATTGGCTGTGCCCTATGATTGATACCGAAAATTGGCATCGTCATAAAAAGTTAAAACTGATTGTACTATGGTCATTGCTCCTATTGAAAGATCTCCACCATAATGTTTCAAAATATTATTTAAAAATATATGTTACCAGACTAAACCCTATCTGCAAAAGCAAAGGTAGAGCTTCCTATCATACAAATATCTTTTATTTTGTTATAATCATATTTTATATATTTCCCAATTAATTTTATTTTACTCATATTTGACACGAAATAGTAAACTGTCCAAATAAGTGAAATATATTGAGAAATTATTGTAGCAATAGCTGCTCCTTTACCCCCATTCCAAAAAGTAAATATAAATATTGGATCTAAAACTATATTAATAAATGCTCCAACAAGTAATGTCCCCATTGCCATCTTAGGACTACCATCTGATCTTATTGCAGAATTTATAACCAACGATAATATTGCTGCTGGTGTTCCTAAGTTTATATAAAATAAATATTCCTTAGCATACGAAAAAGTTTCTTCACTTCCTCCCAAAAAAATAAATTATTTTATCCATATAAAAATAAATTAATATCATAAATAAAAATTGAGATTACAGCACCAAAAATACTGACGCTCCCAAAAATTTTTTCCGCTTCTTTTTATCTTTCATTCCTAATTTTTAATGAAATTGAAGCCGCTGATCCTATACCTATTAAAAAGTGCAAAAGCCATCATCAAGATTACTGTTGGAAAAGTTACTCCCACTGCTGCTATTCCAAGATGTCCTACATCTTTTATATTTCCTATATAAATTCTATCTACAATATTGTATAAAGCATTAACAAACATTCCAATTATCGCTGGAATTGAAAATCTTATTAAAAGTTTTGTTATGCTCTCCGTCTCCATAAAATTATGTTTATTTTCCATATCTCTACCTTTTTTTATTCTACTGATGTATGTTTCATCAGTTCTTCCTTAACCTCTGGCACAATTTTTCTGGTAGCAATAACACCAAAAATATCTCCTGCCATCATAACCGTTCTTCCCTTTGGAATTTTTTTCTATTCCATTCCTAATTATTGCAATTATTAATACTTCTTCTGGCCAAACAATTTCTGAAACTGTCTTTCCATCAAGAAGAGATTCCGCCATAACAACCAATTCTATTGTTACTTTTCCATGATTTTTCCTCATCAACTACATTATCATCCTTTTTCATTCTGTCATATAGAATTTCATAAACAGGTTGTTGTCCTAAAAAGCTCTGTTACATAGAAAGATACCACCGCAACTGTTGTTAATGCTAATAACAAATGAAAACTTTCCAGTCATTTCAAGTATTAAAATTACTCCAGTTATTGGTGCTCTTACTACTGCAACAAAAATATGCTGCCATTCCTAAAACTACCCAATGCACTGTGAAATCTGCTCCTGTTTGTGCAAATATATCCACAGTTTCTCCAAAAATTTTTCCCTATTATTGCCCTCTAAAACTAACATAGGCAAGAATATTCCACCTGCAAAACCTGTTGAATAAGAAATTGCAGTAAATAAAAGTTTAATTATAAAAATTATTATCAAAGTATAAATAACTGCTTTTTCATGTATCAAACTTTCTACTAAGCTATGCCCTCCACCTGTTACTTCTGGAAGAACAAAACACAAGATAAAAAGAAACTGTCATAACAAAAGAAACTTTTATCTCTCTTGCTAATTTAACACTATTAAATAAATCTTGACATTTTACTAAAGTTACAGTGAATAATTTTTCCAAAAGAATGCTATTATTACTCCAAAAATTATATATAAGAAAAAAATTGAAAATATGGATTTATAGGTAAAGGATATTCTATTGGAATATTAAAAGATGTTTGTACTCCAAAAACTCTCCTACCTACAAAGTCTGCTCCTATACTTGCTACAAAGGCACAAATTAATAATTTTCCACTTAAATATTTATGTATTTCTTCTATACTGAACATTACCCCCGCAAGTGGTGCTCCAAAAGCTCCTGCAAGTCCTGCACTAGAACCACTTGTCAAAAAGATAATTTCTTTCAACTGTATCCTTTTTTTAATAGTTTTGAAGCTCCATATCCAACATAAGAACCTAATTGAACTGATGGTCCTTCTCTACCTAATGATAGACCTGCTCCTATTCCTAAAACTCCTGCAAAGAATTTTGCAAGCAATTCAAAAGAACCAATTATTATAATCCATTCTCCTAAAATTAAAGCTTTTACTTGAGGTATTCCACTTCCAGAAGTTTTTAGGGAAATTTTTGAATAGATAATTTACTACAAGACCAACAGCAATAAAAATTAACCACATTTTTAAAAAGTCCTATTGGGTTGTTTAAAGTAAATTGTGAAAAAAATATTTTCCTCTTAATATTCCTATTTCTTCTAAGCTCCATCTATAAAAACGAAACTATAATTCCTGTCATAATCCCAACAAAAAGACAGGCTAGATATAATTTCCCATTGCCTGTGATAGAGTTTCTCAACTGTATCTTTAGCATTAGAATACTTCATTAACTTCAGCTCCTTTTTATTTTTTTAATACTATCTTTTTATTATAAAAGGTTTAATATTTATAGTCAAGCTATACTTAACAAATTAATCCACTATTTTTTTCTTAATATCTTTATTGTCCTCTAATATTATTTCAATGGCTATAGTAATAGCCTTTAGAATTGTTTCTAAGCTCATACTTGGTAAATTATTTTTCCTAATACTTGTTCAGGTAAAAATGGAATATGAATAAATCCAGATTTTATATTTTTTTGTATTTTTCAGCTAAATATCTCACTCCATAAAAAAACGTGATTACACACAAAGGTTCCTGCTGTATTTGATATTGAGGCAGGAATTTTATTTTTCTATCTCATTTTGAATTGCTTTTATAGGCAAAGTTGAAAAAATATGCACTATCTCCATTCTCAAATATTTTTTTCATCTATTGGCTGATTTCCTTCATTATCTTTTTATTCTAAAAATCATCAATATTTATAGCTACCCTTTCTATTGTGATATCAGCTCTTCCACCTGCTTGTCCAATAGATAAAAATAAAATCAGGGTTAAAAATTTTTTATTTCTTCCTCAATTTTTCTAAAGATTTTTTTATACACTGTTGGAATTTCTAAAATTTTAATTTGATTATCTCCTATTTTTTTGTGGTAATAATTTTATAACTTCCAGTGCTGGATTTATTTTTCTCCACCGAAGGGATCGAAACCTGTTACTAATATTTTTTCATATACTAACCTCACTTTTATTTTTTTATAATTATATCATATTAGGAAATAAAAAGTTGCTTATGCAACTTTAATTTTTTTAATTATTTTTGCTGGTATACCTACTGCAACACAATTTTTCTGGAACATCTTCCAGCACAACTGCATTAGCTCCTATCTGGCAATTGTTTCCGATTGTTATATCTCCTAAAAGTTTTGCTCCTGCTCCTATCATAACATTTGCACCAACTGTTGGATGTCGTTTTGTTTTTACTCCTCTTATTGCCCCTAAAGTTACTCCATGGTAAATAACACAGTCATCTCCAATTATGGCAGTTTCTCCAACAACTATTCCCATACCATAGTCAAAAAAATATCCTTCTTCCTAATGTTTGCTCCTGGATGAATTTCTATTCCAGTAAAAATCTTGCAAGTTGAGATACTAATCTTGCAAGAAAAATATAATTATGTCTATATAAAAAAATGTCCTAATTTATGATAAACAACTGCATGAAAAAGATGGATAAAAGTAAAAATTTCTATTTTACTTTTTACAGCAGGATCTTTCTGCTCTATGTTTAAAAATTCTTCCTTTATCCATCTAAAAAATTTTTATCATTTCCTTTTACCTCTAATTATTTTTGATTGAAAAGCTTCAATCGATAAGTATTTTTCTCCTCCATCTGGAGAAACTGTTATTATTGTTTTTCCTTTTCCTAGCTTCTTAGCAAGTTGATAAGCTGCTGCTATATTAGCTCCTGTTGAAATTCCTACAAACAATCCAAAATCTTGTGATAATTTTTAGCAAAATCTATAGCTTCTTCTGTAGAAATTTTTTTATAATTTCATCAACTATACTTGCATCGTAATTTTTAGGAATAAATCCTGTACCTATTCCTTGAATTGAATGTTTTCCTGGAGTTTCTCCAGATAAAAACTGCTGATGTACTTGGTTCAACTGCAACAATTTTTACGTCTGCAAATTTTTTTCTCTTAATTTTTACCAACTCCAACTAAAGTCCCAGCAGTTCCACTCCTGCAACAAAAACATCTAACTTATCAAAATCCTTTAAAATTTCTTCTCCTGTTGTTTCAAAATGTTTTTGGGGATTTGCCAAATTATTGAATTGTTGAGGTAAGAAATAGTTTTCATTTTCTGCAACTAATTTTTTTCAGCAACCGCTATTGATTCTCCTATACCTTTTTGTTCCATCTGTTAAAATCAATTCTGCTCCATAGACTTTTAAGATATTTCTTCTTTTCTACACTCATTGTATCTGGCATAACAATAATAACTTTATATCCTTTTTAATCTTCCTATAAGTGCTAAAAGCTATCCCAGTATTTCCTGATGTTGGTTCAACTATTGTACTTCCTTCTTTTTAAAAATTCCAGCTTTCTCTGCAGCTTCTATCATTCCTAAAGCAGCTCTATCTTTTTATGCTTCCACTCAAATTAAATTTTTCTAATTTCAAATAAATATCTGCTATATTTTTCTTCCTTAAAAATTTAATTTAACTACTGGTGTATTCCTATTAAATCTAATATATTATTGTAAATCATTTTTATCGTCTCCTTAGCTTCAAATTTTTTTATTAATTTTATCAAGAATTAATTTAAAATACAACTTAACATTTTTTTATTTTTCTTTTATTAGCAATTTAATTTTAATAGAACTTTACTTTTTGTAATAAAAATAAAGTAAAAACTTTTAATTTTTATTAAATTTTTTTAACTATTAAAAAAATTTAATCTTATTATTCAAAAATATAAATCTAAATTAAAGATTTTTGTTTGACAATCTTTTCACTTAAAGTTATATAATTAAAAAGTAGGTGATATAAATTAAAAAAGAACAAAGGATTTTTCTTTTTTTGAAACAATACTCTGTATTTTAATTTTTTTCAATCCTAATCAACATCAGTTTTTAAAGTATAGAGACTACAAAAGAAAAAAACAAGCTATAAATGAAGCTAGAATAAAAATTAATGAAATTTTTTTATCTTGCTTCTCTGAATTCTTTAAAAACAGAAAACTACTCAAAAAAATTCGTATCAACTTTGTTAAAAAACAATTTCCTTGTTTGACAATACTAACAAAATTACTCGTGTCATAAGTCTACCTAAAAATTTTAAATTATTTTCAAACCCTTTTCAAAAAGTAAACTACTACTAAATATTACATTTACAAAAAAATGGGAATATATCTACATCTTTTTCGATTTACATTTTTAATTTAAGTGACAAAGCTAGATACAAAATTGCTTTTTATGGTTTTGATCAAAATAAATTTTTTTAAAAATTAATAATTATCGTAAACTTTCAAATAATGAAGTCTATTTATCAAATATAAATAGCTATCACGAACTAACAAATGCAGAGAGAAATGATTTTTTTATAAAGATTGGAGAAAAAGAATGAAAAAATTTCTATTTTTTTATCCTAGTATTTTTATTCATATACATAAATTGTTTTTCAAAACTTAAAAGAAAAACTTAGTGAGAGTTGATATATCTTTAAACGGTTTTTCAAAAATCTTACTACGTTATTTTTTTCTAATTCAAAAAAATTTAAATAGCTTTAGAATTTTAGATGAAGCTGATGGAGGTAATATGGATTATGATTCTCAAAAAATAGAAAAAAACATTTTAAGACTTCTCTAAATAGTATTATAAACAAAAATATAATCATCGAAAAATTTGGAAGAATTATATATCAAAGAAAACGTTCCTTCTAATAAAGGACTATATTCTATACTTTTTAGAGGCAATAAAAATTTTCTGCAAGTGACATTCATATAGAAAGCTTAACCGAACAGGTTCGAATCAGATATAGATTGAATGGTCTTTTAAAAAGAAGTAGCTAGATTTGATAAGAATTTTCTACCTGCCATCATTTCAAAAATTAAAAATTCTTTCCGGATTAGATATAGTTGAGAAAAAGGAAAAGCCCAAGATGGTAGATTTTCTTTCCTTTATAAAGAAAGAGAAATTGATTTTCGAACTTCTATAATTCCAACAATGAATGGAGAAAAAAAGCAGTAATTAGAATTTTAGATAAATTTAATTACAATTTTACTTTTACAAGATTTATATCTTACGGAAGAAAATAAAAAAACTTTCCTAAGAGCTATAAATCAAAATAGTGGAATTATTTTTAGTAAACGGTCCCACTGGTTCTGGAAAAATCAAGTACACTTTACAGCATACTAAAATATAAAAAAATAGTGATGAAGTAAATATTTCAACGGTTGAAGACCCTATAGAATATCAAATTGATGGTATAAATCAAATTCAATGTAAAGATGATATCGGATTGAACTTTTGCAACAATTTTAAGATCGTTGCTTAGGCAAGATCCAGATATTTTAATGATAGGTGAAATCCGTGACAAAGACACTGCAGAGATAGCTGTCAAAGCATCTCTTACAGGTCATCTAGTATTTTTCAACATTGCACTCAAATGATAGTTTAGGCTGTATAAATAGATTAATAAACTTAGGCGTTAATGATTATTTATTAAGTTTAGTTTTAACTATGATAGTTTCTCAAAGGCTAGTTAGAAAATTATGTCCACACTGTAAAAATAGATTCAGAGTACAAAGAAAAATTATCTTCTCTTTCTCTCGACGATTATCAAGATATAATTTTTTTACACTTCAGTTGGTTGTGAAAAAAATGTATGAACACTGGCTATATAGGCAGGCTTCCCATCTTTGAGATTGTATTTTTTTCGATGAAAAAAATTGAGAAATTCTTTGTTAAAAAGAAACAATTAAATCAGACCATAAAAAAATTACTTGATGATGGAATCATAAAAAGCGGAACAAGGTCTTACATCTTTAGATGAATTATTGAGGCAACTATGAAAAAAACAAAAAAAGAAAAAGATTTTATTTTTTTACAAAAAGAATTAACAATAATGTTAAAAAGTGGAATCACTTTTTATGAACAGCATCGAGATTTTTATTAAAGGAAGAAAAGGAAAAAAATTTTTAAGCAAATACTAAAAAATTTATAAAAAAATTTAGCTGCTGGTAAAAAATATATTTAATAGTTTTAAAGAGTTTTCAAATATTTTTGGCAATACTTATCTGTATATGCTAAAAAGTTGGAGAATTAACCCGGAACTTTAGAGCAAAGACTCGAAAATATTTCAAACAATATTGAATTTGAATTAGAAAACAAAGAAAAATCAGGTGGAATTTTAATATATCCCTAATTGTTCTCTGCTTAACATTTATAATCGTAAGTTTTTATTAATATTCATACTACCAAATTTTATCTCAATCTTTGAGAGAACAATATAGAACTACCATTTGTTACAAAAAAATTCTTATTTTTATCTCAAGAACTTTTCATTTCATTTTAATTTTTTTATTATTTTTATAGTATTTTTACTATTCTCTCTAAACAAACATATAAACAATAATAAATTTAAAAATTAAAAAAAGATCGTTTTATTTTTAAAATTCCCTATTTTTGGTGAAATAATAAAATTATCTCTAGCTGCTGAACTTTATCATTCATTATTTCTTCTTTTATCAGTGGGGCACAGTCTGATAGACAGCATAGATATTTTGTATATGAATACTAATAATTTTTTTATAAAAGAAAAATCTACTTTTAGTCAAACGTTCTCTTTTGTCTGGGGAAAATATTTCAAATTCTTTTTAAAAATTAGATCTATATAACTCAAGATTTTTCTTTACTTATTACATCTGGGGAAGAAAGTGGTAATCTAGCTGAAAATCAAATTTCAAAAATTTTAAAACAAGATTTTTGAATATAATTTGAAAAAAAGAAAAATAGCATTTATTGAACCTATAACAGTAATATTTTTAGGAATGGTAGTTGCTTTCATAGTCATTGCAATTTATTTACCAATTTTATCTGTAGGGAGAAATTTTTTAATTAATATATTAGGAGGCTTTTATGAAAAAACAAAAGGATTTTCATTAATTGAAATTGGTTGCTGTTGCAATAGTGGAATTTTATCAGGGTATCGTTGGACTTCAATTGAGAGGTTATATTGCTAAAGCTAAAGATGCAAAAAGCTGTTTGCAACTTTAAATTCTTTCCGTGTGGCTGCTCAACTATATCAAACTGAAAATGAAACAGCTTTTAGTTGATGTTGCAGATCTAAATACTTATAACGAAGCTAAAGTTATTGAAGGTTTAAAAATTAGAAACATATTTAGATAATAATGCAAAAGAGATAATGGCTAAACCTGAAATGGTAATAGGTGGATCTAAAACTGCTGCTGATGCTGATGTGAAATATGGAGGAAAAGTTAGACTAACATTTAAAAATCCGAGGTGGAACAAGTGACGGATTTTACATTTGGCTAGAACCAACAGACGGAACTGGAGATTTTTGATATTAAAAGGTCACAAATGGATAGAATATTAATTCTTATAATTTATGCTTTATTAACTATGATAATGTATATAGATATTAATAAAAAAATATATACCCAATATTTTTAAATTTTATAATTCTTTTTGCTGGCTATAATTTATCGTGGATTTTTGGGATATAGAAAATTTTTCATTGGAGCAGCTTGTTACAGCTTGCCTATTTTTGATTTTTTGTAGCTATGCTTCTGACATATTAGATCAGGAAGTTTTGGGATTTGGAGATATAAAATTAATAATAGGACTTGGAGGCCTGCTTTATAAAGTGGAGCAGAGTTTTATTTTTACAAATATACATTTTTCTATCTTTTTAGTCTTCTCTCTTGCAACACTATATCTTCTTTCTTATTATATTTTTAATTTAACCCAAAAGAAAAATTAAATTGAGAGGAAAAAGAAATTGCTTTTTGCTCCTTATATCTGTATTAGTTTTTTTATTTTAAATAATATAAATTTTTTTAGGGTTTGCTTATGAATAAAAATAAAGCTTTTAGTTTAATTGAAGTCATTGTTGCGGTTTTTATTTTAATGATAGTTTTTAATCCCGAGTGCTAGATTAAATATAAAACAATTCGAAAACATTCAATGCTGTCCAAAAAAATGATAGCACTCTCTACTTTCTAAATTCATTGAATAATTATATGAAAAAAACAATTATAAAAATATTTCTAACAATATACACTTTGATTATAATGATAGTTCTGAATTTCTAAGGGACTTTGATAATTTTAAAAATATGATTCCAAAGCATCCTAACGAAAATTTTAAACTTTCTATTCAGCTTAAAGAAATAGAAGTCAACTTTTATAATGAAAAATAAAAAGCTGTGTTAGGAACTATAAATTTTTCTAATAATTCTAAAAACTTTGAAAAAATTTTATAAAATTTGAGGAATAAGATGTATACAAATAAAAAAATAAAAGCTTTTTCTTTTTGTAGAAATTATAGTCGCTATATCTATAGCTTTAATTATCAGTTTTATTAGCCTTAGTTATTTCTTAACTATAAATAAAAGTTTTGTGAACCTAATGAATTTGCATAAAAGAGAAAAAGAAATAATCACCTGCCGTGAACTTATAGATAGCTACATCAATTGGAATGAAACTAAAGATTTTAAAATTCTAAACAATATTTCAAGAACGAATAAACCTAAAATTTCAATTTCTAATTTTTCAAAAAAATAGTGAAGCAGAGGTAATTTCTTAGCTATCCGAATACGGAGTTTTTCTGAAAATAAATTTTGTAATTATTATAGATGCTTTCTATTCGAAAAATAAATTAAGAATGGGGATATTTCAATGATTCAAATTTATACAAATTACATAGAATATTCGATGAAACAATCATACTAGAAGATTGTAAGGGTAAATTTATTTTTGTTAATAATAATTTAAAATTAGAAATCCAGGATCTAAAAGAGGAAAAAAATCTATGAAGAAATCCTATTTTAAAAATAAAGGTTTCATTCTTTTGCAGGTTATTTTTAATTTCTTTTTTTATTCTTAAGTTTAACTCTTATTATTCAGTTACTTTTAGATAGTAGATTTGAATTATATAAATTAAATGAAAAATCTCAAGCTTTTTATTGCTAAAAGCAAATTTTTTTAGATGAGATTATTAAACAAGAATTTAAAAAAATATCGAAAATAAAATAAATAATAAAGAGATTAGTTGCGTTGAAGATCTTATTCATAAAAATAATTTTGATGAAAGAATTTATTTACCTTCTTGCAAAGAAAAAATTTTCAAAATTTGGTTACACTATATTAAAAGAAAAATAACAAGACTTTTAGAAGAACGTTTGAAAAACTTTTTACCTCCACTTTTGTTATTAACTATCAAAAAGAAATAAAAATAGAAAATAAGACTTATTATATTCGAGCTACTGTAGGGTACAAAATTGTCGGCTCTAAAAAGTTAAATAATTTAGGTGACGGAACTTTAAAAAAGGATGTGGATATTGGAAAATGTTTAGCAAAAATTTACCTTTAATCTATCTTAAAAGATCTTGATGTAAAAATACAAAAATTCCATACTCTGCTTAGATAATTCCTTTTTTTCATATTTTTAATATGACGGTGGAAAAATATTTTAAACGATGAAGATAGAATTGAAAAATTGAAGACAAGCTTGAGATAATTTTCCCTAAAATTTGATGAGGATAATTTTGTATTGAGGTTCGAACTTGTAAAAAGAATAAAAAGAGTGAGGATTTAATTGTTTATTTATTAGACCTAGAATATTTAAATAACTATCTTATTATTGATGATATGAAGGATTATAACTTTATCTCAATTATTCCTTCATTTTTATATGTAGGAAATTTAAAAATTGTGAAAACTTATTTAATTTTTGATATTAGTAAACAGTTTCTTGTTATATCAGAGTATACAAACAATAATATAAAAAGAAATTTTAACTTTTTCAATTAAATAATTTCGAAGATAATGAGCAAGAGACTTCAGGAATTAATGATACTTACGATATTATAAATATGTATTTAAATAAACTTCCTCTTGATGCACAACTTGTGTTTTACTGGCAATAATATAAATTTAGATTATCTCGAATTAGATAATAAAAAATTATTCTTCCTTTAACTGTGGTAAATTAGATTTTTCAAAAATATCTAAATTTTTGCCAGATACATTGAAAAATAAATTTTCTTTTTATTATATTAATACTTTTGTATTTTTTATAATATTGGTCTCATCACTTATTCTTCTGCTATCCTCTCTGCTACTTTTCTATAATATCAGTGCTTCCGAAGAGGAATTAGAAAATTTAAACAGTGTGGAGCTTCGACTTGAAGATGAAATAAATCAAATTAAAAATGAAATGGTGGAAGTTCAAAAAGAAATTAATGAATTAGAAAATAACTTTGAAAAAGAAGAATTTGTAAATTTCAAAAATAAGTTCTTTTTAGAAAAATTAGTAGTCTCTGTCCTAAAGAAATAAAAAAATAAATTCTATTGAATACGACGACAATAAAATTTTTAATATTGAGGGTTCTTGTTTAAAAATAGATTTTATAGTTAATTTTTAGAAAATATTTCAAACGTTAAGGACTTTAAAATTATAAATTACGATTACATTATAAAAATGAAAAATAAAATCAATTTAAAATAGAAATAAAAATATTTAGGAGAGTGAATAAAAAAATGAAAAAATTATAAAATAATAATTTCAATTTTTCATTTTTATTTGTTTTTTTATTTTTAATTTTTAGGAATATTTTTACTCTTATGGAAGTGAGAGAAAATATTGAACAAAAAGAAATAGAAATTGAAAAAATTGAGATATGAGAAAAAGTTAATCTTAATGCTCTTGAATTAAAAAGAAAAGTTTGAAAGAAGAAGAGGAAAAATTAGAAAATTTAATATCAAAAGATGAAAAGAAAAATTTTTCAAATATTGCTTCTTTATTCAATTATTTAAGGAAAAATCTACACTCATAATATTTATTTTGAAAAACTTTGCTAGAAGTCAAATGAAAGATGAAAAATTTAAAAAGTTACTATGAGTTTTTAGAGGAGATGAGGTTAGCATCAAAAAAATTTTTAAGGATATAGAATGATATATATGATATAAATTTTTCTAATTCCTATTTTATTATAAATTCTGATAAGAATATTTTTTAAATGTGAAAGCTTCTTTAAAAACAAAATTAAAAATGAAAAAAGAAAAATAATGATATTACAATCAATAATAAAAATATTTTTAATGCTTCTCCAAATAAAAATTCTGAAACTTCACTAATGAGAATAGGAAGTAAAAAATTTTACAGAAATAAAAAGGCAAGGTGAGTAAAAAATGTTAAAAGAAATTTATATTATTTTTATTCATAAGTATATCATCGATTATTTATGCCAACAACCTAAGTCGAGATATAGATATTGTTGAGCATGCCTCTTCATGATGTTTTAGCAATTTTATCAAAAGAAAGTGGGAAAAATTTAATAAGTTCAAAAAGAAACTAAAGATATTATTGTTGATACGTATTTTCTTAAAGGAGACGATTTTGATAGAGTTCTAAATTCTTTAGCAGTATCCTATGATCTTACTTTCTCAAAAGTTGACGATACAATTATTTTTATGCTTCCATCTGAAAAGAATAATAAGAAAGCTAAAATAATTGGTCAAGTTTTTCAGGAAATAAAATCTTACCCGATGTTAAAATCGAAAATTCAAGATACTAATAAAATATTTAAAACTGATGAAAATGGAAATTTTATTATTGATGCTATATCTAAAGATGTATATTTATTTAAATTTTTCTAAAGAAAGGCTTCGAAGATAGAGGAGAAATCGTTTCTGCTACAAAATCTATCAATATTTTAAACATTGAGCTAAAAGAAAATAAAGAAAAAAAGTAAATGATGCTCCTTTTAGATAAAATTATCAATACAAATTTTTATGAAATCGATGGGAAATATTATCATACAAAAAACTTTTACTCTTTACAATATTTCACCTGATGACATCTTAAAAAATTTTAAAAAGATACTTTTGGAGATAAAATAAAAGTTAGTAGCTTACCAAAAGTAAATAAATTGGTGGTAAGTGCAGAAAAAGATATTTTTAGAAAAATGTTATCGAGATTATAGATGAGATGGATCGAAACCCAAAAACAAGTAAAAATTACTTCGCAAATTTTAGATATTTCCAATAATCTCTTTGAAGAGCTAGGTTTTGACTGGGCATTTAACCACTATTCACAAGGTAATAAAAATGGGATGCTCCAGTCTGTTGTACTTGATAGTGTAAGAATTGCAAGTGGAGGAAAAAGTTTTTAGGTAGTGTAGCAAATTTTTCAAGACAATTTAATAGTAAAAGTGATGTGCTCTCTCTTGGCTTGAATCTTCTTGAATCAACTAATGATCTCGTTGTTAGTTCTGTTCCAACTCTTATGATAGCTAGTGGAGAAGAGGAGAATTTAAAAGTAACGGAAGAAGTTATGGTCGGAGTGAAAACTCAATGGGAAAAATAAAAAGATAAAGTCTCTGAACCTGTGTTTAAAGAAGCAGGATTAATTATGAAAGTAAAAGCCTTCCATAAAAAGATGATGATTATGTCATTTTTAGAAATTACTTTAGAATTGAGTGATTTTAAATTTAAAAATTTATTAAATATTAAAGAGATAAATTCAGGAACTTATAACTCGAAGGTGGTTCAAGAATGGGAAGAAGTCTCACAACTAAAGTCAAAGTAAAAATGGAACACTATTTTACTTGGCGGCTTGAAAAAACCTTACAACATAGTATCGAAAAATAAAATTCCTATTCTTGGAGATATTCCTATTATTAATTTTTCTTTAAAAAAATTCCTCTAAGAAAAAAAGAGAATTCAGATATGTATATTAAATTAAAAGTAGAAATTGAAGAATGAATTTTTTTATATTTTGCAAAAATTTTTAAAAATTGTTTATAATACCTTTGCAAAAATTTATTTCGAGGTGATAGGATGAAAAAAATATTAAGAAAATTTTTATTTGTTGCTTTTGTTTGGACTTTTAACTTTTTAGTTCTTTGCAGCAAATATGAAAGATACTGAAAAAGCTGAAAATGGTCAAGAATTTATGCAAATTTTTATGACAAACACTGAGTATGAACCCTAGATACCTAAAGCTTGGCAAAATTCTGTAAAAATATGGATTCTGAAGAGAAAGCAAAGGTGGATGCTGAAGCTGAAAAACTTCTTCAAACTAAAACTAGTGGAGAAGTCAAATATAAGACTAAAGATGGAACTTTAATAATGAGTTCAAAAATTGAAAATGGAAAAACCTGCATCTGTGACTATGTATGACATATCAGGAGCTATAACAACTATATCTCAAGGACAAAATAACTATTTTTATAGAAATGGAAAAAGAGGCAGTCGTAACAAAAAGTGACAGAAATTGATCCGTCAAAAGGTTTTTTTCTAAACCTGAAGCTGCTACTGGAGAAATTTACTACTCAAACGGTATATTAGCTGGTAAATCTGATCTAAAAAGAAGGACATATCATTTTTATCATAAAAATGGAAAGCCTTTCTTTGAATCAAAAAGGTTGGGATAAAGAGATATTAATTTTTATTCATCTTATATTCATAAATCTTTTTATATATTTATGTATATAAAACCCCTACCCTAAATATAAAAATAAGAAAAGGGCTGTTGATTTTGCAGCAGCCCTTTTTAATTCATTATGAAAATCTTTTATGATCTTTTTACAGATTTACAAAAAGAATAAAGTTATAAAAAAGTAAAAACTGAGGTCATCCAGATTGCTTTTTCCTAAGAAAAATCTCCCTAAAAATATTGACATCGTAGCTCCTGTTACAAAAGATAAAATCATTGACAGATGGCTAAGTGAAATTCTTTTTGTTTTTTATCTCCAGTTTTCAAATATCTTACAAAAATTTTGCAGATGATTGTTTGACGTGATTTGTACAAAAATGGAGTTGCCATTCCCATACCGTGAGCTTTTTCAAAAGTATTGAATTGCATTGCCGCTGTAAATGCTATTGTGAAATTTGTAAATTCGTATGGGGCTGTTTCTGGAACAAAGCCCAAAAATATTGTCACTACTAAGCTAAAAAAATAATAAAATTCTCTCCCAAATAAAAAGGAGAAATTTTTATTTATATATTTTGAAATTAATTCTGAAAAAAATAATTCCACAAATATAAGCAAAAATGTTGCAAAGAGCATTTTTATAAGTGGCACATCCCAAGTAGCTAGCCCTAAGGATAAGAATACTAAGTTTCCTGTTTGTGCATTTACAAAAACTTTTTCCTCTCAATGAATAGGTAAATCCTCCCCAAAAATCCAGCAATTAACATCAGCATACAAAAAGCCAAAGTCTCTCGTTGGGTGGAAAATTAATTTTATCATCATAAAAATTTTTAATTTTTATTTTATCCATCATAAACCTCTAATTAATGTAAAATTTTTATTCTACTTACATTTTAAAGGTTTTTCTTTTTATGTCAACAAGGGAGAGCCGTCGCAATAATTTACGACGGCTCTTTCTTTATTTCCAATATTTATATCAATAAAAGCTATCTTTGAAAAAATTCTAAAACTTCGTAGTTGGGTATTCTTAAGGATTTTTATTTCATTATAACACATTCAATAATTTTCAAAAATAAAAAGATTTTCTTATAAAAATTTTTAGTTGAAATAATTAAAAATTTATTGATATGATTATATCAAGATTAAAATTATTTTTTTATCTAATTTTTAAAAGTCATTTTAAAAATTAGATAATAATAAATAATTTTATAAAAATTTAGGAGGTTTTTAAAGTATGACTGATATTCAAATTGCACAAGCAGCTAAAAAAACAAAAATATTGTGGAAATTGCTAAGAAAATTGGGTTAACTGAGGGACGATATAGAACAATATGGTAAGTATAAAGCTAAAGTTAATTTAGATGTACTTCAAAAAGTTAAAAGACCTGATGGAAAATTGATTTTTAGTTACAGCTATCACACCTACACCTGCAGGAGAAGGAAAATCAACTGTAACTATTGGACTTACTCAAGCCTTAAATAAAAATTGGAAAAATTATCAGCAGCAGCTATAAGAGAACCATCTTTAGGACCAGTATTTGGTATGAAAGGTGGAGCAGCTGGTGGAGGATATGCTCAAGTTGTTCCTATGGAAGATATCAACTTACACTTCACTGGAGATATGCATGCAGATAGGATTGCCCACAACTTAATTTCTGCTTGCATAGATAACCATATCAATTCAGAAATGCTTTAGGAATAGATATAACATAAAATAACTTGGAAAAAGAGTTGTCGACATAGACGACAGAGCTTTTAGAAATATAGTTATTGGTCTTGGAGGAAAAAGCAAACGGATTCCCAAGACAAGATTCATTCCAAATTACAGTTGGATCAGAAATAATGGCAATACTTTTGCTTATCTAATTCAATAACAGAATTAAAAAGAAAAAATTAAAAAAATATAGTTTTCGCTACATCTTTAGATGGAAAATTATTAAGAGTTGGAGATCTTCATATTGAAGGAGCAGTTGCTGCTCTTTTAAAAGATGCTATAAAACCAAACTTAGTTCAAACTTTAGAAAAATACTCCAGTATTTATCCACGGAGGACCTTTTGCAAATATAGCTCACGGATGTAACTCTATACTTGCAACAAAAATGGCGTTAAAATTAACTGACTATGTTGTAACAGAAGCTGGATTTGCTGCTGATCTTGGAGCCGAAAAATTCATCGACATCAAATGTAGACTTGGAGGATTAAAAACCTGATTGTGCTGTTATAGTTGCTACAGTTAGAGCACTAGAACATCACGGAAAAGGAGATTTAGCAGCTGGACTTGCTAACCTTGATAAACATATAGAAAATATTAAAAATTGTTATAAATTACCTTTAGTTGTTGCTATCAACAAATTTATAACTGACACTGATGAAAAATTGCTATGATAGAAAAATTCTGTAATGAAAGAGGAGCAGAAGTTTCTCTATGTGAAGTTTGAGCAAAAAGGTGGAGAAGGTGGAATTGACCTTGCTGAAAAAGTTTTAAGAGCAATTGATAACAACAAGGTTCCATTCGATTATTTCTACGAAACTGACTTACCTATCAAAGCAAAAATAGAAAAATCTGTAAAGAAATTTATGGAGCTGATGGAGTTGTATTCGGACCTGCTACTAAAAAAAGTTTTTCGATACAATAGAAGCTGAAGGATTAAATCATTTACCAGTTTGTATGTCAAAAACTCAAAAAAATCAATTTCTGACAATGCTGCATTGTTAGGAAGACCAACAGGATTTAAAGGTAACTATAAACGATTTACGTTTAGCTGTTGGAGCAGGATTTGTTATTGCTATGGCAGGAGATATTATTGATATGCCAGGACTACCTAAAAAACCATCTGCAGAAGTAATAGATATTGATGAAAATGGAGTTATCTCTGGATTATTCTAAGAAAAAAATTTTTAAACCAAATAAAAATTTTAAACTGCTACAAATTTTGTAGCAGTTTTTATTCACATTTTATTAAAAATACTTTATAATATTAAAAATTTATATTAGTTTTAATTTAAAAAGGAGTTTTTCTATGCCTATTCAGTATTGCCGATGACATCCCTGCTAAAAAACAACTTAGCCAAGAGGGAATAATTTTTATGGAAGAACGTCGTGCCAACACTCAAGACATTCGTCCATAATATTTTAATTTTTAAATTTAATGCCTAAAAAGAAAAACTGAGACTCAACTTTTTACGTCTTATTGGAAATTCTCCTCTACAAATCAATGTAGAATTTTTAATGGTGAAAAGCCATGAATCAAAAATACCAATCTTAGTCATATACAAAAATTTTTATCAATATTTCGATGATATCAAAGATAAATATTATGATGCTATGATAATCACAGGGAGCTCCCTGTTGAACAAATGAATTTTGAACAGGTTAATTATTGGAAAGAATTGCAACAAATTTTTGAGTGGTCTAACACTCATGTTTTTCTTGTTTAAATATTTGTTGGTCAGCTCAGGCAAGATTATACAACGACTATCAAATTAATAAAGTTTTAGAAAAAGAAAAAGTTTTCGGAATTTTTTTGAGCATGAAATTTCATTTTCAAATAATCCTTTAATTAGAGGTTTTTAGCGATACATTTCTTGCTCCTCATTCAAGACATACAAGCATAGATGAAAAATAAATTATCTTCTGTTGATGAATTAGAAATTTTAGCAAAATCTAAGGTTGGAACTCTGCTTATAAGTACAAGAAACATAAGAAAAAAATTTTTTTATTACTGGGCATTTAGAATACGATAAAGAAACTTTACAAAAATGAATATCTTAGAGATAAAAATAAGGGACTTGAAATCCAAGTCCCTGAAAAATTATTTTTCTAATGACGATGATAGTAAAATTCCACAACAAACTTGGAAAACTACTGCTCATCTTTTTTATCATAATTGGTTAAATGCTGTGTATCAACTTACTCCTTACGATTTAACAGAATTAAATTCTGCTACAATTAAATAATCTACACAAAAAATCAGAATTGCTCTTGTTAGTGAAGTTTTTGGAAATTAGCAAAAATAATAAAAACTTTAAAATAATAGCCTGCGGTGTCCATTTAGGTTGAAGAAGTTTGTGTTTTAGGTACTTCTGAAACCTCAATGGCTACTCAAAACTATTGTATAAAAAAATTTCAAAAAGCTTTTTGCTAATTTCTTTTTATTAAAAACTGAATAGATTATTTAATTTATTGAGGTTTCACAACAATATTTACAATTTTATTTGGCACAACTATAACTTTCGCAACAACCATACCTTCTAAATGTTTTGCAACATTTGGTAACTCTAAAAGCAGTTTTTCTCAACTAAAGCTTTATCGCTATCTTTTGCAATTTCAAAACTTCCTCTCATCTTTCCGTTTACTTGAACAGCAATTGTAACTTCATCAGATGACAAGAATTTTTCGTCGTACTCAGGCCATTTTTCATTGAATAAATATCCTTTTTCTCCTAATTCTTCCCAAATTTCGTCACAGAAATGCGGTACAAATGGAGATAACATTACAATTATTTTTCAATGTATAACCTAAAATCTTGGCAGCTTGTTCTGAATTCATTGAATTTACATAAGTTTGTACTTCGTTAATAAGTTCCATGTTAGCTTATAGCTGTATTAAAGTGATAATTATTTTCTATTGCATCTGTAACTTTTTTTGATAGTTTGATTTAACTTTATCAAAAGAGCCTTATCTTCTTTTGATAAATTATTGTAATCAATATTATCATTTGCATTTTTAACTAAATCTGAATTTTCAAAAACTAATCTCCAAACTCTAGTTAAAAATCTATATGCTCCTGCCAGTCCATTTTCACTCCATTCTAATTCTTTTTCAGGTGGTGCAGCAAACATAATAAATAATCTTGTAGTGTCTGCTCCATATTTATCCATCATTTCTTCTGGATCAACACCATTATTTTTGACTTAGACATTTTTTTCAACTTTAACTGCTAACTCTTCTCCTGATTTTTGAATAGCTTTTATCTCCTTTTTAGTTCAACTTCATTAGCAAAATAAATATTTATTTTCTTTTTCAGAATAATATGATGGTCCTAATACCATTTCCTTGAGTTAGTAATCTTTTTGAAGGGTTCATTTGATGTAACTAAACCTAAATCTCTCAAAACTTTATGGAAAAATCTTGCGTACAATAAATGCATTACAGCATGTTCAACTCCACCGATATATTGATTTACAGGAGCCCATTTATCTACGATATTTTTATCAAAAGGTAAATTTATATTTTTTTAGGATCACAATATCTCAAAAAATACCAAGACGAATCTACGAATGTATCCATAGTATCAGTGTCTCTTGCCTTTCCATAACTAACAAGGACAAGTAGCTTCTTTAAATTGTTTAGATGTTTCAAGTGGATTTCCATTTCCTGAAAATTTTATGTCTTCAGGCAATATCACAGGAAGATTTTTCATCCTTTTCTAAAAACTTCCCACATTTTTTTCACAATACAAAAACAGGGAATTGGTGTTCCCCAATATCTTTTGTCTTAGAAATTCCCTCAGTCTTTCAATCTATATTTGTAAGTTCTTTTGCCCGTACCCTTTTTTTCTTCAACAAACTCAGCAATTTTACTTAATGCTTCTTTTGACAGACAAGCCATTAAATTCAGTAGAATTTACCATTATTCCATCATTTAAAAATGGTAATTCATTTTTGTATCTTCATCTTTTGGAACTATAACTTGTTTCAAAAGGTAAATTATATTTTTTTAGCTAAAAAGCAAAATCTCTTTCGTCGTGGGCGGAACACCCATAACTGCTCCTGTACCATAATTCATAAGTACATAATCAGCTATCCATAAAAGGTACAATTTCTTTACTAACAGGATTTTTCTACATACCAACCACTGTCAACCCCATTTTTCTCTTCCCTCTGCACTTCTTTCTATCATATCAGTATTTTTCATTTCTGATATTTTGTCTTTTTATACTTGGATTTACTTGTAAAATTTTATCAACAATTGGATGTTCAGGTGCAACAACTGCATAAGATACTCCATAAATTGTATCAATTCTAGTTGTAAATATTGGTAGTTCTTCTCCAGTTTCAACAACTTTTTAGTTTCAATTCTGTTCCAAAAAGATTTTTCCTATCCAATTCTTTTTGCATTGTTAAAACTTTTTCTGGCCAACCATCTTTTATTTCTTCGTGACCTATTAACAACTCATCAGCATAATCTGTTATTTTGAAAAACCATTGTTCCAATTCTTTTTGAACTACAGATGTTTTAGAGTGACGCCAACATTTCCCATCTTCAACTTGTTCGTTCGCTAATACTGTTTGACAATCAGGACACCAGTTTACTAAAGATTTTTCTTGTACACTAAACCTTTTTCATACATTTTTTTAAATATCCATTGATTCCATCTATAATATTCTGGAGTGTATGTTTGCAATTTCTCTTTCCCAATCAAAAGAAAGTCCCATCAATTTTAATTGTCTTCTCATATTTTCGATATTTGATTTAGTCCAAGTTGCAGGGTGTGCACCGTGTTGGATAGCTGCATTTTCAGCAGGAAGACCAAATGAATCCCAACCCATAGGTTTGCAAAACGTTATATCCTTTCATTCTCTTATATCTTGAAATAACATCTCCTATTGTATAGTTTCTTTGTATGTCCTACATGCAATTTCCCTGATGGATAAGGCAACATTGACAAAAACATAATAGTTTTCTTTTCCATCAACTTCATTTTCAGTTTTGAAAATATTATCTTTTTTTCCAATTTTGTTGCCATTTTTTTGTTCAATTTCTTTAAAATTATACTCTCTCATTCGTTTCACCTCTTAACTAATTCCTCTTTTTCTTTCCATTTTTTTCTTATTCTTTTGAATTGTATTATCTATACTTTTTAAATCTTTTGTTAATATTTGTGCTATTTCTCTATATGAATAACCTCTTAGTAAATAATTTAAAACTTCCTTTTCAAACTTACTAAAATTATCCACAGAAAACTTTTTTTAAATTCCTCAATCTTTTCTTTTAAAAAGTACGGCTTCCTCAGGAGTAGCTTCCAAAGATTCATAATTATCAAGTTCATACGATTCTTCTTCGTACTCAAGTTTCTCTATTTTTTTATTATTTTTACTGCTTCGTTCAAAATCATATTTTTGAGAATTAGCTCTTTTTAATTGCTGTTATCATCTCTCTTCTGATACATAAATTAGCAAAGGAGCTAAACGATGATTTTGTTTCATCATAATATTTAATAGCTTTTTAGAAGTCCCAATACTCCTTCTTGAACAAGATCCTCCTGTTCTCCACCAAGTAAATAATATTTCTGAGCATTAAAATCTAAAAGTTTTGTATATTCTTTCAATATTTTTATTAACAGCTTCGCTGTCTCCAGCTTGAGCTTTTTTTCAAAGAATATTCATATCTTCCATTTTCACGCTCCACCTTTCTTATTTATTTTACTATTCTTGATAATAAAATTCCTGTAGCAACTGATACGTTTAATGAATTAATTTTCCCGTACATAGCGATTTTAATTAGTTTATCACAATGCTCACGAACTTTTTCTTATTCCACTACCTTCATTTCCAAGTACAAGAGCTACTTTGTCAGGATAAGATTCTTCATTATAGTTCATCGTTGCTTCTCCCGCTGCTCCATATACCCAATAATCAAGCTTTTTAAGTTTATTTATCGTATCAGATAAATTAGTGACTTTTACTATATCAACGTATTCTATTGCTCCTGCTGAAGTTTTTACAACTGTTTCATTTATTCTTACTGAATTTCTTTTCAGGTATAATTATCAAATCAACTTTAAATACTTCAGCACTTCTTATAATAGCACCAAAAATTTCTTGGATCTTGTATTTCATCTAATATCAAAAATCAATGATTTATCTTTTTCTAGCTAAATTTTCGTAAACTTCATCAAATTCTTTTATAGTATTCAAAGTTACTTATATAAACTGCAACACCTTGTGAATTTTTCAATTTTCTTCCCTGTATAAAAATATCTTTATATTTCTTTTTGAAGCTAAATCTTTAAGTTTTTGAACTGTCTCTCCTTTAAAACCATTGAATAGTTCCAACTTTTTCTATATTTTTCTTTATTAAGTAAAGCCTCTGTAACTGCATTAACACCAATTATTCTTTCCATTTTTCTCCTTAGGGCTTCCGTTTTAATTCTTTCTATATTAGCACCTAATGCTCTAAATTTTTTTCTTCAAAAGTTTTCATAACCTCTATCTACATGATAAATTCTATTTACTATACTTTCTCCATTTGCTTTTAATGTTGCTAAAAATTAAAGATGCCCCTGCTCTTAAAATCACTTGCCATAACTTCAGCAGATGAAAAATTTTCAACACCTGTTATTGATGCACTTGAGGAATCTATCTCAATTTTAGCTCCCATCCTATTAAGTTCTGGTACATGTCATAAATCTATTTTCAAATATTGTTTCTTTAATTTCACTCACACCATTTACTAAACACATAAGTGTCATCATTGGAGATTGTAAATCTGTTGGAAATCCAGGATGTGGCATCGTTGTAACCTTTTGTCGGTTTTTAAATCAGACAATTTAGTTAAAACTTCTAAAAGTATCTCCCTCGATTTTTAAATTTTGCTCCCATTTCTTCAAGTTTCAATAAAAAGCTTGCCATATGCTCAGGAACTATTCCACGAACTTTTTATACTTCCATCAAATAAAATTGAAGCTATAATATATGTTCCTGCAACAATTCTATCAGGTATTATACTATATTCACACGGAGTTAATTTTTTTCAACTCCTTCTATTTCAAGTCTACTTCTTCCAATTCCAGAAATTTTTGCTCCCATTTTACTAAGAAATTACATAAATCTTCTATTTCTGGTTCTCTTGCAGCATTTTCTAAAAACTGTTTTTCCCTTTTGCTTTAACAGCTGCCATGATTATATTTTTCTGTAGCACCAACACTTGGAAAATCTAAAACAATATTTGCTCCTACAAGTCCATTTTCTGTTGTAGCTTCTACATACCCGTGTTCTATATTTATTTTTACACCCTAAAGGCTTCAAAAACCTTTTCAAATGCAAATCAACAGGTCTTGCTCCTATTGCACAACCACCTGGCAAAGGCAACCTTTCCTCTTTTTTTCAATAGCAAGCATTCCTCCCATGATCTAAAAAACGATGCTCTCATACTAAATCATAACTTGCTTCCCAACTTGCCAGTCCATTATTTACAATTTTATATGAATTATTATCTAATTTTTTTCAACTTCTAATCCTAAACTTTGTAACAGTGCTACTGTTGTATTTATATCTCTCAGTGCTGGAACATTTCTTAAAATATAAGTTCCTTTCTCAATCAATGTCGCAATCATAATAGGTAATGTTGAATTTTTTTGATCCATCAACAATTAACTCTCCTGCAATTTTTTCCACCAATTATTTTTAAATGCTTCAACCATTTTTATTCTCCTCTTAACTTTCGTATTTTTAAATTATATCATATAAATTTATATCTAGTCTATTTAATTTTTAAAATGAATTAGACAGATAATTTTTAGAAATTTATCTTAAATTTTTAACAAATTTTTAAAAATATATTTTTCCTTTAGAAAAAATCTGAATTTCAAATTTTTTCTTGACATAATCTAAAAACATTTATAATACACAATGTATCAAATAATCGTCGGAATATAGCGCAGTCCGGTAGCGCACCTGCCTTGGGGAGCAGGGGGCCGCAAGTTCGAATCTTGCTATTCCGACCATTGAAGTGCGGGAATAGCTCAGTTGGTAGAGCGTCAGCCTTCCAAGCTGAATGTCGCGAGTTCGAACCTCGTTTCCCGCTCCAATAAAAATGGTGATCGTAGTTCAGTTGGTAGAGCGCCAGTTTGTGGCACTGGTTGTCGCGGGTTCAAGTCCCGTCGATCACCCCATTGCGTCATTAGCTCAGTTGGTAGAGCACACGACTTTTTAATCGTGTTGTCACAAGTTCAAATCTTGTATGACGCACCATTTTTTATTAATGCGGGGATGGCGGAATTGGCAGACGCGCTAGACTTAGGATCTAGTGTCCCAGACGTGAGAGTTCAAGTCTCTCTCCGCACCACTCAAATAAATATTGGGGTGTCGCCAAGCGGTAAGGCAACGGACTTTGACTCCGTTATGCGTTGGTTCGAATCCAGCCACCCCAGCCATATTTATAAATTTTATGAGAGTTATCTATTAGTTTAGATAACTTTTTATTTAATACATCATTCTTTATAAATTTGTTCAAAAATAAAAGCAGGATATGACCGCAGTCATATCCCACTTAAAAATTCTATTCTTCAACAACTTCTTCATACCATTTTTTTCAGAATTGTTATATGCTTCTCTTACAAAAATTGTAATATTTTTTTGAAGGTAAGTCTTGCTCAACAACTTTATCTCCTTTTAAGAAAAATAACATTGTTCATTCCTTTTTGACACTGCCATAACTTTTCACTACCTTCATTTAAAGTTTTATATGGCTCTCCGTTAATACTATATTTCATAGTCATTCTCGAATTATTTTCTATATATACTTCATGTTTTTCCTGTTATAAAAAGAACTACAGAGATTACAACAAGGACCAAAACGATGATAAGTTTTTTACTAAATTTTTCATTTTTCACTTCCTCTTCTCATCTTTTAAAAATTTTTAGAACCCTATTGTTTTTCTCTTTCTTTTTCTTTTTTTCTTTTTCTTCTCCACTCATACATAATCAATACTAATGCTATGATTCCATATGAAATGAAAACTCTAAAGTATTCTCCCATTTGTGCAGAACCCATCAAAGCTTTTCCTGCTCTTGGTGCAACAACGAACATTGTATGGAATAATATTACCCCACCGATAGCATTTGGAATTGTTGCTCTTGCAACTGAGGCTCCTCCAACCAATAAGGCAGCAACCGAAAAACATTCCAATTTGTTCGTGTGAGTTGTAAGTATTTATCGTTCCTAAATTTTTGAAGGTAAATTATTTGACCAAACCCTGCCAAAATAGTTGAAATCATTATTGCATAAATTCTAACTTTATTTATTTCGATACCTGCTGATTTTGATACTTCCATATCTTGTCCAACAGCCCTCATATCTTGTCCTAATTTTGTTTTTCTAAACCAAATTACAAAGAAACAAAGAATTACAATTAATATCAATGTCAATGTTGGAATTTCAAATCCAAAAATTTTGAACGATAAAGTTTTTGTCTAATGCTCCTGCAACATCTGTCAAGTCAACTGTATTTTTTTATACCTCTACCAGAAGATAAAAAGTAAAGTCGTATCTCTTACTGGAATTATTTTCCCATAGAGTATAGAACTACAAGTTGATAAACCCCATTGATAAAAATCCTAATATCATAGATGTTATCATTTCTCTTCCCTTAGCTCTGTTTTAAAAACGACTCCACCTACATAACCTAAAAAGCATTGAAAATGGAATAGACAAAATCATTGCTAAAAATATTCCTTGTAAACCAACTATTTGCCAGTCAGTTACCAAAAATTAAGGCAAGTTGTCCACCCATAGCTCCAAGAACTATACCAAAGTTTAATCCCATTCCTGCAGCTATCGGAATCAATAATGACATTATTAAGAATAGATTTCTTGAAATTCTTGAAATCATTTCACGCATCATATACTCTCCACTCAAACCAGAAAGTGGGAACATAATTATCACCAATATCAATATTAAAACTGGCACACTATTATTTAGAAAAACTTTTCAATTTATTTTTCCTTATCCACGACTTCCACCATCCTTTCTAGTTAAAGCATATAGTATCATTCCATTTTGAAACGATAATTCTAATTGTTTCTGACATATCTGTTTTGATAACAGCATTGATAACTGTTGGTGTCATTGTTAAAAATTCCTTGGAATAAGAACGTTCCAATGATAACATGCTACACAGTAACTCTATTTACTGAAGCTCCTCCTATTAATATTGCAGCTATTGCTGAAATGCCATATTGAATGGAGCTAGATATAGTTGTATAAATCCAAAACTTTGTTGATAAACGACAATCCCTATTGCAGCTATTACTGTAGAAATTATTACAGATTGTTTTCTACATTTGTCGGCATCAATTCCCGTTGCCTGAGCAAATTTATCATTTTTTCCAACGGTACTCATAGATAAACCTGTTCTTGTTCTGAAGAATATCCACATAAGAACTGTTAAAATTATGAAGAAAATTATTTCTCCAACTGGTACTGCTTCTGCAAACTTTCCAAAAAGCTACATTTAAAATATCTTTCCAGTATGCTTCAACACTAATTGTTGTTCTAAGTCCAGAACCACCATAAGCCCAAATCATATCTTCTTTTGTGAATGGAAGCATAAGCCACATTATACACATAAAGGCAACTGATGAAAAACCAACATAAGTTGCTATCATCATTTCTCCACCTTTAACTTTGTTTAATAATATTCCATAAGCCCAACCAAAGATTAATGCAAAAACTACACCTAAAATTATAGCTACAGCAAAACCTGTGAATCCTAAAAGTCCAAATTGTAAGCTAATTGTCGCTCCTAAAAGCCCCCGCTTCAACTCCAAGTGGCATACCAAAGTTTAGTCCCGCTCCAGATTCTATCATCGGCATTAAAGATAAAACTAAAATTGCATTCATACCAAATCTAACTATTGTATCTGATAATGCGGTTGTAATTGGAATACCAACAAACGGAGCTATTATATATGTTGAAATAAGGAATACTGATATGATAAGTCTTGGTAGACCAAATTTCTTTACAATACTACTCATTCATTTCCTCCTTTACCCCTGACATTAGTTTTTCCGAAATCTAAGATGCTTGCTTGTGGAGATAAAATTCCTGCAAGTTGACCTTCATTTATGATTGCAATTCTATCACAAATACTTCTTAATTCTTCTATTTCAGATGAAGTCACAACTATTGTTGTTCCTTTTTCTTTGTTATATTCTTTCAATGTTTCCAAAAACTAATTGTTTAGCTCCAACGTCAATACCTCTTGTTGGCTCTGATACAAATAACAAATCTGGTTCCATTGTAAATGCTTTAGCCATACATACTTTTTTGTTGGTTTCCCCGCTAAGTTCAGAAACTTTTTGTTTTTCACTCATACTTCTTATTTCTAATTTTTTGAATATAACTCTTTTGCATTTTTCAGCAACAGCTTTATCATCAATCATATTTATAAATCCAAAATGTTTTTTTCAAAAATTGATTTTTTTATTTCTAAAAGCTGGTAGTGCAATATTTTTCTATACTTTCATCAAGTAAAAGCCCTACACCTTTTTCTATCTTCTGATACAAAAAAATATTCCTCTTTTTCAATGGCACTAAAGGTTGATTTAATTCTAAACTTTCATTTTTTTATAATTAAGTTCTCCTTTGATCTATAAAGACCCATTATTCCATTTGCAACTGCTATCTTACCTTGACCAGCCATACCACCAAGACCTAAAAATTTCTCCTTTTTGATATCCAAATTTAAGCCTTTTTAATGTTTCTCCTGGCATATCAACCCATAAATCTTTTTATTTCTAAAAGTGTTTCTGCATTATTAGTGTCAATATTTTTTTGCACCATCTGATGAAGATTCCATTTTTTTCTTCCTATCATCCACTCTGTAATTTGATTTACATTTGTAGATTTTTGTAGGAACTGTATTGATAAGCTCTCCATCTCTCAAAAACTGTAACCTTATCAGATACATTCATAATTTCATTCAATCTATGAGTTATAAAAATAATTGCAATTCCTTTTTGCAGATAAATTTCTCATAGTCTCTAATAAAAATTTCTGCTTCTTCTTCTGTTAAAACTGCTGTTGGTCTCGTCTAAAAACTAAAAAGTTTTGTATTCTCTCTTTCAATTTCACGAGCAATTTCTGTAAATTGCTTGTAAGCTAAACTGCCATTTCGTTGATGTTTTCTTTTTCCTGTCATACCAACACCAAGTTTAGAAATTGCTTCTTCCGCTCTTTTGAGCATTCTCTTGTCTATCTATTTTGTTAATACCCTCTCCAAAAAGGTATGACATAATATTTTTCTTTGTTGACTCTCTATTTAAAACGATATTTTCTGTAACCTTAAAAACCAGGTATCAACGAAAATTCTTGGTGAACCATTCCTATTCCGGCATTAAGAGCATCAAATGGAGATGCAAAAGTTTACTTCTTTTCCATCAAAAGAAATTTTTCCATTGTAGCCTCCTGTTTCTCTTATTACATCCATACCAAATATTATTTTTCATTAAAGTTGATTTTTCCAGCCCCATTTTCTCCAACAAGACCTAAAAATTTCTCAGCTTTTAATTCCAAATTAATATCTTTTTAAAACAGTATTTTCACCGAATGATTTAGAGAGTTTTTCAATTTTTAATAACGTTTCTTCCATATTCCCCTTATTTTTATAAAAATATAACCCACTATATCGCCGTGTCTTATCAAGCGAGCCTGTTATAAAAAGCTAGCTCGTGAAATAACCACGGCTGACAAGTGGGTTCTACAGCCTCTTCAGGTTTTTATTTTTATTTATTATTTTATATTTTTATATTTTTTTCTGGAATTTCTACTGAAGTTACTCCTAAGTATCCTTTTTCCAAAAAAATGTATGTATCTTGATATACAAAGTATGCACGAGGTATATCTATTCCTTTAGCATCTTTCATTGGGTTACCATTCCATTTATTTCCAGGTGTAACTGCATCAAGTGCTGTTGTAACATCTTCTAATGAAAAATTCAGTTTTTCCAGATTCGATAGAGCTTACTGCTAATTGTGTTAGACCTTCTACTCCTGAGAATAAATATGAGTATGCCCACGTTCCCATTCTTCCTGATCCACCAGCTGCAACAACTGCTTTTTTTCAACTTTTTCTAATATTTTTTTGGCCAGTTACCTTTTTCTGAATCATCAAATTGTATTCCTAATGCTCCAGGGTATCCCATTGTTGGTGATGGAACATCTGATTCTATAAAAGAATCCACCATGAGCTGCAATTTGTTTTAATAATGGTTCAGTTTGAGCATCATTTGTTGCAAAGAATGCAGTATCTTTTACCGTATTTTTGCTATCCAGTTAGGAACTTGTTCTAAAAATAAATTGTTGTGCTCCTGGTACTCCAACATCACTTAATGGATCTGGAGCTGACATTTCAATGTATTCCATTCCCTAAATCTTTAGCTGTTTGTTCCATGAGTTGCTCTTCTTTTAGCAATTGTTTCATAGCTTAAGTGTCTAGGGAATGAAATATGCATAAATTCTCTTTGCACCTAAATCGTGAGCTGTTTTTACTATTAAATATCCTCTTGCTATTGCGTCAGAGTTTACAACTACATCAGAAACTTTACTCAATTGTTCAGGATCTTCATGTGGATTATTAGCAAATAATAAAAATATCAGGTCTTTTTTTCTCTTATAGCTTTAAAATGCTGGATAAGTACCTGGTATAGCTTCCCCTATAACGATTGCTTTTCATTTTTAGGATCATCAGCAAGAGATGTAATCAACGAAATTGTTGTTTCTTGTTCTTGCATAAAGTTATCAGGTACTGTCACTACAGTAACTTTTCCACCATCACTAGTTGAACCATATTTTTTTACAACTGATTCTGCTCCACGAAATTATCTTCTGATTGAGATACAGAAGTTGTTACTACACCGATATGATAATCTCCAGTAGCTACTCCTGCTGCAGCTTGTTGTGCATTTGCATCTTCAGTAGGTGCTTCCTTTTTCCACAGCTACTGCTACTACTAACATAAATACTGCCAAAAAGCCAAATAAAACTTTTTAAAAATTCATACAAACCTCCACTCCATTAAGAAAATTGTTTCTCTTAATTTAATATTTTTAAAATTAATTTTTCGCTATTATATATCTATTTAAATTAGATGTCAATAATTTTTTAATTTTTGGATTTTTATATGGATTTTAGCACTGTTTGGCTTTGAGGCATTTTTTTATTTTTTTAGTAATTTTTATCTAAATTTTTAAACATATTTCCAAAGAAATATACTTGTCAAAAAGCTCATTTATAGTGTAATATTTTTCTTAAAATTACTGTAGTGAAGAAGGAGAGATAGATTTGAAAAAAATTTTTAATAAAAAGTTTAAATGGAATGGCTCTAGGGCTTTTTCATCATTAATAGTTGGATTAATTTTTAAAAACAGTTGGGTGGACTTTTTCATATCGATTTTTTTAATTTATATAGGAAATTTTGCTCAACTTTTAATGGGAGCTACTATTGGGGTGGGGATTGCTTTTACTTTAGAATGTTCTCCATTTATTCTAATATCATCAGCAATTACGGGAATGTATGGTGCAGGTAGTATTATTTTTGTAAACTCTCAGCCAGTTTTAAAAATTGGAGAACCCATTGGAGCATTTTTTTCTCTGTGATTTTTGGGTATCTTTATTGCTAAATTAATTGCTGGTAAAACAAAAATTCGATATTATTTTATTACCTTCAGTCACAATTATTTTTGGTTGCTTACTTGGAAAATTTTTCTCTCCATATATTGCAGAGGTAATTTCAGACATAGGTTACATAGTAAATAAAAACCACAGAGTTAAAGCCAATTTTAATGGGATTTTCACTATCTATAGTGATGGGAATAATCTTGACCTTACCTATAAGTTCTGCCGCTATTGGAATATCCTTGGGCTTAAGTGGACTTGCTGCTGGAGCTTCTCTAACAGGTTGTTGCTGTCAAATGATAGGATTTGCTGTAATGTCCTATGATGATAATGATTTGGGTACTGTCTTCTCTATAGGTTTTGGTACTTCAATGATACAGATCCTAATATAATAAAAATCCACTAATTTGGATTCCACCTATTATTTCAAGTGGAATATTAGGGATTTTATCTACAACACTTTTTAAATTATCATCTAATAGTATAGCTTCTGGTATGGGTACGAGTGGATTTGTAGGTCAGATTGCAACTTTTTCTCAAAACGGTTACTCATATTTACCGACAATGGTAATTTTTACATTTTTTTATTCCCCTGCGATTTTAAATTTTTTTACTTTATAAATATATGAAAAAGAAAAATCTTATCCAAGTTGGAGATTTAAAAATTTCTTAAATAAAAAAGGAGCTGAGCTCCTTTTTTTAAATTTCAAAAAAATTCTTCATCTAAAAATTTTATAATGGTTTCTTCCAACTCTTTCCAATTTCTCTTCTTTTTACAAGTTCGCTCAAGACTCTCGATAACGATGGTCTCTCAACACCAAAATATTCTGCAAGAGAACTCAGACTTTTTTTATAAAATTGTCCTCCCTCATGAATTTTTACATAATCACAAAATTTCTTTTTGATTGTCTTATTATTAAAAATTATTCCATAATTTATTTGTTAAAAGTTGAACCTTTCCAGAAATTTCATTCAAAAAAATTTTTCCAATATTTTTCTTCCAAAAATAATAGAGCCAAAAAAATCATTTCTTCCCATATAAAATAATTCAACATCTTCTTTTTACATTCACATCAACTGGATATCTATTTTTTTGTCCAAATATAAAAAGCCAAGCCACAACGTCAGCAGTATTTAATTCCTCAATTTTGACTACATTCCCTCTTGTGTCAACATTTCTGTACTTAAAGTCCCCTTGATTATAATATACAAGCCTTTAACTTCATCTCCACGAAATGCAAAAGTTTCTCCTGCTTTCATATCTTTTTATTTCATATTTTGTATTTTTCAATATTTTATCTATTTCTTGATTTGTTAATCTATTAAAAATTATCGTTTCTTTTTAAAAATATCTAACATACAGTCCTCTCTATCTATTTTAAATTTATTTTATTTTTGAAAAATCAATTTCTAATTTATTTATATTCGCTTCAAATCTTCTATACTTTTACCCCAGCAATATCCAACATTTTTGAAGCTTTATTAGCATCAGTGTTCGTATATTTATCCGATAAGTAAACTATTTCTTTTTATTCCACTTTGAATTATTGCCTTGCTACATTCATTACAAGGAAATAAAGCTACATAGATTGTACAATCTTTTAGTGATTTGGTACTATTTAAAATTGCATTTAATTCAGCATGACAAACATAGGGATATTTAGTTTCTAAAAATTCCCCTCTCTTTCCCAAGGAAAATCTGCATCACTACACCCTTTAGGTAAACCGTTATATCCAACTCCAATTATTCTTTTTCTTCATTTACTATACAAGCTCCAACTTGCGTATTTGGATCTTTGCTTCTCATCGAAGATAAAATTGCAATTCCCATAAAAATATTCATCCCAATTTATATAATCTTTTCTCATAATTTCACCTTTAGTTAGAATTTTTCTTTAATCATAGCCTATTTTTATATAAAAATTACAAGAAAAAAAGCATTAGAAAAATTCTAATGCTTTTATTTATTCTATTTCATTTCTTTATCTAAAGAGTGAGCTAAGTTTTTCTTTAACAATTTGTGCATTTTCTTCAGGAACACATAAACCGTCTCCCTAACACACTACAATAAGTTGCTGCTTGCTTTTTCTTTTTCAAGTTCTTCGGCAGATTTTGGTGCTGCTTCTTGCTTAGCTATTTCTTCTTTCACTTGTTCATTTTGTTCAGGTACACAAAAGTCCATCTCCTAAAAATACTGCAATAAGCTGCCTCTTGTTTTTATTTTCTTCAACTTTTTCAACTTTAGGTTCTTCTACTTTTAAAATTCTTCTTTTTAATTTCTTCAGTTGGTGCTGCTGCAACCATAGTTGCTGGATCTGGTACTGATTTTTCCTGCTTTTTATTTCTTCATAGTATTTTAACAAGTCATCTTTTTTTCATTTTTCTGCTAAAGATCTTAATTTTTCCATCTTTTCTTCATCTTTAGCATCAAATGCTTCTTTAAATGAATTTAATGTTTTTCTTATTTTTCTACGAATTCTTTTTGGAGCTGAAATCATTTTCAACTTTAGGTGCTGCTCCCATAGCTGCTGGATCTGGTATTGATTTTCCTGCTTTTTATTTCTTCATAGTATTTTAATAAGTCATCTTTTTTTCATTTTTCTGCTAAAGATCTTAATTTTTCCATCTTTTCTTCATCTTTAGCATCAAATGCTTCTTTAAATGAATTTAATGTTTTCTTATTTTTCTATAAATTCTTTTGGAGCTGAAATCGGATTTGCAGACGTTGCTGCAGCTGATCCATCAGGAATAATTTTTCCTGTTTTTAATTTCTTCATAATACTTCAACAATTCATCTTTCTTCATCTTTTCTGCTAAAGATCTTAATTTTTCCATCTTTTCTTCATCTTTAGCATCAAATGCTTCTTTAAATGAATTTAATGTTTTCTTATTCTTTTCTATAAATTCTTGACTAGCTGAAATTGGTTCTCCTGTTTGTGGAACTTTCTTTTCAACTGGTTTCTTAGCTGGTTTTTCTTAACAGGCATTTCAACTTCAACACCCATTATGTTTCCTATTTTTCAGCTACCTTCGGTCCACCAGGTGCACATAATGTCATTTTTGCCCCTTCAAAGCTACTCCTGACGCATATCCTGAACATCCAGGATATCCACAACACCACAGTTTACCCCTGGTAAGATAGCCAATATTGCTTCTACTTTAGGATCTACTTCTACTTCAAATTTTTCGAAGCAAATGCTAGAATAGTCCCATCAACAATCCAGTTATACCTAATATTACAACTGGCATCATAATCGCTTCCATTATATACCTCCATTCGTATAATTATGTTAAATTTGCATTCCACTAAATCCCATAAATGCCATTGCCAATAATCCTGCTGTCACAAATGCAATTGGAACTCCTTTGAAGTTCTTAGGAATATTTGCAAATTCTAACTTTTCTCTTATACCAGCTAAAAGTAATAAAAGCTAGTGAGAACCCTACTGCAACTCCAAAACCATTAACTATAGTTTCTATGAAGTTGTAATCAGCTTTAATATTCATTATTGCTGCTCCCAATACGGCACAGTTAGTTGTGATTAGTGGTAAGAATACTCCAAGTGCTTTATATAAGCTTGGAGATGTATATCGCCATTTCAACAAATTGTACAAGTGAAGCTATGATTAATATAAAAGCTATTGTTTGTAAAGTATTCTAATCCAAAAGGTTTTCAATACAAAAAGTATATACTAACAAGTTATAGCTGATGCTATTGTTATAACGAGATGTAACTGCCATTCCCATTCCTAAAGATGAATCTATCTTTTTTTAGAAACTCCCATGAAAGGACAACATCCCAAGAATTTGGCAAAAAAATTATGTTATTTATAAATATTGAACCGATAATTAAACTAAATAATCCACCTATAGTCATTTCTTAGCCACCTTCTTTTTCTTTTGCATCTCTTTCTTTTTAATATTTATACAAGCCATTATTATTCCTATTGTGATAAATCCTCCAGGAGCTAGTATAAATATTAATGCAGGAGTAAAAGCTAGCTGGTACTAAAGGTACTCCAAATATAGAACCATTACCTAAAAATTTCTCTTATTGATCCTAAGAATGTTAATGAAATAGTAAATCCAATTCCTGATCCAATACCATCTAAGATAGAGTCAAACACAGTATTTTTTTAGAAGCAAAACTTTCTGCTCTTCCAAGTACTATACAGTTTACAACTATAAGAGGTATAAATATTCCCAATACTTGATACAAATCAGGTGTATAAGCATTCATAACCATGTCAACTATTGTAACTAGAGTTGCTATTATCATTATGAATGCAGGGATTCTAACTTGATCAGGTATAAACTTTTTAAATGTTGAAATTAACCCATTTGAACAAGCAAGTACGGCTATAACTGCAAGCCCCATTGAAAAAAACCATTCAATGCACTACTTGTTACCCCAAGTGTTGGACAAAAGTCCTAACATCAATACGAATACTGGGTTTTCTTTTAAAAATTCCTGCCGTTAATATACTTAATTTTTCATTACTTGATCACCTCTGTTTTATAGCTTTCCAATGCTCTTTCTGTTCCTGTATAAACAGCTTTAGGTGATATTGTTGCTCCTGCAAAAAGCATCAACAGATTTATTAAATTCGTAAGATACATCTCTTCCTATCCATTGATCTTGCCAATCTTTATTTCCTATTTTTGATCCTAAACCTGGAGTTTCTGAATGAGTAACTACATTTAATCCAGTTATTTTTCCATCATTATCTATTCCTATAACGAAGTTTATTAATCCTCCGTATCCTGCTTCATTAATTGATGCAACATAACCAACAACATTTCCAGATTCATCTGTACCAGGAATATATTCAACTACATCTGAATCTTTACTTCCTGCTTGTACAACTTTTTCCAGTTTCATCAAATTTACTTGCTGCTGGTAAAACTTCTTTTCTGCAGCATTTACTATCTCTCATAGTATTTTCTGCAATAACTTTACTTGTGAAACTGTTAGCTCCACCAAGTAATCCTGCTGATACAGCAGCTATTACTCCAAGGACGATTCCAAAATGTACATATCTATTTTCCATTTTTTTGCTCACCCCACCAAATTTTTTTAGGTCTTACATATCTGTCAATTAGAGGTACAACACCATTCATTATTAAAATAGCATAAGCTGTTCCTTCTGGATATCCACCTTTTTAATCTGATTAAAGATACTAAAAGTCCGATACCAAAACCAAAAATTACTCTTCCTTTTGATGTTGTTGGACTAGTAACCATATCTGTTGCCATAAAAATGCTCCTAAGAATAATCCTCCTGATAAAAATTTCCATCAAAGGATTTTGCTCCCATAGCCCAAGTAAGAACAAATACTGTTCCTATCATAGATGCTGGTAATCTCCAGTCAACATGTTTTTATAAATTAAATATGCTCCACCAATTAAAAATTGCTAAAGCTGATGTTTCTCCAATACAACCACCCATTTGACCTAAAAAGGCTTGTAAATATGGATTCCCGTTTGCTATTAAAGCATCTGAGAAAATTCCATCTGAAAAAGGTGTTCCATTTTTTATTGCAGTTTTTCATTGCAAAAAGAACTGTTGCCCCTGATTTTCCATCATAAGCAAAAAGTAGTTATAGCTACTGGCCAAGATGCTTGAACAAATGCTCTTCCTACTAAAGCTGGGTTGAATATATTATGTCCTAACCCACCATAAACCATTTTTCCTAATGCTATCGCAACCACATTTCCAACCACTACATATTGTAAAGGCATAATAACAGGCACTACGAAAGAAAAATAATATCCCTGTTAAAATAGCACTTCCATCAAATGCCTCAATATCTCTTTTCATTGCTTTTTGACATACATATTCAGTCACTATACATGATCAAAATTGACACTGCTGTAAGTATTAAAGCTCTTATTCCAAAAGCCCATAATGCTACGGCAAATGCTGGTATCAAAGCTATAACAACGTCATACATTACCGACTCGACAGTTTCTGATGTTCTAATATGAGGAGCTGGTCCTGTTTTCAAAATTGTACTCACTTTTTATCCTCCTTAATTAGTTTAATCTACTTTTTCTTTGCTCTTAATTTAGATTTTCCTGTTTTTGATAGATTCTGCTAGAGGTCTATTTGCAGGACAAATATAAGAACAAGAACCACATTCAATACAATCCATTAGATTATGTGCAGCCATTTCATCATACATTTTTTTGCTGCATGTAATCTATCATACATAAGTGGTGCAAAGCCCCATAGGACAAGCAGAAACACACTTAGAACAGCTTATACAAGCCTTTGTTTTGTATGGTCTCATTTCCTCAGTTGTTAGAGCTAAAAAGCCCTGACGTACCTTTTTATCACAGTGGCATCTTCAGTCATTTGAGCAAGTCCCATCATAGGTCCACCCATAACAAGCCTCTCCATTTTTCTCTTTCAATTCCACAGTGATCTAATATATAAGAAAAAAGGTGTTCCTATAGCAATTTTTAAGTTTTTAGGAGTTTTTATTGCTTTTCCTGAAACAGTTACCACTTTTTTTCAATTAAAAGGTAATCCGTTTACAACAGCTTCATAAATTGCTGCCGCTGTTCCTGTATTTTGCTACAACTACACCTACTGCTGAAGGTAATTGTCCCGATGGAACTTGTCTATCCAGTATCGCTTTTATAAGTTGTTTTTCTCCTCCTTGAGGATATTTTAGTTTTAACGGAACAATATTTATTCCTGTTCCTTCTGAAGCTTTTTCATAGATTCGATAGCTTCAGGTTTATTATCTTCTATTCCGACATATACGTTAGGAACATTTAAAAATCTTTTTGATTATTTTTATTCCTTCTATAATAGACTTTTGGATTTTTCTAACATAAGTCTATTATCTGAATTTAAGTAAGGTTCACATTCAGCCCCATTTAATACTAAACTATCAATTTGAGTATTAGGTGGAGGATTTAATTTTACGTGAGTAGGAATGTCGCTCCCCCTATTCCAACAATACCTTTCTCTCTTATAATAGATAAAAGAGTTGCTTTGTCTAAATCTTCCCAATTTTCATGTTTTTCCACTTCTATCCATTTTTCTTCTCTGTCATTTTCAATGAAAACAGTCATAACTTTTCCTGATAAAGGAAATAAACGATTTTCAATTTTTGTGACAGTTCCACTAACTGGTGCATGGACAGGTACCGCTAATCCTTCTGCATCTCCAATTTTTTTGTCCTTTTAAAACCTTATCTCCTACATTAACAAGAGAATTTAAAGGTGCTCCTATATGTTGTAATAAAGGAACGTAGATTTCATTTGGAGACTCCAATCTTTCAACTGGTAAATGTTCTGTTTTGTATTTTATTTTCAGGGGATGAACTCCGCCTCTGAAACCAAAAAATTTTCATCAAAACACTCCTTTCATAATAGTTTATTTTCCACTAGCTGATTTTAACATATATACACAATTTTCACAAGGTTAATTTTTATTTTTATTTTTCTTATTATAATTCTGCATTATTTTATTCATATCTCGAACAGTTACTATATCTATAATGCAACTTTTCGATTTCTTTTAATTTTTCGTCCAACTCTTTTTGTTCACTCTGGCTGAACTCTCCTAATACATGTTCGACAGCATCATCTTTTTGATCCTATCCCACACTTCACTCTTATAAATTCTTCTCCTACATGAGAAATTATAGATTTTTATTCCATTATGACCCCTGAACTTCCTTTTTCTTTTAACTCTAATATCTCCAAAAAGGCAGATCCATATCATCATACACAACTATTATATCCTCTTTTCGAATTTAACTTATAAAAATTAACAATTTCTATTACCGAGTTCCCACTTAAATTCATAAATGTTTCGTAGCTTTAAAAATATAACTTTTTCTCCGTCTATATCGCTGACAAGGGGCTTCGAAATTTTTTTCTCATCTGATACTCCATATTTTTTCTTAGACTATCCACAACAATAAATCCAATATTATGTCGTGTCTTTTCATATTTCTTACCTGGATTTCCAAGTCCCTACAATAACTTTCATAAAACTTCTCCCCTTTCTTTATTTATTTTTGCTGTGATATTATACTATATATTTTTATATTTTCACTATTATTTTTAATGAATAGTTTTATTAAATTTTAATCTTTTATTCCATCTTAATGTAAATTTTTGAGCAAAAATTTTTAAAGATTGATTGTTTCTTTTATTAATTTAATAAAGAAATAATTTTATATCCACATAGAGAATGAAAAGAGATAATTTTGGTTATTTGTCAAATAGTGTTGATAAAAAGTTTAGACTATGACCTGATATAATTAAGAGAATTTTTGAGAACAAAAACTTAAAAATTCTCTTTTTCATTATTACTAAATCGCATTATTACATAAAAATTAAGCACTAATTGATATAACTCCTGCTTGAATTAATATGCGCTTTTTAAAAATTACTAAAATTTGAATATCCAAATGCTGTTCTTTTTATTGACTTAATTTTTATTATTTTAAACCTTCTATAACTCCATTAGTAATATTTGATTCAAACATATTCTCAATATACTTCATATATTTTTTAAAGTTCTTAGCGCTATTATCATTTTCTTTAGAAATCTTTTTCTTTATTAGCTAAATATTTTTAACTATACTTTCAAATCTTTTTAAAAGTTATTATCCCTAATTGCTTGAATAATATCTTGATATACATTAAAGTTAGCTTCTAATTCGGGGCTTTTTCTAAAAGATAATCTACTTTATCTTTACTACTAAGTTTGCACTTAAAACTTTGGCAGTAATAGTTTACTTGACAAAGATCAGGATAGTATTTTTAGTAATGATTTGTAGAATAGTTTAAATTTCCTTTTTAATGAGTCATCCTGAATAGAATTCATAATAGATATTCTAGTTTGATTGAATGTTCTATTCACAAGATTAACAATATGAAATTTATCTATCACTATTTTTGTATTAGGAAAAATAGAATTAACTAAACTAATATACGGAGTATACATATCCATCGCAAATATATTTTACATTATTTCTTACCTCTAAAGAAAATCTTGAAAAATATTCTGTAAGAGAGTGAAGTCTTCTATCTTCTACAACATCAATAATACTTTTTACTTTGATAGTCAGCAAAAACAAAAAGACATAGCGCCATCAATATTTTTAACAGACTTAAATTCATCAATACAAATAGCTTCAGGTAAATATTCTTTATTAACTTTAAAAATCAGAATAACAGTTATCCATAATTCTTTGAACAGAGGAAATAGAAAATATTGTATCTCTTAGCAATAGATGTAAGAGAAATATTTTTGAAGTTCAAGCGCAACGGTATATTTAAGATTATTAGATATACTAGAGTTATCACTAACTATATTAGTGGAAGCTGAAAAAGTACATTCCTTGCAAATATGCACTTTGTACATTAAGTTCAAGTTCAATATTGTAATTTTGAATAGGAATATATTTAATTTTACGAATTCTTGAACCATTTTTAACAATATTTTTAGAATTACAGTGGGGACAAGCGCAGTAATCAGACTTAAGAAATCCTTTAAAAAGTTTAATTAGATGATCACCTTTTTGAATAAGTTGGTAATATTCTTCTTCTGGAAAAGAAATATTATCATCTTGAATATTTAAGATAGTTTTTGATAAAATTAGATAGAGACAATGAAATCACTTCCTTTTTGAGTTATTTTTGGCGATTTAATTTTTAACAGGAAAATTTTATTGTCTCAACTTTTTATTAAAAATGGCATTGATAGAAATTTCTTCCATCAACACCATTTATTATACAACCATAATTTTAAAATTACCTCTTTTTATTTTTATATAATAATTAATTATTAAATAAATCCTTTATAGTCTCTCATAACTAAATGAGCATCTATTTGTTGTACAGTGTCTAATGCAACACCAACAACGATAATTATTCCTGTTCCTCCAAAATAAACTGGAAGTCCCATTGATGTAAATATTACGTACGGAAGTATTGAAATTATAGCTAAGAATATTCCTCCACCCCAAGTAATTCTTGTTACAACACCTTCAAGGTATTCAACAGTTTCTTCTCCTGGTCTAATTCCAGGTATAGTTCCTCCACCTTGCTTCAAATTTTCTGCAACCTTTTCAGGATCAAAAACTAAAGCTGTATAGAAGAACGAGAAGAACATAATTACTAAAAGCATACAATATCATATAAACTGGGTGATTTTTTGCCCAAAATATTATAGATAAAGTTGTTTTTATAGAGTATTCAGAAGGTATAGCATTCACTATAACTCCAGGAATTACATAAATACTGAGGCAAAGATTACAGGCATTACACCTGCTGTATTAAGTCTCAATGGTATATATGAATTTTGTCCCATTCCACCTCTTGCAGTAAATCCTTTTTCCAACATAATGGATAGGTATTTTTCTTTTGTCCAAGTTGGAACAATACTATTCCAGCTATTGTAACTGTACCAAGGAAAGCAACCAATACCAATAAAAGGTATTAAGAATTTATTTCCTTTGCATAGTTTGGATAGTTTGAATAACACTTGAAGGAGCTCTCGATATTACATTTAAGAATATAATAAGTGATACTCCATTTCCTATTCCCTTTATAGAAATCTGTTCTCCTACCCACATTAAGAAAACTGTTCCAGCTGTTAGAGTTGTAATAGTCTTAATGAAAAATGCCATTCAGGATTATATACAAGTCCAACAGATTGCAACCATAAACATACTCCAGCACCTTGAATAATAGCCAAAGCTATTGTTAAATATCTTGTCCATTGAGTTATTTTATTTCTTCCAGACTCTCCCTCTTTTTGAATTTCTTCTAACTGAGGAATAATTGATGTAAGCAAACTCACAACGATCGATGAGTTAATGTGAGGATAATTCCCAATGAAAATATAGATATTCTTGTGAAAGCCCTCCAGAGAACATATTGATATAACTCAATACGTCACTCTTGGCAGCCATTGATGCTAGATCTGTTCATCGTCAACACCAGGAGCAGGGAATTAAAGTTCCACTCTGGCAACTAAGAACATCATTAATGTGATTCTTTCTCTAAGTTCAGGAATTTTCATTATACTGCTTAACTTCGAATTAAATTTCTCTATTAAAGTCTATGTATTCACCTACCTTAGATTAATACTATTTTTATTGTTTCCAGCTACTTTTTCAAACCCTTTGTCTTCAATAATTTCTACTGAACCACCTTTTTGCTTCAATAGCAGCTTTTTGCTGATTTAGAAACTTTGTGAGCTTTTACAGTTAATTTTTAGTAAAGCTCTCCATTTCCCTAAAACTTTTATTCCGTCTCTTCCATTCTTAATTAGAATTTATCGAAAAAGAGTTTCTACACTTACAACTTCTCCATCTTCGAAGTTATCATTTAATAAACTTAAAGATACTAAAGCATATTCTTTTTGAATATAGCATTGAGAATCCTCTTTTAGGAACTCTTCTGTATATAGGCATTTGTCCACCTTCAAAGTAAGGTTTTACTCCCGCCCATGTCTCTTGAATTTTTGCCCATTACTTCCTTTTGCTAGCTGTTTTTCCCCAACCAGATGAGTTTCCTCTTCCAACTCTTTTTCTTTTCCTTTTTAGGAACTGAAGGTGATAATTCATTAAGTTTCACTATGCTTGCACCTCCTCAATTTTTTAACAAATAAGAAAACTTGAGCTAGTTTCCTTTTTAATTCAGGTGTTTCAATTTTGTTCCACTACATCATGCATCTTCTAAGCCCCTAGCGACTTTTACAGTTGCTATATGGTTGAGGCTTTTCTTCCGATTATGCTTTTACAAGCTCTATTCTAAGCTTTGCCATTTCTTATTCCCTCCTAGCTTAAGATATCCTTAACTTCTTTTTCCTCTTAAAGCTGCGATTTCTTCTGCAGTTCTAAGTAATTTAATAGCTTCCACAGTAGCTCTTGCTACGTTATGTTTATTTCTTGACCTTTAATTTTAGTTAAAAATGTCATAGAACTCCAACTAATTCTAATATTTCTCTTGAAGCAGATCCAGCAATTACTCCAGTCCCTTCATAAGCTGGTGCCATCCATAAAGTAGTAGCTCCCATTTACCAGTTATTTCATGTGGTATTGTATTATTTTTTTAAAGATACTTTTACAATATTCTTTTGCAGCTGCGATAGCTTTTTCTTATAGCATCAGGCACTCCATTTTGCTTTTCCAAGCCCTAATCCTATTTTTCCTTCTCCATCTCCAACAGCAGCCAACACTGAGAAAGATATTGTTCTTCCCCTTTAGTTGTTTTTAGAAACTCTAGATATCTTCAATAATTTTTCTTGATATTGATTTTTCTTCTCTATTTAACAAGTGAAATCCTCCTCTCTTAAAAAAATTGAAGCTTTAGTCCAGCTTCTCTAGCTGCTTCTGCAAGAGCTGCTATTCTTCCTGTATATTTATATCCTGATCTATCAAATACGATAGCTCCTATTCCTTTTTCTTTAGCTCTTTTCAGCTATTGCTTTACCAACAGTTTTAGCTGCTTCTACATTCTCACCGTTAGCAATACTTCCTCTTAATGCTTTATCTATTGTTGATGCTGATGCAAGAGTAACTCCATTTACATCATCTATTAATTGAGCAAAAATGTTAGTATTTGATCTAAAAACTGAAAGTCTAGGTCTTTCTGGAGTTCCAGAAATTTTATTTTCTTATTGACATTTGCTTTTTGTCTTGACGCTTTTTCTATCAACTTTTTAAACAACTGTCTTACCTCCTTTTTATGCTATTTTAAGACTTTTTACCTTCTTTTCTTCTAATATGTTCATCAGCATATTTAACTCCTTTTCCTTTGTAAGGTTCAGGTGGTCTTTTTGCTCTTATATTAGCTGCAACTTGTCCTACAAGTTCTTTTTCAATTCCATCTACATATATTGTTGTATTTTTCAACAGTAAATGTAATTCCAGGTATTTCATCAATAATTACTGGATGAGAATATCCTAAAAGATATTTCTAATCCTTTTTCCTTTAGCTGCTGCTCTGTATCCAACTCCCAACTAGAGTAAGAGTAATTCTATATCCTTCAGAAACCCCTTTTAACCATATTGTTGATTAAAAGCTCTTGTAGTTCCATGAGTTGCTCTTATAAATGGTTTCGTCGTTAGGTCTTTCAACAACTACATTTCCTTCTTCTAATTTTATTGTTAAATCTTTTGTTAAATTCTTTTGTTGAGTGTACCTTTAGGTCCTTTTTACAGTAACTACATTATCTTTTACTGTAAATTCAACTCCAGAAGGCACAGCGATAGGTTTTTTTACCTACTCTTGACATTAATGGACACCTCCTAAGTTTTTATTACCATACAAATGCAAGGATTTCTCCACCTACTTTTTCTGCTCTAGCAACTTTATCAGTAACAATACCTTTAGAAGTTGAAACTATTGCTATTCCAAGACCAGATAAAACTCTTGGCATATCTTCAACAGAAGAATAAACTCTTCTTCCAGGTTTTAGAAATTCTCTTTAATCCTTTTATAACTCTTTCTTTTCCAGCATATTTTAAATATACTCTTATACTTTTTATTTCCTTCTTTCAGTAACAATTTTGAAATTAGAAATATACCCTTGTTCTTTTAAGATTTCAGCTATTTTTTTCTTTCATCTTTGAGTGAGGTACATCTACTTTTTCATGCATAACTGCATTAGCATTTCTTATTCTTGTTAACATATCAGCAATTGGATCTGATTAAATACATCTATTTAAGTCCTCCTTCCTTTGATTAATTACCAAGATGATTTTTTACACCAGGTATTTCTCCAGCACCTGCAAGTTGTCTAAACTTAACTCTTGATATTCCGAATTCTCTCATAAATCCTCTTGGTCTTCCGTCTAATTGACATCTATTTCTTTTTCTAACAACTGATGAATCTTTTAGGAAGTTTGTTTAATTCAAACATAGCTTCCATATCTCCAGCTGCTACTCTTTTCTTTAATTCAGCTCTTTTTCAGCATATTTGTCAACAAGTTCTGCTCTTTTTAACGTCTCTTGCGATCATTGACTTTTTTAGCCATCTACTAACCTCCCCACAATTACTTTTTGAAAGGCATTCCAAAAAGCTTTTTAGTAATGCTCTTCCTTCTTCATCTGTTTTTGCAGAAGAAACCACAGTGATAGACATTCCTAATAGTTTTTCAACTTTGTCGAAATCTATTTCAGGGAATACCAATTGGTCTCTTAATCCTAAAGAATAGTTTCCTCTTCCATCGAGATGAGTTGCTTGGAACTCCTTCAAGTCTCTTACTCTTGGAAGAACAACGTTTACTAATCTATCTAAGAAATCATACATTCTTTCTTTTTCTTAGAGTTACTTTAGCTCAATTGGCATTCCTTCTCTTAATTTGAAACCAGCTTCAGATTTTTAGCTTTTCTCAATAATGGTTTTTGTCCAGTGATTAGTGTTAAGTCAGCCATAGCTGCATCTATTAATTTTGAGTTTTTGAGTAGCTTCTCCAACTCCCATATTAACGATTATTTTTCTAGTTTTTGGACATTCCATAATATTTTTATTTCTAATTCTTTCATTAATTTAGGAACCACTACTTCTTCATAAAATTTGTGGTATCTAGAAACATATTTAGTCACTTATGTTTTCCTCCTTTCTTATAAAATTTCTCCAGATTTTTGATATTCTTACTTTCTTACCATCTCTAACTTCGTATTTAACTCTTGTTGGTTTTCCAGCTTTTTTCATCAAATAACATTACTTTTGATGAGAAGATAGCTGCTTCTCTTTTGTACAACTCCACCTTGTGGGTTTTACTGGAGACAGCTTCATATGTTTTGTTACTATATTTATTCCTTCTACTACTACTTTTTCCTTTTTAGGGAAAAACTTTTGTAACTTTACCTGTTTTACCTTTTATCTTTTCCTGATATTACATAAACTAGATCTCCAGATTTAACATGTAATGATTCAGGAACAAATTTAATCTTAGGTTTAGCCATTGTTCTTATAAGCCTCCTCTCGTTATATAACTTCTATTGCTAGAGATAAGATTTTCATAAAGTTTTTGCTCTTAATTCTCTTGCAACAGGTCCAAATATTCTTGTTGCTTTTTGGTTCGTTGTTGTTGTTGATTACAACACCTGCATTATCATCAAATTTGATATATGAACCATCGTCTCTTCTTGTTTCTTTTTCTTGTTCTTACTATAACAGCTTTTACTACATCTCCCTTTTTAACGTTACCACCAGGGATAGCTTCTTTAACTGATGCCACAACAATGTCACCAATTCTACCGAATCTCTTCTTTGACCCACCTAAAAACTCTTATTACCATAAGTTTTTAGCCCCTGAGTTATCAGCAACATTAAGGATAGTTTGTTGTTGTACCATTAAAAATATCCTCCTCTCACTTAATGTGATTATCTTGCTTTTTCTATGATTTCTACTAGTCTCCAATTTTTATCCTTAGATAATGGTCTAGTTTCCATAATTCTTACTTTATCTCCTATTTGAGCTACATTTTTCTTCAGTCATGAGCTTTTGAATTTAGTAGTTCTCTTTACTCTTTTCTTATATATAGGATGAAGTATCATTGTTTCAATTGCAACAACTATAGTTTTTGCATTTTATCAGAAACAACTATTCCTTCTCTTACTTTTTCTTTCGTTTCTCAAGATATTAACCTCCTCTTTACAGTGTTAAAAGAATTAATTATCTATATCATCAATCTTATCTTTCATTTAAGATAGTGTTGATTCTTGCGATTTCTCTCTAACTTCTCTTATTTTTTTGCTGTATTTGTTAGTTGACCTAATGAAAGTTGGAACTTCAAGTTGAATAATTCTTCTTTTAGCTCTTTACACTTAACAACTCAGGTCTTCACTAGTCATTTCTCTTATTTCTTTAGCTCTCATTAGTTTTTCACCACCATTTTCTTCTCTTTTTACAACTTTACATCTGATTGGTAATTTCATAGCTGCTTTTCTTAAAGCTGCTGCTGCTTTTTCATCAGTTACACCTGCAACTTCGAATAATATTCTTCCAGGTCTTACTACTGATACCCAACCTTCAACGTTACCTTTACCTTTTACCCATTCTCCTCCAGCAGGTCTTGCTGTGATTGGTTTGTCAGGAATATTCTTATATGTTTTTCCCTTCTCTTTTGAATGTTCTGTTTATAGCAACCCGACAAGATTCTATTTGTCTATTTGTTATCCAAGATGGTTCAAGTGCTTTGTAATCCCCAATCTCCGAAAGCAACATAGTTACCTTTATGAGCAGCACCTTTCATTCTACCTCTGAACATTTTTTTCTGTGTTTCGTTCTTTTTGGCATCAACATAATTAAGCTTCCCTCCTTCCTTTTTACTAGGAAGAACTTCCACCATGGAATATCCATACTTTTTATTCCTAAAAGCTCCATAAGTTGTATGAGCTGTAGCTACTGCATAGTCTATATCTGTCTTAATGTGTGTAAAGGAACTTTTCCTTCAACTGCCCATTCAGATCTAGCTATTTCAGCACCATTTAGTCTTCCTGAAATCATTACTTTTATTCCTTTTACCTCAGCTGATTTCATACTTCTTGAAATAGCTTGAGTCATAGCTTTTTTGTAAGCAATTCTCTTTTCAATTTGAGCTGCTATTGATTCTGCAACTAAAACTGCATCTCCATTTAAGTCTTTTATTTCTTGAACTTTAACAGTAACTTTCTTTCCTGTTAATTTTTCAAGTTTAACTCTTAATGCATCAATTTCAGCACCTTTTCTTCCGATTATTAATCCTGCTTTTTCCAGTATGTATATGAACTACTACTTGTGAAGGAGATGTTCTTTTCAATTCTTACTTTTTGAAACTCCTGTATGAAAGTAGTTTTTCTTTATAAATTCTTTTATTTGCACATCTTCATGGAAGTATTTTACATACTCTTTTTATCTGCATACCAATTAGAATCCCAAGATCTTGTAATTCCAAGTCTAAGTCCTCTAGGGTCTACTTTTTGTCCCACAGTTTTACCTCCTTATTTTTATTTTTTCAGATACTGCCACTGTAACGTGAGCTGTAGGTTTTCTGATTATATCCGCTCTACCTTGTGCTCTTGGCATTACTCTTTTTAAAAACTGGTCCTTGATTTATCATTATAGTTGACACTACTAATTTATCTTCATCCATTTTGAAGTTATTTGTCGCATTTGCTATTGCTGACGACAAAGTCTTCTTTATAACTCTAGCGGCTTTTTGTTTGTAAACTCTAGAATATCTAATGCTTCTAGTGCTGATTTACCTCTCACTAAGTCAGCTACTAATCTAGCTTTTTCTAGAGATAGTCTTACGAATCTAGTTATTGCTTTTAGCTTCCACTAGTCCATCCTCCTTCTTCTCATTAATAATGAATTATTATTTTTTTCTTTTTTATCTACACCGTGTCCGTGGTATGTTCTTGTAGGTGCAAATTCACCTAATTTATGTCCCTACCATTTGTTCTGTAACATGAACTGGTATATGTTTTTCCGTTATATACTCCAAAATGTTATTCCTATGAAATTTGGGAATATTGTGAGATCTTCTTGACCAAGTTTTTAATAACAGCTTTGTTGTTTCCAGAAGCAACTGCTTCTTCAACTTTAGCCATTAAATGATGGTCGCAAAAAGGTCCTTTTTAATGATCTTGCCATTACTTGTTAGCCTCCTCTCGCAAATTATTTTTCGTTTCTTCTTCTTACGATAAATTTGTCAGAAGTCTTTCTTCCTCTAGTTTTAACACCAAGTGCTGGTTTTCCCCAAGGAGTTAAAGGTGATTTTCTTCCAACTGGGTTCTTTTCCTTCCCCTCCACCATCGTGGGTGATCTACTGGGTTCATTACAGATCCTCTTACGTGAGGTCTTTTTTCCCCATATGTCTGTTTCTTCCAGCTTTACCTATGCTTACTAAGTTATGTTCAGCATTTCCAACTTCTCCAACAGTTGCCATACATTCTCCATGTATTAATCTTAATTCTCCTGATGGTAATTCAACGTGGCAGTAAGTTCCTTCTTTAGCTACAAGTCTTGCAGCAGTTCCAGCAGATCTTACTAATTGTCCACCTTTTCCTCTTTGAAGCTCGATGTTGTGGATTTGTACCCCAACTGGCATATCTTTTAATTTTTAAAGCATTTCCAGGTTTGATATCAGCTTTTGCTTCCAGCAGAGATTACATCTCCTTTTTCAATCCTTTAGGTGCTAATATATATCTTTTTCTCCGTCAACATAGAATAACAAAGCGATGTTTGCTGATCTGTTAGGATCGTATTCTATTGTTGCAACTTTTGCAGGAACATCTAATTTATTTCTTTTTGAAATCGATTATTCTATATAATCTTTTGTGTCCCTTTTTGTCTGTCTCTACAAGTTCTGTGACCGTAGTTATCTCTACCATACGCTGATTTTAGAGGTACAGTTAAAGATTTTTTTCAGGTCTTACCTTATCTAATTCATCATTTACTAATCTAGACATGTGTCTTGTACCATTAGTAATTGGTTTCATTTTTCTAATAGCCATTCAATTTCCCTCCATTGACCTATATATATCTTTAATCTTTTATTTTTGATTAAACTTCTGAAGTAAAGTTATTGTATTCTCTTTAGCTAATTTAACTATTGCTTTTTCTTAGCTTGAGTTTTGTATAATCTCATTCCGTGTCTTTTTGTAATTGGTTTTTATTTATTGTAGCCACGTCTTCAACTTTTACATTGAATATTGTTTCAATAGCTTTTTATTTCAATTTTATTAGCTTTTGATGTACTTCAAAAGTATATTTGTTGTATTCTCTTCTTAAAAAGCTCTGTTTTTCTGTAACAACAGGCTTTTTGATTATATCATAAACAGTCATTATCCTAGTACCTCCTCTACAGTAGCTAATGCTTCTTTAGTAAGAATTACTTTTTCTTGTTTAAGTAGCCAGTAAACACCAATTTCATTTGGTTGTAATACTACTGCATTTTTCTAAGTTTCTTACAGAAAGGTATAAGTTAAAATCATTCATTGTAGCTAAATCATTAACTACGAATAATTGTTTTTGTTTGCATCAACTTTATTTACTAAACTTTTACTATCACTTTTGTTTTAGGTGTTTCGATTACATCATCTAAAAACTAATACACTTCCAGCTGCAACTTTTTGCAGATAAAGCAGATCTTAGTGCTAGATTTCTAACTTTCTTATTTACTTTCTTTTCATATGATCTTGGATGAGGTCCGAATGTAACTCCTCCACCTACCATATGAGGTGCTCTTATTGAACCTTGTCTTGCTCTACTAGTACCTTTTTGTTTGAAAGGTTTTTCTTCCTCCACCTCTAACCATTGCTCTAGTCTTAGTAGAAGCTGTACCTTTGTCCTAGCAGCTGCTAATTCAGCAGTAAGTACTCTATGAAGAACTACTTTATTAGGTTCGATTCCAAACACTGCATCATTAACTTCAACAGTACCAGTTTGTTCTCCTGCTAAGTTATATATGTTTAAAACTGCCATTATTTTCCTCCTCCCTCTACTATCCTATTACTTTTCTTTTACTGCTGGTCTAATTACTAAGTAACTATTTTTTTGATCCAGGAACTGCACCTTTTATTAAAAGTAAGTTGTGTTCTGCATCAACTTTTACTACTCTTAAGTTTTTGAACTGTTACAGTTGCATTTCCATGTTGTCCAGCCATTCTTTTTACCTTTTTAGAACTTTTACCAGGCCAGCTCGACATACCCTATCAGATCCACCTAATCTGTGGTTTCTTGAAACCCCGTGTGTAGCTCTATTTTCCACCAAATCCGTGTCTTTTCATAACACCAGATGTTCCTTTTACCTTTTGAAGTTCCTGTAATATCTACAAATTCAACTTCAGCAAGAACATCAACTTTGATTTCTTGTCCTAATTCATAACCATCTACTGATTCAACTTCTAATTCTCTTACGAATCTTTGTGGTTTAACACCAGCTTTGTTGAATATACCCATTAAAGGTTTAGTAGTGTTTTTCTTTTTTCTCATCAAATCCTAATTGTAGTGCTACGTATCCATCTTTTTCTTCAGTTTTTCTTTTGAAGAACAAAGTTAGGGACCAGCTTCTACAACTGTTACTGGAACAAATTTTCCGTCTTCGAAAAATTTGTGTCATTCCAATTTTCTTTCCTAAAAATTCCAGACATTTTTAACCTCCATCAAATAATATATCGGTTGATACAACTTACCCTTGTGGTTCTATCTAAACCTCAAACGCAAAAATATCAACATGTACTATTCTGTAAGTATAATGTTTTCACATTATCTCCCATAAATAAATACCAAAAATAGGAATTAAAACTTGTTTAATTTCTATTCCTACACCAGCTGGTGAGTGAACTGATGTTAACGAACTAATCGCTTATCAGTAGAATTTAATAATTCTACCATTCTTCTGTGCACTCTCATTTCGAATTGCTCTCTTGAATCTTTTATTAACATGCACTGATCTTTGAGAACAGTATATTTTCTTATTTTTGTAGGGTAAAGCGCATAGGCCCTGCTGACAGTTGCTCGCTTTTTAGCTGCTTCAGCTATTCTTTTTGCTGATTCATCTAATAAAGTATGATCGTATGCTTTCAAATAGATTCTTAATTTGTTAGAAGCCATTTTAGTTATTGCACCTCCTTTAAATTAACTACATAAGATAATTCTCTTGCACTTTGAAGAGTATAACACACTTTTTATAAAAATAAAAGAAAAATTTATAAATTTTTAAAAATTTTTATATTGAACAAAAAAACAAAAACTCCTAATTGATTTTATTCAATTAAGAGTTTAAAATTAAAAATTGCACTTTTTATAAACTAGAAATCTCAATTAATTTCTTGTATATTCTCTTGTGGAGATAAAAATTTTTATCCTTAGCTCCACTTTCAATTATTTTTCCATCTTTAATTATTAAAATTCTATCAGAAATCTTTTTCTCAGAACATTTATATCATGACATGAATAAATACGAAATATTATCTTCCTTTTTTAATTTTTGAAAAAGTTCCACTATTTGTATTTGAGTCAGAGCATCAAGAGCAGTCAAAAATCTCATCTGCTATTATCAAATCAGGCTTCACGGCTATTGCTCTTGCAATTCCCACTCTTTGCCTCTGCCCCCTGACAATTCATTTGGATATTTCTCTGCAACCTCTTTTTCAAGTCCGACCTTATCCAAAAATATCCTGCAAATATTTTTTTCTTTATCTTCACCTTGCTTCAAAGTTTTTTTGATAAATCACACCCTCCAAAAACGATATCCCTTATCTTATACTTAGGATTTAGGCTACTGTAAGGGCTTTTGAAAAATCATTTGTATTTTCTTGTTATTTTGAGAATTTTTAAAAATATCTTGCCCTTTGAATAAAAATTTCTCCTCACCTTTCATCAAAGCCAACCAACATTTTTGATATGGTCGTTTTACCACTTCCTGATTCTCCAATAAGGCTAACAATCTCTCCTTCTTCTATATCAAAATTGATATTTTGTAATTTAAAACCATTCTCAAAAACTTTTATTCAAATTTTTATTTCTAATATTTTTCCCATATCATTCCCCATTGCTGCTCTAACCAATAATTTTGTATATTCATCTTGTGGATTTTTTTAAAAATTTCTTCCGTTGTATTTTTCAACAATTTTTTTCCGTTTTTCAAAAACGATAATTCTCTCACAAATTTTAGATAACAACTTTATATCATGACTTACATATATTAATGTTAGCTTTTTCTCTTTGGTAATTTTCTTTAAAAAGCTCCACAAACTTAAATTGATTTACAACATCAAGAGAGGTTGTTGGCTCATCTGCCAAAAGTATTTTTGACCTTGTACACAGAGCCAAAACTATAGCTACCCTTTGCCTCATTCCACCTGACAACTCATTTGGATAACTATTTAAAAATTCTCTCAACATCAGCAAGACCAACATCAAGTAAAAAGTTTTTATTTCTTCCATTGCAAATTCTTTTTGTAATTTTGTTTTGAGAGCGTAGCAAATATGTTTCAAATAATTGTTTCTTTATTTTTTTCATATGGGTTTAAGGAATTGATCGAATCTTGAAAGATCATCGTTATTTCTTTAAAAATTTTTCTTCGTTATTTAGAAATTCATTTCTCCATTCAAGACAAATTTTTCTTTATCAAGAAAAGAAATTATAGCATTTAAGAGTGTCGTTTTCCCTGAGCCTGATTCTCCAACAAGTCCTAAAAATTCTTCTTCTTTTTAACTCAATATTTATATCATTCAATATTTTTGATTGTTTTCTTTCAAAGTAACATTAAAATTTTTAAACTCCAAAATATTTTTCATTTTTCTGCTCCTTATTGTCAAAAATTAAATTGAATGATAACGATACCCATAGAATACATAATGTTGGCAAAATTATTAGAGAGGGTTTTTTTCACTAAATAAATTCTATATTGATAAAGCATTGCTCCCCAATCAGGTTTTTGTGTAATCTGAGCTAGACCGATAAATGTCAGTGCCGAATATTGTAGAATTACACCACTTGCAGTGTTCCCAAGATTTACCAAGAGAGCCGGTAATATATTTTTCAAAAATTCTTGTATACAAAACAACATACCAAGGCACTCCCAACAAAACTGAAGCCATTATATAGTCCTTATTTTTCAACCTTTGTCAAAGCCTCAGCTTGATTCATATAATTTCCTATACTAAAAAGCCCTAGAGAAACACCGGCTGTAATAGGGTTAATTCCAAAAATTGATGTTATGATTAGTGCCACAACCAAAGTTGGAACTATCATCATCAAATCAACGATAGATTTTATAATCAAACTCAAAATGTATTTTCAAAATATCCAGCAGTCATTCCCAAAAATGTACCCACAAAAAGAAATACCTGTTGCCACAACCACAACTTCAAAAGTTCTAAAACCTCCAACAATTATCAAAGAAAAAAATATCTCTTCCTAAATCGTCTGTTCCGAAAAAAATGCTCCTTAGAAGTCCATAAAAATTAAATCTAGATTTATATCAACATTTAATTTTGGAGAAAAATTAGCAAAGCCACAACTAAAATTAAATTGATAAATATTAGTTTTTGTCATTTTGCTCCCCTTTCTCTGAAAAAGATCAATAGAAAAATCAAAAATTATATGCACAAAAACATATAGACACAAATTAAAAATATATAGGCTTGAATGATGTTATAATCTCTGTTTATTATGCTATTTATCAAAAACAAAGCTTATTCCCGGTATGGCAAAAACTAAATTCCACAACGGCACTTCCACCAATAACTGATGAAAATTTTTGAAACACTCGTTGAAAGTAGAGAATAAATTGCCGGTTTATAGCAATGTCTTAACAAAACATAGTTCAAGCTAAAACCCCTAACCAAATAAAAATTTCACGAAAGTTTGCTCTTTCATATCCACAAATAAATCTCTGACAATTCTACTCAAATTTCCAATTTGATATAGCATTAAAATTAAGATCGAAAAGAAAAAGCCCGTAAAATTTTCCACCAATAAAAATTTCACTAAGTGTAGCTTCACTCCAAAAATAATAAATAATTACTATTGCAATTATAAAAAGGCAGGTACGCTCAAGGTAAAAAATTGAAATGGCTCTTGTCAATCTATCAAAACCATTTTCTTTTATTGCCGCCAAGTAACCAAGAAAAATGAAAATACAATGGATAATATTGAAAGTCAAAACCAAGTGTTAAAGAATATGGCAATCTCCTCAACATTTCATTTTTAACAGGAATTTTAGAATTTATAAAGAGATTCTCCCAGTTACCTTGAAGAAAATTCTTTTATCCAAACTAAATACTGTTCCAAAAGACTTTTTATCCAATTTATAATATGAAATCATAAGTTTTCTGTTTTCTTCTGTCAACGGTAAAATTATAGTGTTGCAACATCATATCAACAGGACTAACAGGAATTAATCTAACAATTAAAAATATTACAATGCTCATCACAAACATAATTCCCAGCCATTTCAAAATATATTTCACAGTTCCTCAAATATAAAAATTCACTTGTTAGCCATTGACGTCTCCAAGACAAAGTCCCTACGGACACGCTTGTTCAACGTAAATGGACAACGCAGTGAATTTTAAACTTATTTTTACAATATTTTTATTATTTATATAATTCTGAATTTACTATGTAGTAATCTCCATTATAAACTTTGTAATTTTTAATCTTTCAGATAAAAGCCACATTCCATTCAGGGTCAACTAAGAATAACACAGGTGCATCTTTGTAGATAACTCCTTGAATTTCTTTAGCAGTATTTATTAATTCATCTCCAAATTCCAAAAGTTCCTAATTTATCTAATAATCCATCAACTTCTTTAGAAGAATAAGACATCATATTTTTTTAGATCCATTTGTTCTAAAGAATTGATTCAAGAAATATACAGGTGTTCCTGTTGGTGCAGTATGTTGAGCATATAAAATCAAATCAAATTGTTTTTTTAGCTGCTTCTGTGTCAATAGCGTCAACGATTGATGTTTTACTATCAATTCCCATTTTCTTTAATTGAGAAACCATAACTTGCATTATAGTTTTTAAATCAGGTCTACTATTGTATGTCAATAGATTAAGAGTTAAAAACTTTCCCATCTTTTTCTCTCATTCCATCTTTTATTCATTACCCAACCAGCTTTATCTAATAAAGCATTTGCTTTTTCAACATTGTATTCTACTTTAACATCTCCAGCAAAGGATAATATTGAGCAAAAAGTCCATTTGCAATTCTTCCACCTTTTAATGCTTTTAAGTAATCTTCTCTATCTAAACCTAAATTCAAAGCTTCTCTTACAGTTTTATCAGCAGCTGCTCCTGCAAAGCAGTGTTGAAAATTCAAAAATATTGATATCCTGCATCAATAGGTTCAACAATTTTACCAGCAGTTTTTTTAATTCTTCAGCAATTTCAGGAGTTATTCCGAATGCCATATCCAATTCTCCAGATTCAAATGCCAATTTCATAGAAGCCATATCTTTCATAGCTTTTTATTACAACTTCTCCTCTTTTTATCAGCATTTTTCATAATATTGATTTGGCTCTAAAGTTAAAGAAACTTCAGGTTCTAAATTTTTCTGACAACAAAAGGTCCTGTAAAAACATATCCGCTATCTGTCTTTTTGAAAATAATATTTGTCCATTCAGCTAAAGAGCTTTTTAAATTTTGAGTCTCTCTTTCAGTTGTAACATTAACAGTGTAATCATCAACTTTTTCAAATTTAGCTTTTCCAGCAGTTGCGTTTTGATAAAGTTTTCTTCCATAACTGTATTCATTGCCCAAGCTAAAGCATCAGCATTAACTGAGTTCCATCAGAGAATTTTACATCTTTTTCAACTTTAATACCCAATTTAAAGCATCTGTTCTTTCAACATCATCAACATATCTTGAAACTAAATTTCACTTCTATCAAGTGAAAATACTGTTTCACTTAGTCCGTGAGTTGTTAGTGACCAAGGTGTCCCACCGGCTGTTGGTTCAACTGCTCCATTACAAATGTTTGTCCCTATTACTATCGGTGTGTCATTAGTAGCAGCTTGTTGTTCTTTTGCCCACCACAAGCAACTAAAAATAAAACCATTAATAATGAACTCAATAACAATTTTGTTACTTTTTCATTTTGCCTCCCAAATTAATTTTTATTTATAATAATTTTATTTTGAAATCCCGAATATAAGTATACCATAGTTATAATAAAAAGCAAATAAAATAAATTTATTCAAATATTTTTCTTTCCTTCTTTACTTTCTGCATAGATTAAATGTATACTCTTAACATAATCTGGTCTAAAAATAAAAGTCTTCAATTTCTCCTTTATCTCCTCTCATTTCTTTTTAAAATTTTAGGATTCTTTTTCCAAAGCACCATTACTCATTGCTTCTACGTATTTAAGTGTATTAAAAATATTGAGCTTCAACATCTTTATCTACTAAATCTTTTTCTGCGATAATATCCATTGCAGGTGCTGTTTGAACTCTAACTATTGCTTCCTTTATTTCTATTAGACTTCTTCTTTCTGCATCTCCTATGTCTTGGCTTTTATCACCATTTATCATATTATCTTTGTTTTTACTATTTCTTTCTGTTGCTTTTTCCTTCTATTAAAGCAATTTGAAGATCTTCTTTAAACTTTTCAGGATTTTTAATATAGTTAATTGTTTGTGATTCTATATTTATATCTGTTTTAAAATCTCTATCCTTTGTTATTTCTGTCATAGAGCCTAAATCTTTCGTGATTTCAGCACCAGAAGATTTCCCTATTTCTGCATTTCCTATTACTGTATTCTTTGTTGTTCCTTCTTGTTTTTTATCAGAATAATTTACTCCTAGACTTGTTATTCCAGGAGTTGATACTCCTACTGAAACTCCTACTGTTTTGAGTTTATCTACATTTTTCTAAGTCCATGTCCTACATATTCATCTTGATAATTTTCACTTCCAGTTGCCCCTATCGCAGCAGCTGTATTATCTACTTTACCTATTTTTGAGGTTACTTCCATATTTTTCTGTAACACTTCTTTCTAACAGTTCATTTTCATAATAGGTATCTCCTAATCTTTTCACTCTATCCCATTTTTCTTCATAGTCTACTCTTTTTGTAAGTAATCACTTCCATAGAAACTATCTTGATTTATATATTTAAGTCTAATTTCCATAATTTAGAAAATGTAAGTAATAGATAGCCTAAAATCTTTAAGCCATCTATTCCAAAGCTACTAAAATTACATTGAAAAAGATTTTATCCCAACACTTTCATAATAAATAAATATATTATCTCTCTTTATTATGAAAACTGTTATTTTGCATCTTTAAATCTTTTATATGAGATATCTATAAATTCTTCCATCCTCTAATGAATCATATACTTCTGCATTTTCCTAAAATTCTTAGAAAAATTCCTTTTTGTAGTACACATTTTTCTTATAAATTTTTTTCTTTTGTTTTCATCAATATAGGGTTCTGCAAAATCTTCTAATTCATTTAAATTTTTATTTTATTTCTGCTGTTCCTATTACTTCATCATTAAAACGAAAACTAATTTTTCTAATTCTAAATTTATTGGTTCTGTATATTTTTACTGATAAATCTACGTATATTTCAAAACTCCTATCTTTTTAATTCAGGGTAATCTTTTTAATTTTACTTCACCTGTTTGATCTAAAATACTATAATTATTTTGAGGAACTATATATGCATATTGTGATATAAGCTATGAAACCTAATAATAAAATTCACTTATAGAAATATCCATATTAATGTTTTTAATTTCATTTCTTCTTTCTCTAATTTATAAACTATTTTTAGTTTATCATTTTATAAATTTCGTTTTTCTTTTTATTTTTCAGCTGTTTCTTCAATTTTATTTATAATTTCTTTTAATTCATTAGATGATACTATCTTTTTCCTCTTGTATTTAATTCATTCCTTATTTCATCATAATTATTTTGAATTTTATGCAAATATAAAACCTCCTATTTCTTCTCTTTCTTCTCTTGTTGTTGGATCATTTGGACCTGTCCCATACTTTTTCCACAAATTAATATCTTTTACATACTTACAAAATCTGTTGGATTTTTGCCCATACTTTTATATGTGTGAAAATTGTAAGTTCCTACAACTACTGGATCATATACTGGTTTATTATTTTTGGTCTAATATTAGTTCATATCCATCTTCATTAACAAACTTTTTATAACGATTTGTTTTACAATTTAAAATACAATTCTCCATTTATTTTTTATATTATGGTATATTGCTTCTTCTGCTTTTATTTCAGTTAATCTTAATTTTTCTCCATTATCTCTTGTGATTTCAATATAACCTTCATCAATTTTATCAATAGTCTTTTGCTTTTTACAAAGTGTTGAGCTTGATAAAAATAATAATTTTGATTTGTTCTCTATATTCAGCATCTTTTTGAATATTTATCCCAATCAATTTTATAATAACCTTTTCCATAATTTTTATCAATAGTTTCCTGTAATTCTTTTCTCAGTATAAGTTTTACTTGGAAATTTTTGTAGAGGTTTTAGCAATTTTAGCTTTTGCCATTTCTATTCTTAGATCTTTTCTATAATCATTATAACCATCATTAGATTTGTCTCCAACCTTTTTCTCCAACATCAGCATTACTTAAATCTATTCCATCTGTTGATAATTTTTATCTTACTGTTACTATCTTCTCCCAACTTATTTTTACATAATCATTTTGCTGGTCTTCCTAAACTTTCCTAGTCCTTCTTCATCATTTGACTTATCTTCTGCTGCTTTCTTATCTTGTCTTCCTTCTAAAAGCATCTTTTCCATCGGGCTACTTCTTCTGTTGAGTTCTAATAATTCCTTTCTATCTTCTATTTTATTTTACATCTATTGGTATTAATACTTTCCTATCTATCTACTATATAGGATGAACCTGTACTTCTTTCTGAATCTTTTGGCATAGTTGAAGTATCTAAATATACTAAACTTACATTTAAACCTAAATCATTTCAGTAGCTTCAATAATATTTCTTAGACCTTCCTTATATTCATCAGCACCTATTTTTATTTTGATTTATATGCTTCATTTAATAAATTTAAGCTATCTCAGATATATTATATAAATCTATTGCTCCTCTTTGAGCTCTTAATATACCAAAAAGTTTCTTTTTATCTTCACCTTTATTATCTATGGTATTCGCGATAACATTTCCAATATCATTTATTTCATCCAAAGAAGATATCTAAATTTATTTCTAAATATTAGGAACAAAAATATCAAAACCTTTTTCAAAAATATACTTTCTATTTTTCTATTTTATATTCTTTATTTATATTTGTATCTTTAATATAAATATAAAAATAATATTCCCTGTATTAGTATGATCTAACTCTATTTTCATTTTTCTTTACAAAAACTTCTAAAAGAAATTTTTGAAGAGAATAAAAATTTACTATTTTCACTCTCATTTTCAAATTTTTCTAATTTACATATATTTATATTATATTAGTTCTTCCCAAAAGTTTATTTTTATAGTATATCTCAATTTTTCTTAAAAACTAAATTGCATGTATTATCATATAATATAAAATTTATTTTTCCCAGAATATAAAAATATCAACACTCTTTAAATTTGGTATTTTTGTAAATTTCTCTATGTTATATTTTTCATAGTATTTATAGTATACTTACCCTTAGTTCTATATGTAACACAAGCTTTAAAAATAATATTATTAATATTACTAATATAACTAATAAAAATTTTTAAAAATATTTTCATAATATTCCCCCTGTTCCTATCTTAAATTAGTATTTTTAATTTTTCTTTCTTCTATTTCTGCTTGTTTCTATTATAGAAATCTTTTTAATTCTTTCTCTCCAACAGTATGTATAACCTTTATCAGTAAGCTCTTCATAATTTCCCGATACTTTTAGCTCCCATTATAAACAATCTTAATCTTTTGCCATGTTGTACTTTTTATCAGCTATTCCAGTTCCTAAGAATACCCAATTGAGTATATCTACTAATCCATCATATATTTTGTCTCTTGTATTAGCCCAATTCTTTTTATTAGGATCATAAGTAAAAGTGTTTCCAGTTCCTATATTCCATCTATCAGTTACTAACTTTCCATTAAAATCTGTTACACTTTCTTGACCAGTATAATAATTTTACTCTTTTTGTATTAATTTTATCCATATTAATTGAATTTATCTCAGGTATATAATTATGGTAAACTGCTTCACTATTATCTATTTCTTTAAAATCTTTATTTATTTCATTTGTATCATTAACTCTAGTTTTAACTTCAAATCCCAATAATTTATTTTATATCTATATGAATATTTAGAAATTTGATTTTTTTAATCTTTCATAAAGAGAATAATGCATAAACTTTCACTAAAAATTACCTTCATATAAATCCCAATCAATATACACTTTTTCTCCTTTTTCTTTAGAAAAATAAATCTTCCAATTCTCTTTTTCTGTTCCATATTCATTTTTAAAAATCTCTTGGATCTTTTATTTTTCTTATCTCCCACATTTTCACCAAAAATCAACATTTAGAATAATCTTTTTCCATCACTCTTTAATTCTATGGCTTTATCATTCTTACTATATTGTTTCTTAAAGTAATCGTTTGTTGGCTTTCCTAAACTTTCTAATCCTTTTCACTTCCATCTGGAAACTACTTTTTGTCTTCCTTCTTTCTTTCCTATTACATGGCTTTGCTCTTCAGCTATTGTTCCTATTACTCCTGCTTTTATACTATTAGCTGGTGATTCAGTATTTACTAGAATATATCCTATTCCTGTTTTTCTTATCTACATAAGCTGTTCCATTCTTTATATAAGTATTTCCTTTTTATCTACTCAATTAGTGTGGAGATTTACTTGGGTCTGTATAGATTACCTTTACCTTATAACCTAAATCTTCTGATACTCCTTCAAAAGCTTTTTGCGATATCATCTTGATTTTTCTGCTATATCTAATCTTGAACCTATTACATTTAATATTACTTTAGCTTGTCTTACTTCTCCAAGTTGTTCTAATATATTTCTGTCTTCTTTTCCTTGTAAATTTACTGTACTATCTACTGCATGGTAAATATCATGTATTTCATTTTTAGCTTTTTGTAAATCTTCTTTAAACTTTTCAGGATTTTTATATAGTTAATTGTTTGAGATTCTATATTTATATCTGTTTTTAAAAATCTCTATCCTTTGTTATTTCTGTCATAGAGCCTAAATCTTTATTTGATTTCAGCACCAGAAGATTTTCCTATTTCTACATTTCCTATTACTGTATTCTTTGTTATTCCTTCTTGTTTTTCTATCAGAATAATTTACTCCTAGACTTGTTATCCCAGAAGCTGATACTCCTACTGAAGCTCCTACTGTTTTTTTAATTTATCTATATTTTCTAAGTTATGTCCTACATATTCATCTATTGATAGTTTTCCACTTCCAGTTGCCCCTATCGCATGCAGCTGTATTTTCTACCTTTCCCTACCTTTTAGATTACTTCCATCTCCTATTATGAAAGTACTTGCATTATCTACAACTCTTCTTTCTCCATTTGTTTGTGAATAGTTTACACTTATTGAATTAGGCATTCCATTTGGTGCAAAACCTATACTTCCACCTTTTTGTACTTCCTTTTGTTATAGATGTATTTTGTTTACTTTCAATAGTTAGATTTTCTATATTACCTGTAACTGTTCCACCTTCTTGGTTAAAAGCCAGAAAGTATCATATTCTTTGTATTGTTATGTACTTCATCTACATTTACAAATCTTCCATTTTGGTAAAGTAGTTCCATTACTATTCATTTTTGATTGAGAAGCTGAAACTTTAACTGCATCTGCTGATGTTTTGTGTTCCATCTCCATAACCAATAGTTACTCCTGTTGATATTCCACTACTTGTACTACTAGATGAATATGAATTTTTTTAATTCAACAGCTTTCTTTAGTAATATTTATCTACATTGTTATAGATAAACTTAGTATTTTGCGCTTGTGTTCCAACATATTCAATATTATTTACATTATTGTAAGTTATACTTGAATTTTCATCTTTCCCTTTATTGTTGTTACAACTGCTGATTCATTATGTGAATTTGTTTTGGAACTTGATTTAGTATAACCAAAATTCACTCCTGCATTTGCATAGAAGTTATTATTTGCTTGTGCTGCTTTTTAGATTATCTTTTACCAACAGTATTATCAGCATTAACTGCACTTGTAGGAAGTTTTGTTCCTTGATTTGAAGCTAGTCCACTTACTACCCCTGTTACTGTATTAGTAGATGACGCTATTCCTCCAAGTATATCTCCTGACTTCATTTGTTTAAATGAATCTATTCCTTGTTTCGCTCTATCCACTGCTTCTGATTTTATCTTTACTGATAAATTTAGTCCACTACTATTTGTTGATGTTTCTACATCTCTTGTATCTTTTCTTGCTCCAAATTTTACATCTCCATTATTTATATTTACTTGTCCATGTATTAAATTTGTTGCTGTTATTTCTGCTCCTTTATTAAGAGTAACATTATCTCCTAATACTAGATTAGATTTTTGCATTTGTTAAATCTTTTTCTTTTAATTTACTTTCTGTTTTTCCATAGCCAATTGAAAAACCTGAACTTCCCTATACTCGAACTAAAGCCTTTTTTTCTTTTCTTCTAGTGAGTATGAGCTATGAAGTTCTATTAGAATCTGTTGTTAATTTTCCATTTATTATAGAGTTATCTCCTAGAACTAGATTACTTCCTACAAGATTTACATCACCCTTTATTATCCCTTTGATTTTTATATGTAAATTTCCTACTGAATTTATTTCTTCATACTTTTTCTTCTGATGATTTTGATGACAAAAAATCTTGTTTTTGTTTTTGAGCTACTTTCTCTATTTTCATAATTTACATCTGATACTATATTTACATTTTTTTGTTTTTTTATTAATGTATTTTCTGCAATGACTGAAAGAGCCTTTTAATATTTAAGTTTTTCCTGATATAGTAATATTTTTCCTTCTAAATCTGAGCCTATATTTTTTTCAAAGGCATAAGAAGTATAGTTTTCACTGTTACTTCCAAATTTTTTCTTCTCCACTTAACTTTAGAGAATCTATATTAACATTTTTCTTTTACATTTAATGCTATATTATTCCCTTTTTGTAAGTGCTGCTGTTGATGTAAAATTATTTCCTAGAATATTTAAATTACCATTTGATACTATTTTGCCCCACTGAAAACAAGTTCACTATGTTTTGTTCTATCAAGGTCTTCAAAGTTATATTCTACATTTTTTTATTGTGCTTTTATTTACTATATCTCCATTTATAGCTACTAAATTTAAATTTTTCATTAGCAGATATTTTAGCGCCTATATTATTGATATTATTTTTGAGCAATTATTGTTGTATTATTACCTCTTATTTCAGCAAGTTGGTTTCCTAATGCTCTATTATTAACTTCTTTTGCTTCTACATAAGTATTCCCATATCCACCTATTAAACCTGTATTTTCTAAATTGCCTGTTCTTACATAAGTATTTTCTATTCCTGTTATTCTACTTCTACTATCTATATTTAGATTTTTAGTGTATTTTTGAGATAAATATACTTTTGGAACTAATACTTGTATTCCATCTAAATTTTGATACTCATACCATACTATATCTTTATCTAGTTTTGCTATTTGTTCTTTTGTTAATAGACTTTTTTTAATAATTTAAAAAAATTCATATGTTCCACTTTTTATAAACTTTTTAAGATTTAATTTGTCTCTAATTTCTTTAAATAACTTTTCCTCTTCTTCTTTTCTAATTTTTGCTTGCATATCTGTTAGCCAGTATCCTATCTCATTTTTAATATTTTCTGGAATCGCTATTCTTAGTTCTTCTGCACTTTTTATTATTAACATTATATACTTTAAATTAAAAAGTAAACTATCAATTTCTCTATCTATAAGAAGAGAAATTTTTCAAATATTAATAAAAGACTTTCTTTTGGAATACTACTTTTCTTTATAAGACTTTTTTTAACATCTTTTCAAACTTAGACTGCTCCTCATCATGAATTTTTCTAATAAACTTTGTATTATAACTCTTTCTTTTTATTCCTTCAATTTTTATTTCTTCACTAACCTTTATAACCCTCAGTTCTACTTTTATATACTTCCCTTAATTTTTCTTCTTTCTATTTCTTTTTATTTTTCCATTCTTCCTTAGCTTCTTTTTCATAACATACCCAATCTTCTAATTCAAATTCAATATATATTTCTCCTAAATTTTGAAAATACACTTCTATATTTGAGTAAGGAAAATCACATTTACATAAAAATCTTTCTATTTTCTTACTTTCTGAAAAAAATCTTTATATATCTCTTCCATTGTTATTGTATCTTTCAATTTTTTTCATGATTACTAACAGTAACACTATATGCTGTAATATCTGTTACAGTTATTATCATAGATTTTATAGTATATCCTTTATCGTTCCTTATTTTTTTCTTTAAATTTTTTTCAGGTAATTGATACCAAATACACTCTGACATATTTAAATCCACATTATAAGCTCCCCATACCATTGTTTTTATCCATTATTATTGGTACTGTACAGAAAGCTTCTGAAAAATTTAATTCATTTCTATATAAAGGTTTGTAATTTTATTCTTATTTCCATACATAGCTCCTTTATTATGATTTTTCTATATCTAAAATCATAAATTTAAATTTAACTGTTCATTATATATCTGTTCTAGTTTCCCTATGCTTTTTCTCTTTCTTTTCTACGATTAACCTCTTTCATCAAATTAAGATATCCTAATATTCTTTCTTCCTCACTATAAGCTATTAGCTCATCTAAATCGAATTCTACATAAATTTCTCCTAAATATTGAAAATAGATAGACATAGATGAGTATGGAAAAATCACAACTAGGTAGAAAACTTTCAATTTTTCTATTCCTATCAAAATTTTCATAAATTTCTTCCATTATTATTTCATCTTTTAATTTATCATGAAATTTAATATTAAAACTATATGCAGTAATATTAGTTATTGTAACTAACATATTTTTATAACCTTTTTACGATAATTATTATACATTTTTCCTTTTTATACTCTTCTGGTAACTGATACCATATATTATCTGTTATTTCAAAAATTCATATTATAAACTCCAAATATTATGGTTTTATTTTTAATAATTGGTAATGTACATTCAAACTCCATTCCATCTAATTCCCATTCATCCAGAGATTGTATTCTCAACTTAGTTCTCATAGCTGGTCTCCTTTATTCTTTTATCAATATCACTTCTTTATCAGTTGGTTTCCCTATTGGTTCTCCATTTTTGAAAACCTTGTCTCCTTTCTAACTTTGGAATATCCCTTTTTAATCACTTTGAATCCTGCAGGAGGTTCATAGCTATCTTTAAGCATATCCTTAAAATACTTATTCCTTTCTGTTCCTGTTATTCTTATCTCGCCTCCAGGCTTTTACAACTCTTAGTATTTCAGGATTAAGTGGATTAAAACCATATGGATTTTTCAATAATAACTTTTGATTGAGATCCTGTAAGAACATTCACTAAATTAGTTGCATCTCCATAATGAACACCACCTACTTTAGGATTTATATCTATATTATATGCTCCACTTATAGCTTTGGTTTCCAGCTCCAACAACCATTACTCCTCCTTGTTCTGGTTTGCTAAGATAGTTAGGTAGTGCAAGTACAGGGTTATATGGTACCTATTATTTTCGTACTTGACCTACTTTTTACTTGCTACTTGACTTACTGCTCCATCTGTTAACAACGGTACAGTTGCTAGTTCCTTATTTGTTGCTAATGGTGCTACTAAAGTTCCGTTAGTTGTTACTGGTACAGGTAAGAATTTTGATTTATCATATAATACTGGAGATGTATTTCCTGACTTATATGTAACTGTAGGTGTTACACTAGTATTACTACCTTTTAATGTATTTAATGCCTCTGGTAAATTATCTATTGCATAGGTAGCTGTTATGACTCCAGAAGTTGAACCAATTAAACTACCATAAAATTTCCCATTACTTTCAGATATTTTTTCATCTAATGTTTTAGTTCCATCATAAAAAATTCTTAATATCCTCAAAGATAACTTTATTAATTTTTTTCTCCTTGATTTTTTTAGGTGGAAGCATTCCATCTTTATAATTTCCTGCTAGTCTATATTCATTTCCTTTTTGCTTTAATATATTCTGGAAAATGTTTTTGCAAGATACCCATAAGTAGCAGGTGTTATTATTTTTTTCGAGGATCACTTTTTAGTTTTAATCTCATTTGGTAGTAATTCTCCTCCACCTGCTGGTGTTGACCATAAGAAAAATAGTCCCCTGTTGCAAGTGTTTTAGAACCTGTTTCTACAACTTTTTAGCTATCTCATATTTTACAGTAGTTTTTATACCTTCTTTCAAAAGAATTTCTATATTCTTCTTTAAAAAGCATCACTATATACTTTTTAGTTCCTTCTTTGTATTCTTTTGTTGTGTCAATATTTCTTCTTAAAAAGTTATATTTAGCTTTTAATGCTTCTTTTTCTGGAATATAACTAGTTGAATTTATAAGTTCCCATTGTGGAGCTAATTGAGTCTTAGCATATTCTTCATATTCTCTTATAGTTCCTATTCCTTTTGAATTATTGCTATTTCTTTATCTCTTTCTAATCTTGCTTGTCTTTCTAATTCTTTTTATCTCTGCTATTTCTTCTGGAGTAAGACTAGTTCTATGCGAATATTCAGCTGAAATACTTGCAAGTTTATTTCTGTATCTAGCTTCTACTACTGCTATATCATTTTTAGCTTTTCTTTCAGCTCTATATCCATCTGCTGTAACTTCACTATCCTTATCCATCTTTGCTACATCAAAACTTGAAGCACTTATTGGATTTTTATCACCTTTCTTTAATCTATCCTTTATTTCATCATAGGCTATCTCTCCTGCTACTGTTGAACGTAGTTGTCCTTTATCATTCGCTTTTCCTCTTCCCTAGCTCTAAATCTTCTTTTATCTTATATTCTCTTGCTATAGAGCTCTTACTTCTTCATCTTTTGCATTTTGATTTATAAATATCTTTTTAGTTACTTTATCATAAAAAGCTACTATTTCTTTTCCTTCTACTTTTAACTCATCTATTCTTTTCTCTTACTTTTTCTGATAATGTTGGGTTATTTGGATCAAATTTTTCTATCTCTACTCCAAGTCTAGCTTTGTATATTTTTATCTGCTAAATCTTTTCTGCGATAATATCCATTGCGGGTGCTGTTTGAACTCTAACTATTGCTTCTTTTATTTCTATTAGACTTCTTCTTTCTGCATCTCTATATCCTGACTCTTATCACCATTTATCATATTATCTATTGTTTTTACTACTGTTCTTCCTGTTGCTTTTCCTTCTATTAAAGCAATTTGAAGATCTTCTTTAAACTTTTCAGGATTTTTATATAGTTAATTGTTTGTGATTCTATATTTATATCTGTTTTTAAAATCTCTATCCTTTGTTATTTCTGTCATAGAGCCTAAATCTTTATTGATTTCAGCGCCAGAAGATTTTCCCTATTTCTACATTACCTATAACTGTATTTTTTTGTTGTAGATTCTAAGTCCTTATTTTCATAATTAACTCCAAATAAACTTATTCCACTTTGGTTTAAATCCTACTGAACAAATATTTTTACTTATTCAACTTTTACTTCTCACTTATTTAATACTTTTTACTAGTTCTCCATCCTTATATGTCTCTATTTTTGAAGTTTTTCCTGTCTCATTATAATATTTCCATTCACCATCTATTATCCATCTTTTTTTCTGCTTCTTCCCCCATATCATAAGCAGCTCCTTCTTTCTCAATACTCTTTCCATCTTTATAGAAAAAAATTGCCATTTTGTTAAATCTGAACCTTCTTCATATAATGTACTTGATGTATAATTCCCTTCTTCATCAAAATTTTTTTGACAAGTCCTACTAAACCTCCAAAATCATAATTAGCAATATTTTTTTATAATTCCATTTTCATAATAAGTTTTCCAAACTCCTGTTTGTTCTCCATATTCATCATAGGAACCTATAAAATTAAGATTACCATTTTCATAATAATATTTCCATTCTTTTTATCCTTTTTCCATTACAAAGAAGTCCTTTATACTTTAAATTACCATTTTCATAATAAGCCTTGTCTTCTACTTCTTTTTAGTTCCTCTTTCTTTTCTTCTGGTATTTTAAAAGTATTACTATCATTCATTTTTTCTAAATTCATATCCTGTTAAAGCACTTGCTTCTATATATTCTTTAAATGCTTCCAAGCAATAAATGGAATCTGATGGCTTTCCTTCATCTCTATTTATTAAAAACATCATTTTTTTCCACTTATTTTTAAAAAATCTACAAGTCTATATTTGTAATCAGCTATTACATAACAAGGTTCAACTTTTGTTAATTCAGTTATTATATATAGAGGTATATCTTTATAAAAAACTTCTATATATCTAAAATAATCAAAATATTTTTATCTAAATAGTCTTTTGCTTTTTTTAGAAATAATAAATCTTAATCCTATACCTTGTATCCACATTATATCTGCAATAACAGGTTTTTTTATCTTCTGATTCAAGTTTAATATATTGTTCCAATCCTTTTATATGAGCCATATTTAACTTTATACATATCAGCAATCATTAATGGTGAAAATTCAAACACTCCTCTTAAATATCTATTTACAGCTTTAGCTGGATACTTTAATTTTTTTCTAATAAATCTTTTTCTTCTTCTTTAAAGAAAAATTTATATCTTTGTTAATTTAAAATGAAAAATCAGTTTCGCCATTGTCAAAATTATTTTTCTAATTCGTATACTTTTCATAATACTTTTTACTCCTTTAATTTTTTTAATTTAGCATTATTTATTTTTAAATTTCCTTCTAATAAATCTTTTTATATTATCCATTTCATCTAAAAATTGCTATTTTTATCTTTTGAAATTGATTAAGATTTTTATAACTTTCTTCTGCTTTTCCTACAGTATCTTTAATTCTTTTTTTATTATCTCTTTTCTATATGCTTCACTATTAGCACCAATATGAATAGCTGCTTTTTCCTACTTCTGAAGTTTTTTTGCTCCTTTTGTTGGTAAGTATACTCCATTTGATGCTGAATTTATATCTATATCATATTTATTAAAATCTACAATTTCATCCATTTTATCTGATACTATATGATGAGCTGCACAATTATATAAAGGTTTTTACTCCTGCTTTTTGTAGTTCTTTATCTAATATTTGTGAACTAGTTTTACTTTATTAGCCGAATTTGGGTTGATTAGTTATTCTTGAACGATATTTAGCACTATCATAATTACTAATATTATTAACTACTGTAACTTTATTAGTTTTAGCTAAATCATCTGTTCCTATTTTATTCTCTTCTAAAAACTTTTTAATAGTGTCTGATATTTCATCTGTATTTTTCTAAAAGCTTTTTCAGTTTTATTTATCTCTGTCAAAGTTTTCCCATTTTTCTGTTTTTGTTAATGCTTTTGTTAAACTTTCTTCTCCTTCTTTTATTAAAGATTTATTTATGTCATCTAACATTCCTTCTAGTTTTTAGCTTCTTTTACACTTTTAAAGAAATTTTTACTTCCATCAGATAATACTACTTTTACAGTTTTAACTGTTTTAAATAAATTCCTTAATTTAGGTAGCTCTTTAGCAAGTGGAATTAATCCTAGTATTCTAGTTGTTGTATCTAATTTTTCACCTGTTATAGCATCTACTCCAAATATTGCTTCTGTAATTCCTTTAGATTCACCTAAAAACAGAAAAATCTAAAACCATACTTATTCCAGTTCCTGTAACTTCTTTAACCACTTTATAATTTGGGTCATTAGGAAGTACTTCTTCCTTATAATATTTTCTGAACTTTTTATCTTCTTCTGTAATAATATCGCCAGTAACCTCACTATCAGGATTCATTTTGTGCATTATCTAGTTTAGCTATATCTATTGGATTTGCCTTATTTTTTTGCTATTCTCTTTTGTATTTCTTCATAAGCTATCTCTCCTGCTACTGTTGAACGTAGTTGTCCTTTATCATTCGCTTTTTCCTCTTCCTAGCTCTAAATCTTCTTTTTATCTTATATTCTCTTGCTATAGAGGCTCTTACTTCTTCATCTTTTGCATTTTTGATTTATAAATATCTTTTAGTTACTTTATCATAAAAAGCTACTATTTCTTTTCCTTCTGCTTTTAACTCATCTATTCTTTCTTTTACTTTTTCTGATAATGTTGGGTCATTTGGATCAAATTTTTCTATTTCTACTCCAAGTCTAGCTTGTATATTTTTATCTGCTAAATCTTTTTCTGCGATAATATCCATTGCGGGTGCTGTTTGAACTCTAACTATTGCTTCCTTTATTTCTATTAGACTTCTTCTTTCTGCATCTCCTATATCCTGACTCTTATCACCATTTATCATATTATCTATTGTTTTTACTACTGTTCTTCCTGTTGCTTTTCCTTCTATTAAAAGCAATTTGAAGATCTTCTTTAAACTTTTCAGGATTTTTAATATAGTTAATTGTTTGTGATTCTATATTTATATCTGTTTTTAAAAATCTCTATCCTTTGTTATTTCTGTCATAGAGCCTAAATCTTTATTGATTTCAGCACCAGAAGATTTCCCTATTTCTACATTTCCTATTACTGTATTCTTTGTTATTCCTTCTTGTTTTCTATCAGAATAATTTACTCCTAGACTTGTTATTCCAGAAGCTGATACTCCTACTGAAGCTCCTACTGTTTTTTTAATTTATCTACATTTTCTAAGTCATGTCCTACATATTCATCTATTGATAGTTTTCCATTTCCAGTTGTTCCTATCGCAGCAGCTGTATTTTCTACTTTACCTATTTTTAGGTTACTTCCATATTTTTTTCTGTAACACTTCTTTCTAACAGTTCATTTTCATAGTAGGTATCTCCTAATCTTTTCACTCTATCCCATTTTTTTCTTCATAGTCTACTCTTTTTATGAAGTAATCACTTCCATAGAAACTATCTTGATTTATATATTTAAGTCTAATTTCCATAATTTAGAAAATGTAAGTAATAGATAGCCTAAAAATCTTTAAGCTATCTATTCCAAACTACTACTAAAAATTACATTGAAAAGAATTTTATCTCAACACTTTTCATAATAAATAGATATATTATCTCTTTTATTATGAAACTGTTATTTGTTTTTAAATCTTTTATATAGATATCTATATAAAATCTTCCTTCTATAGTTCCTGTTCCTACCTTATATTTTTCATTTCTTTTTCCTAAGATTCTTAAAAAAATTCTTTTTTTGTAATGGATAAATCTTTCTAATAATTTTTCTTTTGTTTTTCATCAATATAGGGTTCTGCAAAATCTTCTAATTCATTTATATTTTTTTATTTATTTCTGCTGTTCCTATTACTTCATCATTAATACGGAAATTAATTTTTTTCTAATTCTAGATTTATTGGTTCTGTATATTTTACTGATAAATCTGCATTATATTCAAAAACTCATATCTTTTAATTCAGGGTAATCTTTTTAATTTTACTTTTACCTGTTTGATCTAAAATACTATAATTATTTTGAGGAACTATATATGCATATTGTGATATAAAAAGCTATGAAACTTAATAATAAAAATTCCACTTATAGAAAATATCCATATTAATTTTTTTCTTTTAATTTCATTCTTCTTTCTCTAATTTATAAACTATTTTTAGTTTATCATTTTATAAATTTCGTTTTTTTCTTTTATTTTCAGCTGTTTCTTCAATTTTATTTATAATTTCTTTTAATTCATTAGATGATACACTATCTTTTTCTCTTGTATTTAATTCATTCCTTATTTCATCATAATTATTTTTGAATTTTATATCCCAAAAAAAGATCTCCTATTTTCTCTCTTTCTTCCCTTCTTGTTGGATCATTTGGACCTGTTCCATACTTTTTCCACAAATTAACATCTTTTAGATGACTTACAAAATCTATTGGATTTTTGCCATACTTTTATATGTATGAAAATTGTAAGTTCCTACAACTACTGGATCATATACTGGTTTATTATTTTGGTCTAATATTAGTTCATATCCATCTTCATTAACGAACTTTTTATAACGATTTGTTTTACCAAATTTAAAAATACAATTCTCCATTTATTTTTTTCTATATTATGGTATATTGCTTCTTCTGCTTTTTATTTCAGTTAATCTTAATTTTTTTCTCCATTATCTCTTGTGATTTCAATATATCCTTTTTCTATTTTATCAATAGTCTTTGCTTTTTACAAAGTGTTTAGCTTGATAAAAAAATAATATTTTAATCTTTTTATTTCCTAATCATATAAAAATATTTTTATTGGAATAAAAATTCAAGAAAAAATATAATATGATATCTCCAAATACTAAAGAAATCTTTTACTATAATTTCTATAATTTCAAATATCGACAACTCTTCTTTTTCTAAGAATATACCTAATATTAATTCCTATATTTAAATCATATACACAGTAAAAGCAAACTATAAGTAGCAAGAAGAAAAATAAAAATAGCAAAAATAATTTTTTTATGTTTATCTTTTTAATAAAGCATTATACATAAAAAAATATTACTATATATACTAAGCAAAGTTATAAAAAGTGAAATAATATATAGTTATATCTGGTAGTATATCTATTTTTTTCCAACTCTATTACATTATAACCAAGTATATATACTTATGATTATATTAAAAATATCAGTTCTTTAAATATTTTAATTTTTAATATTCATTATTCTCCTTTTTCATTAGAAAAAATACATTTCATGTAATTTTTTTATTGATTTCTTCTTCAGATAAAAATATTTTGATTATTTTTCATAGATTCTATTTTTAAAAATATCATAAAATAACATTACACTTAATCCAAATACTGATCCACCAAGCCTTTCTCTGATTTCTTCTGTTAATGTTCCTAATAGTTCATTTATATCTCCTATTTTACTTTTACATCTATTGGTATTAATACTTTTCTATTTTTCTTATCTACTATATAGGCTGAGCCTGTACTTCCTTCAGAAGCCTTTGGCATAGTTTTTCATCTAAGTATACTACTTCAAAATCTATCCCTATATCTTTTCCATAGCCCTTTGCTAGTTCTCTTACTGCTTCTTTTAATTGTTTTTCATTAATTTCTCCTGTTTTAAATTTTTCACTTAACTCTTCCATTCTTGAGCCTGTTACATTGTAGAAACTTGTATCCCATCTTTGTGCTCTTAGATTTTCAAAGATATTTCTTTTATCTTCTCCTTTTTGGATTTACAGTATTTCCTATTACATTTCCTATATCTTCAATTTCATTCTTAGCTTTTTCTAAGTCTTGTTTAATTAAGAAAATAGCTAGCTTAAAATTTTAAACTAACTATTTTCTTTTAATATAAAATTAAATATTTGGTATAAATATTTTTAGACCTCCACTTTCAAAGTCAATAGAAATGTTATTTCTATTTATTACAAAAAAGTTTTATTTGTTTTTAAATCTTTTATATAGATATCTATATAAAATCTTCCTTCCATAGTTCCTGTTCCCAATTTATATTTTTTCATTTTTTTCTTCCTAAATTCTTAAAAATTCTTTTTGTAATGGATAGGTTTTTCTAATAATTCTTTTCTTTTTGTTTCTCATTAATGTATGGTTCTGCAAAATCTTCTAAGTCATTTATATTTTTATTTATTTCTACTATTCCTATTACTTCATCATTAACACGAAATTAATTTTTTTCTAATTCTAAATTTATTGGTTCTGTATATTCTACTGATAAATCTGCATTATATTCAAAACTCATATCTTTTTAATTCAGGGTAATCTTCTAATCTTACTTCACCTGTTTGATCTAATATAGAATAATGATTATTGGGGACTACATACACAAAGTTTATCATAAATATCAAAAATAAAGAATATAAAAAAATGTTACAACTATTCCTATAAATGTTCTCATTTATACCTCCTAATATTCTTCAATTTCTTTTTACTCTTTTTTTAAAAGCTTTTTCACCATTTTTTTCTGTTTCTACTTTTTCTAAAATTTCAGTTAATTCATTTAGTGAAAGCTTTATCTTTTTTTCTTGTTTTTAATTCATTCCTTATTTCATCATAATTATTTTGAATTTTATATCCAAATATCAAAACCTCCTATCTCTCTCTCTCTTTCCTTGTTGTTGGATCATTTGGACCTGTTCCATACTTCCTCCATAAAATTAGATCGCTTAATACATGCATACCAGCATCTACACCTTTTGTTTCATCATAAGTATAGAAGTTATAAGTTCCTACAACTACTGGATCGTATACTGGTTTTATAATTTTGATCTAATATTAATTCATATCCATCTCCATTTACATATTTTTTTATATTGTTTATCTCTATTAAAATTAAAATAACATTTTCCATCTTTTCTTTCAATATTATGGTATATAGCTTCATTAGCTTCAATTTTATTCAACTTTAATTTCTCTCCATTATCTCTTGTAATTTCAATATAGTCATCTCCAATTTTATCAATAGTCTTTGCTTTTTACAAAGTGTTTAGCTTGATAAAAATAATAATTTGTTTTGTTCCCTATATTCATCATTTTTGAATATCTATTCCAATCAATTTTATAATAACCTTTTCCATAATTTTTATCAATAGTTTCTTGTAACTCTTTTTCTGTATAAGTTTTAGAAATATCTTTCCTAGAACTATAAATATTTCCATTTATTTTTCTTGATAGGTATATCTTAAATCATATTTATACTGATTATATCCATCATTTTTCTTATCTCCAACATTCTCCCAAAAATCAACATTAGAATAATCTTTTCCATCACTTTTTAAGTCTATAGCTTTATCATTCTTACTATATTGTTTTTAAAGTAGTCATTTGTTGGTCTTCCTAAACTTTCTAATCCTTTTTCACTTCCATCTGAAACTACTTTTTGTCTTCCTTCTTTCTTTCCTATTACATAGCTTTTGTTCTTCAGCTATTGTTCCTATTACTCCTGCCTTAGTACTATTAGCTGGTGATTCAGTATTTACTAGAATATATCCTATTCCTGTTTTCTTATCTACATAAGCTGTTCCATCTTTTATATATTTATTTCCATTTTTATCTACTCCAATTAATTGTGGAGAATTACTTGGGATCTGTATAGATTACTTTACCTTATAACCTAAATCTTCTGATACTCCTTCAAAAGGCTTTTTATGCTATATCTTCCTGATTTTTCTGCTTCTTGTAATCTTGAATCTATCACATTATATATTGTTTTAGCCTGTCTTACTCTCCAAGTTGTTCTAATATATTTCTGTCTTCTTTTCCTTGTAAATTTACTGTACTATCTACTGCATGGTAAATATCGTATATTTCATTTTTAGCTTTTTGTAAATCTTCTTTAAACTTTTCAGGATTTTTATATAGTTAATTGTTTGAGATTCTATATTTATATCTGTTTTAAAAATCTCTATCCTTTGTTATTTTCTGTCATAGAGCCTAAATCTTTATTGATTTCAGCGCCAGAAGATTTTCCCTATTTCTACATTTCCTATTACTGTATTCTTTGTTATTCCTTCTTGTTTTCTATCAGAATAATTTTACTCCTAGACTTGTTATTCCAGAAGCTGATACTCCTACTGAAGCTCCTACTGTTTTTTTAATTTATCTACATTTTTCTAAGTCATGTCCTACATATTCATCTATTGATAGTTTTCCACTTTCCAGTTGTTCCTATCGCAGCAGCTGTATTTTCTACCTTTACCTACCTTTTAAATTACTTCCATCTCCTACTATGAAAGTACTTGCATTATCTACAACTCTTCTTTCTCCATTTGTTTGTGAATAGTTTGCACTTATTGATTAGGCATTCCATTTGGTGCAAATACCTAAACACTTCCACCTATTTGTACTTCCTTTTGTTATAGATGTATTTTTGTTTACTTTCAATAGTTAGATTTTCTATATTACCAGTAACTGTCCCACCTTCTTGGTTAAAGCCAGAAAGTATCATATTCTTTTGTATTGTTATGTACTTCATCTACATTTACAAATCTTCCATTTTGGTAAGTAGTTCCATTACTATTCATTTTTGATTGAGAAGCTGAAACTTTAACTGCATCTACTGATGTTTGTGTTCCATCTCCATAACCTATAGTTACTCCTGTTGATATTCCACTACTTGTACTACTAGATGAATATGAATTTTTAATTCAACAGCTGTCTTATTTATATTTTCTACATTGTTATAGATAAATTTAGTATTTTTAGCTTGAGTTCCATCATAATTTACTAGTATTTACATTATTGTAAGTTATACTTGAGTTACTATCTTTTACCTTTGATATTAGTTACAACTGCATTTTCATTATGCGATTTTGTTTTGGAACTTGATTTAGTATAACCAAAAATTCACTCCTGCATTTGCATAGAAGTTATTATTTGCTTGTGCTGCTTTTTAGATTATTTTTACCAACAGTATTATCAGCATTAACTGCACTTGTAGGAAGTTTTGTTCCTTGATTTGAAGCTAGTCCACTTACTACCCCTGTTACTGTATTAGTAGATGACGCTATTCCTCCAAGTATATCTCCTGACTTCATTTGTTTTAAATGAATCTATTCCTTGTTTCGCTCTATCCACTGCTTCTGATTTTTATCTTTACTGATAAATTTAGTCCACTACTATTTGTTGATGTTTCTACATCTCTTTGTATCTTTTCTTGCTCCAAATTTTACATCTCCATTATTTATATTTACTTTGTCCATGTATTAAATTTGTCGCTGTTATTTCTGCTCCTTTTATTAAGAGTAACATTATCTCCCTAATACTAGATTAGACTTTTGCATTTTGTTAAATCTTTTTCTTTTAATTTACTTTCTGTTTTTCCATAGCCAATTGAAAAACCCTGAACTCCCTATACTCGAACTAAAGCCTTTTTTTCTATTTCTTCTAGTGAGTATGAGCTATGAAGTTCATTAGAATCTGGTTAATTTTCCATTTACTATAGAGTTATCTCCTAGAACTAGATTACTTCCTAAGACTTTTATATCTCCATCAATTATAGCCTTATTTTTATCATTAAATTCCCTACTGAATTTATTTCTTCATAGCTTTTTCTTCTGATGATTTTGATGACAAAAATCCTGTTTTTGTTTTTGAGCTACTTTCTCTATTTTCATAATTTACATCTGATACTATATTTACATTTTTGTTTTTATTAATGTATTTTCTGCAATGACTGAAGAGCCTTTAATATTTAAGTTTTTTTCCTGATATAGTAATATTTTTCCCTTCTAAATCTGAGCCTATATTTTTCAAAGGCATAAGAAGTATAGTTTTCACTGTTACTTCAAATTTTTCTTCTCCACTTAACTTTAGAGAATCTATATTAACATTTTCTTTTACATTTAATGCTATATTATTCCCTTTTTGTAAGTGCTGCTGTTGATGTAAAATTATTTCCTAGAATATTTAAATTACCATTTGATACTATTTGCCCTCCCACTGAAACAAGTTCACTATGTTTTTGTTCTATCAAGGTCTTCAAAGTTATATTCTACATTTTTATTGTGCTTTTTATTTACTATATCTCCATTTATAGCTACTAGATTTAAATTTTCATTAGTAGATATTTTAGCGCCTATATTATTTATGTTATTTTGAGCAATTATTGTAGTATTATTTCCACTTATCTCAGCAAGTTTGTTTCCCAATGTTCTATTATTTACTTCTTTTTGCTTCTACATAAGTGTTTCCAGAGCCACCTATTAAACCTGTATTTTTCTAAGTTGCCTGTTCTTACATAAGTATTTTCTAATCCTGTTATTCTACTTCTACTATCTGTATTTAGATTTTTTTAGTGTATTTTGAGATAAATATATTTTTGGAACTAATACTTGTATTCCATCTAAATTTTTGATACTCATACCATACTATATCTTTATCTAGTTTTGCTATTTGTTCTTTTGTTAAGGAATTCCCTACTGTTAAAAGCATTTTTCTTAGCTTCTATTACTGCATTATCCATCAGTTCTTTTTGCTGATATTTCTTTTCCATTTAAAAATCTTGTTCCTAATTTTTCTGTTATACTTCTTTCTATCAGTTCATTTTTCATAGTAAGCATCTCCTAATCTTTTTACTCTGTCCCATTTTTCTTCATAACCTATTCTAGTTAAGAAATAATCACTTCCATAGAAACTATTTTGATTTATATATTTTGCTCTTGTTTCTAACAGATATTTTGATGTTGGAGATACATTTTTAACAAATAATGCGCTTGATAAACTAGTATCTGTATCTATTTTACCATTTTTATGATTTCATCTATTACTTTTGTACTGGCTACTATTTCTCCATTGATAACTTTGTTTCCATTGTATATAGTACCATTTGTTCCTACATTTCCATATTTTTTTAAGTTCATCTTTTTACATTAATTTGATTGAAAGCAATTTTTTTCTTCTTTTATTACTTTATTTGTACCTGTATGAACTTCTTTTTCTTCTTTTTATTACTTTATTTTCTTTTCCTTCATTAATTTGACCATTTGCTTCTTTTATACCATCTTTAACAATATTCAATGGGTTTATTATTACATTTTTTCCTTCTATTACTGATGGAAGTCCTGAAATGTAAGCCTTACCACCATCTACAATCTGTCTAACAAACCAATTTGAAGTATGAGTTACTTTCTTATGATTATGAAGATCTAAATCTAATCTTTCTCTTCCATCTTTTAATTGAACTTGATTTCCTATACTTACAATATTTTCAATTTTATTTGCATTTATTTTTTTACTGTATTTCCTGCCGATATTATAGAATCTTTATTTAATACTTCGCTTGCATTTCCACCATTTTTACTTTCTATTGTAATATTATTACCAGCTAGTACTTTTCCATATAGTTGTATCTGCCTTACTTCTTATTTTCCCTTTTTAAAAGCAACTTCAGGATATTGTGCTGAGCTTGTCATCATTCTTCTATCATTATGACCAAGATGACCTCTTGCTACATCTTCATATTTCTCAAAAAGTAATGACTTATATGGAGAGTTTCTTGTATCATTTATAGCTTTTTCAAAGAATTCTCTTTGCACTTCTCTAATGTAATCTGTATCTTTATCGCTTGGATGATTTTTCTAATTCGTATTTCCATTTAGTATTTACTTCATCCTCTGTTAATCTCATCTCCATCCCAAGTTTCATAATATTTTTCTCATGTTTACCTAAATTTTTCTACTTCACCTATATTTTCAAACTTATCTGTTTTTATTGTAATATCATTAAATGCTTTTTATAGTTCCAACTTCATTTCTTACTTTATCAGCAGTTAATTCTATATTACTTCCTAAAAAGTTCTGCTCTTTTATTATTTAAGATTTCTTTAGCAGTAATGATTAATTTATTTCCAGCAAAAATAGTTTTTCCAGATTTATTATCAACTTTATTAGTTGCAGTTAATGTTAAATCTCCTGCTGTTGCAATCAAATCATTATTTTGTATATTATTTCCAGTTATACTCACTTTTCCACCATTTTAACTCTTTATTATTTACAATATCTCCTGTTGCAGTTACTGTAAGTGTTTGTGCTGCTAATTCACTATTATTAGTAAAATTATTACTGGCAGTAATAGAAGTTGTTCCTGTTCCAGTAGTTTCTCCATTATTTGTTATATTTTTCCACTTATAGTTAGACTTTGAGTGCCATGTAATTTACCAACTAAATCTATATCATTTGCAGTTGTTAGTAACATTATTTCTACTATTTCTCAGTATTATCAAATTTCTTATTATTTTTGCATTTCTATCGTACTAGAAGCAATTTTTAGTATTTGTAATATTTGAGTTATTAAAGCAATACTTTTTCCATTAGAAGCAATATCCCCACTATTTTACAAGATTTGTATTATTTGCTTCAATATCTTTAGAGTGCTGTTATCTCATTTCTGTTTGTTATATTTTGTGCATTAGAAAAGAAATATTATTAAATGATAATATTTTCCCATCATTAGTTATATTAGCTACATTAGTAGTAATATTATCAGACTAATATTTCCACTATTTGTTAACTTATTTCCTGTTATATCAAGTTTATTATTTTCTATACTATTAGTATTTTCAAGATTTCCATTGATAGTAAATTTATCACCTGAAGCTATTGTTCCAGTATTTTTAAATTCTTTATATCAATTTTTCTTTAACAATTAATTTATTGTTATTAATTAGATCCTTAGTAGTAAAAATTTTTATTAATTAATATGCTACCATTATTTGTAGTATCTCCACTAACTGTTATACTACCCAATGTTTTTAAGTTCACCAGTATTAGTTAAAGTACCATTAATATTTATTTTACTATTTGTTAAAATATTTCCTGTATTTTCAAGTTTTAGATACTGTGATATTTTTATTTGCACTTAATTCTTTTTCATTCTTGATATCTTTTGAAGTAAAAGAACCATTAGTTAGTATAGTTCCTTTATTCAATACATTATTTATAACTGAAATATTTTCAATAGCTTGGATATTACCAGAATTTATTAGACTTCCATTAATATTTAAATTGTTAGCTGTTGTAAGGTTTCCATTATTTTCTAATTTAGCTACATTAATATTCTTGCTTACACTTATTACTTTGTCATTTTTAACATCTTTTGATGAAAAAGCTCCATTTGTTAGGATGTCTCCTGTATTTACAGTATTTTTCTTTTATATTTATATCATCTAATGTTCGAATTTCTCCACTATTTATTAAATTACCCTTTTTATATCTAATTTCTTATCTGTTGCTATTACTCCAGAACTTTCTGGGTTAGCAACTGAAATTCCTTCTTTGCTATTAACTTCTTTGTAGTAATAGTATTTTTAGAAAGTAAAAGAACTATTAGTTAATATTTCTCCTGTATTATTTGTATTTTTCAACAACTGATATTTTTCCTACTGCTTGAACATTTCCAGAATTTATTAAATTCTTATTTACATTAAGATTTTTCTGTTACAACTACCCCAAATTTTCTAATTTATCTACTGAAATTCCTTCTTTTTGCTATCAATTTTTTAGTTGATGTGGTATCTTTTTGCTGTAAGATTTTTATTTGTTAGAATTTCTCCATTATTTGCCAAGTTTCCTTCAACTTCAATTTGGTTTGTCGCTTGGACTACTCCAGTATTTATTAAAACCTTTTGTTTTTATTCCTTCTTTTTGTATATATTGTTGCACTATTTTTCAACTGTTCCATTTAGATTGAGTTGTTTATTTGCTTGTGTTCCTGTTCCAGATAATTTAATTTTATCTGCATTTATTGATATTCCTTCATCAGAATATGCTAAATCTTTTTGTTCATATTCTTTTCCTTTAATATCAATTCCTTTCCCTTGTACCTTATTTACCTTTATTTTTCCATCAGCAGTAATTTCAAGTTTCTTGTTTCTTGAAGTGATAAAGCTATCTGATTTAACTCCAGCACCCTCATCAGTAACTATCAATTTAACTTGACCAGCATACATACTCCCCAGTTCGTGTGCATCTATTGCAACAGAGTTATTAACTGCATTTTCTTTGTGATATTTCCATCTTTATCTACAATATTTGAACCAGCAACAACATCTAATTTATTTGCAACTAAAGCTTCCTTGTAATTCAAGTGCTTTTGAAATGATAGATACATAATCAGCATTTGTACCATCAAAACCTTTAGGACCAATTACAACTCTCCTTTCTCTACATCAATTCCAACATAATCTCCATTTTAAGATTTACTTTACCTGTTGTTGCAGTAAAGTTTTTAATATTGATAGTTCCACCATTATTGATATATAGACCATTTTCATTACTTAAGATAACATCTACTCTTTCTCTACTCAATGCTTCTAAATATCCTTCTATTTGAGAACAGTTAGAACCATTAACTTGAAGAATTATTAAATTTGCAGCTTGATTAGGCGCTAAGTTTGGATTGGCATTTATTAGTCCACCAAGATGACTTCTTCCTACATTATCAGCATTATTTAGTATTTGTCCTTTTTCATCTATATTATATTCACTAAACTCATTTATACTTACTCCTCTATCATTAGGGGTTGATATATTAACAATAGGCACTCCACTTGCTGATTCATCAAGTTTTGTATTGTAATTTGAGTTAGGATCTACAACTAAATTAGCTGCAAATATCTCTATATTATATATCAGTAAAAAATTACTGTTATAAATTTCTTAAAAATTTATTTCTCATTTATTCCTCCCATCTAAAAATTTAACTTTTTAATGTTGCACTAAAATATATTTCTCTATTTTTAGGTTTTTAAATAGTTTGAACGAGCTAAGGGTTTTTGCATAAGCTACATCTAAATCTAAATATTTCATATTATATCTTAAACCTAATATAGCACCTGACATATATCCTTTTCTATATTTTTGAATTATTTTTATTATTTCTTACTTTTCCATATGAATAACTTAAATAAGGAGTTATTTTTTTCCAAATTTTTCTGATTCTAACACTCTATATGATAATTCATTTTCTATTTCTATTGCTCTATCGCCTTGTATATTTCCAATCCTATGATAGCCTCCAACACTTCCTACTCCACCTATTGAATGTTTTTCTGAACCATAAAGAACATCATTTGAGTGAGTAAAAGTTGTGTTAAATCTATATACTAGCTTTTGAGTTAAAGGTTTGTAGTAATTAGTATTTAATGTATATTTCATAAACTCTGCTTTTTGGACTTCTTACTCCTTTATTTTTATCTCTTTCAGCGCCTAGTGCTCTCATTCCTCTTTCATATCCTAAAGACGCACTATAGTAATCCTCCATAAAAATGTTGTAGTTCCATTTAAAGAAATATCTCCTATTGTTAAAACTCTATCTGATAAAAATTAGCTTCTTCTATATAGCTTTTGGTTATGTTTTTCTTTTTAATCCTATTCCAAAAGGTTAATTTATTTTTGATTTCTTAATAGGATTTTATCTAAATTAACTGAAAAAAGTGTTACTTATTGTTTCCATATCATAGATAGTAGTTGGAGTGTAAAAACTACTAATATTTTTCACTTCTACTACTTCCTAAAAGATAAAGTATAGTCTCTAAATTTCATAGTATATCTAAAATTATAGGTCTAATTCTCTTTTGTATGGTAAAAGTATCTTTTTCTTGGGTCATATCCCTTTGGACCTATTGGCGCTATCTCTCCTGGTTTTAGACTTTCTGTTGTTCTTTTCCAACTTCTATCTGGTTTCTTTTTATGAACTGTCATATATGAAAAATAGACTCTATCGCCTATTCCTAATGGACTATCTATATTAATTGATACTCCACCTCTCCAAATAGCGTTTTTGTCTATCTTCTCCATAATTATTTGTAAGTACTGATACTGTAAATTTTTCTTTCATCTCATTTTTAATTTTACTATTGAATAGTTTTGTATTTCACTTGGTACTATTTCCATAGTCATATTATTTGCTTCAAGATAATTAAAGTTCTCTGTTGTAGTATCTAAATCTCTAATATTTAATACTTTCCTGCTTTAGTATCAACTAAAAATATTTCTTTAAATTATCTAAAGTTTTATCTTCATTAAGTATTATTTTTTTCTATTTTTTTCCTGGAATTATTTTTTTAAATTTAAAGTTTTTGTACTTAAATCATTGTCTTCTGATATTGTTGCAACTGATGTAATGTATCCTTTTGCTATTAGTCTGTTTGTTAAATCTGTAATTAAATTTGTTATGTCTATACTTCCTAAATCTCTATCTAAATATTTTCCTAATATATTCTCTTTTTCTATTTCATTTAATAGTCTTTCATTATCTTCTAAATTTATTTGAGATATATGAAATTTAATTTCATTTATTGAAAACTTCTTGCTTATCTGTTTTTCTGATTTTTAATTAATTAAAAATTTCTTCTCTTTTTAAATTCTTTTTGCAATCTTTTCTTGCTCAGATCTTTGTTCTTGCTTTAAAATTGTTCTTTCATCTTCATTATCATTAAAAGAATCTGAAAAAGCAAAAACATTAAAAACCAAAAAATATATATTACTATTTTTTTCATGCTCCTCCTCTTATACTATATATTAAATTTTGTTAAGTCATATTAAACAACGACTGTTATTATATTATTTTTTTCTTTTTAAAATCAAGTATTTTTATATTTTTTATTAATAATAAAAAGCAAATAAAATAAATTTATTCAAATATTTTTTTGATAAATTTTTGATAAATATTTTTCTTTCTAAATTTTAATTGACACTTAAAATAAAAAAAGTTTATAATTTTGGTAAACAATAAAATATTTTTCACAAAAAGGAGATAATAATTATGGAAATGAAAAATCACTTACCAAATTTAGATGAAGAAAAATTACAATTTGTTACAGAAATAAAAGAAAAATATAATTCAGGACTTTTGACTTTTAGCTGAAGCAAGAAAAATTATTAAAGGAAAGAGTTACAACTTTAAAACCTTATGAAATTGCCTTTGCTGAACAAAAAAATAAAACCCTTTGAAGAAGATGAATGTTTTGAAAGAAAATATTCAAAATATGATGTTACTTTTTGAAGGAATAATGGATACAAGTAGACCAACTGATTTACCTGATGACCATCCTATAATGTGTTATTTTTAGAGAAAATGATGAAATAGAGAAACTTTAAAAGAGCTTGAAAGTTTAGTACAATTTCCTTTTGATTAAAAATCAATGGTACGAACTTTATGATAAATTATTTGCTTGGTCAAAATTACATCTACCAAGAAAACAAAATCAACTTTATTCTTTACTTGAAAAGAAAGGATTCACAAGACCAACAACTACAATGTGGGTCTTAGACGATTTTATTAGAGATGAAATAAAAAGAAAATAAACAAATGCTTGATGATGGAAATGAAGATGAATTTTTAGCTTCTCAAACAAGTTTGGCTGCTGATATCATCGACTTGATAAAAAAAGAAGAAACAGTTTTTATATCAACTTCACTTGCTATGATTACTCCTGATGAGTTTGAAGATATGAAGTCTGGAGATAGAGAAATTGGATTTACTTTTTGGAAAGCTTGAAACTGATATTAACAATACAAAAAAAGAAGAAGTTAAAGTTGAAGCTAGTGGAAATCTTGCAAACGACTTAGCAAATCTTCTAGGTAAATATGGTTTAGGAACTGGAACCCCTTCTGCTAACACTGAATATGATGTTGCAATGGGAAAAATGACTTTAGAACAAATCAATCTTGTTTATAAGCATTTGCCGGTTGATATCACTTATGTTGATGAAAATGAAATTGTAAAATTCTATTCTGATACTCCTCATAGAGTATTCCCTCGTAGTAAAAATGTTATTGGAAGAGATGTTAAAAACTGTCACCCAAGAAAAAGTGTGCATATAGTTGAAGAAATTATTGAAAAAAATTTAGAAGTGGTGAACAAGATAATGCAGAATTTTGGATAAATAAGCCTGGATTGTTTATCTACATTTATTACACTGCCGTTAGAGATGAAAAATGGAAAATTCAGAGGAATTTTTAGAAATGATGCAAAACTGTACTCATATCCGTGATCTACAAGGTTCTCAAACTTTTGCTTAACTGGGGAAATGCAAATGGTGTTGCCGAAGAAGCTCCAGAAGAAAAGAAAGTTGAAGAAAAACCTATCGTAGAAGAAAAAGAAGAAGAAAATGTTGATGTTGATTTAAATGCTTTAAATGAAAATACTTATCTAAAACATTTATTTAAAAAAATATCCAAAATTAAAAAGATGATATGGTAAAAATTTCTGAAAACTTTAAATTATTACAAACTCCACTTGCAGCAGTTATGTTGCCAACTGTAACATTAAAAAAAGCTAGTGAAAGAAGTGGTGTTGCATTGGACGAATTAATTATTAAAAATAAAAGATTTAATTAAAAACTTATTAATAAAAACAAAAAGGCTATTACAGATGTAATAGCCTTTTTATTTATTTTCTATAGTATTTCATTGCTTCTGGTAAAAATCTCTTTAATTCTTCTATTCTATTTGGTCCAGATGGGTGAGTTGAAAATAATTCAACAGTTCCACCATTACCACTTAATTGTACCATTCTTTCTTCTGCTGCTATGGCTTCCTCTGGATTATAACCTGCCATAGCCATAAAAATCATACCATATTTATCTGCTTCATATTCTTGAGTTCTATTGAACTTTAAAAGTCCTAATGATAGGCCTTTTTGAGCTATGTCATCACTTATAATAGCTGTTGCACCATTAGTCATTGTGTCTACCAACCTTTTTCCCTGTCATTATAAAACCAGCAAAAAGTTTGTCCACTCGCTCTTTCAACTATGATGTCCACCTATAACGTGTCCAATCTCATGTCCCATTACATGAGGCAATTCCACCATCTGTTTTTCAAAATGGGTAATATCCCAGTATAAAATGCTATTTTTCCCCCTGGTAAGGCAAAGGCATTTATTTCATCACTTTTTATCAAGTTAAATTCCCAGTTTAAGTTTTGTAGCTTATCCTCCATTCCGTTTTCTCTTAAATACTCCTCAACGGCTCCTGTAACTCTTTTTTTCCGATTTTTTTACAAGTCTTCTACCTTCTTCAGTATTATTTTGCTAATAAATTTTTGTGTTTTTAAGTTGACCTATTATTTGCTTATATTGTGCTACTGAACTTTGAACAACACTTTCATCACTCACCAATTTTAATTGTTTTCTTCCAGTTATTGGTGCTGTCGAACAAGCTGTCACCATCAGAGCTAACATTAACATAAAAATTATATTTTTATCATACTTCAACCTCTCTAAAAATTATTTCTTTAAATTTTTTTATTTATAGTAACATATAAAAAATAAAAATATGTAAATCAAGAATAAAATTTGATTTTTTTAAAAACTTTACTGTTAAAAATTTATTTTATATTTAATTAATTTTATGAAAGGAGAATTTTATGTCATTAAATGATATTTTGGCAGCTCTTGGTGTTGTACTAAACGGTATCCCTCAAGCACTTTTAGCTGCATCTTATGGTTTTGCTTCTGTTCCAACGTCTCTAGGGATTTATAGTTGGAGCTGTTGCTTGTTTATTTTATGGTTCTGCAATTCCAATTTCATTTCAAGCCGAAACTATTGCTCTTGCTGGTATGTTAGGAAAAGATGTACGGGAAAGACTTTCTATCATATCAGGTTTAGCTATGGTAGTTTTAGGGGCAACTGGAGTATTATCTTACATTGTTTCATTTTGCAGGAGAAAAATATTATAAATGCAATGATGGCTGGAGTTGGAATTATGCTTACAAAATTGCTTTCTCTGGCTTAAAAGAAAGTAGAGTCGTTACTGCTAGTTCTATAGTATCTGCATTTATAACTTATTTTTTTCTTTGGTCACAATTTAGTTTATACTATTGTAGTCTGTGTAATTTTTCAAGTTTGGTTTGCTAATATTTTTAAAATAAATTTTGGTGGAGGAATTATAGAAAACTATAAAAATAGAAATAAAAACCGATAGTTAATTTTAAATGTTATACGAGGATCATTAGCTCTTGCTTGTCTTACTATTGGAGCGAATATTGCTTTTGGTAATATAACTCTGCTATGACAGGAAAATATTCTGCCAATATAGATCAACTAACAGTCTACTCTGGACTTGCCGATGCTGTATCTTCCTTATTCGGTGGTGGTCCTGTTGAGCTATTATTTCTGCAACTGCTGCTGCTCCTAATCCTTTAACAAGTGGTATTATTATGATGATAATCATAGGGCTGCAATTTTATTCTTTGGTTTACTTCCAAAATTAGCAAGTATATCCTAGGGCACTCAGTTCATGGATTTTTATTTATATTAGGAGCCATAGTTACTGTTCCAACAAATACTGCTCTTGCATTTTCAAATGAAGTCCACAAGATTATATCGTGGCCGCAACTGCCATGACAGTTACTGCAGCAAATGATCCATTTATTGGTTTTGCTTGTAGCTCTTGTTGTTAAATATATTTTTATTTTCTTTTTAATATTGGGAGGTTATTATGAAATTTTACACTTTTAAATATTGCAGGGTTTGAAAGAAATTACCTATCATTAAATTATCAGATGAATTATCTATAGCAAGTTTTGTTGTTTTAGGTGATACAGAAATTATTGACTGCACCTTTATTAGCAGAAAAAATTACCTGACGTTGATTTTCTAATTACAGCAGAAGCAAAAAGGTATTCCTTTAACTTATGAAATTTCTAAAATTTTAGGATTAAAATCATATATCGTTGCAAGAAAAATCTATAAAAACTTATATGGAAGACCCTGTAGAAGTTGAAGTCAATTCCATCACTACATCAAATCCACAAAAATTATTTTTAGATAAAAATCGATGCCGAAAAAAATAAAAAAAGGAAAAAAGTTGCTCTTATCGATGATGTTATTTCTACTGGACAGTCTCTTGCTGCTCTTGAAAAACTTAGTTAATAAGGCTGGAGGAAATATTGTGTGAAAGGCTGCAATACTTGCCGAAGGAGATGCAAAAATAGAAAAGATATAATTTTAGAAGAGTTACCACTTTTTAAAAATCTTTTCAAAAATTTACTTGAAAAATAAAAAGTGTGTTAAAAATTAACTCATATAAAAATAACAACCGTTATGTTTTTTTCATATTTCCTTAGTAAATGAAAAAGTCTGTATTCCCTCAGATTATTCTAATGCTGTCTCCATTTTAGAATAATATTACAGACTTTTTCATTTTATTATAATTTTTTTATTCTTCTTCTTTTTATTTCCTTAGCTACTTTTTCTAACGATTCTTCAGTGATCTCTTGAGTTTTTATCTCTATGTGCAACTTTTTTTCCATTCCTTTTTTTAGTTACTTCTGTAAGTTTTTGTTGCACCTTTTACAGTAACTTCTCCTACTTTATTTGAAGTTGTTTTTAAAAAAATTCTCTTAATAATTCTCCATCGTCAGTATTGAAATTGTTTTTATTGTTACTGCATTATTTTCATCATCTAAATCCAAATAAGGCATTTCTTTAAACCCTAGAACATTAGCTACTAGTGCAAGAGGCATTTGTTTAGAAGCTGTATTGTATGCCTCTACTGCACTATTATATTGATCTCTTCTTCCAAGGATTTCGTCTTCAAGTTTTTCCAATTTAGACATTAAATCAGCATAGACTTTATCTGCTTTTTATATTAGGAAACGCACTTTGCAAAAGATTTTATATCTAGTAAAGCACTTCCAGCTCTTTTTATATGCTGAAGAAAAAAATCTTCTGAGACTTTTTAAATAAATAAGTTTTTCATGATCTCCATAACCTTTAGTAATGTCTATCAATTGATTAATCAATTGCACTTTTTGTATTCCAGAACCAATTTTTTTGAATAATTAGATTTAGCTTTTTGAGCTAAAAGCTTGTGCATTATTATACGGTTTTATAAAAACAAAAAAACGGTATAATAATTACTATAATAATAAACCAAAACATAAATAAACACTCCTTTTCTATTATAAATTATTATTTTATAGAAATAGGGAGCTTCAAATACATTATTACTTATTTGTAATATTTTTCTCAGCTCCCCTGTTATTTATTTCTATTTCTTATTATTCTTCAGAAGAAGATTCAGAATATTTTTCAATCAATTCTCTTTCTGATCTTTTTTTCTTCCTCAATTTCTATCTTTTTAATAGATAATTTAATCTTTTGAGTTTCTTTGTTAATTTCAACTATTTGAGCTTTAACAATATCTCCTTCATTAAATTTATCTCTAATATTTTTATGAAATCTTTAGAAAGCATATTGAGTAGGTATAAATCCATCAATTCCTTTTTGTTAATTCTATAAATAATCCAAAGTCTGCAACAGTTTTTATCTTTCTTTCAACTGTTAGTCCAACTTTTAAATTCTTCCATAGCATTTTCCCAAGGGACTTTTTCTTAGTCGCTTTCAAACTTCCTTTTATTTTTCTTTTTCTTTTAAATCAAGTTCTGTAACTTTCAATTCAACTTCATTACCAATTTCAAATCTAGGAGTTTTCTTCTCCAACCCAGCTATAATCTGAGCTATGAACAGAAAACATCTATTCCATCAGCAACTTGAACAAAAAAATTCCGAAAGGTTTTAGTTTCTACTACTTTACCTTTTAATGTTGTTCTACTGCAAAAATCAGTTTCTGCTGTTTCCCAAGGATTAGCAACTAGTTGTTTTATTCCTAATTTCAATTTTTCTATCTTCAGGATTTAACTCAACTATTCTAACTTTTAACTTTTTCTCCTTCTTTTACATAGTCAGCAACATTAACTTTCTTTTTAGTCCAGCTGGAAATCAGAAATATGTACAAGTCCTTCTATTCCTGCTTTTTAATTTCAACAAAAAGCTCCATAAGCTAAAACTCTTGGTAACAGTTCCTTCAACTTCATCTCCGGTTTTTAAATTCATTAGCAACAGTAGACCAAGGATCTTACTTCCAATTTTTAATCGATAATTTTTACATTTTTCTTAGCTTCATCTAACGATGCAACAACAGCTTTAATTTTTGTCTCCAACTTTATATACATCAGACAATTTTTCTAATCTCTTCCATGATACTTCAGAAATGTGGATAAATCCTTTTAATCCATCTATATCCACTGCTAATCCAAATTCTAAAAACATCAGTTACTGTACAATCAACAACTTGATTTACTGCTAAAGTGAGAACACTTTTTCTTGAGCAGCTAATTTTATATCTCTAACTGAGTAAGTAATTTTTATTTCTTTTGTCTTTAGAATCTACTTTTTATATCTTTACAATAACAGATACTTTTTTTACCTACTACATTTTCTTCACTATCAGAAATTTCAGATAGTGAGTTTGGTAAAATCCCGGATAGAACAATGCTTGTACTAAATATCCTCCTTGATTTTCTTGGTAATTTCTCCTTCTAAAACAGTTTTATTTTTCAAAAGAGTCTTCAATTTTTGACCAGTTCTTTTCAACTTCAATTTTTTTCTTCTTGAAGCTAAAGTATATTCTTGATCGTCATCAGATTCTAATAAACCAGTTATTAAAACTTCAACAGTATCCCCTACATTATATCCTTTCTAACTCTTCCGTTCTTACTCTTACTGCAGTTCTTTCCCCAAAAACGTCAAGATATGAGTAGTTTTTGATCCATAGATTCAATTCTTCCCTCTACTCTCTTTTCTTGGTTTGGTTGGTATTCGTCCAACCATGCTAAAGAAATTCATCGTGGTTTTCATTCACATTAGGGCATTTTATATCCCCTTATTTTTATTTTCTATATTCTTTATTGTTTCTTCTGGTGTTGATGCTCCGGCAGTTATTCCTATAATTTCTTTTGCCGTTTATTATATTTAGATCTAATTGGCTTTCATCTTCAATTAGATAACTATTGTCATTTAGTTTTTGAAATTTCAAAAAGTGTATTCGAACTTTTATCACCAACTATTATCATCACTTCGACCTGAATTGCTAAATCTTCAACAGATTTTTGTCTTACAGATGTTGCTCCACATATCTTGTCAAAGATAATAACATTCTTAAAGTTTTTCTTTAAAAATATTTCTTTACTTCTTCAAACTTATTTAATGTTGTTTGAGTGGACAATAAATAAGTCTTATTTATATCAATTTTTATGTTTTCTATTTCTTCAAAGCTCTCAAAGATTTGGATATCATCAGCAAATGAAATAACTCCTTTTACTTCAGGATGATTTCTATCACCCATAAATAAAACTCCATACCCTTTTTCATTAGCAGCTCTATTTCTTCCTTATTTTATTGACGAAAACTACAAGTTGCATCATAAATTTTTACTTTTCTATCTTTTCAACTTCTGATGAATATCTTTAAGTCCCATGAGGCACGTATTACTACAATGTCATTTTCTTCTAAAGCTATCCATGTCAGCTAATAATTCTTCTTCTGTCACTATCTTAAAACCAGATGAAGTTGAAGAACTGTTACAAAGTTTTAGCTTGTGAACTTTTGTTGAAATTAAAGCAGGAATAAGAAGGACTTGTACATATTTCTGATTTCAGCTGGACTAAAAAAGTTAATGTTGCTGACTATGTAAAGAAGGAGAAAAAGTTAAGTTAAAATGATTGAGTTAAATCCTGAGATGAAAATTAGGTAGAATTAAAACAACTAGTTGCTAAATCCTTGGGAAGCAACGAAACATTTTACATTGAACAACATTAAAGGTAAAAGTATTGAAATTAACCTTTCGGAATTTTTGTTCCAAGTTGCACAATGGAATACAAATGTTTTCGTTCATAGCTCAGATTATAATGGGTTGGAAAACTCCTGGGTGAGGGTGGTAGTGAGATGAATTGAAAGTTAGAACTTGATTTAAAGAAAAGAAAATAAAGGAAGTTTGAAGCATTGAGAAAGAGTCCTTGGGAAAATGCTATGGAAGAATTTAAAGTTGGACCAGCAGTTCAACTTCCTGGCTAGTTATAGGGTAACATGGGTATAAACTAATGAGACAAATGGCTCAATGTGAGAGTGGCTAAAGACAAGTGCTCTAGATAAGTGAGGAAGAAAAAATGAATATTCTGGGTCTGAAAATAATGAAATGAAATAACGAGACGGGCGTACAAATAGCGTAATGTTGAGCTCTGTTTATGAATAATTTATAATGAGAAAGTGTTGTTATCTTTCCGTTTATGTAATGATTATTATGCCGTTTTTGTTTTATAAAACCGGCTCAACAATATGCGCGAGCCGCAGCTCAAAAAGCACCGTCGGTGATGGTAAGTGCAGTCGTTTGATACTGAGTTATGGGCTGTCTTTCTTGATAAAGTCCTCGGAAAGGCCCTGTTCGGCATAAAAAGGCTGGGTGCTGCCGTCTTTGCGAAGATGCGACTCTGACTGTAAAGCAGATAGAAATGCTGATTATGGGGTGGAGGCAGACGAAAATCACCGGAAGAAAGGATCAACTGGTGCCCGGTGGTGACTTCTGATAATGCCTCTTGGTGGTGATGTGTTGTGAAATGAGCAACAATAAAGTGGTCAGCCTGCCTGTTGATGAAGGTGAAGAATTTGAAAATGTGGGAATAGCCAAGTAAAAGGGCGTGGGACATGGAACAAAAACTCGAAGATGACAATGAAATAAAATAAAATGAAAAGGTCTGTGTGTTCTAAGGTGAAGTTGACAGAGTAATCGGGATTACCGGACTTTCGTACTAAGGAGAATGTGAGCAAGGCGTAACGGTTGGCCACATGTGGAGATTGGTGCAACGCACATTTTTCAGTAGGTACAGAGAGACACAAAAAGTGAGTGCTGACCGGCCTGTCGGCACTGTCCATCATCGACTGGGCGCAACTTTCGTCATTATCAAAAGCAATTTTTCGTGGTTGATAACGGTGATGGAATTGTTCAGCTACGAGATCAGCAAGTTTATGAATTTTACAATCTGGGCTGAAATTTCGCGGATGGGGCCTGCCCCGCGCGGTGAAATCGGCGATCAGGCTGTTTTCTGCTGTGGTGCGGTTTTCGTGAACCGTCTGGCAACGAGGCACTATGTGTTCGTCTGACATGGTGGGCCAGTGCTTTCAAACCTGCAGTGTGTTCATGTGTAAAGAGGCAAATATGTTGGCTGTGAAACTGACTGAGCAATAAATGGATCGTTTAAAA